>Ga0193706_1000003_pt1 | contig 630224 bp, 519 predicted proteins | sample U3c1metaG_FD_160130 | JGI IMG/M metagenome (GOLD analysis project Ga0193706, IMG submission 160130) | Soil microbial communities from a riparian zone of the East river system, Colorado, United States - U3c1 | ecosystem: Environmental > Terrestrial > Soil > Riparian zone | place: USA: East...
GCCAACAGCGGCGCCGCCCACAGGCCCCACAGGCCCGGCGACGAGGTCTGTCAGGAGAACAACATCAACCGAGGAGGGGGGGATTTTTAGGCGATCGAGGTGGGGGAATTTTGGGTGATCGTTGACAAGGTGTACAGATATACGGTAAAGCCAAGCCGAAGGGCTCACAGATCGGCAATCCGCGGCAAAATTTCCGCATTAGCGATGTGGGAACAGTTCCAGGTGAGGAGATAGTCGACCTGATGCACAGCAGCTGTTGCGATATGCAGAGCATCGGGGTAGGCCGTCTGAGGCAGAAGTCCCTTCTGAACAATCGTGACTGCCAGCCTCTGTGCCGGAGCCGTCACCTCCAGGAGGGGAATTCCTTCAAGGATAGCGAGCCGCCTTGCCGCCGACTCTGGGTTGCCCAGGCGGGCCTCGTTCACGACCAGAAGGGAGGCAACCAGGTCGAAATCGTGCCGGCGACGCTCCCACCAGTCAAGCGAGATCTGCTGATGGGCTGCGGCAACGACATCGCGACTCGGCCTAGCTGTGAGATAGCTGACCATGGAGGTTTCGATGTAGACCCGGGCCTTCATGGGGGAATGTTAGCATGCTGGCAGCACAGCCAATTCTGAGATCCGGTACGCAGCCGAGTGTTTCGTGCGGGAGGTTGCGATCGAGCACTCGGGGAACGCCGGCAACGCGACCGCGAGGTCCTGAAGGATCTCCCAATGAGTGAGGCGGCGGGGAGGCTTCGGCGCCAGCGCAGTGCCGAGGGGCAGATCCCCCTCCGCGGTCGCGTCATCGGTTACCATCGTCAACCCCTGACTCCAGATCAACTAGCCTTCGAAACCACGGGTTCATACCGAGGGAAGCAAAATCAGGTTCAGCTTGAGCAAGTAACCTATTTCGTGGCTCAAGCTTAATGGCCTCGGCAAGGTGCTTAACGCCTCTTCTGGCCTTCTTTTGACCGCATACAGGCATGCCAGGTTATACCAGATCTCATCAGCCAGAGGGCTAATCCTTTTTGCTCTCTCGATAGCTTCTAATGCTTCATCCAAGTAGCCAAGCTTGAGGAGGCATGAGCCACGGTTATCCCAAGCGTTGGCAGCTCGCTCGTCAAGCTTCAATGCCTCATCGGCCGCCGTTAGTGCTGCTCTGTAATTTTTCAAGTGCATTAGGGTAAAACTTTTTGCGTTCCAAGCCATGGCAGAGGTCGGATCAAGTTCAATAGATTTTTCAATTGCGCGCAGGCACCTCTGAATACGCTTTTTATAGAATAGATCCGTCGCTCGGTTGAGGTAGTCCCGACTGCTTAGCGGCACGCCAACAAGTTCTAGCAGAGTAAGGACTTGACCTAGTTCATCTGCTAGATCTATATCGTCCTCTGACGGAGTATATGTTATTCTGGCATCGAGGCTACCGAATTCCACGGTTAGGCGGTTGCGCGCTGCGAGCGCATTATCTCTGACTGCACGAACCCCAGTGGAGTATTCCTCTACGTCCCGTCGTAGAATTTTCCATCTTCGAGCCTCAAACAATCCAACCGCAGCTGCTACGGCCACCACTATAGTGATTAGAGCAATTAGCAGGCTCATCGCCTGCATGGCTAGCCCAAGCATAGACACCGACTTGTCCAGAACGTCTGGCTTCGTTGGTATCTGCTGAACGCGAGTGATTGTTTGGCTCTCAGCCTGAGTCAGGCTGGGTACAGCAGCATCGGCCGATGTGGTCGGTACAGGGGAACCGCTATTGGCCGGACTTGGACTTGACAGAATTGCCGCAGAGCCACTCGCATGGCTACCAGTACTGGCACTCCCCTTTTGGGGTACTCCATTTGCCGAAAAGGCGAGACTTGCCTTGCCTTCTTGAGGAGACATGAGCGCAGTCAAGGTAACGACCAACAAGAGTGACACTCGATCGCGACGTGCCGTCGTGCCATTGCCCAGATTCTTTACCAGTTTACGCATATTGATTTGGGTTGAGCTCTTCGAGCAGTCCTGAGCAACAATAACCTATACGTGCCCATGAAGCGGCGTGCTTCCGGCAATTAGTACCAGCTGAGCAAGACGTTGGACAAGTTCAATGTCAAATGATAGTTGCTCAGCTTCTGGGGAGAAGGGGAGCAGCAACTCGACGCTGCCGTCCTTCGAGTCGGCCTTCGTATGGACAATTTTGCAGCGTATGTCATAGACCCTGTCCGCCACGTCGCTCCTAAGGTCGGCTGTAGGACTTGCCAAGGATATTTTCTTGTAGGGCAAGGACTTTGCCTTGTTCAAAAAAAACTCCTTGCGACCAGCGTCAACCTCCAAAAAATCTCGCAAAGCATCTGAATCAATACACTCCATCAATGTGGCGCGAAGCTGCGATCTTTCATCTCCAAAGGTGCCGCTACGGCTGATGTGAATCGCGGCCAACAGTCTTGCGATATCTGTGTCTCGGTCGCCACGGAAGGTCGGATCCTTAAGGATGGCCTTTAGTTTCCTGTGTGCCTCCGATTGGGAATAGATTGGAAAATAAAATTCAATGACTTGGTAGAAGGCTAGAAATTGGAGTAGTGGCATGTCTATAGCACTTCTGGCGTACCAATATAACGATAGTGGTGCGCTATGGAATTCCGTTTTTGGGTACTGAAAGTCGGCGGCTAGGCTTGTCCTTCTTCTTGGCCTACGACCTCCAGCGAATCGTCGTCGTTCACGTTCAAGAGTCATTGGAACGTCGGTGAGCAAGTCAAGTTGAAACAAAACTGATCCGGCAACCTTATTAAGTAAGGCAAGAGCGGAATCATGTGTTGCTGCGTGACAATTTGTAAGTTTTAGTGTCATTCGCCGGGGATTCGGCCGAGAAAATCGTAGGAATACCTCAGATGCGGCACTGATCTCAATGGTGGGAAGACCCTCTTGCGTAGACGTAACTTCTAATTTTGCGGACTCCACGCTAAACTCTTGGTTGGGGCGGTCCAATCCAAACAAGCGTCGATACATGATGCTCGCAGGCCCGAGGTTCGGCGTAATTGGACGAATTCCGGCCTCTATGGTGCCTTCCTGGTATGAACATACTGCTTCAAGGTTGGAGAGAAATACGTATTTCTCGAACGAAATGGAGAGAATGTCAACAATACGTTCAGGCCAAAGGTTCAGCCATCGAATGTTGCGGCCGCACTTCATCCCTATTCTCAGGATTGTTTCTTCGCCCGGAAAGGGTTCCTCTTCAATTGCGATACCTGCAGCCTGGCATCTGTCGGCTAAATTTTTTTTCGCTAAGTCAAGTTCTTCGGACGAAATAGCTGACTCAACTTCTTCGTCCTCGAATGAGTTATAAATATCGGTCATAGACGGATAACTCCTATTGACGTGCCAACCTACCCTTGTCTGTCACTCCGCTATGGCGGCCTAAGGCAGTCATAATTTACGTCAACACATTCCCTGTTAGCGTATAAGACTCAAGGGGCTATTTTCGGTTTACGCGGACCTTGCCAAAGTACATATAGTAAAGTCCCGTCCTACGCGGCCGTGAGGTCCGCTTCCTTAAGCGCCCACGATAAGTGCCAGCCGATTGTTCCCGGAGTGACTCCTGGTTCATTCTTGGCTTGCCTCCTAAGTGAGAGGTGTGCCTCCGCTTCAAGTCGGGAGGAGGGGGACTCCGTATGTACGAAATGCGGGGTCCCGGGTGATGATTGTCAGGCCTTCCAACTTGGCCTGGGCAATCAGCATGCGGTCGAATGGATCGTCGTGATGGCGGGGCAAGGTGGCGGCGGCGAGGGAGTGCCGCGCCGTCATCGGAAGCTCGATGAAGTCGTTCTCCTCGATCTCCTCCAGCAGGTCGGCGCCGTCGAGATCGAGCTTTCCGAGAGAGGCCTTGATCGACAACTCCCAGACGGTGGCGGCGCTGACATGGATGATCGAGGAAGGATCGGCCACTGCCTGTCTGGCTCCGGCACTGAGTTTCGGATCCTCGGCGAGCCACCAGAGGAAGGCATGGCTGTCCAGGAGAACCTTCATTCGGCCTCACCACGAAACGCTGCCAGGATCTTGTCGGGAAGAGGCTCGTCGAAATCGGGACCGACACGGATTCGGCCCTTTAGCCGCCCGGGCCTGCGGGGCTCGACGGTCATCCGGACCAGTTTCGCGACGGGCCGGCCACTCTTCGCAATGATGACTTCCTCCCCCTGGGCAACTCGCTCGAGAAGACGGGAGAGGTTGGTCTTGGCGTCGTGAACGTTGAAGATTCCCATGACAGCCCCCTTAGCTAAGTTAGTCTACTCTTCGATGCCCAGGCTGTCGAGCGGCCGGCAAGGCCGCGTAGAGGAGAGGGAGCCTTCTACCGGAAATCCAACAACTCGTACCCCATCTCGCGGAACAGGCGCCAGGTGAGCGGCAGCGGGAGGCCGACCACGTTGGTGTAGTTCCCGAAGATCTCCTCTACGAACAGGGCGCCGATCCCCTGCACGGCGTAGGAGCCGGCCTTGTCGAGGGGCTCTCCTGTAGCCACGTACCACTCGATCCGCTCGGGGGTGAGGGGGGCCATGCGGACACGCGAGGTGGCCATTTCGACGGTGCGGCGGTCGCGGCCGGGCTCTTCCAGGGCCACGGCGGTGAAGACCGTGTGCTCGCGGCCGGCGATCCGGGCGAGCATGTGGCGGGCGTCCTCGGGGTCCCGGGGCTTGCCGAGCAGCTCGCCGTCGATCACCACGACCGTGTCCGCCGCCAGGATCAGCTCGCCGGGATGGGCTTGCGCCGCCGCCTTCTCCCGGGCGAGGCGGAGGACGGTGTCCGCCGGATCTTCCCCCGGGTGTGGCGTCTCGTCGAGGTCGACCGCGCGGATGGTGAAGCGGATTCCGAGCCCTCCCAACAATTCGCGGCGGCGGGGGGAGGCGGAGGCCAGGATGAGGGTGGGGAGGTCGGTCATGAGGTGGTTTCTTTCGCGGAAGTCGGCCGCCCGCAGGGCGAAATTTATCCAGCCTGGGGTGTTAACCCCAGGTAGGCGGCGGCGCCGCCCAGGGTCGAATGGGTCTGCCGGCCCCTTCGGGGGCTTGGGGATTGTGGGGCCTCGAACCTGGGGTTGACACCCCAGGCTGGATAAATTCCGCCCTGCGGGCGGCCCGGACTACGGGACTCGAAGACTTTCGAGACGGCCCCTCAGAGGATGGCTGTCTCAAGGGCAGTTCCCTCAGGGATAATACCCCCGCACCGTCTTCGCCTCCATCCCCGGCTTGCCGATCTTCACCTCGATGGCGCGGAACTTGTCGGTGCCCCCCTCCTGGGAGGACTGGTAGGCGAGGAGGTACTGGGAGCGCAGCTCTTTCTGGATCGCGTCGTAGATGCCGTCGAGCTCCTTGGCCTTCTCGATGAAGAAGAAGCGGCCGCCGGTCTCGTCGGCGAGGCGGCTGAGCTTCAGCCGGATGTCCGCGTTCTGCGAGGAGAGGCCGATCCCCACGGTGTAGATGGCGACTCCGCTACGGCGGGCGTATTCGAGGACGTCGCCGAAGTTGTAGCGGCTCCCCTCGTCCTTGCCGTCGGAGAGCAGGATGATCGACTTCTTCCCCTTCACCCCACCGAAGTAGTAGAGGGCATAGATCAGACTGTCGTAGAGGGCGGTGTTGCCGGCCGCGGTGACGCCGGCGAGGCCGCCGGCCAGCAGTTCCTGCTGGTTGGTGAAGCGCACCGCCAGGCTCGGCTGGTCGGCGAAGGTGATCACCGCCGCCCGGTCCTTGGGGGTGATCACCTTGTCGAAGAAGCCCATCGCCCCCTGCACGGCCTGGTGAAGGCGGTCCCCCTCGCTCATCGAGGCCGAGGTGTCGAGCAGGATGCCGGCGTAGATCGGCACGTCCACGACCCGCTCGAAGCGGCGGATCTGCTGCTGCGCGCCGTCCTCCAGCACCTTGAAGTCCTCTTTGCCCAGCCCGTCGACCGGCCGTCCGCGCCCGTCCACCACCGAGGTGTAGAGCTCTACGAACTGGACATCGACCTTCTGGTTGAAGCCCGGGACGTTGACCAGCACCAGATCCTCGGTCGAGTTGCCCCCTTCGAGGTAGGCGACGGCGCGCACGTAGGTGACCTCTTTCCCCTTGGGGAGGAGGATCGGCTGGGTATACGGCGGCTGGTAGAGGGTCGCCAGCCGGCTCTCGTTCAGGTAGAGCTCCACCCGGTCGAGCCGCTCCCCCTCGGGGACCTCGACCTGAGCCTGGGCCTGGAGGCTCGACTGGTAGGTCTTGCCCGCCTGCGGCTCGACCAGCCGCACGGCGAAGCGGTGGGGACCGACGTTCAACGGGATCTCGTCCTCGGCGAGCTTGCGCCCCTGCTCGTCGACGGCGAGCGCCCGCACGCGGTGGATCCGGGGCTGCAGTCCGAGGTTCAGCTCGACGCTGTACGGCGGCCGGCTCTTGGTGAGCACCGGCTTGCCGTCGAGCTCGAAGCTCACCCGGGCGATGCCGGGGCCGGTCGCCGCCGCCTCGACGCGCAGCTTGCCGGTGACCAGCCCCGGCGGGGGCACCAGGATGCGGATCGTCTGGTCGCCGGAGCCGAGGGCGGCGTTGGCCTCGCCGAGCACCCCCTGCAGGCCGGCGATGGCCGGGGCAGCCGGAGCGGCGGGAGCCGGAGTTGCGGCGGCGACAACTGGCGGCGGCGCCGCCGCGACCGCCGGCACCTCGATCTCCCGCTGCTCGCGGAAGTAGCGTTTGCCCGCCGTGTCCTCGATCTTGAGGATCAGCGAGTAGCTTCCAGGCCGCAGGTTGCGCTGGAAGACGACCGGGATCTCCCCCGTCGTCGCCTCACTCTGCGGCAGGGTGAACCGGTAGCGGAAGTGCTCGAAGAGCTCGTCCTTGATCAGCACCTCGCCGTCCACCAGGAAGCTGTAGTAGGCCTCGGGAGCGCCTTCGAGCTTCTCCGGGCGGACGGCGTCGCGCGGCACCGAGACCACCCCCTGCACCACGGTACGGCTGCCGAAACGGCCGGGAAAGGCGAGGTCGAGCCGGGCCGGGAAGGCCGCCGCTCCCTCGGGCACGTCGGTCGAGTAGGAGGCGAAGGTGGCGATCCACTCCTCGCTGGGGCGGGGGATGAGATGGGCCTTTTCCTCTATTCGTTTCCAGTCGATCGCCTCGGCGAGCCGGGCGGCGATGTCATCGCCGCGCGGGCAGAGCTCGGCGATGGCGGCGAAGCCCCGCTCCGGCTCCTGGATCTTCGCGCGCAGGTCGAGCGAGAGCAGCGTCTCGATCCCGTCCAGGGGGGACCAGAGCCGGAACGGCCCCTTGGGCCCGCCGTTTTTGGAGACGAAGGCGATCGTGAACTGGCCGCGGAGGGTCTCGGTCCCGGGATAGCTCCAGAGCTCGACCGGCAGCAGCGCGTCGCAGCGTCCGGAGAGAACCTCCTTGGGCTCGCCGTTGAGGAGGATCATGCGGGCGCGGTCGTCCGTCAGGTTGCCGTAGCGCTCGCGGGCCAGCTCGGCCCGCGGCTCCCAGCGCGCCCGCAGCTCGTTGACCGGCGTCTGCGGAAAGGGGTCGCGGACCTCCCAGAAGCGACGGATGAAGGCGTCGCGCTGGTAGTCCTTCTGCAGCCCGAGGAACGCCGTCCGCTCATGCGGGCTGATCAGCACCGCCACCTCCTCGAGCCAGGACTGATACCGGGCCGCGAGGTCCGCGGGAATCGGGGTCTCTGGGGTGGCGGCGAAAGCAGAGATCGACAGGGAGAGGGCGAGAACGGCGAGCAGGGACAGGCGGAGCGGATGCGGCATCAGGGCGATCCTACCTTTTGTGGAGAGAGACGCGGCAGTTTTCCTCCCCCGGAACGGGGGAGGTCAGGAGGGGGTGTTCCGGAGTTCGGGGCGTTTCCTTGGTTGGCGCGCCCCCTCCTGACCTCCCCCTGGAGGGGGAGGAAAAAAGCTAACTTCTCCCTCTTCTCCCGGCGGCCGGGGGGGAGGCTGGGAGAAGAGGGCCGGGGTGATGAGGGTCTTCGCAGGCCACAGACGCTCCTCACGGGTAATACCCCCGGATCGTCTTAGCCTCCAGACCCGGCCGGTTGACCTTGAGGTCGACGAGGCGGAAGCCGGGGTCGTTGCGGGTGCTGGTCGACTGGTAGGCGATCAGCACCTGCGAGCGCAGCTCTTCCTGGATGCCCGCGTAGATGCCGGCGAGCTCTTCGGCCTGGCGGGGGAAGAAGGCGCGGCCGCCGGTCTCCTCGGAGATCCTGGAGAGCTTCCTTTTGTCGACATCTTCCCCCAGGCCCACGGCGTAGACGGTGACTCCGGCGCGGCGGGCAAAGTCGAGCGCCTCCTCGAAGCTGAAGCGGCTCCCCTCGTCCTTGCCGTCCGAGAGCAGCAGCAGGGCGCGCCGCCCCTTCAGGCCGTTGAAGGTGTAGAAGGAGAAGATCAGGCTGTCGTAGAGGGCGGTGCCGCGCTCGGCCTTGAGGCCGGCGAGCCCGCCGGCCAGCGTCGTGATGTCGCGGGTGAACTTGACCGCCTGCGCCGGATGGTCGTTGAAGGTGATCACCTCGGCGCGGTCCTTGGGGCGCACCATCCCCTGCAGGAACTGCAAGGCCGCGGCCTGCGCCTTCTCCAGGTTGGGCGCCATCGAGGCCGAGATGTCGATCGCCACGGCGGCGTGGATCGGCAGGTCGGTCACCGGCTCGCAGCGGGCGATCTGCTGCCGGACGCCGTCCTCGCTGACCGCGAAGTCGCGGGCGCAGGATCCGGCGGTCAACACGGAGGTCACCGGATGCCCCTTGCGGTCGAGCACCGTGGCGTAGAGCTCGACGAAGTCGACGTTGACCTGCGCCATCTCCTCGGGCGCGTTGACGAAGACCAGGCTCTCGGTCGAGTTGCCGTCAGTCAGATAGGCGACCGCCCGCACGTAGGCCAGGGAATCCCCCTTCGGCAGCGCGACCGGGTGGAGATAGGGGGGCTGGTAGAGCGTCGCGATCCGCGTCTCGTTGAGGTAGAGCTCCACCCGCTCGACCGTCTCCCCCTCGGGCGCCTCGACCTCGGCGCGGGCCAGCAGGCTGCTCGCGTAGCGCTTCCCCTTCTGCGGCTCGACGAGGTGGACGCGGAAGCGGTTGCCGGTGGCGTTGATCTGGAGCTCGTCCGCGGCCAGGGTGTCGCCGTGGGCGTCGTAGGCGGCGACGGCGAGGGTGCGGGTGCGCGGCGCGCCGCCGAGGTCGAGCTCGACGCTGAACGGCGGCGACTTCTTGGTCAGCACCGGCTTGCCGTCGAGCGAGAAGGTCACTTTCTCGATGCCGGGTCCGGTGGTCAGGGTATCGAAGCGCTGCATGCCGCTGCGCAGCTCGCCGAACGGCGGCACCAGCTTGATCGTGGTGTCCCCCGAACGCAGGGCGGCGTCGGCCTCGGCGAGGCGGCGGGCGGCCTCGGCCTCCTCCGGGGTACGGGGAGCGGAGGGCGCGGGCGCGGCGACGGTCGTTATTGACAGTAAGGGCACGCTGAGCGGGCGCTCCTCGCGGTAGACCTTGCCGGAGTTGACGTCCTCCAGCTTGACGATCAGCGTGTAGTCGCCCGGCCGCAGGGGTCGCTCGAAGGCGAGGGGGATCGCCTCGGTAGCGCTCTCCGCGTCCGCCGCCGGCAGGTCGAATTTGTAGCGGAAGCTGTCGAACAGCTCGCCGTTGGCGAGCACCTCGCCGTTGAGCAGGAGGTTGTAGGAGCGGGACTCGCCGAGCCTGGCTTGGCCGGCGGCGCCGGGCGCCACGGTGACCACCGCCCGGGTCATCGTCCGGCTCTGCCAGCGGCCGGGGAAGGCGAGGTCGAGCTTCGCGGCCAAGGGGGCGGTGCCCGCCGGCACGTCGGTCGAGTAGGAGTTGAAGGCCGAGACCCACTCGCCGCCGGGCGGCTTGGGGGGATTGTCGGCGAACGCCCGGACGTAGTCCCAGTCCTGGTTGCCGGCGATCCAGGCGATGCCGGCGACGATCTTGCGCGCGTGCGTGTCCTCGCCGCAGCCGGTCGAGCTGTTGCTGGCGATCTCGCCGAGCGAGTGCTCCCGGCCGAGCGGGCCGCTCTCGCCGGCGAACAGGACGTTGATCCCCTCGCTGGGATCCCAGAGCCGGAAGGGACCTCCCCCCCACTTGCGGTAGAACACGAGGACGAACGGCTGCCGGTAGCGCGGGACCGGATCGTAGAACCAGACCTCCGTCGGGTTGAGGATCTCCGAGCAGTTGGACTCCACCCGTTCCGCGGGCATGCCGTTGAGGAGGAGCGCGCGGGTGCGCCCGTCCCTGACCTCGCCGAACAGTTGCTTCACCTGCTGAAAGTTGGACTCCCAGGCGTCACGGAACTCGTTGCGGGCGGTCCGCTTCACCGTGTCCCGCACCTCCCAGAACTGCTTGATGAAGGCGTCGCGCTGGTAGTCCTTGGCAAGCGCCAGGAAGGTCGCCCGCTCCGCGTCCGAAAGGAGGATCTCGACCTCCGCGAGGAACGCCCGGTAGGCGTCGGGGAGGGCGGCGATCGCCGCCTTCTGCGACTGGGTGGGAGGGGAGGCGGCAGCGAGGAGGGGAGTGAGAAGAAAGAGGAGAACGAAGAGGAGCAGCTCCACGGCCCTTTGCCGGTTGGGGCGGCCTGCCCTCCGAATCCTCACCCCCTGACCCCCTCTCCACGGGGTGGAGAGGGGGAAAACAACCCTGCCAGGACCCTCTTCTTCTCGCCATCGCGCCCTCCCTCTCCACGGAGTGGAGAGGGATCGAGGGTGAGGATTCGAAGGGCAGGTCGTCCCGATGGGCACGGCATGGCTCTCCGCTTCTACGGGTAATACCCGCGGATCGTCTTCGGCTCCAGCCCCGGCTTGTTCACCTTCAGGTCGATGGAGCGGAAGGCGTTGCCGCCGGTCGTGTTGCTCGACTGGTAGGCGACCAGGTACTGCGAGCGCAGCTCGCTCTCGATCGTCGAGTAGATGCCGGCCAGCTCGTCGACGCTCTTGAGGAAGAAGGCGCGGCCGCCGGTCTCCTCGGAGATCTTCTCCAGCTTGCGCCGGTCGGCGTCGTCCCCCAGGCCGATGGCATAGATGGTCACGCCGGCCCGGCGGGCGTACTCCAGGGCGTCCTCGTAGGTGAAGCGGCTCCCCTCGTCCTTGCCGTCGGTGAGCAGCAGCATGGCCCGCTGACCCTTGACGCCGGTGAAGTAGTAGAGGGTGAAGATGATGCTGTCGTAGAGCGCCGTGCCGCGCTCGGCCTTGAGGCCGGCGAGCCCGCCGGCCAGCGCGGGGAGGTCGTTGGTGAACTTCACGGTCAGGTTCGGATGGTCGTTGAAGGTCACCACCGCCGCCCGGTCCTTGGGCTTGATCGTCCCCTGGAGGAACTGGAGGGCCGAGGTCCGCGCCTTGTCGAGGTTCTTGTCCATCGAGGCCGAGATGTCGATCGTCACCGCGGCGTGGATCGGCTGGTTGGCCACCCGCTCGAAGCGGGCGATCTCCTGCTTGACGCCGTCCTCAGAGACCGCGAAGTCCTTCTGCTCGAGCCCCTCGACCGGCCGGCGGTTGCGATCGAGCACCGTGGCGTAGAGCTCGACGAAGTTGACCTCCACCTCCGCCATGTTCTCGGGGGCGTTGACGAAGACCAGGCTCTCCGTCGAGTTGCCGTCGGGCAGGTAGGCGACGGCGCGGACATAGGCGATCTCCTCCCCTTTGGGGAGGATGATCGGCTGCTGATAGGGCTCCTGGTAGGTGGTCGCGACGAGCGCCTCGTTGAGGTAGAACTCGACCCGTTCGATGGTCTGGCCGTCCGGCACCGACACCTCGGCGCGGGCGAGCAGGCTGCTCTCGTACTTCTTCCCCCGCTGCGGCTCGGCCAGCCGCACCTGGAAGCGGTTGGCGGCGGAGTTGATCAGCATCTCGTCGCCGGCCACCTGCGACCCCTTGGCGTCGAAGCCCGCCACGGTGAGCCGGCGCGGGCGCGGGAGGGAGCCGAGGTCGAGCTCGACGCTGTACGGAGGGCGCCGCTTGGTGAGCACCGGCTTGCCGTCGAGGGCGAAGGTCACCTTGTCGATGTTGTTGCCGGTGGAGAGAGTGTCGAAGCGCTGCATGCCGGTCTGCAGCTCGCCGAACGGCCGCACCAGCTTGAGCATGGTGTCCCCCGTCGAGAGGGCGGCGCGGGCCTCGTACACGGTCTGCAGGATGCGGGCGCTGGCGGAGTCCGGATCGCTCGGCGGCGGCCCCGCGGCCACCCGGTCCGAGGAGGGCACGGTGACCGTGCGCTCCTCGCGGAAGGCCTTGCCGGAGTTGATGTCCTCCACCTTGACGATCAGCGTGTAGTCCCCCGGCCGCAGGAAGCGCTGGAAGATCAGCGGCAGCGTGGCTCCGGCGCTGCCGGCGCCACTGGCCGGGAAGTCGAACTTGTAGCGGAAGCTGTCGAAGAGCTGGCCGTTCTGCAGCAGCTCGCCGTTGAGCAGCAGGTCGTAGGTGTGGGTGCCGGCGAGCGACGACTGGCCGGCGCCCTCCACGGGCACGCTGATCAACCCCTCCATCACGGTGCGGTTCTGGTAGCGGCCGGGGAACTCGAAGCTGAGCTTGGCCGGCAGGGGGAGCGCCCCCGCGGCGAGGTCGGTCGAGTAGGCGTTGAAGGAGGTGACCCACTCGCCGGCCTGCTTGTCCGGCTTGGCCATCATGCGCGCCTCGAGCAGGCTGTACTCCATCCCCTGGCGAGAGATGAAGCCGATGGCGCCCGCGATCTTGTCGCCGTCGCGGCAGCCGTTGGCGATCGCGCTGAGGTCGCGGCCGCCGCCGGCGCGGCCGCCGCCTTCCCCGGCGCCGCCGGAGAAGAGGGCGTCGAGCCCCTCCTGGGAGTTCCAGACCCGGAACGGACCGGCGCCCCACCGGCGGTAGAAGACCACCAGGAACTCGGAGTGGATGCGGTCGCTGCCGGCGTAGAACCAGACCTCGACGGGCCAGATGATGCTCGTGCAGCGCCCCTCCAGCCGGCTCGCCGGCGGACCATTGAGCAGCAGCATGCGGGAGCGGTCGTCGGTCAGGCTGCCGAAGAGCTCCTTCGCCTGCTCGACGTTGGCCTCCCAGCGCTCCTGGAACTGGTTGCGGGTGGACTTGTAGGGGTTCCGCGCCAGCCAGAACTTCTTGATGAAGTCATCGCGCGAGTAATCCTTGCCGAGCGCCAGAAAGGTCGCGCGCTCGTCGTCGGTGATCAGGAGATCGACCGACTCCAGCCAGGCGCGGTACTTCTCGGAAAGCTTCTGGGTCGCCTCCTTCTCCGCCTTGCGCTCCGCCCGGGTCGGTTTGGCGGCGGACGCGGCCAGGGGAGAAAGCAGGGAGAGGGCCAGGAGGGCGAGGAGCGTCAGACGGAGCCGTGCGCGCATTCGGGTCACCTTCAATCAGACTGCTTCAAAAAACTGCCAGCGAGAGGACCGGCCGTCAAGGCAAAGCCAGGAAGCATTCAACAGCCGTGCCGGGGGTCGGGATTCCCCGGGATGGGCGTCTGTGGCCTGCGGATTCTACGGCTGTTTTTTTCCTCCCCCTCAGGGGGAGGAAAAATCTGGTCCCTCCGTCGGACGGTCTACAATAGGCCCGTCATGGCACCGGTTTATTTCGACAACAACGCCACCACCCCGCTTCACCCCCGGGCGCGCGAGGCCATGCTCCCCTGGCTCGGCGGGGGACTGCACGGCAACCCGTCCTCCGTCCACCGTTTTGGACAGGGCGCGCGCGAGGCCGTGGAGTCGGCGCGGGAAGAGGTAGCGGCGCTGATCAACGGCCGGCCACCCGAGGTGGTGTTCACCGCTTCCGGCACCGAGGCCAACAACGCCGTCCTCTTTCATGTCGCTCGCTATGCGAGCCCCGAGTCCCGGCAGGCGAACCGGCGGGGGCACCTGGTGATTTCGGCCATCGAGCATCCGTCGATCCGCGAGGCGGCGGCGCGGCTGGCCGGAGAGGGGATGGAGGTGACACGGGTGTCCCCCGGCGGGGACGGCGTGGTCCCGGCGGAGGACGTCGCCGCCGCCCTGCGGCCGGATACGCGGCTGGTCGCCCTGATGCTCGCCAACAACGAGGTGGGCACTCTGCAGCCGGTCGCGACGGTAGCCGCAGTTTGCCGGGAGCGCGGGGTGCCGGTGCTCTGCGACGCCGTGCAGGCGGTGGGGAAGATCCCGGTGGACGCCCCCGCGCTGGGCGTCGACTACCTCGTCCTCGGCGCTCACAAGTTCTACGGCCCGCTGGGAGCGGCGGCGGTCTGGGTGCGCAAGGGGGCGGAGCTCTCGGGGTACCTGATCGGCGGCAGCCAGGAGCGGCGGCGCCGGGCGGGCACCGAGAACGTGCCGGCGCTCGCCGGCCTCGGCGCGGCGGCGGCCGCCGCCCGCGAGGAGATGGGGCAGAGGACCGTTCATCTCGCCGCCCTGCGCGACCGCTTCGAGGCGGCGCTGCCGGCGCGCGTCCCGGGGGCGATCCTCCATTGCCAGGGCTCGCCGCGGCTGCCGAACACCTCGCACGTGGCGTTTCCTGGAGTCGAGGGCGAATCGCTGCTGATCCGGCTCGACCTCGCCGGCTTCGCGGTCTCCACCGGCTCCGCCTGCTCCTCGGGGAGCGTCGAGCCGAGCAAGACGCTGCTGGCGATGGGGATCTCGCGCCAGGAGGCGCTCTCCTCCCTGCGGGTGAGCTTCGGCATCGCCAACACGCAGGGCGACGTGGACGCCTTCCTCGACGCGCTGGCGCGCGAGGTGGCCGAGCTGCGGAGGGCGGTGGCATGACGGAGCCAAACCTCGAGAGCAACCTGATCGCGGTCGCCATGAGCGGCGGCCTCGACTCCTCGGTCGCCGCCTGGATGCTGGCGCGCCAGGGGCGGCCGGTGATCGGCCTCTCCATGCTGCTCTGGGACCAGTCGAGCGTCGAGACGCACGGCCGCTGCTGCGGCGCCCTCGACCTCGGGGACGCCAAGCGGGTGGCCAGCCAGGCGGGCATCCCCCACTACACCCTGCGTCTGGACCAGGAGTTCCGCGACAAGGTCGTCGATCCCTTCGTCGACGACTACCTCGCCGGCCGCACGCCCAGCCCGTGCGTGCGGTGCAACACCTGGATCAAGTTCGACCTCCTGCTCGAGCGGGCGCGGCGGCTGGGCGCGGGCCAGGTGGCGACCGGCCACTACGCCCGCATCCTGCCGGGCCCGGACGGCCCCGAGCTGCACACCGCCGTCGACACCGGGAAGGACCAGAGCTACTACCTCTTCGAGCTGACCGCCGCGCAGCTCGCGGCCTCCCTCTTTCCGCTGGGCGAGCTGACCAAGCCGCAGGTGCGCGAGCTCGCCCGCGAGGCGGGACTGGTGGTCGCCGGAAAGGGGGAGAGCATGGAGGTCTGCTTCGTGGCCGGCGGCGTGCGCGAGTTCGTCGAGGCCGAGGCCGCCGCCCGGTTCCCGGGGGCGGCGTCGTTGCCCGAGCCGGCCGTGCTGGTCGATTCCCAGGGCGCGGAGCTGGGGGCCGGCCAGCCCTACTACCGCTACACCGTGGGGCAGCGCCGGGGGCTCGGGCTCGCCGCCAGGAGCCCCCTCTACGTGCTGCGGATCGAGCCCGAGACCAATCGGGTCGTCGTCGGGGAGGATGCCGAGCTGATGGCCCCGGGCCTGCTCGGCGAGCGGCTGCACTGGATCGGCCCCGGTCCGGCGCATGGCAGCGAGATCGCGGGGGAGGTCGAGGCGACGGTGAAGATCCGTTCCCGGCATCCTGGAGTCGCGGCCCGCATCCGGCCGCTGGGGGAGGGGCGCGCCGAGGTCGAGTTCGCCACGCCCCAGCGCGGCATCACCCCCGGCCAGGCCGCCGTCTTCTACCAGGGCACCCGCGTCCTCGGTGGCTGCTGGATCGACCGGCGCCTGTGATCGGACGGAAAAAAAAGATTTTCGGCCGCGGATGAATCCGATTTCCAGCCCACCGCCGTATTTAGAGTCGCCGTATCAGACCTGCCTGTATCTCACGTAACCCGAACGCCAAAAAGAAGTTGTGTTGTCCCCCTTCGCCGCCGGGGATGCACCCTAAATCGTGGAGGCGCATGCGGTTTCCCGGTTTTTGGAGGCGGTGTACCCGTACTTCATTCTTTCCTCTTCTGCGGACCGTGCGGGTAGCCTGATATGAGCGAAGAAAACATGCGGCAAGACATCTACGACGTGATCGGGATCGGCTTCGGTCCCGCCAACCTGGCTCTGGGCGTGGCGCTGGAGGAGACGGCCGGTCCGGACGGCCGGGAGCTGCGGCGCCTGTTCCTGGAGTGCAAGCCCAAGGCGGTCTGGCATCCGGGCATGCTGATCGAGGACTCGCTGATCCAGATCTCGGTGCTCAAGGACCTGGCCACCATCCGCAATCCCCAGAGCCGGTTCACCTTCCTGAACTACCTGAAGGTCAAGGGGCGTCTCTTCGAGTTCCTGAACCTGCGCGACCTGTTCCCCACGCGCATCGAGTTCAACGACTACCTGACCTGGGTGGCCGGCGAGCTGAAGGAGCGGGTGCGCTACGGCAAGGAGGTCCTCTCCGTCCTCCCCGTCCAGCAGGAGGGGGAGGTGCGGCTGCTCAGGGTCCTCGCCCGCGACATCGCGACCGGGGACGTCGAGGAGCTGCTGGCGCGCAACGTCGTGCTGGCGACCGGCGGCGTACCCTGCGCTCCGGAGGGGATCGAGCTGCAGCCCGGGGGGCGCGCCTTCCACTCCCACGAGTCGATGCTGCGCCTGAAGCGGGACTTCCCCGATTCGGAAGCGCCGTACCGCTTCGTCGTCGTGGGCTCCGGGCAGAGCGCAGCGGAGCTATTTTATCACCTTTTGTGCAATTACAAGAACGCGGACGTGACCGGGGCGATCCGGCGCTTCGCCTACAAGCCGGTGGACGACAGCGATTTCACCAACGAGGTCTTCTTCCCGGGGATGGTCGACGTCCTCTACGGGCTGCCGGAAGAGAAGCGCCGGATGATCCTCGACCACTGCAAGGACGTCAACTACGCGGTGGTCGACCTGGCGCTGATCCGGAAGATCTACAAGGCGCTCTACCAGGAGAAGGTCGTGGGGCGGACCCGCGCCCGCATCCGCGCCTACATGCACCTCGAAAGCCTGCTGGAGACGGGCGGCGCGGTGATCGCCCGCTTCCGCGACCTGCTGCACGACCAGGAGGTGACCATGGAAGCCGACGGGATGGTCGTCTGCACCGGCTACACCTGGCGCAAGAAGCATCCGCTGCTCGACGATCTCGCCCCGTATTTCGAGCGTGACGGCAACGGCGGCTACAAGATCGAGCGCGGCTATCGGGTGGCGGCCAACCCCTCGTTCACCCCCGGGGTCTTCCTCCAGGGGTTCGCCGAGGAGACCCACGGCGCCAGCGAGACCGTGCTGTCGCTCCTGCCCATCCGGGCGGGGGATATCACCACGTCGCTGCTCGCCACGCACGGCGCGCGCGCGGCGGTCGAGAACTACGCGATCTGACGCGAGCTTTGACGTAGAGCACACCCCGAGGAGAGTCGACGCATGCATATTCAGAGACTGGACCCCGAGAAGCTGTTCGAGGCTTATGGGATCCAGGTCCAGATGCTCTATCCGTGGAAGGACGTGGTCGAGCCGCCGTTCGGCGCCGCCTGGGCCGTCGTGCCTCCCGGCGGCAGCACCAAGCACCACGCCCACCAGGAGGGGGAGACCTTCTTCTTCACCAAGGGGCGCGGCGTGATGCGGATCGGCGACGAGTCGGTCGAGGTCGGGCCGGGCAGCGTCTGCTACCACGACCCGTTCGATCACCACACGCTGACCAACAGCTCGGAGACCGAGGAGCTCGTCTTCCTCACTGTCTGGTGGGAGGACCTGCGGCTGTGGGCCGATAAGGGGGCGGAAGCGGCGAAGCGTCCGTTGCGGACGATGGTGAGCGCCGCGCCGCCGACCCCGAACGGCGACCTGCACGTGGGGCACCTCTCCGGACCCTACCTGGCCGGCGACATCCACGCCCGCTACCTGCGCAGCCGCGGGGTGGACGCGGGCTACATCTTCGGCACCGACGACAATCAGAGCTACACCCAGACCAACGCCGTCCGCCTGGGGCTCAGCGCCCAGGAGGGGGCCGACCGGATGGCGGCGGACATCCAGGCGACGCTCGAGGCGGCGGGGATCGATCTCGCGGAGTTCGTGCGTCCGAACGCCTCGCCCCACCACATGCGGATGACGCGGGAGTTCTTCCAGCGGCTCCACGCCGACGGCCACCTGGTGGCGAAAGAGACCCTCTCCCCCTGGTGCGAGACCTGCGAGCGCTATCTCTACGAGGCCTACATCCGCGGCCGCTGCCCGCATTGCGGCTCGACGTCGGGCGGCAATCTGTGCGAGGACTGCGGGCGCCCGAACGACTGCGTCGACCTCCTCGATTCCGTCTGTACGACCTGCGGCAACCCGCCGGCGCGGCGCCCCTTCACCCGCCTCTTCTTCCCCGTAAGCCGCTGGGAGAAAGAGCTGCGGGAGTTCCACCTCAAGGTGAAGATGAACCCCAGCCTGCGCTCGCTCTGCGAGCAGGTGCTGGACGCCGGGGCGCCCGACATGGCGGTGACCCACGTGACCGACTGGGGGATCCCGGTGCCGGTCGAGGGGTTCAACGATCAGCGGATCTTCGTCTGGTGCGAGATGGCTCCCCGCTACCTCTCCTACGCGCAGCATCTCGCGGGTCCGGAGGGGAGCTGGGAGGACTACTGGAAGTCCGAGGACGGCGAGTTCGTGCACTGCTTCGGCTTCGACAACGGCTTCTATTACGCGGTCTTCCTGCCCGCGATGTGGATGGCCTACGACCGGTCCTTGAGGATGCCGGCGGCGTTCATCATGAACGAGTTCTACCGGCTCGACGGCCTCAAGTTCTCGACCAGCCGGCGGCATGCCATCTGGGGGCGCGAGCTGCTGGCCGACGTGCCGGCGGACGTGATGCGCTTCTACCTGGCCTGGACCTGTCCGGAGACCGAGGGGACGAACTTCACGATCGACGACTTCGAGGCCACCTGCGACCGCGAGCTCGGCGCCTGGCAGTCGTGGCTCGCCGAGCTCGGCCAGAAGGTCCGGCGGGATGCCGGGGGCACGGCGCCGTCGACCGGCGACTGGACCGTCGAGCAGCGCCGCTTCTTCGGCCGGCTGGAGGAACTCATCGCCGAGGCCGCGCGGGCCTACGAGGCGGCCACCTTCTCGCCGCAGGCGGCGGCGCGGGTGCTCTCGGCGCTGGTGCGCGAGGCGCACCGCTTCGGCAAGGCCGAGGAGAAGTGGCACCGCGTGCCCGCCCGCGGCGAGGAGCGGCGCACCGCGCTGACCCTGGAGCTGCTGGCGGCCAAGACGCTGGCGGTGCTGGCGGCGCCCCTGACCCCCGAGTTCGCCGCCCGGCTCTGGCGCGACCTCGGCTTCGAGACCGCTCCGCGCTGGGAGGACCGTCCGGCCTGGGTGCCGGCGGGACAGAAGGTCGGCGACCTGGGAACGCCCTACTTCCCGAGCGTTCGCGAATCGCTACAAACGAGAAAGCAGCCGGCGGCCTGAGGCCGGGCGGCTATTTTGAAGGACTTACTATGAAGACGGAGACGAACATCATGGAAACGATGACCCAGACTGAATCCTGTTGTGGCCAGACCGAGCAGACCTCCTGGGGTTTCCAGCTCGTCCTCGACTGCTTCGGCTGTGACGTGGAGGCCTGCTGCGACCTCGACCGGGGCTACGAGTTCCTCGACCAGATCTGCATCCATCTCAAGATGACGAAGCAGACCCAGCCCTACATCTTCAAGACCTGCGAGACGGCCTTCCCCGGCAAGCCGGGCTACAGCGGCTGGGTGCCGATCATCGAGAGCGGCATCCAGATCCACACCTCGGCCAACAACCACTTCATCAGCATCGACGTCTACTCCTGCAAGCCGTTCAATAACGACGACGTGCAGGACTTCGTGCAGCGCTGGTTCCAGCCCAAGCACATCGACACCTGCTTCATCCACCGCGGCAAGGACATCATGCAGAAGCGGTTCAGCCCCGAGGCGGCGGCGTAGGGTCTTCATCTCCGAGCGATGCGGCTGCGGGAGGAACCCGCGGTCGCATCCAGCTCAGAAAACTCCTCGGACGCTCTTCCAGTCGAAGATTTCAGCGATGCTGCGGAAGTGCTTCTCGTTCGTGGTGACGATGTGCCCGCCGGCCTGCCTGGCCTGAGCGGCGAGGATGACGTCCGCGTCCAAGCTATCTTCCGGGCCTCGCAACTGCCCCTCCGCGCGAGTCTCTGCCCAGAGACTCGCGGCGAGCCTCATGGCCTCCGTCGTCAGAGGAACGTAGCCCAGAGAGACCCACTCGTCCAGGTCGACGAGAGCCTCGCGCGCCCATTTCCTCGCCTGATGTCGCCGGTGTCCGAGATGTAGAAGCTTGCGGCGAAGCTCATAGTCGACGATCTCGGGTATGCAGACCTGGAACCGGGGATCTTCCTGGAGGTGGAAAATCGCTTCGGCGACCGATTGGTTCTCGTCCAATTCGGGCCGCAGAACCTGGGAGAGGATGTTGCTGTCGAGCAGAAGAGGCAGAGGCATCGCTCAAGACCGGAACGTCAGGCGCTCCCTCTCGAGCTCGGCCGCGAGCTCCTGCCAGAGCTCCCGGTCGGATTCCGTCACGGGCGAGGCCATGCGGCTTCGCAGCCGCTCGACGAGCCGCTTCCGGCGCTCCATCTCCTCCGGCGGAGCGGCATCCCGCATCTTCAGCTCCGCGTCTTCGATGGGTAGGGTCGCATGTCTAGGCATCCCGGCGTTCCTCTCTTCCGTGCCGATGTCGCCCATGGATGATACCACGGCGCCGTGCGACCGCTTGAGGCCTAGAGCGTCTCGGCCGCCGAGGCGTTCATCCGTCCCACCTGCCAGCGGGCGCCGACTCCCAGGAAGGGCTGGGGCGGCAGGCGGGTGGGAGCGGGCAGGCCGAGCATGGCCTCCAGACTTTCCGACTCCTCGCCGAGGGCGAGGTCGGCGAGCAGGAGGCCGGCCGTGGTCCCCATGGCGATGCCGGCGCCGGTGTAGCCGGCCGCCGCGAACAGCCCCGCCGCGAGCTCTCCGAAGCTGTGCCCGCGGTTCGGGGACGCCCCCATGATGCCACCCCAGGTGTAGTCGAACTCGACGTGGCACAGCGCCGGGAAGCGGGCCTGGAAGGCCACCCGGTGCAGCGCCTGCGCGTCCAGCCGGCGGGCGTCGTCCACCGCCAGGCGGGGGGTGTAGTGGGCGGAGTTGCGGATCAGGATGCGCTGGTCGCGGGTGCGGCGCACCGTCGAGCCCATCGCGTCCTCGGCGAGCAGCCCCCATTCCCGCTCGCCGCCCAGCGCCGCCTGCTCCGCGGCGTCAAGCGGTCGGGTCAGGCTGCCGAAGGTGAACAGCGGGAAGACCCGCCGGCGCAGGAAGCCGAGCGCCGGCGTGCAGCCGTTGGCGGCCAGGAACAGGCGGTCGGCCTCGATGGCGCCCCCGTCCGTCTCCAGACGGAAATGGTCACCGCGATCGATCGCCCGCACCGGTGATTCCTCGAACAGCTCGACATTGGCGGGCAGGGAGTCGGCGAGGCCGCGCGCCAGGGCGGCCGCCTGCACCAGCACGCTGCCGGGGAGCCGGATGCCGGCGCGGTAGTGCGTGGTGCCGGTGATGCGGGCGAGGCCGGCGGCGTCCAGCCACTCATAGGGCTCGCCCAGCGTATCCAGCCAGGCGCGCAGGTTAGGCAGGGCGGCGGCGCCCTCCTCGCCGGCGGCGGCGTGGAGCCACCCCGACTCGTCCCAGTCGCACTCAATGCCGTGCCCCTGGACGGCCGCGCGCAGCCGCTCGATGCCGAAGCGGCAGAGGTCGCGGTAGATCCGGCTGGCCGCCGGCTCCATGCGGGCAACGAAGTGGGCGCGGTCGACCACGAACCCCGAGCTGCGCCCCGAGGCCCCCGCGCCGGCGCGATGGGCGTCGAGCACGGCGATCCGCCACCCTGGCCGCAGCTCGGCGAGCCGGCGGGCGCAGGCGAGGCCGGTGAACCCGGCGCCGATCACCGCGCAGTCGGCTTTCTGGGCCCCGGCCAGCCGGCGGGGCGGCGGCGGGGGAGGCAGGATCTCGATCCAGCCGCAATGGCGATCCCCCGCCGGAACCGTGCGCACGCGGCGGTGCCGTGGGTTCAGGGGAAGCTCGTAGCGGAATCTCTGGCGGCCTGGGGATCGGTGCATGAAGACGTACCTGGGCGTGGGCAAGTATAGCGTCAACGGAAGGGTTCGAATCCGTAACCCATAAATCGCAAAACGCCCTGCCATTTGTCACGCTTTGAGGGCTTGAAAGCACTATGAATAAGCCCCAGACCGACTTAAGGGTTGTTAGCGCTTGAATAAATTGGAGGCTTTGATGAAAAGAAATGGCAAGTCATTTGTAGGCGGGATGAAGGTTCGGGCCCAGGTGGCCGGGGCCGTCCTGCTCCTCGCCGGCACGGGCGCAGCATGGGCTCAGCAGGGTGGGGTCACTTTTGAGAACGTCGCCGGGACCGTCGGGATCGACTACGAGCGCACCCCCTCGCCCCGCAAGGCGGTGCGGGACGCGATCGACGCCTCGGCCCCGATCCCCGCCGACCAGCAGGCTCAGATCCAGCTGTTCAGCCCGCAGAAAGAGCACGGCGCTCCCGGCGTGGCGCTGTTCGACTACGACAACGACGGCGACGTCGACATCTACGTCACCAACGGCCCGGGCACGCCGAACAGCCTGTTCCGCAACCAGCTCGCCCAGACCGGCACGATGGGCTTCACCGACGTCGCCCAGACCGCGGGGGTCACCGCCACGGCCCAGGACAGCTCGGGAGTCTGCTACGGTGACATCGACAACGACGGCTACGAGGATTTCTACGTGCTCGGCACCGGCGTGCCGAACGTCCTCTACCACAACGAGGGCGACGGCACGTTCACCGACATCACCGCCAGCGCGAAGATGGCCGGCCGGAGCCGGCACGCGGCCGGCTGCTCGATGGGCGACATCAACGGCGACGGCCTGCTCGACATCATCGTGGCCAACACCTATGACAACTGGAACGAGCGCGAAGCGGTCTTCTCGAGCAGCGGCTACACCGGCCTCGAGCCGAACGACCTGTTCCTGAACCGGGGCGGCAACATCTTCTCCAACGTCAGCGTCGGCTCCGGCATCCGCAACCTGGTCGGCGGGCCGCCGTCGATCTACCCGGGCGGCTCCTACACCTGGGCGGTGGCGATGGTCGACTACGACCAGGACGGCGACGTCGACATCATCTGGGCGGACACCCAGGGCGCTCCGCCGGCCGACCGCTCGCAGGAGCGGGGGTACATCCGCATCTTCCGCAACGACGGCACCGGCCACTTCGCCGACGTGACCCGCGCGGCCGGCATGGACAAGTGGGGCGCCTGGATGGGCCTCGCCTTCGGCGACTTCAACTGCGACGGCAACCTGGACCTGTTCGGCACCAACCTCGGCGTCTACATGGGCGGCGCGGTGCAGAACTCGCGCTGGTTCCTCGGCTCGGCCAACGGCAAGTTCACCGATCCCGGTGTCGGTGCCCTGGTGGGTACGCCGTTCGGCTGGGGCGCCGTGTCCCTCGACTACGACAACGACGGCGCCCAGGACCTCGCCTGGTTTGGCGATGACGACGTCGTCTTCTTCTTCGCAGCGGACAACCCCGGCACCCTGCTGCACAACCCGGGCTGCACGGCCAAGTTCACCTGGGATCAGGCGGCGATGAAGACCGACCACCGGCTGCGCGAGGTGCACGGCGTCGCCACCGCCGACCTCAACGGTGACGGCTACGACGACCTCGTGACCGTCTCCAACTTCAAGTACACGCCCACCCACCAGCGGCCGTTCATCACCGCCATCGGCGGTCCGACCGGCTCGCCGTTCGACAGCGTCTCGGTGTTCGAGAACGTGTTCACCTCGCGGCTGCAGCCGGGCTTCCTCACCTATCTCAACCCGGTGGTCTCCAACGGCGACCTCGCCATCGACCTCAACAGCGGCAACAACGGCAATGCCTCGGTCGGCATCAAGCCGCTCGGCGGCATCGGCCTGGTGGCCAACCGCTACGCGGCCGGCAAGGTCAACCGCGACGGCATCGGCGCGACCGTCCGCTTCACTCCCGACGGCGGCCACACCGCGCTCAAGCCGGTGCTGGGCGGCGCGAGCTACGGCTCGCAGGACAGCCGCGTCGTCCGCTTCGGCCTCGGCACCGCCGCCAAGGGCACGGTCGACATCCTCTGGCCGGGAGGCCTGCACAACCGCCTCTACGACGTGGCGGCCGACGAGAACCTGACGGTTCCCGAGATCCCCTGCGACTTCACGCGCAGCGCGGCCAAGGCGCAGAGCGCGGTGGAGAAGAAGCAGGCGAAGTTCAAGTATTACCAGTGCGTCAAGGAGTCCCTGAAGGACCTCGTCAAGCAGGGTGTCATCTCGAAGAGCTATTCCGATCGTCTCGAGGCGAGCGCTGGCCGGGCTCGCCAAGAGTTCGAGTAGGAAGCCGTCCGCATCGTTGGAGATCCGCCCGTCCGGCGCCGCCGGTGCGGGCGGATCGTTTCAGTGCCCTATTGAAGTTTTCTTGAGATGGATGTCATGGTCTCGACGCTGATAGAGCTGCTGCGGGCGCGCGCTGGAGAGCGGGGGGAGGTGGCTGCGTACACCTTCCTCGCCGACGGGGAGAGGGAGTCCGAGCGCCTCACCCGCTCCGGTCTGGACGCGCGCGCCCGCGCCCTGGGAGCCTCGCTCCAGCGCCTGGGTGCCGAGGGGGAGCGGGCTCTCCTCCTCTACCCTCCGGGCCTCGATTTCGTCGCCGCCTTCTTCGGCTGCCTCTATGGCGGCGTGACGGCGGTCCCCGCCTATCCACCGCGCTCGTCGCGCCTGCTCCCCCGCCTGCGCGCGATCGCCGGCGACGCCCGGCCGAAGGTGGTGCTCACCACCCGCGCCCTCCTCGCCGGAGCGGAAGCGATGGCCGGCCGGCTGCCGGAGCTCGCCGGGGCGCGCTGGGTGGCCACCGACGACCTCGACCCCGCCCTCGCCGAGGAGTGGCGCGAGCCGGCGGTCGACGGCGGGACGCTGGCGTTCCTCCAGTACACCTCGGGCTCGACCTCGCTGCCCAAGGGGGTGATGGTCACCCACGGCAACCTCCTCCACAACCAGGAGATGATCCGCCAGGCCTTCGGCCAATCGGAGCGCTCGGTGATCGTGGGCTGGCTGCCGCTCTACCACGACATGGGGCTGATCGGGAACGTCCTGCAGCCGCTCTACGTGGGCGCGCCGTGCGTGCTGATGTCCCCGGTCGCCTTCCTGCAGCGCCCCCTGCGCTGGCTGGAGGCGGTATCGCGCTACCGTGGGACGACCAGCGGCGGGCCCAACTTCGCCTACGACCTCTGCGCGCGCCGGATCGCTCCGGCCGAGCGCGAGGCGCTCGACCTCTCCTCCTGGGAGGTCGCCTTCAACGGCGCCGAGCCGGTGCGCGCGGAGACCCTCGACCGCTTCGCCGCCGCCTTTGCCGCCAGCGGTTTCCGGCGCACGGCGTTCTACCCCTGCTACGGCCTCGCCGAGGCGACCCTGTTCGTCGCCGGCGGCGCCGCCGGCAGGGAGCCGGCGGTGGAGCCCTTCGCCACCGCCGCGCTGGAGCGCGGGGCCGCCGAGCGGGCCGTGGACGGCGACCCCGTCCGGCGGCTCGTCGGCTGCGGCGCCGCCTGGCTGGACCAGGAGATCGCGGTCGCCGATCCGGAGACCGGGCGGCCGTGCCCGCCGGGCCGCGTCGGCGAGATCTGGGTCGCCGGATCGAGCGTCGCGCAAGGGTACTGGAACCGTCCCGAGGCGACGGCGCGCGACTTCGGCGCCCGGCTCGCGGGGGAGCCCGCGGGGCGCTTCCTGCGCACCGGCGACCTCGGGTTCCTCGCCGGCGGGGAGCTGTTCGTCACCGGCCGCGTGAAGGACCTGATCATCCTGCGCGGCCGCAACCACTATCCGCAGGACCTCGAGGCGACCGCCGAGGAGAGCCACCCCGCCCTGCGGCCGGGCTGCGGCGCCGCCTTCGCCGTCGACGACGGCGGCGAGGAGCGGCTGGTGATCGTCCAGGAGATCGATCGCCGCCGCGAGGGGGAGGCCGCGGCTGCCGCCGAGGCGGTGCGCCGGGCGGTGGCCGAGGCGCACGAGGTGCGGGTTCACGAGGTGGCGCTGGTGCGCGCCGGCGCCGTCCCCAAGACCTCCAGCGGCAAGATCCGGCGCGCCGCCTGCCGGGCCGCCTGGCGGGCGGGGGAACTGGCGGTGGTAGACCGCAGCACGGTGGCCGGCCGCGAGGGCGAAGCCGGGGAGGCGCCGCCGTCCGGGCTGGACCGCGCGGCCCTGCTCGCGGCGGCGCCGGAGGCGCGGGAGGGGCTCCTCGCCCCGTGGCTGCGGGCGGAGGCGGCGCGGGCGCTGGGAGTTTCCGCCGCCCAAATCGATCCCGCGGGGGCGCTGACCGCCCTCGGCCTCGACTCGCTCGGTGCCGCCGAGCTCAAGGCCCGGATGGAGGAAGCGCTGGAGGTCCACGTCTCGCTCGCGGCCCTGCTGGAGGGGGCTTCCCTGGAGGCGGTAACGGCGAACGCCCTGGCGGGCCTCACGGCGGCTCACCAGGCGGAGGAGCTCCCGGCCGCCGAGGGGCCGGAGACGGGCGATTTCCCCCTCTCGGCGGGGCAGCGGGCTCTCTGGTTCATTCACCGGCTGGCGCCGGACAGCCTCGCCTACGTCCTCGCCGGCGCGGCGCGGGTGCGCGGCGCGCTCGATTCGGAAGCGTTCGCCGGGGCCGTCGCGGCCCTCGTCCGCCGGCATCCGGCGCTGCGCACGACCTTCGGCGAGGGGCCGGACGGCCCCTTCCAGCGGATCCACGAGCGGCTGGCCCCGGAGATCCGCTTCGAGGACCTCGCCGCCTGGAGCCCGGGCGAGGTCGCCCGCCGTGTCCGCGAGCTGGCTTGGCGCCCCTTCGACCTCGAGCGGGGCCCGCTGTTCCGCGTCGCGTTCCTGCGCGCCGGTCCTGGCGAGGACGTGATCGTCTTCGCCGTCCACCACATCGTCTGCGACTTCTGGTCGGCGGAGGTGATGGCGCGCGATCTCGGCGCCCTCTACGGCCGCGGCGAGGAGCTGCCCCCCCTCCCCCTGCGCTACACCGACTGCGCCCGCTGGTGGGAGGCGCGGCTCGCCGGGCCGGCGGGGGAGCGGCTCTGGCGGTACTGGCGCGAGCGGCTCGCGGGCAGCCTGCCGCCGCTCGAGCTGCCGACGGACCGGCCGCGTCCGCCCCGCCAGACCTGGGCCGGCGGCTCCCGCAACAGCCGTCTCGGCGCCCCGGAGCTCGACGCCCTGCGCTCGCTCGGCCGGGAGCGCGGGGCGACCCTCTATGCGATCCTGCTCGCCGGCTTCCAGGCGCTGCTCGGCCGCTACACCCGCCAGGAGGATCTGCTGGTGGGCTCGCCGACCACCGGCCGCGCGGCGGAGGCCATGGCCGGCCTGGTGGGCTACTTCGTCAACCCGGTGGCGCTGCGGGCCGACCTGTCGGGGGACCCCGGCTTCGGCGACTTCGTGGAGCGCACGCGCGCCGCCGCGCTGGGTGCTCTCGACCACCAGGATCTCCCCCTGCCGCTCCTCGCCGAGCGGCTCCTGCCGGAGCGCGACCCGAGCCGCTCGCCGCTGTTCGACGTCGCCTTCGCTTTCGAGCGGGAGCGGGCGGCGGGCTCCTCCGGCCTCGCCGGCTTCGCGCTGGGGGAGGGCGGGGTGCGCCTGGCGCTGGGCGGGCTGGAGCTGGAGTCGCTGGCGCTCGCCACCCCGGGCGCCGCCTTCGATCTGACGCTGACGGCCGCCGAGCTCGGGGCTGGTCTGGGCGCTGGTCTCGGACTGTCGCTGCGCTACAACGCCGCCCTCTTCGATCCCGCCACCGCCGAGCGCCTGCTGGGGCATCTGCGGGTGCTGCTGGCGGGCGCCACGGAAGCGCCGGAGCGGCGGCTCTCGGAGCTGCCGCTCCTCGACACGGCCGAGCGCGACCAGCTCCTGAACGAATGGAGCGGCACGGCGGTGGACCACCCCCGGGACCCGCTCCTCCACGAGCTCTTCCTCGCCCAGGTGGAGCGGACGCCGGACGCCGTCGCCCTGATCCACGGCCACGAGCGGCTCACCTACCGGCAGCTCGCGGCGCGCTCGGTGCGCGTGGCCTCGCGGCTGCGCGCCGCCGGCGTGGGGCCCGAGGTGCGGGTGGGGATCTTCCTGCGCCGCACCCCGGAGCTGATCGCTACCCTGATCGGCGTGCAGCGGGCGGGCGGCGCCTATGTCCCCCTCGACCCCGCGTACCCGCGGGAGCGGCTGGCCGCCATCCTGGAGGACGCCGGCGCGCCGGTGCTGGTCACCGAGGAGAGCCTGCGCGAGCTCCTGCCGGCGACGGGCGCGCGGATCCTCCTGGGCGATGAAGATCCCAGCGAGGAGCTCCCGGCGGCTCTGCCGGAGCTGCCAGCCGGGGTGCGCGCCTCGCTCCTCGCCTACCTCATCTACACCTCCGGCTCTACCGGCCGCCCCAAGGGGGTGGCGATCGAGCACCGCAGCGCCGTGGCGCTGATCTACTGGCTGCGCGAGGTCTTTCCGCCCGCGGACATGGCGCGTGTGCTGGCCTCCACTTCGATCTGCTTCGACATGTCGATCTTCGAGATCTTCGCCACCCTGGCGATGGGGGGGGCGATGGTGCTGGCGGAGAACGCCCTGGAGCTCCCCGAGCTCCCCGCCGCCTCCGAGGTGACGCTGATCAACACCGTCCCCTCGGCGATGGCCGAGCTGCTGCGGCTCGGCGCCGTGCCCCGCTCGGTGCGCACGGTGAACCTGGGCGGCGAGCCGTTGCGCGGCGCCCTGACCCGCCGGATCTACGAGCTGGGGACCGTCGAGCGGGTGTTCAATCTCTACGGCCCCTCGGAGGACACCACCTTTTCGACCTTCGAGCTGGTGCCTCGCCAGGGGGAGCCCACGATCGGGCGGCCGGTCACCAACACCTGGGCCTACATCGTGGACGCCGGGCTGCGGCTGGTGCCCACCGGCGTCCCCGGCGAGCTCTTTCTGGGGGGGGAGGGGATCTCCCGGGGCTACCTGGGGCGGCCCGACCTGACGGCGGAGCGCTACCTCCCCAACCCCTTCGGGAGCGCCGGCGAGCGGATGTACCGCACCGGCGACCTCACCCGGTGGCTGGCGGACGGGCGGCTGGAGTACCTGGGGCGTATCGATCATCAGGTGAAGGTGCGCGGCTTCCGCGTCGAGCCCGGCGAGATCGAGGCGGCCCTGCTCGCCCACCCCGAGGTGGCCGAGGCGGCGGTGATCGCGCGCGAGCTGGCGCCGGGCGACCTCCGCCTGGTGGCCTTCGTGGCGCCGGCCCAGGCTTCCCCCGCCGCCCTGCGGTCGTTCCTGGCGCGGCGGTTGCCGGAGTACATGGTGCCGTCGTCGGTGGCCGCGCTCCCGGCGCTGCCGCTGACCCCCAACGGCAAGATCGACCGCCGGGCCCTGTCCCGCATGTCCGTGGCGCCGGCGGGGCGGGCTGACGCCGCGGCGGCCGCTCCGCGCACGCCGGCGGAGCGGTTCCTCGCCGGCCTCTGGAGCGAGCTGCTCGGGGTCGAGCGCGTGGGCGTCCATGACAGCTTCTTCTCCCTGGGAGGGCACTCCCTGCTCGCCACCCAGCTCGTCTCGCGGGTGCGCGAGGCGTTCGCCATCGAGATCCCGCTGGGCCAGATCTTCGAGACCCCCACGGTGGCGGCCCTGGCCGCATGCCTGCCCGCCCTTGCCGGGGTGCCGGCGGCGGCGATCCGGCCCGCGTCGCGCGCGGGGGATCCGCCGCTCTCCTTCGCCCAGGAGCGCCTCTGGTTCCTCGACCGGCTGGAGCCGGGGAGCGCCCTCTACAACATGCCGGCGGCCGCCCGCCTGCGCGGCCCGCTGGACCCGGCCGCTCTCGCCGCCGCCTTCGGCGAGGTGGCGCGCCGTCACGAGGTGCTGCGCACCGGCTTCGTGGAGGCCGGGAGGCGGCCGGCGCAGCGGATCGCCCCCTGGCGTCCCTGGGAGCTGCCGGTGACCGATCTGGCGGCGCTGCCGGCCGGCGCGCGGGGGACCGAGGCGATGCGTCTGGCCGAGGCGGAGGCGGCGCGCCCGTTCGACCTCGCGCGCCCCCCGCTGCTGCGCACCACCCTCCTGCGGCTGGGGGAGGCCGAGCACGTCCTGCTGCTGACCCTCCATCACATCGCCGCCGACGGCTGGTCGATCGGCTTGCTGCTGCGCGAGCTGGCGGCGCTCTACGCCGCGGCGCGGGACCGCACGCCGTCGCCGCTGCCGGAGCCCGCGCTGCAGTACGCCGATTTCGCCGTCTGGCAGCGGGAGTGGCTGCGCGGCGAGGCCCTGGAAGCTCAGCTCTCCTACTGGCGGCGAGCTCTGGCCGGCGCGCCGGAGCCTCTCGATCTGCCGGCGGACCGGCCGCGGCCCACCGTTCCAGGCCACCGTGGGGCCCATCACCCCTTCGCGGTCTCCGCCGATCTCGCGGCGGAGCTGCGGGCCTATGCCCGGCGGCAGGGACAGACCCCGTTCATGCTCCTCCTCGCCGTTTTCCAGGCCCTGCTCTCGCGGCTCAGCCGGGAGGAGGACGTGGTGGTCGGCTCGCCGATCGCCAATCGCAACCGCCTGGAGACCGAGCCCCTGATCGGCTTCTTCGTCAACACGCTGGCGCTGCGGACCGACCTCGCGGGCAACCCGTCCTTCGCCGAGCTGGCGCGCCGGGTCCGCGCGGCCACCCTCGGCGGCTACGCCCACCAGGACCTGCCGTTCGAGAAGCTGGTGGCCGAGCTGGCGCCGGGACGCGACACCTCTCGCCCGCCGCTCTTCCAGGTCCTCTTCGCCCTGCAGAACGCCCCGGCCGGCGCGCCGGCGCTGCCCGGGCTCGAGCTCGAGCTGCTGCCGGTCGAGACCGGCCTGTCGAAATTCGACCTTTCGCTCTCCCTCGACGAGAGGGGGGAAGCCCTCGCCGGAACCTTCGAGTACAGCGCGGAGCTGTTCGACGCCGTGACCGTCGAGCGCTGGGGGGAGTACCTCCTGCGGCTGCTCGAAGGAGCGCTCGCGGACTCCGGATGCGGCGTCGCCGAGCTGCCGCTGCTCTCCGCGGCGGAGAGCGGGCAGCTCCTGGCGTTCGAGGGCGGGGACGCGGAGCCGGTGACGGCCGGCGAGCTGGTGCCGGCGCGGCTGGCGGCCCGGGCCGCGGCGGCGCCGGACGCGGTAGCCCTGGAGATCGGGGAGGAGCGGCTGAGCTACGGCGAGCTGAACCGCCGGGCCAACCGGCTGGCGGGCCGGCTGCGGGAGCTCGGGGTGGGGCCGGAAGCGGTGGTGGGGATCTGCCTGGAGCGTTCGGCCGAGCTCGTGGTGGCCATGCTGGCGGTCTGGAAGGCGGGCGGGGCCTGGGTGCCGCTCGATCCCTCCTATCCCACCGAGAGGCTGGCCTACCTGCTCGCCGACTCCGGGGCGCGGCTGCTGGTGAGCGAGACCGGCCTGGCGGAGCGGCTCGGCGAGGGCCGGGAGCTCCTCCTGCTCGATCGCGACCCGCTGGCGGGGAGCGAAGAGGAGCCGCGCGGGATCGCCAGCCCGGGCGACCTGGCCTATCTCATCTATACCTCCGGCTCGACCGGACATCCCAAGGGAGTCCGGGTCGAGCACGGGTCGCTGGCGGCGTTCCTGCGCGCGAGCGGCCGGCGGTTCGGCTTCGCCGCGGACGACCGCATGCCCGCCCTGGCGCCGTTCTCCTTCGACATCTTCCAGTTCGAGCTCTGGTCGCCGCTGATCGCGGGGGGGACCTGCGCGCTGGTGCCGCTGGTGCCGGCGCTGGACATGCCCGAGCTGGTCGGCCTGATGGAGGGGGTGACCCGCTTGCACGCGGTGCCGGCGCTGATGCGGCAGATCGTGGAGGAGGCGGCGAGCCGGGCTCCGGAACGGTTCGCGCGCCTGCGCACCCTGTTCACGGGCGGCGACGCGGTGCCGGCGGATCTCCTGGCGCGGCTGCGGCAGGTCTTCCCGGCGGCGGATCTGGCGGTGCTCTACGGACCGACGGAAGGCACGGTCTTCTGCACGGTCCACGAGATCCCTGCCGGCGAGCTCCCCGCGCGGTCGCTGCTCGGCGGTCCGCTCGCCGGCGCGCGGGTCGAGCTGCGCGACGGCCAGGGGCAGCGGGTGCCGGTCGGCGTGCCCGGGGAGATCTGGATCGCCGGCCCGGGGGTGGCGCGCGGCTACGCCGGGCTGGACGAGCTGACGGCGGAGCGCTTCCCGGCCGTCGCGGGGCGGCGCTACTACCGCAGCGGCGACCTGGCGCGGCGGCTGGCGGATGGCAGCCTGGAGTTCCTGGGCCGCATCGACCAGCAGGTGAAGATCCGCGGCTTCCGCATCGAGCCGGGGGAGATCGAGGCGGTGCTCGGGGAGCACCCGGAGGTGCGGCAGGCGGCGGTGGTGGCGCGCGAGGACGCCTGGGGGGATCGCCGCCTGGTGGCCTACGTGGTGGCGGCGGACCGGGACGGGCTGGCCGGCGAGCTGCGCGAGCTGGTCAGGGAGCGCCTGCCGGAATACATGATCCCTGCCGCCTTCGTGACTCTGAAGAGCCTGCCCCTGACCAGCCACGGCAAATTGAACCGGCGGCTGCTCCCCGCGCCGGAGTGGGAGGCGGGGAGCGTCTACGTGGCGCCGCGCACGCCGGCCGAGGAGCTGCTGGCCGGCCTGTGGAGCGACGTGCTGGGCGTCGAGCAGGTAGGAGTCCACGACGACTTCTTCGCCCTCGGGGGCCATTCTCTGCTGGCCACCCAGCTCGCCTCCCGGGTGCGCGACGCCTTCGGGGTCGACCTCCCTCTGCGGCGGCTGTTCGAGAGCCCGACCGTGGAGGGGGTGGCGCGGCTGCTGCGGGAGCTCGGCCTCGGCGGCCCCGAGGCCCCGCCGCTGCGCCGCTCGCCGCGCGGCGGCTCGCCGCCGCCGCTGTCGTTCGCCCAGGAGCGTCTCTGGTTCCTGGACCGTTTGGAGCCGGACAGCCCGCTCTACAACCTGCCGGCCGCCGTGCGGCTGCGGGGCCGCCTGGAGATCGCGGCGCTGGCCGCTGCCATCGGCGAGATCGTGCGCCGGCACGAGACGCTGCGCACGGGGTTCGCGGAGACGGCGGACGGTCCGGTGCAGGAGGTCGCGGCCTGGAGCCCCTGGGAGCTGCCGGTGGCGGATCTCTCGGCGCTCGCACCGGCGGCGCGGGAAGGGGAGTCGCGGCGGCTCGGCGAGGAGGCGGCGGCGCGGCCGTACGACCTCTCCGCGCGACCGGGGTGCCGGATGGTCCGGACGGCCCTGCTGCGGACCGCGGAGCGCGAGCACGTCCTGTTGATCGGTTTCCACCACATCGCCGCCGACGCCTGGTCGGTGGGGGTGTTCGTGCGCGAGCTGGCGGCGCTGTACGCGGCGCTGGTCGCGGGGCTCCCCTCGCCGCTGCCCGAGCTGGCCGTCCAGTACGCCGACTTCGCGGTCTGGCAGCGGGAGTGGCTGCGCGGCGAGACGCTGGAGACCCAGCTCGCCTACTGGCGGCGAGCGCTCGCCGGGGCCCCGGAGGAGCTCCCCCTCCCCTTCGACCGGCCGCGCCCGGAGGTGCCGAGCCATCGCGGCGCGCGGCATCGCTGGGGGCTCCCCGCCGGCGCGCTGGAGAAGCTCTCGGCGCTCGCCCGCTGGGAGGGAGCGACCGCTTTCATGCTGCTGCTCGCCGGCTTCCAGGCGCTGCTGGCGCGCTGGAGCGGCGGCGATGACGTGGTGGTCGGCTCGCCGATCGCCAACCGCAACCGGCTTGAGACCGAGCCGCTGATCGGCTTCTTCGTCAACACCCTGGCGCTACGCCTCGATCTGTCGGGAGGCCCTTCGTTCCGGGAGCTGGCGCGGCGGACACGGGAGGCGACCCTGGGGGCGTATGCCCACCAGGACCTGCCGTTCGAGAAGCTGGTCGAGGATCTGGCGCCGGTGCGCGACGCGCGGCGGGCGCCGGTTTTCCAGACGCTCTTCGCCCTGCAGAACGCCGCGCCGCCGGCCTGGCGGCTGCCGGGCGTGGAGGTCGAGCTGCGGGAGATCGACGAAAAGGTCGCGAAATTCGATCTCGCCCTCGCTCTTTTCCCCGAGGAGGGAGGGGGGCTCGCGGCTTCTCTGGAGTACGCGCTGGACCTGTTCGACGGGGTTACGATCGAGCGGCTGGGCGGCGACCTGGAGACCCTGCTCGCGGGCGTGCTGGCGGAGCCGGACCGCCCCCTCGCGGAGCTGGCGCTGCTCGGGGCCGCCGAGCGGCGGGAGCTGCTCGGCGGGCCCGAGCGGCAGCGGTCCGGGGAGCGAGAGGCGGCGGCGCCGTGGGCGGCCCCGGACACCCCGACCGAGAAGCTGCTGGCGGGCCTCTGGGCCGACCTCCTGGGGGTACGGCGGGTGGGGCTCCGCGACGACTTCTTCGAGCTGGGCGGGCATTCGCTGCTGGCCACCCGCCTCGCCTCGGGGGTGCGCGCCACCTTCTCCGTCGACCTCCCCCTGCGGCGTTTCTTCGAGCGCTCGACGCTGGAGGGGCTGGCCGTCGAGATCGACGCGGCGAGGCTCACGAGCAGGGAGCTGGCCTCGCTGCCGCTGCTGCGCCTGGGCGGGCCGGACGGCTCTCTGCGGCCGCTGTCGTTCGCGCAGGAGCGCCTCTGGTTCCTCGACCGCCTCGAGCCGGGCAGCCCGCTCTACAACCTGCCGGCCTCGGTGCGGCTGCGGGGGGAGCTGGACACCCCGGCGCTGGCCGTGGCGATCGGCGAGATCGTCCGCCGGCACGAGGCGCTACGCACCGGGTTCGCGGAGACCGCGGAGGGCCCGGCGCAGGAGGTCGCGGCCTGGACCCCCTGGGAGCTGCCGGTCGCCGATCTCTCGGCGTTGGGGCTGGAGGCGCGGGACCAGGAGGCCCTGCGGCTGGGCGAGGAGGCGGCGGCGCGGCCGTTCGACCTCTCGGCGCGCCCGGGATGCCGGATGCTCCGGACGGCCCTGCTGCGGGTCTCCGGGCGCGAGCACGTCCTGCTGATCGCCTTCCACCACATCGCCGCCGACGGCTGGTCGGTGGGGGTGTTCGTGCGCGAGCTGGCGGCGATCTACGAGGCGCGGGTCTCGGGCCACCCCTCGCCGCTGCCCGAGCTGGCCATCCAGTACGCGGACTTCGCGGCGTGGCAGCGGGGCTGGCTGCGCGGCGAGGTGCTGGAGACCGACCTCGCCTACTGGCGGCGGGCGCTCGCCGGCGCGCCGGTCGAGCTACCCCTCCCCTTCGACCGCCCGCGGCCGGAGGTGCCGAGCCATCGCGGCGTACGGCATCGCCGGACGTTCCCGGCCGCTCTGGTAAGGCAGCTGTCGCAACTCGCCCAGCGGCAGGGGGCGACTCTGTTCATGCTCCTGCTCGCGGCCTTCCAGTCGCTGCTGGCGCGCTGGAGCGGCGTCGAGGACGTGGTGGTCGGCTCGCCGATCGCGAACCGCAACCGCGCCGAGACCGAGCCGCTGATCGGTTTCTTCGTCAATACCCTGGCGTTGCGTCTGGAGCTGCCGGGGAACCCCTCGTTTTATGAGGTGATGCGGCGGGTGCGGGAGACGGCGCTGGGGGCCTACGCCTACCAGGACCTGCCGTTCGAGAAGCTGGTCGAGGCCCTGGCGCCGGCGCGTGATACCCGGCGCTCGCCCATTTTTCAGGTCCTCTGCGGGCTGCAGAACGCCTCGCCGCCGGCTTGGCATCTACCGGGGGTGGAGGTCGAGATGCTGGAGACCGACGACAAGGTCGCGAAATTCGACCTCTCCCTCGTCTTCATGCCCCAACTCGGAGGGGAGCTGGCGGGCATCCTGGACTACGCGGTGGACCTGTTCGACGCCGCCACGGCCGAGCGGCTGGGCGGCGACCTGATGACCCTGCTCGCCACAGCGGTGAAAGATCCGGACCGCCCGGTCCTCGAGCTGCCGCTGTTGGGAGCCCTGGAGCGCGAGGAGCTGATCCGCCGGCTGGAGCGGCGGGCGGAGCTCTTCGGCGAGCCGGCGGCGAGCCCGCCAGTCCCGTGGACAGCGCCGCGCACGCCGACCGAGGAGATGCTGGCGGGGATCTGGGCCGGCGTTCTGGAGATCGATCGGGTGGGGGCGCGGGACGACTTCTTCGCGCTCGGCGGGCACTCGCTGCTGGCCACCCGGGTCGCCTCCCAGGTGCGCACGGTCTTCGGCGTCGCCCTCCCTCTTCGGCGCTTCTTCGAGCGGCAGACGGTGGAGAGCCTGGCGGCCGAGATCGACGCCGCGAGGTCCGCCTCCCGGGACGCGGCGCCCCCGCCCCTGGAGCCGCTGCCGCGCGACGGCTCGCCGCTGCCGCTGTCGTTCGCCCAGCAGCGCCTCTGGTTCCTGGAGCAGCTCGATCCCGGCAACCCGACGTACAACATGCCGGCGGCGGTGCGGCTCGCGGGGCCGCTGTCGAAGGCGGCGCTCGAGCAGGCCCTGGCGGGCGTCGTGGCGCGTCACGAGTCGCTGCGCACCCGCTTCCCGGCGGTGGCGGGCGAGCCGGCCCAGGTCGTCGAACCGGCGCTGGCGCTGGGCCTGGAGATGGTGGAGGTCGGCGGCGAGCTCGCCGAGCGGGAGGAACGCATGCGGCGGCTCGTCCGCGAGGAATCGCTGCGCCCGTTCGATCTCGAGCGGGGGCCGCTGGTGCGGGCGGCGCTGCTCCGCCTGGAAGCGGAAGAGCACGTCCTTCTCTTCACCCTCCACCACATCGTCTCCGACGGCTGGTCGACGGGGGTCCTGGTGCGCGAGGTGGCCGCCCTCTACGAGAGCCGGGTGACGGGGCGGCCGGCCGCCCTGCCCGAGCTGCCCATCCAGTACGCCGACTTCGCCGTCTGGCAGCGGCGGTGGCTCTCGGGCGCGGCGCTCGAGCGCGAGGCCGGCTACTGGCGCCAGCGGCTGGCCGGCGCGCCGGCGTCCCTCGAGCTGCCGGCCGACCGGCCGCGGCCGCAGGTGAAGAGCTCGCGCGGGGATTCCCTCACCGGCGTTCTCGCCGCCGATCTCGGCGCCGCCCTGCGCGAGCTCAGCCGCCGGGCCGGCGCCACCCTCTTCATGACCCTGCTCGCCGGGCTCGATACCCTGCTCCACCGCTACACCGGCCAGCAGGACCTGCTGGTGGGGGTCCCGATCGCCAACCGCAACCGGGCGGAGACCGAGCCGCTGATCGGCTTCTTCGTCAACAGCCTGGTGATGCGCGCCGACCTCACCGGCGATCCCGGGTTCTCCGGCCTGCTGGCGCGGGTGCGCGACACGGCGCTCGAAGCCTACGCGCACCAGGACCTGCCGTTCGAGAAGGTGGTCGAGGTGACGCGGCCCGACCGCGACCTCGCCCGCTCCCCCCTGTTCCAGGTCGCCTTCGCCCTCCAGAACCTGCCGGTGCCGGAGCTGCGGCTCGTCGGGCTGACGCTGACCCCGGTCGCCCCCGGGATCGACACGGTCAAGTTCGACTGGGACATGGCGATGGAGGAGAGCGGCGACGAGATCCGGGTACGCTGGGCCTACAGCGTCGACCTCTTCGACGGCGCGACGGTCCAGCGCGCCCTGGAGCACCTGCGGACCCTGCTCGCCGGGGCCGTGGCGGAGCCGGAGCGGAGCCTCTCCTCGCTGCCGCTGCTCACCGCGCCCGAGCGGCAGGCCCTGCTGGTCGAAAGCCTGGAAGCCGCCCCTTGGCCGGCGGACCTGCCGGTGCACGAGGGGGTGGCGCGCCAGGCCGCGCGAACCCCGGAGGCAGTCGCCCTGGCGCTCGACGGCGAGACCCTCACCTACGGCCGGCTCGACGCGCTCGCCAACCAGATGGCCCACCGGCTGCGCCGCCTGGGAGTGGGGCCGGAGGGGGTGGTGGGGATCTGCCTCGAGCGCTCGTTCGAGCTGGTGGCGGGGCTGCTCGGCATCCTGAAGGCCGGCGGCGCCTACCTGCCGCTCGATCCCGCCTATCCGCGCGAGCGCCTGGAGCTGATGCTGCGGGACTCCGGCGCCGAAGTGCTGGTGACCCGCGAGGAGCGGATCGCCGGGCTGGACGGCGGCCCGCCGCGCTCGCGGATCCTGGCGGTGGACGCCGACCGCGAGGCGGTCGCCCGCGAGAGCGAGCGGCCGCCGGCGGTGGCGGTCGCTCCCGATCACCCGGCCTACGTCATCTACACCTCCGGCTCGACCGGGGTGCCGAAGGGGGTGATGGTCTCCCACCGCGCGATGGCCAACCGCGTCGGCTACTCCGCGGCCTTCGACGTCGACGCCACCGCCGTCTTCCTGCAGAAGACCAGCATCAGCTTCGACGTCTCGGTGGTGGAGATCTTCGCCCCCCTGCTGGCCGGCGGCCGCTCGGTGCTGGTGCGGTCCGAGGCCCAGAAGGACGTCGACGGCCTGCTGCGGCTGATCGCCGGGCACGGGGTCACCAATGCCTCCTTCCCCCCCTCTCTCCTCTACGTGCTGCTGGAGCGGGACGACTTCGCGGCGGCCTGCCGCTCGTTGCGCACCGTGGTCACCGGCGGCGAGGTGGTGCCGGCCGACCTGCCGGAGCGCTTCTTCGCCCGGCTCGACGCCCGGCTGCTCAACCGCTACGGGCCGACCGAGGCGACGGTCTCGGTCACCTCCTGGGACTGCCGGCGCGGCGTCGAGGAGCGGGTGCTGCCGATCGGCCGGCCGATCGCGGACGCCCGGGTCCACGTGCTGGACCGCGGCCTCCAGCCGGTGCCGGCCGGGGTGCCGGGGGAGATCTTCCTGGGCGGCGTCTGCCTGGCGCGCGGCTATCTGCGCCGTCCGGACCTGACCGCCCTGAATTTCGTGCCCGACCCGCTGGCCGCCACCCCGGGGGAGCGCCTCTACCGCACCGGCGACCTCGCCCGATTCCGGCCGGACGGCGCTCTGGAGTTCGTTGGCCGGGTGGATGGCCAGGTGAAGATCCGCGGCTTCCGGGTGGAGCTCGGCGAGGTCGAGGCGGCGCTGGCCGTCCATCCGGCGGTGCGTGAGGTGGTGGTGGCCGACCGCGAGCCGGCGGGTGGCGGCGCGACCGCCGCCCGCGTCCTGGTGGCCTACGTCGTCGCCGAGCCGGGCCGGGCCGCGACGGCCGCCGAGCTGCGCGATCACGCCCATGCGAAGCTGCCGGCGCACATGGTCCCCTCGGCCTTCGTGACCCTGGAGCGGCTGCCGCTCGGGCCCACCGGCAAGGTGGACCGCCGCGCCCTCCCGGCGCCGGAGAACGCCCCGCGGGAAGAGGCCTTCGCCGCCCCGCGGACCGGCGCCGAGGCGCGGATCGCCGCGATCTGGAGCGAGGTCCTGGAGGTCGAGCGCGTCGGGCTGCACGACAACTTTTTCGACCTCGGCGGGCACTCCCTGCTGATGGCCCGGGTCCATGACCGCATCCGCAAGGAGCTGGGGCGGGAGGTCTCGCTGGTCGAGCTGTTCCAGTACCCCACGGTGGCCACCCTGGCGGACCGCCTCGACCGCGGCGCGGCGGCGGCCGGCGCCCGGCCCGGGCTCGAGCGGGCGGCCCTGCGGGCGCGGTCCGCCGACCGCTCGCCGCGGCTCGCGATCGTCGGCATGGCCGGCCGCTTCCCCGGCGCCGCGGACATCGAGGCGTTCTGGCGCAATCTCCAGGACGGCGTCGAGTCGATCTCCTTTTTTTCCAGCGGCGAGCTGAGGGCCGAGGGGATCGCCGCCGAGACGCTCGCCCATCCGCGCTATGTCCCGGCCGGCGGCACGCTCGACGGCGGCGACCTCTTCGACGCCGGGTTCTTCGGCTATACCCCGCGCGAGGCGGAGCTGATGGACCCCCAGCACCGGGTCTTCCTGGAGTGCGCCTGGGAGGCCCTGGAGCGGGCGGGGTACGATCCCGGGGCCGGCGGGGCGGTGGGGGTCTACGCGGGCGCGAGCTTCAGCACCTATCTCGGCAACCTCGCCTCGCGGGGGGAGCTCGGCGGCACCGGCAGCCCGCTGCTGGGCAACGACAAGGACTTCCTCGCCACCCGCGTCTCCTACAAGCTCGACCTGCGGGGACCCAGCCTGACGGTGCAGACCGCCTGCTCGACCTCGCTGGTCGCCGTCCACCTCGCCTGCCAGGCCCTGCTCGCGGGGGAGTGCGACATGGCGCTGGCGGGCGGCGTCTCGGTCTCGGCGCCGCTCAAGTCCGGCTACGTCTTCCAGGAGGGGAGCATCATGTCGCCCGACGGCCACTGCCGGGCCTTCGACGCCGCCGCCCAGGGGACGGTGCGTGGGCAGGGAGTCGGCCTGGTCGTCCTCAAGCGGCTGCGGGATGCCCTCGACGACGGCGACTCGATTCATGCCGTGCTCCTCGGCTCGGCCCTCAACAACGACGGCGCGGGCAAGGTCGGCTACACGGCGCCGAGCGTGGAGGGGCAGGCGGCGGCCATCGCCGAGGCCCAGAGCGTGGCCGGCGTCGAGCCGGCGAGCGTCGGCTACGTCGAGACGCACGGCACGGGGACGCGGCTGGGGGATCCGATCGAGATCGCCGCCCTCGTCCGCGCCTTCGGACCGGGGCCTGGACGCCAGAGCTGCGCGATCGGGTCGCTGAAGACCAACATCGGCCACCTCGACGCCGCGGCGGGGGTCGCCGGGCTGATCAAGGCGGCGCTCGCCGTCGAGAGCGGAACGATCCCGCCCAGCCTCCATTTCGAGCGCCCCAACCCGGAGATCGGGCTCGAGGAGAGCCCCTTCTTCGTCGCCGCCGAGCGGCGGGAGTGGCCGGTCGCCGGACCGCGGCGGGCGGGGGTCAGCTCGTTCGGCATCGGCGGCACCAACGCCCACGTGGTGCTGGAGGAGCCGCCCGCGCCGGCGCCGTCCGGCCCCTCGCGCCCGCGCCAGCTCCTGCTCGTCTCCGCCCGCAGCCCGCAGGCCCTGGAGGAGGCGACCCGGCGGCTCGCCGGCTTTCTCGAGGAGGGGCTGGACCAGCGGCCGGACCTCGAGCTTGGGGACGTCGCGTACACCCTGCGGGTGGGGCGCCGCGCCTTCCCGCACCGCCGGATGGTGGTCTGCGGCGACGCCGCTGAAGCGGTCGCGGCGCTACGGGACCCGCGGCGGACGCTCACCTGGGAGGCCGGAGAGGGGGACCGCGGCGTCGTCTTCCTGTTCCCGGGCCAGGGCGCCCAGCACGTCGGGATGGGGCGCGACCTCTACACCGGGGAGGCCGTCTTCCGCGACCACGTCGACCTCTGCGCTCGGCATCTCGAGCCGCATCTCGGGCTCGACCTGCGCGCCGTGCTCTATCCGCCCGCCGGCGGCGAGGAGGCGGCGCGCGAGCGGCTCACCGGTACCGCCCTCGCCCAGCCCGCCCTGTTCGTGGTCGAGTCGGCGCTGGCGAAGCTCTGGATGTCGTGGGGCGTGCGCCCCCGGGCCATGCTGGGCCACAGCATCGGCGAATACGTGGCGGCCTGGCTGGCCGGCGTCTTCTCGCTGGAGGACGCGCTCGCGCTGGTGGCGGCGCGCGGCGAGCTGATGCGGAGCCTGCCGGCGGGCGCCATGCTGGCGGTCCCGCTGCCCGAGCGCGAGGTGGAGGGCCTGCTGGGCCCCGGGCTGGCGCTCGCCGCCGTCAACGCTCCCGACTTCTGCGTGGTCTCGGGGCCTGAGCCGGCGGTGGAGGAGCTGTGGGGGACGCTGGCGCGGGCCGGCATCGCCGGCCGGCGGCTGGCCACCTCGCACGCCTTCCATTCCGCGATGATGGACCCCATCCTCGGCGCCTTCGAGGAGCGGGTCCACCGCGTCGCCCGCTCCGCGCCCTCCCTTCCCTGGGTCTCGAACCTGACCGGCGAGTGGATCCGGCCGGAAGAGGCGACCGACCCGTCCTACTGGAGCCGGCATCTGCGCGCGACGGTCCGCTTCGCCGCCGGCCTGGAAACCCTCCTCGCCGACCCCGGAGCGGTGCTGCTGGAAGTGGGGCCCGGCGACGGACTGACCAACCTGGCGCGCCGGCAGCCAGGAGCCGGCGTGGGGCGGACGGCGATCGCCTCCATGCGCCATCCGAAATCGGCGCAGCACGACCTCGAGACGCTGCTCGCGGCCCTCGGGCGCCTCTGGCTCGCCGGCGCGCGGCCGGACTGGGCGGGGTTCCACGCCGGCGAGCGGCGCCGGCGGGTGCTCCTGCCGACCTACCCCTTCGAGCGGCGGCGCTACTGGATCGCGGCGGACGCCGCGGGGCTCGAGCGGCGGCCGGCCCTGGAGCGGCGCCCGGACCTCGCCGACTGGACCTACGTCCCCGGCTGGAAGCGGACGCCGCCGCCGGGCGCGGACCGGGAGGCGGGGGGTGCCTGCCTGATGTTCCTCGACGGCTGTGGCCTGGGGGCCGAGCTGGCCGCCCGGCTCGCCGCCGAGGGGCGGCCGGTGTCGACGGTGGCCGCGGGCGGGCGGTTCAGCCGCCTGGACGAGGGGGTCTACACCCTCGATCCCGCCAGCGCGGACGGTTACGACGCCCTGCTCGCGGATCTCGAGGTGCGCGGCCGGCATCCGGCCTCGATCGTCCACCTCTGGAGCGTGACCGCCGGGCACCCCTCTCCCGCGGTGGCGCGGGAGACGGGCTTCGACAGCCTCCTCCTGCTGGCCCAGGCCCTCGGCCGCCGGGGGGGTGGGGCGCTCGACCTCACCGTCGTCTCCAGCCAGGCGCACGAGGTGACCGGCGGCGAGGAGCCGTGCCCGGACAAGGCGCTGCTGCTCGGACCCTGCCGGGCGATCCCGCGCGAGCTGCCGCATGTCGCCTGCCGGTGGATCGACGTCGACGGCGAAGCCGCCGCGGCGCTGGCCGGCCGGCTGTTCGACGAGATGAGCGCCGGCGGAACGGACCCCCTGGTCGCCTATCGCGGCGGCCATCGCTGGCTGCGGACCTGGGAGCGGGCGCGGCTGGAGCCGCGGAGCCGGCCGGCGATCCGCCTGCGCGAGGGGGGCGTCTACCTGGTGACCGGCGGCATGGGCGGGGTGGGTCTGACCCTCGCGGCGTGGCTGGCGCGGGAGGCGGGGGCGAGGCTGATCCTGGCCGGGCGCTCGCTGCCGCCGCCGCGGGAGGAGTGGCCGGGGCGGATCGCCGCCGGGGGCGAGGAGGGGGAGCGGCTCCGGCGGCTCCAGGAGCTGGAGCCGGACCGGGTGCTCCTGGTCCAGGCGGACGTCCGCAGCCGGGAGGAGATGGCGGCGGCGGCGCGCCTAGGGCGCGAGCGCTTCGGGGCCATCCACGGCGCCATCCACGCCGCCGGCCTGCCGGGCGGCGGCGTGCTGCAGCTCAAGACCCCCGAGGCGGCGGCGGCGACGCTGGCGCCCAAGGTCGAGGGGACCCGGAACCTCGCCGAGGCGCTCGCCGGCGAGCCGCTGGATTTCCTGCTGCTCTGCTCCTCCCTCGCCACGGTCGTGGGCGGTTTCGGCAACGCCGACTACGTATCCGCCAACGCCTTCCTCGACGCCTTCGCCGAGGCCCGGCGGCCGGCCGGCGCCCCGCCCGTCCTGTCCGTCGCCTGGGATTCCTGGCGGGAGGTCGGGATGGCGGCCCGCGTGCCGCGCGGGGGCCCGGAGATGGGGATGCGGCCGGAGGAGGGGTGCGAGGTGCTGCGCCGGACCCTGGCGGCGGGGCTCCCCCGGGTGGTGGTCTCCACCCACGAGCTCGCGGGCCTGATGCGGCTCGCCGACTCCCCCGATCTCCTGCGCGAGGCCGCCGCGTCGCGCCGCGCCGGCTCGGCCCACCCCCGGCCGGACCTCGCGACGCCGTTCGTGGAGCCCCGCTCGGAGGCCGAGCGGCGGCTCGCCGACCTCTGGCGGGAGTTGCTGGGGATCGAGCCGGTCGGCGTCCACGACAGCTTCTTCGAGCTGGGCGGCCACTCCCTGCTGGCCACGCAGCTCATCTCCCAGGTGCGCGACCGCTTCGGGGCCGAGGTGAGCTTCGCCAGCTTCTTCGACGCGCCCACGGTCGCCGCCCTGGCGGCCAGCCTCGAGGCGCCGCCGGCCCTCCCCGGCGCTGAGCCGGGCGAGGACGAGGAGATGGCGCGCCTGCTGGCGGAGATCAAGCAGCTCTCCGGCGACGACCTGCAGGCGCTGCTCGCGGCCGAGCGGGAGCCGCTGCTGGAAGGCGAGCCGTAGGATGGCGGACCTGTCGAAGCTCCTGGCGGAGCTCTCTCCGGAGCAGCGCGAGCTCTTCCTGCTCCGGCTGAAGAAGAAGCAGTCCCCGGAGATGAAAAAGGCGAAGCCCGCCAAGGCCGGCAGGATCCCGCCGCGCGAGCCCGGCCGGAAGGATCTCCCGCTCACCTTCGGCCAGCAGCGGCTCTGGTTCCTCGACCGCTGGGAGCCGGGGAGCTCCGCCTACAACCTTTTCGGCGCCGTCCGTCTGGAGGGGCGGCTCGACCTGCCGGCGCTCGAGCGCACCTTCGCGGAGATCGTCCGCCGCCACGAGTCGCTGCGGACCACCTTCGCCGTCGACAATGGGCGGCCGCGCCAGGTGATCTCGCCGCCGGGCCCGTTCGCCCTCCCCCGGATCGACCTCTCCGCCCTCGCCGCCCCCCGGGCGCGGGGGGAGGCCGAGCTCCTCGTCCACGGGCACGCGAACCGCCCCTTCGACCTGACGGCGGGGTCGCTGCTGCGGCTGACCCTGCTGCGGCTCGCCGGCGACGAGCACTGGGTGCTCCTCGCCATGCACCACATCGTCTCGGACGGCTGGTCGATGGGGGTGTTCGTCCGCGAGCTCGGCGCCGTCTACGCCGCGTTCCGCCAGGGGGCCCCCTCGCCCCTGCCGCCGCTCCCCATCCAGTACGCCGACTACGCGCTCTGGCAGCGCGAATGGCTCCAGGGGGAGACGCTGGCGGCGCAGCTCGCCTTCTGGCGCGAGCTCCTCAGCGGCGCGCCGCCGCAGCTCGAGCTGCCGCTCGACCGCCCTCGCGTGGCGGGCCAGGGGGCGCCGGCGGGCAACCACCCGCTGCGTCTCTCCAGGGGTCTCGCCGACCGCCTGCGCGCCCTCGCCCTCGCCGAGGGGAGCACCGCGTTCGTCGTCCTGCTCGCCGGCTTCGCCGCCCTGCTCTCCCGCTACGCCGGCGGCGACGACGTGGTGGTCGGCTCGCCGGTCGCCAACCGCAACCGCTCGGAGCTCGAGGGGCTGATCGGCTTCTTCGCCAACCTGCTGGCGCTGCGGCTGGATCTGGCGGCAGATCCCACCGGCCGCGAGCTGCTGCGGAGCGCGAAGCGGGTGATGTCCGGCGCCCAGGATCACCAGGAGATCCCCTTCGAGCTGCTGGTCGACGAGCTGCAACTGGCGCGCGACCCGGCCCTGCCGCCGCTCGTCCAGGTGACCTTCGCCGTCCAGCGCATGGGGGCGGCGCAGGCGATCGAGCTGCCGGGCCTGCGCCTTGCCCCGGTCCCGGCGGAGAGCGCCACCGCCAAGTTCGATCTCGGCTGGACGCTGAGCGAGACCCCGGAGGGGCTCGCCGGCGTCGCCGAGTACAACCGGAGCCTCTTCGAGCCGGCGACGATCGCCCGCATGGCCGGGCACTTCGAGGTGCTGCTCGAAGGCCTCGCGGGTGAGCCGGACCGGCGGCTGTCCGGCCTGCCGCTGCTCACCGCGGACGAGCGCCGCCAGCTCCTCGGGTGGAACGCCACGGCGACCGCCTACCCCCGCGACCGCTCGCTCGCCGGGCTGTTCGCGGAGCGGGTGGCGGCGGCCCCCGGGGGCACCGCCCTGGAGTTCGGCGCCGAGTCCCTCTCCTACGCCGCGCTCGACGCCCGGGCCGGCCGGCTAGCCCGCGAGCTGCGCCGCCGCGGCGTCCGCCGCGAGGTGCCGGTCGGCCTCTGCGCCGAGCGCTCGCCGGACCTGATCGTCGCCATCCTGGCGATCGTCAAGGCCGGCGGCGCCTACCTGCCGCTCGACCCCGGCTATCCGCGCGAGCGGCTGGCCTTCATGCTGGAGGACTCCGGCGCGCCGCTCGTGCTCGCCCACGAGCGGCTGCTCGGCAGGCTGCCGGCGACCGGAACGGAGGTTCTCCTGCTCGACGGCGCGGCGGAACCGGGCGATCCGGCTGATCCAGTGGATTCAGAAGAAGACGCCGCCGCCGATCCCGCCGATCTCGCCTACATCATCTATACCTCCGGCTCGACCGGGCGCCCCAAGGGGGTCGCCGTGCCGCACCGCGCCGTGGTCCGGCTGGTGCGCGGGACCGACTACGCGCAGCTCGGGCCGCGGGACCGCGTCGCCCAGGTCTCCAACACCTCGTTCGACGCCGCCACCTTCGAGGTCTGGGGGGCGCTGCTCAACGGCGGCTGCTTGGTCGGGTTCTCGCGCGACCTCGCGCTGTCGCCGCGCGAATTCACCGCCGCCCTGCGCGAGCGGGGGATCACCGCCATCTTCCTCACCTCGGCGCTGTTCAGCCAGATGGCGGCCGCCGTGCCGGACGGTTTCGCCACGCTGACCCACCTGCTGGCCGGCGGCGACGCGGTCGACCCCACGGCGGCGCGGCGGGTCCTCGCCGCCGGCGCGCCGCGCCGGTTCGTCAACGCCTACGGACCGACCGAGAGCACCACCTTCGCCGTCTGCCACCTGATCGAGCGGGTGGGGGAGGCGGACGCCGGCATTCCGATCGGCCGGCCGATCGCCAACACCACCGCCTTCGTGCTCGACCGCTGGCACCGGCCGCTGCCGGCGGGGGTGGCGGGGGAGCTCTGCCTGGGCGGCGACGGCCTCGCCCGCGGCTATCTCGGCCGCCCCGGGTTGACCGCCGAGCGCTTCATCCCCGACCCCGCGGGCGGCGCGCCCGGCGCCCGGCTCTATCGCACCGGCGACCTGGTCCGCCAGCGCGCCGACGGCGTTATCGAGTTCCTCGGCCGCTTCGACCACCAGGTGAAGATCCGCGGCTTCCGCGTCGAGCTGGGGGAGATCGAGGCCGTGATCCTCCGCCACCCCGCCGTGCGGGAGGCCGTGGTGCTGGCGCGCGAGGATGCGCCGGGGAACCGCCGGCTGGCCGCCTACGTTGCGGTGCGCGACGCCGATGCCGCCGATGCCGCCGATGCCGCCGGCCTGCGGGCGTTCCTGGCGCCGTTGCTCCCCGAGTACATGATCCCCGCCGCCTGGGTCTTCCTCGACGCCCTGCCGCTGACCCCCAACGGTAAGGTGGACCGCCGCGCCCTCCCCGCCCCCGGCCGCGAACGGTCGCCGGAGGGGGGTTGGACCGCCCCACGCGACGAGACCGAGGCGCGGCTGGCGGCGATCTGGGCGGAGGTCCTGGGGGTCGAGCGGGTGGGGGTGGAGGACGACTTCTTCGACCTCGGCGGGAACTCCATCCTCTCGCTGCAGGTGATCTCGCGGGCGGAGGCGGCGGGGCTGACCGTCCAGGTGCGCCAGCTCTTCGAGCATCCGACGGTGGCGGAGCTGGCGCGGGCGCTCGGCGCCGCCCCGGAAGCCGCGGCGCGCCCGGCGCCGCCGATCGAGCCGCTGCCGCGCGACCGGCCGCTGCCGCTCTCGTTCGCGCAGCAGCGCCTCTGGTTCATCGACCGGCTGGAGCCGGGCAATCCGGCCTACAACGTTTTCACCGGCCTGCGGCTCACCGGCCGGCTGGTCGTGCCGGCCCTGCACCAGGCGGTGGAGGAGGTGGTGCGCCGGCACGAGGCGCTGCGCAGCACCTTCGGCCTGGAGGGGGGCGAGCCGGTGCAGACCGTCGGCCCAGCGGCCGGCCTGCCGCTGCCGCTCGCCGATCTCTCCGCCCTGCCGCCGGCGGCGAGGGCCGCCGAGAGCCGGCGGCTCGCCGCCTGGGAGGCCGCCCGACCGTTCGACCTGGCGCGCGGGCCGCTGCTGCGGGCGGCCCTCCTGCGGCTGGACGCCGACGAGCACGTCGCGCTGCTCACCATGCACCACATCGCGAGCGACGGCTGGTCGATGGGGGTGCTCGTCCGCGAGGTGACCACCCTCTACGCCGCCGTTCTGGCGGGGCGCCCGGCCCCGTTGCCGGAGCTGGCGGTCCAGTACGCCGATTTCGCGGCGTGGCAGCGGCGGTGGCTCGCCGGCGAGGTCCTGGACGCGGAGATCGCCTACTGGCGCGAGCGGCTCGCCGGCGCCCCGCCGGTCCTCGAGCTGCCCACCGACCGGCCGCGGCCGGCCTCGCGGCGGTATCGCGGCGCGGCGCGGACCCGCCTGCTGGCGGCGGATCTGGACGCGCTGGCCCGGGGGGAGGGCGCGACCCTGTTCATGGTCCTGCTCGCCGCCGTCCAGACCCTGCTCTTCCGGCTCACCGGCCAGGACGACGTCGTCGTCGGCTCGCCGGTCGCCAACCGCAACCGGCTGGAGATCGAGCCGCTGATCGGCTTCTTCGTCAACACCCTGGCACTGCGCACGTCCCTGGCGGGCGAGCCGGGCTTCCGCGCCGCCGTCGGCCGCGTCCGCGAGGTGACGCTGAGCGCGTACGCCCACCAGGACCTGCCGTTCGAGCGCCTGGTCGAGGAGCTGCGCCCCGAGCGCAGCCTCAGCCACTCGCCGATCTTCCAGGTGATGGTGGTGCTGCAGAACGCCGGGCGCGAGCAGCTCTCGCTGCCCGGCCTGGAGGTCGAGCCCCTCGGCGGCGAGCAGGCCACGGCCAAGTTCGACCTCCTGATCGCCTTCGCCGAATCGCCGGAGGGGCTGAGGATGGCGGTCGAATACGACGCCGACCTCTTCCTGCCGGCGACGGCGGAGCGCCTGCTGGAGCAACTGGAGTCGCTGCTCGCCGCCGCCGTCGAGGACCCGGACCGGCGACTCGGCGATCTGCCGCTGCTGACCGCCGCCGCCCGCCACCAGGTCGCCCGCGAGTGGACCGGCGCCGGCTCGATCCCCGGCGCCGAGCCCCTGCACCGGAGCTTCGAGCGCCAGGCCCGCCGGGCACCGGAGGCCGTCGCGGCGGTTTGTAACGGCGAGCGCCTGACCTATGGCGAGCTCAACGCCGGGGCCAACCGCCTGGCCCGCTGGCTGCGCCGCCAGGGCGTCGGGCCGGAGTCCCGGGTCGGCCTCGCCGCCGACCGTTCGCTCGACCTCGTGGTCGCCCTGCTGGGCATCCTCAAGGCCGGCGGCGCCTACGTCCCCCTCGATCCCGACTACCCCCGGGAGCGCCTGGCGTTCCTGCTGGCGGACTCGGGGGTCGAGCTGCTGCTCACCCGCGCCGATCTGCTGGCCGATCTGCCGGCAGACGGGCGGGTGCGCCGCGTCTGCCTGGAGGCGCTGCGGCCGGCGCTGGAGCGCGAGAGCCCGGCGAACCTGGCGGGCGGTGCCGGGCCGGACAACCTGCTCTATGTGATCTACACCTCGGGATCGACCGGGCGCCCGAAGGGGTCCCTGCTCACCCACCGCAACGTCGCCCGGCTGTTCGCCGCCACCGGCGAGGGGCTCGGCTTCGGCGAGCGGGACGTCTGGACCCTCTTCCACTCCTTCGCCTTCGACTTCTCGGTCTGGGAGATCTGGGGGGCGCTGCTCCACGGCGGCCGGCTGGTGATCGTCCCCTACTGGGAGAGCCGCTCGCCGGCGGACTTCCACGCCCTGCTCGTCCGCGAGGGGGTGACGGTGCTCAACCAGACCCCCTCGGCCTTCCGCCAACTGGCGCAGGCGGACGGCGAGGCGACTGAAGAGGTCCGGGCGGCGCTGGCGCTGCGCCTGGTGATCTTCGGCGGCGAGGCGCTGGAGCCGGCGAGCATGGCGCCCTGGTTCGAGCGCCATGGCGATGAGACGCCGCGGATGATCAACATGTACGGCATCACCGAGACCACGGTGCACGTCACCTGGCGTCAGGTCACCCGCGCCGACCTCGCGGCGCCGGCCCGCAGCCCGATCGGCCGCGCCATCCCCGACCTCCGTCTCGCCGTTCTCGACCGCTGGCGGCGGCCGTCCCCGATCGGTGTCCCGGGGGAGATGGCGGTCGGCGGCGAGGGCCTCGCCCGGGGGTATCTCGGCCGGCCCGACCTGACCGCCGAGCGCTTCGTGCCCGACCCGCTGTCCGCGCTGCCGGGGGAGCGGCTGTACCGCAGCGGCGACCTCGCGCGGCTGCTCCCGGACGGCGGCCTGGAGTACCTGGGACGGATCGACCACCAGGTCAAGATCCGCGGCTTCCGCGTCGAGCTGGGGGAGATCGAGACCGTGCTGGCGGCCCACCCGGCGGTCCGCGCGGCCGTGGTCCTCGCCCGCGGCGACCGGCTGGCGGCCTGGGTCGTCCTCGCCGCCCCCGCCGGCCCGCCCGAGCTGCGCCGGCACCTCGCCGCCGGCCTGCCCGAGTACATGATCCCCGGCGAGTGGGTCTTCCTCGACGCCCTGCCGCTGACCTCCCACGGCAAGGTCGACCGCCGCGCGCTGCTGCGGATCGAGCCCGCGGCCGAGATAGCTCCCGCCGGCGAGGGGGAGCCGCGGACGGCTGCCGAGGAGCTGCTGGCGGGGATCTGGGCCGAGGTCCTGGGAGTGCGCTCCGTGGGGCTCGATACGACGTTCTTCGACCTCGGCGGCCATTCGCTCCTGGCCACCCAGGTGATGTCGCGCATTCGCGCCGTCTTCGGGATCGAGCTGCCGCTGCGCAGCCTGTTCGAGCGCCCGACGGTGGCGTCGCTCGCCGCCGAGATCGAGGCGGCGATGTCGGCGATAGCTGGGATGGAGGGGGGCGCGGAGGCCCCGCCGCTCGCGCCCGTGCCGCGGCTCGGGGCGCTCCCGCTCTCCTTCGCGCAGCAGCGGCTCTGGTTCCTCGACCAGATGGAGCCCGGCAATCCGGCCTACAACCTGCCGACGGCCTTCCGGCTGACCGGCGAGCTCGATCCGGCGGCCCTCGCCGAGGCGATCCGCGAGGTCGTCCGCCGCCACGAGGCGCTGCGCACCCGCTTCGAGGTGGTCGCCGGCGAGCCGTCGCAGGCGATCGCGCCGGCCTTCCCCGTGGAGCTGCCGCTGATCGACCTCGGCGGCCTGGACGCGGCGGTCCGCGATCCCGAGGCCCGGCGGCTGGCGGCGGAGGAGGGCGCCCGTGCGTTCGATCTCGCCCGCGGACCGCTGCTGCGCGCGACCCTCTTCCGTCTGGGGCCGGATGAGCACCTGGTGCTGGCGGCCATGCACCACATCGTCTCCGACGGCTGGTCGATGGGGGTGTTCATCCGCGAGGTGGCGGTCCTCTACGAGGCGGCGCGGAGCGGCCGCCCGTCGCCGCTGCCGGAGCTGCCGGTGCAGTACGCCGACTTCGCGGCCTGGCAGCGGCGCCACCTCGCCGGCGAGGCGCTCGGGCGGCAGCTCGCCTACTGGCGCGGCCGGCTCGCCGGCGCCCCGGCCGTCCTCGAGCTGCCCACCGACCGCCCCCGCCCGGCGGTCCGCCGCCACCTGGGCGAGCAGCGCCCCTGGCGCTCCTCTCCCGGCCTGCTCGCCGGGCTCGAGGCCGTCGCTCGGAAAGGCGGCGCGACGCTCTACATGGTGCTGCTCGCGGCGTTCCAGACCCTGCTCCAGCGGCTCGGCGGCGGCGACGACTGCCTGGTCGGCTCGCCGATCGCCAACCGCAACCGCGCCGAGATCGAGGGGCTGATCGGCTTCTTCGTCAACACCCTGGTGCTGCGCGGCGACCTCGCGGGCAATCCCACGTTTCTGGAGCTGCTCGGCCGCACGCGCGAGGCGGCGCTGGGGGCTTACGCCCATCAGGATCTCCCCTTCGAGAAGCTGGTCGAGGAGCTGCGGCCGGAGCGCAGCCTCTCCCACGCGCCGCTCTTTCAGGTGGTGCTGACGCTGCAGAACGCCCCGGTGGGCGCCCTCGAGCTGCCGGGGCTGACGCTGACGCCGCTCGCCGCCGGGACCGGCACGGCGAAGTTCGACCTCACTCTCTCGCTGGGCACCGGGCCGGCGGGGCTCGGCGGCTCCTGGGAGTACGACCGCGACCTCTTCGACCCCGCGACGGTGGCGCGGATCGCGGAGCGCTTCGCCATCCTGCTCGCCGGGGTGGCCGCCGATCCGGCCGCCCGCCTCGCGGACCTGCCGCTGCTCAGCGGCGCCGAGCGCCATCAGGCGATCGTCGAGTGGAACGACGTCGCGTCCTTTTTCCCCCGCGACCGCACGCTCGGCGAGCTGTTCGCGGCGCAGGCGGCGCGGACGCCGGACGCCACCGCCGTGGTCTGCCGCGGCGAGAGCCTCACCTACGCCGCCCTCGACGCCCGCGCCGATCGCCTGGCCCGCCGCCTGCGCCGCCTCGGCATCGGCCCCGAGGTGCCGGTCGGCCTCTGCGCCGACCGCTCGCTCGACTTGATCGCCGCCCTGGTCGCCATCGTCAAGGCGGGGGGCGCCTACGTGCCGCTCGATCCCGCCTACCCCGGCGAGCGGCTGGCATACATGCTGGAGAGCTCGGGGGCGCCGCTCGTCCTCGCCGAGGAAGGGACGCGCTCGGCGCTGCCGGCCTGCTCCGCCCGGGTCCTGCTCCTCGAGGAGCTGCGGGACGGCGAGGAGTCCGACGTTCCGGACCCTCCCGCGCCGCGGGCCGTCCCCGAGAGCCTCGCCTACATCCTCTACACCTCGGGCTCGACCGGGCGCCCCAAGGGGGTGGCGGTCTGCCACCGCTCCGTGGCGCGCCTGGTCCGCGAGACCAACTACGCCCGGCTCGACGCCGGCGAGACCTTCCTTCAGCTCGCCCCGCTCGCCTTCGACCCCTCCACGCTCGAGATCTGGGGAGCGCTGCTGAACGGCGGGCGCCTGGTCCTGTTCCCGGAGCGGCTCCCGCTGCCGGAGGATCTGGAGGCGACGATCCGGACCGAGGGGGTGACCACGCTCTGGCTCACCGCCGGCCTCTTCCACCAAGTGGTGGACCACCGGATCGAGGGCCTGCGCCCCCTGCGCCAGCTCCTCGCCGGAGGCGAGGCGCTCTCTCCGCCGCACGTCCGGCGGGTGCTGGAGCGGTTTCCCGAGTTGCGGATGGTCAACGGCTACGGGCCGACCGAGGTCACCACCTTCACCACCTGCTGGAGGGGGCGGGAGCTCCCCCCCTCCGCGCTCAGCGTGCCGATCGGCCGGCCGATCGCCAACACCCGCGTGCTGGTGCTCGGCACCGACGGCCGGCCGGTGCCGCCGGGCGTGCCCGGCGAGCTCTTCGCCGGCGGCGACGGCGTGGCCCGCGGCTACTTCGGCCGTCCCGACCTGACGGCGGAGCGCTTCGTGCCCGACCCCTGCCCGCCGCCGGGCGAGACGGGCGCGCGCCTCTACCGGACCGGCGACCGCGTCCGCTACCTGGCGGACGGCGAGCTGGAGTTCCTGGGCCGCCTCGACGGCCAGGTGAAGGTCCGCGGCTTCCGCATCGAGCTGGGCGAGATCGAGTCGGCGCTCGGCCGCCATCCCGGCGTGCGCGAGGCCGCGGTCCTGGTCCGCGAGGACGCGCCGGGGGACCGCCGCATCGTAGCCTACGTCGTAGGCGAGGGAGGGGAACCCACCCCCGCCGTGCTGCGCGCCTTCGCCGCCGAGGCCCTGCCGGAGTTCATGGTGCCGGCGGCCTGGGTGCTGCTGGACGCGCTGCCGCTGACCCCCAACGGCAAGGTGGACCGCCGCGCCCTCGCCGCCCTCGGCGCCGGTACGGTGGACGCCACGGCCGGTGGGGAGTACCTGCCCCCCCGCACGCCCGTCGAGGAGATCCTCGCCGGGCTCTGGGCCGAGGTGCTCGGCGTCGACCGCGTCGGGGCGCGCGACGACTTCTTCGAGCGCGGCGGGCACTCGCTGCTCGCCACCCGGCTGATCTCCGGCGTCCGCGCCGCCCTCGGGGCCGACCTGCCGATGCGCAAGCTGTTCGAGTCCCCCATCCTCGCGGACTTCGCCGCCGAGGTGGAGGCCGCCCGGCGAGCCGGCGCCGGGCCGGGCCTGCCGGCGCTCGCCCCCCGCCGCCGCCAGGAGGGAGCGGACGGCGAGGACCTGCCGCTCTCCTTCGCCCAGGAGCGGCTCTGGTTCCTCGACCGGCTGGAGCCGGGCACCGCCGCCTACAACCTGGCGCTGCCGGCGCGGCTGACCGGCCGGCTCGACCGTGGGGCTCTCGCCGGCGCCCTGAACGAGCTGGCGCGGCGCCACGAGTCGCTGCGCACCACCTTCCCGTCCCCCGGCGGCCAGCCGGCGCAACGGATCGCTGCCGCCGCCGGCCTGCCGCTGCCGGAGATCGACCTGCGGGCGCTGCCGGCGGCGCGGCGCTCCGGGGAGCTGGCGGCACTGCTGGCCGAGGAGAGCGGCCGCCCCTTCGACCTCGCCGCCGGCCCGCTGGCGCGGACGCTGCTCGCGCGGATCGCGGACGACGAGCACGCCTTCCTGGTCACCCAGCACCACATCATCACCGACGGCTGGTCGATGGGCGTGCTGATCCGCGAGCTGGGCGCCCTCTACGGCGCCCTCGTCCGCGGCGAGCCGTCGCCGCTGCCGGAGCCGCCGCTGCAGTACGCCGACTTCGCGGCCTGGCAGCGCTCCTGGCTGCAAGGGGAGCCGCTGGCGCGCCAGCTCGCCTACTGGCAGGAGCGGCTCGCGGGCGAGCTGCCGGCGCTCGACCTCCCCACCGACCGGCCGCGCGGCGCCGCCCGGAGCTACCGCGGGGGGAGCGAGGCGATCGTGCTGGGGCCGGAGCTGAGCGCCGCCGTCCGGGCGCTCACCCGGAGCGCCGGCGCCACGCTGTTCATGACCCTCCTCGCCGCCTTCGCGGCGCTGATGCACCGGCTGAGCGGCCAGGACGACGTCCTGGTGGGCTCGCCGATCGCCGGCCGCAACCGCGCCGAGGTCGAGGGGATGCTCGGCTTCTTCATCAACACGCTGGTGCTGCGCTCGGACCTCGCGGGAAACCCCACGTTCCGCGAGCTGCTGGCCCGCGTCCGCGAGGAGGCGCTCGGCGCCTACGCCCACCAGGACCTGCCGTTCGAGAAGCTGGTGGCGGAGCTGCACCCGGACCGCGACCTCGCGCGCACCCCGCTGTTCCAGGTCTTCCTCAACGTGCTCAACATGGAGATGGGACGGATCGAGCTGCCGGGCCTCGCCCTCGAGGGGCTGGCGCCCGCGGAGCCGCCGTCGAAGTTCGACCTGACGGTGTACGCCAGCGAAGCCGGCGACCGCGTCCAGCTCCGCCTGGTCTACAACTCGGCCCTCTTCGACCGGGCGCGGATGGTGGAGACCCTGGCCCAGCTCGAGCGGCTCCTCGCCGCCTTCGCCGCCGACCCGGAGGCGCGGATCGACGACATCCCGCTGATCACTCCCGCGGCCCTCGCCGCGCTCCCCGATCCGTCGGCGCCGCTGGTTGCCGCCGACGGGCTCGCCGCCGTCCACGAGCTGTTCGTCCGCCGCGCCCTCGCGGCCGCGGAGCGGATCGCGGTGATCGACGGGGACGAGGTCTGGACCTACGGCGAGCTGGAGGCGCGGTCGAACCGGCTGGCCCGGCGGCTGCTCGCCTCCGGGCTCCAGCGCGGCGAGGTGGTGGCGATCGACGCCCGGCGCTCCGCCTTCCTCGCCGCGGCCGTGCTGGGCACGCTCAAGGCCGGCGGCGCCTTCCTTCTCCTCGACCCGGCCTATCCGCCGGCCCGGCGGGCGGCCTATCTACGGCTCGCCACGCCGCGGGCACTGGTGCGGCCGGCGGGAGCGGAGCCGCTGCCGGCGGAGATCGAGGCGGCATTGTCGGCGGTGGCCGAGCTCCCCCTCCGCTGCCGGATCGACGGGATTCCTGACGGCCCGAACGGCGAGGACGCCTTCGCGCCGGCGGTCGCGGTGGGGCCGGACGACCTCGCCTACGTCGCCTTCACCTCCGGCTCGACCGGCGCCCCGAAGGGGATCCTGGGGACGCACGGCCCGCTCAGCCACTTCCTCGGCTGGCACGCCGCCACCTTCGGGCTCGGGGCCGGCGACCGCTTCAGTCTGCTCTCCGGCCTGGCGCACGATCCGCTGCTGCGCGACCTGTTCACGCCGCTCAGCCTCGGCGCGACCCTGTGCGTCCCCGCCCCCGAGGTCTACGCGGAGCCTGCCAGCCTGCTCGCCTGGCTCGCGGGCGAGCGGGTGAGCGCCGTCCACCTGACCCCGGCGCTGGCGCAGATGCTGGCCCACGGCGCGGCGGGCGCGCTCCCCGATCTGCGCCATGCCTTCTTCGGCGGCGACCGGCTGACCGGCCGGGACGTCGCCACTCTGCGCGCCCTGGCGCCGGCCGCCGCCTGCGTCAACTTCTACGGCGCCACGGAGACCCCGCAGGCCATGGGCTGGCACGCGGCGGAGATGGATGAGGAGGGGATTCTGCCCGTCGGCCGCGGCATCGACGGCGTGCAGCTCCTGGTGCTCAACCGCCGGGACCGCCTCGCCGGGATCGGCGAGCTGGGGGAGATCTGCGTCCGCACCCCCTACCTCTCCCGCGGCTACCTGGGGGACGCGGCGCTCACCCGCGAGCGGTTCCCCGTCAATCCCTTCATCAGCGAGCGGTTCATCAGCGAGCCCTTCACCGGCGAGCCCGGCGACCGCCTCTACCGGACGGGGGACCTCGGGCGCTACCGCCCGGACGGCGAGGTCGAGCTCACCGGGCGCGCCGACGCCCAGGTCAAGATCCGCGGCTTCCGCATCGAGCTGGCGGAGGTGGAGGCGGCGATCGCGGGCCTCCCCGGCGTCCAGGCCGCCGCCGTGCTGGTGCGGCGAGAGGGGGAGGAGAGCGATCTCGCGGCGTTCGTGGTCGGGGATCTCGATCCCGCATCGCTACGGGCGCCGCTGCTCGAACGGCTCCCCGGCTACATGGTGCCGGCGGTCTTCCAGGCTCTCGAAAGCCTGCCGCTCACCCCCAACGGCAAGCTCGACCGCCGGGCGCTGGCGCGCCTGGCAGCGCCCCGGCGGAGCGCCACCGGCGCCGCCGAGGGGCTGCCGCGCACGCCGGTCGAGGAGATGCTGGCGGAGATCTGGGGGGAGCTCCTCGGCCGCGAGCGGATCGGCGTCCACGACGGCTTCTTCGACCTCGGCGGCCATTCGCTGCTCGCCACCCGCATGGTCTCCCGGGTGCGCGAGGCCTTCGGCGTCGAGCTGCCGCTGCGCCGGCTGTTCGAGACGCCGACCGTGGCCGGGTTCGCCCCGGCGGTCGAGGCGGCGATGGCCGGCGGCTCGCGCCCCGCCGCGCCGCCGATCGCGCCGCGCCCGGCGGCGGGCCGCGAGGAGGCGCCGCTCTCCTTCGCGCAGGAGCGGCTCTGGGTGCTCGATCAGCTCGAGCCGGCGAACCCGTCCTACAACATGCCGTCGGTGCTGCGCCTTCGAGGGCTGCTCGAGATCCCTCTCCTCGCCGCCAGCCTGGGGGAGATCGTCCGCCGTCACGAGGCGCTGCGCACCGTTTTCCACGAGGCGGGAGGGATCCCGGTCCAGGTGATCCGCGCGCCTGGACCCTTCGCCCTGCCGGTGGTCGACCTCTCCGCGCTGCCGGAGGGGCCGCGGGAGGCGGAGGCCCGGCGGCTGGCGGCGGCGGAGGCGGCGCGCCCCTTCGACCTCGCGCGCGGGCCGCTCTTCCGGGCCGGCCTGCTGCGCCTGGTGCCCGGCGACCACCTGCTGGTGGCGAACATGCACCACATCGTCTCCGACGGCTGGTCGGTCGCCATCTTCCTGGCCGAGCTGTCGGCCCTCTACGCCGCCGGCCAGGCCGGCCGGCCGTCGCCGCTGCCGGAGCTGGCGGTGCAGTACGCCGATTTCGCCGGCTGGCAGCGCCGGTGGCTGGCCGGCGAGGTGCTCGACGAGCAGCTCCGCTACTGGCGCCAGCGGCTCGCCGGAGCGCCGGCGCTGCTCGAGCTGCCGTCCGACCGCCCGCGGCCGCCGCTGCAGACCTTCCGCGGCGCCCGCCAACCCTGGGGGCTGCCGGCGGCCGCGGCGGCGGACCTCCTCGCCGCCGCCCGCGAGGCCCGCGTGACGCCGTTCATGCTGCTGCTGGCGGCCTTCCAGTCGCTGCTCCACCGCTACACCGGGGCGGACGACGTGGTGGTCGGCTCCCCCCTCGCCGGCCGCACCCGGCGCGAGGTCGAGCCGCTGATCGGCTTCTTCGTCAACACGCTGGTCCTGCGCACCGGGCTCGCCGGCGATCCGGCGTTCGGCGAGCTGCTGGGGCGGGTACGCGAGACGGCGCTGGGCGCCTTCGCCCACCAGGACCTCCCCTTCGAGCGCTTGGTCGCCGAGCTGCGGCCGGAGCGCCACCTCGCCCACTCGCCGGTCTTCCAGGTGATGTTCACGCTGCAGAACGCCCCGGCGCCGCGGCTCGACCTCCCCGGCCTCGACCTCTCCCCGGTCGAGTCCCCGGCGCGGGCCGCCCGCTACGACTGGTCGCTCTCGCTCACCGCCGCGGAGGCGGGGATCGGCGGCTATCTCGAATACAACACCGATCTCTTCGACCCGGCGACGATCCGCCGCGCCCTCGGCCACCTCGCGACGCTGCTCGGCGGCGCCTCGGCAGACCCGTCCCGCCGGCTCTCGGAGCTGCCGCTGCTGCCGGCGGCCGAGCGGCGGCAGATCCTCGCCGAGTGGAACGCCACGGCGGAGCCCGCCTGGGAGGGGCCGGTCGACGAGCTGTTCGCCGCCCAGGCCGCGCGGACGCCGGAGGCGGTCGCCGTCATCTGCCGCGGCGAGCCGCTGACCTACGGCGAGCTGGGCGCCCGCGCCGGCCGCCTGGCGAGCCGCCTGCGCGCGCTCGGCGTCGGCCCGGAGACGCCGGTGGCCCTGGCCATGGAGCGGTCGCTCGCGATGGTGGTCGGCCTGCTGGGGATCTGGAAGGCGGGCGGCGCCTACCTGCCCCTCGATCCGGCCTACCCGCGGGAGCGGCTGGCCTACATGCTGGAGGACTCGCGGGCGCCGGTGCTGGTCACCCACAGGGCCGAAGGGGAACCGTTCGCCGGGGACTTCGCCCGTGGCGGCTGGACGGGCGAGGTGGTCTGTCTCGGCCCCGGCGGCGACCTGCCCGGACAGGCCGAGGAGCCGGCGGCGCCGGTCGTGGCGGGGACCGGCCCGGACAACCTCGCCTACATCCTCTACACCTCCGGCTCGACCGGCCGCCCCAAGGGGGTGCAGGTGAGCCACCGGGCGCTCGCCAACTTCCTGGGCTCGATGCGGCGGGAGCCGGGGCTCGCCCCCGCGGACGTCTTCGTGGCGGTGACCTCGCTCTCCTTCGACATCGCCGGCCTCGAGCTCTGGCTGCCGCTCGCCGCCGGCGCCCGCGTCGTGCTGGCCACCCGGCCCGAGACCGCCGACGGCCTGCTGCTGCGCGCGCTGGTCGAGGAGTGGGGGGGCACCGCCTTGCAGGGCACCCCCGCCACCTGGCGGCTGCTGATCGAGGCCGGGTGGCGCGGCGGCGCCGGGTTCAAGGCCCTGTGCGGCGGCGAGGCGTTCCCGCCGGCCCTGGCCGCGGAGCTGGGCGAGCGGGCCGGGTCGGTCTGGAACCTCTACGGTCCCACCGAGACCACCATCTGGTCGGCCGTGGCCGAGGTCCGCGACCTCGCCGCGGGAGCGCCGGTGCCGGTCGGCCGGCCGATCGACGCCACGCGCATCCATCTGCTCGGTCCTCACGGGGAGCTGGTGCCCGCCGGCGCCGCCGGGGAGCTGCTGATCGGCGGCGCCGGCCTGGCGCGGGGGTATCTCGCCCGGCCGGACCTGACGGCCGAGAAGTTCGTCCCCGATCCGTTCGCCGGCGCGCCGGGCGAGCGGCTCTACCGCACCGGGGACCTCGCGCGCTACCGCCCGGACGGCCGCCTGGAGTGCCTGGGCCGGCTCGACTCGCAGGTCAAGGTGCGCGGCTTCCGCATCGAGCTCGGGGAGATCGAGGCCGTCCTCGCCCGCCAGCCCGCGGTCGCCCAGGCGGCGGTCGCCGTGCGCGGCGAGGGGGAGGCGCGCGGCCTCGTCGCCTACGCCGTGCCGCGGGCCGCGGATCAGCCGCTCGACGCCGGGGAGCTCCGGGCCGCCCTGCGCCGCTCGCTCCCCGACTACATGGTGCCGGCGATCGTGATGGAGCTCGCGGCCCTGCCGCTGACCCCCAACGGCAAGGTCGACCGGCGGGCCCTCCCGGCCCCCGAGCGGCGCCGCTCGCAGGGCTACGCCCCGCCGCGCACCCCGGCCGAGGAGATCCTCGCCGGCGTCTGGGCGCGGGTGCTCGGGCTCGCGGGCGAAGGCGACGGCGAGGGCGCCCGGGTCGGCATCCACGACAACTTCTTCGACCTCGGCGGCCACTCCGTGCTCGCCATCCAGATCGTGGCGCGGGCGCGGGAGGCGGGCCTCCTGCTCACCCCGATCCAGATCTTCCAGCGGCCGACGATTGCTGAATTGGCCGAGCTGGCCACGATGGCCGACGCCATGCCGTCATCTGCTGAAGACGCCGAGGCCGTCTTCCCGCCCGCCGTGTCCGATGCCGTCGACTTGGCGGCCGCCAACCTGAGTGATGAGGAGCTGGCGCTGTTCCTCGGCAGCTTCGACGGAGGAACCCCGTCCGCATGAACCGCGAGAACCTCGAAGCCCTCTATGAGCTGTCGCCGCTCCAGCAGGGATTGCTGTTCCACAGCCGCTACGCCGGGGAGGCGGAGGTCTACCTGGCGCAGGTCCAGTGCGCGCTCGAAGGCCCCCTCGACGCCGACGCCCTGGAGCGCGCCTGGAAGCGGGTGCTGGAGCGCCACCCGGCGCTGCGCACCTCCTTCCACTGGCGCGACCTCGACAAGCCCTTGCAGATGGTCGAGCGCCGGGTCGAGCTGCCGTTCGCGCGGCTCGACTGGCGGAATCTCACCGCCGCCGAGGCCGGCGAGCGGTTCGAAAGCCTGCTGCGCGAGGAGCGCCGGCGCGGCTTCGACGCCGGCCGCGCCCCCTTGCTCCGCCTGGCGCTGGTCCAGCTCGCCGAGGAGCGGTTCCGCCTCGCCTGGACCTATCACCACCTGATCCTGGACGGCTGGTCGCTCCCCCTGGTGCTCAAGGAGGTCTTCGCCTTCTACGAGGCGTTCCGCCGCGGCGGCGACCTCCCCCTGCCGCCGGCCCGCCCCTACCGCGACTACACCCTCTGGCTGCAGCGGCAGGACCTCGCCCGCGCCGAGACGTTCTGGCGCGAGACCCTCGCCGGCTTCACCGCTCCGACCCCCCTGGGCGCCGACCACCGCGCGACCGCTGGGGAGGAGGAGGGGGGGAACTTCGCCCGCCATTTCGCCCTGCTGCCGCCGGCGCTGACGGCCGGCCTCCAGGACCTGGCGCGCCGCCACCAGCTCACCCTCAGCACGCTGATCCAGGGGGCGTGGGCGATCCTCCTCTCCCACTACAGCGGCCAGGCGGAGGTGCTGTTCGGCTCCACCTCCTCCGGCCGGCCGGCGGAGCTGCCCGGCGTCGAGTCGATGATCGGCCTGTTCATCAACACCCTGCCGGTGCGCGCCGCCGCCGGCCGCGAGGACCGGCTGATCCCCTGGCTCCAGCGCCTCCAGGACCTCCAGCTCCGGATGCGCGAGTTCGAGCACAGCCCGCTGGTCCAGATCCAGGGGTGGAGCGAGGTGCCGCGCGGCCTGCCGCTGTTCGAGAGCATCGTGGTCTTCGAGAGCTATCCCCTGGACCGCGCTTCCGAGGGGGAGGGGGGCGGCGGCGTGCGGATCGGCGAGGTCTCGGCCCTCCAGAAGACCAGCTTCCCCCTGAACCTGATCGCCGTCCCTGCCGGCGACCGCTTGCAGCTCCGGCTGGCCTACGACAGCCGCCGCTTCGACGCGGCGGCTGTCGAGCGCATGCACGGCCACCTCGCGACCCTGCTCGCCGGCTTCGTCGAGGATTCCGGGCGGCGCCTCGGCGAGCTGCCGATCCTCTCCGCCGCCGAGCGCGAGCTGGCGCTCGGCGCCTGGAGCGGCTCCGATGGCGAAGGCCCGCAGGGTCTCCTGGCCCACCACCTCTTCGAGCGCCAGGCGGCCGAGCGCCCCGAGGCCCTGGCCCTGGTCTGCGGCGGCCGCAGCCTGACGTATGGCGAGATGAACGCCGAGGCCGACCGCCTCGCCCGCCGCCTGCGCCGGCTGGGGGTCGGTCCGGACGTGCTCGTCGGCCTGCGGATGGAGCGCTCGATCGAGGCGATGATCGGCCTCTTCGGCATCCTCAAGGCGGGGGGCGCCTACGTGCCGCTCGACCCGGGCCATCCGGCCGACCTCTTCCGCTTCCAGCTCGAGGACACCGGGGTCCGCGTCCTGCTGACGCAAGCCCACCTCCGCGACCAGGTGCCGGCGGACGCGGCGATCAGCGTCCTCTGCCTCGGGCCGGACGGCGGGATCGACGGCCCCCAGGGCGAAAACAAGGAGCCGCCGCCGGCCGCGCCGGACGGCGAGAACCTCGTCTACGTGATCTACACCTCCGGCTCGACCGGCCGGCCGAAGGGGGTGATGGTCAAGCACCGCTCGCTGGTGCCGCGGGTGCTGGCGATGGCGGGGATGTTCGGCCTCGGCCCCGGGGACCGGCAGCTGCAGATCGTCTCGCTGTCGTTCGACGTCTCCTGCGAGGAGGTGTTCGTGACGCTGTCGACCGGCACCGCGATGATCATCCCGCCGCCGTTCGCCAGCATGCCCGAGCTGCTCGCCGAGTGCGAGCGCTCCGCGATCACCAAGCTGAACGTCCCGGCGGCCTACCTCAACCAGATGATCGACGAGGTGGGGGCCGGCATGCGCCCCCTCCCCGCCGCCATCACCCAGATCGTCTCGGGCGCCGAGAGCCCTTCCATGCCCAAGCTCCGCCTGCTCGCCCGCCGCTGCCGGGACGAGGGGCGGGCGATCCGCTTCTTCAACTTCTACGGCCCCAGCGAGACCACGGTCCTCGCCACCGGCGAGGAGATCCCGCTCGATCCCGACGTCCTGGACGGCATCGACCGCGTCTCGATCGGCCTGCCGCTGCCCGCGGCGCGCGTCTACCTCCTCGATCCCAGCCTGCGCCCGGTGCCGCTGGGGGTTCCGGGGGAGGTCTTCATCGGCGGCGTCGGTGTCGCCCGCGGCTACCTCCGGCGCCCGGGGATGACCGCCGAGCGGTTCGTCCCCAACCCCTTCGGGGCGCCGGGGTCCCGGCTCTACCGCAGCGGCGACCTCGCCCGCCGGCTCCCCGACGGCCGCCTGGAGTTCATCGGCCGCGCCGACCATCAGGTCAAGATCCGCGGCTTCCGAGTCGAGCTGGGGGAGATCCAGGCCACCCTCGAACGGCATCCGGCGGTGGCGGAGAGCGTCGCCATCGTGCGCGAGGACGCGCCGGGGGACCGCCGCCTGGTCGCCTACTGGGTGCCGCGCGGCGCGGAGCGTCCGTCGGTCAGCGAGCTGCGCGCCTTCATGCTCGAGCGGCTCCCCGAGGCGATCGTCCCCGCGGCCTTCGTGCCCCTCGACGCGCTGCCGCTCAACCGCAACGGCAAGGTCGACCGCAAGGCCCTGCCGGCACCCGCCGGCCTGCGCCCCGACCTGGCCGCGGAGTACGCCGAGCCCGCCACCCCGCTCGAGCGCTTCCTGGCCGAGCTCTGGCGGGAGATCCTCGGCCTCGACCGCGTCGGCGCCCGCGACGGCTTCTTCGAGCTGGGCGGCGACTCGCTCAAGGCCGCCCGGTTCATCAACAAGCTGGAGAAGAAGCTCGGCCGCTACGTCTACGTGACGGCGCTGTTCGACGCCCCCGACGTCGCCGCCTTCGCCCGCCACCTCGGCGAGACCTACCCGGAGGAGGTCGGGAAGGCCTTCGGCCGCGAGTCTCTGCCCGAGTCGCCTTCCGAATCCGCGCCTCGTCCGGAGACGCGGATCGGCGCCGCCGAGATCGCGCGCGTGCGGCGGATCATCGCGCCGCTGCCGCCGTTCCCGGACCGCCCCGGCTCCCCGAACCCTCCCGCCGCCTTCATCCTCTCGCCGCCGCGGTCGGGGTCGACCCTGCTGCGGGTGATGCTCGCCGGCCATCCTCGCCTGTTCGCGCCGCCGGAGCTCGAGCTGCTCTCCTTCAACACCCTGGCCGACCGCCGCGCCGCCTTCTCCGGCAAGTTCGCCCTCTGGCAGGAGGGGCTGCTGCGCGCCGTGATGGAGGTCCAGGGGTGCGAGGCCGGCCGCGCGCGGGAGATCGTCGAGGAGCTCGAGCGCCGGGGCGCTCCGGCCAAGGAGCTCTACGGCCGCCTCCAGGAGTGGCTTGGCGACCGCCTGCTGATCGACAAGACGCCCTCCTACGCCCTCGATCCGGCGGTCCTGGCGCGGGCGGAGGAGGATTTCGCGGGCGCCCGCTTCATCCACCTGATCCGCCACCCCCTCGGCATGATGCTCTCCTTCGAGGAGGCGCGGATCGACCAGCCCTTCTTCCGTCACGAGCACGACTTCACGGTACGCCAGTTGGCCGAGCTGGTCTGGCTGGTGAGCCATCAGAACATTCTGGCTTTCCTGGCTCGCCAGAGCCCCGAGCGCGTCCACCGGGTCCATTTCGAGGATCTGGTGCGCGACCCCGAGCCGGTGCTGCGCGGCCTCTGCGAGTTCCTCGGCGTCACGCTCCACCCCGACATGCTGGAGCCCTACAAGGGGAAGGAGAGGCGGATGACCGACGGCATCCATCCGCTGGCCAAGATGGTCGGGGACGTCAAGTTCCACGAGCACTCGCGGGTCGATTCAAGCGTCGCCGACCGCTGGCGCAGCGCCTTCCGCGGGCACCGGCTGGGCGAGGAGACCCTCGCCATGGCCCAGGCCTTCGGCTACGGGCGGCCGGGGGAGGAGCCGGAGCGGTCGAGCGCCCTGGTGGCCATCCAGCCCCCCCGCAAGGGTCAGCCGGAGCAACTACCGCTCTTCTGCGTCCACCCCGCCGGCGGCACCGTCCTCTGCTACGCCGAGCTGGCGCGCGAGCTGGGGCCGGACCAGCCCTTCTACGGCCTCCAGGCGCTGGGCCTGCGGGCGGGGGAGGAGCCGCTGCGGAGTATGGACGAGATCGTCGATCACGCCCTCGCCGGCCTCGACGCCCAGGGCTCCCCGGGCCCCTACCGGCTGGCCGGCTGGTCCTTCGGCGGCTACGTGGCCTACGAGATGGCCCGGCGGCTCGCCGCCCAGGGGCGCCCGGTCGAGCTGCTGGCGCTCCTCGACACCAGCGCCGCCCTGCTCGACCGCGCCGAGCCCCTGGACGACGCCGAAATCCTGGCCCGCGCCTTCCAGGAGATCCTCGCCGTCCCGGCGGAAGAGCTCCGCGCCCTGCCCACGGCGGAGGAGCGGCTGACCCGGGTGATCGAGCTGGCGCGCGCCGCCGGCGCCATCCCGCCGGACTTCGACCTCGGCCAGGCCCGCCGCTACCTCGCCGTCTTCCAGGCCAACCGGCTGGCGATGCGGGGCTACCGCCCCGGGCCCTACCCCGGTCGCTTGACCCTGTTCCGCGCCGAGCAGGGGGTGGAGACGCTGGGGGACGAGACCCTCGGCTGGTCCACCCTCGCCGCCGAGGTCGACGTCCGCCTCGTCCCCGGCCGCCACGAGCAGATGGTCCGGCCGCCGCACGTCCGCCGGCTGGCGGAAGAGCTGCGCGCGTGTGTCACGGCGGCGGGGGCCTGCGGGAAAGCAAGAACACGGACGACACGGACCGGCACGGACTGACACGGACGAACACGCCCGGTCTCGCCGGTATCCTCTACGTCCGTGTTCGTCCGTGTTCGTCCCTGTCCGTCCTTGTTTTGCCTCCCCCCTCACACCCACCCATGATCCCGAGCATAGATCGTCAGCTCGACCCGGCCGTCGATCTTCAGCTTCTCGTAGATGTTGTGCAGGTGGACCTTCACCGTCCCCTCGGCGATGTGCAGGGTCTCGGCGATCTCGCGGTTGTGGTGGCTGGTGGCCGCCAGGCGGACGATCTCCATCTCGCGCGCGGAGAGCGGCTGCCGGCCTGAGCGGGCGACGCCGTCGCGGTCGAGGATCCCCTCGATGGAGCGGCTGAGGAAGTCGTCCTCCAGCCAGCGCCCGCCCGCGTGAACCGTGCGGATGCAGCGGATCAGCAGCTCCGGCGCCATCTCCTTGAGCACCACCCCGCGGGCGCCCAGCCGCAGGGCCTCCATCATCTCGTCCGGACTGACCGAGCCGGCGAGCAGCACGGCGCGGGTCGGCAGCCCCTCCCGCCGGATCTGGTCCAGCACGTCGAGGCCGCTGCCGCCGGGCAGCCGCACGTCGAGCAGCACGACGTCCGGCCGGTGCAGGCGCACCGCCTCCACCGCCTCCCGGGCGTTGACGCAGCGGGCGACGATCTCCAGATCCCCCTCCAGGCCGAAGAGCCGTTCGAGCCCCTCCAGCACGATCGGGTGATCGTCCGCCACCACCAGCCGGATGATCGTCGGGTTTTCCCTCGGTGTCATCGGGTTCCCCCCTGCGCCGGCAGGTGCATCTCCAGCCGGGTCAGTCCCGGGCCGGTGTCGATGGCGATCGATCCGCCGAGGGCGGCGATGCGCTCCTTGAGGCTCACCGGCCCCAGCTTCTGCCGCTGCAGCTCCTCGTGGTCATAGCGGCCGGTGAACGGAAAGCCGCGGCCGTCGTCGGTGACGGTGATGCTCAGGGCCCGCTCGCGCCAGACGATCTCGACCCGGACGCTGGACGCCCCGGCGTGGCGGGCGACGTTGAACAGGGATTCGCGCACCAGCCGGTAGAGCTGGCGGGTGAAGGCCTCCGAGAGCTGCCCGTCGAGCCCTTCGAGGTGGATGTCGATGTCGAGCACCCAGAGGCGCTTCAGCCGGTCCGCCAGCTCCGCCAGCCGGCTCGCGAGATCCCCCTGGCCGGCGAGCGCGCGCGGCACCGGCTTCAGCTCCTCAATGAAGAAGCGGAGGTCCCGCTGGTCGGCGGCGATGAGCTGCTGGATCTCGCGCAGGATCTCCCGCAGGTCGGCGGGCGGGGCCGGCGGATCCTTCTCCATCCATTTCGCCAGCGCTTGGAGCTGCAGGGCCGTGCCGGTGAGCGACTGCAGCATGCCGTCGTGGAGGTCGCAGGCGAGCCGCACCCGCTCGTCGGTCACCGCGGCGGTCCGCAACTGGTGGGTGAGGTAGAACTGGTCGAGCTCGGCGGCGACGCGCTGCGCCACGATCTCGCCGAGGACGAGAGACTCTCCCTCGGGGGCGGGGCGGTCGAGGGCGAAGAGGCGCCCCTGGATCGTCTCCCCGCGCACCGGCCAGGAATCCACCCGATCCATGGCGAAGCGGCGGCGCAGGATCTCCTCGATGGCTTCGGGATTGGCGAGCGGGGCCTCCCGCGACCGCTCGATCCGGCCGCCGGACCGGTGCGCCAGGTAGAGCCAGGGCTCGTCCGCCTCCTCCCAGGCCAGCAGGACGCGCGGCGCCTCCAGGATGCCGCCCGCGTGGGCCAGCAGATGATCGAGCAGCGCGTCCGCGTCCTGGAGCGGGCCGCGCGGCCAGGAGGCGATCTTCAGCATCTCGCGGCTCAGCCGCTGCTCAAAGTCCATCTCCCTCCCTTCTGGACCCACTGCCGCCCGCTGCCGGGCCGGCGCTATATCGAGAGGTATAAAGGAATTATAGCCATTGGTAAGTGGATTTAACACCCGCCTTCCGATAGCTTGCAGGTTACGCATGCGCGACGGCCTCCCTCTCATCCTGCTCATTGATGACGATCCCGACGACCGAGCCCTGGCTCGGATCGTCCTGGAACGCGATTTGCCGCGGTTCGCCGTCGAGGAGGTCGCCGACGCGCCGGCCTTCGGCCGTGCCTGCGGACGGAGGAGCTTCGACCTCGTGATCCTCGAGCTGAAGCTCGGCTGGGCGGACGGGCTGGCCCTCCTGACGGCCCTGAAAGAGGACTGGCCCGAGGTCCCGGTGATCCCGTTCACCCGTCTGGGCGATGCCGAGACCGCCCTGCGGGCCACGCGCCTGGGCGCCGCCGACTACCTCGTCAAGGGCCCCGCCGCCTTCCTCCGCCTGCCGCAGGCCGTGCGGACGGCCCTGGATCCCGCCGGCAGGAGGCGCGCCCGGCCGGCCGCCGCCGGGTCCGCGGGCGCGGCGCCGCTCGAATCGCTCGTCGACCGGGCGCGGATGGCGGTGTTCAGCGCCACGCCGCAGGGGCGCCTGCTCAACGCCAGCCCCGGTTTTCTCCAGCTCCTGGGCGTCGACGACCTCGAGAGCGCCAACGGCCTGGATCTCGAGCCGTTCCTCGCCGCGGCGGCGGGGTGGGGGGGCTCGAACGGAACCTCCGCGGCAGCGGCGGGCGCCGCGCGGGAGGTGAGGCTGCGGCGGGCGGACGGGCAGATGATCTGGGTGGAGGTGATCGGCACCGTGGTCCGCGACGGCGGAACCACCCGCATCGACGGCCTGGTCGAGGAGATCACCGCCCGCAAGGAGACCGAGGAAGAGGGGGCCCGGGAGTCGGCGCAGCTCCGGCGCGCCAACGAGGAGCTGCTGCAGTTCGCCTCGATGGCCTCGCACGAGCTGCAGGAGCCGGTCCGCATGATGGAGCGTTACACCCAGCTCCTCAAGGAAGACAGCAAGGGGAAGCTCGGCGCCGAGGGGGACGAGCTGGTCGACGTCGTCATCGGCGCGGCGGGCCGGCTGCGCCGGCTGATCGAGGACCTGCTGGCGCTCACCCGCGTCGAGAGCCGGGAGCGGCGGCTGGAGGCCGCCAGCATCGACGACCTGCTGGAGGAGACCCTCGGCCATCTGCGCGACAGGATCGAGGAGACCGGCGCGGCCGTCACCCGCTCGCCGCTGCCGAAGATTGAAGTCGAACCCTCCCAGATTGTTCAGGTTTTGCAGAATCTGATCGGCAATTCATTGAAGTTCCGCGGCCAGGAGCCGCCCAAGGTGCACGTCGCCGCGCGGCGGGAGGGGCGCGAATGGATCTTCTCGGTGCGCGACAACGGCATCGGGATCGATCCCGCCGAGGCGGAGGCGGTGTTCGCCATCTTCAAGCGGCTGCGGACCGAGATCCCGGGCACCGGCGTCGGCCTCGCGATCTGCAGGAAGATCGTCGAGCGCCACGGCGGGCGCATCTGGGTGGAGTCCGAGCCCGGCCGCGGTTCCACCTTCTACTTCACGATTCCCGCGTCGTGAAGCACTATAAATCGTTGACAAACACAATGTGTTATTATGCGCGAGATCTTGTAGTCGATTGGTTTCCTCGGGAATTTACGATCGCTTGCGCGGTTCCTTCGGTCGAGCCGCGTTTTGTGAGGGAGTTCAGCCATGACACCCGGCGACCCGGTCTCGATCCTCATGGTCGAAGACAATCCGGATGACGCGCGTCTCATCCGGACTCTGCTGGGCCGTACCGCCCTCAAGCCACTTTCCCTCACCTTCGTCGACCGCGTCTCCCGCGCCCTGGAGTTCCTCCGCGACGGCGGCAAGGTCGACGTCGCCCTGCTCGACGTCTCCCTGCCCGACTGCCGTGCCGGATCGCTCGATTCGCTGACCCGGATCAAGGCCGAGGCGCCCGACCTGCCGATCATCCTGCTCACCGGCTGCGACGACGAGGAGCTGGCGGTGGCGGCGGTGCGCGAGGGGGCGCAGGACTATCTCGTCAAGGGGCTGGTCGACGGCGGCCTGCTGGGGCGCGCGATCCGCTACGCGATCGAGCGCAAGCGGGCCGAGATGGCGTTGCGCGACAGCCAGGAGCGCTACGCGCTGGCGGTGGACGGCGCCAAGGACGGGCTCTGGGACTGGGACCTGCGGACCGACCGCGTCTACTTCTCGTCGCGCTGGAAGGCGATGCTCGGCTACACCAACGGCGACGTCACCGACGAGTCGGCGGAGTGGTTCAAACGGGTGCACCCCGACGACCTGCCGGTGGTTCATTCGGCCCTCACGGCCCACCTCGCCGGCCGCGCGCCCGACTTCGAGAGCGAGCACCGGATGCTGCACCGCGGCGGCGGCTACCGCTGGGTGCTCACCCGCGGCCTCGCCGTGCGCAACCCGGCGGGGGAGGCCTACCGGATGGCGGGCTCGCAGTCCGACATCACCGCCCGCAAACTGGCCGAGGAGCGGCTGCTGCACGACGCCTTCCACGATCCGCTGACCGGCCTGCCCAACCGCGCCCTGTTCATGGACCGCTTGGGGATGGCGATCGCCCACGCCAAGCGGCGGCTGAGCTACACCTACGCCGTGCTGTTCATCGACCTCGACCGCTTCAAGAACGTCAACGACAGCCTCGGCCACAGCGCCGGCGACGAGCTGCTGATCGCGGTCGCCCGGCGGCTCGAATCCTGCCTGCGGCCGGGGGACACCGTGGCGCGGCTCGGCGGCGACGAGTTCACCATCCTGCTCGATGAGGTGACCGACGTCGACCACGCCGTGCAGGTCGCCCAGCGCATGCACAAGGAGATGGCGCGCCCCTTCCGGGCCCAGGGGCACGAGGTGTTCGTCACCATGAGCCTGGGGATCACCGTCGGCGCCGGCGGCGACTACGACCGCCCCGAGGACGTCCTGCGCGACGCCGACACCGCCATGTACGGCGCCAAGTCCAACGGCAAATCGCGGGACGCCGTCTTCGACCAGGACATGCACGACCGGGCGGTGGCTCTCCTCCAACTCGAGACCGACCTGCGGCGGGCGATCGAGCGCTGCGAGTTCGAGATCCACTACCAGCCGATCGTCTCACTCGAATGCGGCAAGATCGACGCCTTCGAGGCGCTGCTGCGCTGGCGCCATCCGCGGCGCGGCCTGCTCCACCCGGACGGCTTCGTGCCGGTCGCCGAGGACACCGGGCTGATCGTGCCCATCGGCTGGTGGGTGCTGCACGAGGCCTGCAGCCAGCTCGCCGAGTGGCAGTCCCGCCCCTGGGGGGGCGAGCGGCTGGCGGTCACCGTCAACCTGTCGAGCAAGCAGTTCATGCAGGCGGACCTGGTGCCGCGGCTCCAGGACATCCTGCGCAAGACCGGGGTGCGGCCGGAATGCCTGCGGCTGGAGATCACCGAGAGCACGATCATGGAGCAGGCCGAGGACGCGGTGGCCAAGCTGGTGGCCCTGCGCAACTTCGGGGTCAAGCTCTACATCGACGACTTCGGCACCGGCTACTCTTCCCTGAGCTACCTCCACCGCCTGCCGGTGGACGCGCTGAAGATCGACCGTTCCTTCATCAGCGAGATGGACGGCGGCGGCGAGCGTTCCGAGATCGTGCGCACCATCGTGACGTTGGCGCGGACCCTGCGGATGGACGTCGCGGCGGAAGGCATCGAGACCGCCGAGCAGGTCACCCGTCTGCGGGCCCTCTCCTGCCACTACGGCCAGGGCTACTTCTTCTCCAAGCCCCTCGCGAGAGCCGCCGCGGGCGGGCTGATCCAGGGCGGCGTGAGCTGGTGACCGGGCGGTTGTACTCCCGGCCATATTTAAACTAAGCTATGGGTTCACCCTTGAGGAGGACTCATCCATGCACAAGTTCGCCCGTATCGCCGGCCTTTCCCTGATCCTGTCCATCACCTCTCTGGCGGCGTTCGCCGATCCCCCGGCCCCTCCGGTCTGCAGCTGCTCCTACTGCGCGCACGCCAGCACCAACCGTAGCTGCACCCTGGACGGCGCCACCACGACCTGTGGAGCGTTCCTCTCCTTCACCACCTGCGGACCGGTGGGCTGAAGCCAGCCAATCCCATAAACCAGATCTGACCGGAACCCCTTTTCGTAGGGGAGGGGCTTGTCCCCTCCCTCGCCCCGTAGGGGCGAACTTTGAACAGCCCGGGGTGGCAACCCCGGGTTGGCAGGCCGACAATTCTCCAAGCCCCGAAGGGCCGGCCGAAACTTCAGCGGGCTCAGGCCGCCTGAAGCACGAAGTTGACGCGGACCGCATCGAACGGGAACACGATCCGGCCGTCCTCCGTCTTTTGCAGGATTCCCGCGTTGAGCAGCGCATGGACATCCCCATGCACGGCCTTGACGTCCCGTTCGACCCTGCGGGCCGCCTCGCGCAAGGTGATCGGCCCCGCGCCCGTCATCATCGACAGCAGCTCCCATCGCTTCTGCGTCAGCACCTTGAACAGCAGAGCCGGCGTCTCGAAGCTGATGATCTCCCCTTGGGGCTCCCCCTCGAAAGCGCGCAGGAAACGGTGATTGACTTCCTCGCGGGATGACACTTCCAGAGTCACTGTATGCATCTCAAGACCTCCAGTGGTCCACGTCATTCCAGAAATCGGCAAGCACTGGTGAGGGCACCTGCCATACCACCAACTCCACAAAGGCCTCCTCGGCGATGACTCGGCGTTCATGGAGCAGCGACCTGGCCTTCATGTTGGAGAGGATAACAACAACGGTGATTGTTGTCCACTACTCCAACGGCCAGCCCTTTCCTGATCGCGAAGAAAGAGGACGGGGCCCCGGCACACCGCAGCCTCCATAAGCCGCGAACACCAACCGGGAGCCGTCCATCCAGAGCGGCTCCCCCGCCGCAACGTCTCTTCCCCCAATGCAACGGTCCTTCTTCACCGCAACGGCCCTTCCTCCACCGCAACCTGACCCGCTCCGCCGCGGCGCCGCCCCAGGCGGGATGGAGAAGATACTCCACCGCGACCTTCGCCGCTCCACCGCAACGTCGCCATCTTCACCGCAACAGAGGCCCAGGTTGCGGTGGAGCGCAGGGGGCACCGCAAGCTTTCCGGGCCCGCCGTGATATAAGCGGCTCTGCCGCAACCTTACGGTATCCACCGCAACCCAGAGCACTCCACCGCGTCCTCTTCCTGTCCGCCGCAAGCTCCCGTGCTTCGCCACAACCGAGAGCCCTCCACCGCAATGGGCTCGTCTCCGCCGCAACGTTTTCATCTCCACCGCATCCGGAGCTATGCCGCCGCGACGTCCACGAATCCACCGCGACTCAAGCTTGCTCACCGCAATCTGGCCATCCCCACCGCAACGTCCCGGTCTCTGCCGCGTCCTCGCGTGCTACGATCCGCCGTATACGGTTCACCGCAACCTGGACAGAGATCGGGAGAGAAGAAGATGAGCTCGAAGCTGTCGGTGGAAGAGGTGTTGTCCAATCTGGAGCGGCGCGCCGTCTTTCACCGCGAGCAAGAGGCTCTCCACGCGCGGCAGGCGGTCCATCACCAGGAGCAGCAGGAGCTCCACGGGGCCGAGCTGGCCAAGGTGACGGAGAGCCTGGAGGCCTTCCGCGGGGTAGCCGCCTCGGCGGTGGATCTCGCCAAGCCGCTGCCGCCGCCCCCCGGGCCGGCCGGGGCCGTCGATCCAGCGAAGCTCCCACCCCCCGGCCGCAACCGGGTGGCGAGCCTGCTGAAGCTGACCGCCCAGCGCCCCGACCTGCCGGAGCCTTTCGGCGCCACCGCCCTGGCGGCGGAAACCAGCCGCCGCTTCGCGGACCACCTCTCCAACCCCATCGACGCCCGCACCGCTTCGGACGTCCTGCGCCGGCTGCTCGCCGAAGGCGAGATCAGGCTCGTCCGCGAGGGAAAGCCGTTTCACGAGGCGCTGTATGCGCGGAGGTCGGGCGAGGGTGGGCAGGGGTAGGGTTCGTCACAGAATAACTGCACCCGTTCCCAGATCTCAGTCCTAAGGCGTTCGGCTCCCGTCCGACCCAACGGGTCGGGAGAATGGAGCCCAGGGCTGAGGCCGAAGGCCGATGCCCTGGGGGGGGGAAGGATGACAACGGGCCGCGGCCTGAAAGGCCGCGAGAGCTGTCTTGCCGAATCGGGTTCTCGCGACCTTTCAGGCCGCAACGATTGGGAACGCGTTTTCTTCCCAGGGCATCGGCCTTCGGCCTCAACCCTGGGCTGGGGTCTCCTGACCCGTTGGGCCGGACGCTGAATGGCACATTTACTCCGTGACGAGCCCTTAGGGATGGGGAGGCACGGGCATCTGGATGAGCGGCCTCAAGGGGGGTACAGTAAGGGCTTATTCACGGACGTTCTCCTTCAAAGGCCCAACGGGCCGATCTCCTTCAGCCCAGGGCATCGCCCTGGGTTCTGGGATTTGAATCCAAATCGATGCGGCCTGAAGGGCCGCGCTACCGTGCGAGACCGCCGCAAGGAGAGACCGCCGACCGTCTCCGCTACGCCAACCCCCGAAACCGTGACCTTCTCGCCTCTTCCCTGCTGACAGCACCTCTCCCCGGAGGCGTACCGGCAACGCGTCGCCAACATGGCCGTCGAGATCGAGCAGGACGCCGCCGCGGCGAGGAAGCGGACGGGCACCGAGCCGCTCGGCGCGGCGGCGATCCTGGCCCAGGACCCGACAACCCGTCCCAAAGGGCTGAAGAAATCCCCCGCCCCGCTCTTCCACACCGCGAGCAAGGCCATGCGCCACTACTTCTACGAGGGCTTCTCCTGGTTCGTGGCCGCCTACCGCACCGCGGCCCAAGTCCCGCAGCAAGTCCCCACAGCACCAAGTCCCCCGGGCTGGAAGTCCCCGTGCCCCGAGATGGCAGCGCGTTATGATAGAAGTAGGTAGCGGAAAAGCATAGACAGATTAAGATCTCATCGATGGACTTCGATAACATTTGGAGGGAAGCCGGCCGGTGCTCAGGAGGCAGGGAGCGGCTGGCTCGGCGGCTATGCCAAGGTTTGATCCCGTGCTGTTGGAGCTTGGCGAGGTAGGCGAGGACGGTGAGCGCCTCGTCTTTTGCAAGTATCAGCGCCGTGTTCAGCGCTTCTTCCAGAGCAAGGGGATCTTGCCAGAAGAAGCGCGGGATCTCACTCAAGAAACTTTCCTGCGGGTTTTCCGGGGTGAGGCAAAACTCGACAACCGGTTGCAGCTTGAGGCTTGGCTTTTTGAGATTGCCAGCAACGTGCGGGCTAACGCGCTACGGGCCAAGGCGACTTTGAAACGCGCGGCGACTGTCGTCTCCCTGGACGAGCCTCACCCGGAAGGAGAGCCCAAAGAGGTTGCGAACCTCGCCCTCTTGGCCGGCGAACAGGATGCCCTGGCCAGTGCTATTTCCCGCGAGCAGCTCGAGATCCTCAGACAGGCGCTCGCCGAGTTGCCGGAACAGATGCGACAATGTGTGCGTTTCCGGCTTCAGGACGATCTCAAGTACAAGGAGATTGCCGAAGTCATGAAAATCTCGATTGAGACTGTCAAATCGCATCTCCACCAAGCGAAGAAGCATCTTCGGCTCATACTGGAGCCGCACTTCGGACCGATCGACTTCTAAATCGTCGAGGAGAGGAGAGGAGAGGTTTTATTGAGAAGATCAGATCAACCAATTCATGCGGCGATGGTTGCACTTACGCGTGAAGAGCTGGGTAACGTGGAGCACCCATCGGCGAGCCGGCTCATCGCTTACCACCGCGGCGAGATCCCACCGGCGGAAGTGGCAGCTATCAGAGAGCATCTGTCGCTTTGTAAAGAGTGCACTGCGCTCGTGCTGGACGCCGTCGAGTTCTTTGCCGATGATGAGGAGGCCGCGCCGGCTGATCTTGAGGCGTCGTGGCAGGAGTTTCGGGCCGCGACAAGAGCGGAGGAGCGTCCGCCGTCCCCGGTACTCTACCCGCCGACTTCGATCCCCCATCGCTCATTCGTTCGTTCGCGGGCTTTCGCCTATGGCGCTGTGGCAATCTTCGCTGCCATAAGCGTCGGTCTCTTCCTCTTTAAGGAGACGAGCCCACCCCCGCGACCGCAGGTCAATGTAGGTCTCTACGATCTGACGTCCTCCGGTCCAGAACGAGGCGTGGGGGCCCAGGCGACTCCGATTCGTTTTCAGACGCCGGGCGGCTCGGCCCTCCTGATCCTGAATCCGGCGGTCGTAGTCAACTCGGCTCGTTATGGAGTGCGTATTCACCGTGCGGACGGAGCGGTAGTCTGGCGGTCTGAGGATCTTTTGCTTCAGGCCCCCGGAGGCTTTCACTTGAGCTTACCTGCGGGTGCTCTTCCGCTCGGCTCCTACTCCTTGGAACTCTACGGGATCACGGGAGGCCGGGAGAAGCTTCTCGGCACCTATCGGATCGTGATCGAGAAATAGTCTAAGAGAGGGTTCTCGCATGAAAGGCCGTAGAATCGGTCTGTTCCTCAAACCTGGTCGTGAGGACCCTCGATGATACTTCGACTGCTGGTTTGCAGGCGAGCTTGGTTCCCCCTCGTCGTTCTTGCGCTTCTCACCTGCCGTCATGCGGAGCCGACGCGTCTTAGCCTTCGGCCCGGCTTCTCTCTATCGAGCAACGCTCGAGCAGGATTGGCCCGGAGTTTCGTCTTCGAGCTGCGTCGCGATCAATATCTCGCACTCCGCGTGACGCAAGAGTCTCTGGATATAGTGCTGACTCTCCGTCCTCCGGACGCGGAGAGCTGGGCACCTCTTGATACCCAGAGCGTCGTGCCGGCTCCCGAGCTTCTTCGGGTGGTGGCGCCGCTCGACGGCCGCTATGTCCTCGAGGTAGAAGGGGGCGGGAAGCATGCTGCCGAGTCCTTCCACCTCGAGGTTGTGGAAATCCGTCCGGCGACCGCCCGCGATCGGCTCACCGTAAAGGCCCAGAATTATCTAGCCCGGGCCGAAGAGCTTCGCCGGCGGAACGACAAAATCAGCGATCTCAACGCGCTGCCGCTCTATATGGAAGCGGTTCGGCTCTTCCGGCGGGCTGGCGATGCAGGCAGCGAAGGTTACGCGCGGGTTCAGTGGGCGCGAGTTCTGGAAAGTCAGAACCGTAAGGAGGAGGCTGCAACTTCCCTTCGCGAGTGCCTCGCGCTCTCCGTTGCCGCTCAAGCGCCAGGAACCCGGGCCAGTGCTGCCACCATGCTCGCCGAGGTGTCGACCGAGCTCGGCGAAAGTGCCGAGGCTGATGCCGCGGATCGCGAGGCGCTCGCCGAATGGAAGCAACTGGGACAGCCTACCTGGGAAGCGAAGGTGGTCAATAACCTTGGGCATCGAGCTGAGGAGCGAGGTGAGCTTGCCCGGGCGGAAAACCTCTATCGCGAGGCCCTGAGCGTGTGGGACAAAGTAGGGGATGACTTCGCTGCTGCCCTGGTGCTGGGGAATCTCGCTTCTGTTTACAATCTGGCGGGAGAGCCGCAACTCGCGCTTGATGTTGCGGAACAAGGTTTGGCGCGGTTTCCGAAGGGCTCCTCGTCCGACGAACGGGCGAAGGTCCTTGCCCAGAAAGGCGAGGCGCTGGCTAATCTTGGTCGCAGAGAGGAGTCTCAGAGCACATTCTTTGAGGCCCTGAAACTTGGAGGTAAGAGTGGGTCTGCGACGCTCGCACAACTTGAGCGGCGTTTAGCGCGGCGCGCTTACGACCAAGGGAACTTCGACGAGGCCTCAAAGTTGTTCCGGAGCGCCCTCACCGCTCTGGAAATAATGCAAGACCGTCAAAGCGCGATCGCCACTCGCCAGGACCTTGCCTGGACCGAACTCAAGCGTGGGCACCTGGTGGTGGCAGACCGGCTATTCCAGAGGATATCTGCCGAGGTGGGGTCTTCGGAGAATCGCTGGATCAAGCCGGCAGCTCTTGCCGGCCGGGCACGGCTGGAGCGAGCACAGGGACATCTTGAGGCGGCCTTCTCTCTTGCGCGCCAAGCTCTTGAGGAGGTCGAGCACCTTCGGCGCGAGCTGGGGCGGACGGATCTCAAGACGTCGGTCTTCGCGAGCCAACAGTCCTACTTCGACCTCGCGGTAGACCTAACCCTCGAGCTCTACGGCGAGACCGGCGCTCGGTCCTTGCTCGTCGAGGCCTTTGAAATTTCGGAACGTTCCCGGGCTCGGCGTCTCCTGGACCTCATGGCGACTTACCGGTCGCCATCCGTCGGAACGCGCCGCTCGGCCGAGATGCGAGCCTCCAAAACACTCAGCCGAGCCGAAGAACGCCTCAGCGCCCTCCGATCGAGCGAGGTGGCGGCCCCTATAATCGAACAGGCTGAGCGGGAGGTCCGGAAGGCGGTGCTCGACCTGCGCCGCGAGGAAGACCCTCCGGATCCCGGCTTCGGGGGAACTCCTCTTTCCTTACGCGAGATCCAAAGCTGGATCCGCGGGGACACCGTCCTGCTGGAATTCGATCTCGGCGAAGACGCCAGCTATCTATGGGTTGTCTCGCGACAACATCTTTCGGTCCACCGCCTTCCCCGGCAGGAGCAGATAGAAACACTGGCTCGTAAAACGATTGGCGTACTTTCAACGTCGGGGACCTCGGCGGAGAGCGTCCAGTCCCAGGAGACGCTCTTGGCCGCCGCGAGGCTCTTGGTGGCCAAAGCCATGCCCGAACTTGGGGCACCACGTTGGTTGCTGGTGATGGACGGAGCACTGCACGCTCTACCTCTGGGAGCGCTGCCTGATCCCGAGCATCCTGGGGAACCGCTCCTCACGGCGCACGAGATCGCCTATGCGCCTTCCGCCTCCGTCGCGGTGCGTCTTGCCGAGCGAGAGCGCCGGTCGGGAGCAAGACCCCAAAAAGACCTGGCAATGTTCGCCGATGCCGTTTACGAGACCTGGAGGCCTGACGCGTCGAGTCAGATCATTAAGAAAAGGGCTCCGGCTTTCGGTCTTTTCGGCTTTCTGAGGTCGGCCCCCATGACTGGTCTGCTCCATCTGCCACGACTCCGATATACGGACGACGAGGCCCGGCGCATCCTCACTCTCGTTCGCCCTGAGGTACGGCTCGACGCCCGGCGTTTCGAGGCGACCAAGGCAAGGGTTCTCTCCGGAGAGCTCGAGGGCTACCATCGTTTGCACTTTGCGGTGCATGGTCTGCCGGACGAGAACCATCCGGAGCTCTCGGGTCTCGCGCTGTCGCTCTTCGATCGCCAGGGAAGACCCCAAGACGGCATCCTTTTTGCCCATGAGATCGCGCGCCTTCATCTCCCTGCGGACCTCGCCGTTTTGAGCGCCTGCCAGAGCGGTCGCGGAGTTGCCGTCTCGGGTGAAGGATTGGTGGGATTGGCACATGCTTTCTTCACCGCGGGAACGGCCCGTGTCGTCGCGAGCGACTGGGCCGTCAACGATCGGGCCACCGCCGAATTGATGGGCCTCTTTTACGACGGTCTTCTCCGTCAGCATCTCAGTCCCGCCCGCGCCCTCCAACAGGCGCAATTGGCTCTCGCTCGCACAAGATCCTGGCGCCGCCCATACTACTGGGCCGGCTTCGTTGTCCAGGGCGGTTTTTGAGCCAACTTCCCAACAAATTCTTCTAGACCGGGTTATCCCGGAACAACCCCTCGCCCGAGCCTTCATGGAGGGGCTCGGTCCACGGTCGCGAGGGGCGATCCGGGAGGATACTGACATGCCCGCGCGGAAGAAGGCGCCACTCGGTTCTGATTCACAGGCACCGAAAACCAGTGAAAGAGGCAAGGATGGGAGGAAGAGCGATCCTCCGAGATATGGCGATGAGCCGAAGGCGTCGAGCTCAACGGTTCAAATACCGATCCATCGGCCCGACGACGGTCCGGAGATGACGCCGCAATTCGGCGATGAAACTCCAAATGGAGACCGGGAGGGTGAAAAGGCAGTACCAACTTCATCGACAGTTCAAGAACCCATCATCCGAGAGTGTGGGGATAGATAAGGCGAACCTTATGGAAGCCCACCCTGCTAATGGGAGAACACAGATGAATACCACAAAGCGCGCGCTCATCGTGGGCATCGATCACTACCAGCACATGTCGCAACTAACAGGCTGCGTCGCCGATGCTCGATGCATGCACCAGTTCTTGGCGCGCAATGGAGATGGTAGCCCCAACTACGACTGCCGTATGCTCACTAGTGCCGACAGTTCCCCCATAACCAGGGAATATCTTCGCTCTCAGTGGCACAATCTCTTCGGCAACTTCGATGGTCATATCCTTTTCCACTTCTCCGGGCATGGTACGCCGACCAAAGCCGGAGGGGTGATCGTCACGCAGGACGGAACGCACGGAGATCCTGGCCTTTCCATGGAAGAGCTTGTGGCACTCGCCAGCAAGTCGCTGGCGAAATCTGTCCTATTGGTTATCGACTGCTGTTACGCTGGAAAAGTCGGAGATCCGGCACTTCTACAAGGAAACGGAAGCGCTATGAATCAGGCGCTGATCCGCGAAGGCTTGACGATCCTCGCCGCCTCCCGCTCGACCGAGACATCCCGCGAGATTGCAGGAAATGGCGTGTTCACCAAGTTGATCCTCGGTGCCTTGGCCGGAGGGGCGGCGGACGTACGGGGGCGGATATCCGCGGCGTCCATCTACGCCTATGCCGAGCAGGCTCTCGGGTCATGGGACCAGCGTCCCATGTACAAGTCGTACGCGGACAATCTTCCCCCGGTCCGCTTGTGCAAGCCGACCGTATCGGACTCTCTTCTGCGTCAGTTGCCGGAGTTTTTTGCCGATGAGAAGAGCCTGTATCGCCTCGCTCCTTCTTACGAGCATACGGAATTGGCGGCGAAGCCCTCACATGTCGTTCTCTTTAAAAAATTCAAAATTCTCCGCAACGCGAATCTCCTGACAACTCAAGCCGGGAAAGATCTTTATTTCGTTGCTCTCGAAGGAGGATGGGTTAAGCTGACGGCTCTCGGGCAATTCTATTGGAATTTGGCCCATAAGGGTTTGGTGTAGACATGATACTCGGGATCACTGGACATCAGAAACTTCAGGATTTCGAGGCGTGGAACTGGGTCACAGCGGTTCTGCAATCTATACTCGCGGAAGTTGCTTCGCCGCTCATCGGGTTCAGTTCTCTTGCTATTGGAGCAGACCAGCTCTTCGCCGAGCTAGTCCTGGAGCATGGCGGTGAGTTGCGCGTGATCCTGCCTTTCGCGACATACGAGAAAACTCTCAATCCGGGAAGGGATCTCGAAACCTACCGCACCCTTCTCAATCGGGCGGCGGCGATCGAAATCCTCTCCGAGTGCTCCACCAAGGAAGAATCCTATCTGGTGGCGGGCCAGCGTGTGGTTGATCTCGCTGAGCGGATGGTCGCAGTCTGGAATGGCAAGGAAGCGGTCGGTCTCGGTGGTACGGGAGACGTCGTTCGTTATGCCCTTACATCGGGTAAGGACGTCTTCCACATAAATCCTATATCTCGAGAGGTTAGAACCATCTCTGGTTCCCAGTAGAAGTTCCTCCGATCCGCCCGCTAGGGCCGTAAACATTCAATGCCAGGTTGTGCCTGGCGATCGTCAGGAGGATCCTTTCGATGAAGAATTGTTTCGTCTGCATGCCATTGATCGATGATCTCCGGGCCGTATACTACGATGCCATCTTTCCGGAAGTCAGAGATGCTTTCGGGAGCCAGTGCCAATGCGCCAAGGCTGACGACCAGCGCCGGCCTGGGATGGTCACCGAGAAGATAGTTCATTCGCTCCTTAACGCGGATCTTGTCATCGCTGTTGTCGCTGATCCGCGGGAGGGGAATTTTATTAATCCCAACGTAATGTATGAGGTAGGTATCGCCCACAGTTTCAGGAAACCTACGCTCCTTGTGGCAGACAACTCGAACGGTCTGCCGTTTGATCTTCGGGCCGTCGAAACCATACAGCTCGATTTTTCTCGCTTCTACGATGAGAGTCAGAGCGCCGCCTTCCTATTGGATCTGCGTAGGGCATTGCGACTCTCCCTCAAGGCGCCTGAGCTTCAAGATGGCTCGGATCGGAGGCGTATACCACGCAATCCTATCACTACCCAACTCAGCGGTACTCAGGTCTTCGTCGAAGATCTCCCATGGCTGTGGGGCTACGCTGATGTTTTGATGCGGGAGCGTGAAGCCTACTCAATTTGGGAGATCACTCGCGATCTCTTCTGGGGCGCCGAGCCGTTGTTTTTTGCGAGCATCAAGGCGGCGATTCGCGACGAACGCAAGCACTACTTCATGGTTCCGGAGGACGAAGGAATCCGCATGAAAATGGTTTCTATCAGAAACCAGCTCATCCACGATCAGGTCACCGAGAGTGAAATAGATCGCCTTCTGCACTTCGTTGAAATCGACCCGAAGCACTTTCTCCTGTGGCCGATATCTATCGTTCTTTATGACGCGGACCTTGTGACGAGTAGGGGCGGGATTATCTGCGAGCCGATGACGAGCGAAGTGGGTCACGATCAGATCGACAGCCACTTTCGGGACAAGTTCATTGAGCATGTGCGGGCGGGCGGGGGCCTTTCTACCTTTAACGTTGATCTCGACTGGATAAAGAAACGGGAAGAGGCGACCTTCGACATTGCGCTTGATAGCCGGGTTGTCAATTCATTGGCAACTTCCTTCGCCAAGATCTGGAACGAAAGGATCTTGGAAGACGCGAGAAAAATGACCGACGAGCAGGAACAGTCGGCTCTTCTCAAGAATTGGACGATTAGATTCGGAGGTAAGCTCTAATGCGATTCACGGCGGTTCCCATGCATCACTTCGCCGAATTCCATCGCGTCTTTCGGGGAGATACTCCCGAGACGTTCATGGTCTGCGCTAAGTGCGGTGGCGCCTGCGAGTTCAACAAGATCGGCACGCTGATGCCGGGTGAACGGGAGTACATGGCAGCCCTCTCCGATCTGTCGGTCGCGGAGTTCACCGCGAAATATCTCGATGTCGTACGGATGGATAATGGAATAGAGCTCGACGTGCTCAGGCTTATTAACGGCTGCCCGTTCCTCGATCGTGGCACCTTCGAGTGCAACTGCCGCGAGTACAAGGTCGTGCTATGCGAAATTTTCCCGATCGCTTTTTACGTCCTGGAAGGACGCGTGCACTTTGGCATAGACGATTGGTGCCCAATCGCGGATACTCTCCGCTTCAGACGGCACTTCTTGGAGGTGGGCGTCTCAGCCGTCTCTAAGATTCCTGTGCCTGTCGAGTGGTATGAGCATGTCGCTCTCTACGACGACCTATATTTCGATTATCACGCTCTCGAGTTGTACCGGACGGACAGGGCCAAGCCGCAGACTTTTACCATGGAAGAATTGTTGCGTTTTCAGCGCACCGGCCTAGATAATGACCCCAAGGAGCGCTTCCATCCCTATCCTGGAGAGGTCGTGGTGTACGAACCGAAAAATTGACTCGCGCGGAGCAAAAGCCTGGGAAGAGAGGAAGGATGAAGGTAACGGAGAATGGTGCCATGTCCTTGGATAAGATCGTGTTCTCCGAACCCACCCGACGCCCGTCCCGAGCGCCAATTTCGCCTTGTCAAGTCCTTAGAGCGTCTATCAAAACTCCCGTAGCGGCCGCCCTGTGTGGCCGCCCTGCTCGCGCAAGCTCCCCCCGCCCAGGGCGGCCACGCAGGGCTGCCCCTACAAAAGCAGCAGGACAGGAAACCAGGTTCTGTTAGACGCTCTTAGGGCGTAACTTGAGGAGGCTGGGAGGCTTCTCCAGGGTCAAATCACGACGTCAGTTTCATGAAATCCACGCCAAATTAGCCGTCTGAGCACACCTTCCCTTTTGCACCCGTGATCCAGGCTCAGAAGACTGCCTCCGCTTTTACCCGCTGACGAACGGCAACGCTGGCGGGAAGCTTCCTCTGGGGAAGTGCGGGTCAGGATTTCCTCTCTGGAGCTTCTCGGCCGCCGTGCGGTAGGCCGCCACAAACCAGGCGAAGCCCTCGTAGAGGTAGTGGCATGGCTTTGCTCGCCGCGTGGAAGAGCGGGGCCGACGATTTCTTCAGCCGTTTGGGGCGGCTTGTGGGGTCCTGGGCGAGGATGATTGCCGGGCCGAGGGGCTCGACGCCTGTCCGCCCCCTTGCAGCGGCGGCGTCCTGCTCGATCTCCTCGCCCAGGCTCGCTACCCGCTGCCGGTAGGCTTCCGGAGTGAGATGGTCCCAGCAGGGGAGGGGAGAGAGGATCACCGTCTCGATCCTGGTGTACTGGAGAGGATCGGGATTCTCTCCTCGCCGGCGACGGGCGGCTTACTCCTTTGTCCGATCGAACCAGGTGCCGGTCAAGAGGGCGCCGTTCAGGATCGGCCGGGCGCAGTGGAGTCCTGGCCATTCCAGGAGATTGGCGACAAGCTGCTCCTTGACCCCGTGGCTGAGGACGTACCGGAAACGCGCGACCTGCGCCTCTTCCTCGCCGCTGATCAGAATCGCCTGGTAGCGTCGATCCCAGATCTTCCCCGTCCAACCGGTGAGCCGGCTCACCTCACGGGCCAGATTCGAGTTGAAATAGCCCGCGAAACGCGCGAGCCGTTTGGCGTTCTCCGCTCGGACGATCAGGTGGTAATGTGTGGACATCAGGCTGAACGCCACGATGTCGACCGGATAGAGCCGCTGGGCCCTGCCGAGAACCCCAGCGGCGATGTCGTTGAGCTCCGGACTTGGCCGGAGCAGCAGGCGTCCTTGTAGGGTCCGGCAGGTGACCTCGACCAGGGCGCCCCCCTCGGGGATGTAGCGAAGTTTCCTTCCCATACCCCTAATAAGACGTAAAATCTGGTCACCTCTGACAAAGCTCCTGGTGTCAGTAACTTAGAGCGGCACTTTTACAGGGTTGGCGAAAAATGGAGTGGCGCGGCGGTTCGGAACAAGGTGCAGGGGATAGATGCCAGCCGGATCGTCGGGTCGAACCAGGTGCCGGTCAGGATCTCGTGGCTGGGATTCGTGACGTCCGAGGTCGGAGAGGATTGCGACGGCATCGCCGCTGCGGAGACGCCCCGCCGTCCCCGTGGCCTGCGCAGGGTGTCGTAGAGCGTCTGGGGGCGTCTCTACGGAACGGTGTCGCGGTGCTCGATGGGTGGAGGTTACGCGGGCCTCGCAGATGTAAGGTCTCCAACACTTCCGCAACCTTTCCCCTGAGGACAAGTTGCGATGGCGATGGATGGTATTTACGGAAGCTTTCAAGAATCCCTCTCGCCTTCCCGCGTCCTCGCCGGCCCTCAGCGCGCTTCCAGCGCCGCCGCGGTGAGGGCGGAGAGGACGCGCCGGTATTCCTTTTCGAGGGCCGCCAGGGAGCCGGCGAAGGCTTCGGCTCCGATGTTGGGCGGCAGTTGCTCGAAATGCCCGCAGAGCGCTGACAGGCCCATCGCTCCCAGCACCGCGCTGCTCCCCTTGAGCGCGTGCGCGCTCCGCTTGAGCAGCGGCCAGTCGCCGCGGGCGAGCGCCGAGCGGATCTCGGTCACGTGGGCCTGGGATTGAAAGGTTTCCGCGATCTCGCCCAGCACGTCCCGGCCCACGGCCCGCCCCAGGCCCCGCAACTCGGTGATTCGGGTGTCGTCGAGCGGCGGCAAGGCTTCCAGCGCGGGGGGGCGCTCCGGCTCGGGCCGGTCGCCGGCGTCGCTCAGCCAGTGCTCCAGCTTCCGCCGCAGGACATCCTCGAGGAAAGGCTTGGTGATGTAGTCGTTCATGCCCACGGCGAGGCAGCGGTCCAGCTCCTCGCGCATCGCGTGGGCCGTCAACGCCACGATCGGGATCCGCCGGATCTCCTCCGAGCCCTCGCGGATGCGTCGCGAGGCCTCGTAGCCGTCGAGCTCCGGCATCTGGCAGTCCATCAGAACGAGATCGAAGCCGCCGCTCTCCACCGCCTCCAGGACCTCCCATCCGTTGTGGACGGCCGCGACGTCGTGGCCCATCGCCGTGAGCTGCTGGACGATCACGAGCTGGTTGATGACGTTGTCCTCCGCCACCAGGATGCGGCGCTGCCGGCAGGCCGGCGGCGCGGCCGTCTCGCTCCCCGCGATCGAGAGGTCCGGGGGTGGCGCGGGTTCGAGCTCGAGGACGAACCAGAAGAGCGAGCCCTCTCCGGGCTTGCTCTCGAAACCGATCTCGCCCCCCATCTGCTCGACGATCCGCTGGCTGATCGCCAATCCGAGCCCGCTGCCGCCGAAGCGCCGCGAGGTGGTGCTGTCGGCCTGGGAGAAGAGCCCGAAGAGGCGCCCCTGGCACTCGGCGGGGATGCCGATCCCGGTGTCGCGGACGACGAACCGCAGCCGTCCGTCCGCGAGCCGCCGCACCTCGACGTCGACGGTTCCGGCGGTGGTGAACTTCACCGCGTTTCCCACCAGGTTGGTGAGCACCTGGCGCAGGCGCCCGGGATCGCCCCAGGTCCACTCCGGCACTCCCTCGCCGAAAGTGAGGTTTAGCACGGTGTCGTGGCTGCCGGCGGTGAACCGCAGCAGCCCGATGATCTCGCCCAGCGTGCCCTGCAGATCGAAGCGCACCCGCTCGAGCACCAGCTCGCCGGCTTCGATCTTCGAGAAGTCCAGAATGTCGTCGATCAGCCGCAACAGCGAGGCCGCCGAATTCTGGATGAGCTCGGCGTAGTCGCTCTGCTGCGCCGACAGGCCGGTCTTGCGCAGCAATCCGATCAGACCCAGGACGCCTGCCATCGGCGTCCGGATCTCGTGGCTCATGTTGGCCAGGAACCGTCCTTTGGCCTGATCGGCCTGTTCGGCCGCCTCTTTCGCCAGCCGCAGCTCCTCCGCCTTGCGGCGCTCGGTGACGTCGCGGTTGATGCTGAGGATCGCGGGGCGGCCTTCGTATTCGATCAGCGAGGCGTTGATCTCGAGAAACATCCGGCTGCCGTCTTTGCGGCGTTGAATCGACTCGAAGTTGTAGAAGACCCCCCGCTCCATGGTCTCGGCGATCTGCTGCTGCCCGTGCTCGACGTTCTCGGAGATCTCCTCGAGCGACATGCCGATGAATTCCTCACGGCTCAGGCCGTAGATCTCGCAGGCCCGGAGGTTGACGTTGAGAACGATCTCTCTCTCGGGCGAGAAGATGAGGATGGGATCGTGAGCGTTCTCGAAGATCCGGCGATAGTCGAGGCTGGCCTTGCGCAGCTCCTCGGCGCGTTCGTCGACCCGCTGCTCGAGCGCGTCGCGGTCCCGGCGGAGCTCCTCCTGCGCAGCCTCCAGCGCGGCGGTCCGGACCGCGAGCTGATGGGCCTTGTGGAGCCCCTCCCAGCGGCCGCGGTGGAGCTGCGCGCCCAGCGCCAGGATATAGCCGAAGAAGACGGCCAGGCAGAGATACTCCCAGCGTCCGAGCTCCCAGTCGGTGGCGCCGAGGACGCCGGAGAGCGCGAGGAGCGCCGGCAGGACCAGGGCGGCGACGAAGGCGAAGACGACGCGCGGCGCCTGGGAGTAGAGGATGACGCCCACGCTCGCGAGCACCGCGACGATCGTGAGGACGAAGAACGACTCGTTGCCAGGGCCGAAGCTGGTGATCACGGCGAAGAAGAGCCAGCCGAGGAGCAGGGCTTTCAGCAGGAGCGCGGAGTAGAAACCGATCCGCCAGCGCCGCGGGTTGGCGCGGAAGATCCGGTCGAACCGCAGCGCCAGATAGAAGCGCAGGGCGGCCAGGACCAGGACGGCGATCAGGGCGGAGGTGAACAGGACGGGGGTCCTCGCCGGCAGGTCCGCCGCCAGTCCGAGGACCAGCAGGATGAACGGATAGCTCACCACGCCCATGAGCGAACGCTGGGCGGACAGCCGGTCCGCGGCCTCCCGCACCTCGGGAGGGATCGGACCCGGACTCCTCACTGGTGGCACGGCAGAGGACTCCTTGGCGCAAGTTTGAGGATGAGCCGCGATCTTATACGGTTTGCCGCCATTTTAACAAGCGGGATCTATACGTCCTTTACAATTAAGATAGACACGCGACGGACTTCGCGAGGGTTTCGTATACCTCCTGAGGAGATCAAACATGCTCAGGATCGTACGAATCGTAACGGCTGTCCTGCTTGTTTTCGGCTCCCGCGCGGCCGCCGCGCAGGAGACCAGCGACACCGCGCGGCTGCTCGTCGAGATTCGCGCCAGCGTCGGCGGCTACCAGGCCGACGTGCGGACCCGCGTGATGGAGTTGGGGCGGAAGATCGAGGTCCTCGGCGACCTGGCGGAGGCGGCGGACTCGGTGTCGCCGGTCGCCATGGGGCAGTCGCTGACCCGCGCCCGCCAGAAGGTCGAGGAGGCGCGGCGCAACGCCGATCGCGAGCCGGCCCTGGGCGAGCCGGTTCCCACCGTCGTCGACATCGTGTCGCACCTCGTCACCTCGCCCCCTTTCGGAGTGCCGGCGGACAAGCTTCGCGACCGGCTCTTCGTCGAGATCAGCAAGCTCGAGGAGGACATCCTCCGGCAGGCCGGCGCCTTCCAGAAGGAGGCCGCCATGGCCGAGTCGTTCGCGCGTTCCCTGACGCAGATCCAGGAGAGCCTCAACTCCACCGCGGTCGGCGGCGCGAGGGCGTCGCTGGCGACGCGGCGGCTCGCTCTCAAATCCAATTGGTAATTCAGTTCGAGCTGGCCGCCAAGCCGGTCACCCGCCAGACAGTGTTGCCGACGTCGTCCGCCAGTAGCAGGGCACCGCGCTTGTCGATCGCGATGCCCACGGGGCGCCCCATCGCATCCCCGTTGTCCCTGACGAAGCCGGTCAGCACGTCGATCGGCTCGCCGGCCGGAACGCCGCCGGCGAAGGGCACGAAGATCACCTTGTAGCCGCTGCGCGGCTTGCGGTTCCAGGAGCCGTGCTGCCCCACGAACATGCCGTGGCTGAACCGGTCGGGCAGCGCGGTCCCCTGGGAGGAGGCCAGGCCCAGGGAGGCGGTGTGCGGCCCCAGGGCGTAGTCGGGCACGAGGGCACTGGCGACCAGATCGGGCCGCGGCGGCTTCGGCCGCGTGTCGACGTGCTGGCCGTAATAGCTGTAGGGCCAGCCGTAGAAGCCGCCGTCGCGGACGGACGTCATGTAATCGGGCACGAGATCGCTGCCGAGCTCGTCGCGTTCGTTGACCGCCGCCCACAAAGCGCCCTTCTCGGGCTCCCAGGCCATCCCGACCGGATTGCGCAGGCCGGAGGCGAAGACGCGGTGGTTGCCGGTCGCGGCGTCCACCTCCCAGATCGCCGCCCGCCCCTCCTCGGCCGCGATGCCGTTCTCCGCCACGTTGCTGTTGGAGCCGACGGCCACGTAGAGCTTCGAGCCGTCGGCGGAGGCGATGACGTTCTTGGTCCAGTGATGATTGATCGGGCCCGCCGGCAGGTCGACCACTTTGACGCCGGGCGCCGCGATCCGCGTCTCCCCCTGGTAGTAGGGGAAGCGCACGACGGCGTCGCTGTTGGCCACGTAGAGGACGTCCCCCACCAGCGCCATGCCGAACGGCGAGTTGAGCCCGGTGAGGAACGCCGAACGGGTCTCGGCGACGCCGTCGCCGTCGGCGTCCCGGAGCAGCGTGATGCGGTTGGCGCTGGGCACGGCGCCCCCGGCCTTCTTCTGGAACAGCTTGAAGAACCACCCCTTGATTCCCTTGCCGTCCTCCGGCCGCGGGGGGGCATTGGTCTCGGCCACCAGCACGTCGCCGTTCGGCAGCACGCAGAGCCACCGTGGATGATCCAGCCCGCGGGCGAACGCGGCCACGGTCGTCCCCTCGGCGGCCACCGGCTTACCGCCTTCCGGCCACCCTTTGGCGGTGACGACGTGCACCAGGGGGATCGGCGCCTTGTTTGGAGGCGGCAGGGTCGGATGGGGGCCGGTGCCGGCGGAGACGGGGAGCTTCGCGGCGGAAGCGCACCCCGCGAGGATCACGGCCGCGGCGAGCGCGCCCAGCTTGACGGGTTGAGCTGATGGGAACATCGGATCCACCTCCAGACGGGTTAGCGTCGACAGCGTCCGGGGATTTCTGAATCAGCAAAAATCGAGCCTGTGGCGTATCCTGGCCCGCGATGAAGATCGCCAAGGCCGCCCTCTATACCCTCGTGATCGCCGGGGCGCTCGCCGCCTTCGGATGGTTTTTCGTGTCCCAGTTGGGCGCCGGCCGGACGGCGGAGATTCCCGGTGTGGTGCTGGCGGCGCCTCCTGAGTACGCCGTCGTCGAGCGCGGGGAGATGTCGCCCGCGGCGGCGGCCGCCGAGCTGGAGGCCCAGGCCCTGCGCCCGGACGCGGACAAGGTGGGCGTCCGCTTCGAGCGGCAGGGCGCGGTCGTCTACTGGCTGGCCGACATGAAGGGGGACATGCTGGAGGAGCGCTCGGCGGGGACCTCCGGCACGCGGCTGCAGACGGTCTGGCACGGCGGCGTCCGCGAGCGGCTGCGCTGGGCCCGCGGCCATGGCGGCTTCGACGTCCCGGGCCTGCCGCCCTCCGAGCGGAAGAACCTCTACCACTGAGGAGGCTGCCGGCTGGACTTCCGGCCGGGGAGCCCATAGGCTCCCGCTCCGAACCGCCCGCGGGCGACGCTTCAAGAGGGGAATTGATGGAGATCCTGAAGTGGTTGCTGGACTTCCTGAAGTGGTTGCTCGACTTCGTCCTGCATCTCGACAAGCACCTGAGCCCGATCATCCTGGAGTACGGAGCGTGGACGTACCTGCTGCTCTTCCTCATCGTCTTCTGCGAGACGGGCCTGGTGGTGACTCCCTTCCTCCCCGGCGACTCGCTGCTGTTCGCGGCGGGCGCCTTCGCCGCCAACGGATCGCTCTCGGTGGTGGCGCTGATCGCCGCCCTGAGCGCCGCCGCCGTCCTGGGCGATACGGTCAACTACTGGGTCGGGCACTCCCTGGGGCACCGGCTGCTCAACGCCAAGCGGCGGGTGATCAAGCCCGAGCACATCGCCTACACCCACGAGTTCTTCGAGAAGTATGGCGGCAAGACGATCATCATCGCCCGCTTCGTCCCCATCGTCCGCACCTGCGCGCCGTTCGTGGCCGGCCTGGGGAGCATGAGCTACGGCCGGTTCATGAGCTACAACATCATCGGCGGCGTCGCCTGGGTGTTCATCTGCACGCTCGCCGGCTACCTGTTCGGCAATCTCCCCTTCGTGCAGAAGAACTTCTCGGCCGTGGTGCTGGCGATCATCGTCCTCTCGCTGCTGCCGGCGGTCTGGGAGATCCTCCAGGCCCGCAAGCGCGCCCGCCGGGCCTGAGGCTTGGCAAACCGCCCTGAAGTGTGCGATCCTAGGTCCGCGCCCGCCTCCCGGCGGGCGCCTGTGTGAACCGGCTCAAATCCTTGAGCCCCGAGCGGCGGCCTCGCCGGCAAGTCCCCGTTCCCTACCCCTTTCGCCGGAACATGAAGTGGCGTGCGCCAACAAGCGGCGGCGTACGCCCGGAAGGATTGCAAACGCTTGAGCAATTTCTCGGATTTCGGCCTCGACCCTGACCTTCTCCGCGGCATCGAGAGCGTGGGCTTTGAGCAGCCGACCCCCATTCAACAGGACGCCATCCCCCCCGCGCTCGCCGGGCGTGACGTCCTCGCCTGCGCCATGACGGGCAGCGGCAAGACCGCGGCCTTCCTGCTGCCGATCCTGCACCGGCTGAAGGAGAAGCCCCGCGGCACCACCCGGGTGCTGGTCCTCGCTCCCACCCGCGAGCTGGCGGCCCAGATCGTCGAGCACATGACGGCCCTCGCCAAATTTACGGACATGAAGGGCGCGGCCGTCTTCGGCGGCGTTGCCATGGGGCCGCAGGAGAAGAACTTCCGCAAGGGGGTCGACGTCCTGGTGGCCACCCCCGGGCGGCTCCTCGACCATTTCCAGAACGACTACGCGAAGCTGGAAGGGCTCGAGATCCTGGTCCTCGACGAGGCGGACCGCATGCTCGACATGGGCTTCCTGCCGGACGTCCGGCGGGTGCTCCAGCACCTGCCCCGCCCCGAGCAGACGCTCTTCTTCTCGGCCACTCTGCCGCCGCCGATCGTCGAGCTGGCGGGCGAGATGCTGCGCGAGCCGGCGCGCCTCAACGTCGAGCGCAAGTCGGCGCCGGCGACCGGGATCACGCAGGAGGTCTATCCGGTCCAGGAGAACCTCAAGCCCTATCTTCTCGTCGAGCTGCTGCGGCGGGGGGACATCAAGAACGTGCTGGTCTTCACCCGCACCAAGCACCGGGCGAACCGCCTGGCCGATTTCCTCGAGAAGCACGGCGTCCCCTGCGACCGCATTCACGGCAACCGCAGCCAGGTCCAGCGCACGGACGCCCTCTCCCGTTTCAAGAGCGGCGACCTGCAGGTGCTGGTGGCGACCGACATCGCCGCCCGCGGCATCGACGTCGAGGCGCTCTCGCACGTCATCAACTTCGACGTCCCCAACATCCCCGAGGACTACATCCACCGCGTCGGCCGCACCGCCCGCGCGGAGATGGTCGGCGACGCCTTCACCTTCGTCTCGGACGAGGAGGCGGCCGAGCTCCAGGCGATCGAGCGCGAGGTCGGCTCCCGGCTCCCGCGCCGCACGGTCGAGGGGTTCGACTACGCGGCGGAGCCGGCGGAGCGTTTCGAGGTTCCGCTCCAGGAGCGGATCGCCGCGATCCGCGCCCGCCGCGCCGAGGAGCGCGCCCGGGCTCGGGCCAAGGCGGAGAAGAAGGCGCAGCGCGAGGCGGAGGAGAAGGCCCGCCTCGACAGCAAGGCGAAGGGCCGGCCGCCGGAGCAACGCCAGGGGCGCCCCGCCCAGGGGCCGCGCGGGCAGCAACGCCAGGGAGATCGCCAGGGTGAGGGGTCTCAGCCCGGCGGGCAACAGGATTCCCGGCAGCAGGAGCCGCGGAGGCAGGACGGGCCGCGGCGCGGCGACCAGCAGCCCCGGCGCGGCGATCAGCAGCCTCGGCGCGGCGATCAGCAGCCGCGGCGCGGCGACCAGCAGCCGCGGCGCCATGGCGGCGGCGAGCAGCAGCCCCGGCACCGCCACGTCCACGTCGTCACCGAGCCGGTGCGGGAGGTCGATCCCACGACCAAGCCGACCGAGGAGCGCCTGGTGCAGATCCGCAACGCCTTTTCTCCCTCCCGCTTCAACCGGTTCCGCCGGTAGTCCGATCTGTCGATTTTTGCGGCTGACCACCGGCTGACGCGTCACTGACGTGTCAGCCGGGTATTTCCTCGCTCGTCCCTCTCCTGAAGCCGGCAGCCGGAGCCATGGCACGCCGGTTGCTCTTTACCCGTTTATCCGATCAGATCGATTTGCCGGATCACGATTCTTGGAAAGGAGATTGTCATGCCGTCCACCATCACGATCACTTTGGATGAGAAGGGTAATGCGAAGATCAGCGATTTGCCGCAGGGCGTCTTCTGCTCACGCTTCGCCGCTCCTCCGGACGCTCAGATCAAGGACGTGATCTCGGTCAACGCCGCCGGCAGCTATCTGATTCAGATTCAAGGACCCGGTGTCAGCGACCCTTGGGCGACGCCGCCGGTGACCCTCCCGGAGAAGTCTCAGGCGACCTTTCTCGTCGATGCGGGAATCCTGCCCGTTCAGCAGCAGTACGGAACGGCGGGGTGCCAGATCGGAGACATCGAATACATCCTCGGCGTAATCGTCAATCCTTCCGTGGTGCTGGTTTCCGCTACGATCGACCAGCAAGGGACGGTCAAGGTGAATCAGGCCGTCATGCCGAAGGGCGTGCACTTCAAGAACTCCGATACCTTCAGTGTCTGGACGGCGGGCGGCTACACGCTGGCCTTCTCGCTCATTCCCTCGCAGGGAATACTTTTCCAGGACGTAATATTCACCAAACCGGCGCCGATGTTCAGCTCCGAAATCAGCGCGGACAGATTGACGGCCTGGATTTACGACAATAATCTGGCGACCAGCGGCGGGGCGACCGTTTCCTTCGATTTCATCGTCTCGGATCCGGCGAATGGGACTTGGAAGATCATCGATCCCACCATCATCAACAACCCCATCAATCAGGGTGGGGGCGGCGGAATCGACTGCGAGCTCGAGCCGCGGTACGAGTTGGTGGGCGTGCTAGCGGAGTGACGCCCCGGGCTTTCCAGGATACCGCGCGAGCACCTCCTGGAACCGCGGGTCGCCGCGCAGGCCGTTGAACCAGGGGAGGGAGAACCAGCTCGCTCCGCAACCGTTCCGGAGCGCGGTCTCGGCGCTGGCGACGGCCGAGGTCTCCTCGCCGAGCAGGGCGTAGACGACGGCGGCCTCGAAGGCCGGGGCGCCGCTCTCGGGAGCCAGGCGGAGCGCCTCGCGCAGGGCGGTCACGGCTTCCAGGCCCCGGCCCAGATGGGCCAGCGCCTGCGCCTTGACGGTCAGGAACTGCGCGCCGCCGGCGTTGGCGTCCTGATCGATCAGCGCGAGGACCTTGCGGTAGAGCGCCTCCGCCTCGGCCTTTCGCCCCAGGAGCAGGTAGGTGTCGGCCAGGTTGAGGGCGACGAAGGGGTTCCGGGGTTTCTCCGCGGCCACCCGCTCGAAGGCCTCCGCGGCCTCGGCGTAGCGGCCGGCGAGGAGCTCGGCGAGGCCGAGGTTGGAGATTTCCGCGAACCCTGGCGAGCGCCGCACGAGGGTCCGGTAGAGCTCCAGGGCACGTTTGGGATCTCCGCTCTGCAGCTCCAGTTGCCCCAGGGCGGAGAGGGCGTCGGCGTTGCCGGGGGCCCGCCGCAGGCTCGCTTCCAGGTGCTGCCGGCCGGCGGCGATCTCCCCCTGCTGGAACTCGGTGACTCCCAGGGTCACCAGCCGCTTGAAAGCGGGCTGGCGGCCGACCTCCGTCCGCATCAGGGCAATGGCTTCGCGGGTCTGGCCGCGGGCGAGCAGAAGGCCGGAGCGGAGCTCGAGGATGGCGACGTCGCCGGGATCGACGAGCTCGAACTGGCTCAGGGCCTCTTCGGCTCTGGGGAGATCCCCCGCTTCGAGCGCCGTATAGAAGAGCGCGCGGAGCACCCGGCGGTCCTCGGGCGCCATCTTGCGTGCCTCCCTGGCCACCGCGAAGGCCCGCCGCAGGACCTCCGGCTGGCGCGAGAAGAAGTGCTGGAAGCGCGCGACCTCGATCTCCAATAGATAGACCTCGAGGAAGCGGGGCGCCCTCTCGCGGAGCGCCTTCAGCCGCTGGAGGATGTCATCCAGGGAGGCCTCCTGGCGCGACTCGAAGCGGCGGCGCAGGGTCAGGAGCTCCCGCAGCTCCCGGTCGCTGGCCTCGCTGACGAAGGCGCCCGGGCGCGGCGATCGGTCGGAATAGGCCTGCCGGATCTGCGTTCCCATCGCGCCCGCCGCGACGCCGAGGTCGTCGGCCGGGATGTCGAAGTGCTCCGCCCAGAGGACGGTCCCGTCCCTCCCCCGGATCCGGCTCAGCGAGACCTGGCAATCCACCGGCCTGCAACTCAGCTTGGTGATCACCACCTCGTCGGCCGAGACCGCCTTCGCCACGGCCGCGGGGAGGCCGGGGACCGCGTCCGTCTCCTCCAGGCTCTTGGGCGAGACCCCCTCCAGGGCCAGGAGCCCGCGGACCGAGGCGATGCGCAGGTCGGAGGAGAGCAGGTCGAGATCGGTGGCCAGTCCGGGCGTGCCATGGACCTCGGGCTTCAGCACTGCCACATACAGCGGCTCCGGGGCAGGGCGAAAGGCGACCCACGCGCCCGGAATCCCCAGCGCCACGAGCAGCGCCAGGCCGATCCAGGCGGCGGTCCGCATCGGCGAGCGCCGTCCCGTGATCCGGCTGTCGAACGAGGGTCCGGCGCTCCCCTGCCGCGAGGCGGGCTCGACCGCCGTCCCAATCGGCGTCCAGGCGTGGGTTCCCGTGAGGGTCGCCGTCGCCGTTGCCGTCGCCATCGGCGCCAGCTCCCGCCCGAGCTCCCCCGCGCTGCGCGGCCGCAGCAGCGGATCCTTCTCCAGCAGGTGGTCCACCAGCAGGGAGAGCTCCTCGGGCACCGCCGGATTGACCTCCCGCACGGGCGTCTGCCGGTCGTGGACGATTCGGTTCAGCATCGCCAGCTCGTTCTCGGCCGCGAAAGGGGATCTTCCCGTCAGCATCTCGTAGAGCAGGATGCCGAAGGAGAAGAGGTCCGACCGGTGATCGACCTCCTCCCCCCGCGCCTGCTCGGGGCTCATCGCGCGGTAGGTCCCCATCACGTGCCCGATCGCGGTGAGCGAGTCCTCGGTCTTCCCTGCGAGCAGGCGCTTGGCGATTCCGAAGTCGGTGATCTTGGCGCGCCCCGCGGGGGTTACCAGGACGTTCTCGCTCTTGAGGTCGCGGTGGACGATCCCCTGGCGGTGGGCTTCCGCGAGCCCGTCGGCGACGTCCCTGGCGATCACGACGGCCGTCTCCAGCGGCAGCGGGCGGCCGCCGATCAGAGTGCGCAGGTCCGTCCCCTCCACCGCCTCCATCACGATCGAATCGACGTCCCCTTCCGCGAGGACGTCGTAGACCTGGACGATCGCCGGGTGGTTCAGCCGGGCGGCGACCCGGGCCTCGCGGCGGAAGCGCTCCCGGCGCTCGGAGCTGGCGCTCTTGTCGGAGCGGATCCGCTTGATGGCGACCTGACGGTCGAGGCGCTCGTCGTAGGCGAGGAAGACCTCCCCCATGCCGCCCGCCCCGAGGCGCCTCAGGAGCTCGTAGGGGCCGATCTTTCCCAGCGACTCGGGCATGGCGGGCTTCCGGTCAGGTGAGCTTCAGCTCCCGGAGGCGGCGGGCCAGGGCTTTCCGTGAAACCTCCAGGCGGTCCACCATGGCTTCGACATCCCCCTCGCACTCTTCCCAGCAACGGGTGATCTCCTCGGCGGAGAGGTCGCCGGCCTTGCGCAGGCGCGGGTTTGCCTCGACCAGCGCGTAGAGCGAGGGGCGCGAGATGCGGAGCCGCTCGGCTGCGGCCTGGAGATCCCAGCGGCTGGCCTGCAACGCCGCGATCACCTCCTCCTCGGCGACCTCCGAGGGCCGGCGGCGGTCGGCATGGATGGCTGAAGCCGCCGCCGGATCGGCCGCCGCTGGATTGGGCTCAATCATTACTGGCCGGGTCGACGACGGCGACCTGCGCAGCAGCCGCTCGACGGCGGGGCCGATCTCCGCCCGTGGCTGCCCGCGGCTGCCGATGGCGATCTGGCGGGCCACGTTGCGGAGCTGGCGGACGTTGCCCGGCCAATCGTAGCGGGCGAGCCGGGCGACCAGGCCCGGCGGCAGCCAGAGGGGAGCGTCGGGGGCGCCGGGGTCCAGGCGGTGCGGCTCGCCGAGGGGGATAAGCTCGCGCCGCAGGAAGTGGATGAGCAGGCGTCCGACGTCGTCGCGCCGCTCGCGCAGCGGCGGCAGCCAGATCTCGTAGCCGGCCAGGCGGTGGAGGAGCGGGGCGCGGAACTCGCCCGCGGCCGTCCGCGCCTCGAGGTCGGCGTCGGTGGCGGCGAGCACGCGCACGTCCACCCGCTGTGGGCTCTGGGTGCCGACCGGATGAACCTCGCCGGTCTCCAGCGTCCGTAGCAGCATCACTTGCACCTCGGGGGTCGCCTCGCCGATCTCGTCGAGGAGCAGGGTGCCGCCGTGCGCCTTGCGGAAATACCCTTCCTGCTGCTGCACGGAGCCGGTGTAGGCCCCGCGGGCGGCGCCGAAGAGCTCCGAGGCCACCAGCGTCGGCGGGATGGCGCCGAGGTTGACGGCGATGAACGGTCCGTTGCGCCGGCGGCTGGCGTCGTGCAGCGCGCGGGCGGCGAGCTCCTTGCCGGTCCCCGTCTCGCCGCGCAGCAGCACGCCGACCTCGAGGTCGGCCACGCCGGCGATCTCGTCCCGCACCCGGGCGATGCCGCTGCTGTCCCCCTCCAGCCCGAACCGTTTCGCCGTGGGTGACGTCAGATGATCGAGGACGTGGAGGAGCAGGACCACCCGGTCGGCCAGCTCGAGCACGACGCCGCGAATGAGGTCGGCGGCCGAGATCGCCAGCTCGCCCGCGAGAATGGCGCCATCCACCACCGCGCGCGTCCGGCTCTCGCCGGCGGCGAGCACGATCCCGCCCTGAGGGGCCGGGCGCAGTTGCAGGGGCTGACGGCTGATGTGGCGGTCGGCCAGCGGCTCGCCCACGGCCGATTCCGGCGTCGAAAACTCCGGCTCATGGCGGCCGAGCCGCGCCTCCCGGCCGAGCGCCAGCTCGCTCAGCAGGGCGCGCTCGCCGACCCGGCGCAGGTCCGGATGGTAGAGCAGGGTGAGCGCCGGGATGGAAGCGTGGCTGGATTTCCCCCTCGGGATGGTGCGCAGCCGGCCGGTTCCCGACAGCCCAACCGTCGAGGCGTCGGATTTCAAGTGCGTCATTTGACGGCATTCTAACCGGGTCCGGGCCCGATTTCGGTATGCTGGCGCAAAGCCGTGACCGGAATGATGCTGCCGCCCCTGGACCTGCCCATCCTTCACCAGGATCGCTCTCTTCTGGCCGTCGGCAAGCCCGCGGGCCTCGCCGTTCATCGGGGGGCGGCCCAGGATCGGGTCTTCGCGCTGCAGATCGCCCGCGACCGGGCCGGCCGGCGCGTCCACGCCGTCCACCGGCTCGACCGCGCCACCAGCGGCGTCCTGCTCTTCGCTTTCGAGCCCGCGACCGTCCGCCGCCTGCAGGAGCGATTCGAGGCGGGCGCGGTGGAGAAGCGCTACCTCGCCCTGGTGCGCGGCATCCCGCCAGAGGCAGGGGTGATCGATCATCCGATCCCCCGCGACGTCGACGGCCCGCGGGTGCCGGCGGTGACCGAGTTCCGCCGCCTCGCCGTCTTCGAGCGCTACGCCCTGGTCGAGGCCCGGCCGCGGACCGGCCGCCGCCACCAGATCCGCCGCCACTTCAAGCACATCAGCCATCCGCTGATCGGCGACGTGCGCTACGGCAAAGGGGAGCACAACCGTCTCTTCCGCGAGCGCTTCGGGCTCCACCGGCTGGCCCTGCATGCCCTGGAGCTGGCGTTCGCGCACCCAGAGACCGAGGAGGCACTGAGGATCGTGGCTCCGGTGCCGGAGGATCTGGCCGGGCCGCTGCGGGCGATGGGGATCGAGCTCGCCGGGTGAAGATCGGACCGCGAGGACGCTCCCGTCCCCGCCTTGGGACGAACCGCTCGATTTTCTTCTCCGGACTCCCGCGCTGTCAAACGGTTGGACGGCGGTGATTCATTCGCTTGAATCAGCGGGGATTTTCGCGTCGCCTGCTTACGATCAGAACCTTGATTCATAAGGGTTTTCGCAATCCAGATCCAGTCTGGCATCCCCTTTGCGCTATACCAGGGCAGCGCAAAGCGGAACTGTCTTCCCGGGAGGACGGTCCACAACTTTGGGAGGTTTTGAGATGCGATCGAATTCTTTTCGAACGGCAGCGCTCTGTCTTTTCTTTCTGATCGGAAGCGGCTTGGCCTGGGGATCGGACAGGCCGGGCCAGGGATTGTTCCTCGCCGGCAAGGATGGAACCACGCGTGTGCCGGCTCCCGTCCTCGGCGCCACCGTCGAGGTGCGGATGACCGGCATCATCGCGCGCACCAAGGTGACGCAGCTCTTCACCAATCCGGCGAAGGACTGGGTGGAAGGGATCTATATCTTTCCATTGCCCGAGGACGCGGCGGTCGACACGTTGCGAATGAAAGTCGGGGATCGCACAGTCCAGGGCGTCATCCAGGAGAAGGGTGAAGCGCGCCGGACCTACGAGACCGCGAAGGAGCAGGGCGTGAAGGCCAGCCTGATCGAGCAGCAGCGTCCGGACGTCTTCACCACCGCCGTGGCCAACATCGGACCCGGCGAGACGGTGGAGATCTCCGTCGAGATGCAGCAGGTGGTGCGCTGGGACCGGGACCACTTCAGCCTGCGGTTCCCGATGGTGGTCGCGCCACGCTCCGAGAACGGGAAGGCGGCCGGCAGCAGCCAGCTCGTGCTGCCGCCGGTGCGCCGGCGGGGCGCTCCGCCGATCAATCCCTTCGCCTTCCATGCGGATCTGAACCCCGGGTTCCCGCTCGCCAGGCTGGAGAGCCCGAGCCATGCGGTCACCGTCGCGAAGGGAAAAGACTTTCGCTATGCGGTGGACCTGAAGAAAGGGGTGGAGCCGGCCGATTCCGACTTCGTCCTGGAATGGGCGCCCGCCGTGGGCAGCGAGCCGCGCGGAGTCTTCTACTCCGAAGAAGTGGACGGCGAGCGGTACGACCTCCTGATGGTCATGCCGCCGGACGCGCCGCAGGCCATGGCGGCGCGCCTGCCGCGGGAGACGATCTTCATCATCGACACCTCCGGCTCGATGTTGGGGTCCTCGATCGTGCAGGCCCGCGAAGCGCTTCTACTCGCTCTGGACAAGCTCCAGCCCACCGACCGGTTCAACGTCATCCGGTTCAGCGACAAAGCCAGCTCGGTGTTTCCGGACGGCGTTCCGGCGAGCCGCGATGCCCTCGAAAAGGCTCGTGGCTTCGTCTCCGGCCTGTACGCCGACGGCGGCACCGAGATGCTTCCGGCGCTCGAGATCGCCTTCCGGAACCCGGCTCCAGGCGGCCTCGTCCCACAGGTGATCTTCGCCACCGATGGCCAGCTCCAGGACGAGGCGAAGGTCGTCCAGTTCCTGAACGCGAATCTCGGCGTTCGCCGGCTCTTCCCGGTGGCGATCGGCTCGGCTCCCAACGCCGCGCTCCTGCGCCGGCTGGCCGCGATCGGCCGTGGATCGTTCACCCAGATCGCCGATACCGGGAAAGTGGCGCCGGCGATGGCGGCGCTGTTCGCCCAGCTCGACGCGCCCATGCTCCAGCGGATCGAGGTGCGGTGGAGCGATCCGTCGGCGGAGGCTTGGCCGGCGCGCACTCCGGACCTCTATCTCGGCGAGCCCCTGGTGCTCACCGCGCGCTCGCGGGATGCCGGCGGCCCGGTGAGCGTCTCCGGGTCCCGGGGCGGCGGCACCTGGGAGGATTCGTTTCCCAAGGCCGGCAAGCTGAAGGGGGCCGGCATCGACAAGCTCTGGGCGCGGCGGAAGATCCAGGGCCTGACGGACAGCCTCCAGGAAGGGGCGGACGCCGGAGAGGTGCACCGGGCCATCGTCGAGCTCGGATTGCGGCATCACCTGGTCACGGACTACACCAGCCTGGTGGCCGTGGACGAGCAGGCGACCGCGCCCGGCAAGCCGGTCACGCGGATCGTGCCGGTCAATCCGCCGCGGGCTGACGACGCCGTGGAGGATGTGATCACCGTGACCGCCGAGTCTCCGCTGCTCGACGAGCGTCGGATGAGCACGGGCGCGACCGTCTCACAGACCGAGTTGGAGAAGATGCCCGCCCCGCAGGCTTCCTACTCGGTGTTCATGGACAGCATCAACGTGGGCGGCAACGAGAGCGGTCAGCAATCCCGGTACGGCGATCAGATCACCGAGGCGGAGGCGAAGAGCCTGTGCGCCGAGATCGCGCGGACCGGCTGGGCGGGGATCACGCTGAAGCGCGTCCTCGCCGCCACGCCTTCCCTGAAAGCGGCTCTGTGGAAAGCCGCCGACGCCGGCCTGCTGCGAGGCTTCCTCGCCGTGCTTCTTCAGGACAAGGGGTGCTCCGAGCCGCCGGCGGACGTGAAAGCCGAGGCCCAGCGGTATATCGGCAAGTTCGGCCCGTCCAAAGGTTGATGCGATTTGAGGCGGGACGGGAAGCAAGATCCCGCCCCGCCTTCCGCTAGACTCCGGTCCGTGATGACCAGCGCTCCGGTTTCTCCAGATACACGGCGCTACCTCGAAGCCGCTCTCGACGCCTGCCGCCGGGCGGGGGAGATCCACCGCGAGCACTTCCGCTCCGCCGCTCTGAAGGTGGAGCTCAAGGGGGACGCCTCGCCGGTGACCGCCGCGGACCGCGGTTCGGAGGAGGCAATCCGCGAGACGCTTCACCGCGCCACCCCCGATCTCGGGCTCCTCGGCGAGGAATTCGGCCAGGAGGGAGATGAGCGCGACCGCTGGATCATCGATCCCCTCGACGCGACCAAGAACTTCGTGGCCGGGTTGCCCTTCTTCGCCACCCTGATCGGGCTCGAGCTGGACGGCGAGCTCGTCCTCGGCGTCGTCCACGCGCCGGCGCTGGGGCCGGGATCGGGGTTGTCCGCTGGGCAGCCCGGAGGGGAGAGCGCCGCCCTGGGCGAGACCTGGTGGGGAGCCCGCGGCGAGGGCGCCTGGGGGGGTACCGGCACCCGGCTGGAGACCTGCCGTCAGAGACGGCTGCGGGTGAGCGAGACCGCGGAGGTGGAAAAAGCCTTCGTGGTTCACGGCGGCCTCAACCTCTTCCAGCGGAACGGTCTCTGGCCGGCCTTCTCGGACCTCGTCGCCCGCGCCAACCGCACCCGCGGCTTCGGCGACTGGTGGGGACACATCCTGGTCGCCGAAGGGCGCTGCGACGCCATGGTGGAAGGCGAGGTCGCGCTCCACGACGTGGCCGCCCTGAAGCCGATCCTCGAAGCGGCCGGGGGCGTCTTCCTGACCCGGGGCGGCGCGCCGCTGGTGTCCGGCTGGAAAGACGCGGCGATCTCCTCGAACCGGAATCTGGCGGATGGGGTGCGGGCGGTAATGGGGTTCTGACAGTCGGCAGCGTTGTCGGCGCCCCTTCGGGGCGGACTCTCACTCTCCCAACCCTCTCTCTCCCAGCCTCCCCCCCATCCGCCGGGAGAGAGAGGGCTTAAGAACCGCTTTCGTGTTTCTTTTTGACTAACTTCTCCCTCTTCTCCCGGTCGGGGGGAGTGCGATGGGAGAAGAGGGCCGGGGTGATGAGGGGCCAACATCGGGCCGACGGCAATCTGACATCCCTCCCATCCTCCGCTACAATCCCCCGCTCCCGAAAGGAACCGGGGGACTCGTAGCGTCCGGGGAGAAATATGTCCGCCTTCACGAATCTGGAATTCCATCGAACGGGAATCGGCCTGGTGCCGGAGCGGCGCGGGGAGAAGCACACCGCCATCTACATCGCCCACGTGCCGGGCAGCGGGAACGCGCTGCGGTCCTGCACCTGCGCGGCTTCCAAAAAGAAGACGTGCGACCACCTCAAGGACCTCTCGCGGGCGGTCGCCGAGGTGGAGAAGGCCTTCGCGGTGCGGGGCTGGGAGGCCGGCTTCGAGGCTTCGGTCTGGTGCCGGCTGGCGCGGCTCCTGTTCGAGGGGAGCCCGCAAGCCTCGGCCAAGGTCCGGGTGCTGCGGGTGCCGCGCGACCCGGTGCCGGTGATCCGCGTCACCGCGCCGAACGGCGACGAGCTGGCGGAGTACCTCGACGCCTCCCCGGCGCGGGTCCGCTTCCTCGAGCGGACCGGCAAGGCCGATCCCGGCGGCGAGGGGATCTTCGACCGCGCCGGCCTCCTCGAACGGCTCGCCCTCTTCCAGGCCACCGAGCAGGAGCGCCTGTTCCACAAGGCCGGCATGAAGACGCAACGCCAGAGCTGGGAGGAGAGCTTCTGGCACCGCCTCGCCTATCACTGCGCCCGCGAGTTCGACCGCGGCACGTTCCACCCCGCGATCGACGAGGGGAACGGCCGGTTCACCTTCACCTATTGCCGCTCCGGCGGCGACCCGGTCGTCCGCTTCGCCGTGCCGCGCGACCGGGTGCGGGCGGCGCTGCAGCTCCTCGCCGGGGAGTATCCGGAGCAGGCGGACCTCGCGATCAAGCCGGTCCCCCTGATGTCGATCTTCCGCGTCACCCAGGAGACCGAGCTGGATCTGGAGGTGCGGCCGGTCATCCGCGCCCTCCAGGAGAATGGCGAAGAAAGGTTTTTCGAGCGCCGCGACTTCGAGCAGTTCCGCTACGGCAACCTCGTCTATATCAAGGATCTGGGAGTGCTGGCCGAGCTGGAGCGCGAGGGGAAGGAGCGCAAATTCAAGGCGCCGGTCAGCATGAAGCTTCAGCGCGGCCAGGTGGCGAGCTTCCTGGCCGAGCATCAGGAGGCCCTGGGGGAGGGATTGCTGGTGCTCGACGAGCCGCTGCGGGAGTGGCGGATCTTCAAGGAGCTCGACCGCATCGAGATCTCCGCCGTGGATTTCGAGGAGGCGCTCGCCCGGAGCTGGTACTGGCTGGCGGTGGAGTACGGCTTCGGGGCCGATTCGGTGTCGCTCGCCGAGATCCTGCGCGCCCGGAAAGAGGGGTTGCCTTACCTGGAGACGGCGGGCGGGTGGATCGACCTCAACGCGCCGGTGTTCCGCGATCTCGACCGTCTCGGCGAGGCGGGCGAGCGCTTCCGGCTGCCGGCAAGCGAGCTGCTGCGCCTTCAGGCCACGGCGGGAAAGCCGGTGCGGGTGGCCGGCGAGGGGGCCGCCGCGGCCCGCCTCGGGAGCCTCCTCGAGCTGCGGCCGGCGGCGCCATTTCTGACGCCGCGTGGAATCGCCACCGAGCCCCGGGCCTATCAGCGGATCGGTATCGACTGGCTCCTCTTCCTGGTGCAGAACGGGCTCGGCGGCCTGCTCTGCGACGATATGGGCCTGGGCAAGACGCTGCAGGTGCTCGCTCTGATGGTCACCCTGCTGGAGCGGGGCGAGGTCAACGAGCCCTTTCTGGTGGCCTGTCCCACCAGCGTCCTCTCGCACTGGCGCAACCAGATCCACCGCCACGCTCCGGCTTTAAGGCCGGTCGTCCATCACGGCTCGCAGCGGCGGCTGCCAAGCGCGCTCCGGCCGGGCGACGTGCTGCTGACTTCCTATGGAGTGCTGCGCCGCGACGCCGAGGAGCTGAGCGCCCGCCCCTTCGCGCTCGCCGTGTTCGACGAGGCCCAGAACCTGAAGAACCGGGGCACGCAGAGCTGGCAGGCGGCCGATCACCTGGTGGCGGACGTCAAGTTGGGACTGACCGGCACGCCGATCGAGAACTCGCTCGGCGAGCTCAAGGCGCTTTTCGACCTCGTCGTGCCCGGCTATCTGGGAACGGACGCCGGCTTCGCGCAGCGCTACGAACGGGAGGACGACCTCGGTGAGTTGCGGCGGGTGATCTCCCCCTTCATGCTCCGGCGCCTGAAGTCCTCGGTGCTCGACGAGCTGCCGGAGAAGATCGAGGACGTCCGCACCTGCGCCCTCGCGGACGACCAGGTCCGGCTCTACCGCGACGCCGTGGACGGCCGGGGGGCCGAGCTCGCCCGCCAGATCGAGGCGGCGGCGGACGGCCATCTCCCCTACATCCACGTCTTCGCGCTGCTGAGCCTGCTCAAGAAGATCTGCGATCACCCCGCCCTGGCGCTGGGCGACCTCGACCGCGCCGGCGAGCTCGTCTCTGGCAAGTGGGAGCTTTACCGGGAGATCCTCGCCGAGTGCCTGGAGAGCGGCCACAAGGTGGTGGTCTTCACCCAGTTCCTGGGGATGATCGAGCTGATGGCCCGCCATCTCGAAGGGCTCGGCGTGGGCTTCGTCAAGCTGACCGGGTCGAGCGTCCGCCGCGGCGAGATCGTCGACCGCTTCAACCTCGATCCCGACTGTCGGGTCTTTCTCGGCAGCCTCAAGGCCGGCGGCACGGGGATCGATCTGGTGGGCGGCTCGGCCGTGATCCACTACGATCGCTGGTGGAACGCGGCGAAGGAGGACCAGGCGACCGACCGCGTCTACCGGTTAGGTCAGCGGCGGGCGGTGCAGGTCTTCAAGCTGGTCACCGAGGGCACCCTGGAAGAGAAGATCGCCGCCCTGATCGAGAAGAAAAGGCAGATGATGGCGAGTGTCGTGCAGGAAGACGCCCCAGAGCTGGCGAAGATCTTCACCCGCGACGAGCTGCTCGATATGCTGCGGCAGAGCGTGTGAGGAGGAGGAGGAACGAATGGCGCGAGCGAAGAGATACTGGCTGATGAAGTGCGAGCCCGAGGCGTACACCATCGACGACCTCGAGCGGGACGGCACGACGACCTGGGAAGGGGTGCGCAACTTCCAGGCGCGGAACTCCATGCGCGACGACATGAAGCCCGGCGACGGCGTCCTCTTCTACGCCTCGAACGCCGAGCCCTCGGGGGTGACCGGCGTCGCCGCGATCGCGCGCGGCGGGTATCCCGATCCGTACGCGTTCGAAGAGGGTCATAAATATTTCGATCCCAAGAGCGATCCGGAGAACCCCACCTGGATGATGGTGGATCTTCAGTTCGTCGAGAAGTTTCCGGACATCGTGCCGCTCGGAGTGTTGAAGGAAACGCCCGGCCTCCAGGACATGGTGGTGACCCAGAAGGGCTCCAGGCTCTCCGTGCAACCGGTGACGAAAAAAGAGTTCGACATCGTGGTGAAGCTCGGCCGCAAGCGGGGCTGGACGTCATGAGAGAGCACGACGGCTACTGGGCGGACGATATCGAGATCGAGTGTCCCTACTGCGGCGAGCGGCTGGAGCTCTCGATCGAGCCCGACGTCTTCGGCGCGCTGGTGCAGGACTGCGAGGTCTGCTGCAATCCGTTGCAACTGACGATCACCCGCGACCGTGACGGGGATGTCGAGGTGCGGGTGGAGCGGGCGCAGTAGATTCACCCCGGTACTCACCCCGTACTCACCCCAGCAACGCCTCCTCCAACCGGTCCCGGCAGGCGCGGCTCAGCGGCAGCCGCTTGCCGCTCTTGAGGGCCACCACGAAATCGCCGTGTGGACTGGGCACCAGCTCGCGCACCGCTTCGAGGTTGACGAGAGCCGAGCGGTGGATGCGCAGGAAGCGCTCGCGCGGCAGCTTCGCCTCCACCCCGGACATCGTCTCGCGCAGCAGGTGGGATTCGCCGCCGGCGTTCAGGCGGACGTAGTTGCCGGCGGCCTCGATCCATTCGATTTCCTCGGGGGAGAGGAAGAGGACCTGGCCGTTGTTGCGCACGGCGAGCCGGTGAAAGATGGGACGTTCGGGCGTCGGGGGCCCGAGAAGGGTGGCGAGCTGGCGCTGGAGCGTGGCCGCGGCGGCGAGCAGCTCGGCCAGGCGCCGCTCCCGGAAGTCGTCTTCGAGGTTCGCGCTACGAAAGTTCATCAGATTCATTCCTCTCGTCCTCGCTTCAGAAAAACCGATATAAAAAAGACCGCTGGGGCGAGGGCCCCAGCGGGAGCGGAGGTATCGGGTTTCTTAATGGAAGCTGACCCGCGCGCCGAGACGGAAGACGCGGGGGCTCAGCACCTCAAGCACGTGCCCGGAGTTGGAGCGCCCGAGCAGGCCCTGCCGCTGCAGGACGTACGACTCGTTGAGGGCGTTGAACACGTCGACGCCCAGGTTCAGGCCGACGTCGCGGAAGCTGAGCTCCTTCTCGGCCCGCAGGTTCAGCACGTGGGTGTCCGGATAGCGGAAGGCGTCCGGCGAGGAGTCGACCGGGACGTCGATGCCGACGCCGCCGTCGGCGATCGTCTCGCGGCTGATCCGCGTGGCGTAGCGGAGCGGATAACCCTGGCGGCCGGTCAGGTTGGCGGCAAGGTTGAAGGCCCAGGGGCGATCGGGCGCGACCTGATAGAGGCCGTTCAGGCTGTAGGACCACTTGCTGTTGATGAACACGTTCCCCTTGGGCCCGGAAGCGGTGCCGGAGGGCTGCAGGACATCGGTGCCGTCGACGACTCCACCGACGGTGGTGTCGGTCGGGTCCTGGATCTCGCTGGCGGGGATCCGCCATTTCCAGTCCTGCCAGGAGACGTTGCCGCGCAGCATCCAGCGGTTGGAGAGCCGCTTGTCGAAGGTCAGCGCGGCGCCCTTGAACTCCTGCTCGCGGTTGCCGTTGGTCAGCAGGAAGCCGTTGCGGGTCGTCACTCCATCCCGCAGCTCCCAGTAATGGACGGTATAGGTGTGACCGTCGGGCGCGGTGACGCTGACCGGGTCGGCCTCGACGTAGTCGCCCGGCCGCTCCGCCCGTCCGACCGAGCCGAGGAACGCCGCGTCATAGGGGTCGTCGGTGTCGAAGACGAGACGCTGGGCGTCGAGGATGTCGTGGGTCTTGCGATAGGTGAAGCTCAGGCCGACCACGAAATCGGACAGCAGGGCGTGCTCCGCGCCGATCAGCAGCTCGTCGGTGATCGGAGCCTTGAGGTCGGGGTTGACCGCGTTGGACTGCAGCGGCTGGAGGGTGAGGGGGTTGACGTTGCCGCTCGGCGGCGCGATCTCCGGACCGAGGTCGCCGGGATCCAGCGTGGAGTCGCCGTTGTTGGAGGTCAGGAAGTAGCGATAGGAGACGCCCGCGAGCGGGTTGAGGAAGCCCGCGGTGCCGGTGCCGAGCTGATCGGCGAAACGCGAGTAGCTCGCGCGCAGCAGCGTCTTTTTCTGCGCGCCGAGGGCGTAGGTCACCCCTAAGCGCGGGGTGATCGAGGTCCAGGTGAAGCCGGCGTCCTGGCCCGCGTAGTGGGTCTCCGGCAGGAGATCCGGGAAGACGGAGTTGGCCGCCGCGGTGGAGGCGAGGTTCCGTCCGCCCTGGCGGTCGTACCGCAGGCCGACGTTGGCCGTGAGGTTGCCGCGGGAGAGCGTGTCCTGGAGGTAGGCGCTGCCGTATTCGGTCTTGACCTTGGAGTTGGCCTCGCGGATGAGGAACAGGAAGTGGGTGTCCTCCGACGCCGCGAGGTCGATGCCGCCGCCCGGCCAGGTGAAGAGCGACGACTGCTCGGCGGTGCGATAGCCGGCCCCGTACTTCAGCTCGTTGGAGAAGCCGCCGGCCTCGAAGAAGTTGGCGGCGTCGAGCTTGCCCTGCTTCTGCGGCCGCTCGAGCTGGTTGAGGAGATAGCTGTTGTGCCATCTCTGGCTGGGATCGCGGTACGCCAGGGCCGAGCCGCCTTCAGGGGCGAGCTGGAAGCCGCCGTTGACGACCGAATACATGCCGGTCAGGTAGAAATCGGTGCCGAAGATCTGGGTGTCCTCGGCCTTGTAGCCGGTCGGCCCGGGACCGAAGGCGGACTGGTCCCAGGTCGTCTCCTGGGGGCGCAGCGGGCCGGCGTTGCGGCCGGTCTTGATCTTGTCGCCGTTGAAGGCGAATGCCGTGGCCGAGTTGGACGGCGTGATCTGGGCGTTGAGCTTGCCGTTCCAGTTCTTGAGGGTGGTCTGGTCGCTGAAGTCGTTGATCGTGAACAGATCGATCTGCTGGCGGGAGTAGGCGCCCCAGGCCCAGAGACGGTCCTTGACGATCGGGCCGCCGACCTCGGCGCCGAGCTCCTCGTTCTTGTCGATCCGGTTCCCCTGCTTGAAGGCGGCCTGGGCGTGATCGCCGTTCCAGGGGCCGGCCTGGCCGAGGTCGTCGCGGTCGATGCTGAGGTTCCCCTGCGTGCTCTTGTCGTTGGTGTAATAGCGGCCGGAGCCGCGCCATTCGTTGGTGCCCCGCTTGGTCACCATGTTGAGCACCACGCCGCCGGTGGCGGTCGAGGCGTCGGTGCCGCCGGTCGATACCTGCATCTCCTCGAAGGAGTCGAAATCGTAATAGGTCGGCGAGGAGCCGAGGGCGGACATGTCGGTGATCACCATGCCGTCCACCGCCAGGACCGACTGGTCGCAGGTCGAGCCGGGCCCCATGAACAGCGACTGCTGGCCGCTCTCGTTGCCGCCGACGTTGATGCGGTCGGTCACCACGCCGGGCGCGGTCTGCAGCACCGCCCAGGGGTCGCGGGCGGTCGGGGTCTTCTCGAGGTCCGCCAGCGTCACGATCTGGGTCGACCCCTGCTTGTGCGGATCGAGCAGCGGCGAGTGGTCTTCGACGATCGTGAGGGTGTCTGTGAACGCCGGCTGAAGCTTTACCTCCACGCTGGTGTTGCGGCCGATGTTGACGGAGATGTCTTTCTGCTCGAGAGGCGAGAACCCTTCGATCTCCGCCTTGAGCGCGTAGGAGCCGGGCGAGAGGCCCAGGAAGCGGAACTTGCCTTGAGCGTCGGTCGCCTGGACCTGCGGCGCGCCGGCGCCGGTCAGGGTGACGGTGACGCCGGGCAGCGAGGATCTGTCGCCGCCGCTCAGGACGGTGCCGTAGATGCTGCCGCTCTGCACTTGGGCCAGCGTGGGCATCGCCAGGCTCAGCAGCAGGACGGCAAGAGAAAGCGCGCGCTTTGAAAATGAATGCAGAATCATGAGATCAAACCTCCTTGTCGAAGACTCGTTGAGGTTATTGGTGGGTGGAGATACACCTTCTCTTTGTCAGCCCGCGGCCTCACCTCCTTCCGATTCGATCAACCTTCGCGAGCCTCCAGAGAGCAAGCGCTGTGCCGCCCCCGGCGCCGGAGCTGGGCTGGATTGATAAATGATTGATACGGTTGAAGAAAATCAGTTTTTCGCGGCGCGATCGGGAGGGTGTGCCGTGGTGATCGAATCCAATGTACCGGATGGTCAACGCCCGATGGCGCGGCCGATTTCCGCGGGTCTGGCGCGACTCGGCCCGTGTGGCGGGCGGTTCGTCACGGCCTTGCCGCCGTTCATCCCGCGCCGATCATAAAATTGGACCTTGGAGTCGGAAGATTCGAAAGATTGGACGCGCGATCCGCGGCCGGAATCCGGATGATCGATTCTTGCGGACAGGGAAACACGCCGCGGACGTGGACCGTGCGCGGAAAAGGTTTCGAAATGTCCTCGCCGGGAGTCGCCGCCGTCCTCCAGGGGGAACGGCAGGCGGCGGTGGCGGCCCGGGGGAGCGCTTTTTTAGCCCCTGAAAAGCAAGGGACATGCCGTGCCTACTTGACTCCGCCGCTCCCCGGCGACACGATGAAGCGGGCCATGCACACGATCTTCAAGGACTTCAGCTTCTCCGCCGCGCACGCCATCCGCGGGCACACCCGCGGCTGCCAGAACCTGCACGGGCACAACTACCGGGTGCGGGTGCACCTCCAAGCCGGGCGGCTGGACGCGCTGGGGATGGTGCTCGACTTCGCCGACCTCAAAGCGATGATGGAGGAGATCGTCGGCCCCTTCGATCATCGGGTGATCAACGACATCCCGCCGTTCGACGAGCGCAACACCACGGCGGAGCTGATCTCCCAGTACGTCTTCGAGGAGATCGAGCGGCGGCTCGCCGGGCAGGAGCGGGTGCGGGTGACCCGGGTCGAGGTCTGGGAGACCGACACCTCCTGCGCCGCCTACGAGCGCTGACGCCGATCGGATAGAATCCCTCCAGGCATCCGGGTCTCCGGAAACGTTCGGCGGGCAATCGACATAGAGAGAGAAGAGGAGAAGGCATGGCTTCGGAGAAGCCCTCGCTGGAGGGACTGCGCATCGACCGGTCGGCGATCGGGGAGGAGAAGGGCCGGGGGCGGCTGTGGATCGCCCTGGCGGTGATCGCCGTGCTCGCCCTGGCGGCCTGGGGGTGGCTCGCCCGGCCGCGCGCCGTCGAGGTGCGGGCGGCGGCGGCCGAGGCGCGCGCCGGGGGCTCCGCCGCGGCCGGGGCGGTGCTCAACGCCTCCGGCTACGTCACCGCCCGCCGGCAGGCGACCGTCTCCTCGAAGATCACCGGCAAGGTGGTGGACGTCCTCGTCGAGGAGGGGATGGAGATCCGGGAGGGGCAGGTGCTCGCCCATCTCGACGACGCCACCCTGCGCAAGCAGGTCGCGCTGGCCGAGTCGCAGCTCGCCTCGCAGCGGCGCTCGCTTGCCGAGACCCAGGTGCGGCTGAGACAGGCGAAGCTCAGCCAGGAGCGGATGCGGCGCCTGCGCGAGCAGGGGATCTCGACCCAGGCCGACCTGGAGACCGCCGACGCCGATGTCGACGCGCTGGCGGCGCGGCTCGACCTCGCGCGCCAGGACACCCTGGTCTCCGAGCGCCAGCTCGCCCTGCGCCGCCAGGATCTCGATGACACCGTGATCCGCGCCCCGTTCGCGGGGGTCGCCGTCAGCAAGGACGCCCAGCCCGGCGAGATGATCTCCCCGGTCTCGGCCGGCGGCGGTTTCACCCGCACCGGCATCTGCACGCTGGTCGACATGAAGTCGCTCGAGATCGAGGTCGACGTCAACGAGAGCTACATCCACCGGGTGGCGCCGGGGCAGAAGGCGGTGGCGACCCTCGACGCCTATCCCGAATGGCAGATCCCGGCGCGGGTGATCATGCCGGTGCCCACGGCTGACCGGCAGAAGGCGACGGTGCGGGTGCGGCTGGGGTTCGAGCAGCTCGATCCGCGCATCCTCCCCGACATGGGGGTCAAGGTGGCTTTCCTGGGGGAAGAGAAGAGCGCGGGAGCCGCGGCGGCGAAGCCGGTGGTGGTGATCCCCCGCGCCGCCCTGCGCAAGGACGGCGACCGCGACGTCGTCTTCGTGATCCAGCCGGGGGACCATGTCGAGCGCCGGGCGATCAGCGTCGCGGCCGGCACCGGCGACGAGGCGGTGGTCACCTCCGGCCTCGCCGCCGGCGAGCGGGTGGTGATCGAAGGGCCGGCGGACCTCAAGGACGGGGCTTCCATCACGATCAAGCATTGAGGAGAAAGAACGCATGAACGATAGCGCGCTGGTCCGTATCCAGGACGTGCACAAGGTCTACCGCCGGGGCAACGAGAAGATCGAGATCCTGAACGGGATCAATCTCGAGGTGCCGTCGGGGGACTTCCTGGCGCTGATGGGTCCCTCGGGCTCGGGGAAGACGACGCTGCTCAACCTGATCGGCGGGCTCGACCGCCCCTCCTCCGGCGCCGTCGAGGTGGCGGGGGAGCCGGTCCACCGCCTCTCCGACGGCCAGCTCGCCAAGTGGCGGGCGCGCCACGTCGGCTTCGTCTTCCAGTTCTACAACCTGCTGCCGGTGCTGACCGCCGAGCGCAACGTCGAGCTGCCGCTGCTGCTCACCCGTCTCGCGGCGGCGCAGCGCCGGCAGCACGTCGCCACCGCCCTTGGCGTCGTCGGCCTCGCCGACCGCGCCCGGCACTATCCGCGGCAGCTCTCCGGCGGCCAGGAGCAGCGGGTGGGCATCGCGCGGGCGATCGTCACCGACCCGACGCTGCTGCTCTGCGACGAGCCGACGGGCGATCTCGACCGCAAGTCGGGCGACGAGATCCTCGACCTTCTCCAGGCGCTCAACCGCGAGCACGGCAAGACGATCATCATGGTCACCCACGACCCCCACGCCGCGGCCCGCGCCCGCCGCACCCTGCATCTGGACAAGGGGAACCTCGTCCTGGAGGCGGCGGCATGAAGTTCCTGCCGCTGGTCTGGAGCAACCTGAAACGGAAGAAGCTGCGGACGGCGTTCACGCTGCTGTCGATCGTCTTCGCCTTCATCCTGTTCGGCTACCTGGCGGCGATCCGGACGGCGTTCAGCGCCGGGGTCGAGGTGAGCGGCGCCGACCGGATGATGGTCACCCACAAGGTGTCGATCATCCAGCCGCTCCCTTTCTCCTACCGCGACCGCATCGCCCAGGTGCCCGGGGTCAAGACGATCACCTTCATGAACTGGTTCGGGGGGATCTACCAGGATCCGAAGAACTTCTTCGGCCAGATGTCGGTCGATCCAGGCACCTTCCTCGACCTCTACCCCGAGTACATCCTGAAGCCGGAGGAGAAGAAGGCCTGGCTCGCGGACCGGGCGGGGGCGATCGTCGGCCGGGTGACCGCCGACCGGTTCGGCTGGAAGGTGGGGGACAGGATTCCGATCCAGGCGACGATCTACCGCCACCCGGACGGCTCGAGCCTGTGGACGTTCAACCTCGTGGGGATCTACGACGGCGCCCAGAAGGGGACCGACACCTCGGGCTTCTACTTCCGGTACGACTACCTGGACGAGGGGATGGGGGGGAACCTGGGGCGGGTGGGGTGGTACGCCATCCGTATCGCCGACCCGTCGCGGTCCGGCGACGTCGCCCGGCAGGTCGACGCCCTGTTCGCCAACTCGCCGGCGGAGACCAAGACGCAGACCGAGAAGGCGCTCGCCCAGTCGTTCGCCAACCAGGTCGGCAGCATCGGCAAGATCATCACCGCCATCCTGGCGGCGGTCTTCTTCACCATCCTGCTGGTGGCCGGCAACACCATGGCGCAGTCGGTGCGCGAGCGCACCAACGAGCTGGCGGTTTTGAAGACCCTCGGCTTCTCCCACGGCCAGGTGCTCGGGCTGGTGCTCGCCGAGTCCTGCGTGCTGGCGGTGCTCGGTGGCGGGCTGGGGATCGCCCTCGGCTGGGGGCTGATCACCGCCCTCGGCGACCCGACGCACGGCCAGCTCCCCGTCTTCTACTTCCCCGGGCCGGACATCGCGCTGGGCGCCGTCCTGGCCGTCCTGCTCGGCCTCGTCACCGGCACGCCGCCGGCGGTCCAGGCGATGCGGCTGCGCATCGTCGACGCGTTGCGGAGGGTTTGACCATGTTCAACTGGCTTTCTCAGGTGGCGGCCGTGACCTGGCTCAACCTGCGCACGATCGGACAGCGCCGCGGCGCTTCGCTGGCGGCGATCTTCGGCGTCGCGGGTGTGGTGGCGGTGTTCGTGGCGGTGCTGTCGATCGCCGAGGGGTTCCGCAAAACGATGACCACCGGTGCCTCGCCGGACACCGCGATCATCCTGCGCAGCGGCAGCGACACCGAGATGATGAGCGGCATCTCGCGGGACGCCGCGCGGATCGTCTCCGAGGCGCCCGGCGTGCGGCGCGGCCCGGAGGGGCCGGTAGCCTCCTCCGAGCTCTACGTCGTCGTCGACGTGCCGAAGCGCTCGACCGGGACGGACGCCAACGTCCCCTTGCGCGGCGTGCAGCCGGCGGGGTTCGGCGTCCGCGACCGGGTCAAGATCGTCCAGGGGCGCCGCTTCGAGCCGGGGCGCAACGAGGTGATCGTGGGCCGCGCGGCGGCGGCCGAGTTCGCCGGGCTCGACCTCGGCAACCATCTCCGCTGGGGGGAGAACGAGTGGACCGTGGTCGGCATCTTCGCCGCCGACGGCGGGATCTCCGAGTCGGAGATCTGGTGCGACGTCGGCGTCCTCCAGCCGGCCTACCGGCGGGGGACCAACTTCCAGGCGGTCTACGCCCGGCTGGAGTCGGCAGCGGCGTTCGACCGCTTCAAGGACGCACTGACCACCGATCCGCGCCTGGACGTCAAGGTCCTCCGCCAGTCCGACTACTACGCCGAGCAGTCGCGGACCCTCTACGCCATCATCACCGGCCTCGGCACCATCATCGCCGTCCTGATGGGGGTCGGCGCCGTCTTCGGGGCGCTCAACACGATGTACACCGCCGTCTCCACGCGGAAGCGGGAGATCGCGACCTTGCGGGCGCTGGGTTTCCAGAGCGGGCCGGTGGTCGTTTCGGTGCTCGCCGAGTCGCTGGCGCTCTCCCTGATCGGCGGCGCCGCCGGCGCGGCGGTCGCCTACCTCGCCTTCAACGGCTACCAGGCGGCGACGATGAACTGGTCGAGCTTCAGCCAGGTGGCCTTCTCCTTCGCGGTGACGCCGCGGCTGCTGGTCCAGGGGATCGTCTACGCCCTGCTGATGGGGCTGGTCGGCGGACTGTTCCCGGCGATCCGCGCGGCGCGCCTGCCGGTGGCCACGGCGTTGCGCGAGCTGTAGCCGGCTGTGTAACCCAGATGCCCGTTTCCTTGCACCTGCGCGAAGCCGGGGGATAGAATCCGAACCGGTGCTCCGCATTTCCGGAGCGCCGGTGACGTCGAGGGGAGATCTCGGGGATGTCTCAGCAAACGAAGGATCTGGTCGAAGAGCCCATCACCTCCGCGGCGCCGAGCCCGGCCAGGCTCGCTCTGGATGGCAAGGAGTACGAGCTGCCGGTGACCGTCGGCTCCGAAGGCGAGGTCGGTATCGATATTCAGCAGCTCCGCGCCCAGAGCGGAGCGATCACGCTCGATCCCGGCTACGGGAACACGGGGGCTTGCGAGAGCGCGATCACGTTCATCGACGGCGAGGCCGGCATCCTGCGCTACCGCGGCTACCCGATCGAGGAGATCGCCGGCAACGCGCAGTTCACCGAGATCTGCTACCTGCTGATCTACGGCCGCCTGCCCAGCCAGGCGGAGTTCAAGGAGTTCGAGGAGCGGCTGACCTACCACACCCTGCTCCACGAGGACATGAAGAAGTTCTTCGAGGGCTTCCCCTCGAGCGCCCATCCGATGGCCATGCTGTCGTCGATGGTCGCCTCGCTGTCGGCCTACTATCCCGACGGCACCAAGAGCGTGGATCTCGACCTCAACATCGCGCGGCTGCTCGCCAAGGCGCCGACCATCGCGGCGTTCTCCTACAAGAAGAGCATCGGGCAGCCGTTCATGTATCCGCGCAACGACCTCGCCTACGGCTCGCGCTTCCTCAACATGATGTTCGCCGTGCCGGCCGAGCCGCACAACGTGCGGCCGGTGCTCGAGCGGGCGCTCAACCTGCTCCTGATCCTCCACGCCGACCACGAGCAGAACTGCAGCACCTCGACGGTGCGCATGGTGGGGAGCAGCCAGGCGAACCTGTTCGCCTCGATTTCGGCCGGCATCTGCGCGCTCTGGGGGCCGCTCCACGGCGGCGCCAACCAAGCCGTCATCGAGATGCTGGAGCGCATCCGCGACGACGGCGGCAACTACAAGAAGTACGTCGACATGGCCAAGGACAAGAACTCGGGCTTCCGGCTCATGGGCTTCGGCCACCGCGTCTACAAGAACTTCGACCCGCGGGCCCGCATCCTCAAGCGGATGGCCGACGACGTGCTCGCCGAGCTGGGGGTCAACGATCCCCTGCTGGAGATCGCCAAGAAACTCGAGGAGGTCGCCCTGCACGACGAGTTCTTCGTCTCCCGCAAGCTCTACCCGAACGTCGACTTCTACAGCGGCATCATCTACCGGGCGATGGGCATCCCCACCAACATGTTCACGGTGATGTTCGCCCTCGGCCGCATGCCGGGCTGGATCGCGCACTGGAAGGAGATGCTGGACGATCCCAAGAGCCGCATCAACCGCCCGCGCCAGATCTACACCGGCGCCACCCAGCGGCCGTACGTGCCGCTCGACCAGCGGTAGACCGGAAGTTTCTCTCGGGATATGTGACGGCCGGCGGCGACGCCGGCCGTTTCTTATGGATCCAGGATTACTGATCCGCGCGGTGGAACAGGCGGTGGACCCGCTCGTGCGTCTTCTCGCGGAAGTGTTCGAGGCGGTCCCAGATCCTGGGCCAGCGGGCAAGCAGCCGGCGCAGCCCGCGGTAGACCAGCTCGTTGTCCAGCGACAGCAGGGCGGCCCCGATGAGGATCGTGGCCACCCCCTGGATGCCCGGCAGCACCAGGCCGGCCACCCCGATCAGGATCAGCAGCCAGCCCAGGATGAAGATGCCCACGCGGGCTCCGAGCGGCAAGGGAGGACGGCCTTCCATCGCCGGGAGCATAGCACCCGGTATCCGGCGAGTTGACAAACCGGACCGGTGCGGTCCAGAATAAAATCCAACTATTGAGACCAACTCTCAATAAATGGAGCGGACCAGAAAGACGATGGCGAATACTCGGGAGAAGGAGCACTTCCTGCGGTTCCTGCGGGGCCGGGGCCAGCGCGTGACCGGCGAGCGGCTGGCGCTGTTCGACGAGATCTTCTCGCAGCACGGCCACATCGACGCCGAGGAGCTGCTGGTGGCGATGAAGGCGCGCGGCCTCAAGATCTCGCGCGCCACCGTCTACCGCAACCTCGACCTGCTGGTGGAGAGCGGCTTGGCGCGCAAGCAGCGGCTGGGGAGCCGCGGCTTCCTTTACGAGCACATGCACGCCGGGCAGCAGCACGATCACCTGGTCTGCACCGGCTGCGGCCGGGTGGTCGAGTTCGTCAGTCCGGGGATCACGGCGCTGCAGGCGGAGATCTGCCGGGCGCACGGCTTCGTGCCGACGCGGCACACGCTGCAGATCGCCGGGCTTTGCAATCGCTGCGCGGAGGCGGCCCCGCAGGCGGGCCTGGCCGCCGCGCCATCCACGGCGGGGAGGCTGGTCCATGTTTGAAGCGCTGATCGTCACGTTGCGCGAGGGGGTCGAGGCGGTGCTGGTGGTGGGGATCATCGTCGCCTTCCTGCGCCGGGAGGGGTACGAGCGCTACCTGAGCGCCGTCTGGTCGGGGATCGCGGCGGCGACGGCGGCGAGCCTCGCGGGCGCCTTCCTGCTCTACCGCTGGGCGGTCAACGAGGAGGTCTTCGAGGGCATCCTCTATCTCGGCTCGGCGGTGATCGTCGGCTCGATGATGATCTGGATGTGGCGGCACTCCCACGCGCTGTCGGGCGAGATGAAGGGGTCGCTCTCCCGCATCCTCAACCGCGAGCGGGCGGGGTCGGTGGCCGCGGGCCTGTTCCTCTTCACCTTCCTGATGGTCTTCCGCGAGGGGATCGAGACGGTGCTCTTCCTCTCCGCGCTGTCGCTCACCACCAGCGGCCTGATGGCGGCGCTCGGCGTGCTCGTCGGCCTCGCGATCGCGGTCGCCTTCGGCGTGCTGTTCGTGCGCGGAAGCCTGCGGATCGACCTCGGGCGCTTCTTCAAGATCTCCGGCATCGCGCTCGGCATCTTCGTCCTCCAGCTCCTGCTCAACGGGTACCACGAGCTGTCGGAGGCCGGTTGGGCGCCCGCCAACGAGACCACGATGGCGACCATCGGGCCGCTGGTCAAGAACGAGTTTTTCTTCGTGGCGGCGGTGCTCGCCCTGCCGCTGCTGATGCTGCTGATTCCGGGACGGAGCCGCGAGGCGGCGCCGGCCGAGGGCGCGGCGGCCCGCCTGGAGCGGGCGGGGAGCCGCCGGCAGTCGCGCGCCCGCGTGCTGGGGGCCACGCTCGGCCTGATCATCCTGGCCGCGCTCGGCCTGGGGTTCGTCTACTCCCAGCCGCCGGCCGCGCTGTCGGCGTCGACGGCGGTCGAGCCGGGGGCGGACGGCAAGGTGCGCATCCCCCTCTCGACCTTCCAGGGGACCGCTCTCCGGCGCTTCCAGGTGACGGTGGGGGGCCAGCCGGTGCGCTTCATCGCCGTGCCGATCGAGCCGGTCGAGAAGAAGGGTCGGATCGCCACCGCCTTCGACGCCTGCCTGCTCTGCGGGCCGCGCGGCTACTACCAGGACGGCCCCAACATCACCTGCCTGCACTGCGGCTCGGTGATCTACCCGCCGAGCATCGGCCAGACCGGCGGCTGCAATCCGGTCCCCCTGCCGTCCAGCGTCGAGGGGAGCGATCTCGTCCTCGCCATGTCGGATTTGACCGCCGGCGCGCACTTCTTCACCTCCGGGCCCGGGACCCACACCGGGCACGCCGGCTGACCGGTTGAGGGGAAACGGAGAACGATGTACGCCCGCCTGCTGATCGAATCGCTGCGCCGTGGCACCCGGCGCAAGCTGCTGGCGGTGAGCGCCGTGGCGCTCGGCACCCTCGGCGCGACCGCCCTCGGCGAGGTCGTCCTCTCCTCGGGCGATCGGCTGGCGGCCGAGATGGGCTCCTACGGAGCCAACCTGGTGACGACGCCGGCTCGCGAGGGAGAAACCCTGGCGGTCGCCGATCTCGTCAAGGTGCGGCGGATCTTCTGGCGCAACAACATCGTGGCGGTGGCGCCGACCCTCGATCTGCGGGTGCGCATGGCGGACCGAACCATGGCGGACATCGTGGCGCCGCTGGTCGGCACCTGGTTCGATCACCCCCTGGAGCCGGGATTCCGGACCGGCCTGCCGCGGACCCGGCCGACGCTCGCGATCGAGGGGCGCTGGCCGGCTGACGGCGATGGCGGGGGAGCGCCGGAGGTGGCGCTCGGCCGCCGGCTCAGCGAACGGCTGGCCCTGCGGCCGGGGAGCGATCTGCGGGCGAGCCTGGGCGACCGGAGCCAGGGCTTCCGGGTGGTCGGGATCGTCACCAGCGGCGGCGAGGAGGACGACCAGGCGTTCGCGCCGCTGGCGGCGGTCGAGCGGCTCTCGGGGCTCTCCGGCCGCTACACCCGCGCCGAGATCTTCGCCATGACCGTGCCCGAGGTGCGCAACTCGCACCCCGATCCGGCGCGGAACCCGAAGGAATACGAGACCTGGTACTGCACGGCCTACCCCTCCGCGATCGCCCTGCAGCTCGACGAGGCCCTGCCGCGGGCGAGGACTGACGTGAACTACGGCGTCACCCAGGCCACGGCGGACGTGCTGGGGCGCCTGCGCTGGGTGCTGACCGCCCTCGCCGCGGTGGCTCTCGCCGGGGCGGCCGTCGGCGTCACCGCGGCGATGACCGCGACCGTGATGGAGCGGCGTCTGGAGGCCGGCCTGCTGGTGGCGATCGGCGCTCCGCGCGGCCGGGTGGTGCTCTTCTTCCTCACCGAGGCGGCGCTGCTGGGCCTCTTCGGCGGCTTGGCGGGAGGTGGGATGGGCCTGGTGGCCGGCCGGCTCCTGGGCAGCGGCGCGCTGGGAGTGACGGTCCCCTGGATGCCCATCCTGCTGCCGTTCGCGGCCCTGCTCGGCCTCGCGGTCGCGGTCGTCGCCAGTGCCGCGCCGGTGGCGCGCGCCCTGGAGCGCTACCCGGCCGACATCCTCAAGAGGGCGACCGCCTGATGCTCCTCCGCTTGGTGCTCGCCAGCCTGCGCCGCCGCTTCCGGCAGCTCGCGCTGATCCTCGCGGCGGTGACGGTGGCCGCGGCGACCGTCGCCACTCTGGCGGGCTTCTCGAGCCGCGCCGAGCAGCGGCTGGGCGACAGCCTGGCCGCTTTCGGCCCGAACCTGACCGTGCGCCCGCAGGTGGGCGGCCCGGCGCTCCTGCCGGTGAGCATCATCGCGCGGTTGCGGGAGATCCCCGGGGTCGGCTCGGCGACCGGCGCCACCGTGGCGGCGACCTCGGCGGGCCTCGACCGCGTCGAGGTGCGCGCCGATCCCGGCCGGCTGGAAGAGATCTCGCGCGCCATCGAATCGCGGGTCGAAGGGGTGGAGGCGGTGCCGCTACGGCGGGTCAGCCAGTCGGACGCCCGCCTCACCCGTCGTCTCACCCTGGTCCTGGTGGCGGTGAGCGCCGTCTCCTTCCTCCTGGCGCTCCTGTCGGTGGGCGCCGCGACCACCGCGCTGGTGGGCGAGCGCCGGACCGAGATCGGGCTCCTCCTGGCCCTCGGCTATACCAGCCGGCGGGTCGGCGGCTTCCTCGCCGCCGAGCTGCTCGCGGCGGCGGTGCTGGCCGGAGCGGTAGGGGAGATCCTGGGCGAGCTGGCGGCGGGGGGGCTGGCGCGCCGCCTGCTGGGGACGGGGGGCGGGATTTCGATGACCTGGGGGGGCTTCGCCGCCGCCGCGCTGGTGGCGGTGCTGGTGGTGGGCTCCTCGATGATGGTGGCGCTGCGGCGGGTCGAACGGCTCGACCCGGCGCGCGTTTTACGCGGCGAATAACCGCGGCGACTAGAGAAAACTCATGCCCACCCTGGTCGAAGCCGAGGCCCTGAGCCGCCGTTTTGGATCTCTGCGCGCTCTCGACGAGCTGACGCTCGGGATCGACGAGGGGGAGTGGGTGGCGGTCACCGGCCCCTCCGGATCGGGCAAGACGACCCTGCTCAACATCCTCTCCGGCCTCGATCGTCCGACCGCCGGCACCGTGCGCGTCGGCGGTGTCGACCTCGCCGGGCTGAACCCCCGCGAGCTGGCGCGCTACCGGCAGCAGACGGTCGGCCTGGTGTTCCAGCAGTTCCACCTGATCCCCTATCTCACCTCGCTCGAGAACGTGATGCTGGCCCAGTATGTCCACAGCATGACCGACCGCGGCGAGGCCGAGGAGGCGCTGCGCCGGGTAGGCCTGGGCGAGCGCCTGGAGCATCTGCCGAGCCAGCTCTCGGGCGGCGAGCAGCAGCGGGTGTGCATCGCCCGGGCGCTGATCAACCAGCCGCCGCTGATCCTCGCCGACGAGCCCACCGGCAACCTCGACGCGGTCAACGAGGCGATCGTGATGTCGCTCCTCGCCGATCTCCACCAGCGCGGGCACACGCTGATCCTGGTGACTCACGACGCCTCGATCGCGGCCCGTGCCAACCGCGAGGTCCGGCTCGAGCACGGCCGGCTGGCCCGCCTGGAGCAGCCCGGGGACGTCGAGCTCCAGGGGGTTCTCGCCGAGCTCTGGCACCTCATCGAGGAGGACCGGGCCGGCGTCTCGATCGCCCGCCGCGGTGTGGCGGAGCTGATGGCCGACGGCCTGCTCGCTTTCGCCGACGGGAAGATCGCCTTCACCGAGATCGGCCATGCCCAGGCTCTGGCGGCCGTCCGGCGGGCACGGCTCGCCGAGGTGCTGCTCGCGCGGACCCTTGACCGCGCCCTGACCGGCGAGTGCGGCCGGGAGGCGCCGGTCGCCGCCGGGTTCGAGGACCAGGTCTGCGCCTTCCTCGACCACCCCGCCCGCTGCCCGCACGGGCGGCCGATCCCGCCCGGGCCTGACTGCCCGCCCCGTTCCGCCGCCGGCGAGTGACTACTTCCGGACCACGTCCGACCAGCGGTAGTCGACCACCAGCGGATCGCCCGCTCCCGTGCCGAGATACCAGAGCAGGGCGGGACGTGGGCGCAGCGTCCCGATGCGGAGCTGCCCCTCGCGGGGCCCCATGACCAGCATCGCGATCGCCAGGCCCTGGGCGTCCATGGCCAGCTCCGAGACCGCTACCGTGGCGAGCACGCCTGGAGTGGGCTGGCCCGTCCGCTGGTTGAGGTAGGACCAGGGCCCCCCCTGCAGCGGATGGTCGGCCTGCGAGGCGGCCGCCAGCGCCCGGTCGCGCAGGTAGATCTGGTCCGCGTGCTCTGCCTGGCCGGGGAGCTTCGGCATGGCGACCGGCCACCCTTTCCCCTGGGGGCCGGGGCCGAAGCCCCTCTCGACCGGACCGATGCGGACGAACCCGTTGTCCACTTTCTGCTGCCGCAGGATCTCGACGGCACGGTCCACGGCCGCGCCCTCGGCGAATCCGTAGAGATCGAGACCGCTCCCCGCCGCCAGCGTGACGCTCCCCGGCGGTGAGTCGAGGGTCAGCCGGTCGCAGGCCGCGAGGCCCATCGCCTGCTGAATCTGCTCGGCCGAGGGGGGATCCTCGACCGGGGCGTGGAGACCCCACAGCGCGTAGAGGTCACGCCCGAAAGGGCCGTGCGCGCCTTCGGACCAGACGCAGAAGCCGACGGCGCGGGTGAGCACCGCGAGGAGCCGGGGATCGATCGTCCGCGGGCCCTTGCCGGCGGTGGCGTTCAGGGCCGCGAGGGCACTGGCGGTCAGGCGCTCGATCTCGGCGATCTCGGCGAACGCCTTCTGGAGCGCTCCGCGAGCCTCTTCCGGCGGCAGGCCGCGGACCTCGATCTCCGCGGGCTTGCCGAAGGCCTGCACCGACTGGCGGATGGGTGCGGCAGGAGTGGGGACGGGCGGAGCCTGGGCTCCGACGAGCAGGGCGAGCAGCAACGGAAGCATGGAGGGATGATACCGGCATCCGCCCTCAGGGGCGAACGAGGAAGCATTCGAGCACCGCCCGGAAGGCGGTCCGCAGCTCGGTCCCGTCGTAGTGCGCCGGGAAGTCCGCCCGCTGGGCCAGGAGCTGATCCCGCAGCAGCCCTTCGAAGGCGCCGATCAGGGCCGACCGTACGGCCTCCGGGTGGAGGTCCGGCCGCAGCTTCCCGCTGTACTGCAACTCCCGCAGTATGCCGTCGAGCACCTCCAGCACCTGCTGGAAGCCGCGGGTCATCATCACCATGTGCCCATGCTTGCGGATGCGGCGCCCCTCGAGGAGCATCAGCGTCCGCATCTGCTTGTCGCTCTCCAGCGCTGCGATCATCAGCTCCGTCAGGGCGCGCAACCGCTCCAGCGGCGGAGCCTCCTTCCGCTGGACGCTCTGCACCCCCTGAGCCATCCGCTGCCAGGCCTGATCGAAGATCCCCTCGAGCAGGCCCTCCTTGCTGCTGAAGTGCTTGATGAGCTGAGACTCGCTGGTCCCCGCCCGGCGGGCGATCGCCGAGGTCGTGGTGTTCTCGTAACCATCCTCCGCGAACAGCGTGCGCCCCGCCTGCAGGATGCGGTCGTGGGAAGACAGCTCGGCGACGGTCTCCCCCGGCTGGCTGGTGAGAGATTGACCCTTCTTCATAAGCTAAATAATCGTAGTACGGCTTCCCTTCGGAGAGCAACAGAGGTAGTGCCACTATTGACATTAACGTCAAACGGGGGATACTAGAAGCAACAAAGACAAAAAAGGGAACTTAATCCCCTCGGGTGTGCTCAGGCTTTCGGCTCGGGCGCACCACTTTTTTTATTTTTCAAGGATGGCTGAGGCGGACGCGCGCGAAGCGCCGCTTGCCAACCTTGAAGAGGTAGGGCTCCGCCCGGGGGGGGAGCTCCAGGGAGGGATCCTCGGCCCGCTCGCCGTCGATCGAAACAGCCCTCTGCTCGATCAGCCGGCGGGCCTCGCCGTTGCTCGGAGCGAGCTCCGCCGCCACCAGCAGTCTGGCGAGCGTGAAGGTGCCGGCGAGCTCTTTTTCGGGCACGTCGTCCGGCACGCCGCCGGCCGCGAAGACGTTCTCGAACTCCGCCTCGGCCTGAACCGCGGCCTCCTCGCCGTGGTACTGGGCGACCAGCCGGCGGGCGAGCTCCTGCTTGACCGCCTTGGGGTGGAGGGTCCCCGCCTCGAACCGGCCCCGCCGGTCGCGGATCTCGGCCTCGGAGAGATCGGTCAGCAGGAGGAGCCAATCCCACATCAGGGCATCCGGAATCGACATCGTCCGGCCGTACATCTCCCGCGGGGGATCCTCGACGGCGATGGCGTTGCCCAGACTCTTCGACATCTTCTCCTGGCCGTCGAGGCCCACGAGCAGCGGCACGGTGAGCACGACCTGGGGCTCCAGCCCGTCCTCCTTCATCAGGTCGCGCCCGACCAGCAGGTTGAAGATCTGGTCGTGGCCGCCGAGCTCGACGTCGGCCTTGAGCGCGACCGAGTCGTAACCCTGCGCGAGGGGGTAGAGGAGCTCGTGGAGGTGAATCGGCCGGCCTTCCTGGAAGCGGGTCTTGAAGTCCTCGCGCTCCATCATGCGGGCGAGGGTGTAGCGGCCGGCGAGGCGGATCAGGCCGTGGGAGCCGAGCGCTCCCAGCCAGCGGTCGTTGTCGTCGACCACCGTCTTCGCCTCGTCCAGCACGCGGAAGACCTGCCGCTGGTAGGTACGGGCGTTGGCCGCCACCTCCTCGGAGGTGAGCTGGGGGCGGGTGGCCTTCTTGCCGGTGGGGTCGCCGATGCGGGCGGTGAAGCCGCCGATCAGGAAGATCACGCGATGGCCGAGCTGCTGGAAGTGCCGCATCTTGCGCAGCAGCACCGTGTGGCCGAGATGGAGGTCGGGAGAGGACGGGTCGAAACCGGTCTTCACGGTCAGCGGCACGCCGGTCTTGCGCGCGCGCTCCAGCTTGGCGCGGAGCTGGGCCTCGTCCACGAGGTCCACGGCGCCGCGCCGGAGCAGCTCCATCTGCTCCTCGACGGGGAGAAACTCTGATCCGGGCATCTAGAAGTTGATGTATTCGAGCTCGGGTTGAAAGTTTGGGTGCGCCGACACCTCGTCGCGCAGGGGGGGCGCCTTGAACTGCAGCACGAGGTAGGCGCCGAACACGGCGGCGAACATCCGGTAGCGGGCGCGGAAGCCCTGCACGAGGCCGCGCTTCTTCTCCTTGACCAGGTGCTTCAGGTTGTACATCACGATCGTCGTGGTGCGGCAGCCGAGCTGGCGGCAGGCCCAGTTGAGGCCGGTCTCGATGGCGAACCCCTCGCGGTGGCTCTCGGGCACGGCCGCGAAGATCTCCCGCCGCAGGCAGCGGATGCCCGACAGCAGCGGCCCGGTGCGGTCCTGGATGGCGTTGAGCGGCCCGCCGCGGTGGCGGATGCCGACGTTCATGTCGGAGCGGCCGGAGAGGACCGGCTCGATCAGCCGGTTGATCAGATCGACCGTCAGATTCATGATGTCGCCATCCACGAAGAGCAGGATCTCGGCGTCGGTGTGGGCGACGCCGATCGCCATCGCCCTCCCCTTGCCCTGGTTCTGCCGCAGGTGGATGGTCCGCAGGCCCAGCGAGCGGGCGATCTCGACCGTGCCGTCCGTCGAGCCGTCGGAGACCACGAGCACCTCGTCGATCGAGGGGGTCGCCTTGAGGACCGCGAGGACTTCGACAAGGGTGGCTTCCTCGTTGTAGGCCGGTACGATGGCTGCGACGCGAAGGTCTCCTCTCATTTCAGCCCTCCCGTTTGGGACTCGCGTGCAAGAACGTGGCCGCTGCGACGGCCGGACGGCGTAAGGAGCAAGAATAACGAATCCGTCACGATCCGGCGAGCGCCCAGGGAGGCAGGGATGAGCTCGCCAGCGCGCCGGCGAGCATCTCCCCCGCGGCGACCACGCGGGCGTCGCCGGCCAGTGACCACCGCCCTTGCTGGAGATCCCCCGCGACCTCCAGTGGAAAGCCCCCCTGGGTCATGACGCGGAGGGGCAGCCGGGCCCTGCCCGTGGCGAGCCCCACGGCGGCGCTCGCCAGCACGCCGGTGCCGCAGGAGAGGGTCTCGTCCTCGACCCCCCGCTCGTAGGTACGGATTTCCATCCGGTCCTGTGCGGGGAAGCGGACGAAGTCGACGTTCGTCCCCGGCGCCCCGAAGACGGGGTGATGGCGGATCTCGCGCCCGAGCTCGCGGACGGGGACGTCGACGAGCTCCGCGGGCCAGAGCATCACGAAGTGGGGGACGCCGACCAGGATCTGGTAACCGGTGCGGGGAGCGCCCAGGGCCTCGATCGTCAGCTCGCGCGGCTCCTTCGCCGGAACCGGGAGGTCGACCGCGACGCGGGAGTCGTCCAGCCGCCGGGCGGAGAAGACCCCGGCGGCGGTCCGCATCTCGACCGTCCCCTCGGCCCATCCGAGATGGAAGGCGAGCTGGGCGGCGCAGCGGGTGCCGTTGAGGCAGAGGTCGGCGGGGAGGCCGTCGGCGTTGAAGTAGTCCATCGCCGCGCCGCCGCCCGTCCACCGCAGGACGAACAGGCCGTCCCCCCCGAGCGAGACGCCGCGCCGGCACCAGGCGCGGATCGTCTCGGGGTCCGGGGTCTCGAAGGGCTCCGCCAAGGCAAGAAAGTCGTTGCCGCTGCCAGAGACCTTAAAGAACGAAGTCATGGGGCCGTGGCCCGGACTTCGTTGCCGGGCGCGCTCTCGTTGCCCGCCTGGTCCACCGCGGTCACGCGGTACGTGTAGGCCCTGCCGCCGGCGACCGCCGTGTCGACGTACTCCGCGGCCTCGACCGGCTTCGGCGTCACCCGCTCGAACTTGCCGCCATCGAACGCACGGCGATAGACGATGTAACCCGCGACGTCCTCCGCCTCGCTCGGCCGCCAGACCAGGCGCACGCGGCCGGTCTCGGCCAGGGCCACCAGCTCGGTCGGCGCCGGCGGCGCGAAGCGGTCGGCGTAGCGAACCTCGTGCTCGCTGGCGATCGCGCTCTCGATCGGCGGCTGGAGCTGAGAGAGGGCCGTCACGCCATAGATGTAGCTCTGGCCGAACTGGGCCGTGTTGTCGAGCCAGCTCTTCTCCTGGGCGCCGGCGGTGTGGACCGGCTTCGCGTTGGCGCGCTCCTGGGCACCCCGGCGGTAGACGTTGTACCCGGTCACGGTGCCCTCGACGGGGGTCCACTCGACCAGGACGCCGTCCCCGCGGGCGGTGACGGTGACCCGCGCCGGCGAAGCCGGGGGCGCCGTGGGCACCACCGAGACGATGTTCGAGAGGTCCGACCGGTCCCCGTTCTTGCCCAGGGTGCGGACGGCGAAGAAGCCCGCCTGGGGCTGCGGCCCCGCCGGAGCGGGCGTCGCCGTGGCGGTTGCCGGGGTCGTAGCGCCGGCCACCGGAGGCGTCGCGGCGGGTGGCGTAACCGGTGCTGGCGGTGCTGGCGCTGCCGGTACTGGAGCCGCCGGCGCGGGTGTCAGCAGCGTCGGGGGGAGGGGGAGCGCGATATCGATCCGGCTGCCGGAGGTGGCCGAGGTCAGATCCGCGCCCTCGACCTTCTGAACGGGCTTCGCCACGTTGCCGAACTCGCGCGCGTCGATCGTGGCGGCCTTACCGCCCGGCGCGACGCGCGAGACCGACCAGATCTCGACGGCGGAGATCCCCGCCAGTGCGGTGCCCGCCGGGGTCACCGTCGGGTAGGTGAAGCTGAGCAGCAGCCGGGGGCCCTGCTGAACCACCGTGAGGTCCTTCACCGGCGCCGGCACCGCCCGCAGCGGCGGCAGGGGGGGACCCTGCTTGCCGCAGCCGAGAGCGGCGGCCAGCAGGGCGGCGGCGATCAGACTGCTTGCGAGCCGACCGCCGGTTCTAGAGCACATAGCGCGAGAGGTCCTGGTCCTGGACAATGCCGGAGAGCACCCGGCGCACGTATTCGCCGTCGACCTTCACCGCCACGCCCGCCATGTCGGGGGCCTCGAAGGAGACCTCGTCGAGCAGGCGCTCCATCAGCGTCGAGAGCCGGCGGGCGCCGATGTTCTCGGTCGAGGAGTTGACCTCGACGGCCAGGCGGGCGAGCTCGCCCACCGCGTCGGGGGTGAATTCGAGCTGCACCCCCTCGGTCGAGAGCAGCGCCGAGTACTGCTTGGTCAGCGCCGTCTCGGGCTCGGTCAGGATGCGGACGAAATCATGCTCGGTCAGCGGGTCGAGCTCCACCCGGATGGGGAAGCGACCCTGCAGCTCCGGGATCAGGTCCGACGGCTTGCTGACGTGGAAGGCGCCGGCGGCGATGAACAGGATGTGATCGGTCTTCACCATGCCGTACTTGGTCGACACGTTGGTGCCCTCGACGATCGGCAGCAGGTCGCGCTGCACTCCTTCGCGCGAGATGTCGGGGCCACGCCCCCCCTCGCGGCCGGCGATCTTGTCGATCTCGTCGAGAAAGATCAGCCCCCCCTGCTCGACGCGCTCGCGCGCCTCGCGGGAGACCAGGGCGCGGTCGATCAGCTTCTCGGACTCCTGCTGCTGGAGGATCTCGCGCGCCTCGGCCACCGAGACCTGCTGCTTCTTCTTGCGGCCGAAGAGGCCTGGCAGCATGTCCTTGATGTTCATGCCGACCTCCTCGACCCCCTGGGGCGTGAACATCTCGAGCGTCGGGGCCGACTCGTCGACCTCGATCTCCACCCGCCGGTTGTCGAGCGCGCCCGAGCGGAGCTTGTCGCGGAACTTCTCGCGCGTGGCGGCGAGATCGTCCTCGTTCTCCTCCTCGTGGCGCAGGTAGGCGTTGATCGGCCGCGGCGGCACCAGGAGCTGCAGCAGGCGGTCCTCGGCGCGGGCGATCGCGGCGTCGCGCACCGCCTCGCGCTTCTCCTCCTTGACCATGGTGACCGCGATCTCGACGAGGTCGCGCACCATCGACTCGACGTCGCGGCCGACGTAGCCCACCTCGGTGAACTTGCTGGCCTCGACCTTGAGGAAGGGCGCCTTGGCGAGGCGCGCCAGCCGGCGGGCGATCTCGGTCTTGCCGACGCCGGTGGGGCCGATCATCAGGATGTTTTTGGGCGCGATGTCCTCGGCCAGCTCCGGCGTCAGTTGCTGCCGGCGCCAGCGGTTGCGCAGGGCGATGGCGACCGCGCGCTTCGCCATCCGCTGCCCGACGACGTACTTGTCGAGCTCGACGACGATCTGCCGCGGCGTCATATTCTCGATCGCGAGGCTGACTTGCGCCTCGCTGGAGATCTGAAGAGTCATGGCTTCTTTCTTTAAAGTTCCTCGACCGTCAGGTGGTCGTTGGTGAAGATGCAGATCTCGGCGGCGATCCTCATCGCCTCGCGCACCACGTCCTGGGCGCTCATCGGCGTGTGCCGGAGCAGGGCGCGGGCCGCCGACAGCGCGTAGTTGGCGCCGGAGCCGATGGCGAGCACGGGCTCCTCCTCGTCCGGCTGCATCAGCTCGCCGGCGCCGGAGACGAAGAAGCTCTTCTCCTTGTCGCTGACCAGGATCATCGCCTGGAGCTGCCGCAGCGCACGGTCGGTCCGCCAGTCCTTGGCGAGCTCGACGACCGCCCGCTCCAGATTGCCGTTGAACTCCTCGAGCTTCTCCTCCAGACGGCCGACGAGCGCCAGCGCGTCCGCCCCGCCGCCCGCGAAGCCCACCAGCACCTTCCCCTTGCCGACGCGCCGGACCTTGCGCGCGCCGCCTTTGACGATGGTGCTCTGATTCATCGTAACCTGCCCGTCGCTCGCCATGCAGACCTTGCCTTCACGGCGCACGAGCAGGACCGTCGTTGATTTGAACGTATCCATGGGACGGGGATTGTACACCGCCGGCCGCGTCAATCCCGTCTGGCCCGCGGGTGAGCGTCCCGGTAGACCGCCAGCAGCCGTTCCACCTCCAGATGAGTGTACTTCTGGGTGGTCGACAGCGAGCTGTGCCCGAGCAGCTCCTGGATCGCCCGCAGGTCGGCCCCGCCTTCCAGCAGATGGGTGGCGAAGGTGTGCCGCAGGGTGTGCGGATGGACCCCGCGCGCCACCGCGGCGACGTCCACCCAGCGGTCGATCACCCGCCGCACGTCGCGGTCGCTCAGCCGCGTCCCCCGCCGGTTGAGGAAGACCGGCTGGCCGTCATCCCCAGGCGCCCGCACCGTCTCCCACCTCTCCAGCCATCGCCGCAACGCCTCCGCCGCCGGCCGGCCGAAGGGGACCATGCGCTCCTTGCTCCCCTTGCCCATCACCCGCACCATGCGGGCCGAGAGGTCGACGTCCGGCCAGTCGAGCCCCACCAGCTCCGAGACGCGCAGGCCCGCCGCGTAGAGCAGCTCGAGGATCGCGCGGTCGCGCGGGATCAGCGGCCCGTCCCCCTCGGGGGCCTCGATCAGGCTCTCGACCTCGCCCGGCCGCAGGTGGCGGGGGAGGGTCTTCGGGGCCTTCGGCGTCTTCACCCCCTGGGCCGGGTTGGCCTCCAGGGTCCCCTCGCGGCAGGCGAAGCGGAACAGGCTGCGCACCGCCGAGAGCGCCCGCCCCTGGCTGCGCTTGCCGAGCCCCGAGCGGGTGAGCGCCGCCAGGAAGGAGCGCACCGCCAGCGGATCGACGTCCTCCGGCCGGACCGCGTCCGGATCCTTGCCGAGGAAATCCCTGGAGAGGAAGCCGTGGAAGGTGACGAGGTCGTGCTCGTAGGCGCGCAGGGTCTGGGGGGAGAGCTGCCGCTCCCCCTGGAGATGCTCGAGATAGCGGTGGATCAGACGGCGCACAGGACGCCTACCCCGTTGCGCTCCGCCCAGGCCGCCAGATCGGTCTGCGCCCGCTCGACATAGGCGGCGCGGCGCTCCGCCTTGCGGATGCGGCCGGGCATCTCCTCGAACAGGCCATAGTTGATATTGGCCGGCTGAAAGTGCCTGGGATCGGACTCGGTGAGATGGCGGGCGAGCGCCCCGAGAGCGGTGGTGGCCGGGAACGGCTCGGGCTCGCGCCCCTCCAATTCCATCGCGAGATAGATGCCGATCGCGAGGCCGGTTGCCGCCGATTCGAGATACCCCTCGACGCCGGTGATCTGGCCGGCCAGGCGCACCCGCGGCTCCGCCTTCACCCGGTAGCGCTTGTCGAGATGGGTGGGGGCGTTGATGAAGGTGTTGCGGTGGATCTGCCCGAAGCGGACGAAGGCGGCATTCTCCAGCCCCGGGATCATCCGCAGCACGCGGTTCTGCTCCCCCCATTTCATGCGCGACTGGAAGCCGACCAGGTTGAACTGGCTCTTCGCCAGGTTCTCCTGCCGGAGCTGGACCACCGCCCAGGGGCGGCGGCCGTCGGGAGTCCGCAGGCCCACCGGTTTCATCGGCCCGAAGCGCAGGGTGTCCACGCCGCGGCGGGCGATCTCCTCGATGGGGAGGCACCCCTCGAAGAAGACCGCCGTCTCGAACTCGTGCGGCACCACCACCTCGGCGCCGGTGACCGCGGTGTGAAAGGCGAGGTACTCCTCCTCGTTCATCGGCGAGTTGAGGTAGTCCTCCCCCTCCCCCTTGCCCCAGCGCGACTGCCAGAAGAGCTTCGACAGGTCGAGGCTTTCCGCCTCCACGATGGGCGCGATGGCGTCGTAGAAGTAGAGGTACTCGCCGCCGAGGAGCCCCTGGAGCTGGGCCGACATCGCCTCCGAGGTGAGTGGGCCGGTGGCGATCACCACCTCCCCCGCCGGGATCGCCGCGACCTCCTCGCGCCGCAGCTCGATCCGCGGGTGACCGCCGATCGCCGCCGTCACCAGGGCGCCGAAGCGGTCGCGGTCGAGGGCGAGGGCGCTCCCCGCCGGCACCGCCGCCTCGCGCGCCTTGGCGATGATCAGCGAGCCGAACGCCTCCATCTCCCGCTTGAGCAGACCGGCGGCGTGGAAGGGGTCGTCACTGCGCAGCGAGTTGCTGCAGACCAGCTCGGCCAGATCCCCCGACTTGTGCGCCGCCGTCCCCTTGGCCGGCCGCATCTCGTGGAGGACGACGCCGACGCCCCGCTCGGCGAGTTGCCAGGCGCATTCCGAACCGGCGAGTCCGCCGCCGACGATGTGGACGGGAGAAGGCATGGGAGGATTATAGAGGGGATAAGCGCGATGCTCCTGATTGACACCGATAACGCCGCGGGCTCCCCGTCCGGGGACGTGGACGACGCCTTCGCCATCGCCGCCCTGCTGCGGAGCGGCCTGCCAGTGGCGGCGGTCTCTAGCGTCTCCGGGAACACGAGCGAGACGCTTGCGGACCGGAACAACCGCGTCCTCGGTAAGTTGTGTGAGTACGAGGGACCCTATTTGCGGGGCGTCGAGGCGGGGGATGTCCCGGACCGGATCGATCGCGCGGATCTACGGGCGCCGCTCCGGTTCGTCGCCCTGGGGCCGCTGACTAACCTGGCGGCCGTTCTGACCCATTGCTCGGAAGCCGTCCTCGTCGGCAGCAATCTCACGTCGCATGGACGCTTTCCTCCCTGGTGGCCGCACGAGTTCAATCTGACGAAAGACCGGGCGGCCACCCGCGCCGTCTTCGCCTCGGATCTCCCCCTGACGGTGATCCCCCTCGATGTCGCCCGTCGGTTGCGTGCCGGCCCGCGGGAGCTGCGGGATCTCCAGGGACCGCTGGGGGATTTTCTGCGCCACCATTCCGAGCGATGGTCCCGCCGGTCTCTTCTCCTGCGGGGATCGCGCCGCTTCCCGGTCTTCGATCTCGCCGCGGCGGCGTACGCGATCGATCCCTCGCTGATGACCGTGGAGGAGAGCCGCGTCTGTCTCCATTCCAATCTCTGGGTGGAGTATGGGAGAGGGGAACGACGGGTGACGGTGGTCCGGGCTCTCGACGCCGCCGCGATCTGGGAACGCTTTGTCCGGCTCGTCAGTGCATGACCGGCAGGGATGCCGCCGGCTCCGCGCCCGCGTCCATGATCTCGGCGTAGAACCGCTCCCGCACGCCGTCGGCGTTCATCTGGCACATCGGCACCATCTCCCCCTTGTAGGGGAGGCGGAAGACGCAGGCGGCGAGACGGTCCTGGCCGACCGGGGTCTGCAACTCCTGGGGGCTCATGAAGTGGTGGCTGGTGAGGGTCAGGCCGTCGATCCGCAGCCGGCCGCGGAGGCCGTCGACGACCAGGCGGGAGAGCGGCATGCCGGCCTCGGCGCGGGCGCGGGCGTCGATCCAGCGGCGGACCCGGCCGAACATCCAGCCCGGGGCCGTGCGCACCATACCGAGGAAGCGGGCCGCCTTCTCCAGCGGCAGATCGTCCCGGAAGGCCATGCCGCCCAGGCCGTGGGCGAAGAACTCCGACATCACCGCGACATCCTCGGGCTCGTCGCGGATGCCCTGAAAGAGCCGCGGTTCCTCGCCCGGACGCTCCAGCGCCAGCAGCGGCACGAAGCGCGTGCACTCGGTGTGGCCGAAGTGCATCGGCCCGGCGCCGTGGAGGGGGAGCCCGAAATCGGACGTGGCCCTCCCCACCTCGCGCCAGAGGTCGGTCGCGGTCACGCCGCGCTGGCTCTTCCGTGTCCGCCCCACCTGGGCGAGCGGCTGGAAGCTGACCAGTCCGAAGGCGTCGCGGTTGCGCACCAGCCAGCGCACCACGTCGGCGATCTGGGGGAGGTTGTCCTGGGTGACGGTGAGGGTCATGGCGGCGCGCAGCGGCCGGCCGGTCCGCCGGCGCGCCTCGCGGATCATCGCCGCGAACTCGTCGCGCAGCGGCATCAGCTCCAGCTCCGATTTCGGCGCCTTGTAGCCGTCCCGCCCGCGCTGGGTGATGTCAATGTGGATCGAGACCTCCGTGAGGCCCCCGTCGGTCATCAGTTGCTCGAGCAGCCCCGGCCGGCGGCGGAGGTTGTCGCCGTGGGTCATCACCATCGGGACGATGCCGATCGACCGCGCGTAGCGAAGGATTTCGGTCAGCTCCTCGACCGGCCGCAGCGTCACCTCGCCGTCGGTCACCTGGACATTGCTCTTCGGGCCCAGCCAGCGGCGCAGCTCGTCGAGCTGGCGCAGGACGGCCGCCGTCGACATCGCGGGGACCTCGTTCGCCTCGCGGCCGAGATAGCAGCCGGTGCAGGCGAAGTCGCAGCGGGGCTGGATGCCGATCGTGGCGCCGCACCCGGTCGCCTTCTGCCCCAATCCCTGCCCGGGAAGACGAAGGGCGGGGTCGAGCCCCGCCCAGCGCTCCTCCAGGATCGCCCGCTTCTCGGCCGTCGCCGGGTCCCGGAACAGCTCCACCACCCTCTTGAAAGATGCCGGCTGGCCGATCATCGATCTCCTTGCCTACTTAGAAGCGTCGTTCAGCTTCCAGTCGTAGTCGTCGAACTTGAGGACGACCTGGTTGCCGGCGGCTTCGATCTGCCTGCGCTTGTCCGGGGTCACGTAGTGGGCGATGAACTTGACCCGGCCGACGCTCCACTTCTCGAAGTCGTCCTCGAACCAATCCATGATCTTGGTGGTATGCAAGACGAGTTCCCCGCCGCTCTTGCTCATGTGGACGCCGTTGGGGCCGTTGAGGAACAGCCGCACCTGGTCGTCGAGCTGGTTGGAGATCTGTTCGCCGGTATAGGGCTCGGTGCGGATCGGCGGGCAGCTCTTGGCGGCGCAGTTGATGGCGAAGTGGATGCGCGGCTCCATGAAATGGTTGCGGATCTTCTCGTTCTCGACGTCGTTGAGAGAGATCGGCCCCTTCTTCGTCTGCACGGAGTCCTTCTTGAAGACGTTGAGGTGGGCGATGAAATCGGTCGAGATGTCGCGGATCGAGGCTACCGGATAGTTCTCAACCACGACGTTGACCACCGAGATGTTGTAGAGGTTGATCCAGTAGGCGAGCTGGTCGTTCTTCGGCAGCGCCTGGGGGTCCACCTGGGCCATCTGGCGGCGCAGCTCGTCGAGGGTCTTCTTGTCGTTGGCCTTGAGGGCCTTGTAGTTCATCCCCTTGGCGGGGTCGTAGTACTTGGCGAGGAGATCCCCCCAGAGCTTGTAGTCCGGGGGATTGACCGCCGCTGCCGGCAGGGCGGCGAGCAGCAGGCCGAGGAGCGTCAGGGTGAGCGTCGTCTTCTTCATGCTCATGCCTTTCTTACGCAACGTACCTCCGCGGCGGATGAGCCCGCCGGCGGCAGCACCTTCAGGTGGCTCAGGTAGGCACGATAGGTCCAGAGGGGGACGAACCGCAAGCAGGCGAGCAGCTCGCGGGTCATGGCGAGGTGCGAGGGGAGCCCGCGCCGCCAGCCCACCTTCTGGACCTTGGACCGGTGCCGCAGCCCGGGGAGCACCTGGATGGTGCTCGGCAGCCCGCCCCGGGCGATCACCTCGTTGATCATGATTTCGATCTGGAAGCCGTTCCGTTTCGAGTCCGGGATGGCCTCGAAGACCTCGCGGCGGATCGCCCGCAGGCCGGTGATCGGGGGCAGGCGGAGGAAGAACGGGTCGCGCAGCCGGCCGTAGCTGATCATGCCGCAGGAGAGCCACGCCCCGCCGTCCAGGACCGGCGCGGCCAGGGCCTCGAAATGGTCCGGGCGGGCCTCCAGGATGTCGGCGTCGAAGAAGACCAGGACGGGAGCCGAGGCGGCCTCGACCCCGAGGGCGAGCGCCCGGGCCTTGCTTCCCGGCTCATCCCTGGATCGGGAGAGCACGACCGCCCCGGCCCGCGCCGCCACCGCCGCCGTGCCGTCGGACGAGCCGTCGTCCACCACGAACACCCGCCCCACCCCGTGGGCGGCGAGGGCCGCCGTCACCACGGCCGCAACCGTCGTGGACTCGTCGCGAGCGGGGATGACCACGTCGAAGGGTGTCAAAGAAATACCTACCCCCGCTCTGCCAGCCGCAGCCCGATCACCCCGAGCACGATCAGCGCGATCGAGACCAGCCGGAAGGCGTCGCGCGGCTCGTCCAGGTAGAGGAGGCCGACCAGGGCGGTACCGACGGCGCCGATCCCCACCCAGACGGCGTAGCTGGTGCCGGTCGGCAGGTCGCGCATGGCGAGGCCGAGGAGGTAGAAGCTCACGCTCATGATGCCGATTGTGACCAGGCTGGGGCCGAGCCGGGTGAACCCCTCGGTCCGCTTCATGCTGACCGCCCAGGCGATCTCCAGCAGGCCGGCGACGACGAGGTAGAGCCAGCTCACGGCGCCTCCCCCTCCTCCCAGCGGAACGGCGTCTCGTCCTCCGGGCTGATCTTCCAGGACACCCGGTAGAGCGGCGCGGGCCTGAGGCGCGCCTCGATCGCCGCGCGCGCCTCTCCTGCGGACGGGGGGAGAGAGGATCGCCGCGGCTTCGCCAGGAAAGCGTCGAGATCGACGTCCGCGCCTTCGGCCTGCGCGCTCTCGACATAGAAGAGGACGGGGTCCGGCCCGAGCCAGCGCCCCTCCAGCCCGCGTAGCGCGTCCCAGAGGCCGAGGCTCGCCGCGGTCAAGGTACCGTCCGCGCCGGGGAGGAAGCCCTCCAGGGCGAGAGGAGCGCCCGGCAGCTTGAGGGTGAGCCGGGCGGGGAAGGGGTCGTAGATCAGATGAGAGATTTCGTCCGGCGAGTAGGCGGCGCCCTCGGGCACGGCGAGGACCGCCAGGACCCGTTCCATGGCGCCGTCCAGCCGGTCGAGCTTCCGCTTTTCCTCGGAGGTCAGCGGGCTCAGAGTCGCGGCGTCCTTCTCGTTCAGCCGCTCCGCGAACAGGGCGCCGAAGCAGGGACGGGCGCGGTCTGGCCGGTCGTCGAGGTAGGCGTAGAGCTCCTCGCCGGCCTGGAGGTATTCGGCGACGTCGGCGGTCCAGGCGTCGAGCGTCTTCTTCATCTCCTCCCGCTGCCGCCGGGTGGCGCGGGTGGAGGCCCCGGGCACCATCGATAGCTCGGCGGTGCCGCGCTCGGGGTCGACCGTATAGGTGACGGCGAGCGCGGTGTCGCGGAAAAACGCCTCCAGCCCCTCCGGCTCGACGATCAACGCGGACCGCGACGCCGAGCGCAGGGCGCCCAACTGTTTCTCCCAGGAGGACCGCTCCGCGCTGGGGGTCGCCGCGCCGAACCGCGCGCCCCAGGGGTCCGTCCCCTCGATCAGCTCGCGGCGCGTCTCAGCCAGCCGCCGCGCCAACGCCGGGTTGCCGTCCCGCGGGTCGGCGACGCGGACGGTGCTCGTCGCCACCACCGCGCCGTTCGGCAGGAAACGCAGGCGCAGCTCCTCGCGGACGGGAGCCTCGAAGCAGGAAGAGAAAACGATGAGGAGGAAGAGGACGGACGCCGGTCGGTGCCAGCTCATGGAGAGGGATTATAGGGACTTCACGCCTGCCGACGAGCTTGAGACGCCTGCCGCCAAGCTTGCGGCGGCTCAACCAAGCTTGCCACGGTCCGGCTCAAGGTTGCGGCGTTCCAGCCAAGGCCTCGCACGCTTCGTCTCAACCGCGAGAGGAAGCGCCTTGAGCCTGGCGGGTCACCGCCAGGCTCAAGGTGTTACGGATCGGGGTTGAGACGGTCTGTCTCGAGCTTGCGCCGCTCCACGCAAGCTCGCGGCGAAGCGTTGCAAGCTTGCGGCGAAGGCCACAAGCTTGCGGCGCCGCGACGAAGTCAGGAAACGAGAGGGCTCAGGCTTGGAGCGGCACGGCGCGGGCTTGGCCGGAGCCGCTCAAGGTTCCAACGAAGCGCCGCGAGCCTGAACGCCGCGGCGGGAGCTTGCGACGTGGCGCCGCAAGCTCGCGGCCAGCCGTCAAGCCGAGGCTTCTACCGGCTCGGCGTCCTCGACGTAGCCGCAACCCTCGGTGTTGCAGACGTACTGGAGGCCGTGCTTCTTGGTGACCTTCTCGAGCAGGAAGGTAGCGTTGCACTGCGGGCAGTCGCGGATGACCGGCTTCTTCCAGAGCGAGAACTTGCAGTCCGGGTAGCGGTTGCAGGACCAGAAGGTCTTGCCGCGGTGGGACTTCTTCTCGACGATCTCCCCCTTGCCGCACTCCGGGCAGGGGACGCCGGTCGGCACCGGCGCCGACGGCTTGGGGCCGGTCTTGCGGATGTTCTTGCACTCCGGATAGCCGGTGCAGCCGTAGAAGGTGCCGAAGCGGCTGCGCTTGAGCGCCATCGGCTTGCCGCACAACTCGCAGGGGGGAACCTCCTCCTCGGCCCCGCCGTTGGTCGCCGCCGCGCCCGTTGCCACCTCGTCGAGGTTGCGGCTGTACTTGCACTCCGGGTAGGTGCTGCAGGCGATGAACGGCCCGAAGCGGCCGAAGCGCATCACCAGACCGGAGCCGCACTCGGGGCACTTCTCGTCGAGCGCGATGCCGTCCTTCTTGACGTTGGGCATCTGTTCGCCGGCGGTCTCGAGGTCCTTCGTGAACTTCACGTCGAAGTCGGCGACGGCCTGCTTCCACGCGATCGTGCCGTCCTCGATCTGGTCGAGCTGCCCTTCGAGGGCTGCCGTGTACCCCTCGTTGAGGATGTCGTGGAACCCCTTCTGGAGCATGCCGTTGACCAGCGTCCCGAGCTGTGTCGGGCGGAAGCGCCCCTCGAGGCGCTCGACGTAGTCGCGGTCGGTCAGCACGGAGAGGATGGTGGCGTAGGTCGAGGGGCGGCCGATGCCGTTCTCCTCCAGCGCCTTGACCAGCGTGGCCTCGCTGTACTGCGCCGGCGGCTGGGTGAACTTCTGCTCCGAGAGCACCTTCACCAGCTCCAGCGTCTCCCCCTCGCTCAGGGGCGGCAGCATCCCCTCCTGGGAGTCGTCGGCCACCGGGGCATCCTCGTCCGGAGTCTCGCGGTAGACGGCGAGGAAGCCGGCGCGCTTCAGCACCTTGCCCGAGGCGCGCAGAACGTACGCGCCGTTCTCGATGTCCACCTGAGTGACGTCGAACAGGGCCGGCAGCATCTGGGAGGCGACGAAACGGTCCCAGATCAGCTTGTAGAGCTTCCACTCCTCGTCCTTGAGGAAGTCGCGGACGGCGTCCGGGGGCAGGTCGAAGCTGGTCGGGCGGATCGCCTCGTGGGCGTCCTGCGCTCCCTCCTTCGTGCTGTAGACGTTGGGCTTCTCGGGGAGCGCGTCCGGCCCGTAGGTAGCGCCGATGAACTCGCGGCCGCCGGTGATCGCCTCGTCGGCCACCCGGGTCGAGTCGGTTCGCATGTAGGTGATCAGGCCGATCTGGCCGCGGCCGCCGATCTCCTTGCCTTCATAGAGGCCCTGGGCGATGCCCATGGTGCGCTTGACCGAGAAGCCGTATCGCCGCGCCGCCTCCTGCTGCAACCGGCTGGTGATGAACGGCGGGGACGGCCGCTGGCGCGACTCCTTGCGCTCGACCTTGCCGACCACGAACTTGCCGGCCTCGAGAGCGCTGACGATACGCGCCGCGTCGTCGCCGTTGCCGACCTCGGCCTTCTTGCCGTCGATCCGCTGCAGGCGGGCGCTGAACTGCGGCGGCACCGCGGCCTTGAGATCGGCGCCGAGGTTCCAGTACTCCTCGGTCACGAAGGCGTCGATCTCGGCCTGGCGGTCGCAGACCATCTTCAGGGCGACCGACTGGACGCGGCCGGCCGAGAGCCCCTGCTTGACCTTCTCCCAGAGGAGCGGCGAGAGGCGGAAGCCCATCAGCCGGTCGAGGACGCGCCGGGCCTGCTGGGCGTCGACCTTCTTGAGATCGATCGTGCGCGGGTTCTCGAGCGCCTTGAGCACGGCCGTCTTGGTGATCTCGTTGAAGGTCACCCGGCGGATGTCCTTGGCGTCCTTGAGGATCTCGGCGATGTGCCAGGCGATCGCCTCCCCCTCGCGGTCCGGATCGGGGGCGAGATAGACCGTCTCCGCCTCCTTGGCCGCGTCGCGCAGCTTCTTGACCACGTCCTTCTTATTGGCCAGCACCTCGTAGCGCGGCTCGTAGTCGGGGCCGATCCCCATGTCCTTGCCCTTCTTGACGAGGTCGCGGACATGGCCGACCGAGGCCTCGACGGCGTACTGCCGACCGAGGAACTTCTTGAGGGTCCGGGTTTTAGCCGGGCTTTCGACGATGAGCAGATTCTTAGCCATAGGCGTTTCTGAAACCTCGGGGGAGGCCGTCAATATTTCTCAGGGGTTGTGCGCCACCCGGGGCAAGCCGGGGACACTAGCACCGGGCCGCCCGCCGCCGCAAGGCTCGGGGCGTCTCCCGTATCTATAAGGAAGGGGTATTCCCGAAGGAAGGGGTATTCCCGCCTCACCGCCTGTAGATCGACCCCGGCAGCCGCTTCACCCACCCCTCCAACTCCAGCTCGAGCAGCGCCGCCAGCACGCGGTCGACGGGGGAATCGAGGCGGGCGGCGATCTCCTCGGCCAGCCGGGCCTTCCCTATTGGGATTTCGGTGAGGACCTGGCCGGCGAAGCCGGGGGGCGGCTCCGGCCCGGGATCCGGCTGCATGGGCAGGGCGAGCTGGGCGGCGGCGGCGGTGGGGAGGAGCGTCTCCAGGAGGTCCGCCGGATGCTGGGCGAGGTGCGCTCCCTCGCGGATCAGGGCGTTGGCTCCCAGCGAGCCCTCGTCGAAGATCCGGCCCGGCACCGCCCAGACGTCCCGGCCGAGGTCGAGGGCGTGGCGGGCGGTGATCAGGGAGCCCGAGCGCAGAGCGGCCTGCACCACCAGGGTGCCGGACGTCATCGCCGCCAGCGAGCGGTTGCGCAGCGGAAAGTGCCAGGCCCGGGGGATCAGGCCGCAGGGGAACTCGGTCACCAGCGCGCCGCGGGCGGCGATTTCCTCGGCCAGCCGGTCGTGCCCCCTGGGGTAGTCCACCCCGAGGCCGCAGCCGAGCACGGCCACCGTCCGCCCGCCGGGAGCCGCCAGGGCGCTTCGATGGGCGGCGGCGTCGATCCCCTGGGCAAAGCCGGAGGCCACCGTCACGCCGGCCGCGGCGAGCGTCCGCGCGAAGAGATCGGCGGCCTCGCGGCCGTAGGCGTCCGCCCGCCGCGAGCCGACGATGGCGATGCCGGGCTCGGCCGGCACCTCGCCTCTTATATAGAGGACGGGCGGCGGCGGCGAGAGCTCGCGCAGGCCGGGCGGGTAGCCGGCGTCGTCCACGGTCACGATCCGTCCTCCCAGGCGCTCCGCCTCGGCGGTCTGCCGGGCGGCGACCCCGGCGGCGGTCTCGAGCGCGGCGAGCGCCTTGCGCATCTGGACGCGGGGGACGCCGGTCTCGGCGGCCAGTTGCTCGGGCGGGGAGCCCGCCCCGGACCAGCGGTCCAGTTCCTCAGCCAGCCGGTAGGCGGCCGAGCGGGAGAGATCGGGGGCGGCGTTGAGGGCGATCAGCAGCTCGCGGCGGGTGATTTCGGGCATGGCTTCGGCGGTCTCCTTGAGTCCAGTTCACCCCCAATAAGACGTAAAATCCGGGCCTCTTTGACAAAGCCTTTGTTCCCAAGGAGTTCCAGGGGTGATTTTGCCAGCTCTTGAACTTTATGAAGCGCCGGCGGACATACTTCGTGGTGGATTCTGAGGGGGGATTCGCCGGCCCGAAGGCCCGGCATGCGTTGTGTATACTAGCCCCTCGGTATTCACGGCCGATGACTCTATCGATCTACAACTACTCACCCGGTCCTGGCTCCGGACCCTCCCAGAGGTTCCCTTGATGCCTTCGCGCGCCGCTGCCGTCTGTCTTTTCGCCGCCCTCCTCGCGTTGGCCGCCTGCGGCGGCTACCAACGGCCGGAACAGGCCGCTTCCCAACTCTCTTTTGGTGTCGACATGGCCCGCCGCGGGTTGTGGGACGAGGCGCTCTTCCGTTTCGCGGAGGCGGAGAAGCTCGACCCCGAGAATCCGCGCATCGCCAGCAACATCGGTGTCGCCTACGAGGCGTCCGGCCAGTTCGACAAGGCGCTGTCGTATTACCAGAAGGCGCTGAAGCTGGCTCCCAACGATAAGGACATCCGCACCAACTACGGCCGCTTCGTCGAGTTCTACCAGGGTTACAAGGGGGAGAAGACGAAGGGCGGCCTGCCGAAGACGACCACCACGACCCACAAGGCGCCCCCGGCTCCGGCCGCTCCGACTGTTCCTCCAGGGGACCCCGGCCCCCCCGAGCCGTCCACGCCGGGTGACACGCCGCCCCCTCCGGCGGACAGCCGTCCGCCCTTGTAGCAACCCGTTCGCCAATGGAAGGGCCGATCCCAGGAGCACAAGGAATGAAACGCAACCGCACGCTCGCCCTCGCCACCCTCCTCGCCCTCTCCGCCCTCCCTGCCTTCGCCGGCTCCCAGGAGGTCAAGCTGACGCTGCCCCAGCGCGCGAGGCTCGACCTGCAGGGGCGCAAGTCGGTCGCTGTGGTCCCCTTCCTGGTGGTGCGCCAGGAGGGCGCGGAGAAGGTCAAGGGGCGCGACATCGACGTCCAGAAGGAGTTCGACCGCTATCTGGTCAAGATCCTGCGCCGGGAGACCGAGCTCAAGGTGATCGAGCCCGGGCCGATCGACTACCCGACCTACGACCTCGCGCAGCTCGCCAAGCAGACCGACTTCTGGCGCGCCTTCGGGGAGCGCAGCGGGGCGGACCTGGTGCTCGCCGGCGGCCTCGACTTCGATATCCAGGACCGCAGCGGCTACCGCACCGAGGAGTACACCTCCCCGTACAACGGCCGGACCTATCTGCGCCAGGTCCTGGTCGAGCAGACCGGCTTCCAGTACGACATCCTGATGCAGGTCTACGACGGCAAGACCGGCGTCCTGGTCTACCAGGACAATTTCAAGGACTTCCAGAGCTTCGAGGGCGAGAACACCGACCCTCTCGCGGGCATGTTCGAGAACCTGCTCTCCCTCGAGGACCGGATCGTCAACGTGTTCACGCAAAAAGAGGTCGAGGCCAGACGCATCCTGTTCACCAAGTAGAGCAAAGGAGATCTCGTTGACGCGCTCATCGCATCGCTCGTTCGTCGCGGTCCTCGCCATCGCCGCCGGTGCCGCCTGGGTGCTTCTGGCTTTGGCGCCCCTGCGCGCGCAGTACGGACCCCAGCTCTACGGTGAGGGGTTCGGCAAGAACAAGATCCAGTACCGGAAATTCCAGTGGGAGATCTACCACTCGCCGCACTTCAACGTCTATTACTACAAGACCGAAGAGGCGCAGCTCCAGAAGGTGGTCTCCTTCGCCGAGAGCGGCTATGACCAGCTCTCGCGGGGGTTTAACTTCCAGATCAAGGAGCCGATCCCGCTGCTCTACTACGCCACCCACTCGGCGTTCGAGCAGAACAACGTCACCCTCGGCTTCATCGACGAGGGGACCGGCGCGTTCTCCAGCCCGGTCCGGTTCCGCATGGTCATGCCGATCGACCTCGCGGACCAGCAGCTCATGCAGCTCATGCTGCACGAGATGACCCACATCTTCCAGTTCAAGATGCTCTTCCAGGGGAACCTCGCCAGGGCGGCGGCCTCGGGCCCCCCCTTCTGGTTCATGGAGGGCATGGCGAGCTACATGGCGCAGGACGAGAGCCAGCGCGACAAGATGTACCTGCGCGACGCGGTGGTCAACGACATCATCCCCTCGGTGACCCGCACCGATTTCGCCGGCTTCTTCGCCTACCGCTTCGGCCACGCGGTGTTCGATTTCATCGAGGAGCGCTGGGGCAAAGAGGGGTTCCTCGACTTCATCTACGAGGTCCGCAACACCCTCGGCTCGCGGGTGGACCGCGCGGTCAAGCGGGCGTTCAAGCTGGAGCCGGAGGACTTCGACGTCGAGTTCCGGCGCTGGCTGCGCAAGAAGTACCTGCCGGAGCTGGTCAAGACCGGCGAGCCCTCGGACTTCGGGCGCGTCTTCCGCATCGAGGACGAGCGGCAGGGGAGCTACACCACCTCGCCGGTGGCCTCCCCCTCCGGCGACCTGGTCGCGGCGCTGTCGGTCTACCGCGGCAAGGTCGACGTCGTCCTCTACGACACCAAGTCCCGCAAGCTGCTGCGCAACCTGACCAAGGGGTACTCGAACGATTACCAGTACCTGGCGGCCCAGGAGCTGGTCCTCGGCCGCCAGCTCGGGCGCGACATCTCCTTCTCGCCCGACGGCAACACGATCGCCGTCTTCGCCAAGCGCGAGAGGGGGCGGAGCCTGCTGCTGGTGGACGTGCTGAACGGCGGCGTGCGCGAGATCGTCGAGATGAACGACATCGAGCAGCAGGGGGGCCCCGCCTTCTCGCCGGACGGCAAGACGCTCGCTTTCTCCGGCTGGCGCAACGGCCAGTTCGACATCTTCTTCCTCGACCTCGCCACCAAGACGATCACCAACTTCACCCGCGACGAGGTCTATGACGGCGCCCCCACTTTCTCGCCCGACGGCCGCTCGCTGGTGTTCGTCTCCACGGTCGGCAGCGGCCGCAAGATCTTCCGCACCGATCTCGACAAGCCGGGAGTCCGCTACCCGGTGACCTCGGGTGAGTCGAACGAGAACGATCCGGTCTACTCGCCCGATGGCAAGCGGCTCTACTTCACCTCCGACCGCAGGGGCGCGGACAACATCTTCAGTCTCGACCTCGCCAGCGGCAAGCTCCTCCAGCACACCGACGTCGTCACCGGCGCCTTCATGCCGACTGTGCTCCGCGAGCCGGAAGGCAAGGAGCGGCTGGTCTACAACGGCTACTGGAAGATGAACTTCGACCTCTACGTCACCGAGGTCGAGGAGCCGGTCAAGGATGCGCAGACGATCCCGATCGTGGAGGCGCCCACCCAGCCGAAGGAGCTGCCGCATTACGAGCCCGACATCCAGGTGACTCTCGACCCCGCCAACAAGGAGCCGTACAAGGGGCGCAAGTTCTTTCTCGAGGACGCCGCCAGCTACCTCGGGGTCAACAGCGACCAGACCTACATCGGCCGGATCCTGCTCTCGTTCTCCGACTACCTGGGCGATCACCGGATCATCGCCAACCTGAGCTCGATCGACTCGCTGTCGAACTTCGACGTCGTCTACGCCGACCTCTCCCGGCGCTGGCACTGGCAGGTGGAGGCCTTCGATACCCGGACCTACTACTTCACCGGCGATCCGCTGCTCGACCGCACCGGCCAGGGGCGCGTCATCTACCAGGCCACCGGGGCGGTCGGATCGGTCGTCTACCCCTTCTCCTTCTACCAGCGCGCCGAGCTCGGCGTCGGCTATATCTACCGCAAGGACGCCATTCCGGTGCGGGGGGAAGATCCGTTCGGTCCTCCGGACTTCGTGTCGTTCTCGGACGACTTCCCGATCGTGCAGAGCGCCCTGGTGGGGGATTCGTCGCTGTTCTCGAGCTACGGGCCGGTCTCCGGCCGCCGCTGGCGCCTCGGCGCCGCCTACTCTCCCGACCTGAAGGAGAGCGGCACGCTGTTCACCTCGGTCGACCTCGACGTCCGGCAGTACGTCCCGCTGACACAGCGCAGCAACCTGGCGTTCCGCGTCTTCGCCGGCGAAGCCTCCGGCAACCGGCCGAGCCCGTTCTACATCGGCGGGCTCGACACCCTGCGCGGCATCGATTTCCGCTCGCTCAGCGGTGACCGGGCCTTTTTCGCCAACGCGGAGCTCCGCTTCCCGCTGATCGACCTGCTCGCCACGCCGCTCCTCGCCTTCCGGAACATTCGCGGCGTGCTGTTCTTCGATGTCGGCGGCGCCTGGTACCACGAATTCGAGAGCTTCCGCTTCTACAACAGCGAGACCAAGCGGCTCCAGGACGCCATCGCCGCCTATGGCTTTGGCGTCACCGCCCAGCTCTTCGGCCTCGACCTCAACTGGGACTTCGCCAAGCGCTTCGACCTCAAGGACTCGACCGATTTCCAAACCTCCTTCTGGATCGGGACGCGGTTCTGACCCGCGCCTGATCCACATCCGCGCAAGCTTCGGGGGCCCATCGGGGCCCCTTTCCTTGTTCCCCGGGCCGCAGGAGGGATACAATCCCTTCTATATATGCTGATCCAAGTCCTGGGGGGCTACGGAGGCGAGAGCCTGGACTGCCGGATGACCTGCCTGCTGGTCAACGGCACCATCGCGCTGGACGCCGGCTCGCTCTCGCAGGCGCTGTCGATCGAGCATCAGGTGCGGGTGCGCTCGATCCTGCTCAGCCACTCCCACATGGACCACACGAACTCGCTGCCGTTCTTCATCGAGAACGTCTACGGCAAGAGCGAGGGGGCGATCGACATCCACGCCTCGCCGGCCACGGTCTACGCGCTGCGGAAGTACCTGTTCAACAATGCCACCTGGCCGGACTTCACCCGCCTGCCCAACCATCTGGTGCCGGCGGTGCGCTTCCTGGAGTTCGAGAGCGAGGTGCCGTTGGTGATCGACGGCGTGAAGTTCACCCCGATTCCGGTCGACCACCTGGTGCCCACCCACGGCTTCCTGATCGAGCAGAACGGCGCGGCGGTCCTCTGGTCGAGCGACACCGGGCCGACGACCCGCTTCTGGGAGATCGCCAACCGCACGCCGAACCTCAAGGCCCTCTGCATCGACACCAGCTTCGACAACTCGCTGCAGCAGGTGGCAGACGTCTCGCTCCACCTGACGCCGCGGACGCTCGCCGCCGAGCTGCGCAAGCTGCAGAAGCGGGTGCCGATCCTCCTGCACCACCTGAAGCCCCCCTGCGTGCAGCGCATCAAAGAGGAAGTCCGCCAGCTCGGCCACCCGGACGTCGAGTTCCTCGAGCAGGGCAGGGAATACAAGTTCTAGCGATCGGAAGTTGAGGCGCCCCCAAATGTGGTACCTTTTCTAGGGTGGTGCTCCCCTTGGAAAATCTGTTCTCCCGCCGCCGGCGCGCCCTGGAATCCGCTGGCCAGCAGAGCCTTCTCGACTTCCTCCCCGAGGTCTCCGAGGCGATCGATCCCCAGCCCGAGCCGCTTCCGCCGCCCGCGCCGCGCCGCGCCGGGCCGCCGATGCGCGTCGGCGTCCTGGGCTCGGGGAGCGGCGGCAACGCGGTCGTCCTCGAATCCGGGCCGCACCGGCTGCTGATCGACGCCGGGTTCTCCTGCAAGGAGATCGTCAAGCGGATGCAGGCGCTCGACTTCGATCCCAAGACGCTGGGCGGGCTGATCCTCACCCACGAGCACCAGGACCACTGCAAGGGTGCGCGCCGTCTCCTCAATCGCTTCAAGCTGCCGGTCTACGGCACCGCCGGCACCCTGGCGAGCGCCGGACTGCGCGCCGAGGCGGCCCGCTCCGGCGGCGAGCTCCGCTCCGGCGATCACCGCGAGATCGCGGGCTTCGTCGTCGAGCCGTTCATGATCCCCCACGACGCCAGCGAGCCGGTCGGCTTCGTGGTCGAGGACCCCTGCGGCCGGCGGGTCGGCCTGATCGCCGACGTCGGCTGCCGCACCAGCCTCGCCTGGGGGCGGCTGCGCGACCTCGACGTGCTGATCATCGAGACCAACCACGATCTCGACATGCTGCGCAACGGGCCGTATCCTTGGGCCCTGAAGCAGCGGGTGGCCGGCCGCCACGGCCACCTGTCGAACCGGGAGGCCGCGGAAGGCCTCCCCGAGCTGGTCGGCGACCGGCTGCGCTGGGTGGTGCTCTACCACATCTCCCGCACCAACAACCTCCCCACTCTGGCCGCCGCCGCTATCGGCGAGACGCTGGACCGGGAGGGGTGCTCCGCGCAGATGGCGGTCACCAAGCAGGATCATCCGACCCCCTGGCTGGAGGTTACGTAACTTGAAAGCAAGAGTGACGGTCTATCCGCGCCGCGAGATCCTCGACCCGCAGGGCAAGGCGATCCGCGACGCGCTGTCCCGCGTCGGTTTTTCGGGCGTCGACGACGTCCGCGCCGGCAAGAGCTTCGAGATCTCCCTGGGGTCCGACGACCCCGAGACGGCCCGCCGGCAGCTCCGCGACATGTGCGAGAAGCTGCTCGCCAACACCGTGGTCGAGGACTATGCGGTCGAGCTCCTCGACGGCGAGAACGGGATTCGGCCATGAAGGCTGGCGTCGTCGTCTTCCCCGGCAGCAACTGCGACCACGACGTCTATCACGTCCTCAAGCACGTGCTCGGCCAGGAGGCCGCCTTCCTCTGGCACCAGGACGACAGCCTCCAGGGGAGCGATCTGGTGGTGCTCCCCGGCGGCTTCGCGTATGGCGACTACCTGCGCGCCGGCGCTCTCGCCGCCCTCTCGCCGGTGATGGGCGCGGTCAGGCGCCACGCCGAGGCCGGCGGGCTGGTGCTCGGCATCTGCAACGGCTTTCAGGTGCTGCTCGAGGCGGGCCTTCTCCCCGGCGCCATGCGCCGCAATCAGAACCTCCGGTTTCTCTGCCGGGACGTCTACCTGAAGACCGAGCGGAACGATCTGCCGTTCACCTGGAAGCTCCCGGCGGGAAAGGTGATGCGGATCCCGATCGCCCACGGTGAAGGGAACTACGAGGACTCCCCCGAACGGCTCGACGCCCTGGAGGCCAACGGCCAGGTCGTCTTCCGCTACGTGACGCCGGAGGGCGCGCGGGCGGACGACGATCCACAGTGGAACCCCAACGGCGCGGCGCGGGGGATCGCCGGCATCTGCAATCCCGGGGGGAACGTCCTCGGCATGATGCCCCACCCGGAGCGCTGCTCCGAGCCGATCCTCGGCAACACCGACGGTCTGGCCCTGCTGGCGAGCGCGGTGGAGGCGGGGAGCCGGGTCCTCCTGGAGACCGGGCGATGAAGGGGGTCAAATGACGGTGCTGCAGGAGCCTTTGGTCAGCGCGGAGACCGCCCGCTCGATCGGCCTCACCGAGGAGGAGTTCGAGCGGCTGAAGAAGATCCTCGGCCGTGAGCCCAACTGGACCGAGCTCGGCATCACCTCCGCCCTGTGGAGCGAGCACTGCTCCTACAAGTCCTCCAAGATCTACCTGCGGGAGTTCCCGACCGAGGGGCCGCACGTCGTCCAGGGTCCGGGCGAGAACGCCGGCGTGGTCGACATCGGCTACGGCTGGGTCGCGGTGTTCAAGATGGAGTCGCACAACCATCCAAGCTTCATCGAGCCCTATCAGGGGTCGATGACCGGCGTCGGCGGGATCCTGCGCGACATCTTCACCATGGGCGCCCGCCCGATCGCCTGCATGGACGCCCTGCGCTTCGGCGAGATCGACGCACCCCGCATGCGCTCCCTGATCGACGGCGTGGTGCGCGGCGTCGGCGACTACGGCAACTGCATGGGCATCCCCACCGTCGGCGGCGAGACCGGCTTCCACCGCTGCTACAACGGCAACATTCTGGTCAACGCCTTCGCCCTCGGCATCGCCCGGCACGACCAGGTCTTCCACGCCCGGGCGAGCGGCGCCGGCAATCCTCTCCTCTACGTGGGGAGCCGCACCGGGCGGGACGGCATCCACGGCGCCACCATGGCCTCCGAGTCGTTCGACGCCGAGAGCGAGCAGAAGCGGCCGACCGTGCAGGTGGGCGATCCGTTCACCGAGAAGATCCTGCTCGAGGCCTGTCTGGAGGCGATGCGCACCGGCGCGATCGTGGCGATCCAGGACATGGGCGCCGCCGGGCTGACCAGCTCCACCTTCGAGATGGCGGGGCGCGGCGGCACCGGCCTCCGCCTCGACCTCGACCACGTGCCCCTGCGCCAGCCGGGTCTCACCCCCTACGAGATGATGCTCTCCGAGTCGCAGGAGCGAATGGTGCTGGTGGCCAAGAAAGGGCGCGAGGAGGAGCTCGAGCAGGTCTTCCGCCGCTGGGGGCTGGAGGTGGCGAAGATCGGCGAGGTCACGGACACCGGCCACGCCGTCCTCATCTGGCACGGCGAGACGGCGGCCGACATCCCGATCCGCCCGCTCACCGAAGAGGCGCCCGTCTACCGCCGGCCGGTGGCCGAGCCATCCGACCTCGCCGAGCGCTGGCGCGCCCCCGAGGTGCCGCAGCCCGCCGATCCGCGGCAGGCTCTCGAGCGCCTGCTCGCCACCCCGGAGTTCGCCAGCAAGGCCTGGATCACCACCCAGTACGACCACACCGTGCGCACCAACACCGTGCAGGGCCCGGGCGGCGATGCCGCGGTGCTGCTGCTCAAGGGGACGCCGGCCGGCCTCGCCATGACCTGCGACGTCAACCCGGTCTACTGCTACTTCGACCCCCGCCGCGGCGGCGCCCAGGCGGTGGCCGAGGCGATGCGCAACCTCGCCTGTGTCGGCGCCGAGCCGGTCGGCCTCACCGACTGCCTCAATTTCGGCAACCCCGAGCGGCCGGAGGTCTCCTGGCAGTTCCGCGAGGCGATCCGCGGCATCTCCGAGGCTTGCCGCGCGTTCGGCGTGCCGGTGATCTCGGGCAACGTCTCCTTCTACAACGAGACCGAGGGGGCGTCGATCTATCCGACGCCGGCGGTCGCCATGGTCGGCGTGATCCCGGACCTCGCGGGCGTGCCCGAGGCGTCGTTCCGGAACGCGTGGGACCGCATCGTCCTCCTCGGCGAGGACCGTTCCGAGTTTGGCGGCTCGGCCTATCTGCGGCTGCTTCACGACCTCGAGCAGGGACGGCCGCCGGCGGTGGACCTCGACGCCGAGCTGCGCCTCGCCCGCCTCCTGCGCTCGCTGGTCGCCAAGGGGATCCTCAGCACGGCGCACGACCTGTCGGAAGGCGGATTCCTGATCTCCCTGGCCGAGGCGTGCTTCGGCCGCCTCCTGGGAGCCCGGGTGGAGGTCCCCCTCGCGGGGGCGGATCTCTTCTCCGAGTCTCAGGGCAGGGCGATCGTCGCCTGCCCCGCCGCCGTGCTCGGCCCGGTGCTCCGGGCGGCGGAGGAGGCGGGGGTGCCGGCCCGCGAGATCGGCGAGGTCGGCGGGGACGTCCTGGAGGTGCGGTCGGCGGGGGAGACGTTCAGGGCTCCGGTCGCCGGCCTGCACGAGATCTGGTCGACGGCCCTGCCGAAGGCTCTCGGGCTGTAACCAGCAGATGGTTATGCGAGAATTTAGCGACTCAATCTTTCGTTAACAGCAAGTGGAGACCTGGATGGCGGGGATAAGCCGTCCGGGTCTCAAGTGTTGTCGGTCCGAACGCCCGATCCATGACCTGGGGATGAATCTTTCATGTGTGGAATCTTCGGCATCGAAGGCTGTGACGACGCGGCCAACCTGACCTACCTGGGCCTCTACGCCCTCCAGCATCGCGGCCAGGAGAGCACCGGCATGGTCTCCTGGGACGGGTTGCAGCTCCACCTGGAGCGGGGCATGGGGCACGTCTCCGACATCTTCAAGGAGAAGGTGATCGCCCGCCTCCCCGGCCGCCGGGCGATCGGCCACACCCGCTACTCGACCGCCGGGTCGAGCGTCGTGGCCAACGCGCAGCCGATCGCGGTGAAGACCTCGATGGGCCCGGTCAGCATCGTCCACAACGGCAACCTGGTGAACCCGAACGGCATCCGCGAGCGCCTGGAGCTCGAGGGCTCGATCTTCCAGACCACCAGCGACACCGAGGTCATCCTCCACCTGATGGCGCGCAAGCCGCGTGCGGACATCGTCGAATCCTTCATCGCCGCCCTGGAAGAGGTGCGCGGAGCGTACTCGCTGCTGCTGGTGACCGATACCTGCCTGATCGCCGCGCGCGACCCCAACGGCTTCCGGCCGCTCGTTCTCGGCGACCTCGACGGCTGCCCGTGCTTCGCCTCCGAGACCTGCGCCTTCGACCTGCTGGGCGCGCGGCTGGTGCGCGAGCTGGAGCCTGGGGAGGTGGTGGTCGCGCGCAATGGGCGGGTCGAGAGCTACCGCCTGTCGCAGCGCGCCGAGCCGACCCGCTGCATCTTCGAGCACGTCTACTTCGCCCGCCCGGACAGCCGGCTGTTCGGCGACTCGGTGGCCCAGACCCGGCTGCGGATGGGTGCGCGCCTGGCCCGCGAGGCGCCGGCGGCGGCGGACATCGTCGTGCCGGTGCCCGACAGCGGCCTCTACGCCGGTATGGGTTACAGCCGCGAGTCGGGCCTGCCGCTCGAGTTCGGTATCACCCGCAATCACTACGTGGGGCGGACGTTCATCGAGCCCAAGCAGTCGATCCGCAACTTCGGGGTGAAGATCAAGCTCAACCCGGTCAAGGAGCTGCTGACGGGGAAGCGGGTGGTGCTGCTGGACGACTCGATCGTGCGCGGCACGACCTCGCGCAAGATCGTGCGGATGATCCGCGAGGCGGGGGCGGCCGAGGTGCACCTCCGCATCTCAGCGCCGCCGACCGAATGGCCCTGCCACTACGGGATCGACACCCCGAACCGCAACGAGCTGATCGCTGCGCGCCACAGCATCGAGGAGATCCGCGGCTACGTCGAGGCAGACAGCCTCGCCTACCTGTCGCTCGACGGCATGCTCGGCTCCGTCAGCGGCCCGCGCGACAGCTACTGCACTGCCTGCTGGACCGGCGACTACCGCGTCGTCCCGGAAGACCGCCGCCAGGCCGAGCTGTTCCCGATCCGGGCGGAGGGGGAGTAGGGGCTTCCTTTTCTAGGCTAGACTCCTGCCGCTTTGAGCGATCCTGTCGACATCGCAGCGGTCCGGGAGTACCTGCTGGGTCTCCAGGACCGCATCTGCGCCGCTGTGGAGGTGGAGGACGGGGGGGCGCGCTTCGCCGAGGATGCCTGGCAGCGGCAGGGCGGCGGCGGCGGGCGGTCGCGGGTGCTGGCGGAGGGGGGCGTCTTCGAGCAGGCGGGGGTTGGCTTCTCTCACGTCTTCGGCCCGGGTCTCCCCCCTTCGGCCACCGCCCAGCGGCCGGATCTCGCCGGACGGTCCTTCGAGGCGATCGGCGTCTCTCTCGTCTTCCATCCGCACAACCCCTACGCCCCCACGACGCACATGAACGTGCGGTTCTTTCTCGCCCAGAAGGAAGGGCACGATCCGGTCTGGTGGTTCGGCGGCGGCTTCGACCTCACCCCCTACTACGGGTTCGAGGAGGACGCCGTCCACTTTCACCGTGCCGCCCGCGCGGCCTGCGAGCCGTTCGGCCCGGAGGTCTATCCGCGGTACAAGAAGTGGTGCGACGAGTACTTCTTCCTCCGCCATCGTGAAGAGCCCCGCGGTATTGGCGGCCTGTTCTTCGACGATCTCCACGAGTGGGGGTTCGACCGCAGCTTCGCCTTCCTGCGCAGCGTCGGCGACCACTTCCTGCCGGCCTATCTGCCCATTCTGCGCCGCCGCAGGGACATGCCCTACGGCGAGCGGGAGCGCGATTTTCAGCTCTACCGCCGCGGGCGCTACGTCGAGTTCAATCTGGTCTGGGACCGCGGCACGCTCTTCGGCTTGCAGAGCGGGGGGCGTACGGAGTCGATCCTCATGTCCCTGCCGCCGCTGGTGCGCTGGCGCTACAACTGGCGGCCCGAGCCGGGGACGCCGGAGGCGCGGCTGTACGAGGACTTCCTGCGGCCGCGGGATTGGGCGGAATGAACGGCTGGGTTCGACGGTGCCTTCTGGCCCTTTGCGCGCTCCCTCTGCTGGCCGGCTGCGGCGGCTCCGGGCCGGGCGGCATTCGCGGCACTGTGACCTACGCGGGGCCCGACACCGACCAGCCGATCTCCATGCAGGGGGACCCGGCCTGCGCCGGTCTCTACCCGGAGCCGGTCGACAGCGAAGAGATCATCCTCAAGGATGGCAAGCTCGCCAACGTCTTCGTCTACGTCAAGAGCGGCCTCGAGGGGAAGAGCTTTCCGGTGCCGGCGGAAAAGCGGCACCTCGACCAGCGCGGTTGTCTATTCGGGCCGCACGTCCTGGGCGTTCAGGTAGGGCAGACGGTGGAGCTCGCCAATAGCGATATGACCCTCCACACCGTCCACGCCCTGCCGGCGTCGAACGCCGAGTCCAACGATCCCCAGCCCCAGGGCACGCCGCCGATCGACAGGAGATTCGACAAGCCGGAGGTGATGGTGCCGCTGAGATGCGACATCCACCCCTGGATGGTCGCCTACGTCGGCGTCGTCCCCCACCCCTATTACGCGGTCAGCGGCGAGGACGGCGCCTTCTCGATCGCGAAGCTTCCTCCGGGAAAGTACACGCTGGAAGCGTGGCACGAGAAGCTGGGTACCCAGACCCGGCAGGTGACGGTTGCCCCCGGCCGGGCGGCGACGGTCGATTTCGACTTCAAGCCGAAGCCTTAGGACGACTCCGGTCTTTGGAAGCGCAACTCCGGGTTGCGTTCCACTCGTCTGAGAAAAGAGGCGATCCCGTCGATCAGAGTGGCGGCGCAGGCCTGTTCGGCCTCGACCGCCTGCTGCCAGTAGCCGAGTGCGGCAAGAGCCTCGCGGTGGACCTGGCGCGAAGAGAAGATCTGGACGATCTGCTCAGCCAGGCGTTTGAGCTCTGCCATGCGTCCTTGCTCGGCGTAGAGCGAGGCGAGCTCGAGCGAGACGAGCGCGGTGTCAAAGACCGCATCCATGAGAAGGAATCCGTCTCGCGCCTCGAGGAGGAGGCTCTCGGCCTGATCGATCTGGCCGAGGCCGCGGGCGATCTTGCCTTCGATCCATTTGCGGGGGTTACGGAACCAGGGCTGAGGGAACTTCTGATACAGCGGCCTGGCCTTGACCAGCAGTTTATGGGCGGTCATGAACTGACCGGTCTCGGTCAGATTGTCGATCAGGTTGTGCCAGGCGATGAGCCGCAGGCGCGGTTCGCGGGCGGGATCGATCAGATCGAGAGCCCGGTAGAGCAGGGCGATCCCCTTTTCGGGCTCACCGGCGACGGCATGGACCGAGGACGTCCTGACCAGCGCCCGGCCGGCCCGGTGCGTCTCGCCAAATTCCAGAAAGATGATCATGGAGCGGCGCAGGAGACGCAACGCCTCGGGGAACCGGCCCTGCTTCATCAGGAGCGACGCCTTGAGATCGAGGACCAGGGCCTTCTCCATCGAGTCCCCCGTCCCGAGCCGGAGGAACGAGAACGCGAAGTCGAATGCCTCTTCAGCTCCCCGAAGGTCCGACCGGACCCGGCGCGAGTTTGCCACATAGGCCCATGCGCGCGCCCGCAGGTCGTCCAGCGGCGCGGTCCCATAGGTGGGGCCGTCCAGATAGTCCAGGACCTCGACGGCGAGCAGCGCCAGGCTCTCGCCGAGAGCCGGATCCTGAAAGTTCTGCTCCTGGCTCTCGTGCAGCAGGCTCTCGCAGAGACCCCAGGTTTGAAATCGGGGGCAGTTGCGGACGATGAGGGTACGCCGCCCGGCGGGAACCTGCATGAGCTCCGCGTAGAGTCCCGGGGCCTCCGCTCTCTCGCGGGCGTAGGCGCCTTCAACGGGAGCCAGGGACCGGGAGGCGTTCGCCAGGACGGGATCGTAGTGGGCCGGAAGGGCCTGCCGGCGCTCGAAGGGGAGCACTTTGCTGGCCAGAGGGGTCGGCCGGAGGTGCAGCAGCCAGCGGAGCTTGTCCTGGCACTTCGAGCATGTGGCAAGATGCTTCAGGCATTTCGCCCTTACTTCCGGGCATGCGGAGGCAGGCTCCTGGAGCAAGAGATCGTGGGGGTGGATTCTCACTGGCGCGGCCCTCCCGGAACAAAAAAGAAAAAATAACCTCTCAATACAAGTGGTTGCTTCAGGCGGGCAAAACGGGACAAAAAGGGAGCACCAATGGCGGTGCTCCCAGGATCTTTTGCCCGATTAGTGGGGGCCGCCGTTGGGGTCCAATTGGCTCGCGACCTTGGAGTGCGGAGCCTGCGGAGGCTCCGCAGCATGCGGCGGGCTCCAGGAAAAGAGGGAGGCTACCCAGTCGATGAACGCGGTGATCGCGCCGGCCTCCCTGTCCGCAGGCACCATGGGGTGACCCAAGGGGAAGGCACTAAGGCTTCCTGCTGTTAATGAAGAGATAATCAAAGAGGCGATGGCGAATCGGATCTTACGGGACATTTCCTCTCCCTCCTGACAATCTCTCGAGTAGCTTTTGTAGCTACCCGAGGACTGCTGATTGACTTTGGAGCCCTCCGCCTCTTGATGTCAGGTCAGTCCTCCACGCCTGGCCCGAAGCAAGGCCAGTCGGGAAGAATAAAGACCATTATCCTAGGATATATTGCGGGAATTGAACACTCCCGCGATGTTCGAGGGTTGACTCCGTCGCGTAGCTACCGAAGGTCCCGGCCCCGCAGAAACTCCGCCATCAGCTCCCAGAGACGCTCTTTGCGGTCGGTCAGGCGGTGATCTCCATCGGCGAAAAGGTGGAGCTCGATCTCCTGGAAGGGGCAGCGGGTGGCGAAGTCGAGCACGCTTCTCCAGTCGACGGAGGTGTCGAGCTTCCCCTGGAGGAGGAGGGCGGGCGTCCGGTAGCGGGCGAGCAGGGTCTCGGCGGGGTGGGCTCGCAGGTCTTCGATCAGGGCCCAGCTCAGCTCGCAGGAGACGAGGTCGTTCTGGTAGTGGATCCTCCCCGTCTCCTCCCAGGCGCGGGCCCTCTCGGCTCCGGCCCAGGCGAGGAGCCCCTTCTCCAGCTCGAGCGCCGGGGCGATGTGGAGGCCCGCCACGATCTCCTCCGGATAAAGGGCCGAGTACCAGAGCGCCGTCCCGCCGCCCATCGAGGAGCCGATCAGGAACAGCCGTCCGAAGCCCCGGTCGCGCAAGAAGGCGTGGACCCGCCGGGTGTCTTCCAGGTTGCGCGTCAGCGTGAGGCCGGCCATCTCGCCGCCGGAGAGGCCGTGCCCCTGGAAGTCGAAGGAGCAGAAGCCGAGGCCCGCCGCGAGTGCCCGCCGGCGGAAGAACTCGGCTTTCTCCCCCGACTGCTCGGAGCCGAAGCCGTGGAGATAGAGGATGCAGGGGCGGTCCGGGCCGTCCGGGGGCGGATCGAAGCGCACGGCGAGGTGGGAGACCTCGCGGCCGTCCTCGAGAATGGAGATCCTCTCCATGGCGGTCCTGGACTGTGACATCGGCCGGCTGCCCGAAGCAAGACCCCGAGGCAAGAGTGCTATCCTCCGGCGGCAACTTTTTTGATGGGGTCCTGGTCCCCGGGAGGCGCTACAAGAGATGGGAAACGGCGATCGTCGCGAGATCGCGGGCTGGCACAGCCCGAGCCTGGGGCAGCACATGCCCATCGTCTCCTACGGCCACTATGGGCACCCGCTGCTGCTCTTCCCCACGGCCGCCGCGGACTTCCTGGAGAACGAGCGCTTTGGCCTGATCGGGGCGGTTCAGCCGGCCCTCGACGCCGGCCGGGTGCGGGTCTTCTCGATCAACAGCATCAACAATCAGGCCTGGATGGACCGCAGCCTCCCGGTTCCCGAGCAGGCGCGGCGGCAAGCCCTCTACGCCCGCTACGTGGAGGAGGAGGTCGCCCCCTTCATCCGCCAGGTCTGCCAGTCGTCCGACCTCCGCATTGCCACCTCGGGAGCGAGCTTCGGCGCCTTCCACGCCGCCAACACGCTGTTCCGCCGGCCGGACCTGTTCGACGGCGTCATCGCCATGAGCGGCTTCTACGACCTCGGGCCGGACTATCTGCGCGGGTACGGTGACGACAACTGCTATTTCAACAATCCGGCCTCGTATCTGCCCAACATGGAAGGGCACTTCCTCGACCTGTTGCGGACCGCCAGGATCCAGATCCTGACCGGGCAGGGGGACTATGAGGCGCCGGACGCCTCGCGGCAGCTCGCGGAGATCCTCTCCCGCAAGGGCATCCCGCACTCCTTGGACCTCTGGGGGTACGACATACCCCACGACTGGCCCTCGTGGCGCAAGATGCTCCCCTACGGGATCGACCAGATGGGTTGGTGAGCCGTGGCCGCGCCTCTGCCGGCAGACATCCAGGAGATCCTGCGGGCGCTCGACGACAACGATCGCCGGGCCGAGGCGCTGGTCCGCGATCTGGACGAGGAGCGGTTCAACTGGCGGCCGGACGAGCAGTCGTGGAGCGTCGCGCAGTGTCTGGATCACCTCAACGTCGCGAACCTCGCCTATCTCGCTCCGATGCGCGCGGCGCTGGAGCGGGCCGGGCGAAAGGCCCGGGTCCGGCGGGGCGCCATTCAGCCCGGTTTCCTGGGGCGGTGGTTCGTGGCCACTCTGGAGCCGCCGCCGAAGCGCAGGCTCCCCGCGCCGAAGAAGATCGTCCCCGCCGCGCGCAAGGGCCGGGACCAGGTGATCGGCGAGTGGCGCCGGGCTCAAGGAGAGGTGAAAGACCTCCTGCGGGCGGGCGCGGGACAGGACCTCAACGGGATCCGGTTCGTGAATCCGTTCCTCTCGCTGATCCGCTTCAGCGTCGGCACCGGCTTCCAGGTGATCGCGGCGCACGAGCGCCGGCATCTCTGGCAGGCGGAGCGGGTCTTGGCGAACCCGCGGTTCCCGGTTTCTGGCGGATCGGATTGACACACTGTGCCACCCCGCTTATCTTGACCTTATGGCCAGTCGAGTGACTCTCAATGTATCCCTGACTCCGGAGCTCGAAAAGTTCGTCGAGGCGAGGGTCGCATCGGGGCGCTATATTTCGGCCAGCGAAGTGGTCCGCGAAGGGCTTCGCTTGCTGGAGGAGCGAGAGGTCTCTCGCCAAACGGCTCTCGACGAGGTGCGGCGGAAGATCTCCGTAGGGCTCGAGCAGGCGGAGCGCGGTGAGCTTTTCGACGGCGAAGAGGTTTTTCGGGAAGTCCTGGGGAAGCTGTAAGGTTCTGCGCGAGCCGCGATGGGGCGATACGTCCTTACCGCCGCGGCGCGGGCGGATCTCTACGAGATTGCGGAGTTCATCCGTCAGGACAGCCCCGGCGCCGCAAGACGGGTCGTTGAATCCCTTCGGGGAGCGATGGCGAATCTGGCAGGTATGCCCGAGATGGGGCACGTCCGGGAAGATCTCGCCCCAACGCCTCTGCGCTTCTGGCCCGTCTACTCCTATTTGATCATCTACCGCCCGGAGAGCCGTCCACTTCAAGTTTTGCGGATACTCCACGGCTCTAGGGACGTCCGGAGTCTTCTAGCAGACGATTGACCGCAACGTGCAATCCCCTCCCGTTCGGGTTAGACTTGCCGCGCGGCGGCGCCCGACGGCGCTCCGATCGCGAGTTTTCTCCATGAACAGAATCTCTTACATACTTTCCACCGCGGCTCGCGGGGTGCGCTCTTGAACGCCGGCACAGTCGAGGAGAGGCCTCTTCCCATCGCGGCGCGCGACTTCTGGGAGATGACCAAGCCGGGCATCACCCTGATGGTGGTGCTCACCGCCGGCCTGGGTTTCCTGCTCGCCGAGCGGGATGGGTTCTCGTTCCTCCTGCTGGTCCATACCCTGCTCGGCACCGGTCTCGTCTCGGCCGGCGCCTCGGTGCTGAACCAGTTCATCGAGCGCGACACCGACGCCCTGATGCAGCGCACCGCCACCCGGCCGCTGCCGATGGGGCGGATGGACCCCGACGTGGCGCTCCTCTACGGCGTGGTGCTCGCCATCGCGGGCCTCGCCGAGCTCGCCCTGGGGACGAACCTGCTGACCGCCCTGCTCGGCGCGGCGGCGCTCGTCGGCTACGTCTTCGTCTATACGCCGCTGAAGCGGATCAGCTCCTTCGCCACCGTGATCGGCGCCATTCCGGGCGCGATCCCGCCGATGATGGGCTGGAGTGCCGTCCGCAACGAGCTCGACCTCGCCGCCTGGGTGCTGTTCGGCATCCTCTTCTTCTGGCAGCTCCCGCACTTCCTCGCCATCGCCTGGCTCTGCCGCGAGGACTACGCCCGCGGCGGCTTCCCCATGCTGCCGGTGCTCGATCCCGAGGGGACCCGCACGGGCCGGCAGGCGATCCTCTATGGCGCGGCCCTGGTGCCGATCTCACTCCTGCCCTCGCTGCTCGGCCTGATGGGCACCGTCTACTTCGTCGGCGCGCTCGCCTTCGGGCTGATCTATCTGGGATTCTCCTTCGGCTTCGCGTCCGTGCGGTCGAATCCTGGGGCGCGGCGCCTGATGTTCGCCTCCCTGCTCTACTTCCCGGCCCTGCTCCTGATCATGCTGCTCGACCGGGCGGTCTCCTAGAGACGACAGTGCCCGGCCAGACCGGAAGCACGGTGGCCGTCGAAGGGCGCGACGTGCGCTACTCCTATCCCGCCAGGCGGCGGAGCGATCCGGTACCGCCGGCGCTGGCGGGGGTCGACTTCCAGGTGGCGGCGGGGGAGATCTTCGGCTTTCTCGGCCCCAACGGCGGCGGCAAGACCACCCTGTTCCGCATCCTCGCGACGCTGGCCCGGCCGGAGAGCGGCACGGTCCGCGTCTTCGGCGCTGATCTGGCCACGCAGGCGCGGGAGGTCCGCCGCCAGCTCGGCGTCGTCTTCCAGAGTCCCAGCCTCGATCACCAGCTCACCGTCCGCGAGAACCTGGTCCATCAGGGGCATCTCCATGGTCTCGCCGGCCGGGATCTCGCTGGCCGGATCGCCGCCGGTCTCGAGCGTTTCGCCCTGACCGAGCGGGTGGATCAACGGACGGCGGAGCTCTCGGGGGGGCTGCGCCGGCGGGTGGAGATCGCCAAGGCGCTGCTCCACGAGCCGCGCCTCCTGCTGCTCGACGAGCCTAGCACCGGGCTCGATCCGGGCGCGCGGCACGATCTCTGGGAGACCCTGGAGTCGCTGCGGGGCCAGGGGGTTACGGTGCTGCTCACCACCCATTTCATGGAAGAGGGGGACCGCTGCAACCGGCTGGTCCTGCTCAGCCGGGGGACGATCGTGGCCGAGGGGACCCCCGCGGCGCTCAAGGAGGAGATCGGCGGCGATGTGATCACTCTCACTGGCCGCGATCCCGGGGAGCTGGCGAGGGAGGTCGCGGCGCTTCATCCCGAGCTCTCCCCGGTTGTTCAGGACGGCACCGTGCGCCTGGAGCGCGAGCGTGGCCACGAGCTCGCGGCCCGCCTCGCGGAAGCGCTGCCGGGGCGGATCGAGTCGGTCACCGTAGCGCGGCCGAGCCTGGAGGATGTCTTCCTCCGCCGCACCGGCCACCGGCTCTTTGACGAAAAAGAGGATGCCCCGTGACCGGCCTCGCCGCCGCGACCCTCTGGCGCCGCGAGCTGACGCGGTTCTTCCGCCAGCCCAGCCGGATCGCCGGCGCGGTCGGTACGCCGCTGATCTTCTGGCTCCTGCTCGGCAGCGGCCTCTCCGGCTCCTTCCGGCTGCCCGGGGGACCGGCGGGCCTCAGCTACTTCCAATATTTCTTTCCCGGCACCATCGTCCTCGTGCTGCTCTTCGCCGCCATCTTCTCCAACATCTCGGTAATCGAGGACCGCCACCAGGGGTTTCTGCAAGGGGTGCTGGTGGCGCCGGTCTCGCGCTCCACCCTCGTGGCGGGCAAGGTGCTCGGCGGCGCGACTCTGGCCTGGATTCAGGGGGTGGTGTTCCTGGCGCTGGCGCCGCTCTCCGGGGTCCATCTGACGGCGGGTTCGGCGCTGGCGGCCGCGGGGATCCTGGCGGTGCTGGCCCTGTCGTTGACCGCTCTGGGTTTCGCCTTCGCCTGGAAGCTCGACTCGGTCCAAGGGTTCCATGCCATCATGAACGTCGTGCTCATGCCCATGTGGCTGCTCTCCGGCGCCTTCTTCCCCGTCAGCGGCGCGCCCTTCTGGCTCGGCGCGCTGATGCGGCTGAACCCGTTGACCTACGGCGTCGCCGCCCTGCGCGGGGTGCTCTACGGGCCGGGTGCCGCGCCAAGCCTGCCCGGGCCGGCGGTGTCGCTCGCGGTGACGCTCGCCATGGGGATCGCCGCCTTCGCCGCCGGGCTGCTGGCGACCCGCGGCGGGAGGGTCGACTGATGGCCACTTCCTCGGGCCTGCGCCGCGGCCTGATCTGGGGCCTGCTGGTGGTCGCCCTCGTGGTGCTGGTCACGGCGACCGCCCTCGATCGGCTGGGGCGCTCCGAACCCCCCCCGGTGCTCGATCCGGCGCCCGCCTTCACGCTGACCAACCGCGACGGCCGCACGGTCCGCCTTCAGGATCTCGCCGGCCATCCGTGGATCGCTGACTTCATCTTCACCCGCTGCCCCGCCTCCTGCCCGCTGATGACGGCGCGGATGGCGCGGCTGAACCGCGAGCTGCCGGAAGACATGGCGGTGCGGCTGGTCTCCATTTCGGTCGATCCGGAGCACGACACCCCTCAGGTGCTCCAGCGCTACGCCGAGTCGTACAAGGCCCCGGACCGCTGGCTCTTCCTGACCGGCGGCAAGGAGGAGATCTACCACCTCTCCCGGAAGGGATTCAAGCTGGGGATCGAGATCCCTTCGCCCTCAGGCCCTGGAGGCCCGCCAGTCGAGCCGATCCTCCACAGCACCCGCTTCGTGCTGGTGGACGGCGAGGGGCGGATCCGCGGGTATTACGATGGCTTCGACGAGGATTCGATGAAGAAGCTGCGGCGGGATCTGGGAGCGGTGGGGGAGTAGAGGGCGGGGACGAGCCCCGCCCTTTGCGGTCGCCTACTTCGCCGCCTGCTCCTCGACCACCTGGATCTGCCCGTTCCCCTTCGGGCCGGCCACCGTCTGCTTGCGGCCGGTGGGCCAGGTGACCTCGACAGCGTCGATCTTCGTGGCGTCCCCCAGGCCGAAGTAGAGCGGCAGCTCACAGCTCTGCGAGAGATAGCCCGACTTGCCGTCGTTCCACTGCGTGTAGGTCTTGCCGCCGGCTTTCACCTCGACCTTGGCGCCGATGGCGTCGCGGTTGGAGGCCGTTCCCCGCAGCCCGACCTTCAAGTAGCGCAGGCCGGGCTTCTTCTGGGCGAGGTTGCTGATCAGCACCATCGGCTCGGAGTTGAAGTCGTTGGTCACGATGTCGAGGTCGCCGTCGCCGTCGAGGTCGAGGATCGCGGAGGAGCGCGTGCCGAGGGCGCTCATCACCTTGACCTTGCCGGAGCGCCCCTCGCAGGGCTTGGCCGCTTGGTCCTCGCCGCCGCAGTCGAGCTCGATCATCAGCTCGTGGGTCCGCCCCCCCCGGCGGGGCTCGACGCCGAGGATGAACTCGCTGTCGCGGAAGATCTTGCCGCCATCGTTCAGCCGCAGGGCGTTGATGCCGTAGCGGAAGGGGAAGTTCATGCTGGCGGTGATGAAGAGGTCCTGGTAGCCGTCGGCGTTGATGTCCCCCGTGCTCAACCCCCAGGGCCAGTAATCCTCAACGTTCATCGCGTCCGAGACCTCCTCGAACTTGCCGCCGCCCAGGTTGTGGTAGAGGGAGTTGCCGAAGATGTTGTTGGCTCCCCCCTGGAGCTCGGCGTCCGACCACTGGATGTCGGACTTCCTGCTCTCCTCGTTCACGCCGGCCGCCTTGCTCATGTCCGAGTGCATGTCGGAGATCATGACGTCGGCCCGCCCGTCGTCGTCATAGTCGAAGATCTTGATCCCCATCGCGCCCCAGGAAGTCTTCGGGAAAGACCGCGCGGTCCGGTCGACGAACCGCTTGCCCTGCTCGTTCTCGTAGAAGTGGTGGTCCCCCTGCATGTTGAGGACGTAGAGGTCCGGCCAGCCGTCCTCGTTGAAGTCGGCGATCGTGGCGTCGCCGCTCCAGCCCCCGTCCTGCAGGCCGACCTCCTTCGAGACGTCCTTGAACCGGTGGTTGCCCAGGTTCTTGTAGAGGATGCTGTACTCGGTCCGGTCCGGATGCAGGTGGCCGGAGAACGCGTCCGTGAGGCCGATGTAGTAGCCGCCCCGGCCCACCGCGTTGGTGGTGTAGCGGCCGACGTTGGTGACGAAGAGGTCGAGCAGGCCGTCCTTGTCGAAGTCGAAGAAGACGGCGCCCGAGGAGTGGCCGATGTAGTCGAGCCCGGCCTCCTTCGAGACATCCTTGAAGCGCCCCTTGCCGTCGTTCAGGAAGAGGTGGTTCCCCTTGCGGACGGTGGTGACGAAGAGGTCCGGATGGCCGTCGTTGTCGACGTCGGCGAAGGAGGCCGCGACCGCGATCTGGTCCTTCAGGCCGACGCCGGCCTCCCCCGTGAGGTTGCGGAACTTGCCGTTCCCCAGGTTCTTCCAGAGCTGGCTTTCGCCGAGCTGGCTGACGAAATAGAGGTCGAGGAGCCCGTCGCCGTCCACGTCGGCCGCCGCGAGGCCGTTGCCGTGGTCGTAGTGGACGGCCTTGTAGTCGCGCCCGCTGTCGTCGGTCCCCTGGTGGCGGAAGGTGATGCCGCTCTCCGGCAGGCGATCGGTGAACTGGAAGTCGTGAAAGACCCCGATCTGCTTCGCGGCGGCGAGCTGCGCGGCCTTGCGCGCGGGCAGGGCGGCAACCCCCTCGTCGTACTCGGGGTAGTAGTAGACGTGGGGTCCGGAAGGCAGGTTGGGCTTGTGCTCCGCGGCCTGATCCGCCGGCACCTCGACGGCGTGCTTGTGCTCCATGGCCGGCTGGGCGAGCAGCGCCCCGCCCGACAGCAGCCCGACCGCAGCCAGGGCCGGCCCGGCGAGCCTGATTCCGCCGCGAAGATGTAGCCTCTTGCTCATGATGGTTCCTTCCTCTGGGTTCCGCAGGATCGAGTCGGCCGGAAACGTTATCATCCTCCCGCCATGTTCGACATCCACGATCTGCCCGCGGTCAACGCGAGCCTGAACGCCCTCGCGGCCCTGCTCCTGGTGACCGGTTACGTCCTGATCCGCCGGCGCCGGTGGATCGCCCACCGCAACGTCATGACCGCGGCGCTCGCGTGCTCGGTCCTGTTCCTCACCTCGTACCTGATCTACCACGCCCACGTCGGCTCTGTCCGTTTCCCGGGCCAGGGGGCGGCGCGGACGGTCTACCTGACGATCCTGGCGACCCACACCGTGCTCGCGGCGGTGGTTCCCTTCCTCGCCGGCATCACCGTCTTCCGCGCCTGGCGCCGCCGCTTCCCGCAGCACAAGCGGATCGCCCGCTGGACCCTCCCCATCTGGCTGTACGTTTCGGTGACGGGGGTCGTCGTCTACTGGATGCTCTACCAGATCACTTGGTGACGACCCTGGTGACCCATCCCTTTCTTCCCCGCTCACGTACTTAGGAGTAGACTCGGCTCTCATTTCAGAGGAGACAGGATATGAAGAAGCTGGATGAAGACGTCAGCCGGAGAGACTTCGGAAAGTTGGCCCTCGCCGCGTTCGGCGGAGTGGTCGCCGGCTCGATGCTGGGCGGCAGCCTGCTGTCGGCGGGCGAGATGAAGGAAGGCGCCGCCAAGGCCGACGCCCATGCCTGCTGCGGCCTGAACGCCTGCAAGGGCCAGGGCAAGGGCGGCGAAAACGCCTGCGCGGGCCAGGGCGGCTGTTCCACCACCGAGGCCCACGGCTGCGCCGGCTCCAACGCCTGCAAGAACCAGGGTGGCGAGGGTGTCAACGCCTGCAAGGGTCAGGGGAGCTGCAACGTTCCCATCAAGGGTGACAACTGGAAGAAGGCCCGCGCCAACTACGAGGCGTCGATGACCAAGGCCGGCAAGAAGTTTGGCACGGCCCCGGCGACCTGCGGCTCGTAGGCTTCCGCTATCATCGCAATGCTCTGCAGGGGCGGCCCTATGTGGCCGCCCTGTTTTCCCCACCTGAGGAGTTGCACCATGCCCCTGCCCCGCCTCGGCTACGACAACCTGGGCCTCGGAGTCGGACTGCGGTCCACCCATTTCGACTACATCCTGAAGAACCAGCCGGAGGTGGACTGGTTCGAGGTCATCAGCGAGAACTTCATCGACTCGCAGGGGCGCCCCCGCTACGTGCTCCAGCAGATCGCCGAGCGCTATCCCGTCGTCATGCACGGCGTGTCGCTGTCGATCGGCTCGACCGATCCGCTCGACTTCGAGTACCTGGGCAAGCTCAAGCGGCTGGCCCGGGAGACCAACGCGCAATGGATCTCCGATCACCTCTGCTGGACCGGCATCCTCGGCCGCAACACGCACGACCTGTTGCCGGTGCCGTTCACCGAGGCCACCCTGCGCCACGTCGTCGAGCGCGTCCGCACCCTCCAGGATTTCCTCGAGCGCCCGTTCGTGCTGGAGAACCCGAGCTCCTACATCACCTTCCAGGACTCGACGATGGACGAATGGGAGTTCATCTCCCGCATGGCCGAGGAGGCCGACTGCGGCCTGCTGCTCGACGTCAACAACGTCTACGTGTCGAGCTTCAACCACGATATGGACCCCGACCAGTTCATCCGCTCCCTGCCGCACGAGCGGATCGTGCAGTTCCACCTCGCCGGCCACGCCAACTACACGAAGTACATCATCGACACCCACGACAACCACGTCGTCGATCCGGTCTGGGAGCTCTATCGCACCGCCCACCAGCTCACCGGCGGCGTCTCGACCCTGCTCGAGTGGGACGCCAACATTCCCCCCTTCCCGGTGGTGCACGCGGAAGTGCTCAAGGCCAAACGCTTCATGGGCGAGCACCTGGAGCCGGCGGCGGCCCATCCTGAAACCGAGCCCGTCCTCGCCGGAGAGACGGTGTTTCATCCGCTCCACCAGATCCTCGCGGAGGTGGAGTGAGCGAGCGCTCCCTCGACGTTGTCCAGCGCTGGTTCCAGGCGGTGGTCACCCATCCGGACGGGGTGGAGGGGGGCGTCGAGTCCGAAGAGGCGCAGCGGCTGATCCGCCTCAACCGCTCCGAGTTGGAAGCGGTGATCGGGCGCTCGCGCAACCTCACGGCGGCCGAGCGGATGGGGATCTACGCCAACGCCTACTACGCCCGCCTGCTGGAGTGCCTGGCGTCCTTCTTCCCGGTGCTCCAGAAGGCGCTGGGCGCCGACGTCTTCGAGGGCTTCGCCTTCGAGTACCTGCAGCACTACCCGTCGAAGAGCTACACCCTCGACCGCCTCGGCGAGAGCTTCGCGCGCTTCCTCGCGGAGACCCGTCCGGAGCCCGAGGAGGCCGATGGGGAGGATAGCCAGGCTGGAGCGGTGGGGTGGCCGGACTTCCTGATCGACCTCACGGTCTTCGAGTGGAACCTCAACCAGGTCTTCGACGGTCCCGGTGTGGAGGGGAAGCCGCTGCTGACGGCGGAGCTGCTGCAATCGTTCCCGGCCGAGCGCTTCGCCGAGGCGCGGCTGGTGCCGGTGCCCTGCCTGCGGCTGCTCGCCTTCCGCTTCCCCGTCAACGCCTACTACACCGCGGCACGCCACGCCGGGGAGGGGGAGGAGCCGCCGATCCCCGACCCCGCGCCCGAATACGTCGCGCTCACCCGCCGCGATTTCGTGGTGCGGCGCTTTCCGCTGATGCCCGCGCAGCATGCCCTGCTGGAGAAGACCCTCGCCGGCGCCCCCGTCGGCGAGGCGATCGCCGCCGCCGCGGAGATCAGCGGCCTCGACGACGAGGCCCTCGGCGCCGAGCTCCAGGCCTGGTTCCGTCTCTGGGTGGCGGAAGGCTTCTTTCAGTCGATCACGTCGCCTTGACGACCCGCTTGAGCCGCTGCATCAGCAGGCGCGAGTCGTACACATTGTCGGTGGCGACGAAGAGCGTGTCGTCCTCGGCCATCACCCCCCGCACCTCGGGCCAGGCGGCGTTCTTGAGGGCCACCGCCACCGCCTTGGCCGTCCCCGGGCTGGTGTCGAAGACCAGCATGTACGGCCCGGCGCTGTTCACCCGGAGGATGAACTCCTCGATCTTCCCCATCGATTTCTCGTCCCCCTTCGGGACGGGCGGACGGTAGACGCCCTCCCGGCGCACGATCCCGAGGGCCTGCAGATCCCGGCTGACGCTCGACTGCGTCACCTTGAAGCCCCGCTTTCGCAGCGCGCGCCCGATCTCGATCTGACGGCTCATCGGCCTGTCTGCCAGAAGCTCGATGAGGGCCCGGCGGCGTTGATCCTGGTATTCACGGTCGATCGGCATCATGCTCTCCCACTGTCATTGACAATAACGGTGACAAGGATAGCATCTATGCGCACCGAAGCTGTCTAGTTCTTCCCTGAGGGCATTCTTCTCGCCCCGAGCCCTCTTCTGCCATCCCGGACGGCCATCTTTCCAAGATGGCCGTGTTTCTAACTTCCCGAGCGCGCGGTCTTCCTGCATGCGCCTTTCAGGGCCCTCCCGCGCGCCGATCTTTCCAGGATGGCCGCGGTTTTAGCTTCCCGGGGTCCCATCCTGCTTCCCCAGCCGCCATCCTGGGCTTTTCAGCCTCCATCTTTCTTCCGAGACCGTCATCCTGGGCTCGCGAGAGAAAGCTTGCACAGAATGGTATGCATTCTGTGCCGGCAGTATAGGACATGGAAACAAAGGTCGAGAATTTTCAAATTGGTTCGCATAAATCTATTGACAGGCGGGTCTGCCGAGTCTAGGATGAGCCCGGATTCGAGGTTCTCAGTAGGTGAACGACGGAAAGGAGGTCCGGATGACCTGAGAGAGGACGTGTGTCTGTACCTGTGACCCTAACGACTCGATCGAGGGCGGGAAACCCTCGGAAACCAGACAAACCAAAAAAGGAGAAAGAACATGGCTACTTTCACGTTGGCAAAGTTAATCTCGGACTGGGAGCTGCTCAGCGCCGCTCTGCAGCCCCACCTCACGGACATGCCCTACCTCCGGGACAAGGCGACCGAGCTCCAGGGGCTCATCACCGAGGCCAAGGGGATGGACACCCGGCAGCAGGACCTGCGCGGCAACCTTCAGGAAACCGTCCGGCAGCGGAAGGAACTGGAGAAGCGGGGGAATAGTGTCCACCTCCATGTCGCCGCCATCCTCCGGGGCAGCATCGGCTTCGACAACCAGACGCTCCTCGGCTTCGGCCTCAAGCCGCGCCGGCCGCGCCGGAAGAAGCCGGCGGAGGCCACCCCGACGGAACCGGCCGCGAAGCCGTAGACGACCGGGCTTGACTGAGTTCCTTTGGGCTCTTTGGTCTCTTTGAAAACTGAATCGAATTGAATCGAAGCGGCCCTTCGACGGGCTTCCCGGCAGTCGTGCGCCGGGGGGCCCTCTTTTTTTTGCCTCCAAGAAGAGGTTATACTTTCTGTAAGGATTATGACCATGGCTAATCTAGTGGGAGAGAAAGGTCAGATCGTCATCGAAAAGCCGCTCCGGGAGGCGCTTGGAGTCCAGCCGGGTTTCCTCACCGTCCAGACGCTGGTCAAGGACCACGTCGAGATCCGCTTCTATCCTCCGGAGCACGACCGCTCAGTGAGAGGCGCTCTGAAGAAATATGCGACGCGCGTCCTCTCGACGGACGAGTTGCGGGAGGCGCGAGACAAAGCCTGGGAAGAGGCGGCAACGAAAGACTGGGGCCGGGATGGCAAAGAGAGTTGAGCGAGGCGCCCGCCTTTCTGGATACGAACTATGTCGTGCGTTACCTCACCGACAGTCCGCCTGAGATGGCGGCGCAGGCGGCGCAGGTCATCGACAGCGACGAGCCGCTCATCCTCAGCGAGCTCGTGATCCTGGAGTCTGGGTATGTCCTGGGCTCCGTTTACAAGGCGTCGCGCGAGGACATCGTGGACGGGCTGATCGAGCTGGTGCAGAGGAAAAACATTCTTCTTCTAACTCTGCCGAAGCCCAGAGTCCTGGCGGCACTGGAGATGTGCCGTTCCTCGAAGCGTTATTCGTTCAGGGACGCATTTCTCTGGGCACAGGTTCTGGAGTCCGGTCCCAGAGGGTGTATCTATACCTTCGATGGACGCTTCCCCTCGTCGGGGATCACTGTGCTGGGCGCTCCTGCGTCAGAGTAGATCGGCGAATTCAGTCCCGAACCGGTGCGCGTCGCCCGGCCAGCGGGCGGACAGGTAGGAGCCGTCGCGGACGGTGAAACCCGCCGCGAGATTCCCCGGGCTGTCACGAGTAATGGGCCAGGGCCCGCGATCGAAATCCTTGGGATTCGCCTGCCGGACTTCGTCTTCCACCGTCGTCGACGGATACGTTCGATAGTAGTCGCCAAGCCAGGCCCGGGTCAGCCTCCAGGCGAGAAGCTCCTGCCGCTTCGTCAGCGCGGTCGTCCTCTTTCCGAAGAGCAGGGACGCACCCGTCGCGGTGCGGGATCGAGCGGCCACCAGCACGCCATGGCAGATGGCTCCAATGGGCTTGTTCCGCTCGGCCATCTCGATCACCTTGGCTTGGACCCTAGGGGATTCCAGGTATTCCCTCATTCCGGGGGCATGGCCACCGGGCAAAAGGATGGCGTCGAAGGTCCGCGCCGTCATGTCCTCATAGGAGATCGGATGCTTGAATTCCCGGCTCAGCTCCATCTCTCCGTAAGCCCGGCGCGCGTCGGCATTCGCCCGGAGAACGGGTGCGAGGATGAAGAGCCCTTTCCCGGTGAGCATCCTGGCGTCAGCTTTTCCAGGCAGTCCGTTGGGGGTGGCAAAAACGACCTCATGGCCGCGGGCGCGCAGGATCTGCCAAGGCACCGCTGTTTCGGTGGGATCGAAATCGGAATTCGGGATAGGCATCAAGACGGTTGGCATCGTGACTCCGGATCTTGACAGAGATGAAGCCAGCCGGCGCAGTCGCCCCCTTCTCGCCGCCAGAGATTTCAATCCCGGGCGGCGAGGCCACGAATGCCCAGCCCTCCCCCCTCGGCTTGGCGCTCATCTCTTGCACCTTGGCCCGGCTCTATTCTGGGATGGTATATTGTTGTGGTATAAACGTAGTGAACTTACTGTATAGAGCCGAGCAGATGTCCGATCAGCAGGGCAGTCCGTGCCCTGCGCGTCCATTAACGCGGTGCAGCCTACGTCGGCGAGATTCGAATGTCGGGTCGTTCGGGCAAGTCGATCTTGGACCAGGGCCTGGTACCGCATTATGCGTGTTGAAAGGAGTTTTTCGATGAAGAAAAAGGCAACGCGGTTCGTGCTCAACCGGGAAACGATTCGTAACCTCTCAGACGGCAGATTGCAAGGTGTGGCCGGCGGGCAGACCACGCTTTGTGGTGGAACTTCGAGCAGCGACCCGTGCACGGGTACCCTGTTCTCGGATTGTCATTGCCCCACCATTGCTGACTCTTGTGCCTGCTAGTGAACGTAGGGAAGGCTTGATTTAAGCTGGTTGCGGTGGGGACGGTATCTGTAGGCCGCAGGGGTTGCTGTCCGGCGGCTTCGCCCAAGTGCCGGCGCCCCGGTTTTGACTATAGCTCCGTTCCCGCCGCACTCCTCAAGGGCTTGGGCTCTCGCGGTACTACCTGATTCGGGAGATCGGGGCACAGCCCCCCAGCCCTACCGCCTGCCCTCCCCGCCGGGCGGTCTCCAGCCGGGCGGCCAGCTCGCGCACCATTCCCGCCGTGACCTCGTCGCGCTGGGCGGCCTCCCGAAAGAGGAGGACGGCGGCGACCGCCTCGCGGTGGACGTCCCGCGCCTCGAAGAGCGCCGCCATCTCCTCCGCGAGCGGCAGGACGTCCGCCGTCCGGCCTTCCTTCAGATAGAGGAGGGCGAGATCGAGGGACGCCATCGCGGCGTCGTATCCGTTCCCCTGCCGAACGAAGCCGTCGCGGGTTTCGCGGAAGAGCCGCTCGGCCTCGGCCGTGTTTCCCAGCCCGGCGGCGATCTTCCCGCGCAGCCAGGAGAGCCGGAGCTGCAGCCACGGTTCCGGGATTTGCCGGTAGAGATCCTCGTCCGCCGCCACCAGGTCGGCCGCCTGCGCGTACCGCCCCGCCTCGGCGAGATAGAGCGCCAGGTTGTGGCGGCCACTGAGGTACAGACGCGGCTCCTCCTGCGGTGTGAACCTCTCCAGGGCGGCTTCCGTGGTCTCGATGGCTCGCTCGAAGAGACCTTGCTGGAAAAATAGGGCTCCCAATTTGAGGAGGACCCGGGCGGTCTCGACGGTGGCGCTGCTGATCCGAAAGAGCATCGCGGCACGGGTAAGCAGCTCCTCGGCCTCCTGGAACCGGCGCTGGTCCTTGCGCAGCGAGCCCTCGAGATGATCGATCTGGGCCAGGGCGAGCGGATCGGTGACGCCCTGGTTTCTGACCAGATAGCGGACGTACCGGAAATGCTCCTCGGCCTGGCGCAGATCGCCGCCGGCCCGGCGGGCGTTCGCCATCTGGGCGGACGCGAGGGAGAGCAGGGAGAAGGTGTCCGGATGATCCGGAGAGCGGTGGACGACGGCGCGGGCGAGCTCGGCGAGATCGTACCCCTCCCGGGGGTCGGCGGGAGTCCGCCGGCGGCTCTCCTGGATCAGCCGCTCGGCGAGGACGGGTCCCCGGAAGCGGCTGCGGGACCGGCCGACGCGGCCGAGGCGTTCCGCGGATGGCATCGCGAGGAGCACCTCCAGGTCCCGCTCGGCCTGCCGCATCCGCTTCGCGAGATCGGACGCGTGACGGCCGAGGACGGCCGGAAGCGTCTGGAGGGCGTACGTATAGCCCACCGCGGCCGTCCCCTCCTCCCGCCAGGCCTGGATCTCCCGGCGGCAGACGGGGCAGAGGCTCTCGAGGTGCTGGGTTTCGATCTGGGCGAGAGCGCGCTCGGACAGTTCGCCGCGCGCCACGGCGCGGAGCAACTCGCGGGTGATGTGGATGTCGCTCAACCGTTCAGGTCCATGGGATTCAAGGTCTCTGATTGGATAAGTCACGCGAGGGTCCGGTTTCGTGACACCCGAGAAAAACGGGTGCCGGCGGAACCTCAGAGCCCGCCGGCACCGGACGCCTACCCGTTCGGGTCGATCTCCGGCCCGAGCTCGCCGCTCCCGCTCCGGACTGAGGCCCCCGATCCGCCGGACGGCACCCCCGTGACTCCATCCGGATCGATCTCCGGCCCCAGCTTCGCCAGCCACCCCGAGGGAGCCACCCATCGCACCACCGCCCGCCACGCTGCCGCGGCTTCATTCCCCGCGCCGCGCCTTCCTCTCGGCCGCTCCCCAGCCATCGCCGGCAGGGAAACCAGCGTGAGCATCACGACCAGAACGAGACGACGCCAACCGCTTCGATGTGCCATACACCCTCCTTCTGGAGATCGCCGCCCTTCCTCCCGGGGATGGGCGGGTGGGGGGAGCTCCTGTAGGAATAGGTGCTGGGTGAGGAGAGGAGGTGAAGCTTGGAGGAGTCCGATTGACGGTTGCTCATCTTGACAGCCGCCGTAAAGCTGTAAATACTGCCACTGTGAAGACGACCTTCGATCTGCCCAACGCGCTGGTCAGGAGAGCCAAGGCTCTCGCTGCCCAACAAGGGCGCCCACTGCGCGACTTGGTGGCGGAGGCGATTGACGAGAAGCTGGAGGTCGCAGCCGGGGGAGAGATGGACGCGACGAACGCCAGAGAGGTCAGGCGGGAAGCCTGGGAACGCTGGAAAAGCCGGCTGGAGCGGCGCCCGGATGGGACGTGGTTCAATCCCGAGGGTATTGACGACGAGGCCTTTTTCCAGTCGCTTGAAGAGATTCGCCAAGAGCCCTGGACACAGCGCGATCCGTTCGGCAACGGGTAGGCGCTACCCTACTTCCTAACTGGCTGCCAGCGCGATGTTCCTGATCGACACCAACGTCTTCTCAGAGTTGATCCGTCCGCGCCCGAACCTGCCCGTGGTTCGCCGGCTGCTTTCAACCGATCCGGCGGTGCTCTTTGCCTGTGAGATGACGCGCTACGAGCTGCGTTTCGGCGCGGCGATCCACCCAAAGTCGAGCGAGATTTGGGAGAAGGTGGAGCGCGAGATTCTGCCTCTACCGATCTGGCTCCCGATCGAAGAGAGGGTCGCGCTCGCAACCGCCGACATCCAGGCTGCGCTGCGCAAGAGCGGAAAGCCGATCGACATGCCTGACGCCTTCCTCGCCGCGACGGCTCGAGTACACGACTTGGTGCTCGTGACCCGCAACGTTCGCCATTTCCAAAACGTTGCCGATCTCGTGATCGAGAACTGGTTCCCTGCGGAAGAATCTGAGCACTAAGCACTGGCAAGCCCCTTTCGTAGGGGCCTGCATAGAATCTGGCATCCATCTCTCTTTCCCGAGGAGGAGGTATGAAAAACATGACATTCGATTTCAAGACGCCCCAGGAAGGAATGCCGGAGGAAAACGAACCCGTTTTGGTACACCTCGATGAGGGGAGCGAGTGGGCTATCGCGTACTACGGCGGCAGTAAATGGTGGTTCGACGTTCCTTCAGAAGCTTTTGACCAAGTGGCCCATGAGACTGGACAACGATTGCCTGTGGAGATGGTCGAGGTTGGATTCAGGAGAATCACACATTGGGCGCGGCTACCCAAGATCCAGAGTGGAACTTGAGGCTGCTGTGTTCTGCAGGGCTCAACTCGGCACTCACCACGAGGATAGGTTCACCCGAATAATCCCGGCATTGAGCCGCGCCAGGAAGGAAATGTCAGCCGCAACACACCCCGCGCCGAGCGACTTGTCGAAGATGGAGCTGCACGAGCTCGCGGACGGATTGCTTCACCCGGAGCCGGGGGCTTCACCGAATAATCCCGACATGAATAATCCCCGCCGGACCGGCGCCGTGTCGTGAAGGACAGCGCGCTACCTGAGTCGTGGCCGCAGAATGGCACCGATCACCGCCGTGACCGCCAGCGATACCGCAATCAGGCTCCACTCTACATTCTGGCTCCGCATCACCACGACGGAGACTACCGCGGCCGCCAACGCGTAGAAGCGCAGCGCGCGTTTGGCTCCGGCGCTCAGTTGCCGTGGCTGTAACCGTGTGGTCACGCGCTGCGTGAACGTTGGCGTCAACGTCGGGGGGGCGGCGGCGTTCATCGATTCCCGGAGCAGCGCCTCGATCTCGGTGGGCTCAGGCATTGTCATATCCTCGGTTCTTCAACATCGACTGCAGAAGCTGGCGCGCGCGGAACAGGTAGGATTTTACCGTGTTCTCCGGCACGTCGAGCAGAGTTGCGATCTCGGCGATGCTTTCACCCATCCAGTAGTGTAGCCGCAGCGCTGATTGGTAGATTGCGGGTAACTCCGCGACGCATTCCGCCACCACGGCGTCGCGTCGCGCCCGTTCAAGCCGCGTCAGCGCGTCCGGGTCGGCCGCCGCCTGTCGAGCTAGGGCATCGTCGGTGACGTGCGGCGCGTTGAAGCGCACGCGTGACTTGAGGTTGATCGTCTGATTGAACGTCACCCGATACAGCCAGGTGCCGAACTTCGACTCGCCGCGAAACGACTTGAGCGCATGGTGGACGCGAAGAAACACCTCCTGCGTCACCTCTTCAGCCTCACCGACGAACGCTTGGCCGAGAATCGATACGGCCAGGCGAAAGACCCTGTCGCGATAGTGTTCGAGCAGCGCCGCGAACGCCTGCTCATCACCCGCCGCGGCGCGTGCTACGAGATCGCCATCAGCCTCCATGACGCGTCGCCGAGTCGGACGGCGCTGACGGGAGGGACAGCCGGTAGAAGAGAATCAATCCCAGGCCCATCATCGCGACCGGCAGCGGAACCGCCCAGAACGGCTGCCCCTGAGCGACGATGGCGAGCATCAGCATCGCGCCGGCCCCGAACGCCGTGAGCACGATGCCAATGGCGAGCGGGGTCTTCGGGTCAGGCGGACGCCGCCATGCGCTCGGGGGCGGGTCGATCGGTACTTCCGGAAGCGGAATGCCCTTGTCGATGGCCGCCAAGCGCTCGGCGTGGATGATGTCGAGCCGACGCTGCTTCTCTCGCTGCTTCAGGTACTGGTAGCCGAGGAATCCGGCGATGAGCGCCATGACGATCAAGGCGTCGGCAATCGTGTGGTGCATGGTCGTAGCTCCTCAGGTTTCGGACAGTGTCATTGAGCAACCGGTTGCGGCGTCTGCGACAACCTGGAGACTCTGCCGTACGCTTCGTGCTCGCGCCTCATCAGAGGTCCTCCCTGTTATGCGCTTGTGACAGGGCGTCCCGCCAACGGGTTGCAGGCCAGCGGCGGCCCTCGGTGCCTACGCGCCATATCGCGGATGGACAGCGGGTCCTCTATATAATGTGCCTCAATGTCTGGCTGGGCGCTCGACCTGGGGACTACGAACTCCGCGGTGGCTTGCTGGGACGAGTCGCTCGGAAAGCCGCGTCTCATCGATCTGCCCGCGATCTGCCGGAAGCTCGAAGCCAAAGATCCGCTCGAGGGGGCGCACTTGGTGCCGTCGGCTGTCGATTTCATCGAGAAGCCCGGATTTCTCGATCGGCTGGGAAGCTGGCCTCCGCTGGCGCGGCGGTTTTTCATCGGCCGGCGGGCACTCATCGGGCGGCCGGCACTCGAGCGCAACGGCGGCGTGGTTCATCCGTCGTTCGTGCCCACTTTCAAGCCTGGCCTGAGCGGCGAGTCGCTGCGGCCGCTGGCGAGGGTGGAGCACGAGAGCGTCACCGCCCGCGATGCCGCCCACGCATTCCTGCGCGAGCTGCTGCGTGAGGTCAAGCGGGCGGTGGGACACCGGATACGCGACCTCGTCGTCACGTCTCCGGTGACGGCGTTCGAGACCTACCGCGCTGAAGTCCAGCGCGTGCTTCGCCAACTGGGCGTACGCCGGGTCCGCTTCATCGACGAGCCGGTGGCGGCCGCGCTCGGCTACGGAATCAGCCTCAGCCATACCCGCACCGTCCTCGTCGTGGATGTGGGAGGGGGCACGATGCACGCGGTCCTCATCCGCCTTTCGCCGCAAGGAGCCGTCAGCGGGCAGGCGACCGTGCTGGCCAAGCAGGGGCGTCCCCTGGGCGGCAACGCCGTCGATGGCTGGGTGCTGTCCGACCTCTGCCGGCAGATGGGCTACGACCTCACCGCCGAAGAGGCGGAAGACGACGAGATCAACCGGCTGTGGCGGCGGCTGATGCTCGCCGAAGCCTGCCGGGTGAAGGAATCCGTGTACTTCGAGGAGGAGTCCGCGTTCCTGATGAGCCCCGGGGGAGTGGCGTCCCGGGGGGCGGCCCGGCCGGGCAGCGGAGTCGCCACGCTCACTCGCGCCCGCCTCCGGGAGATCCTGCACGAGCAGGGGTTTTATCGCGCCCTGGCCGTATCCCTGGAGGAAGTCCTGGAGCAGGGGGGCGTGGCCGCGAGCGACGTGGAGGACGTACTGCTGGTGGGGGGCTCGACGCTCCTGCCCGATTTCTTCCCCTGGTTTGCGGAACGCTTCGACCGGCGCCGGGTCAGGGCCTGGCAGCCCTTCGAGGCGGTGGCCTATGGCGCCGCCTGCTTCGCCGGCGATCGGATGGACGCTCTGGATTTCATCGTTCACGATTACGCGTTCGTCACCCACGACCCGGAAACGGGCGCGGCCCAGCACACGATCATCGTGCCCAAGGGGACGCGGTTCCCCACGTCGCCCGAGTTGTGGAAGAGGCAGTTGGTGCCGACCTGCGCGCTCGGTGAGCCGGAGAGTCTCTTCAAGCTTCTCATCTGTGAGGTCTCGCGCTCCGACGGCGGCGAGCGGCGCTTTGTCTGGGACGCCGCCGGCGACGTCCACAAGGTGGGAGGCTCATCCGGCGACGCCCTGGTCGTGGTGCCTCTCAATGCGACGAGCCCCACGCTGGGCTACCTCGATCCACCGCACTCCCCTCGCGACCGCCGCCCCCGCCTGGAGATCGCGTTCGGCGTGAGCTCCGAGCGCTGGTTGATGGCCACCGTCCGGGACCTCCTCACGCAGCGGGATCTGATGCGCGAGGAGCCGGTCGTACGGCTGGTCTGAGCTGCCGGTATGTTGGAATTGGCAGTCATGCTTCTGACCGGCGGCTTCTCCTTCTGGGCCATCGTCCAGGGCAATCAGTCGCGCCTGCGGAACTGGCGGAGTGTTGTGGAGTCGTGCGGCTTGCGCGTGGAGGAGATCTCCAGCCCCCGGGCGTGGCGAATAAGGCTCCATGCACGGGCGGAACCGTTGGGGGTGTGGATCGAGAGCGTTGGCCGCAACCAGCGCACCGTCCGGATCACGGCCGCCGTTCCAGGGCCGCCGGGTTTCTCCGGAGTGCGGATCCGCCGCGAGTCGCTCATGCCACGGGGGGGCCGCGAGATCGAGGTGGGAGACGAGATTTTCGACACGATGTTCTTCGTCGAGGGGCCGAGACGGCTCGTGTTCACGCTGCTCGATGGTAAGACGCGCGGGCTGCTGAGGAACATAAACGGCTTGGGCCCGCTGGGGATCGCCGGCGGCGAGATCCGGACAGAGACGCCGGAGGGTCTGCTCGACCTCGTCCTGCCCATGCTCCTCGACGTCGGCCGGCGGTTCGCTCAGCCCGTAGACGTGGCGCAACGCTTGGCCGTGAACGCCGGGGAGGATTCCGAGGCTGGGGTACGGCTCTTGAACCTGCGCCTCCTGGTCCGTGAATTTCCTGGGGAACCGGGGACCCTCGATACGCTCCGCAACGCCGTCTGGTCGGATCCGAGCCTCGAGATCAAGCTGCGAGCGGCCAGCGAATTAGGCGTGGAAGGCCACCCTGTCCTCATGGCCCTTGCGGAGAGCATGGTGGATGACCTCTTGAGCGCGCAAGCCGTCTCGACCCTGGGGCAAAATCTCCCGTTCGAGCGCGTGAGGGCGATCCTCGACCTCTCCTTGCGGAGGCGCCGCCTCCAGACGGCCCGCGCCTGCCTGGAGGTTTTAGGCTCCAGCGGAGACGCCGCGGACATCGACATGCTGGCGAAGGTGATGGCGCTCGAACAGGGCGAGCTGGCCGCCACCGCGGCCCTGGCCCTGGGCGTGACCGGCTGCGCGGCCGCCGAACTGCCGCTGATCCTGGCCCTCCAGGGTGAGAATACGGACGACGTCCGGGTGGCCGCGGCGAAAGCGCTGGGCCGCGTCGGCTCGGCCGCGGCCGTGCTGCCGCTGAAGGAAGCGACCGAGCGCTCCGCGGGCAACCCCGAGCTCCTCCGGGCCCTGCGCCAGGCGATCGCCGAGATCCAGTCCCGCCTTCCAGGCGCCTCGCCCGGTCAGTTGTCGCTGGCCGGGGTCGAGGTGGGCCAGTTATCGCTGGCGCAAGCTGAGGCGGGCCAACTGTCGCTGGCCGCCGATCCGGCCGGGCAGCTCTCGCTTCAGCCGAAGGAGCGGAGAAACAGGTTCAATCCGGCCTAGAAAGCGTTGACGAAAATACAGCTTGGCAATAGGCTACCCGCCAGGATCGACCAGCAACGGGGCACTGCGGAAATGACGACCGGCGAGGCCAGACAGCTTTTCGGCGACGGATCGAACTTCGATCTCCCTGAGACCCTCGACATCCTGGGGCGCACTCCCACGGTGCTCAGCACCCTGCTCCGGGGCACCAGCGGTGCGTGGCACGCCATGAACGAGGGGCCCGGCACCTGGAGCGCGTTCGACGTGGTGGGCCATCTCATCCACGGCGAAGAGACGGACTGGGTTCCACGGGCTCGCATCATCCTCGAGCGTGGCGAAGGTCGACCCTTCGAGCCGTTTGATCGTTTCGCCCAGTTCAATCGTTTCGAGGGTTGGTCGCTCGAGAACCTCCTCGACAGGTTCGCCGAGCTTCGGCACGGCAACCTCGAGATCGTCCGAAACTGGCGTCTGACCGAGGCGCAGTTGGCGCTGCCCGGGCGCCATCCTGAGCTCGGGCCGGTCCGTCTTCAGCAACTCCTGGCAACCTGGGCCGTTCACGACCTCAACCACATTGCCCAGATCGCCCGCGTCATGGCAAAGCGGTATACCGAAGACGTCGGTGCCTGGCGAGCTTACCTCTCCATCCTCAATGGATAGCATCGCAGCGCTGCTGGATTGAAGAATTCCCACGCTTACAGGGAGGATCTTGATCTACGCGGCAAGGCGGTCATAATGACCGCGGGCTCGACCACCTTCTGACGGCTCTCAACGGCTACATTACTCAGCACAAGTACGCGGGGACGCCCAACCGCCAGCGTCAAGTGCCAGAATTCCCCTGGGCGGGCGGGCTCCCTGCTCGGAGTACAATGAGGCGGTCCTCATGAAGAGCGCGACTCCAGGTGTCGGTGCACGAGGGATGCGGGCGGGAGCCGCGGTCCTGCTGCTCCTCGTGCTGCTCCCGGGTGTCCTCCTCGCCCAGGAGAAGTCGCTCCACTGGGCCGAGCTGGCGGTACGAGCCCGGCTCGACTCGGCGGGCGTGCTCCACGTCGAGGAGCGGCAGGCGATGGTCTTCACCGGCGACTGGAACGGCGGCGAGCGCAGCTTCAATCTCCGGCTGGGCCAGCATCTCGATCTCCAGCGGCTCGCGCGGATCGATCCCGCCACCGGCGAGGCCCGCGCCCTGGTCGCCGGCAACCTCGATCGAGTCGATCAATACGCATGGGCCAAATCGTCAACCCTGCGCTGGCGGAGCCGCCTGCCGTCGGATCCGCCCTTCGATCAAACGGCCATCACCTACGTCCTCGACTACACGCTCTCCGGCGTTTTGGAGAAGAGCGGCGGGCTCTATCACCTGTGGCACGACTTCGCCTTCCCCGACCGCGTCGGGGAGATCGAGCGCTTCACGCTCGACCTCGACCTGGATCCGGTCTGGCGGCCGGTGGCGGGCGTGCCGGGGCACCTCGAGCAGCAGCGCCTGATGCCCGGCGAAAGCATGCTGGTGAAAGCGGACCTCGCTTTCCAGGGACCGGGTGAGGCCCGGCTCACGGGCATCCGCGCCGCCACCCCCGCTCCCCTGCGGGCCGCCTTCTTCGCGGCTTCCCTGATCGCGATGGTCCTGCTCTACGCCGTCTTCAGGAAGCGCGAGGGGGAGCTCGGCCGGTTCTCGCCTCCGGACGTGCCCGCGGGCTGGGATGAGGGCTGGCTGCGGGAGAACGTCTTTCTCTACCGGCCCGAAGAGGTGGGCGCCCTCTGGGACCGCAAGATCGGCGCACCGGAGGTCGCCGCGGTCCTGGCCCGGCTGGTCGGAGAGGGCAAGCTGGCCAGCGAGGTGCGATCCCGCCGTTCCTTCTTCGGCGACAAGGATGTCCTCCATCTGACCCTGAAGAGCCCTCTTTACGAGCTCGTCGGCTACGAGCGGAAGCTCATCGACGGGCTCTTCTTCGACGGCCACACGGAGACGGACACCGAGACGGTGCGGAAGCACTATGAGCGGCGCGGCTTCGATCCATCGGCGATCATCCGGGAACCCCTGGAACGGCGTCTGAGTCGGCACGCGGAGATCCAGGGGACCCGCCTGACCGGCGGCGGGCGGCGGACCTTCGGGCTCTTCCTCGCCAGCCTCGCGCTCTTCGGCCTCGACGCTCTGAGCGGATGGCCGCAGGGCATGGTCTTCACCCTCGTCGTGCTCTTCGCGGCGCTGTGGCTCTACATCCCGGGGCTCGTCACCGCCTTCGCCTGGCGCAAGCGCACCCAGCGTCTGGACGCGGCATCGCTCAGCTTCCTGCTGCCCGGCCTCGGCATCCTCGGCCTCTGCGTCCTCTCCACCTTCTTCGACGACTGGTTCCCGTTGCGGTTCGTCGCCCGGCCCGGCCTGTGGGGGGACCTCGCGCTGGCCATACTGCCGGTCGCCGCCTGGAGCGGCCTGCTCAACAACGCCCGCAGCCGCGAGACCGCGTCGGCCATCCACCGGCGCCAGCTCCTCACCGCCGCCCGCCGTATCCTCCGCGGTGAGCTCGACCAGCGCGAGCCGCGGCTGCGCGACGAGTGGCTCCCCTATCTCCTCGCCTTCGGATTGCAACATGAGATGGATCACTGGTTCCGAGCCTTCGGCGCGGCCGGCACGGCGGCGGGCGGCTTCACGGCCGGCTCCTCCTCCGGTTCCTCGGGAGGCGGAGCCAGCTGGACGGGAGGCGGCGGATCCTTCGGCGGCGCCGGTTCCAGCGCCTCCTGGGCTGCCGCGGCCACCGGCCTCGCCGCCGGAGTCTCCGCCCCCAGCTCCAGCGGCGGAGGAGGAGGTGGCGGAGGCGGCGGCAGCTCGGGCGGTGGCGGGGGAGGCGGATGGTAGAAACGATGTTCTATAACGGCGGCGCCGGGCGTGATCGGCGTCTCCAACAAGGAAGTTCATCGTGTTTGTGGCGAGTTGGGCTTCACGCATTACGAGAACATGATCAATCTGTACCGGCTGACCGGCCAGGGGCGTTTCCGCTTTATCGGCCTGCCGCTCAGGATCCGTGGCGGAACCGGTTCGCCGGTGCGGCGGTCGCTGCCTTTGGAGGGTGACCTCGCCGCGTGATGGTGCCTTCAACCTTGTCCTGTGGTTGAATGACCTCAGGGCTTCCGCGGACCGCCGCGGTGGCGTGCGATTTCTTCCTTGCTGAGCCGTAGAAAGCGGGCCGCGTTGTTGTAGAAGATGTCGCGCTTCTGTTCTTCGCTCAGAAAGGGCGCTTCCTCGATGGTCTTGATGGCGACGTCGATGGTCCGCGGCCAGACCATCTGGTCGGAACCCCACATGATCCTTTTCTCAAAGCCCGCGTCGATCAGCCGCTTGAGCTGACTGTAGAAGTGCGCTCTGGGGAACCCCCAGTCGTTCTGCGCGATGTCGACATACACCTGCGGGTTGGAATAGAGCAGCGCGATCGTCTCGTCTACCAGCGGCGAGCCGTAGTGCATCACGTAGATGCGCAGCTTGGGATGGCGGATCATCACCTCTTCGAGTTGCAGGGCGCTGGTCAGCCGGGCCCGATAGGTTGGATAGCCGCCGACGTGCGTGCCGCCCGGAGGGCCTTCGCCGAGGTGGACGCCGACCGGGATGTCCAACTCCTCGGCCAGGGCGAAGTAGGCGTCAAAGGAGGCGTCGTCGAGCTTGAGCCCGCGGTACTGGGCTCCGACTTCCGCGAAGACGGCGAACTTGCCGGCGGCGAACAGGCGGCGGAACTCCTCCGGGCTCGGGGCAGCGCCGTCGGTCGCGAACGACACCGCCGGGATGATGCGCTCCCGGCCGGCGGCCTGCCACCGGCTGACCATCTCCAGGGATCCCGACGTAACCGCCCAGATGTTGTGCCGCTCGAGCGCGGCGAGCGACTCGGTCATGACCGCCTCGTCGGTCGCTGCGGCCGCGATCGGAGACGGGCAGGTCATCGCCCGTTCGATCGTCATCGGCTGGCGTGGGTCCAGGCCGGGAAAGTCGATCTTCTGATCGTTCGTGCAGACCGATCCGCCGCCGCCGTAGTCGCTCAGCGAATGAGCATGAAGGTGCATGTCGATGATCGGCAGCGGAGCTCTCTGGATATGGGGCGAGGTGCTAGCGCACGCCGCCAAGAAGCTTCCCAGGGAGCAGACCGCGACGAGCGCTGTCCTTTTCATGGCGGAGAGTCTATCTTACCAATGGAGGTCCACGGCATCGCGCCAGAGAGGGGGAAACGAACGCGAGTCTTTTCCCACCTGGCCGGGCGGTCCCGCTCCGGGCGGCGAGACATAGGCTGCGGCCCTGAACGTCGAGGAGGACATTGATGGAGAGCGCTCTATCGCTGCACCGGCTGCATTTCGCCTTCACCATCACCTATCACTATCTGTTTCCCCAACTGACGATGGGGCTGGCGCCGCTGATCGTCATCTTCAAGTCGCTGGCCCTCTGGAAGGGGGAGGAGCGCTACAACCGCGCCGCTCGCTTCTGGGCCAAGATCTTCGCCATCAATTTCTTCTTCGGCGTCATCACCGGCATCCCCATGGAGTTCCAGTTCGGGACGAACTGGGCGAAGTTCTCGCAGTATTCGGGAGGCGTCATCGCCACGGCGCTGGCGATGGAAGGGGTGTTCGCCTTCTTTCTGGAGTCCTCCTTCCTGGGGATCTTCCTCTTCGGCGAAAAGCGGTTCGGACAGAAGATCCACTGGCTGTCGGCGGTAATGGTCTTCGTCGGCTCGTGGCTGTCGGGTTTCTTCATCATCGTGACCGACGCCTGGATGCAGCATCCGGTAGGCTTCGAAATCGGGCCGGACGGCACGGCTCACCTCCTCAGCTTCTGGGCGCTGCTGGGCAACGAATGGGCGTTCTGGCAGTACATCCACAACATGGGTGGAGCGGTGATCACCGGCGCCTTCGCGATGGCGGCTACGGGTGCGTTCTATCTCCTCTCCCGGCGGCAGGTCGAGTATGGCCGCCTGTTCCTGCGGGTGGGGGTAGTCGCCGCGGCGCTCGCGTCGATCCTCCAGTTGTGGCCCTCGGGGGACTTTCACGGCAAGCTGGTGACCCGCTATCAGCCGGCCACGCTCGCGGCGATGGAAGGCCTCTTCCATTCGGAGGCGGGGGCCGGCATTGTCCTCATCGGCCAGCCGGACACCGACCGCCAGCGGCTCGACAATCCGATCTACGTGCCGTACGCGCTCAGCTTCCTCACCTATCGTCACTGGGAATCGGTGGTGAAAGGATTGAACGAATTTCCGCGCGACCAGTGGCCGGACAACATCGCGTTGCTCTATTACAGCTATCACATCATGGTGGGCTTAGGGACGATCTTCATCCTGATCACCGCCGTGGCGGCCTTTCTACTCTGGAGACGCCGGCTTTACGAGTCCCGCTGGATGTTATGGATCCTGATGTTGAGCGTTCCATTCCCTTACATCGCCAACACGGCGGGATGGATCACGGCCGAGGTCGGCCGGCAGCCCTGGGTGGTGTACGGGCTGATGCGGACCGCGGACGGCTTTTCGTCCAACGTCTCGGCGGGCAACACTCTCTTTTCCCTGCTCGGCTTCATGGGGATGTACAGTCTGCTGAGCATTCTTTTCCTGCTCCTCCTGTGGCGAGAATTGATGCATGGGCCCGACTTCCTGAGCGGCAAGGAACACCCGCCGTCCACGGGCTCTTCCGTCATCCCACAAACGGCTGAGGGTTGAGGAGAATACCGCCATGGAGACAATCTGGTTCATCCTCGTCGCGTTGATGCTGACGGCCTATACGGTGCTGGACGGATTCGATCTGGGGGTTGGGATCGTTGCCCCGCTGGTGGCGAGGGGGCACGAGCAGAGGCGGCTGGTGTTGCGCAGCATCGGCCCGGTCTGGGACGGCAACGAGGTCTGGCTCATCGCCGCCGGCGGCGCCCTGTTCTTCGCGTTTCCGCTGCTCTACGCGTCCAGCTTCAGCGGCTTCTACCTGCCCTTGATGATGGTGCTCTGGCTGCTCATGCTGCGCGGGATCGGCGTCGAGCTGCGGGCGCACGTGGAAGATCCGCTGGCGTGGTCGGCATTCGATTTCGTGTTCTCGCTGGCCAGTCTCCTGCTCGCGGTCTTCTTCGGAGCGGCGGTGGGGAACGTCGTCCGTGGCGTGCCGCTGGGCGCGGACGGCTACTTCTTCGAGGCCTTATGGACGGATTTCCGGGTGGGCCCGCATCCTGGCATTCTGGACTGGTACACGGTGCTCACGGGGGTGCTGGCGCTCGTCACGCTCGGAGTGCATGGCGCTCACTACCTGGCGGTGAAGATGGAAGGGGAGATCCGGGCACGCTCCCGGCGGACGGCCGCGGCGGGCTGGATAGCTCTCACGGTGCTGACGGCCGCGAGCCTAGCCGCGACGCTGTACGTCCGCCCGCAGGTGCTCGACAACTTCCGCTCGCACCCCTGGGGGTGGATCATCCCCGTGCTGGTCTTCGGGTCGCTGGCCGCGATGCCGCTTTACCGGGCGCGAGGGAAAGACCGGGCGTTGTTCCTCGCCTCGACGGTGTACATCATCGGCATGCTGGGCGGGGTAGCGTTCGCGCTCTACCCCTATCTGCTGCCGGCCAGCACGGACCCGTCCTACGGTCTGACGATTCACAACGCCAAGACGGGGGCCTACAGCCTGCGAATCGGCCTGATCTGGTGGAGCTTCGGGATCGTGCTGGCAATCGGATACTTCACCTTTCTGTACCGCTCGTTCCGGGGCAAGGTGCCGCTGGGAGAAGAGGGCGGTTATTAGTAATGATCCCCGAAGGGCCTCTTACAGACGGCGGATGCTGATGCGCGCGAACACGTGCGCGGACGAGTTGTTCGAGTACACCTGCAGATAGACGTCCTTGGGATCGGTTCCGGACTGGTGCTCCATCACGATCCCGGCCCCTTCGGCGGTGGTGAAATAGGTCTCGACCAGACTGGGTATCGCGTTGGCCGTGCAGATGCTGCCAATGACGAAGCCCGCGTCGTGATCCTCCGGCGATTCGTCCTCGAGCCGCAGGCGGCAGTAGCCGCCGTTCGCCGGCGATCGGGGCTCGACCATCTCGGGCGCCTCCTTCCCAGTGTAGTAGACGGTCGTGGAGAAGCCGGTAATGTGATAAGTCCCGGGGGGCAGACGGATGACGCCGGTCTTCTCGTCGAGCTGAATGGCTGCGTCCTTGGAGCGGGCCTCGATGCGGTTGAACACGCGCGTGTTCATCCCAGGCTGCGCGGGCTTGATGGTGGGAGAATACTCGGCGAATACGGCGTAGCACGGAATTTCGCTCATCGGTTCCTCCTCAAAGAGCTCTTCTGCCGAACGGCGCCAGGAAGAGCGGCGTGATGACGTCGCGCTGGTCGGTATAAAGGTTGACGTCGAGATCGATCGGATATTTCCCCGAGGTCCGCGACATCCGCTGGATCTGGATCATGTCTCCCACATAGACATGGACGCGCGGTTCCTCACCGCCGCCGGGGTGGACGGCGGCCGGGATCTCCGGCAGCGTGATCGTCGATGCCTCGCACGTTCCGCCCATCTGGCGGATCCTGTCGGCGAGCCTCCCCGCCGCTTTCGTCTGGTCTTTCGCCGCCGTATGGACGAGCTGGATCGGCGTTTCCGTGGCAATGGATCTGTCGGCCAGGAATCCGGCGATCCGGTCGAGGCTGCCGGTGGGAGGGGCGCCGAAGTCGCCGCGTCCCGTGTAGATCGTATCGATGTGAAAGAGCTCGGTGTTGCAGGCGAAGGCGACCCGATCCTGCCGGCCGACGGTGAGGATCGCCGAGAAGACCAGATCGTAGTCGCCGTTATCGATCCGCCTCGCGAACTCCGCGAACAGGACGTCGTTGTCGGTGCCGTCGCCCGGCAGCTCGATCGCTGCCTCGATCCAATCCGCCCGCAGGACGGGTTTTTCGTAGTGCCGGCCGATGATGTCGACGAGGGCGTTTCCGAGCTCGTACTCGAATCCCACGATCTCGGTGGAGCCCGCCTCTCTGGGGTAGTAGTAGGGCGCGGATGGGTAGACACCGATGCGGATCGAGTCGCGGTCGCCCAGCGCCGCGCGGAGACCGCCGGCCGCGTCGACGTCTTTCCAGTCCGGGCAGGAGAAGGTGTCCGGAGCGGGCCAGGGCACGCCCATGTAGCGGGAGTACAGGCTGGAGTAGTCCGTGCCGGCGGCGAATTCCTTGAAGGCCGCGCCGACGAGGTCGGTGAGCCGGGCTTTCCAGGGGGCCTTCTGGTCGTGGACGCCGAGGATCTTGCTGATCAGGTTGCGCGGGCTGTCCGGGCCCGGGCCGTAGCCCACGGTCTTCGGCTCGCCATCGCCCGTCCAGTCGGCGGTCAGATATTGCACGAAGCTCAGCTCCTTGCCGTTGAACAGGATACGGTCTGCCGAGTTCGCATGCAGCTCGCCCGCCGCGGTCCAGTGTTGCCATGACAGCCGTGAACCGTCCAGCGGGTAGGTGATCACGAAGTCGGGAGGCCACGGACAGGCGGCGGCCAGCACGGCGGCATTGAGCTTCGTCGTATCCGCTTCGCTGCCGAGGTCCCAGTACCCGACGTCCACACGGGCTCCTCTCGGGACCTCGTAGATGATTCGATGCCCCTGCCGGGTGGTCAGGTTGTATTTCATGCTTGGCCTTCCTCATCGGACAGGAAGCGTAAAAGCTTTATGACGTCGGGCACGGCTGTGCCCGATTGCCGCCAGCCGGCTTTGTCTGGTTCTTCCTGGAACGTGTGATCGAGCCTACCAGATCCCGCGGAGGGCAGCCAGTCCGAGGCTTCGGGGGAACGTCCTTCAGATCTCGTCGACGGCCTGTGAATCGTATTGCATGGCGCCGACCACATTGCCTTCCGAGTCACGGAAGAAGATCAGATGGCCGACGGTGGGGATCAGGGTCCGCGGGATGAGGATGGTGCCGCCGTTCGCCACGACGGCGGCGGCGGCGGCGTCCACGTCCGCCACCGAGACCGTGCATTCATAGCCGACCGTGGGCTGGCCGGGGACGAGCTCGCGGCGCTTCTGGAGCGCTCCGAGAGGGCCGGGCTCGCGGCCGGCGCCGGTGGTGATCTGGAAGAAACCCGGTGGTCCCCAGGCCTCGAAGCGCCAACCGAAGACCTTTTCATAGAAATGCCGGGCACGGTTCAGGTCGTCGGCATTGATCGCGAAGTGGGCGACGTGGTTGGCGGGGCGGTCGGGCATCAGATGTCTCCTTTTCCCTTGAGAACGCCCCTACGATATGCCTTTCCCGGCCTGCGCGTTATCCCTATACTGCCAGCGGATGTCGAGATCGCGCCAACCCGAGGGGCCGCAGGTCAGGACCATGTCGGTCGCTTGGGCGGCGGCCTACACCTGGGGCGACCGCGTGAGCGATTGGGGGCAACTCCTCTTCGCGTCGCGCGGGATGCTGACGGTGCACACGGACGCGGGGCTCTGGGTTGTTCCAGTCCATCAGGCCGTCTGGGTCCCGCCGGGTGTGCGGCACAGCGTGGAGGTCGCGGGAGGCGTCGCTATGCGGTCGTTGTATCTGCGCCCGCCGGTCCGGAGCGGCCTGCCGGATAGCTGCCGGGTGGTCGAGGTGTCGCCGCTTCTCCGGGAGATCCTGCGCCGGGCGATGCGCCTGCGCACGCTCGACCGGCGGATCGCGGAGCAACGGCATCTCATCGATGTCCTCCTCGACGAGATCACGGTTCTCCCGTTGATCCCTCTCGACCTTCCCATGCCCCGCGATGCGCGCGGGGTCCGGGCCGCGGCGTGGATCCGGGAGGAGCCCGCGGCGCGGCATACTCTCGCCGAGGTCGCCCGCGCGTCGGCGGCCAGCGCGCGGACGCTGGAGCGGCTGTTCCGGAACGAGACCGGACTGCCCTTCGGCGTCTGGCGGCAGAGGGCCAGGCTACTCCGCGCCCTGCAACTGCTCGCGGAGGGGGACCCGGTCGCCGGCGTCGCCAGCGCGGTCGGTTACGAGAGCACGAGCGCCTTCGTAGCTGCCTTCCGGCGAGCTCTCGGCACGACGCCTGGGCGGTATTTCAAGAAAACCGTGGCCGAGGAGGAGGATGGCGCATGACTGATCCACTTCACATCTTTGTCACGATACAGGAGATCGCGAATGATCCAACCGGCGACGCATCTGAGCAGCATTCTTGAGACGGATTCCGGGGTCGATTCTGGATACCGGCACGCGCCCAAACGCCTAACGCCCGGCGAGCCGCTCGAGCCGTCCGGCGCGGTGCTCAAGTGGTATGGGCTGCACCCCGACGACCGGCCGGTCCCGGAGGAGGTGACGCGCTTGGCGCGCGCCCGGCTCCTGAGCGAGCCTCTGGAGGCACGGGGGCTGGGTTTCGTGATCCTCCACCGCTGTGGAAAGGATTTCTACTTCCTCATCGTGTGCACCTGGCGAAACTCGAACGAGCTCTGGCAGACCGTCTTCTACAAGGACGGCGACGCGATGGCGGACTTCGAGCTCTTTCCGCGGGGCGGCGCCCACAAGCCCACGCTGTGCGTCTGGGAGCTGGTCCCTGTCTGGCACGAGCAGCAGGCCTGGGTGCGCTTCCTCACCTCGCCGCGCGATGAGGCCGCTGCCCAGGTCTGGTTGAGTGATCGGTTCGCCGGCCCCGCCTGATTGGATCAACCGCGGTCGCGGAAGAGCCCATTGAGCTCGCCGAACGGAGCGGCGTCGGCCAGGCCGTCGAACGACCCCTCCGTCGCGATCGTTCGGGCGGCGCGCAGGAAGGCTCCCCAGCCGGCACGCGCCAGTGCGGAGCCGACCGAGATGCGCCGGACGCCGAGATCGGCAAGCCGGGAGACCGAAAGCTCGCTACTGGGCGCCGACACCAGGACGTTGACCGGCTTCGGGGACACCGCCTTCACTATGACCGCGATCTCCTGAGGGTCGCGGACGCCGGGGGCGAAGAGGCAGTCGGCGCCCGCTTCGGCAAAGGCTACGAGCCGCTCGAGCGCCACGCGGGCCGGGTCCGGGTGCCCCACGAGCCAGGCTTCACAGCGCGCCGTCAGGAGCACGGGGATGCCGGATTCGTCGATCGCCGCTCGCGCCGCCCGGACGCGCTCGACCGCCAGACGTTCCTCGTAAAGGGGGGAAGCGCTGTCGCCGGTCCCGTCCTCGATCGACAGGCCGGCGACGCCGGTCGCGATGCAGAGCGCCACGTTGGCGGCCACCCCCTCGGGCTCGTCCGCGTACCCTGACTGGAAATCGGCATTCACCGGGAGCGGCGTCGCCGCGACGATGTCGCGGATGTGCGCGAGCATGGTTTCGAGGGGAATGGCCCGAACCTCATCCGGCAGACCGCGGGTGAAGGCAAAACCCGCGGAGGTGGTGGCGAGCGCCTCGAAACCCAGATGCTGGAGAAACAGGGCGGTTCCCGGATCCCAGGGGTTCGGCACGACGAAGCACCCTGAGGAATGCAATCTCCAAAAGCTGGCGATGGCGGACAACTGTGCGGGGTTGGCGTCGCTCATGGCGCTGGCCTTCTGATCTATCCCGTGATCTATCCCGGCAGTTTGGCCAGGAACCGTTCGAGGGCGCGGGAGAAGAGAGCCGGGGTCTCGGCGTGGGGAAGTGCGCCCGTCCCCTCGAAGACGTCGAGCTCGCCTTGCGGGAGGCGGCGGAGCCAGAGGTCTGCCTGGTCGACGGGGGGCTGTTTGGCCTGCCGGCCCCAGGCGATCCAGACGGGGACGCGCAGCCGGGCGAGCTCCTCGGAGACGTCGTGCCAGAGGTCGCCTCGCAGGTAGGCGGCGAGCGCGGCGCGGGCCTGGGAGGTGTGGCTTGCCCGATAATGATGCTCCAGTAGGGCCGCGTCCACCCGCTCGGGTGCGGCGTAGACCTCGCGGCGGAGATGGTGCTCGAGGGCGGCGCGGCCGGTCAGCAGGTCGAGCACGGGCGCGCCGACGAGCGGAACCGCGAGGAGCCTGCCGGTGAAGCCGTGCAGGGTACCGGCCGCGGCGGCCTCTCCCAATCCCAGGGGGGAGACCAGGGCGAGGGCTCGAACCCGGCCGGGGTGGTCCACGGCGGCCTGCACGGCGTAGGCCGCCGAGAGGCCGGATGCCACCAGGACGGCCTTTTCTCGCACCACGCCGGTCAGGAAGTCTTCGAGCAGGGCGAGGTAGCGGTCCGGGTGGTGCGTGCCGGCCACCGCTTGCGTCCGTCCCCAGCCGGGAAAGTCGGGCACGTAGACGGAATGATGAGCGGCCAGGACCTCGGCCGCCTCCCGCCACTGGTTGGCGTCGTAGCCCGGGCCGAAGGAGTGGAGCAGGACGACCGGCGAACCGCTGCCCAGCTCCTGGAAGACCACCTCGCGCCCGGAGCGCCCGGCGTAGCGGTGGGCGCGCCCCCATCGCGGGGGGGAAGGGGGCTCCGCCCGGCGGCGCAGCAGGGCGGCCGCCAGGACCGGAACACCGACCGCCGCGCCGGCGAGCAGCAGCCGGGTGGCTACTCGGCGCCCGCGGTTGTTTTTCAGGGACCTTCCGGTGCCTCTCGACATGGCCGCCGAGCATACCATTTGCGACCGCGCTCGGAACTCACACTGGCATTGGAACTCACACTGGTATTGGAACTCACACTATAATCAATGCGATGCCCGTTCGCTCCATCGTTCGCCTCGGCCACCCCGCTCTGCGCACCCCGGCGCAGCCCATTCCCCTCGACCGCATCGCGGATCCGGAGGTCCAGGCGCTGATCGACGACATGGTGGAAACCATGCACGATGCGAATGGGGTGGGCCTTGCCGCCCCGCAGGTGGGCGAAGGGGCGCAGCTCTTCGTCTACCAGGCGGCCGGTCCGCCGGAGATCCCGCTGCACGTGGTGATCAATCCCCTGGTCACCCCGCAGGCCCGGGAGGTGGCGTATGACTGGGAGGGGTGCCTGTCGATTCCCGATCTGCGGGGGCTCGTGCCGCGCCACCCCAGGGTGCGGGTGCAGGGGCTCGATCGCACGGGGCAGCCGCTCGACTACGTCGTCACGGGCTTCGAATCCCGGATCGTCCAGCACGAGTACGACCACTTGAACGGCGTCGTCTTCCTCGACCGGATGCGCGACTTCAAGACCCTGGCCTACTTCGACGAGTGGGAGAGCTACCTGGTGGGCCGCTCGCCGCAGGATCTCGACGACACTGCGGTTGGATAAGGGCAGCCGCTGAGTGCGCGAGCTTGCCGTCCTCTGGGCAGGACGCCACCAGCGCTCCAACTGGGAAGAGATCTGTGCCTCCTACCGCAAGCGCATCGCCCGCTTCGTGCCGGTGCGCGACTTCCCCGTCCGTGCCCGCGTCGCGGCTGACGACCCGCAGCGCCTGAAGGCGGAGGGGGTGGCGCTGCTCGCCGCCCTCCCCCCTTCCGCCTGGACCTTCGCCCTCGACAGCCGGGGGGAGGTGCTCTCCTCCGAGCAGTTCGCGGACCGGCTCGCCAGGCTCAAGCAGGAGTGGCCCCATCCGATCGCCTTCCTGATCGGCTCCGATCTCGGCCTCGACCGCGCCGTGCTGGAGGGGGCCCGCGCGGTCCTCTCGTTCGGCCCTCTCACGCTCTCCCACGAACTGGCACGTGTCGTGCTGTATGAGCAGCTCTACCGCGCGCTCTCGATTGAGGCTGGAATGAGCTATCATCGCGAGCCCCTGTGAAGGTGCAAGGCCTGCGTATGGGGCCTACGGGGTGTGACGCCGTACCCTAGGGAACTTTTTTGCGCGTCTGTTCAAAAGGAGAAGCAAGCGTGGCCAGAACAGATAAGGTCCAGGTGGAGGAGGCCGGGTTGCCTCCGGAGCGTCTCGAGGCCCTCCGCCAGCGGCTGGAGAGCCAGCGGGACGAGATCCTCAACATGTACAAGCAGGACCTCCGGGCGGGGCAGGAGTCCGCGGACGACGGTACGGAAGACATCGTGGACCGCGCGAACAACGCCTACAACCGGGAGCTGATGTTCTCCCTGTCGGACACCGAGAGGACCACGCTGCTCCAGATCGAGAACGCGTTGCGGCGGATGGACGATGGCACGTACGGACGGTGTGCGAACTGCGGGCGGAACATCGCCCTCGCGCGGCTCGAGGCTCTGCCCTGGGCGCGCTTCTGTGTCGATTGCCAGGAGATGGCCGAGAAGGGGCTCCTGGAGGTTGAACCTTCGTAGTGTCCTGTTCCTGATCATCCAGACCTAGAGGGCTGTTGGCCGAATCCATCGAAACCTTCCTGACCCGGCTGACCCGTGGCGGCCAGCCGCCTCAGGTCTGCCTGGTCCATGGCGACCTGGTGATGGCCGAGCCGGCCGCCCGCCGGGTCGCGGAGGCCTTGGCCAGCGCCGCCGGGCTCGGCGCCGCGGCGGTGGAGGTGCACCGCCGCCCGGCGTCGCTCTCCCCCCTCCTCCAGGATCTCCGCACGTTTTCCCTGTTCGCCACTGGCAAGGTGCTGCTGGCGTCGGACTCGGCCGTCTTCGCGGACCGCGGCGCCGCCGGCGAGTTGATCGACGACGCGGCGGACGTGGTCCCGATCGCCGCCGACGGGCATTCGCTCTCGGCCCGCGAGCGGCAGGCGGCCTCGCGTCTGCTCCAGGCGCTCCACCTCTTCGACATCAACCCCTACACCGGCGAGCCCGAGCGGGCGCTCGCGGAGCTGCCGGCCTGGGTGCTCGAAGGGGGGAAGGCGCGCAAGGCGAAGCGGGGGAAGAAGCAGGTCGAGGAGCTGCGGTCCTCGCTCGCCGGCCTGCTCGACGCCGCCCGCCGGGAGGAGATCCAGGGGACCGGCGAGGGGGACCTGACGGAGCTCTCGGAGGTGGTGCGCCAGGGGCTGCCGCCGGGTCATGTTCTCGTGCTCGCCGAGAGCGCCGTGGCCACGGACCACCCGGTTGTCCGCCTGCTGGAGGAGCGCGGCGCCGTGCTCGGCGTCGGCCGGATCGAATCGGACCGCGGGAGCTGGCAGGGCCTGGAGCTGCTGACGGGGGAGCTCGAGCGGCAGACGGGGGTCGGGATCGCCGCCGACGCCCTCTCCGAGCTCGCCCGCCGCACCCTGCGGCAGGAGAGCGACAAAGGGGGCCGTTCGACAGGGGGCGTGGACGCCGACTCGACGGCCCGTTTCGCCGGGGAGTACCGCAAGCTCGCCGGTTTTTTCGAGGGAAGAACCGTCGAGGGGAAAGGGGAGGGCCGGATCGACCGCAAGCTGGTCGAACAGACGGTCGAGGACCGCGGCGAGGAGGACGTCTGGCAGCTCCTCGACGCCATCGCCGCCGGCCGCGGAGGGGAGGCGCTCGACCGTCTCCGCCGCTTGATCTCAGGGGCCGAGGACCCGCTGGTCGCGCGGCTCTCCTTCTTTTCGCTGCTCGCCTCGTTCTGCCGCCAGCTCGTCGCCGTGCGCGGCATGATGCGGGTGGCGCGGGTGCCCGCCAACGAGGGGAACTACGCCCGTTTCAAGACGCAGCACGCGCCGGCGCTGCAATCCGAGATCCCGACCGGGGGGAAGAATCCGCTGGCCGGCCTCCACCCCTTCCGGCTCCACCGCGCCTACCTCGCCGCCTGCCGGCTGCCGGAGCCGCTCCTCGCCCGCCTCCCCTCCGACCTGCTGGAGACCGAACTGCAGATCAAGGGGGAGAGCGGCGAGGCCGACGTCGCCCTCGCCCGTCTGGTGGCCCACCTGAGCCAGGCCGCCGCGGCGGCTCCGGGTGGGCGGCGGTAGAAGGGGCCGGGGGTGAGGATTCGGGGTGGGGGCAGCCCGTTTGTCCCGTTTCCATCACGGCAGGAACCAATTCTTATAGAAGGGGTTGCGCCCGATGGAAATGGAAGAGACCAGTGTCGAGCTTCTCGCTCGTCTCCGGCCTGCCCTGGAGGAGGTCTTCGCCGCCTATGGAATCTCCGAGGAGGCCGCGCGGCAGATCCTGGAGGATGCTTGCGGGATCCTGATCAGCAAGCGCTGGGACCGGCAGAACCCTGGGCGCTGGCTGCTGCGGACCGTGATCGAGAGATGCCGGAGCGTGGCGCTCGGGATCATGGCGGATCTGCCGGAGTGAAGATCTGGGGCTGCGCGGCAGAAAGCCCAGAAGGGGCGTAAGGGACAGCAGAGACAGCAGGGACGTTAAGAAGGGCCCCCTGTTGCCCCTGATCGGCCTTCTCTGGCGGGGGCGCCTAGCCACGCCCCGCCGACGCTCGCGGGAACCCGTACTCTAGCCGTAGCCGCCGGAAAATGTCCTGCAGCGCGGGGCGCTCCACACGGCGGAGGGGAGCGGTCTCGATCTCTACATCATGGACCTCCGCCTCCAGGGCCGCTTCGAGGAAGAAGCGCATCTCCTCCTCGCGCGCCGCGGCGGTAGGGGCGAGCAGGAGGACGGTCGTGATCCCCTCGGCCGCCAGGCTGTGCGCCGCCCGCAGGCGGGGCCCGGGGTCAAGGGAGACGGGGACCGGGATCAGCAGCCGCACGGTCACCGAGTGCCGGCGGTCCAGCTCGGCCAGCAGCTCCAGCTCCCCCAGGATGCGTGGAGACGCGGTGGTGATCGCGACCTCCAGCCCGTCTCCCAGCGGCATGAGCGTCCGTAGCGGGCTCGCTTCCCGCACCGGCTCGTAGGGGGCGGCCGCGGTGCCGAGGACGACCGGCTCGCGGCGGACGGCGGCGCGGCGCACCCTGCGCTCGATCGCCTCGGCGGGATCAGCCTGAAGACTGGGGGAGAGGACGAACAGCAGAGGAAGCGTCGCTTGGCGAATCATGTTACGCTCTTTTTACGCCAACCGGCCCAAGCCTGTCAAGCCCCAAAATCCAAAATCCAAAATAGAATCCCCTGTCATGCCTGAGCTGCCCGAAGTCGAGGTCCTGCGCCGGAGCCTGGAGCCCCACCTGGTCGGGGACCGGATCGAGCGCGTCGAGGTGACGAATCCCTCTCTGCGCGAGCCGGTCGACGTGCCGCGTCTGCGGCGGGCGGCCCGCGGGCGGGAGGTCGTCGCCCTGCGCCGGCGCTCGAAGTACCTGCTGATCGATCTGGAAGGCGGGTGGACCGTCGTCGTCCACCTGGGGATGAGCGGCCGGCTGACGCTCGCGCCGGCGGCGGCGCCGCCCGAACTCCATGAGCACGTAGCCTTCCATCTGCGCAGCGGCCGGCGGCTGCGGTTCCGCGACCCGCGCCGGTTCGGCGTGGTCTTCGCCACGAAGACGGCGGAGCTCGACGCCGACCCCCACTTCGTCCATCTGGGGCCCGAGCCGCTGGAGCCGGGCTTGTCCGGAAAGGTACTGGGCGAGGTGCTGGCCCGCGCGGCCGCGGGTCGGCGCGGGCCGGTCAAAGCCTTCCTGATGGACGCCGGGGTGGTCGTGGGGGTGGGCAACATCTACGCCTCCGAGACGCTCCATCGCGCGGGGGTCCACCCCGACCGCTCGGTGGCCCGCATCTCCCGGCAGCGCTGGCAGCGGGTGGCCGAGTCGGCGATGGCGGTGCTCCGGCAGGCGATCTCGCAGGGGGGAACGACCCTCAACGACTTCGCCGACGGCGAGGGGCGGAGCGGCTATTTCCAGGTCTCGCTCACCGTCTACGACCGCGAGGGGGAGCCCTGCCTCGCCTGCGGCCGGCCGGTGCGGCGGATCGTGCAGGCCGGCCGGAGCACGTTCTACTGCCCCGGCTGCCAGAGATGACCCGAGGCGGATACAATCCCGCCCGATGGAACCGCTCGCTGGGGGCCGCCGTCCTGGGTGGTTCAGCGTCTATCTAGCTGTTTAATGGAGTCAAGCCGGAGCAAGTCCCCTATGTCGATCCTTGAGACCGCACCGCTGCTGGACCCGCTTCTCTCGGCCCTGAAGTACAAGTGCTGCGCCCTCGGGGTCGCCGGCGGGACGGGGTCGGGCAAGACCACGGTCGCCCGCGCCATCCTCGACGCCGTGGGGGAAGATCGCATCGCGTTCATCGAGCAGGACAGCTACTACCGCGACGTCGACTGGCGCAACGAGTCCGAGCTGCTCCACCACAATTTCGACCACCCCTCGGCGATCGACGATGAGCTGCTGATCGCGCACGTGGCGGCCCTCAAGGCGGGGCACCCGATCGAGGTTCCGATCTACGATTTCGTGCGCCACCGCCGGACGGCGCGCACGCGGCGGATCGAGCCGCAGCCGGTGATCCTCGTGGAGGGGATCCTGATCTTCGTCGAGCCGGGCCTGCGCGAGCTGCTCGACTTCAAGATCTACGTCGACACCGACGCCGACCTGCGGTTGATCCGCCGCCTCGGCCGGGACATGGCCGAGCGCGGGCGCACGGTGCAGGACGTGCTCCGCCAGTACCTGGAGACCGTCCGCCCCATGCACCTGGAGTTCGTCGAGCCGTCGAAGCGGTGGGCGGACATCATCATCCCCGAGGGAGGGGAAAACCGGGTAGCGCTGGAGATGGTGGTCGCCCACGTCGAGCAGCTCCTCGGGGGGAAGTAAGGGCGTGGCCATTTATACGCTGCGAGTAATCGCGCGCTTCGAGGCGGCGCACCACCTGACCTCCTATCGCGGCGCGCCGGAGCCCAGCCATGGCCATTCGTGGCGGGTCGAGGCGGTGCTGGAGACGGCGGAGCTGGGCGCCGAGGGGATGGCCTGGGATTTCGTCGAGGTGCGGGGGGCGCTGCGCGAGCTGGCGGCACGGCTCGACCACCGCGACATCAACACAGTCCCCCCTTTCGACCGCGAGAGCCCGACCACCGAGCGGATCGCCGCCTGGTTCTTCGACGGCCTGAGGACGGGGCTGCCGGCCGCCCCGCTGGCCGAGATCACCCTCTGGGAGGGGCCGGACTGCTCGGCCACCTTCCGGCCATAAAAGCTGACCCGACAGCCGGCCTTGACAGCCGTCTCGTCCACCGTTAGCGTCTCTCCGCTCTCATCTCTCTTATGAAAACAAAAAAAGCTCTCCTGTTGATCATGATCCCCGTCGCCGGGATCGCCACCCTCGGGGTCGCCGGGTGCGGCAAGCAGACCCCGGTGGCCCAGGTGAACGTCGATCCCCTGAAGACGGAGCTGCCGTTCTCGCAGCTCCGGACGGTCCACCTCACCTGGACTCCGTCGGCGGCGATCGGGGACGAGAAGCCGACGGTGTTCGTCCACCTGCTCGACGGCAAGAAGAAGGTGGCCCGCACTTTCGACCACGCCTTCCCCGAGCGCTGGCGCGCGGGGACGCCGGTCTCCTATGATCTCAAGCTCTACCAGTCGGCGATGGCGGCGCCGCTCGCGCCGGGCAAGTACCAGGTGACCCTGGGCCTCTACGGCAAGGACGGCAAGCGCTGGCCGCTCGAGGGCCTGGGCGACGCGGTGGGGCGCGACGAGTACAAGGCCTTCGAGGTCGAGGTGCCGAACGCCAACCCCCGTCCCCGTCTCGCCTTCTCTCCGACCTGGATGGAGGTGGAGTCCGGCGGCGACCGCCAGGTGCTGGCGCGGCGCTGGCTGGTGAAGCGCGGGGCGATCCGCCTCGTCGATCAGCGCGCGCCCGGGGCGGTCTGGATGGTCGTCCAGATTCCACCCGCGGACATCGCGGGCTACAGGCTGGTCCTCGACGAGGGCGCGAGCGCTCCGTCGGTGCTGATCCAGGGGAACTGCGGCTGCCCGGAGACGAACCTCTCCGGGTCCGGCCTGCACGAGGTCGAGCTGAGCCTCGACGCGCCGGCGGCGGGGGACTTCTGCCACGTGCTGCTGAACCCCAACTTCACCCTCGAGCCGCAGGCCGCGAGCGGCACCCAGCGCTCGGCCTCGCTGGAGAACATCGCCTGGATCCCCGGCGGGGGGCGGAGGGCGCAGAGTCAGGAGCCGTCCGCCGACAACTCGACGCCGACCTCGCAGTAGGGCGATAGGAGAAGGCGCTCATGAAGCGAGGCGCGGCCGTGATCCTTCATCCCGAGCAGGAGAGCTATCTCGATCGCCTGCTGCCGCCGCGGGATGCCGTCCTGCGGGAGATGGAGGAGCGGGCGGCGCGGGAGAACATCCCGATCTCCGATCCGGAGGTGGGAAAGCTGCTCGGCATTCTCGCCCGGGCGACCGGGGCCCGCCGCATCCTGGAGATTGGCGCCGCCATCGGCTACGGCGCGATCTGGCTGGCGCGCGGCGCGGCGGAGGCCCGGGTTTATTCAGTCGACATCGATCCGGAGCGGCTCGCCGCGGCACGGGGGTACCTGGAGCGGGCCGGTGTCGCCGACCAGGTCGAGCTGATCGAGGGGGCGGCGCTGGAGGTGATCCACCGCCTCGACGGGCCGTTCGATCTCGTCTACGTGGACGCGGTGAAGACCGAGTACCGGAAGTATCTGGACCTCGTCCTGCCCAAGCTGCGAGTGGGAGGCGTCATCGTCTGCGACAACCTGCTCTGGGGCGGTCAGGTCGCCGCGCCCGACGAGGACCGGGAGGACCGCGACGCCGACGCTCTCCGCTCCTTCAACGGCTACCTGATGATGCATCCCCAGCTCCAGGCGGTCGTCCTCCCCCTGGGCGACGGCGTCGGGCTCGCCACCAAGATCAAGCCCACGATGTTCGAGATGGGCGGGCCTTTTTAGGGGAAGAAGAGGGTCAGGAGGGGGCCTTCCCCAGCTCCGCCCGCACCTCTTCCAGCCGCCGCCGCATCGCCTCGGCGGTCTGCGGGCGGCGGGCGAGGGAACGGTGGAGGGCCTCGCGGAAGAACTCCCCCAGGGTGCCGTCGTGCTCCGGGCAGACCTGGGAGAAGTCCGGCACCACCCCGGAGCGGATGCGGCTCACCACCTGCTGCTGGTTGCCGGCGAAGACCTTCCGTCCGAGCAGGCATTCGTAGAGCACGATCGCCAGTCCCCAGAGATCGAAGGAGGTGTCCGCCGGCTCTCCGCGTACCGCCTCCGGCGAGAGATAGGCGAGGGTGCCGGCGAAGCGGAACCGACCCGGGAAGTTCTCGCCGATGGCGGACCATCGAGGTGGGAAGGCGTCGTCGCCCCCGAGATCCAGATCCTGGGTCTCCTCCTCTTCCTCTTCCTCCTCGGCGAGCTCGAGCCTCACGCGGGCGATGCCGAAGTCCATCAGCTTGGGGACGCCGTCGCGGGTGTAGCCGATGTTGCTCGGCTTGACGTCGCGGTGGAGGATGCCGGCGGTGTGAAGCTGCGCCAGGGCGCCGGCCATGGCGATGCCGAGCTCCACGATCTCACGGGGCGCGAGCCGCTCCCGCGTGATGCGCTGGGCGAGGGTTCCCCCTTCCAGCAGCTCCATGATTAGCAGCGGCATTCCCTGCCAAGTCTCCATGCCGAAGATGGGGGCGAGGTGGGGGTGGGAGACCGCGGCTGCGGTCCGCGCCTCGCGCCGCAGCCGCAGGATGTCCTCCCTGGAGACCTGGCGCAGAGTCTTGATCGCCGCGTGCCGGCCGAGCGCCAGGTCGAACCCGCTGTAGACCACGCCCATCCCGCCGGTGCCGATCCGCCGCTCGAAGCGAAACTTCCCCGGCAGCATGTAGGGCACGACCGACGGCTCGAGCTTCTTGCTGCAGGTGCCGCAGAACACGGTGTAGGCCGGGTGGAGGGCGCCGCACTTCAGGCACTCCTTGGCGAGCTCGGACGCCGACGAGGCGGGGAGCTCGCGGGGCGTCGGGTCCTCGGGCTGAGAGGGGAGCACCCTCTCGACCTCCAGCTCGAGCACCCAGGCGGCGTTGCTGGCGATGGCGTGCAGGAGCTGGCGGTCCTCTTTGAGGAAGGGGAGGCCGCTCTTCTTCTCGCCGAGCCCGATCATGCCGAGCAGCACCCCGTCGCGCGCCAGGATCGGCACCAGCAGGCGGAAGCCGCCGTCGGCCAGGCACTGCCGCTCTTTCGGGGGGAGCTTCAGGAAGGGGGAGTGGGGGCTTTCGAGGTCGACCTCCAGCGGGACGCTGGCGTTCGAGAGGGTGAGCGCGAGCTCCGAGGAGGCGTCCAGGCGCCGCGTCCGGTGACGGGGGTCGACGAGGAGCCCCGAGCGGGCGTCGAGCGCGAAGAGGGAGACCCCATCGAGATGGAGCGCGAGGTCGATCTCCCGGGTCACCAGGTCGGCGAGGCTCGTGGAGTCGCGGATGGAGCGGATGCGCTCGACCAGCAGGGTGAGGATGTAGCGGGCGTCGAACTGCTCGCGGAAGAAGCGCCGGTCGATGGCGTCGAGGAGCGGCTTGCGATAGCGTAACGCCGCCGCTCCGACCAGGATGGCCGAGATCAGCAGCAGCGCCCGCGAGCCGGAGAAGAGCTGGGTGAGCTGCGAGTTGCGGTTGATCCAGACATAGAGGCCCAGCACGGCCGAGGGGACGGCCACGAGCGCCGTCACCATGGAGCGGGCGAGGAAGTACTGCAGGGCCCGGCGGGCGATCAGCCGGACGTCGAGCACGCGGTGGACGAGCACGGCGTAGGGGATGGTAAACGGCAGGGTGAGCGCCGGCATCAGGACGATCGTGACCAGAATCCATTGCAGCCGCGGACGGGCGGCGAAGAAATCGTGGTAGCCGGGCATGAACAACACGAGCAACAGCTCCAGGATGATCAGCCCGAACGTCAGGACGAGGATCTCCATGAAGACCCGGGCTCGCCGGTGCTCGGGCCCCTGGACTTGGCGGGCCTTCCAGGGCAGGAGCAGGAACGCCCCCGCGGTGAGGGATATCACCACCTCGTAGAAGACCATGCTCTTGTGATCGGGGGCGAAGACGGCGAGCAGCTTTCCAGCCCTGGGGATGCCTTTCAACAGGAACCCCAGCAGATTGAAGGCGAAGAGCAGCAGGCCGGCCACGGCACTCACCCGCGCCAGGAGCTGGAAGCGGCGCCGGGTCGTCAGCGAGGGCGACGGGCTGGGGAACTCGCGCACGAAGACCCAGAGGAAGTAGGGGAGGAAAGCCGACAGCTTCAGAGCGATGACCAGATCGAGGAGAACGCGGCCCAGGCCGCTCGCTGTCACGTAGCCCAGCGGCGCGTTGGCCCAGGCGGGCGCCGCCGCCAGGAAGAAGCCGCCGAGGGCGAGCGCACGGCGGTCCTCGCGGCCGCCGAGCAAAAGAAGCGCCCCCGTCGCGCCGAACGCGATCGGGAGCAGGCCGTGGTAGACGTAGGGGAAGGCAGGGTTATTACCGGCGCATTTCGCGGACGTCGCGAAAAAGGCGGCCAGCCCCAGCGCCAGCTTAATGGTGGCTAGCGGCGGGACGAGCCGCGCCGGCAGGGAGAGCCTCAGCACGGGTCCACTCCAGCGAGAGCGGGGGTGGCTCGGGCGGGCACAGCGGGGTCAGCGACGTGTCCTGCACCGTGGACGCCGACTCGTAGACGTCCTGGGGCTTGATCACCGTGGAGCCGGCATGGGCCGCCTTCAGCGCGGCGAGCCTGCCGATCGCGCGGATACGGTCCAGGACCTGAACGGCGTCGGTCTTCCATCGCTTGTCGATGACCTCCGTCGTGATGGCGTCGTAATACCATCGTTGAAGCTCCAGCGCCGCCTCGTGGGATACCCGGATGGCGCCGGCACCTTGGCCGAACGCGATCCAGATCTGGGCCATGATCCCTTCCTGTGTGTATGCCATGGTCTCTCTCCTTGGGCAGGAACCGCCCGGTTATCGACCGCATCACATCGGAGAGCAGGGCACGATCACGACCAGACCGGCCTTTCATCATAGACGATCCTAAAGTGAGATCTCCCCGCCCCACCCTGAGTGATAGATACGGAAATCGCCGGGCGGGTTTAGTTCAAGGTGAGAAGCGCGAGCGGATGGCGGCGAGCCGCTCCCGGAACTCGCGGGCGCTCGCCGGGCGCCGCGTGATCGTCTTGTGAAGGGCCGCGCGGAAGAACTCGCCGAGCCGCTCGTCGTGCTCCGGACAGGTCTGCGAGAAATCGGGGACGCGGCCGCCGCGGATGCGGGTCATGAGCTGATGCATGTCGCCGCCGCTGAAGATCTTGCGGCCGAGCAGGCACTCGTAGAGCACGATGGCGAGGCTCCAGAGATCGAACGAGGTGTCGGCCGGCTGCCCCGTGAGGGCCTCGGGCGAGAGGTAGGCGAGGGTGCCGACGAGCTGCTTCGACTCCGTCACCGAGGTGGGGGTGCGGCTCCATACCGAGGTCGGCGGCAGCAGGACCGACTCCTCGTCCAGGTTGGCCGAGGGTGGGGCCTCGTGGTCGCGCCGCAGGTCGAACATGACGCGGGCGATGCCGAAATCCATCAGCTTGGGGGTGCCGTCCCGGGCGTAGCCGATGTTGCTCGGCTTGATGTCGCGGTGCAGGATGTCCGAGGCGTGGAGGTGCTCGAGGGCCTCGGCCATGGCGATGCCGAGCTCGATGGTCTCGTCGGCCTCGAGCCGCCCCTTCTCGATGCGCTGGGTGAGCGTGCCCCCCTCGAGCAGCTCCATCACCAGCATCGGCGTGCCCTGCCAGGTCTCCATGCCGTAGACCGGGGCGAGGTGGGGGTGGGAGACCGCCGCCGCGGTGCGCGCCTCGCGCCGCAGCCGCATGGCGTCCTCGGGGGAGACCCGGCGCAGGGTCTTGACCGCCACCGCCCGGCTCAGCGAGAGGTCGATGCCGCGATAGACGATGCCCATGCCGCCGGTGCCGATCCGCCGCTCGAAGCGGAATTTGCCGGGCAGCACATAGGGGAGGTGCGACGGCTCCAGCCGCCGGCTGCACGAGGTACAGAAGACGGTATAGGAAGGGTAGAGGCGGCCGCAGTTGGGGCACTCCCGGGCGAGCTCGGCGTTGGCGGCGGCGGAATCCGCGGGAGCGGTGGGCGGCTCCCCACCCTCCCCCTCCGGCCCGCTCCGTTGCGAGGAGCCGCCGAACGAGCGGGTCAGCTCCAGCTCCAGCACCCAGGCGGCGCTGCTGGCGATGGCGCGCAGGAGCTGCCGGTCCTCCTTGAGGAAGGGGAGGCCGCTCTTCTTCTCGCCGAGCCCGATCAGGCCGAGCAGCGAGCCGTCGCGCGCCAGGATCGGCACGATGATCCGGAAGCCGCTGTCCACCAGCCAGTGGCGCTCCTGCTCGGGGAGCTTGGCGAGCGGGGAGCGGGAATCCGCGAGCACGACCGGCAGCGGCTCGCTGGCGCTCGCGATCAGGGTGGCGAGCGACGAGGAGGCGTCGAGACGCCGGCTGCGGACCTTGGGGTCGGCGAGCACCCCCGAGCGCGGGTCGAAGGCCATCAGCGACACGCTCTCCGGATGCAGGGCGAGGTCCGCCTCGCGGCAGAGCAGGTTGGCGAGCTCCGCCACGCCGTGGGTCGCCCGGATGCGCTCGACCAGCAGGGTCAGCGTCTGGCGGGCGTCGTACTGCTCGCGGAAGAAGTGGCGGTCGATCGAGTCGAGCAGGTTCCGGCGATAGCGCAACGCTCCGAGCCCCACCACCGCGGACGAGCCGAGCAGCAGGAGGCGGGGGCCGCCCGAGAAGATCTCCTCGACCCTCGATTCGCGATGTGTGTAGAAATAGACCGCCAGCGCCACCACCGGCACCCCGGCGATCACGATCGCCGTGTAGCGGGCGAGGGCGTACTGCAGCGCCTTGCGAGCGATCAGCCGGACGTTGAGCACATGGTGGACGATGACGGCGTAGCCGGCCGAGAGCGGGACCGAGCAGAAGAGGACGAACAGGAAGACGTAAGCCGCGCGAGGGGGCTCCAGTGAGCTGCCCCGGACCTTGTGCACCGCCGCGTCGATCAGGATGTACAGCAGGAGCGGCGCCATGGCGGTAAGCCCCGCCACGAACACGCGCACCCGGCGCGCTTCCGGCTCGGCGACGGTCGGGATGCGCGTTACCAGGAACGCGAGAGCCAGGACGGCCAGGCTCAGCACCACGCTGTAGTAGCCGTAGGTCGGTTTCAGCGGCCTGACCTCGATCAGGGAGGCGACCGGCCGCTCCATGCTCCGCGCCACGTTGACCAGCAGACGCCTGAGCTCGACACCGGACAGGACGAAGCCCGCCGCCAGCGAAACCAGGGTCCCGGCGTTGAGGACGCGCCGCCCCCGGAAGGAGAGGACGGGGGTGGGGAACTCGCCGACGAACTTCCAGAAGAAGTAGGGCAGGAAGGCGTCGAAATGCAGGCTGCTCAGCACCAGCGCGAGGGAGTCGAGGCCGAACGGGCCGGAGGCGACGAGACCCAGCAGGGGGCGGTTCGAGAACGGGGTCGCCAGCAGGAGGAAGAAGCGGCCGAGCAGTATGGCGCGGCGGTCTTCCGATCCGCCCAGGAGCAGGGTGCCCCCCGCGAGCGCGTAGACGCACAGCGGCAGCATCAGCACCAGATGGGGGAGGATCGTGTCCCCATCCAGGATCGTGGTGTACGGGATCCCCGAGAGGGCGGCCAGCAGGGCCACCAGGAGCTTGGCGCCGACGACGGTGAGAAACAGGCGTTCCCAGAGCTCGCTTTTCATCAGGCGAATCTCGGGGAACGCCGGCCGTCTAGAAGGACGGGTCAGGGCAGTGAGGGCACTTCGATTCGCTCTCCACTTTGGAGCAGATGTCGGTGCATTCCTTCCCATTGAGGACCGGTTTCGATAGCTTCATCAGCGCCAACCCGGCGCCGATCAGCACGAACTTTTCCCGGATTTCCTTCCCGGCGTCCTGGTCCCAGATCTGCTGCGGGCTGGTCGTGTTTCCGGCCTTGGTGGTGACGATCCATTGGTAATAGCGATCGTGGAGAGTGGATTCGAGCTCGGGGGTCAGCGACATGGTCGCACCCTGGCTGACCAATCCGAGGATCTGCTGCATGATCTCGTCTTGACTTGGCATGATTTCCCTCCGATAAGAGATCACAAATTGGGCGCTGATCCGGCTCGATCGAGGGATCAGCAAGGGCCGAAAAGATTTCGATTACATACAAATTCTAGGGCAGGAAGAGCGATCGGTCAACGACGGCCGTGATGGAGAGCTGTCCGCTTTTGTCCGGAGGAGACGCCGCGGGCCCGAGGTGACGCGACCTCGGGCCCGTGGCGGACGGGGTTCTACTGGTATTTGACACTGCATCCATACGGCTTGGTCGACGCCGGGTCGGGGCTCTTGCCACCCTTTTCGGCGTCGAGGCCATGGCCGACGTAGTTAAGCCGGGCGTTCATCGCCTTGCGCCCCGGCGGGTCGTCGTCGATCGCGCCGTTGTAGGCGAGCTTGCCGTCCGGGGCGACGATGAACATGTGCGGCGTGGTCCGCGCGCCGTAGGCGTGGCCGACCTGACCGCTCTCGTCGTAGAGCACGGGGTAGGTGATGCCGTACTTCTGGTTATAAGCCAGGTGCTCGGCGGGCTTCATGAAATCGCCGCTGCCCGGGCTGGTGCTGTTGATCCCCAGCCAGACCACCTCGCCGTGCTGCTTGACGAGCTCGGTCATCGTCTTCTCCCGCGCGTGGCGGTTGGAGACCGGGCAGTTGGGGTTGATCCACTCGAGCACCACGACCTTCCCCTTGAAGTCCGCGAGCGAGTGGCTCTTGCCGTCCAGTCCCTTGAGCGTGAAGGCGGGAGCGGCGGCGCCGACCACGCCGTCGGCCAGGGCGGGCAGGGCCGCGAGAGCCAGGACGGCGAGGGAAGAGAAGAGTTTTCCTTTGCTGCGCATTCAACCTCCTTGAATCGTGTTGGAAGTCATCGGTTGCTGGACGGTGGCCGGCCGGGGGGCCAGGCGCCGGGGTGTCAGGCGATCATGGTCCGCGAGCCAGAGCGCGCCGGCGGCGCAGGCCGCGAGACCGAGGACGAAGACGAAGCGCGCCGCCGGGCGGGCTCCCTCGCGCGACCGCAGCCAGGCGAGGAGGCTCATGCCGAGCAGGGCGAGCTCGATCCAGGCGAGCCCCTCGGGGCTCACCCGGCGGGAGAGGGCGTAGAGCAGCCAGAGCGTGCTGCCGCCGGCGAGGAAGCCGAGCCCCTCGCGCAGGCGGGGCAGCCAGGCCCCCGGCACCGGCAGCCGGCCGGCTAGCCCGGGGACCAGGGTGAGGAGCAGGTAGGGGAGCGCGAGGCCGAAGCCGACCATCGCGAAGACGGCGCAGACCGCCGCCGGCCCGTGCGCGAAGGCGGCGCCGATCGGCTCCTGGAGCAGGGGCACGGGCCAGGCGAGCGCCAGCGGCACGGTGGACAGGCCGGCGAGCAGATGGCGCCCGGTCCCCGCCCGCGTGGCGCCGACGGACGGGAGGGGGAGCTCCAGCAGCCCCCACAGGTTGAGGGCGAGCAGCGCCGCGGCGATCGCGAGCAGGGCGCCGACGGCGGGCTCCTGAAGCAGTGACGGCCAGTCCGCCGCCACCCCCGCCCGGCGGCCCAGCAGCGCCAGCCCGGCGATCGCCCAGCAGCCGCCGACCACGCCGGTGACCGCCGCCGCGGCGTTCTCCCGCAACCCGGTGCCCCGCAGCCCGGCGCGCGACCCGGTGCCGGGGAGCCGCAGCGAGAAGACCGCGGCGATGAGGAGCGCCAGCACGGTCGGCGCGAGGTTCATCAGCGCGCCGCCGAGGAAGGCCCGGAGCAGTTGCCGCGGGAAGCGGTCCGCCGCCCCGCCGGCCGCCGGCTCCCGCATCGGGTCCGGCGCGGCGCCCCCTTGCGTCCAGACCGGCACCTCGCGCCGCGCCTCCAGGTTGAAGGGCTTGCCGTCCTTCGCCGTCAGGTTCGAGATCGTCCAGGCGATCGAGGTCTTCTCCGGCAGCGGCTTGCCGGCCTCCCTGGCCCGCACCGGCACGTGGAAGACCAAGCCGTCGGCGACGGCGCGCATCCGCGGCCGGCCGGCGTCGAACGTCTCGTGGGGTTCCAGGAAGAGGTCGGTCTTGCCCGCCTGGGCCTGGACGCCGAGGACGCGGATCTCGAGGTCCGGCCCCCCCTGGCGGCTGGCGTCGAGCACCGCGCCGGTCCGCACGCCGGGAATCTCGCGCGCGATCCGCGGCAGGCGGTCGACCCAGGTCTGGACGAGCGTCGCCGTCGCCGGATCCCCCTCCGGGGCGTCCCCCAGCGGCTGGTCGAGCGTCAGCGTGTAGCGGAACGGGATGCAGTCGACCTGGCAGACCAGGTAGTCGAGGTCGGCGGTTATATGGAGGACATCGTGGAGGACATCGTGGAGGATGCCGGCCGGCGGTGCCGGGTCCGAGGAGGCCGCGTCCGAGGTCTGAGCCGGCGTCGCTGGGAGCGCGATGCCCGGTTTGATCTCCGCCCGCACGGGGTAGACCACCTCATCCTCGTAGCCGAAGGCCACGAGGTCGCCCGGCAACTGGAACCGGCGCGGAGTGGGCCAGAGGATCTCGGGGGCGCCGAGGACCTCGGCGGGCTGGAAGGTGGCCGAGGGGGGGAACCCCGCGTCGCCGCTGTTCTTCCAGTAGACGTGCCAGCCGGGGGAGAGCAGGAAGTGCAGGCCGAGCATCAGCTCGCCGTTGCGGGGGGCCACCTGCCAGGGGGAGATCAGCCGCACGCGCGACTGCGGATTGGTCGACCACTCGCCCGCCGCGCCGCGGGCGGGGCTCGGCATGACCAGGAACAAGACGAGGAGCAGGGCGGCGAGCGGGAGGAGGACGATCTTGGGCGCGGTCATGGCGGTGGTCCTCGGTGGCAAGATTAACCTATCGCGCCCAGGGTGGAATTTCCGCACGGCGGAGCGTTACAGAGAATTTACCGGCGGGGCGCCCGGGTCTATGCTTTCCCCATCATGCGCGTCCACTTCACCAACCTCGGCTGCAAGTTGAACCAGGCGGAGATCGAGCGCCTGGGGCGGGAGTTCGAGGCCGCCGGGCATCCGGTGGTGGGCTCGCTCGCCGAGGCGGACCTCCACGTCGTCAACTCCTGCACGGTGACCCACGTCGCGGCGCGGGGGTCGCGCAAGGCGGCGGGCGCGGCGCGGCGCTCCGGGCGGCCGGTCCGCACCGTGCTGACCGGCTGCTACGCCACCGGCTCGCCCGAGGAGGCGGCGCGCCTCGCCGGGGTCGATCTCGTGATCCCCAACGCCGAGAAGGACCTCCTGGTCCCCCGCGTCCTCGCGGCCTTTCCGGAGACGGATCTCAGTGGGGAGATCCCCTGCGCCCCGGTGCCGGCCGGGCACACCCGTGCCCTGGTCAAGGTGGAGGACGGCTGCAACATGCGCTGCTCCTTCTGCATCATCCCGTTCACCCGCGGGGCGCAGCGCAGCCGCCCGTCTTCCGAGGTGATCGCGGAGATCCGGACCCTGCTCGCCCGCGGGTACCGGGAGATCGTGATCACCGGCGTCCAGATCTCCGCCTGGCGCTCCGAGGGCGCCCGTCTGGGGGACCTGGTCCGCGCGATTCTGGACGGGACGGACGTCCCCCGCCTGCGCCTGACCTCGATCGCGCCCTGGGACCTCGACGAGCGTCTCCTCGAGCTCTGGAGCGACCCCCGCCTCTGCCGCCATCTCCACCTCTCTCTGCAGAGCGGCTCGACCGCCACCCTGCGCCGCATGCGCCGCCCCTACACGGCAGAGGGGTACCGTGCCCTGCTCGACCGCGTCCGCGCCGCCGTGCCGGGGGTGGCCGTGACGACCGACGTCATCGTGGGCTTCCCGGGGGAGACGGGCGAGGAGTTCGCGGAGAGCCTCGCCACGGTCGGGGCCGCCGGCTTCGCAAGGATCCACGTCTTCCCCTACTCCTCCCGCCCCGGCACCACGGCGGAGCGGATGCCCGGGTCCGTTCCCCCCGCGGAGAAGAAGGACAGGATGGCGCGGATGCTCGCCGCCGCGGCCGCCGCCGAGCGCGCCTTCCAGGCCGCCCACCTCGGCACCCGGGCGACCGTGCTCTGGGAGAAGCCGCGGGACGGCATGGGGCAGGGGCTGACCGACAACTACTTGCGCGTGCTCAGCGCGGAGGGGGCGGGGCTGTGGAACCGGTTTTCCGAAGTTGAGCTGACCGCGATCTCCGGGGAGGGGGTCGTGGGGCAGATCGTCGGGTAGCGCCGGAGCGCCGGGATCACGCCACCTTCCCCGCGAGCTCGGTCTCGCCGATCTTCGCCGGCTCGGCCGGGGTGAGCACGCTTCCCGGGCCGACCCGCAGGCGGTTGCCGCGCCAGCAGATGGTGCGCCGGAAGAGGCCGACCGACCAGACGCCGGCGATCAGCAGGTCCTTGACCGGAATCCAGAGCAGCGAGCGCGCCGGCAGGGCCTCCCCGCGCAGCCTGCGGGCGAGCAGGGCATCGGCCGCGATCTTGACCGCGATCCCGGCGAGCGCCACGACCGCCCCGCGTCCGCCCTGGGCCAGCGCCGTGGCGAGCAGAAACGGCACCGGGTTGAGCAAGGGCTCGCCAAAGTAGGCCGGCGAGATCCGCCGCCGCATCTGGGACCAGCGGAGGTGCCGCTCGAAGAACTTGCCGACGGTCCGCCGTTCCTGGTGGACCGGCAGGACGTGGGCCGACAGCGCCACCCGGAACCCCGCGCGGTGGAAGGCCTGGCCGAGCATGTAGTCCTCGGCGAGGATGTCCTTGACCACCTCCCAGCCGCCCAGCGCCGCGAGGTCGGCGCGGCGAAAGAGCATCGACTTGCCGACCACGCACGGCTGGCGGACGAGATGGGCGGTGGCCACCGTGGCGGCGACGAAGGAGTTGAGGTGCAGGTTGTCGAACAGGGCGCCGAGGCTCCTCTCACCGGCGCCGGCGAACACGCTCGACACCAGGCCTGTCCGTCCATCGGCCAGCTCGGCGGCCAGCGCGCGCAGGTAGCCGGGGCGGGCGCGGACGTTGGAGTCGGAGATCAGCAGGTGCTCATGGCGGGCGCGCGGGGCCATCGCGGCCAGGTTCGTCACCTTCGGATTGTGGCCGAGCGGCGCGGCCCCGTGGACGATGGTGATGGCGACGCCGGGGAAGTCCCGTTGCAGGCGCGCGGCCACGGCGAGGGCGGGATCCCGCGGGTCCTCGGCCCCGAGGAGGATCTCGAAGCCGGGGTAATCCTGCCGGGCGAGCGAGGCCAGGTTCTCGTAGAGCCCCTCGTCCAGCTCCTTCAGCGGTTTGAGGATCGAGATCGGCGGCAGCCTGTCATCACCGGCGGCGGCCGGGGCGCGCCGGGCGAGATAGACCAGGGCGCCGGCGGTCACCAGCAGCGTCACACACAGGGAGACGGCCGCGAGGAGGGTGAGCAGGAGTGTGAGGGTCGCCAAGGATGATGGCCCTTCCGCTGGCGGAATCGCCCTTCCGGAGAACGGAGGGGTCCACACGAGGGCGACAGTATGCTACAAGAAGTCGCCATGTTTCTCGCCGCCGCCGTCCAGCTCACCTCCACTTCCGACGAGGAGGCCAACTGGGAGAGCACCCGCGCTCTGATCGAGCGCGCCGCCGCCCACGGCGCCCGCTTCGTCGCCACCCCCGAGAACACCAACTATCTCGGCCCCCATGAAGAGAAGGTGAGGCGCGCCGAGCCGCTCGACGGCAAGACCGGCACCCGCTTCGCCGAGCTCGCCCGGCGGCTCGGCATCCACCTGCTGCTCGGCTCGTTCAACGAGAAGAGCGACGAGACCGGGCGTTGCTACAACACCAGCGTCTTCTTCTCACCCGCGGGGGAGATCCTCGGCACCTACCGTAAGATCCACCTCTTCGATGTCGACGTGCCCAACGGGGTACGCTTCACCGAGTCCGCCACCTGCAAGCCGGGCGAGGGGACGGCGGTGGTCGCCACCCCCCTCGGCCGCTTCGGCCTGTCGATCTGTTACGACCTGCGCTTCGGCGAGCTCTACCGCCGGCTGGTCGACGGCGGCGCGGAGATCCTGATGATCCCCTCGGCCTTCACGCTGGCCACCGGCAAGGACCACTGGGAGCCGCTGGTGCGCGCCCGCGCCATCGAGACCCAGTGCTGGGTGATCGCCCCGGCCCAACATGGAAAGCACGACGACGGCGGCCTCGCCCACACCTGGGGGCACGCGATGATCGTCGATCCCTGGGGGATACCCGTAGCCACCGCCGCGGACGGCCCCGGCCTCGCCCTCGCCGAGATCGATCTCGACCGCATGGCGAAGATCCGGCAGGCGATCCCGGTGGCGCGCCACCGGCGGCTGTAGGATAGGCTTCCCTCAGCCTATGAAGTCTTCCTATCAGCTCTTCAAGCTCTGGTGGCTCGCCGTCCTGCCGCTGACCAAGGACGCGATCCACATCTATATCGGCTTCGTCCTGCTGCTGATCGCGCTGATCGTCTTCCGGCGGCGCCTGTCGTCCTACCAGGCGCTGATCCCCGGGCTCCTGGTCTCCCTGGTGATGGAGGTCTTCGACCTGCGCGACGGCTACAGCCTGGGGGCGAGCGTCCATGACATCATCAATACGAATTTGCTGCCTTTTGTTTTTGTGACGCTGGCCCGGCTGCAGATTTTCAATCTTTGAAGAACACGGACGAACAAGGACGAACAAGGGCGGGCACGGACCTCAAGGCAGCCTCCGTCCTTGCCCGTCCGTGGCCCGTCCGTGTTCGTCCTTTCTTCTAAGACTTCTCACCCGAACGAGGCCTGCTTCGCCTCGCCAGAGTGGCGCGCATCCCGCAGCAACTGTGAGAGCACGGCCGGATCGACCGGCTTGACCAGGTAGCGGTCGAAGCCGGCCTGGAGGGCCCGCCGCCGGTCCTCGGGCTGGCCGTAGCCGGTCATAGCGATCAGCGAGATCTCCTCGCCGCCCAGGAGCGAGCGGATGCGGCGGGCCACCTCGTTACCGTCGAGACCCGGCAGGCCGATGTCGATCAGCGCCACCTCGGGGCGGATCGCGAAGGCCATCTCCACCCCTTCCGGGCCGCTGCCGGCCACCGAGACCTCGTACCCCCAGATCTCGAGCAGATCGCGCAGCGATTCGCGGCCGTCCTCGTTGTCCTCGACGACGAGGACGCGGACCCCGGACGGCACCGGCTCGGCCGCGCGGGGGGCAGGCGGCGGCCGGCGGAAGGGGGATTTCCGGCGCTCCTCAGCCAGCAGGGGGAAACGGACGATGAACTCGCTCCCCTTTCCCGGGCCGTCGCTCACCGCCTCCACCCGGCCGCCGTGCATCTCGGCCAGGCTGCGCACCAGCGGCAGCCCCAGCCCCAGCCCCCCCTCGGAATGCTGCCGGGAGCTCTCCACCTGGGCGAACGGCTCGAAGATCGTCTGCAGCATTTCGGTGGACAGGCCGATGCCGGTGTCGCGCACCCGCAGCAGCGCTTCCTTCCCCGCGGTCTCCACCGAGACCCAGAGCCGGCCGCCGCGGGGGGTGTACTTGATGGCGTTCTGGAGCAGGTTGCAGGCCACCTGCTCGAGCCGCACCGGGTCGCCCATCACCACCGCCGTCCCCGTCTCGACGGTGAGCTCGAGGTCGTTGCCGCGGGCGAGCGCGGTCATGCCGAGCTCGGCGAGGCAGCGCTCTACGACGTCCCGGAGGTCGACCGGCCGGCGCTGCAGGATGATCTTGCCGAGAGTTACCCGGGAGACGTCCAGCAAGTCGTCGACCATGCGCACCAGGTGGCGGGTCTGGCGCATGATGACCTCCCGCTGGCGGACCTCCTGCTCGTCCTGCGATCCCACCTCGTCGAGCACCCAGAGGGCGTTGCGGATGGCAGCCATGGGATTGCGCAGCTCGTGACCGAGCATGGCCAGGAACTCGTCCTTGCGGCGGTCGGCGTCGGCCTGGCGGTCGAGCAGGTCGCGCACCTCGTACTGGCGGCGGCGGGCGCGCAGCGCCGCCTTGACGGCGCTGACCAGCGTGCTCAGGCGCACCGGCCGCTCGAGGATGGTGGCATTGCCGAGGGGGACCAGGGTCTCCAGGATGTGCTCGCTGCTCTCGCCGCTGCGGGTGAACACGATCAGCGGCAGGTCCGACCAGGGGGGCTGCTTCGCCAGCGTCGCCAGCAGCCCGGTGACGGTTCCGGGCTGGAGCGCCTCGTCGGCGAGGATGACGGCGCCCGCTCCGGCCGCGATCTCCTGGAACAGCTCGGCGCCGCTGGCACAGGCGAGGCTCGGCACCTCCATCGAGGAGAGGAGCTGGCAGGCGAGCACGCCGTCGCGGCCGGTGGGGGCCAGCACCAGCACGCGCTGCTCGGCGGTTTCCAGGTCAGGCAATCTTGGGCTCCTTCTCCGGCGCGGCGGCGTCGCCGTCCTCGATCAACGGCTCGGCGCCTCCAGTGTATTCGAGCCGTCCAGTGAGCACCCCCTGGAACTCCCGGAGCTCGCGGCCGACGCGCGGCCCTTCGGGAGAGATGCGCAGCTCGCGCACGGTGCCCTCGTGAAGACCCGTGCGGCGCTTGACCAGCGAGATCGCCTTGCGCACCTCGCCGAAGGCCTCGAAGTAGCGCAGCAGGAGCACCGTGTCGGCCAGGTAGGAAAGGTTCACCGGCGACTCCAGGGCCTCGCCCATGAAGCCCGCCTGCGCCATGATCAGAAAGGTCAGGACCCCCTGCTGGCCGAGGTAGGTGAGCAGCTCGTGGAGATGGAGCACGAGGAAGCGCTCCTCGGGCATGGCGTGCTGGTAGCCGTTGAGGCTGTCGATCACCACGATCCGGGTACCCCCCTCCACCGCCCGCTTGATGTCGTGGGCGAGCTCGCCCGGCGAGAGCTCGGCCGGATTCACCCGGCGGATCGTGATTCGCCCCTCCTCGAGATGGCCACGGAGACGGAGGCCCAGCCGCTCGGCGCGGGCGACCCAGGTGACCGGCGACTCGTCGAATGTGTAGATCGTGGCGCGCTCCCCTCGGCTCGCGGCCGCCGAGACGTACTGCGCCGTCAGGGTCGACTTGCCGACCCCGGCGGGGCCCAGGAGCATCACGCTGGTCCCCTGGTCGATGCTGCCGCCCAGCATGGCGTCCAGCTCCGGCAGTCCGCTCGCCATCAATCCGGTGGATCCCTCCGGCGCGCTCGCCTGCTCGCCGGCCACCAGGCGCGGGAAGACCACCAGTCCGCCGGTGGTGATCCGGTAGTCGTGGTAGCCGTCGCGGAACGCCACGCCGCGCACCTTCTGCACCCGCACGCGCCGCCGCTGGCCGCCGTAGCCGGGAGCGATCTGCTCGAACGAGATGACGCCGTGGGTGAGGCTCTGGAGCTGGAAGTCGCCGGTCGTGGAGCCGGTGTAGTCGAGCAGCAGCACCGTGCAATTCTGGCCGGTGAAGTAGTGCTTGAGCGCCAGGATCTGCCGCCGGTAGCGCAGGGAGTCGCGGGCCAGCAGCCGCATCTCGGAGAGCGAGTCGAAGACGACCCGCAGCGGCTTCACCCGCTCCACGGTGTCGAGCACCGCCCGGGTGGTCTCCGAAAGCTCGACCTCGGAAGGGTGGAAAAGGGTGTACTGCGAGTCGGCCTTGAGGCTCTCCTCAGCCGTCTGCAACTCGCAGATGGTGACGCCGTCGAGCGACCAGCCGTGCGAGGCGGCCACGTCGCGGAGCTCTTCCTCGGTCTCGGAGAGGGTAGCGTAGACGCCGGGCTCCCCCTTGCGGGCCCCCTCCAGCAGGAACTGCAAAGCCATGGTGGTCTTGCCGGCGCCGGGATCGCCTTCCAGCAGGTACATCCGGTTGATGGGGAAGCCGCCGCCGAGGATGTAATCGAGTCCCTCGATTCCCGTGGCGGCTCTGGCAGGCCCCTTGAAGATCTGGTCGCTCATCATTCTCGTCCGCAAGTCCACCCCCAAGGTCCAGTCCCCAGCGGCGGTGAATGCGCTGCTTGCGGCTGCCATTTTGCAAATCCAGTGCCCGGATTTCGACCCAGATCTTATGACTCTGGATCGATGACTTGGGATTGTCGCGGATTCGTCGTTCATCCGGCCCCTTCTCCGGTTAAACTTCCCTGTCATCTGAAAAGCGCTGTCATGCCGCCCTGGCGGCTTGAGCTTCAACCTGGAGGGATTTCCGTATGCTCGTCGTTCGCCGAATTTCGCTCATCCTGGCTCTGGCCGTCCTGTGCGTGCTGCCGGTCCGTCCGGCCGGCGCCCAGTGCGTCAGCCTGACGACCCTCGGGTCGGCCGCCACCCAGAACTTCGACACGCTCTCCAACGTGGCGGGAAGCACCACCAACAACCTGACGATCACCGGGTGGTTCCTGACCGAATCGGGGGGCGGCGCGCGGGACAACGAGCAGTACGCCGTCGACACCGGCGGCAGCACGACGGGCGACATGTACAGCTACGGGGCCGCAGCCAGCACGGAGCGGGCCCTGGGCGAGTTGCGCAGCGGCACCCTGATCCCCATCTTCGGCGCCTGCTACACCAACAACACCGGCTCGACGATCACCAGCCTGGCGGTCGCCTACACCGGTGAGGAGTGGCGCCTGGGCACGGCGGCGCGGACCGACCAGATCAGCTTCGAATACAGCACCAACGCGACCGACCTGGTGACCGGCGCCTGGACCAACGTCGCCGCTCTCAACTTCGTCACCCCGGACACCGTCACGACCGGCGCCAAGAACGGCAACGCGGCGGCCGACCGCACGGCTCTCTCCTCGACGATCTCTGCCCTGAGCATCGCCAACGGGGCGACGTTCTGGATCCGCTGGAACGATACCGATGCCACCGGCGCCGACGACGGGCTGGCGGTCGACGACTTCTCCCTGACTCCCAACGCGGTGCCGGCGGTCAATCTGACCGTCAACGACGTCTCCCTGAACGAGGGGAACGCCGGCACCACCAGCTTCACCTTCACGGTCAGCCTCTCGGCCCCGGCCGGCCCCGGCGGCGTGACCTTCGACATCGCCACCGCCGACGGCACGGCGACCCAGCCCTCCGACTACACCCAGAAGTCGCTGACCGGGCAGACGATCCCGGCGGGGAGCTCGACCTACAGCTTCACCGTCCTGGTCAACGGCGACACCACCCCCGAGACCAATGAGACCTTCCTCGTCAACGTCACCAACGTCACCGGCGCCACCGTCACCGACGGCCAGGGGCAGGGGACGATCGTCAACGACGACGCGGCGCCCAACCTGACGATCAACGATGTCTCCCTGAATGAGGGAAACGCCGGCACGACGACCTTCACCTTCACCGTCAGCCTCTCGGCGCCGGCGCCGGCGGGCGGCGTGACCTTCGACATCGCGACCGCCAACAGCACGGCGGTGGCGCCCGGCGACTACACGGCGAAGTCGCTCACCGGCCAGACGATCCCGGCCGGCAGCTCGACATACACGTTCGATGTCCTGGTCAACGGCGACACGACCCCGGAGACGGATGAGATCTTCCTCGTCAACGTCACCAACATCACCAACGCCATCGGCGTCGACACGCAGGGCCAGGGGACGATCGTCAACGACGACATCACCTTCATCCACGACGTGCAGGGGAACGGCGCCGCGACGCCGATCCCGGGCGCCACGGTGACGGTCGAGGGCGTGGTTACCGCCGACTTCCAGGGGACCAACATCCAGGGCTTCTTCCTCCAGGAAGAGGACGCCGACGCCGATGCCGATCCGGCGACCTCGGAAGGCATCTTCGTCTTCTGCGGCGGCTGCCCCACACCGGTCGCCGAAGGGCAGCGGGTCAGGGCCACCGGCACGGTGTCGGAGTTCAACCTCCTGACCGAGATCACCGCCTCCACCGCGCCCTCGGTCGTGGTCACCAACGCCGGCAACAACCTCGCCCAGGTGACCCCGGCGACGATCGACCTGCCCATCGCCGGCGACGTCAATGCCTTCTACGAGGCGCGCGAAGGAATGAAGGTGACCTTCGTCGACACGCTCACCGTGTCGGAGTACTTCGAGCTCGGGCGCTATGGCCAGATCATCCTCTATGAAGGCGGCCGGCCGCGCCAGTTCACCGAGGCCAACCCGCCGAGCGTCGCCGGCAACGCCGCGTGGGCCGACACCCTCTCGCGCCGCCAGGTCATCCTCGACGACGACAACAACGCGCAGGAGTGGTACCTGACGACGTCCTCCCCGCCGGGACCGGCCGACGGTCTCCAGTACGTCTACTACCCGCGCGCCAACGGCGGCTTATCGGTCGGCACCCAGGGGATCGACTTTTTCCGCGGCGGCGACCTGGTCAATGGGCTGACCGGAGTCCTGCACTGGTCGTTCGCGGGCCAGGCCGGCACCGACGCCTGGCGCATCCGTCCGACCGCGGCGAATCCGGCGGCCTTCACCGTCGCCAACCCGCGCCCGGCGACGCCGCCCGCGGTGGGCGGCACCCTCCACGTGGTGGGGATGAACCTCCTCAACTACTTCACGACGATCGACACCACGGCCAGCACCTCCACCGGCCCCTGCTCCCCGAGCGGGACCCTGGACTGCCGCGGCGCCGACAGCGTCGCCGAGCTCAACCGCCAGCGCGAGCGGGCGTCGATCGTCATCTGCACGCTCAACGCCGATATCTACGGCTTCGCGGAGCTCGAGAACACCACGCCGAGCGCCTCGATCACCGACCTTCTGGGGGCGGTGAACGCGCGCTGCGGCGGCGCGCATCCGTACGCCTTCGTGAATACCGGCGGCACGCTGGGCACCGACGCCATCCGGGTGCAGCAGATCTATCGCACCGGCATCGTGTCGCCGGTCGGCGCGCCCCTCAGCGACCTCGACCCCATCCACAGCCGGCCGCCGACCGCCCAGACCTATGACGTCGTCGACGCGGCCAACCCGGCCTTCGGGCAGCGCTTCACGGTGATCATCAACCACTTCAAGTCCAAGGGCTCGAGCGCCGGCCTGCCTGGCGACGCGGACACCGGAGACGGCGCCGGTGCCTCCAATGCCACGCGGACCGCGCAGGCCAGCCGGCTCCTCACCTGGATCAACGGCACGGTTATCCCCGCCGCGGGGGACCCGGATGTCCTGCTCCTCGGCGACTTCAACGCCTACGCCAAAGAGGATCCGATCAACACGCTGGTCGCCGGCGGGTACACGGATCTCGAGACCCTCTTCCATGGCGCCAACGCCTACTCGTATCTCTTCGACGGCCAGCTCGGCCACCTCGACTACGGCTTCGCCAGCGCCTCCCTGCTGGCGCAGGTCACCGGCGCCGACGCCTGGCACATCAACGCCGACGAGGCCGACCTCTTCGACTACAACGACGAGGTCAAGGACGCCGGCGAATCCACCTTCGAGGAGAAGCCGGACGGCTCGGCGCTCGTGCCGCCGCGGGTCGTCTTCCAGCCGGGCACGCCTTACCGCGCCTCCGACCATGATCCGGTGCTCGTCGGGCTGTTCGCCGTCGCCGACCTGTCGATCACCAAGACCGACGGCGTCGTCACGGCGGTGCCCGGCGGATCGGTGACCTACACGATCATGGCGTCGAACGCGGGCCCGGACCCGGTGACCGGCGGCACCGTCGCCGACACCTTCCCGGCTTCGCTCACCTGCACCTGGACCTGCGCGGGAGCCGGCGGCGGCACCTGCACGGCGGCGGGCTCGGGCAACCTCAACGACACCGTGAATCTGCCGTCCGGCGCGAGCGTGACCTATACGGCCACGTGCGCGATCAACCCCTCGGCGACCGGCACGCTCACCAACACCGCGACGGTCTCGGGCGGCGCGGTGGGCGACTCCAACCCGGCGAACAACAGCGCGACCGACACCGATGCGCTGACCCCGCAGGCGGACCTCGCCATCACCAAGACGGACGGTGTGACGGCGGCGACCGCGGGCGGCTCGGTGACCTATACGATCATGGCGTCCAACTCCGGCCCGAGCAGCGCCACGGGCGCTACCGTCGCCGATACCTTCCCGGCTTCGCTCACCTGCACGTGGACCTGCGCGGGGGCCGGCGGCGGCACCTGCACGGCGGCGGGCTCGGGCAACATCAACGACACCGTCAATCTGCCGGCAGGCGGCAGCGTCACCTACACGGCGAGCTGCGCGGTCTCAGCGGCGGCGACCGGCACGATCTCCAACACGGCGACGGTGGCGGCACCCGCCGGGGTGACCGATCCGACCCCGGGCAACAACTCGGCGACCGACACCGATACGGTGGCGGCCTCGGCCGACCTCTCGGTGACCAAGACGGATGCCTTCGACCCGGCGGCGGGGGGCATCAACTTCAACTACACCATCACGGTGACCAATGCCGGTCCGAGCCCCGCGGCCAGCGTGAGCCTCTCCGACACGCTGCCGGCCGAGACGACGTTCGTCGCGCTCTCCTCGCCGGCCGGCTGGTCGTGCACGACTCCGACGGTGGGCGCGGGCGGCACGGTCACCTGCACGAACGCCAGCCTGGCCGTAGGCAGCGCCGTCTTCACGCTGACGGTGGCGATCGCTCCCTCTACGACGGGCACGATCAGCAACACGGCGACGGTTTCCTCAACCACCACCGATCCCAACCCGGGCAACAACAGCGCCACCGAGACCACCTTGATCGGGTCCGCGGCGGATATCTCGGTCACCAAGGTGGATACACCGGATCCGGTGCAGGCGGGGGCGAACCTCACCTACACGATCACGGTGGGCAACGCCGGTCCGAGCAACGCTCCCACCGCGAGCCTCTCCGACACGCTGCCGTCGGGCACCACGTTCGTGTCGCTGTCGTTTCCGGGCGGCTGGTCGTGCACCACCCCGGCGGTGGGCGCGGGCGGCACCGTCACCTGCTCGAATCCCTCGATGCCCCTGGGCAGCGCGGTCTTCACCCTGACCGTCCAGGTCGCCAGCTCGGTGGCGGGCGGCACGGTGATCTCCAACACCGCCACGGTCACCGAGGTCGCGAGCGACCTGAACCCTGGCAACGAAAGCGCCACGGCGACCACCACGGTGACCGCCGCTCCGTCGCCGGCCACCGTCACCGGCACCAAGACGGCCGCCGGTCCCTTTACCCCGGGCAGCGCCCTGGTCTACACGGTGGTGCTCACCAACAGCGGCACCGGCACCCAGGGGGACAACCCGGGCGACGAGCTCACCGACGTGCTGCCCTCGGGTCTGACCCTGGTCAGCGCCACGGCGACCTCCGGCACGGCGCTGGCCACCGTGCCCACCCGTACCGTCACCTGGAACGGCTCGATTCCGGCCGGCGGCTCGGTGACGATCACCATCAACGCCACGATCGACGCCAGCGTGGCTCCCGGCACGACCCTCACCAACCAGGGCACCTTCAATTATGACGCCGACGGCAACGGCACTAACGAGGCCTCCGGCGTCACCGACAGCCCGGCGGCCGGCGGCAGTGCCGATCCGACGACGTTCCAGGTGCAGGGCGGCAGTGTGCCGCCGCCGATCCCGACCCTCGACGAGGTGGGGCTGATGCTGCTGGCCCTGCTGCTGGCGATGGGCGGGGCGGTGATGCTGCGCCGTCGGCGGGCGTAGGGGCGGATTAGGAGTCCGGACGGTCCAGGGGGCTTGTGCCCTTGGGCCGTCATGCCCTTCGAGGCCTCACCCTCGGTCCCTCTCCAGGAACTGGAGAGGGAGGGCCCGCGATCCGAAGAAAGAGAATGCTGGGAAGGTCTGTCTTTCTCCCCTCTCCACTCCGTGGAGAGGGGCCGGGGGTGAGGCTTCGGAGGGCAGGGCGCCCCGCCGGCCCAGAGATCCATGGACTGGTTTTTTCACCCTCTCCCATGCTATACCGCTATAATTCCCTCAAGAGCAGCGTCATCCAGGCCTGATCCCGATCTTCAACCCCGCTGCAGGAGATTTTCTATGTCGCGTCCGCTCGTCCGCTCCATGCTCCTGGCCGCCCTTTGCGCGGCCGGTGCCGCCCATGCCGGTACGGTCTATGTCCCCTCGCCGGGTCTCGCGCCGGTCGGCGGCTCCACCTACGAGGTGCAGATCTCGATCACCAATATCGGCGCCGTCACCAGTGACGTCAGGGGGGCCCTGCTGATCACCGACACCGACGGTGTCCCGCGCCCGACGCCGCCCGCCACCGTCACCCTCCAGGCGGGGCGGACCTCGGTCATCAAGCCGGGCGCCTTCCGCGGCATGACCGAGATCACCGGCGGCAACGACGTGCGCTACTCGGCCCGCCTCGTCGGCACCGGCCCCGGACGTCTGGGGGTCTACCTGCCGGTGATCACGGCGGACAACCTGATCCGCGGCGGCCAGACGGCGGTCCTCCAGGGGCTCGCCAGCGGCGCCGGCCGCGCGGCCAGCCTGACGCTGATGAACCTCGCCTCGACGGCCTCGCAGTGCACGGCCTCCCTGGTCCGGGCCGACGGCACCACTCTCGCGGGACCGGCCACCTTCGCCCTCAAGCCGCTCTCCCACCGGGCCATCCCGGACCTCTTCTCCGGCAGCGTCATCAACGACGTCCGGGCCGTGGTGAGCTGCACCCAGAGCTTCTTCACCTTCGCGCTGCTCTCCGACGCCGCCACCGGCGAGCTCTCCTACGTCGGTCCGGCGGGCAACGGCGCTTCCGGCATCACGGGCGGCGGCACGCCTCCGCCGGTGGGGGTCTGCCCGGCCGGTGCCACCTGCTTCGACACCAAGGGGGTCGTCCACCAGCCGACGCCGACCCACCGGGTGCAGCGGGTCACCTACCCGGCCCCGGTCGGCGTCGCCACCCGCCTGCGGATGTCGCTCGACGTCACCGTCGGCCCCTGGTACGCCCCGGACCCGGCGGGCAAGACCCTGATCTACTGGTTCGTGATCAACCGCAACTTCGACATGGCCGGCCTGCTCTACTTCCGCGGTCCGGACCCGACCATGCCGGACCAGAACCAAGTGATCGCCCGCCACGGCATCGGGCTGACCCATCCGCAGAAGATCAAGATCCAGCAGCCGTTCACCGCGCAGATCGGGCATACCTACCATGTCGACAACGACTACGACATGGGGCGCGGCGTCTACACGGTGACCGTCACCGACACGGCGACCGGGCTGGTCGTGGCGCAGCTCCTGGGGACTCCCAACGTCCGCTCCTACAACCTGAAGGCGACGGACAACCTCCTGGTCGACATGGGCTTCCCCGGCACCGCCGTCGACGAGGTGCCCACCGACGGCTGGACGTACAGCAACGTACACGTGGAGGTGTACCGGTAGAAAGGCGAGGGGAACGGCCTGTCCGCCCGGGCATCAATGCCCGGGCTACGCCTCCAAACGAAAAGCCGGCTGAAGCCGGCTCAAAAAGGGGATTCTCTTCGAGCCGGCTTCAGCCGGCTTTTCTGTTTCCGCGTAGCCCGGGCATTGATGCCCGGGCGTCCTACGCCGTCCGCGCCGTTTCCTGGATCGCGGTCTGCAGCGCCTGGAGGTTGATCGGCTTGGTGAGGTGGCGTTCGAAGCCGGCCTCCAGGCTCTTGCGAACGTCCTCCTCCATGCCGTAGCCGGAGAGGGCGATCCCCCGCACGCCGTAGCGGCCGTGCAGCTCGGTCATCAGCTCGAGCCCGCTGCCGTCCGGCAGGCCGAGGTCGCTCAGCACCAGATCGAAGCGGCCGCCCTGACGCTCCGCCGCGTCGAGTCCGGTCGCCACCGAGCCGGCCACCGTGACCTCGTGGCCGAGGGCGCGGAGCAGCTCCGCCATCGCCTCCGCCGTGTCGACGTGGTCCTCCACGAGGAGGATGCGGAGCAACTGGGCGCTGGTCCCCGGCCCTTCCGGCGCCGCGGCCTTGCCCTGGCGCCCGTTCCTGGCCGCCGCCGGCCGCTGGGCGCCGGCCCGCAGATCGCCGACCGGCAGCCGCACCGAGAAGACCGAGCCCTGCCCCTTGCCGTCGCTGGTGGCGGCGAGGGTCCCGCCATGCAGCTCGACGATCGCCTTGCTGATGGCGAGCCCCAGCCCCAGACCGCCGAAACGGCGGGTGATCGCCTGCTCCCCCTGCTTGAAGGCGTCGAAGATGTCCACCAGGGCGGCCGGCTCGATGCCGATCCCGTTGTCCGCGATGTCGACGACGAACTCGAGGCCCGCGGGGGTCTCCTCGCAGTGCGACCGCACGGCGATCGTGCCGCCCGGGGGTGTGAACTTGACCGCGTTGCTGAACAGGTTCCAGAACACCTGGATCAATCGCGGAGTGTCCGCCCAGATGGAGTGGTCCTCGGTCCCGAGGTCGAGGACGAGCCGCAGTTTCTTGTCCAGCAGATCGCCGCTCGCGGTCTGCAGGGCATGGTCGAGGACCTGCTTGAGGTCCGCCACCTCACGGTGCAGCTCGAGCTTGCCGCGGGCGACGCGGGTGAGATCGAGCATGTCGTCGATCAGCCGCGCCTCCAGCTCGACGTTGCGCCGCACCATCCGGAGGTGGGAGCGGACGTCCAGCGGCAGCCGCGCGTCGTCCTGGAGCGCCGAGACGACGGCGAGGACGGGGGTCAGCGGGGTGCGCAGCTCGTGGCTGAGAGTAGCGAGGAAGTGGTCCTTGGCCCGGCTGGCGGCCTCCGCCTCCTGGCGCGCCCGCTCCACCTCCAGCTCGGCCTGCCGGCGCGCCGTGATGTCCGTCAGCGTGAGCACGCAGCCGAGGAGCTGGTGGTCGGCCGCGAACAGCGGGCCGGCGCTCGCCTGGAACCGGCAGTGCTCTCCGCTCTCCAGCGTGAGCTCGGCCTCGATCCCCTGCACGACCCGTCCCGCGAAGACCTCGGCGAAGGGGATCCCCTGCACTCCTTTGGGTCCGTCCCCGGTGAGCGGAAAGGCGTTGGAGAACTTTTCACCCACGGGGTCGCAGGCGCACAGCCGCCGCGCGGCCAGGCTGGCCCGCACCACCCGCTCCTCGGGGTCGCAGACGACGATCGCCTCGGTCGCATGCTCGAAGATCGAGCGCGCGAGCTGCTCGGCGGCGACCATCTTCTCGCTGCGCTTCTGCTCGGTGAGGTCGGTCACCACCAGGCAGATCGCCTCGGCCTCCTCCAGTTGCAGCGGGCTGGTGGAGAGATAGACAGGGACCGCCTCCCCCCCCTTCAGGAGAGACAGCTCCCGCTTTCCGGATCGGTCCACCCCCTCGCGCAGAACAGACTCGAGCTCCGTCCGGTCCGCCTCGCGCACGAAGTTGAGGAGAGAGTTGCCGATGATGTCCTCCAGCGGCACCCCCACGATCTCAGCGAAGCAGCGGTTGCAATAGAGAATGACGCCGCCGACGGTGAGGGTGGCGGCCCCCTCATGCATCTCTTCGAGAAAAATCCGGTAGGAGTGGTCGGCGCCCATCAGGGTGAAGACCTGATCCCCCTGCGTTCCCGCCACGACCAGCGCGTCGATCTCGCCCCGGCGGATGGCCCGCAACGTCTCCTCGGCCTCGAGCAGACGGGCGCGGAGATCCTCCACCTCGGAGGCGAGTGCCGTCTCGTTCGTCATCTACCCTTACCCTCCAGCGACAGGCTGCAGTTCCAGACCCGCCAGGAGTCGATCCCGATCGTAAAGATTGCCGATCAGGCGGCGCAGCGGCCCTGGGGCCCTGCGGACCAGCGTCGGCGCCACCTGGATGTGGTCCCCTTCGGCGAGCGCCGGCTGCTGGTAGATATCGATCACCTGGAGTTGATATTGCCCGGGGAGAAACTCCTCGCAGACCTCCTTGACCTTGGCGATGGCCCGGACCGAGTTCGGCGTCTTCCCCGTGACGTAAAGCCGCAGGATGTATCTGGGGAGAGCGGCGGGGAGAGGCCCCTCGTCGGGTTCTCCTGCTAGTTCGATCCCCAGTGCATCCATGGTAATCAGAAGAGTTTGTGCAATTTCCGGGCCTGCGGGCGCCTGCCGGATTTTCCCCACCGGCTCAGCCCTGGGGGACCACGTCCAGTCCGACCAGCACGCGATCGGTATTGGAAAGGTCGCCGATGATCCTCTTCAGCGGCGACGGCAGCTCCCGGACCAGGGTGGGAATGGCCACGATCTGATCCCGCTGGGCGAGCTGGGGGTTCTCCATCAGATCGATGATCTCGATCTTGTACTGCCCGTTCATGTGCTCGTCACAGATCCGCTTCAGATTGGCGAGAGCGACGATCGATTTGGGCGTCTGACCCGCGACGTACAGACGGAGGTTCCATTTTTTAGCGTCCGCATTCAAGATAATTGTCTCCGGCTCATTCAAGGCGCTACTTCCCCAGGGTGCTGCTCTGTTGCTTGAGGTCCGTGGGACTTTCGGCAAGATTACCACTATCGGCGCCGCGGATCGAGGCCATCGCCGCCCGGTTCACACTCATCTCTTCGCCTTGCCGCATCGCCTGCCGCAACTGCTTGGCGAGCTCCTCCTCCTCGGCTTCGAATTCGGCGCGCAGCGAGGAGATCTGCGCCTCCATGGCGGTCTTCCGGCGGTCCAGCCGGCGCCGCAGGATCGCGAGCTCCTCCTCCCGCAGGGCCGACTCGGCCCGCTCGCGGGCCTCTTGGTGGAGCCGCGCCGAACCGGTCAGGATGCCTTCCGCCCCCAGGTAGACGTTGACGAGCTGCACCCCATGGTCCGTCAGCAGGAACTCGCGGATCTGGTTCGAGTGGTGCATGCCGCGCGATTTCAGCACGTAGAGGCCGCGGTTGCGCTCGCCGTTGCTCTCCAGGTTGCGCAGCGAGAGCCAGGTGTCCATCAGCGAGGAGACCCCGAGCTGGGTGTCGTTCTCGGCGTCGCCGTTGGAGACCAGGCTGGTGAACATCGCCGTGATCTGCCGCGCCTTCAGGAAGTCGATCATGCGCAGCAGCGTCGCCATGACCTCGTTGAACGAGCCGATCGACGACAGGTTGGAGAGCGGATCGACGATCACCACCTGCGGCTCGAACTCCGTCACCGCCCGGAAGATGGTGGCCAGGTGCATCTCCAGCCCGAACAGCGTCGGGCGGCTGGCGTGGAACTGGAGCAACCCGCTCCGGGTCCACTGCTCGAGGTCCAGCCCGATCGAGCGCATGTTGCGGATGATCTGCTGCTGCGACTCCTCGAGGGCGAAATACGTGCAGCGCTCCCCCCGGCGGCAGGTGGCGTCGGCGAAGTGCGCGGAGAGGGAGCTCTTGCCCGTCCCCGCCGTGCCCGAGACCAGGACGCTGGTGCCGCGGAAGAACCCTTCGCCGCCGAGCATCGTGTCCAGCCGCGGGACCCCCGAGGAGATCCGCTCCTCCGAGGCCGCGTGCTGGAGGTGGAGCGCCGTGATCGGCAGCACCTCGAGCCCGCGCTGGTCGATGATGAAGGGGTACTCGTTGGTCCCGTGCGACGAGCCGCGATACTTGACGATGCGCAGCCGCCGGGTCGAGACCTGCTCGTTGATCCGGTGGTCGAGCAGGATCACGCAGTCCGAGACGTACTCCTCGAGCCCCTGGCGGGTGAGCTGCCCCTCGCCGCGCTCGCCGGTGAGCACCACCGTGACTCCCCGGTCCTTGAGGAAGCGGAACAGCCGCCGCAGCTCGGCGCGCAGGATCGCCTGGTTGTTGAAGCCGGAGAAGAGCGATTCGATGGTGTCGAGCACTACCCGTTTGGCGCCCACCGAGCGGATGGCGAAGTCGAGTCGCAGGAACAACCCCTCGAGGTCGTACTCCCCGGACTCCTCGATCTCGCTGCGCTCGACGATGACCGTGTCCATCGCCATCTTGCCGCTGGCGATCAGCTCGTTGAGATCGAAGCCGAGAGAGGCGACGTTCTTGGCCAAGTCGTCCGAGGACTCCTCGAAGCTCATGAAGACGCCCGGCTCGTCGAAGCGGGTGAGGCCGCTGACCAGGAACTGCATGGCGAACAGCGTCTTGCCGCACCCCGGGCCGCCGCACACCAGGGTGGGCCGCCCCGTCGGCAGGCCGCCGCCGGTGATCTCGTCAAAGCCGCCGACCCCGGTGCGAGACTTCTGGATACCCTCGAGCGGCACGGACGTATCCACGCCAGGTTGAACTTCTTCCATAGCAGGCCCCCTACCGGATTGGGAAAAGGGTGGTATCGCACACCGTCAACAACGGTGGATTGTATGCCTTGGAACGGAAGCAGGGAAGGGAAGGTACGAAACGCGGAGTCGGACCCGCGGTTTGCGGCCCGGGACCCGGGATTTACAGTGCCGGACCCGCGGGTCGGAGTTGTCGACCCACGGGTCGGAGGAGTGGACCCGTGGAGCGGAGAGTGCGACCCCTGGGTCAGGGGGCGGGACCCAGGGGTCCGGAAGCGCGACCCGTGGGTCGGAGAGCCGGACCCATGGAGCGGAGTCCTGGATCCGTGGGTCGGAGGGGTGGACCCGTGGGTCGGCAAGCTCGACCCACGGGTCCGGGAGCGCGGACCATGGGTCGGGAACCGCGACCCGCGGGTCCAACTTCCGCTCAGCCGGGGCGGCTAGACCGCGAGATAGACCGGCTCGCTCCGCTCGTTCGTGCCGACCACGAGGAGCTCTTGCGGAGAGAGCGACCCGGGGGTCGCGGCCTCCGAGAGCTTCCGGTAGACCACCAGCCAGCGGCCCAGGAGATACAGAACCTGCAGCTCGAAGTCGTCCGGCGTCAACGCGGCAGGGCCCGGTTGAAAGCGGCTCCTCACCACGTCCTCATAGATCGTCCGCCGCGCTCCCTCGCTGAACCTGCGCAGATCGACCCGGGGCGCTCCCGCCGGCACATCCCGCCGCGCTCGTTCCCAATCCCCGCGCAGCCGCTCCGGCGTCACCGCCGCCGCCGCCTCCAGCCGCTGGATCAGCGGCGCGAGGTCGAGCGCGACCCCCTCCAGCGCCACCGCCAGCTCCGCCTCGGCGGAGTAGGGCTCGGCCTGCTCGAGCATCTCGTCCGGAATCTCGGGCAGCCGCCGCCGGAGGGCGGAGGCCCGCTCCCACAAGCCGCGCAGATCGACCACGAGCTGCCCGGCCGCGCGCGGAACCTCCGGATCCATCCTCTCAACCGTTTCCTGGTCCATGTTCTCCTCCGACATGCCGAAGTTGCCTTTGCCCGGAACAGGGCAATGCAATTTTATACTCCATCATGGCTGAAATGGTCAAGTCATGTCGAACAGGAATTTTGAATTGCAGGAGCCCTTCGAAATGGGTACAATCTTCTGCCGATGACGCCGGAAACGCAGCATCTGCTGAACGTGCTCAGGTCGGTGATCCGCGTCCTGGGTTACACCTACAACGACCTCGCAGGGAAGCTGGGCGTGGGCAGCGGCTACCTGAGCCGGCTCTTCGCGGGGAAGATCGAGCTGAAGGTCGATCACGTCGTGAGCATCGCCAAGGTGATCGGCCTCGAGCCGGAAGAGATCCTGCACCTGGCCTGGCCGCAGCCCAAGAGCCCTCCGAGCTTGGCGGCGGCCCGCTACCGCGAGCTGGTCGCCGGCGCCGAGCCCACCCGCCGGCCCGGCTCCTGGGCGGCGGAGCCGTCGGCCGAGGGGGACGTGGAAGCCGCGGTGGCGAAAGCGCTCCAGAGGCTCCTCGCGCCCGCCGCGCCGCCGCGGGCCGCCATCTCCGTCACCACCGAGGAGGACGTCGAGAAGATCGTGGAGAGGATGCTCCGGAAGTTCTTCGGCAATCTGGCCCAGGTGAAGGCGGAGTAGGAGCGGCTTCACGGCGAGGAAGATAGGGTTTCCGTAGGGCGGCCCTATGTGGCCGCCCTGGGGGGGGGCGATTCCGGCCGTATGCGTCCCGTCCAGGGCGGCCACATAGGGCCGCCCCTACGGAAACCCTCCGGTTCTGACGGGGCTTTATCGCGCGCGGCAGCCCCCTACATCGGGCGCATATCGAACTTGGCCGTCGGATCGTGAACGGCGCGGCGGAGGAAGGCGGCGACGTCCTCAACCAGCGTGGCCGTCGCGGCTCCCATATCCAGCGTGGTGCTAAGAAAGATCACGGAGGCCAGGGCCTCGCGCTCGATTCGTAACGCGTTGAACACCTGCGCCGCCGCCAGCACGACCTCGTGCGCCTCCCGCGAGCGCTGCTGGGCGAGGAGCGCCGCCGCGAGGTCGAGCGCCACGATCGCAGCCACATAGGGCCGGTTAAACTCCTCGAACTCCTGCTTCACCTCGCGGAACACGGCTTCGGCCCGGTCGGGGCGCCCCAGGCCAGCCTCGATCCGCCCATAGAGGCCGCGAAGGCGCGCCTGGTTCATGCGCCCCTCTTTGCGGGCGAGAACATTGCTGTAGCGAAGCCGGAAGACTTGAGCATCGGAGAAGCGGCCGCAGTCGACGATGAAGAGGAGCTGGTTGTGCACGGCCGCGTAAATGAGCCCGGGCTCGCGCTTCTCGTCCACCAAGGCAAGGGCCTCCGGGATCAACCGGAGAGCCTCCCCAGGATTGCCGGCGTACCCTACATAAAGGCCACGCTTGATCAGCGCCCGGCCGGCGAGGTGGAGATCCCCGGTCTGCTGATGGAAATCCGCGACCTTCAGCAGGAGGCAGGTGGCGTAGCTGAACCGGCGCTGGTCAGCGGCCAGCGTAGCCTCCAGCTCACAGAGGCGGATCAGCAGGTTTTCGTCGCGAGACCCCAGCTCCTCCAGAAGATAACGGGACCGGGTCAGTGCGTCGGCAGCGAGGTCATGCTGGTCCAGCACCCGGTAGGCGTTGCCCAACTCGGCGAGGGCGCGCCCTTGGCGGTCGAAGACCCCCTCGCGGCCATAGCGGCGGGCCTCGAAGTTTTTTGAGAGGTGCACCGCGAGCGTGGCGTACTGCGCCATCATGCCCGGGTTCTCGTAGCGGAGCGCCCAGCTCTTGGCGAGCAGGCCTTCGAAGACCTCCACCTCCCCCGCCTTGCCCGGCATCCTCCGGCTGACGTTCAACGTGTCGCTGGGGAGGAGAGCCGCGATTTTCTCGGCGCTCGCCGTCAGTCGTCGGGTTCCCGCCGCGGGCAGGTCGCGTGGAAAAGCAGACAGCGCATCACGGCTGGAATGGTCGCTCAAACGATTGTCCCCCTTTGACGCGGCGCATTCTCTCACAATCGAGAAAAAAGAACGACGGCCTCCGCGGCCTCAGCCGCGGAGGTGTCAGGAAAAATAGGATCTCTCGGCACGACGGCGTATCGAAAAGCGGCTCCCAGAGGGGAGGCCTCGAAGAGCTAGCCGTTGGGGTCTATTTCCATGCCCCCGTCCGATGGCGCCGCCGAGCTCATCACGGGCGCGGTCCCCGGGGCTTGGCGTCCATCGGGATCAACGCCCAATCCTGCCTTGGTAATCGAGGGCTTCGCATTCGCGCCCGTCCCAGGCAGGGCTCCCGCGAGCCATTGCCAGGCGTGCAGGAACAGCCCTGAAGGATCGCCCCATGCGCCGCGGCTCGCCGCATGAGCGGGGTTGGCCAGCGCGAGCGCGGCCACGATCGCCGCCGCCGTGATCACTCTTCCCTGAATCCGTCGAGACATCCTCACCTCCACCGCCGCGGATCAGCGCGGCGCCGTCATGGCTCCGTTGCCCGCGGACGCAACCTGCCCTCAAAAACGAGGGGTCCAGTCTGGCAGAAAGGAAGGATTTCTCACCTCCCCCGGAAGTAATTCTTGGTAAAGGTTCGCTCCTGCGGAATCCGCGCCTTCCGGAAGTATCGCGGAAGAGCGATTCCTGTCCCTTTTCCATGACATAGCTTCGAAATGCATCGGAGGCATTGTAAAACCAAAACGGAAGAAGAAAGATGCAAAAAAAGTGTAGACATGGCTGATTCTGCGTAGTAGCCTCCCTCTCGTTGAATCGGAGGTCAGAGATGAAAAAGGAGCTGGGCCGTAACGAGACAGATGTGTCTGGCGGCGACGGGAAAATCCCCGCGTCCGAAGAGTCTGACGGTCGCGATGGGCGAGCGGATTCTTCGATTGCGAAAACGGTGGCAGTGGTCGCAGGGAGAGCTCGCCGGGCGTCTGGGAGTCACGCGGGAGCGCGTCGGCAACTGGGAGCGCGGCGAGAACGCGCCGCCGGTCGAGGCGCTGGTCGCGCTCGGCGAGGTGCTCCGGGTGTCGGTCGACGAGCTGCTGCATGGCAAGCGGCGCGGCCGGTGGCTGAAGGAGGACGAGCTCGAAAGATTGAGCGGGCTCCTCGCCGAGGGGAGCGAGCTGCTCGGATCGATGGTTCGGAGAAAAGAGAAATAAACCTTTCCGTGGCCATGAAGGCCCGGAATTCACGAGGAGGTAATCGTATGGAAGCGAAGCAGACCCTTTCCACTCAGGGCCCGGCCGGAACCCTGGAACCCAAGGTGCGCCGGCCCCCGCGCCCGGTCGGCCTGAGCTGGCTGAAGCCCGAGCGGGTGCAGGAGATGCTCAGGGCGATGACCGGCTGGCGGCTGCTGCCGGGAGATGTGTCGATCGGCCGGATCCGCGAGTTCGCGGATGACGGCGCGGCGGCGGCCTACGCGGCCTTCGTGGCCGAGCTCGCGGGCCGGGACGGGCATCCGTTCAAGCTCGAACAGGCCGGCAACCGGATCACTGTGACGCTGTACGGTCCGTTGAGCCGGAAGGGCGCGCCGATGGGCATCACCACGGTCATGCTGGAAACCGCCCGCGCTCTCGGTTGAGCGCGGGAATCTACAACCAACGACTGAGACTGAAAAGGAGAAACACGATGGCAACTCGTAATTCGTTCGCGGACCTGATGCTCGAGTGGAAGAAGATCCTGGCGGCCTGCGCGGACAACGCGCCGGCGTTGACCGCCGCGGAGCCCCAGCGGCTCGTGGTGGAGAAGATGTTGAAGGATGCCGAGGAGCTCAAGGCCCTTCAGGATTCGTATCAGGCTTCCAAGCAGTCGATCCGGCAGCAGTTGAGCCTGATCGTCAAGGAGGGCCGGGAAGCCGTGCGCCGCTTGCAGAGCGCGGCGAAGTCCATCCTTGGCACCAGCAACGAGCGGCTGATCCACTTCAACATCAAGCCCATCCGGCCGCGGGGTCCCCGCAAGGCCAAGCAACCCCCGGCGACGAAGCCGCCCGCCGAGGTTGCCTCGCAGGCCGCGACCACGCACGTGGAGACGGCGTAGTCCACCCGTTCAACAGAAAGGAGACACAATATGTCCGACAATTCATTGACCGGAATTCTGTCCGACTGGGACGGGCTCCTGGCGGCCGTGGAAGCCAACCGGGAAGACCTCCCGTACGTCGAGCCTTGTCGCGTGCTGCTCGAAGCCAGCCTGACGGACCTGCGGGCGCTCCACGCCCGGCGGGCCACCCTGCAGGCGGAGCTGCGTCGATCAACGCGGGACCTCCGGGATCTTGTCGCTTGCGGCAGGGACCTGGCGGTGCGGGTCCGCTACGGAGTCCGTAGCCGGTACGGGTTCCGCAGCGACAAGCTGGCCGAGTTCGGGATCCGGCCCAGCCGGAAGGGGAGATCGCCTCGGGGCAGACCCGCCCCGGGGAATGGAGAGAAAGGGGCCCCCCGGAATCCCACCGCACCGTGAAGTAGCGAGTAGGTTGGCTGGGGGCGTGTGTTCGGCACGCCCCTGGCTTTATCCAGGGAGCGGACTCAGCCTACAGCAAAAGGCCGGGACCCGTCCACTGGGCGGCAGAGCTGATCTTTGAAAACTGAATGAGTTGGGGGCTCTCCCCGGTGCGGCGGGGGAGGGCCCCCTTTTTTTGTGGTGTCTAATGCCGCGAACCTCTGCCCCTGCCATACTCACCGACATCTTCGCCCTGAAAGGGCGAAGCTCCCAGGAGTATTAGCAGAGGCGGCCCGTTCCGGCGGCGTAGACATATTAGCGGGAGGTATTAGCGGAAGATACACCGCGCCGATAGGGATACGAGCCGATCACCTCTCAATAGGAGAACGGTCTGTCATGCGAGTCGCCGCGATCTACGATATTCATGGCAACCTCCCCGCGCTCGAGGCTGTGCTCCAGGACATTCGTCAAGCGGGCGTAGACCGTATCGTGGTTGGGGGCGATGTGCTTCCGGGCCCGATGCCGCGCGAAACGATCACGTTTTTGCTGGGTCTCGATATCCCCGTCCAGTTCATCCGCGGCAATGGCGACCGGGAGGTGCTCGCACACAAGGCAGGAGTTGAGACCGGTGCCCTACCGGAACAGGTCCGGGAAGTCCTGCGCTGGACGGCGCGGCAGCTTGATCCTGAACAGGAGCGGTGGCTGGCGGGCTGGCCCGCGACGCTCCGGATCGAGATTGGCGGGCTGGGCGAGGTGCTGTTCTGCCATGCGACACCGCAAAGTGACACCGAGATCTTTACGCGGCTCACGCCTGAAGAAAGCCTCCTGCCGGTCTTTGGTGGACTCGACGTTCCTCTGGTCATCTGCGGTCACACCCACATGCAGTTCGACCGCATGATCGGGAGGGTACGCGTCGTCAATGCCGGCAGTGTCGGAATGCCGTTCGGGGAACCGGGCGCCGATTGGCTCTTGCTCGGGCCCGGCGTCGAGCTTCGGCATACGCCCTACGATCTCGCGAAAGCGGCGGAGCGCATTCGCGGCACGAAGTATCCGCAAGCTCAGGAGTTCGCGGCGGACAATGTCCTGCGGCCCCCGTCCGAGCGGGAGATGCTGGAACGATTCACTCCTCGTACTATCATGCCGCCAGCATGATCGTCCTGGAAACGGATCGCCTGCTCGTCAGGCATTTCACTTTCGAGGATTCGGAGCTCATTCTCCGGATCTTGAATGAGCCCTCGTTCCTCCAGAACATCGGGGACCGGGGGGTGAGGACTCTCGAGCAGGCCTCCACCTATCTCCGGGAAGGCCCGATCAAAAGCTACGAGATGCACGGCCACGGGGCTTATGTGGTGGCGCTCAAGGAGTCGCTGCAGCCCATCGGCCTCTGCGGTCTGATCAAGCGCGACGCGTTCGAGGATGTCGACATCGGGTATGCCCTCCTGCCCGAGTTCTGGTCCAAGGGGTACGCGCTCGAAGCCGCCGCGGCGGTTCTCGACTATGGCCTGCACACCTTGCGGCTGCCGAAGATCATCGCGCTGGTTTCGCCCGCCAACGCGGGTTCGATCAAGCTGCTCGAGAAGCTCGGGTTCGCATTTGCCAGAGAGGCGCAGATGCCTGGCGCTTCCGCCGTGGCCGTCTACGAGCTGCCCGAGCCGTCCAAATCGCCACAGCGGTAAGCGTCAGGTCCAGTGATTCACCGCAGGGCCGCCCGGGGATCAGGGGAATGGCAAGCCGAACAGCCGTACGAGAAGGACGGCCATCTCCGCGCGGGTGAGGATCCGCGACGGGCAGTAGCCGCCGCCGCCGAGGGTGGCGCCCTCGGCCGCGAGCCTTTCGATCCAGGGCGCGGCGGCGTCATTCGCCGGGACGTCGTTGAAGACCTTCCCGGTCGGGGAGGGGGGGTGAAGCCGCTGCCGTGGCGCGCCTGCAGGAGGAGGCGCGCGATCTCCGCCCGGGTCAGCGGGGCGTCGGGGCAGTAGCTGCCGCCGCCGCAGCCGGCGGCCACGCCGTCGGCCGCGAGCTGCTCGATCCAGCGCCCCGCCCAGTGGCCGGCGGGGACGTCCTGGAAGAGGGTGCCGGTCGCGAGGGGCGGCAGGTAGGCGGGGCCGTGGGACGAGCGCACGAGGAAGACGGCGGCCTGCGCGCGGGTGACCGGTCCGGCCGGGCAGTAGGTGTTGTCCGCGGCGCAGCCGGCGGTGATCCCGCTGGCGGCCAGCGCCTCGATGAAGCTTCAGGCCCAGTGATTCGCCGGGGTATCGGCGAAGGTGGCGAGGAGGGCGGTCCGGGGGAGGGCCCAGAGCTCGACGCCGGCGGTGCCGTCGTTGGCGATAAAGTAGACGTTCGGCCCCGAGGCGGTGAATTCCGCCGGGCTCGAGGGCAGGTCGCCCGGATCGATGTCCTGGAGCATCCGGGTGCCGAGAGCCGTGCCGGCGCTACGCCAGGGCTCGGCGCCGTGGACGCCGTCGGAGGCCGAGAAGAGGAGGACGTTCCCCTCGACGTGGAGATGCTGCGGGTAGGAAGAGCCCGGTCCGGGGAGGATGTCCGCCAGCAGGCGGGTTCCCGCCTCGGTGCCGTCGCTCGTCCACAGCTCGCGGCCGTGCGCGCCGTCGTCATAGGTGAAGTAGACGTTGTTCCCGAGGGCGGTGAGCGAGCGGACGCCGGCCGAGGGGTTCCCGGGGAGGGAGCGGACGAGGCTCGTCCCGCCCGCGTCGCTCTTCCAGATCTCGGTGCCGCCGGCGGCGAAGAACACGGCCGGACCGGCGGTGGCGAACGGGCCCAGGCGCTTCGAGTCCGGCCCCGGAACGGTCTCCGCGAGCAGGTAGGTCCCCGCCACGGTGCCGTCGCTGCGCCAGAGCTCGTCGCCGCTGCCGGCGGCGGTCCCGGCGAAGAAGAGCACGCCGTCGCGGACCGCGGAGGTCTCCGCCAGGACCCGATCGATGACCAGGACCCTGCCGAGGTTCGCCGTGCCCGCCACGGTGCCGTCGCTCCTCCAGAGCTCGTCCCGATCGATTCCCGACTGGAAGAGGACCTGGTCGCCGAGGGAGACGATGGAATGCCCAAAGAAGGAGTCCGGCGGCGTGCCGACCGGCTGCGTCCCGGCCGCGGTGCCGTCGCTCGTGATCAGCTCCGGGAGAGAATTGTTGCAGCACGATCCCAGGAACAGGAGGCTGTTGCCGAGCGCGGTCAGGTCCCGGGGGGAGAAGTTCCCGAAGTTGTAGAACTGCTCGACGGAGCGGAGCAGCACGGTCCCCGCCGGGGTGCCGTCGGTCTTCCACAGCTTCTCGTGTTGAGTTCCGGCGTCGGAGCGGAAGAACACGGTGCTCCCCGCGCGGGTGATCTCGGCCGGCAGGGAAGAGTAGGGGCCGGGCTGGAGGTCCTTGAGCAGGGTGGTCCCCGCCGGAGTGCCGTCGCTGCGCCACAGCTCGGCGCCGGTCGCGCCGTCATCCCCCTGGAAGAGCAGCGTCCCGTCGAGGTCGAAGAACGCGCGGGGTCCCGCGAGTTGCCCCAGGAGGTTCAAACGGAAGCCGGGCTTTCGTGGGTTGCTGAGGAGCGTCCGCGTGCCGGCCGCCGTGCCGTCGGTCGCCCAGAGCTGTGTTCCGGTATTTTCTCCCCCCTTGGCGCGGAAGTACCAGTGGCCGCCGGCGAATGCGCTGCGCGGATCCAGGTCGAGAGCGGAGGAGCCGGCGCCGGGCTGGAGATCCGCCATGAGCGAGGTGCCGGCCGGGGTGCCGTCGCTCGTCCACGGCTCGCTGCCGTGAATCCCGTCGTCGGCGAAGAACAGGATCCGGGAGCCGTCTCCCGCCAGGAAGAGAGGCGCGCGAGTCTCGCAGAAAGGCCCGCCGATCGTCGCTAGCGGGCCGGTGCCCGGCGCGGTGCCGTCGCTCGTCCAGAGCTCGCAGCCGGTGAAGAAGTAGAGCCGGCCGCCGGCCACGCTCGCCGAGCCGATGCTGGAGGGCGCGGTCCCGATCCGCAGAGTGCCGCCGGGCGTGCCGTCGCTCGTCCAGATCTGCTGCTGCGAGCCGAATTCTTCGGCAGCGAAGAAGAAGAGCCGGCCTCCGGCCACGATCAGCGAGCTGGAGTTGGAGACCGGCTTGACCGGCAGGGTGCCGCCGGGGGTGCCGTCGCTCTTCCAGAGCTGCTGGCTCTGCCCGTCCGGGGAGGCGAGGAAGAAGACCGTCCCGCCCAGGACGGCGAGCCCGCGGAGAGCGGAGCCCTGCGGGCCCGGCCGGATGTCCTTGACCAGGGTGGTGCCGGCCGCGGTGCCGTCGCTCGCCCACAGCTCGCGCCCCTCGGGGCCCTCCGCGCTGAACAGCACCCTGCCGCCGGCCGCCACCATCCCCCCGGGGGTGCTGCCGATCGGACCGGGGGAGACGTCCTTGAGCAGGCCGGTGCCCGCGACGGTCCCGTCGGTGGTCCAGAGCTCCCATCCATGATCGCTCTCCTCGGCGGAGAAGAAGAGCTGCCCGCCGAGCCGGGCCGTGGAAAGATAAAAAGTGGGATTGCGTTCGCCCGTGCCGATCGTCGCCAGGAGGAAGGTGCCCGCCGCCGTCCCATCGCTTCTCCAGAGCTCGTGCGGGTACCAGGAGGTCGGGCCCGCGAAGAGGAGGAGCCCGTTGAGCTCCGCGAGGGGATCGGTCCCGGCGTAATGGTCTTCCGGGGTCAGATCCGCGATCAGGACCGTGCCGGCCGGCGTCCCGTCGCTCTTCCACAGCTCCCGGCCGTGAACCCCATCGTCGGCCATGAAGAAGATCAGACCGCCGATCACGGTGAGCTTTCGCGGGCTGGAGGCGCAGGAGCCGGGGCAGATGTCGGCGACCAGGCGGGTGCCGGCGTCGGTGCCGTCGGTCTGCCAGAGCTCGGAGCCACGGATCCCGTCGTCGGCGACGAAGAAGACGGTCGATCCGAGGATGACGCTGTTATCGCTGGGATAGAGCTGGACGGTTTCAGGATCGATGCCGCCGACCGCGTCGTGTTGAGGTCCTTGACCAGGAAGGCCGGCTGCGCCAGGGCCGCGGCAGCGAGGAACAGAAAAAGCAGCGGAAGGGTGAACGCTACCTTCTGGAACCGTGCGGCGTCGCTCATGCAGAGGACCTCCTAGATTTAGAAAATTGGATTATAGCATAAAGGGAGCCTTCCCGCCCCGCGGGTGACGGATCGCGGCGATCTGACGGATACGGATGACGTCCTGGTGAGCGTTCGCGCTGGCCGGTACGGCTCATAGGCTTTCGCGGTAGTGTTTCGCCCGCATGCGAATCCTCGCCATCTCGGGGAGCCTGCGGGCGGCCTCCTCGAACACGGCTCTGCTCCGCGCCGCGGCCGCCCTGGCGCCTGAAGACATGGAGGTCATCCTGTACGGCGGCCTCGGCGATCTGCCGCATTTCAATCCGGATCTCGAGGGGGCCGCGCCGTCGGCGGTGATAGATCTCTGGGCTCGCGTGCGGGAGGCGGACGGCCTGCTGATCGCCTGCCCGGAGTACGCGCACGGCGTGCCCGGAGCGATGAAGAACGCTCTCGACTGGCTGGTCGGCGGCGACGAGTTCATCCGCATGCCGGTGGCGCTGCTCAACGCCTCGCCGCGGGCGACCCACGCGCAGGCGTCGCTGGCGGAGACGATCCGGACCATGTCGGGGCGGATCGTCGCCGGGGCGTCGATCCCCGTGCCGCTGCTCGGCAGGCACCTCGGCGCGGCGGGGATCGTGGCCGACCCGGAGATCGCGAGCGCGCTGCGCGAGGCCCTGGCGGCGTTCGCGCGCGCGATCGAGGCTTTCCGGGCCGAGGACGCCGCTCTCTACGGCGTGTAGCCGTCGATCTCCACGCTGACCCCCACCATGCCGTTGCCCCCCACGAACGGGAGCAGGGTGAGGGTGCCCGTCCCGTTCGGCGCCACGGGTAGGTCGAAGCTGGCGCTGCGGCTCTGCCCGCGGGAGAAGCGGAGAATGCCGGCGACCGGGGCCGAGAGGTCTCCAGGATAGAGCCGCACGTTCCCCTTGCCCGTCCCCTGGAAGACGGTCACCCTGGCGGTGACCCGCTTCGCCGTGGCCGGCACGCCGCAGGCGCCGGCGGCCTTGATCACCCGCGCGGCATTGGAGCGCAGCGCCGGGCCGTCCGCGGCGCGGCGGGTGTCGAGGAGGACGCAGGGGGGGAGGGTCACCGGGCCGCCCGGGCTGGAGACTCCGAGGCTCAGCAGGTAGGGATCGGTCCGCCGGTTGAAGTCCCCGTAGAGGAGGTCGGTGGCGCTGTCGAAGGCGATTCTCTGGCCGCTGGCGCTGAGCAGCGGGTTGTCGGCGCCGCTGGCCGCGGTCACGGCCGAGCCTTGCCACCGGCTCAGCAGGAGGGTCTTGTCAGCGACCCGGTCGTAGAGGTAGGCGGAGAGCTCGAACCGCCCCCGTCCCGGCGCCTGGATCTGGCCGGCGACGAGGTCCTCGGCGTCGCTCACGAAGGCGAGGTAGCGGCCGTCGGCGCTGAGGACGGGCTCGTCGGCATACCCATGGCTGGGAAAGCCGTTCTGGCTCTGGTGGGTGGCGAGGGTGAGGGCTCCCGTCACCCGGTCGTAGAGGTAGAGCTGGTCGAAGTCCCCGGAGTTGACGCCCGGCACCAGCCCGGAGCGGCTGAGGAACGCGGCGAAGCGGCCGTCGGCGCTGAGGTCGATCCGCCGCGGGTGGATGTCGTCGGTGCCGATCTGCCGGTAGGTCTTGGCGGCGTTGTCGTACAGATAGAGGACCGAAACGAAAAAGCTGGATCTGGGGGGACCGTTGGGGTCGAGCCCCCCCGTGGGGCTGCTGAAGAGGAGGAAGCGGCCGTCGGCGCTCAAGGCGGGCGCCGTCTCGGCGTTCCCCGAGCCGGCCGCCGACTCCGGGGTGCGGCTCACCAGGACGGTGGCACCGGTGGCGCGGTCGAACAGGACGGCGTTGCTGCCCCTGTCCGCCTGCCCGGGGACGAGGTCGCCGGCTTGGCTGCGGTAGGCGACGAAACGGCCGTCGGCGCTGAGGGCCGGACCGTCGGAATCGCCGTTGGCGGCCACCTGGAGGCCGGAGGCTGCGTGGCTGACCAGGGTCGAGGCCCTGGTGACCCGGTCCCAGAGGAAGACGTCGTAGTTCGGACCGGAGCCGAGGTCCGGGTCCTGCTGACCGGGCACCAGGCTGGTAGCGGAGCTGGTGAATGCGATCCAGCGGCCGTCGGCGCTGATCTTCGGCCCGAGGAGCAGGTAGAGGTTGCTGGACTGGAAGCGGTCCCCGCCCCGCGCGACGAAGGCCACGACGCCAGTGACGCGGTCGTAGAGGAAGACGCTGGTCTGACCGGAGGGGTTGGCGCCGGGCACGAGGTTGCGGGCGCCGCTGAGGAAGGCGACGTAACGGCCGTCGGCGCTGATCGAGGGGCTGAAGGAGGTCCCGAGCGGCGCCGTGGCGGCGGAGGCCGGGACGTGGCTGATCAGGACCGTCGTCTTCGTCACCGCGTCGTAGAGGAAGACGTCGGTCTGCCCGTTGGCATCCGCCTGGCCGGCGACGATGTTGGCGGAATCGCTCTCGAAGGCGGCGTAGCGGCCGTCGGCGCTCAGGGCGCGGATGTGGCCGCCGGCGCCCGGCGCCCAGGAGGGGAGCGCGGGGGCGCGGCGGGTCACCGCGTCGAGGCTGCGGGCGGCCACGCTGTAGGCGAAGAGGTCGGGAGCCACGTCGAGATCGGCGAGGCCGTCCACGAGGCGGGTCGCCTGGCTGGTGAAGACCAGGCGGGCGCCGTTGGCGCTGATCGCCGGAGTGGAGGAGGCGCCGTCGCCGGCGGTGACGGGAGAGGTGGACGCGTGGCTCACCAGGGTCGTCTTCCCGGCGGCGCGGTCGAACAGGAAGACGTCGAGGTCCTGGGCGGAGGAGCGGTCGGGATCGATCTGGCCGGGCACCTGCTCGCGGTCGGCGCTGGCGAAGGCGACGAACCGGCCGTCGCCGCTGATCACGGCGGACTCGGCCGATGCGAACGTCGAGCTCGCTCCAGCGGCGCGGCTCACCGTGGTGGTGGTCTGGGAGAGGCGGTCGAAGATGGCCGGGGTCGGCTGGAGCGTGGCCGTCGGCGTCGGCTGGAGCAGGAGAAAGGCGATGAACCTGCCGTCGGCGCTGAGCGAGTAGGCGGGGAGCCGGGCGGGGGTACGCTCCTGGATGCGGTCGGCCGCCCGGACCACCGGAATCGTCACGCCGGTCTCGCGGGAGTAGAGCGACAGAGGAGCGGAGAATCCCGGGCTGAAGGCGACGTATTTGCCGTCGGCGCTGATCGTGGCGCTGGTCCCGGGGATCAGGATCAGGGAGTCCACGGCGCGGTCGTAGAGAAAAACTCTCTCGCTGGGGGACGATCCGGGCAGGAGGTCGGAGAAGCTGCTGAAGAGAATGAAGCGACCGTCGGCGCTGAGCCCCAGGGTTCTTTCAGCGCTCGCTCCGGTGGTGGGCGAGCCGTTCGGGTGGCTGATCAGGCGGAGTGCGCCGCCCGCCCGGTCGTAGACGAAGGCGTTGGTGTCGGCGGTCCCCTGCTGCCCGGGGGCGCGGACCCCCCTCGCCGTGAAGGCGAGGTAGCGGCCGTCGGCGCTGAGCGCGAGGTCCAAGAAGAGCCCTTCGCGAAAGCTCGAGTCGGCGGCCACCAGGGTGGTCGCGCCGCTCACGCGGTCGAAGAGGAGCAGGTCGAAATCGAAGTGGCCGCCGAGGTTGCCCTCCTGGCCGGGCGCCAGATCGGTGGCGGCGCTGACGAACGCCACCCAGCGGCCGTCGGCGCTGAGGACGGCCTGGGTCGAGCCCGCGTTCCCCGTCGTGGTCGACGAGCTCAGGGAGTGGCTGACGAGGGTCGTGGCGCCGGTCGCGAGGTCCTCGAGGAAGACGTCGCCGCCGATCCCGTCGTCGTCCTGGCCCCCGTTCACGTCCTTCTGCCCGGGCGCCAGGTGGGTCGCCGAGCTCGTGAACGCGACGTAGCGGCCGTCGGCGCTGAGCGAGGAGCTCAAAGGGACGAAGGAATCGCTCGGGGGGTGGCCGCCGGCGGCGGTATCCGAATACTGGCTGGGATCGACTCGGGAGACCAGCTCCAGGGAATCGGCCGCGAAGCCGGCCGTGGCGCCCAGCATCAGCAGCGCGAAGGCGCCTCCCGCGAGTGAACGCTTGCTCTTCATTCTCATCTCCTCAAGGCACATAGCCGTCGATCTCGACACTCACGCGGACGGTGCCGTTGCCGCGTACGAAGGGAAGCAGGGCGAGGGTGCCGGTGCCGTTGGTCGACAGCGGGAGGTCGAAGCTGGCGGTGCTGGTCTGCCCGCGCTGGAAGCGGAGGATGCCGGCGGCCGGGGTTCTGACGTTGCCCGGATAGAGCTGCACGTTCCCCTGGCCCGTCCCCTGGGAGACGGTGAGCTTGACGGCGACCCGCTTCGCCCCGGCGGGGACGCCGCAGGAGCCGGCGATCTTGAGCACCTTGCGGGCGTTCGAGCGCAGGGAGCCGGTGAACAGCGCGCAGGGGGGCACCTGCACCGGATCTCCCGGCGGCGGCGGGACCACGGCGGCGGCGTCGAAGACGAAGGCGTCCCAGGTGCCGTTGTAGTCCCCCTCGACCAGCTTGACGTCGCTGGTGAAGGCGACGAAGCGACCGCTGGCGGACAGCCGGGGGACGCGGGAGATGTTGCCGCTGAGCGCGGGGTACGAAGCCTTCTGCAGCACCCGGGCGGCGAGGGCGCGCGCGCCGGTGGCCCGCTCCTGGACGAACAGGCCGAGGAAAGGGCCGGCGCCGGGAACCAGATCGGTCGCGCCGCTCACGAAGGTGATTCGGCTGCCGTCCGCGCTGATGCCGGGCTCCCGGGCATAGCTCGCGAGGTTGGGAACACCGGCCGCGGAGCTGACCAGGGAGACTCCGCCGGAGAGCCGGTCGTAGAGGTAGACGTTGACGAACTGGTTCGGATTGGCCTCGCCGGCCACCAGGTCGGTCGCTTGGCTGGCGAAGACGATCCAGCGGCCGTCGGCGCTGAGCGCGACCGGGTCGTCGCCGGAGTAGGAGTCGAGGTCGGTGCTGCCCGCGGTCACCGGTGAGGAGCTCGCGTGGCTGATCAGGGCCGTCGCGCCGGAGACCCGGTCGTAGAGGAAGAAGTCGAGGAGGCCGTTGGTGTCGATCTGGCCCGGCACCAGATCGGCCGCGGTGCTGCGGAAGACGATCCAGCGGCCGTCGGCGCTGATCCCGGCATTGTAGGCGGTGCCGTCGGCGGCGGCGGTGGCCGAGCCCGCGGCATGGCTCGCGAGGGTTACGGCGCCGGTGGCGCGGTCAAAGACGAAGACGTTCGCCGTGCGGGGGGGGCCGGTCTGGCCGGCGACCAGACCGGTGGCCGAGCTGATGAAGACGACGAAGCGGCCGTCGGCGCTGATCCGCGGCTCCAGGGATTCGTGATCGCCGGTCGTGGTGAGGGAACCGCTCGCGTGGCTCACCAGCGTGTTGGTGCCGGTGACGCGGTCGTAGAGGAAGATGTCGGCCTGCGAGCCCGGGCTGCCGCTTTGCTGGCCCGGGACCAGATGGCACCCGCGGCAGGCGTAGGCCATGTAGCGGCCATCGGCGCTGAAGGCCGGCCGCTCCCGGAACTCGGGGTAGCCGTCGGACTGGGCCGGGGAACCGGGCGGGTGATTGACCAGGGTCAGGGAGTCCGCTGCCCGGTCATAGAGGTAGAGCTCGCCGAGCCCGCCTTGAGAGTCCGGGATCCTGCCGAAGGCGGCGAAGCTCCCGTCGGCACTGAGGGCGGGATCGCCGCCGCCCATGGCGGTCGGCGGCGAGGCCTTCGACCGGCTCAGCAGGGTGGTCTTGCCCGTGGTCCGGTCGCGCAGGAAGACGTCCCAGGTCCCTCTCTCCCCGTCGTACGGATCGATCGAGTAGGGGGTGTCGACCTGGCCGGGGACCAGGCCGGCCGCCTCGCTGACGAAGACGACGAACCGGCCGTCCGCCGAGATGCCGGCGGCCGAGCTCGGGCCTACCGGGGTGAGGGCGGGGAGCTCCGGAGCCCGCTGGGAGAGGGCGGTGACCTCCGCCGGCCTGCGCTCGAAGAGGAAGAGGTCCTGGAACCCGTTGGGATCCGCCTGCCCTTCCGCGAGATCGGTGGCGAAGCTGCCGAAGGCGACCACGCCGCCGTCGGCGCTGATCAGGGGGGAGCCCGACCGGCCGTTGGCGGCCGTGGTCAGCGAGCCGCGGACATGGCTGGCGAGGACGGTGGTCCGGGCGATCTGATCGTAGACGAAGACGTCGTCGGTCGCCGCCGCGGCGTTGTCGGTCTGATGGGGAACCAGGTCGGCGCCCGGGCTCACGAACGCGATGTAGCGGCCATCCGCGCTGAGGCTGGGCCAGCGGGAGCCGGGATGCGTCGGCGTGGTGGTCCGCGAGTCCCGGTTGTGGCTCACCAGGATGATCCCCCCCGAGACCCGGTCGTAGACGAACACGTTGCTCCCGCTGGCGAGGTTCATCTGTCCGGAGACCACGTCGGGGGCCGAGCTGGTGAAGGCCAGGTAGCGGCCGTCGGCGCTCAGCGCGATCATGCCCCCTTCGAAGCCGGTCTCGGTGCTCGCCGCGGTCAGCGGCGAGGCGCTGGTGTGGCTCGCGAGCCGGATCGCTTTCGACACCCGGTCGTAGAGGAAGGCGTTGTTCGGCGAGGCGCTTCCGATCTGGCCGGCGACCAGGTTCCTGGCCGTGCTGGCGAAGGCGATCCAGCGGCCGTCGGCGCTGAGCTGGAGCCTGCCGCAGCCGCCGTTGCCCGCCACGAGCGGGGAGCCGCTGGCGTGGCTGACCAGGGAGAGGGCTCCGGACGCGCGTTCGTAGAGGAAGACCTGATAGGCGGCCGCCGCGTTGGTCAGGCCGGGCAGGAGGTCCGGGGCCGTGCTCCCGAAGACGACGTAGGCGCCATCCCCGCTGATCGCGGCATCGCCGGAGGTGCCGTTGGCGCTCAGGGCGGGCGAGCCGCTCGCGTGGCTGAGCAGGCTGACGGCTCCCGAGCGGCGGTCATAGAGGTACACCTTGGACTGCGGCTGGTTTCCGGGAGGCGCGGTCTGCCCCGGCACGAGGTTCTTCGCGAGGCTGGAGAAGACGACGTAGTTGCCGTCGGCGCTGATCCGGGCTCCGGCGGCGTGCCCGTCGCCCGTGAGGACCGGATCGCCGTCGGCGTGCGAGATCAGGGTGGTGGTCCCCGTGACCCGGTCCCAGAGGAAGACGTTGTTGAGGCCGCTGGTGTCCGACTGGCCGGGAACGAGGTCGGTCAGCAGGCTGACGAAGGCGACGTACCGGCCGTCGGCGCTGATGCTGGCGTCCAGGCTGTAGGGGGAGGACTTCGCGACGTCGTGGCCCGCCATGCCGGGCTTGCCGGCGGCGTGGGAGATCAGGGTGATGGTCCCGGCCACCCGGTCGCGGAGGAAGACGTCGTAGGAGAAGTTGTCGTCGACCTGCCCGGGGACCAGGTTGGGCGCGTCGCTCTGGAAGGCCACGTAGCGCCCGTCGGTGCTCATCGAGGTGGCGAAGCCGGTGCCGAAGCTGTCCGGGACCGGATCGGCCTTCGAGATCAGCTCGACCGGTCCGGCGGCGGCGCCGGCCGCGAGACCCGCGGTCAGGAGGAGAGCCAGAGCGGCGCTCCGGTACAACAATCCACAGATCTGTCTCACGCCGACCTCCCAGAAGTTGAATTCGGATGGATCAAGGAATTCTACCCCACAGTGCCTCTACGGCGTGTACCCGTCCACCTCCACGGCGTTCCACGGTTCGTATCCTGCTGGTCCGGGATGACGTTGGCGGCACCGCTGGTGAAGACGATGTATCTGCCGTCGGCGCTGAGAGAGGAGAGCTCGCTCGCGCCGCTGGGAGTGGCGGAGAGATAGCCGGGATCAGCGCCGGAGACCAGCTCCAGGGTTCCCGCGAAGCCGGCTGTTCCCATCAGCCATGAGATCAGGACGCTTCCACCCACCGCCCGCCGGAGATTGATTCCTGGACGCAAAAATACCGGAGCTTGGGGCACGACGACCTCCTCGAGTTGAACTTTCGTGAGGACGGGATTGTACCCCGCCGTTTCGCTTTCAATGGGAATGATGAAACGGCGGGTTCCCTTTCAGCAGGCCGTTACGGGGTGCGGGTGAACAGGAAGACGTCGATGTGGAAGCCGTTGAAATCCCGGCCGACGAGACCGGAGGCGCCGCTCTCGAAGGCGACGGACCGGCCGTCGGCGCTGAGGCGGGGATTGAACCCGCTGCCAAGAAAGGAGTAGACCGCCGGCAAGGGGGTGACGAGGATCGTCGTGCCGGTGGTCCGGTCGTACAGCAGGACGGCACTCCCGGAGACGGTCTGTCCGGGCACGACGTCGATGACACTGCCCACATAGGCGACATGGGCGCCGTCCGGGCTGATCGCGGGATCTGCCGCGCCCCCCTGGCTCCCCTCGCCCGGCGCGAGCACTGAAGAGGTCACCAAGGTCGAGGTCCCCGCGACCCGGTCGTAGAGGACGACCTGAACGGTGCGGGCGGGGTTGGTGAACCCGGGCGCCGGGGTATCGGCGTTGCTGAGGAAGGCGACCCAGCGGCCGTCGGCGTTGAGGGTGGGCTGGCACGGAGGGACGGGCACGTTGGACCGGGTGGAGCCGCCGAGGAGCGTCACGCCGTTACTCTCGCGATCCCAGAGGTAGGTGTTGAGGTCCAGGCCGGGCACCTCTCCGAGGTCGCCGCGGCTGCTGCAGAAGGCGACGAACCGGCCGTCGGCGCTGAGCACGGGAGTCTGGTCCTGGCCGACGCCGGCGGCGCCGCCGCTGCGATCATGGCTGACCAGGGTGTTGGTGCGGGTGACCCGGTCATAGAGGACGACGGTGTGCATGGCGCTGAAGCCCGTCCTGGACAGGGTGAGCAGATAGCGGCCATCGGCGCTGAACGCGAGCGGCCGCGCGAGGCCGATCGTCGTGATGCTGGCGTTCGTGCGGGTCAGGACCCCCGCGACCCGGTCATAGAGATAGACGTCGCCGGTCGCGGTGCTGGAGGTGGGGACGAGGTCGGTCGCCGAGCTGAGGAACGCGACCCAGCGGCCGTCGGCACTGATCACGGGCTTGCTCGAATCGAAGTCGCCGGTGAGGCCGGGGTGGCGGGCCGAGCGGCTGAGGGCGATGGTCTTCCCCGTGACGCGGTCGAAGAGGAAGACGTCGAACCGGCGCTGGGTCGTCGAGGAATCGACGTAATCGGTCACACCAGGGTCGAGGTTGGTGGCGTAGCTGGTGAAGGCGATCCAGCGGCCGTCGGCGCTGAGCGAGCCCTGGTAGGAGGCGCCGTTCCCCGCGGTGGTTGGGGAGGCGCTCGACCGGCTCACCAGGAGGCTCTTCCGAGTCGTGTGATCGTAGAGGAAGACGTCGCTTCCTCCGTTGCCGTCCACCTGTCCGGGGACGAGGTTGGCGGCGCTCCCCTCGAACAGGGTCCAGCGGCCGTCCGCGCTCAAGCCGCGCAGGAAGCTGTCGTCGTCGGGGGAGATCGAGGCCATGCCGGGCGGGTGCAGGCTGGCCACGGCGCTGGTCCGCGCGGCGACGGTATAAAGGAAGAGGTCCTCGCCGTTGTTGAAGTCCCGCACTCCCGCCACGAGATCGCTGGCGGTGCCATGGAAGGCGAGCTGGGAACCATCCGCGCTGATCGCGGGAGCGTAGGCGAGACCATTTCCAGTGTTGCGGGGGGCGCCGCTCCTGGAGCTCACCAGGATCGTCGTTCCCGTCTTGCGGTCGAACAGGAAGACGTCCGAGCCGTAATTGAAATCGATCTGGCCGGGAACTTGATCGGTCGCCGAGGCGTCGAAAGCGATGAACCGGCCGTCGGCGCTCATTGCGGCCGTCCGAACCGTATTCCCGGAGCTCGGCGAGTTTCCCCTGCGGCTCACCAGGATCACGTTTCCGGAGGTCCGGTCATAGAGGAAGAGGGCGCCGCCGGGCGTGACCTGGCGCGGCACCAGGTTGGTCGCGACGCTGGAGAAGGCGACGTAGCGGCCGTCCGCGCTGACCAGGGGAAAGACGGGATAGAAGAGATCCAGGACGGCCGGGCCGTTGCCCGTGGTCGTGGGCCGGCCCACCGCGTGGCTCACCAGGGAGATCCTCCGCGTCGCGCGGGAGTAGAGGAAGACGTCGGCGCCAAACTCGTTGGCGTCGATCTGCCCCGGGATCACCTGCCGGCCGGCGCTCAGGAAGGCGACGAAGGCGCCGTCGGCGCTGATCGTGGGCGTGCCGCCGGGGGCGACCGGGGTGATGCTGGCGGAGAGGCGGTCGTAGAGGAGCACTTCGCCGTCGCCCGGGCGCCCCCCGGGCGTGTTGATGGGACGCCGGTTGAAGGCGATGAACCGGCCGTCGGCGCTCATCGAAAGATAGGGGGAGCTGCTGTCCGCCACAGTCGAGGCCGGCGTGCCGGCATGGCTGACGAGGACGGTCTTGCCGGTCGTGCGGTCATACAGAAAGACATCGTTGACCTCGTTGTCGTCCTGCTGCCCGGGGACGAGGTCGGGCGCGGGGCTGGTGTAGGCGATGAAACGTCCGTCGGCGCTGATCGTCGCGCTGAGCGCGCCGCAGCCGCCGCAGCCGCTGGAGGCGAGAGCCGCCGAGGAGCTCACCAGCGTCGTGCTTCCGGAGACGCGATCGTAGAGGTACAGGCGGACCTGGGCGAGCAGATCGGGCAGATCGTCCACCAGATTAGTGGAGTTGCTGGAGTAGACGACCCAGCGTCCGTCGGCGCTGATCACGGGGGCGATCGACTCCGCGTTGCCGGTGACGGCGGAGGAGCCCGCGTCATGGCTCACCACGGTGGTGGTGCGCGCGACGCGGTCATACAGGAAGACGTCGTTCGCCTGCTGTCCGGGGTTCACGCTGCGGTCGACTTGGCCGGGCGCCAGATTGTTCGCCGTGCTGAGGAAGGCGACGTAGCGGCCGTCCCGGCTGATCGAAGGAGGGCGGGCCATCGGGAAGCCCGCGCCCGCGGCGGTGCTCGAGAGCGCCCCCGGATCGACCCGCGAGACCAGCTCGATGGAGTCCGCGGCGGCGTGGGTGGCCGCCCCGCCCGTCAGCAGAAGAACCAGGGCGCATTGCCGTCGAAGGCTGGAGAAAATCGAAGCGTGCATCATCGCCTCCTTGTCGATCTACAGTTTTATTTTAGTCCTTATACGGGAAAATGCGGGATCGATCGTCCAAATTCGTCGGGAGGCGAGCGCATTGGGTACGGAGGTTGCAGCCGGTGCTGAGGAAGGACGGCATCCTTCGCCGTCAGCAAATCAACTCAGGAGGACCCAACATGGCTGTTTCCCTCAAACCTCTCGACCAGCAGGTCATCGTCATTACCGGTGCTTCCAGCGGCATCGGCCTCGCGACCGCCGAGGCCGCCGCCAAGGAGGGCGCCAAGCTCGTCCTCGCCGCGCGCAGCGAGCAGACTCTTCATGAGGTCGTGCAGCGGATCAACGCCAACGGCGGCGACGCCATCTACGTGACGGCCGACGTCTCCGACCGCCAGCAGGTCCGGGGGATCGCCGAGGCCGCCGTCCAGCGATTCGGCCGCATCGATACCTGGATCAACGACGCCGGCCTGTCCATCTACGGCCGCCTCGACGAGGTCAGCGAGGAGGATGCCCGCCGGCTGTTCGACATCAATTTCTGGGGCGTGGTGAACGGCTCGCTCGTCGCGCTGCCGTTCCTGCTGCGCCAGGGGGGCGCGCTGATCAACGTCGGCAGCGAGGTCTCGGAGGCGGTGGTGCCGCTGCAGGGGATGTACTCGGCCTCCAAGCACGCGGTCAAGGGGTTCACCGATGCCCTGCGGGTCGAGATCGAGGAGGTGGACAAGGCGCAGATCTCGATCACCCTGATCCAGCCGACCGCCGTCGATACTCCCTTCCCGCAGCACGCCAGGAATTACATGGACCAGGAGCCCAAGCTCCCGACGCCGCAGATCGAGCCGCAGAAGGTGGCCGAGGCGATCCTCAAGGCCGCCGTCAAGCACGAGCGCGACGTCAAGGTGGGAGCGGGGGCTGTGCTCAATACCACCCTGGGCAAGATCGCTCCGGGGCTCGGCGACAAGGCGTCCGCCAAGCAGGCCGACCGCCAGCAGTACCAGGAGCCGCCGCGGAATCCCGAGGGGACCCTCTACAAGCCGGGTGAGTCCGGACAGACCCACGGCTCCGGCGGCGTGGAGGAAAAGGACCTCGAAGAGGTGGGAGCGCGGAACTCGTCGAAGTGAGCTGATTGATTATGTAGGGGCGCCCCTATGTGGGCGCCCTCTTCATCTTCGCCGAGATCTTCCTGATTCGAACAGGGCGGCCACACAGGGCCGCCCCTACAGGTCCTGGAATCCTCCCGCCCCCGTTTCCTGTTATTCTGAAGGGGGTCTTACGCCCTTATTGCGCCATGCCACTCGCCAACTTCCATCCCGCCGTCGCCTCCTGGTTCGCGAAGCGCTTCGGCGCCCCGACCGAGCCGCAGGCGCGCGCCTGGCCGGAGATCCAGGCCGGCCGCCACACGCTGATCGCGGCCCCGACCGGCTCGGGCAAGACGCTGGCGGCGTTCCTCTCGGCGATCGACGACCTGGTGCGCCGGGCCCTGCTCGCCGAGGACGGCGGGCTGCCGGACGAGACGGCGGTGGTCTACGTCTCGCCGCTCAAGGCGCTGTCGAACGACGTCGAAAAGAATCTGGAGGAGCCGCTGGCGGGGATCCGCCGGGAGCTGGCGGCGATGGGGCTGCCGGACGTCGAGATCCGTACCCAGGTGCGCACGGGGGACACCCCGGCCTCGGCGCGGGCGGCGATGGTCAAGCGGCCGCCGCACATCCTGGTCACCACCCCGGAGTCGCTGTTCATCCTGCTCACCAGCGAGGGGGGCCGGCGGATGCTGAAGAACGTCCGCACGGCGATCGTCGACGAGATCCACGCCGTGGCGGACGACAAGCGCGGCTCCCACCTGTCGCTCTCCCTGGAGCGGCTGGAAGCTCTGGTGGGGTGGAACCTGAACCGTGTCGGCCTCTCGGCCACCCAGAGCCCGATTGAGGAGGTGGCCCGGTTCCTGGTCGGCGCCGCCAACGTGGAGCCGGACGGCACCCCCCGGTGTGTGATCGTGGACGCCGGGCACGGCCGGCGGCTGGATCTGCGGATCGAGGTGCCACCCTCCTCGCCGCTTGAGGCGGTGATGCCGATGGAGGTCTGGGCGGAGATCTACGACCGGCTGACCGGCCTGATCCGCGAGCACCGGACGACGCTGGTCTTCGCCAACACCCGGCGGATGGCTGAGCGGGTCACCCGCCATCTCGCCGAGCGGCTGGGGGCGGAGCGGGTGATGTCTCACCACGGCAGCCTGTCCAAGGAGCAGCGGCTGGAGAGCGAGCGCCGCCTCAAGGCCGGCGAGCTCTCCGCCCTGGTGGCCACGGCGTCGCTGGAGCTGGGGATCGACATCGGCTCGGTCGACCTCGTCTGCCAGCTCGGCTCGACGCGCTCGATCGCCACCCTCTTGCAGCGGGTCGGCCGCTCGGGGCACCACCTCGGCGGCCTCCCCAAGGGGCGGCTCTTCCCGCTCACCCGCGACGAGCTGATCGAGTGCGCCGCCCTGGTGGACGCCGTCCGCCGCGGCGAGCTCGACCGCCTGATCATCCCGGAACGGCCGCTCGACATCCTGGCCCAGCACATCGTGGCCGCCGTGGCGGCGGAACCCGCGGACGGCTGGACCGAGGACGGGCTGTTCGCCCTGGTCCGGCGCGCCTGGCCGTTCCGGAGCCTGGAACGGAAGGACTTCGACGCCATCGTCGAGATGCTCGCGACCGGCTTCGCCACGCGGCGCGGCCGGCGCGGGGCCTATCTCCATCATGACGCGGTGAACGGCGTGCTGCGCCCCCGCAAGGGGGCGCGGCTGACGGCGGTGACCTCGGGAGGCGCGATCCCCGATCTCGCCGACTACCAGGTCGTGCTCCAGCCCGCGGGCACCACGATCGGCACCGTCCACGAGGACTTCGCCGTCGAGAGCCTGAGCGGGGACGTCTTCCAGCTCGGCAACGCCTCGTGGCGGATCATCAAGGTCGAGCAGGGGCGGGTGCTGGTGGAGGACGCCAAGGGGCAGCCGCCGAACATCCCCTTCTGGCTGGGCGAGGCGCCGGCGCGCACCGAGGAGCTGTCGGTCGCCGTCTCGCGGCTGCGCGAGGAGGTGGCCGGAAGAGTGCGCGAGGGGTCGCGCGACGAGGCGGCCGCCTGGCTGGAGGACGAGCTGGGCCTCCCCCCGGCCGCGGCGTCGCAGATCGTCGACTATCTGGCCGCCGCGGCCCTGGCGCTGGGGACGATGCCCACCCGCGACACGCTGGTGGCCGAGCGCTTCTTCGACGAGGCGGGGGACCAGCACCTGGTCCTCCATGCTCCGTTCGGCAGCCGGCTCAACCGCGCCTGGGGCCTGGCCCTGCGCAAGCGCTTCTGCCGCGCGTTCAACTTCGAGCTGCAGGCGGCGGCCACCGAGGACGCCATCGTGCTCTCGCTCGGCCCTACCCACAGCTTCCCGCTGGAGGACGTCTTCCACTTCCTCAGCTCGGGAACGGCGCGCGACGTGCTCACCCAGGCGGTGCTCGACGCTCCGCTGTTCGGCGTGCGCTGGCGCTGGAACGCCGGCCGCGCCCTCGCCATCCCACGCCAGCGCGGCGGGCGGAGGGTGCCGGCGCCGCTGCTGCGCCAGGCCGCCGAGGACCTGGTGGCGGTCGTCTTCCCCGATCAGCTCGCCTGCCTGGAGAACATCGTGGGCGAGCGGGAGATCCCGGACCATCCGCTGATCGAGCAGACCCTGCGGGACTGCCTGGAAGAGGCGATGGACATCGAAGGGCTGGAGGGACTGCTGCGGCGGATGGAGTCCGGCGCGGTCGAGATGATCGCCCGCGACGTGGTGGAGCCGTCGCCGCTCGCCCACGAGATCCTCAAGGCCCAGCCCTACGCCTTCCTCGACGACGCGCCGCTCGAGGAGCGCCGTACGCAGGCGGTCTCGCTGCGCCGCTGGCTGGACCCCGAGACCGCCTCGGACCTCGGCGCGCTCGACGCCGACGCCATCGTCCGCGGGCGCGCCGAGGCCTGGCCCGACGCCGAGACGCCGGACGAGCTGCACGACGCCCTGTTGACGTTCGGCTTCCTGACGGCCGACGAGGGGGATCTCTCCGGCTGGGGGCGGCTCTTCGACGCTCTGGCCAAAGCCCGGCGGGCCACGCTTGCGACAGTCCCGGATGGACCGCGTCTCTGGATCGCCGCCGAGCGGCTCCCCCAGCTCCAGGCGCTCCATCCGAAGGCGATCCTGGAGCCCGAGATCGCCGCGCCCCCCCGCTTCGCCCGCGAGTGGACTCCCGAAGAGGCGTTGGTCGAGATCCTGCGCGGCCGGCTGGACGGCCTGGGGCCGGTCACCGCCGAGGCGCTCGCCGCGAGCTTAGGGATACGGCGGAGCTCGGTCGAGGTGGCGCTGGCGGCGCTCGAAGGGGAGGGTTTTGTCTTCCGCGGCCGGTTCACCCCCGGCGCGCCAGGGGAGGAGTGGTGCGAGCGGCGGCTCCTCGCCCGCATCCATCGCTACACCCTGGACCGGCTGCGGCGCGAGATCGAGCCAGTCTCGCAGAGCGACTTCCTGCGCTTCCTCCTCGCCTGGCAGCGGGTCGATCCCGACGGCCGGGCCGAGGGGCCGGGGAGCCTCGATGCCCTGCTCGGCCAGCTCGAGGGGTTCGAGGCCGCCGCCTCCGCCTGGGAGGGGGAGATCCTGCCGGCGCGGATGAAGGAATACGACCCGTCTTGGCTGGACGGCCTCTGTCTGGCCGGCCGCTGGGTCTGGGGGCGGGGAGCGGCGCCGTCGTCAGACGGCTCCCGGCGCTCCGGGCCGGTGCGCGCGACCCCCATCGCGCTCCTGTCGCGTGGGGGGCTCCCCCTCTGGCGGGAGATCGCGACCCCCTCCGATCCGGGAGCCCTGGAGCTCTCGGCGGGGGCGCGGGCAGCCTACGACCTGCTGCGGAGCCGCGGCGCCTGCTTCTTCGGCGAGATCGCCCACGGCGCGGGGCTGCTCCACACCCAATTGGAGATGGCGCTCGCCGAGCTGGTCGCCTGGGGCCTCGTCACCTCGGACAGCTTCACCGGCCTGCGCGCCCTGCTGACGCCCGCCCACAAGCGGCCGCCGGTGGACCGCTCAGGGCGGCGCGGGGCCGGCCTCTCGATGTTCGGCATGGAGAACGCGGGCCGCTGGTCGCTGCTTCATCCCACGGGAGAGCCGCTGGTGGAGTCCCCTTCCCGCGACGCCGTCGAGGCCGCGGCGTGGACGCTGTTGCGCCGCTACGGCGTGGTCTTCCGCAAGCTGCTGGAGAGGGAGACGATGCTCCCTCCCTGGCGGGAGCTGCTCCTGGTCTTCCGGCGTCTGGAGGCGCGGGGGGAGATCCGCGGCGGTCGTTTCGTGGACGGCTTCTCGGGCGAGCAGTACGCGTTGACCGAGGCGGTGGGCCAGCTCCGCGCCCTGCGCAAGCAGCCGCGCAAGGGGACCCTGGTCTCGGTGAGCGCCGCCGATCCCCTGAACCTGCTCGGCATCGCCACTCCGGGCGACCGCCTCCCGGCCCTGGCCGGCAACCGTCTCCTCTACCGGGACGGCCTCCCCATCGCCGTCCTCGAGGGGCGCGAGCCCCGCTTCCTGGTGGACGACCTGGACGCCGCCACCCGCTGGCAGGCCCAGAGCGCGCTGGTGCGGCGGAGCGTGGCGCCGAGGCTCAAGGCGTATCTGGGGAAGTCGGCGTAGGCTTTTGGCAATATTAATCTGGCAATATTAAAAGAAGCAGATAGTCGGAGCTTGGTAATGTTCTGACTATCGCGGCCGGCGATACTGCGATAAAATGATTGATTGCGGCGGAAGGCGAGGGTTGCTTTCCGATCCAAGGCACAGTGCCACTCTCAAAGCGGAAGCGCTCGCCTTTCTGGATGCCGTTCATTCCAGCAAGGAGGTGTCTCGATGTCAGCAGACCCCGTGCGCCGGAAGAGGCATTGGAAATCGACCAGCGATCCAAAGTTGGACAAGAAAGGACGGCTGGTAGGATTTCATCCGGAGAGTACCCCAGAACAGCAGGCATTGCTCAGCAAGTTTGGCTTCCGGCAGGCCACATTCAAGCGGCGGTTCTTGCCCGTCATGATCGTTTGGATACTTGTTATTTCTTTCCTTGTAGGGATCTGGTGGCTTCACGAAAATCATGTGCCCCAGGATTTCGCGACAGCAATCGCCGCAATGTGTGCTTTCGTCTTCGGGTACTTTCAATGGCGATCCTCCCGCTACGACAAGGCGATGGAGGATTTCTATTCTAGGCTGAACCTGGCGAATAAGAGGAGAGAGAGCAACAAGCTGGTTTCTAGGCTTCTCGGGCACCCCTGGAGGTCGAGACGAGTGGCCGAAAGCCCTTCGGCTCTCGGTGGGTACGACGATCATCGATGGTCCATGTACGTATATGCGGAGCTGGATAATCTGGAATATGTGGTGGAGAAGTATAACCTCGGCTATATGGAGTCGCGCCACGCGCTCAGAGGTCTGAGGACATTCTATCAGCGATGTCTTTGTGGGCATTTCCGTGACCGTGCCTGGAAATGCGTGCTGTTCATGGCCTATAACGACAGCACTATCGAGGTCGTAGAGAAGGTCTGTCAGCACATTGAAGACCAGAGAAGCGTGCCTCGGGAACCGCAAAGTCCGGGGCCTGAGATTGTACGCAGAGAATCGATTTATTGGACGGACAAAGCCGCCTTGTAGTGAATATGAGCGGTTGCCGCCGAACCGTTTCTCTGCAAGTACTGTCCGAGCGGAGGACCATAAAGAAAGGCGGGGACTCGCCCCGCCTTTTCGGACCTGACCCGCCGGTCCGTCTTACGGCTTGATCGCCTGGGCCGGTGTCCAGCCCGGATTCACGCCCTCGCCCGAGTAGGCGCCGCGGAAGGTGAGAATGCGCGACAGACCGTTGAAGTCGCGGTCCTGATCGACGAAACCGGTGAGATAGGTCAGGTTGAGCGCCGTGCCCTGGAGCTTGCCAGTCTTCGGGTAGAGGTCGAGCCCCGCGCCGAGCGCTGCCGTCGGGTTGTTGAGATAGGTGGCGGCCGCCGCGTAGGTGCCGGTGAGGTTGCCGGTCTGCTGGCCGCCGTAGAGCGGGGTGGCGGCGAAGACCGCGTTGCCGGTCACCCGCTGCGGGTAGGCGGGGTCGGCGCCGGTGATCTGGATGCCGGTGTTGCCGGCCACTACGGTGTTGTTCCAGATCTCGATCCGCTTCGGCACGTTGTTGTGCTTCTGGATGTGGATGGCCGCCGTGCCCGCGCGGTTCACCATCAGGTTGTCGTGGAGGGCGATGTTCCCCTCCCCCTGGAAGAGCGCCTCGTAGGGGTTCTCGTAGAACACGTTGCCGTAGATCTGGTAGATGTCCGAGGAGCCCGCCCCCGAGAGCGGCCAGTGCCCCACGAGCAGGTTCGGCCGCGCCTCGGCGCCGGTGAGCGAGCCGGCGGCCTTGGAGAACACGTTGTGGCGCACGATCGTGGTCGCCGTCGACGGGATCCCCAGCGAGGTGTTCCGAGTGAGCTGGTGCTTGATCTCGATGTTGTAGCCCAGCGTGCCATAGATCAGGTTGTGCTCGATCAGCGAGCTCACGAACTCGTACTGGCCGGAAGAGCCGCCGAGGTACATGCCGGTCCCCGTGCTGGTGATCGTGTTGTAGCGGATCACCCAGTTCCAGGCCGACGACTTGACGTTGACCCCCACCGTCTGCACGGTGTTGTTGAAGTTCTTCATGTTGAGGCGCTCGACCGTGATGTGGTGGTTAGAGATCGAGCCCGCCTCGGCCTTCACGCCGTCCCCCAGCTTCGACAGGCCGTCGAGCGAGAGGTTCCGCACCGCGATGTAGCTGGAGTTCTTGAAGCTCACGATGTTCCAGGAGTCGCTGCCCGTGAACAGGGCGGGAGAGCCGCTGGCCGGTCCCTCGACGACGATGCACTTGCCGGGCTGGCCGTTCTTGCCCCCGAGGTTCAGACCCTGGGTGTAGGTGCCGGCGGCGAGCTGCAGCCGGTCGCCGGGGATGAGGGTCGAAATCAGGGACTTGTAGGTCGCGGGGTTGGCCTGGATGGTCCTCAGGGGGGCTACGCCATTGCAGCCGCTCAGGGTCTGGTCGAGGGTCTGGGCTTGTGTGGCGGCGGCGAGGAGGAGGAGGAGGAGGGCGGTGGCGGCGGCGGTCCCGAGGACGGCGGCTTTCCTGGTCATGCAGTACTACCTCTCAGGTTGTTCTTCAACTTCATACAGCGAAACGACGCTGAGGCTTAACTCATTGCTGAGTGCGCATAACCCTACAACAGCAAGGTTACGAATGGAACCCCGAGAGCGGGAGCGAAATTCCGCCGGATCAGAACTTCAGGTTTCGAATTTCAGGCTTCGAGACCGGAAATCAGCGCGCCGAAACGGTCGGGATCGATGTTGCCGCCGGAGAGGACGATGCCGACCTTGCGCCCGGCCGCCTCCGGCACCTTGCCGTGGAGGAGGGCGGCGAAGGCGATCGCGCCCCCGGGCTCGACGACGAGCTTCATCCGCGCGGCGAGCAGCGCCATGGCGCGGCGGATCTCCTCATCGCTGACGGTGAGGATCCCCTCGGTGAGCCGGCTGACGAGCGCGAGCGTCCGCTCGGCGGGGCGGGTGGTCTGCAGAGCGTCGGCGATGGTATTGGGGAGGGGGATGGTGACGGGGTGCCCCTGGGCGAGCGACTGCTGCATGTCGTTTCCGGCCTCGGGCTCGACTCCCCAGAGGCGGATCTCCGGGCGGAGCCCCTGGGCGGCCACGGCACAGCCGGAGAGGAGGCCGCCGCCGCCGCATGGGGTGACGATCAGGTCGAGGTCCGGCACCTCCTCGAGGAGCTCCAGAGCGAGCGTCCCCTGGCCGGCGATGACCGCGTCGTCGTCGAACGGCGGCACGAGGGTGGCCCCCTGCTCCTCGACGATCCGGCGGGCGATCTCCTCCCGGCTCTCGCCACCCAGCCGGTCGTAGAGGATGACCTCGGCGCCGTAGCCGCGGGTGGCGGCGACCTTGAGGGCGGGGGCGTCCTTCGGCATAACGATCGTGGCCTGCATGCCAAGCTCCCGCGCCGCGAGCGCCACCGCCTGGGCGTGGTTCCCCGAGGAGAAGGCGACGACCCCGCGGGAGCGCTCTTCGGGGGTGAGCAGCGTCAGCCGCGAGAACGCCCCGCGCGCCTTGAAAGCGCCCACCCGCTGGAAGATCTCGCACTTGAAGAACATCCGCGCCCCCACCCGCTCGTCGAGCGCCCGCGACGTCAGCACGGGCGTGCGGTGGACATGGGGAAGAATGCGCTCGCGCGCGGCCTGGACGTCGGCGAGGGTGACCATGGCGCGCTAGCTTATCCGAAGCCCGTGCGCCGGAATCCTTTTTCCTCCACCCGGAACGGGGGGAGGTCAGGAGGGGGGCTTTCCAGAGTCCGGGGCGTCTCCTTGTCTGGGGCGCCCCCTCCTGACCTCCCCCAAAGGGGGAGGAAAAAGGCAACTCCAGGAACACATCTGCGGTCTCGTCTCCAAGGACGGCATCCCTTTACAATCCCTGCCAAGCCTTGTCCTCCTCGGGGCGAAGCCAGTCCTTGCCGAGGTCCAGCTCGCTGGCTTGGGTGGTCTCGCGGCCCTCACGTGCCTCCCCCTGCAGCGCGCGCGCCTCGATGAAGATCCGCTGGACCTCGGGGTGGCGGCGCCGGATCTCCTGCTCCAGGCGATTGATCGACTCGGTGATCTGGCCCGGCGGCATGCCCGGGCGGAAGTCGAGCTCCAGGTTCAACAGCACCTCCTCGGGGCCGAGGTGCATGGTGAGCAGATCTTTCGCTTCGACCACGGCCGGATCCGAGCCGACGATCGCGCGGATGTCGGCCAGGATCTCGGGGTCGACGCTCTCGCCGAGCAGCAGACCCCGGCTCTGCGCCACCAGGAAGGTGGCGACGCCCGCGAGGAGCAGGCCGATCGCCAGCGAGGCAATCCCGTCAGGGACCGGGCTGTTCCACAAATGGCCGAGGAAAACGCCGAGGAAGGCGATGACCAAGCCGACGAGCGCCGCCGAGTCCTCGAAGAAGAGGATGACGATCGACGGATCCTTACTGGTGCGCAGGGCCCTCCACAGCCCTTTCTCGCGGATCGTCGGGCGGAGCTGCCGCATGGCGAGAATCCAGGAGATCGTCTCGAAGACGAAGGCGGCCCCCAGCGACGCGTAGTTCCAGAAGGGGTTCTCGAGCGGGTGGGGGTGGAGGAGGTGGGTGATCCCCTCGTAGACCGACAGCCCGCCGCCGACGCCGAACAGCAGCATGGCCACGATCAGGCTCCAGAAGTAGAGCTCCTTGCCGTGGCCGAAGGGGTGGTTCGCGTCCGGCGGCTTCTGGCTCCGCTTGATCCCCAGCAGGAGGAGGATCTGGTTGCCGGTATCCACCACCGAATGGATCCCCTCCGAGATCATCGCTGAGCTGCCGGTGATCCCCGCGGCCACGAACTTGGTGACCGCGATCGCCAGGTTCGCGATCAGGGCGCCGTAGATCGCTACGGGTTTTTCTTGGTGAGGCATGATTTGCACTCCCGGAAGGGCGGCTTCGGTGGGCCGGAGCTCCCTTCCGGGGGGAAGGCGTCTACCGGGTTACGTTGCGGGTCACGTTGTGGTCGGGAGCGTCGACGGCACGGTCGAGCTCGCCGGTGATCCTGGGATCTCGGGAGCCGGGCGTCGAGGCTCCCGGCTCCAGGCCGGCGGCGCGGGCCGTTCCGGGGGCGGGCGGGTCCTGGCCGGCGGCCGGCCGGCGAGGTTCGGGGGCCGCTTCGTCGAGATGGCCCGTGGGGGTGTGATCGGAATGGAGATCTTTTCGCGAGTCTGTCATGAGGTCTTTCCTCCTTCGTCCGCGGGCTCCTGCAAGCGGCGGGCCGGTTCATTCTGGGCACACAAATGAAAACGGCCCGGAGCCGAAGCCCCGGGCCGCTGGATCACGGACGGAAGAGATTAAAGCGCTTCGAGCCCGGAGTGGGGGATCGGGTCGTTCTGCAGGCGCCGCAGGATGCCGCCGACGAGTTGGAGGATCTCCACCGTCGCCTTGTCGCGCTCCAGGGCGTCGCGCAGCATGTGCAGAGCCGAGAGCGCCTCGCGCTCGACGCCGAGCATGCGGAAGGTGGCCGCGATCTCGGGGACCAGGGCGCGCACTTCGGCGGTGCGCCCCTGGCGCAGCCAGACGCCGGCCAGGTCGAGCGACGCCAGCGAGGCCTGGAAGGCGTTCCCCGCGTCGTCGAGGTCCTGGCGGATCTGCTGGAACGTCGCCTCGGCGGTGACCAGGTCGCCCAGGCCGGCGGCGATCTCCCCCTCCAGGCGGTGCAGCTTCACCAGGTCGAGCCAGGCCGCGTGCTCGGCGTAGAGCGGCCGCATCCGTTGGAGCTGACGCTGGGCGGCCTCGTATTCGCCGAGCTCGACCCGGAGCAGGAGGATGTTGTGCAACGCGTGGAAGACGAGCTTGGAGTCCCGGGCGCGGTCGATCATCGGCAAGCCGCGGACCAGGAGCTGCAGCCCTTCCTCGGGCTTGCCGGCGTAGCCGGTGTACAGCCCCTTGAGGATGAGCGTGCGGCCGACCTCGTGCACGTCGCTGTGCCGGCGGTGGATCGCGTAGGCGAGGTCGAGCATCCGGAACGCCGCTTTGAAGCGCCGCTGGTGACAGAGCAGAGACGCGCTCAGGTCGGCGACGCGGGCATAGAGCAGGGGGTCGCCCGTCCCTTGAGCCCGCAGGTCGAGGGCGCAGGCCATGGTCGCCTCGGCCTGGGCGAAGTCGCCGTTGATCCGGTAGGCGTTGGCCAGCTCGGCCCAGGCACGGGCCTGCATGTCGGTCCGCTGGTCGGCCCCGTGGACCGCCGGGTTGAGGCTGTCGGCCGCCTGCCGGGCGAGCTCTGCCAGGCGGAGCATGCCCGCCGGGTCGGTGTGCCGCAGCTCGCGGCTCTTCGCCAGCAGGAGCTCGCAGAAGCCCCAGGAGATCGCGCCGGCGGGCAGGGCGGGATTTTCCCCGCGGCACGCGGCCTGGAGGATCTCCTCCGCTTTCCGCTCCCCCGTGTCACGCTCCACCGTCAGCGCCTGTTCGTGCGCCAGGGCCTTGGTGAAGGCGGCCGAGATCGCGAGATCGTAGGCGTCCTCCTCCTGAGCCGAAAGATGCGGCTCCGGGGCGGTGTCGGGCGTGAACATGGAGGCCGCAAGCGGCGACATCTCGTCCTGGCAGCGCTCGCAGCCGCCCAACAGGTGGCTCACCATGGCTTTCGCCTCGGTGGCCGGCAGGCGGCTGAGAAGGAACCCCTCCAGGGCTTCGCGACGTGGATGATGCTTGCTCATCCTGCTCTCCTCGAAATCAATGCAGCGATTTCCTCAAGTCTCTCACAAGGGGGACGCGTTGTCTCGTACTAACCGTTGCTCGGAACAACTCTCTGAGTGGTGGGGTCCGGATCGACGAGGTGATCTCCGTTGGGGTCGATCCCCCATCCGGTCTTGGCCCCCGGGACCTTCGGAGCCTTCCCCGAGGCGCGGTGAGCCCGGCTGGCCACCTGGTGCGCGTCGCCGGTGACGAACGACCACAGGTGGTCGAGCCGGTCCAGGAACCCCAGATCCATGGCGGCAACCGGACGCGATCCGGCGGCGGACAGGGACGTAACGATCGCCAGTGCCACAATCCCTCTGTGAACGGTCTTCCGCTCCATCTCCATCTCCTTTTCGAGTCCCGCGTTGCCGGATCCCCCGGTCCCTTGGGTCCCAGGTCAAAAAGTAGCTCTTATCCACTAACAGTGTCGCGAGCCACGAAAAACGAGCCGCCTGTAGCGCACTGGCTTGTCACGGGTGCTCACCCGGGGAGCATAGACCGGGATGCCTACAGTTTCACGACCGCCGCCTTGCGGCGCAACTGGAGCACTTTGACGTCGGGATCGACGAGCACCCGCTCGGGCTGGAAGGCGGCGGTGATCTCGACCGTCCGCTCCTCGCCCGCCCCCAGCGTCACCATCTGGCGGGCGTCGCGGTAGCCGGGACCGGGCTTGCCCTTGGCGGTGAAGCGCTCGCCGCGGGCCGCCGCCACCTCGACCGGCATCCGCCCGGTGCCGGCGTTCTTCACCTTGACGATCACCTTCCAGGTCCGCCCTCCGGGCGCCGCGGTCACCCGGGCATCGGTCAGCCGGTACTCCGGCACCACCACTTGGTGGAACCACTGCTTCACGAAGTCGTCGTAGACCGCCGGGTCGGGCGCGAAGGGGCGCATGGCGGCGGTGAAGTCCTGGAGCAGGGGGTAGTCCGGTCCGTTCCCCCAGTCGGCGATGAACTTGCGCAGGCCGGCGAGGTCGCGCTCGTGCCCGAGTTGCTGGTAGATCATCCAGAAGACCCAGCCCCCCTTGTCGTAGGTCACCGTCGTGTCCCCCTGATGGGAGCCGTCCACCTTCACCAGGGGGCGCTCGGCGTCCGCCCGGCGGTCGTCGCCGTACTTTTCCTCGATCCGCTTGAGGAACTCCATGCGCGCCTGCGGACCCTTGACCTGCTCGGTGAGCAGGGCGGTCGAGAAGTGGGCCATCCCCTCGGAGAGGAGGTTGCCGCCCGGCCCGTCGCCCGGGGTCAGCAGGTTGCCCCACCACTGATGGGCGCTCTCATGGGCGGTCACCATGAAGACGGCGTCGGTCTTGACGTCGCTCTTGGTGAGGAAGCCGATCCCCTCCGAGAAGGTGATGTCGGTGGGGAACCCCTGGGCGTAGCTCGCCTGGTTGGGGAACTCGGAGAGCTTGAGCTCGCGCCAGGGGAAGGGCTTGAACCACTCGGAGTAGTAGCGGCGCGAAGCGTCGAGGGCGCCGAGCATCTCGTCGATGTTGTAGCGGTGGGCGGGGTGGTAGTAGATCGCCGTGCCCTGCCCGCGCCGCACGTCCCAGCGCCCGCCGACGACGTTGAACAGGCGCACCGGGTAGTCGCTCTGCCAGACCACAGTCCGCTTTCCCCCCTTCACCGTGTCGCTCGTCCGGCTGCCGACCGAGTTGAAGGCGAAGTCCGCCGGTCCGGTGATGGCGATGCGGGTGGTGAACGGGTGGCCGGCGCCGAAGGCGACCTTGGTCTTCCCCTTGTAATAGTCGTCGGGGTAGACGCGGGGCTCGTAGTCGTTCTCGTCCGCCTTCCTGCCGATCTCCTCCATGTACCCCACCACCGGCGAGAAGGTCGGGGTGAAGCTGGTCAGCACCACGCCCGAGGGGAGGACGAACTCCATGGAGCCGCCGCCGTTTTTCGAGATCCCCTGCGGGAAGACCCCCTCGAGCTGGAAGCCGACGCGGACCCGCCCGCCGGGCGGCAGCGGCGCCGGGAGCTGGAAGGCGTAGAGCCCCGAGCGGTTCTCCGGCTTGTAGGCCCTGCCGTTCAGCGTCCAGCGCACTTTCTTCCAGTGCGGGCCGCCGGTGAGCGCGAAGCGCTCGAGCGCGGCGTCGTTGTCGTTGAGCAGCTCGTAGCTGCCGTGGTTGGAGAGCCGGCGCTGGTCAGGATCGATCGCCAGATCGAGCGCGACGTCCGAGATCGCCGGCTGCGGCGCGTCCTTCCAGGTGGCCAGGTTCTGCTTCCAGTAGTCCCGCCCCTTCTTTTCGAACCCCGCGCCCTGGTAGCCGTCGCCGACGGCGATCCAGAGGGCGATGCCGGCGGCGAGCGGCACCACGGCGAAGGGGGCGAGCCGCAGCGCCGATTGCCAGAGCGGCCCCGGTTGCAGGCGGTGGATGGAGCCGATGGCATCCGTCTGCCGGCGCCCGAAGAGCCGCACGGCGAGGACGGTGAGCAGCCCGGCGAGCCCCAGGGCCAGGATGCGGCTGAGGACGAGAGCCTTGCGGTCGAGCTCGAAGATCCCCATGTCGCTCCAGCGCACCGCGTTCCAGAGCCACCAGTTCCCCACCCAGGTCATGCGGTCGGTGAACTGGAGGTAGAGGCTGAGGAACAGCACGCCGATGCCGGCGCTGTAGGTGACGTAGCGCTGGCCGAAGGCCGCCTGGACGGTGAGGATGAAGCAGGTCCAGACCAGGAAGGTGGGCACCAGCAGCAGCCCCCAGACGAGCAGGAAGGGGCCGGGACTGGGCGCGAGCTTCCCCTGGATGAGGATGGCGATGGCGCAGCCGATGTAGGTGGCGATCGCCATCAGCACGCCGATCCCGCTGTTGGCGAGCGCCTTGCCGAACAGGAACGAGGTGGTGCGCGCCGGGGTCGAGAAGGAGATCGGCGCCAGCCCGGTCGCGCGCTCGCGCTCCAGCGACTCGGCGGTGTAGAACATCAGGAGCAGGCAGACGAGCACGGAGAGCACGTTCATCCCGTCCACCGCGGCGATGCCCGGGGTGATCAGCAGCTCGGTCTGGAACGCCCCCAGGGCGGTCAGGCTGTCGCCCAGGGTCTCCAGGAGGATGAGGGCGCCGAACAGGTAGACGCCGGGCGAGGAGAGGAGGTTCCGCAGCTCCGTGCGGGCCACTTCCAGGATGCCCGCGCCGAGCCCGACCGGGCGCGAACGCATCCGCAGCTCCGCCAGGGAGGATAGGGGCGCCGTCCGCGGCTCCACAGCCGCGATGGCCGCGACGCCCGCGCGGGCTCCCCGGCGCCGCGAGGCCCTGCCGCCGCCCGTCGCCCCCTGGAGGTGGGCGGCCAGGTGCCGCTGGGAGAGCCAGACCCCGGTGAGCCCCAGGGCCAGGAAGGCCAGACGCGAGAGGACGAACGGCAGGTCGAGCCCGATGCGGGCGGTGTTGTAGAAACCCGCCCCGCGGTCGAGCTTGATCCAGGTCTCGTTGATCCAGCGGAAGCCGGAGGGCTCGATCAGCATCAGCAGCCGGTTGATCCGCGGGTCGAGCCAGGTCGGTGCCCAGCTCCAGAGGAAGAAGCCGCAGGCCATCATGACGGCGATGGGGAAGAGGAAGACCGTGACCGGCCGCCGCCAGCGCTCGCCCAGGAAGAAGGCGACGCCGAGGTAGAAGACCAGCGTCGGCAGGCCGAAGACCAGGGCCGGCCGCAGGTAGCTGGCCCAGACGTGGAGCGGTCCGCGGATCTCCAGCGCCTCCGGGTTGGGCAGTCCGTGGTTGAAGAAGATGGTGAGCAGGACATGGAGGCCGAGGACGCCCAGGAAGCCGGCGAGGATCGCCAGGAACTTCCCCCAGACGTACTCGGCGGGCTTGAGCGGCGTCGAGAGCAGCATGTCGCTGATCCGCGCCTCGTCGTCGGAGACGATCGCCATGCCCGCGGCGATCGAGGCGAAGAAGCCATAGAGCAGCGCCATCAGCGCCATCACCGCCCGCGCGAAAGAGAACTCGGAGGTGACCCAGGCCTTGGTGCCGCCGACCGAGGAGTCCCCCGACGCGATCTGCATGTGCCCGGTCGAGAGCCCCCAGGACATCAGGGCCAGCAGCGCGACCAGGAACCAGAACAGGGGGCGCTTGAAGGTGCGGGCGAGCTCCTCGCCGAAGATGACGCCGGTGCGGGCGAGGCTCAACGCCCCCCTCCCACGGCGAGCGCCGGGGCCTCCTCCTCGATTTGAGGGGCCTGCGCGGAGTCCTGCATCAGCAGGAGATAGGCGTCCTCCAGGTTGGCCTGCGCGGGCTCGAAGCCGGCCGGCGGAGCGCCGTCCGGCTGGTAGACGCGGACGCGGTTCTTCCCCTCCACCAGCACCGACTGGATGACCCGCAGGCCGCGCCCCTGGATCTCGGCCATCTCCTCCCGCCCCAGCCGCCCCTCGAAGACCTTGCCCTCGATCTCCCGGCGGGCCTCGGTGGGCGTGGTCTGGGCCACCAGGCGCCCCTTGCGGATCACCGCGAAGCGGGGGCAGAGCACGGCGACGTCCTCGACGATGTGGGTGGAGAGCAGCACGATGCGGTCGGCGGCGAGCTCGGCGAGGATCTTGTAGAAGCGGAGCCGCTCCTCGGGGTCGAGGCCGGCGGTCGGCTCGTCGACGATGATCAGCCGCGGATCGCCGGCGATCGCCTGGGCGATGCCGAGCCGCTGGCGCATGCCGCCCGAATAGGTCTTCACCCGCCGCTTGGCGGCCGAGGTGAGATTGACCCGGTCCAGCAGCTCGGGCACGAGCTTCTTCAGCCCCCCGGGCGCCTCGACCCCCTTGAGCTTGAGCAGATAGGTGAGCATCTTCTCCCCCGTCAGGTGCGGGTAGAAGCCGAACTCCTGGGGGAGATAGCCGAGCCGCTGGCGGATCCGCTCCGGCTTCGTGAGCACGTCCTCGCCGTCGAGGGTCACCGCCCCCGACGTCGCCTCCAGCAGGCCGGAGAGGATCTTCATCAGGGTCGACTTGCCCGCGCCGTTGGGCCCGAGCAGGCCGAACATCCCGGGCGAGACGTCGAGGTTGATCCCCTGGAGGGCGGTTACGGGGCCGGGGTATACCTTCACGAGGTCGCGGATGGTCAGCATCAGGGTTCTCCTTGGGGGCCGGCGCGGCCCTTTCAGGAACAATACGGGAAAGAGGCGGGAAGGTTACGGGCCCGCCCTGAGTTATCCTCTTCGTCCGACCTGGAGGCCTGAACCATGAAGCTCAAGCGTGAACACACCCTTTTCCTGACCGCCCTCTTCGCCGGGGCCGCCCTGTGGGCCGCCGACTCCAAGGCTCCCGCCGCTGATCGTCCCGATCCCGCGGCCTACCGCAAGGAGATCGAGACCTGGCGCCAGGAGCGGCTCACGAGTCTCAAGAAAGAGGACGGCTGGCTCACCCTGGTCGGCCTCTACTGGCTGAAGCCGGGCGAGAACCGCTTCGGCAGCGATCCGGGCAATCCGGTCATCCTCCCCGCGGGGAAGGCCCCGGCCGTGGCCGGCACCCTGACCCGGGAGGGGGACACGGTCCGCCTGAACGTCCAGCCCGGGGTCCCCCTGACCGCCGACGGCAAGCCGCCGGCCCCCGGCATGAAGGTCTCGGCCGATGCCGACGGCAAGCCGACGACTCTTCAGCTCGGATCGCTCAGCTTCTTCGTTATCAAGCGGGGCGATCGCATGGGGGTGCGGATCAAGGACAAGACCAGCCCGATGCGCGCCGCCTTCAAGGGGATCGACGAGTACCCCATCCGGCCGGAGTGGCGGGTCGTCGCCCGTTTCGAGCCCTACAAGGACAAGAAGATTCCGATCGCCAACATCATCGGCCAGGTCGAGGACAACCCCTCGCCGGGCGCCGTCGTCTTCGACTGGCAGGGGAAGACCTACCGGATCGACGCTCTCGAGGGCGGGGACGACGGCAGCCTCTTCCTGGTCTTCGGCGATCAGACGAACGGCAAGGAGACGTACGGGGCCGGCCGCTTCCTCGACACCGCCCCGCCGAAGGACGGCAAGGTGGTGGTGGACTTCAACACCGCCTACAACCCGCCCTGCGCCTTCACCGCCTTCGCCACCTGCCCGCTGCCGCCGGCCGAGAACAAGCTGGCGGTCAGGATCGAGGCGGGGGAGAAGAAGTTCGGCTCCCACTGAGGGCCCTCATCGCCCCAGCTCTCTTCTCCCGTCCCCTTCCCGCCCTCCCTCACGGGAGAGGGTAATGGACGGGCTTAAGTCGCTGTTAGCCGAACCTCTAGGCCGCTCTCCCTACGGGCACTTTAGTGGGAGGATTCTCCGCCTCTTCCTTGGGAGGCATCGAGATCTCCTTCCCTAACGCTTTGGCAGCATCAGAGAGGTAGTCAGCGAGTGGGGGAAGCCCAATTTCCCGCCGTAGAGCATCCACGTGCTCAGGGTCTTCTAAAGGCAGGAGAAAGGGCTTATCGCCTCCGGCTCCCCGGATCTGCGTACCGAACCGCTGCTTTCGACCGAGATCGAGTTGCACAGAGTCATAGACGATAGCGAATGCTTGAGCATCATCTCCCGAATGTTTGAAGTCCCTCTCGATAAGCGGGAGCACCCCAAGCAGCAAGCGCAGGTCACCCCCGTGCTTGGCGAGAATCACCGCTGCATACGAGGTCTTAGACCCAAACCGAGGGACATCAATCCAGCCAATCTCTTGCGCCAGGGAACGGAGGTGCCGAGTATTGTCCTCAACAATAGCCTTGGCGTCCTCTTCCTTGAGAGCCTTATCTTTTGCTGCATTCTGATCCCTCTGCAAACGGTCGGCAAGGTCCCGTTGGATGGCCGAGACCCTTTCCGTGGGAAGAGGAGCTGTAGGGCCGAGAGGTAACGGGTCTAACCGGACGGCATCCGGAATGGATTCCAGGTGCCGGAAGACCCGATCCTTTCCGCTCTGCTCTAGGGTAAGCCGTCCGTTGCTAACGACGGCATGCCAGCGTTCCACAAGGCCAGCACGGCGTACCGTAAGTTGCCCCTCCTTGTATCCGAGGAGCCCAACAGCTCGGAGGTGACCTTGCGCCCAGACGACTAAGCGGCCCTCTTCAATAAGGATGACCTCGTTACCGTCCTGGAGTTGCCACGCACCCCGAAGGGCCGCAGGGATCTCTACGCCCAAAGCGCTTGCGCCATGCGCCCATAGGATGATTACCAGCAAGCACAGCCACTTGCCGGGTACAACGACGTACTTACGCATCCAGTCTCCTTGCTTCCTGGCAGGGCGGATCACCCTTGCCCCGTTAGCGGTCTTTATACTACAATACTATCCCTCTCCGAAGAAGACGGAGACAGTCTGTCGCGGAACGCAGCGTTTTGGTGGGCTATAGGTCTACCGGAAAGGAGACAAGGATGCGTAAAACTGTAGCAAAGGAGGCCCAGAGCGAGCGCCCGAGGGTTTTAGCCCGGATTCTCGCGGAAGATCTGAGAAACATACAGGTCTCAGGCGCAGGAGCGACGACGCAACAGACCGGCACTCGCGGGCAAGACGATTGGGATATAACCAACGTCGGCGGCGACGGCGACATGGCTGTCTGAGTCGGGTATTCACCCTGCTTTCCAGAGAACTCCTCAAGAGAAAAGACGAGAGTTAGCAGTTAGCATTTTACCCGTTAACTCTCGTACGCCTCTATTTTTGAAGCAGGGAACCCAAAATGACCAGAACGATTCTTATTCTAACCGAGCCGGGCGATATACATGCCTATGTAGTTGCCGAAGCTCTGCGGCTCAAGGGCGGAATGCCTATCATTTGGCACACGGCGGATTTCCCTTCCATCGCAACCGAGTCAATTTTGTTTCAAGGTCAGAAGAGGACAACGCGCCTTGCAATCCCAGGAACACCTTTGCTTGACCTTGAAACGATAGATCCCTCCTCTCTTACGATCTGGAATCGGAGACCGGCCCTTGCCGTGGACGCTACAGTCCTCCATCCGGCAGACGTGGCATTTGCAGAAATGGAATGTACTATCTTTCGACGCTCACTCTTTAGCGTTCTTGCGCGGGATGCCTTCTGGGTAAATCCTCCCGATTCGGCAGTCCGTGCATCCCGAAAGCTCGTGCAGCATCAAGCGGCCCTAGACCTTGGACTGACTGTGCCAGACACGCTCTATTCCAACGACCCTGAAGGAATCCGCGCCTTTATCCGAACACATGGAGGGACCATTATCTACAAACCATTCCGGGGACTGCCGTGGCGTACCCCTGAGACCTCTTGGGTGCCATATACCAGCCTACTTAGTGGAGAGGCTCTTGTGCCGGACGAAACCCTAAGAAATGCTCCCGGAATATACCAGGAACTAGTACCGAAGCAGTTTGAGCTACGAATTACAGTAATGGGCAGTCACTCTCTTGCGGCTAAGGTGCTCTCCCAAGAGACTGTGGACGGTAAGGTGGATTGGCGCAAGGCATACGCTGAGCTTCAGATGCAACCCTTTGATCTTCCAATGGAAGTTCATGATCTCTGTTGCGCTCTTCTACGCAGGCTCGGCATAGTCTTTGGATGCTTTGATTTCATTGTTACGCCCGATGGGGATTTTGTCTTCCTGGAAGTGAACGAGATGGGCCAATTTCTCTTCGTTGAGACTTCCGCAGGCATCCCTCTGGTTGACACATTTAGCGAATTCCTGATGCAGGGAAGAGTCAATTTTAGACAGAATCGCTCCAAAGACAAAATCCGATATGCCGACGTCTTTTCTAAGGTCGAAAGCGAAGCCATCGCTTCCAAGCAGGCGCACGTTAAGCCGCCAGACCAGAGCTTTCAGGAGAATCAGTAAAGAGACGGGGCTTTTAGGCTCTTCCGCTTGCCGCGTCTCTCTACTTTTCTCCCCTCTCCCGGTGAGGGAGGGCGAGAGGGGAGAGGGGCCGGGGGCGGGGTTCGCCTACCGCCTCCGCAGGATCGGATACGGATTGATCGCGTCCCCCTGCCACCATTTCTTGTCGGCATGGAGCCGGGTGATCTCGAAATGCAGGTGCGGCCCCTCCGGCGAGGCGTCGCCGGTCGATCCGACGTAGCCGATCACCTGCCCGCGGCTCACCGGGTCCCCCTCCTTGAGGCCGGGGGCGTAGCGGTCCAGGTGGGCGTAGTAGTAGCAGTAGGTCTCGGTGGGATCGTACTGATAGATCGTCAACCCCCCCAGGTTGCTGGTGAAGAGCTTGGCGATCCGTCCCGCCTCGGTGGCCAGCACCGGCGTGCCGCGGGTGGCCATGATGTCGATCGCGTTGTGGACCCGCCCCTGGCCGCGGGCGTCGTCGTAGGTGTCCAGGAGCCCCGTGCGTGGAATCCCCTGGACCGGCACCAGCAGATCGCGCTCGACCAGATCGGCCGGCGGGCGCGCCAGCAGGGGCGGGGGTGCCGTGGCCGGCGGAGCCGCCGCCACCGGAGGAGTCTGCGGCGCGGGTGCCGGAGCCGGATAGATGGGTGGAGCCGCCGGAGCCGCCTGGGGCACCGGCGCGGTTGGAGCGTTCACCTGGCCCCCACCGTAGAGCCAGACGATCAGCAGCACCGTGGCCGCGCCGAGCGCGAACCCGGCGAGCCCCGCCAGCGGAACCGGCAGGCCCTTCTTTTCTTTCGCCATGGCTCGGCTACTCCGTGAAGTGGACCGGGGTCCCAACCTTGACCAGCCCGGAAACCGCCGCCGCGTCCCAGTTGGTCAGCCGCACGCAGCCGTGGGAGGTGGTCTTGCCGATCGTCTTCGGCTCCGGCGTGCCGTGGAGGCCGTAGTGCTCCTTGGAGAGGTCGATCCAGACCACGCCGACGGGATTGTTGGGACCGGCCGGGATCTTGGCCTTCTTGTCCGAGGGCTCGGCGTCCCAGAAGAGGTCGGGATTGTAGTTGAAGGTCGGGTTGCGGGAGATGCCCGTGACCTTCCAGTCGCCGATCGGCAGCGGGTCGTGCTCGCTGCCCGAGGTAACCGGGGCGTAGTAGAGGAGCTTGTCCCCCTGCTTGACCAGCAGGTTGGAGTTGCTCTTCGAGACGAAGACCTCGGCCCCCTCCGGCACCAGAGACTTGTCGGCCACGTCGGGCAGGGGCCGGGCGTTGGGGACCATGATCCGCTCGCCCGCCGCCTCGAACCGCGCCTGGGGGTTGAGACGCTGGAGGAGCTCCGGCGTGCTGTGGAACCGCTCCGAGAACATCTCCAGCGGCGAGCTGAAGCCGAGCGCCGGCAGCTTGGCCTTGTCGGTCATCTCCTCGGGGATGGGGTAGAACGGGCCCTTCACGTCGTCGGGGGTGATCACGTAGGGGATCACGGCCTGGTTGGTGCCGCTCACCGCCAGCAGCTTCTGCCAGGTCGTGGTGTCCATCTTGCCGGTCTCCGGCAGGCCGTTGGCGGTCTGGAAGGCCGCCAGCGCCTTGCGGGTGTTGGAGCCGCCGCGGCCGTCGATCACCCCGGGCGAGAAGGCCGCGCGGTCGAGGAGGACCTGGACGTCCCCCATCGACTTGGGGTTGGGTCCGCCGGTCATCGGAGCCGCGGGTACCGCCGCGCCAGGGGCGGGCTGCTGCGCCGGCTGGACGGCCGGCGGCCGCTCGACGTGCGGCACCGGCTGGATCTGGGGCGCGGACTGCCGCGCATGCAGGGCCAGGGGGGCCAGGAGGAAAAGGGTCGCGAGCTTCGACGTATGTTTCGCCATGGTGCGAGATCTCCGAAGTCTGAAAGTCCGCTCCTGCGGACCGCGTTTTCCAGGGAGATGCAACCAGCGAGCCATGGCAACCGTGAAAGAATGGCGCGGGGACTCCGATGAACGACAGAAAGCTCAGCCGCTACTTCTTCGTCGCCGTCCTGCTCGGCACCGCGGCCGTCTTCTTCCGCATGGTGCAGGTCTTCTTCCTGCCGGTGTTGCTGGCGGCGGTGTTCGCGACGCTGTTCTACCCGATGTACGAGCGGGTCCTGCGCGCTTTCCGGGGGCGCAGGACCCTGGCGGCGTTCTTCTGCTGCTTCCTCCTGCTGCTCCTCCTCGTCGTGCCGCTCTACGTGGTGGCCGACCTCGTCACCCGCGAGGCGATCGACTTCTACCGCGCGGCGCAGCAGAACCTCGGCAGCCTCTCCGAGAGGATCCAGGAGCCGCTCCTGCGGCTGCGCGCGCTGCCGCTGGTGCGCGACCTCAGGCTCGACCAGATCGACTGGCGCGCCACCCTCCAGAACGTGGCGTCCTCGGCGGGCAGTCTCGTCGCGACCCTGATCAACAAGACCTCGCGCGGGACGATCGAGATCGTCGTGCTGCTCTTTCTGACCCTGTTCACGATGTTCTACTTCTTCCGCGACGGCCGCGACCTGCTGCGCCGCGTCCGCTTCCTGATCCCCCTCAACCGGGAGCACAAGAACGCGATCGCCACCCGTTTCTCGACGGTGGCGCGGGCCACGGTCAAGGGGACGCTGGTGATCGCCCTGGTCCAGGGGACCCTCTCGGGACTGACGCTCTGGATCTTCGGCGTCGGCTCGCCGTTCCTCTGGGGAATGGTGGCGACGTTCTCCGCGGTGCTGCCGATGGTGGGGTCGTGGCTGGTGCTCTATCCGGCGGCCTTCTACCAGATCGCGACCGGCCATGTCTGGCAGGGGCTGGGCATCCTCCTGGTGACGGTGATCGTGATCGTCAACGTCGACAACCTGATCCGCCCCCGGCTGGTCGGCCAGGAGACCGGGATGCACGACCTGATGGTCTTCTTCTCGACCCTGGGGGGGATCGGCATGTTCGGCCCGATGGGGTTCATCGTCGGCCCGATGGTCGCCGCCCTCTTCCTCTCGCTGCTGGACATCTACAGCGTCGAGTTCCGGGACAACCTCGACGGCACCCTGCCGCTCGGCACCCGCGCCGCCGTCCTGCCGCAGCTCGAGCCGCCGGAAGCGCGGGCGGAGCCGGTGCCGCGGGTGGAAGGGTAGGCCCTCATCACCCCGGCCCTCTTCTCCCAGCCTCCCCCCCGTCCGCCGGGAGAAGAGGGAGAAGTTAGTCGAAAGCCTTTCGGATCCTGGGCTTAAGCCCTTTCTCTCCCGGCGGACGGGGGGAGGCTGGGAGAGAGAGGGTTGGGAGAGTGAGGGTGGTCCGCCCCGAAGGGCGCTGTCTTCTGCCCTACCCCTGGCCGCTGGCCGCCTTGCCTCCCGGATAGATCACCACCCGCCGGTACGGCTCATCCCCCTTGCTCTCCGAGGTCAGGCCGTAGCGCTCGATGATCTGGTGCTGGAGGCGGCGCAGGTAGTTGTTCTGGGGGGAGAGCTCCACCGGGTGCCCCTGATCCAGAGCCTCGTCGATGCCGTCCTCGACCTCGCGCAGCGCCTCGTCGTCCCCCGCCTGTGGGTCGTTGACGCCGAAGACCGAGCTGAGGAAGTTCTCCATCTGGGTGATGGTGTTGCTGCGCACCACGTAGAAGGGGATGCCGCGGACGTGGGCGTCGCGCAGCCGCCGGGGCTGGCGGCGCTCCTGGGCCTTGACCGTCACCACCATGTCGGCGGCGTCGAGGTCGTCGACGATGTAGGCCGAGACGCGGAACTTGCGTAGGGCCCGCTCGAGCTTCGCCTTGCTGACCGCGTAGGGGAAGATGCGCACCGTCTTGCCGTGCAGGGCCTTGACCGGCGGCAGGGGCGCCTCCTCGGAGTCGTCCGCCGGAGGGGGCGCCGCCAGGGGATCGTCTTCCGCCACCGGCGCGGCGAACCAGGGCGTGGCGGCCCGGCCCGGCCGCGACCGCTCGGAGCGGCCGCGCTCAGGACGCCCGCGCTCGGACCGCCCTCTCTCCGGCCGCCCGCGCTCGGCGTGCTCCGGCCGCTCGGGGCGTTCGGCGCGGCGGATCTCGACGCCTCCCCCCTCGGTGCGGGTGCGCAGCTCGGGGCGCGGCGGAATGTCGCGCAGGAAGCGGTCCACCACCTCGGCGACATCGTGGTGGACGGCGAGGCGGTCCTTCTCCTGGATCTCGACCAGCACGCCGAAGGTGGGCGGCGCCTTGCGCTCAAGCACCGTCTTCTGGGTGCCGCGCCGGCGCGCCTCCTCGTCCGAGAGAGTGACCGCCTGGATGCCGCCGACGAGGTCCGAGAGGGTCGGGTTCTGCAGCAGGTTCTCCAGCGTATTGCCGTGGGCTGTCGCGATGAGCTGGACGCCGCGCTCGGCGATCGTGCGCGCCGCCAGCGCCTCGGCCGTGGTGCCGATTTCGTCGATCACGATCACCTGCGGCATGTGGTTCTCGACCGCCTCGATCATCACCGCGTGCTGCTCGTCCGGCGAGGGAACCTGCATGCGGCGGGCGCGGCCGATGCCGGGATGGGGGACGTCGCCGTCGCCGGCGATCTCGTTCGAGGTGTCGACCACCACCACCCGCTTGCCGAGCTCGTCGGCGATCACCCGCGCGGCCTCGCGCAGGATCGTGGTCTTGCCCACGCCGGGGCGGCCGAGCAGGAGGATCGACTCGCCCGAATCGATGACGTCGCGCAGGATGTCCACCGTGCCGAAGACGGCGCGGCCGACGCGGCAGGTCAGGCCGATGACGTCCCCGACCCGGTTGCGGATCGCCGAAATGCGGTGCAGGGTGCGCTCGATCCCCGCCCGGTTGTCCTTGCCGAAGCGGCCAACCCGCTCGACGACATAGGCGATCTGCTCGCGGGTGACCGGCTGGTCGGCGAGGAACTCGCCGGCATCGGGGAAGCGGGCCTCGGGCTGGCGGCCGAGGTCGAGCACCAGCTCGATGAGCTCGCCGCGCCGCGGATGGGCCTCGACGACGTCGCGCACCGCCGGCGGCATCACTTCCAGGAGCAGCTTCAGATCGTCCGTCGTCGCTCGTCCCTCCACGTTCAGGCCTCCATGGTGGAAGGCTACACCGAGCCTCCCAGACCAACAACGGTGCCGGGCCTTGCAACATTTCTTCCATACCGCTCGTAGGGTCCGGCAAGGCCGGTCAGCGGCCGGCGATGTCCTGATCCGATCAAAAGGAGGAAATCCGTCATGCCGAATACCAGAATTTTCCCGCTCCTCTGCGGCCTGCTGCTGGTGGGCGCCGCCGCCCACGCGGCCACCGTGAAGGATCGTTTCGACCAGACCGTCCCGCTGCGCCCCGGCTCCGAGGTGCGGCTGACCAACGTCAATGGCGACGTGACCTTCGAGGCGTGGGACCGCCCGGAGGTCCGGATCGAGGCCGAGAAGCGGGTCAAGGCAGGCAGCGACGAGGCCGCCCGCAAGCTGATGGGCCAGATCAGGATCGAGGTGGCCAACACCCCCGCCGGCCTGCGGATCGACACCCGTCTCCCCAAGCGCGAGGAGGCTGGGGGCATCCTCGCCCAGCTCTTCAACGGCAGCGGCGACGTGAACATGGATGTGTCCTACAAAATCCATGTGCCGCGCCGCATCGCGCTCGATATCGAGAGCTCCAATGGCGCCATCGCGGTCACCGGCACGCAGGGCAACGCTCACCTCAAGAGCTCCAACGGCGGTCTCTCCGCCCGCGAGGTCTCGGGGGACCTGAGCCTGGATACGACCAACGGCGGCATCACCGTGGCCCGCTCGGCCGGCTCCCTCAAGGCGGAGACCACCAACGGGGCGATCGACGCCGAGTTGACGGAGCTCTCCCGCGGCGATCTCAGTCTCGAGAGCACCAACGGCGGGATCGCCGTGCGCCTGCCGAGGGACGCCCGCTTCTCGGTCGACGCCGCGACCTCGAACGGCGGCGTCCGCAGCGACTTCTCCGTCGAGGGGGGAAAACCCGGGAAGCGCAGCCTCAAGGGGGAGATCAATGGCGGCGGGGCCAGGCTGTTCATCCGCACCTCGAACGGCAGCATCGCCATCCGCGAGATCTAGAGAGCGGTACAGCCCTTGCAGCTCAAAATAACCGGATGCCGGGTCCGGCGTCCGGAATTTGGATGTATAGGGAAGGAGTACCCACTATGGATAAGAACAACAAATGGTCTCTGGTCGGCAGCGCCGGCATCGGCGCCGGGTTGGGAGCCGGCCTCATGTACCTGCTTGATCCCCAGGGTGGACGCGGCCGCCGGGCGGTGGCCCGCGACAAGTCGGTCTCCGCGCTCAAGAACGGCGGCAAGGCGGCGGCCAAGACCTCGCGCCACCTCGGCAACAAGACCAAGGGGCTGGTCGCCCAGGCCGGCTCGAAGCTGCGCCGCAGCGACCTGGCAAATGACGGTGCGGCTCTGCTGAAGCAGGTGCGGCGGAAGGTCCGCCGGACCGCTTCCCACCCGATGGCTGTCGAGGTGGTGGTCCAGGAGGGCAACGTGGTCCTGCACGGGCTCATCCTCGCTTCGGAGGTCGAGGGGCTGCTGGCGGCGATCCGGACGATCGAGGGGATCGCGGCGATCGAGAACCAGCTCGAGATCCACGAGTCGACGGAGGACCTCGCGGCCTACCGGAACGGCGCCAAGCGCTGGGTGGAGCCCGCCACCCGCGTCCTGACCGGCGGCACCGGTAGCGCCTTGGCCTATGCCGGCCTCAAGCGGAAGGACCCGCTGGGCGCCGCCCTGGGCGCCGTCGGCCTCGGTCTGCTCGCCCACGGCCTGACCAACTTCGATCCCAAGCGTCTGACCAGCCGGCTCAGCCGCTCCAAGAACGGAGCGAAGAGCGGCAGCACGCTCGGGGCGGAGACGCTCGCCGACCTCGGCCAGCCCGAGTCCGCGCGGACTGAGAGCTTCGAGCCCGTCGGCGTGTAGATCTTTCCTCGCGGGCCGGGTTCGCGGACCCGGCCCGCCTTCCTCAGATCTCCACGTCGTCGAGCGACACCAGCCCCTGCTTCAGGGCGTAGATCACCGCCTGGGTGCGATGGTTGAGCTGGAGCTTGGAGAGGATATTGCCGACGTGGGTCTTCACCGTCTCCTCGCCGACGTGGAGGGCCTGGGCGATCTCGCGGTTGGTGCGGCCGTGGGCGAGCTGGCCGAGCACCTCCTTCTCGCGCTCGGAGAGGTCCTCAGCGAGCGGGCCGCCGCGCATCAGTTCCTGGAGCACCGAGCCGGCTACCGCGGGATCGAGGACCGACTGCCCGCGGGCCGCTCCGCGCACGGCGGCGACGAGAACCTCGGGCTCGGAGTCCTTGCGGACGTAGCCGATCGCGCCCGCCCGCAGCGCCGCCACGACCCGCGCCTCGTCCGTATGGGCGGTCAGCACCACCACCTGTGTGTGCGGGGAGAGGGCGCGGACGCGGCGGGTCGTCTCGACGCCGTCGATGCCGCCCGGCATGTGGAGATCCATCACCATCACGTCCGGAACCCACTCTCCGAGCTTCGCCAGCGCCTCCTCGCCGCTCGACGCGGCGCCGATCACCTCGATGTCCGAAAATGATTCGAGATAGCTGCGCAGGCCGGTCTGGACGACGCGATGGTCGTCGACGAGGGCGACGCGAGTCTTTGTCCGGTCAGAGCTCATGAGGAGGCTCCTTCGGTGCGGGGCCGGCGCCAGAGGAAAAAGGCGCCGACCGCCATCCAGGAGGCGCAGAAGAGGAGGAGCGAGGGATCGAGCGGACTGAGCAGCTCCCGTCCGATTCCCACGAGAGGCACCGTCAGCACGGCGGCGATTCCGAGCAGGAACCCATAAGGGCTTCCGAAGCGCTCCCATCCCGCGGGCCAGCCCCATCTCACGGCCGGGAGGCGAAGCGGACGGCTGCGGCGGTAGGCTCCGGCCATCTCCAAGACCGCCAGCACGAGGAAGAGGGCGACACAGGAGAGGCTGAACGTTCTCCACTCCCCGGAGGGCCGCAGACCCTGGTAAGCGATCCACAGGGAGCCAAGGAACAGCACGGTCCGCCCGCGATGAGCCCCATAGAGGAACCGCGATATCTCCGGGAGTCCTGCCTCCGGGAAGCGGCGCTGAGCCGATCGGCGGGTCGACCAGCTCGCCGCGGCGATGGCGGAGCAGATGAACAGATGCATGAGCAGATCGAACTTGCTGTTCTGCCTTGTTATCCCGAAAGGAATCCTTGCATAAAGAAAGACCATCGGGGTCCAGATCCACAGGCTCACCGTCTGGGCTCGGACGGCTTTCGCCAGGGAGAGATTCCCCGGTGCGGCGACCGGAGCCAGGGGAACGCGCACGGCGATTCTCGTCCCCGTTCCTGAAGAGCTGACGACCTCCAGGTCGCCGCGCAGGAGCTCCGTCCGCTCCCGCAGGTTGCGCAGCCCCATGCCCGAGCTCTCCACTCCGGGAGTGAACCCCTGCCCGTCGTCCTCCACCTGGAGGAGCACGGCGTCCTCCTGCCGGCCGAGCCGGACGTGGACGTGGCGCGCGCGGGCATGCCGGGCCACGTTGCCCAGGGCTTCCTGGGCGATGCGGAAGATCATCTCCTGGGCGCCGGCGGGCAGACGATCGTCGGGAATCGGGTCCCCCAACTCCAGGGAGACCTCGGCGCCGGTCCGGTAGCCGAGAGCTTCGCATTGCTCACGGAGCGCCTCGACCAGGCCGGTGCCCGCCAGCGCCTGGGGGCGGAGCTGCTGGAGCAGGGCCCGCATCTCCACCATCGCCTCCTGGGCGCACCGCCGGACGTCGGCCACGGCCGCCCGCGCGCCCCCCGGATCGGTCTCCCAGCGCGCCTGAGCCGCCGCGGCGCTAACATGGATGCTGAAGATCTGCTGCTTGATCGAGTCGTGGAGGTCTCGCGCCAGGCGGTTCCTCTCCTCCTGGGCGGCGGCCTCGCTCACCTGCCGGAGCCAGGCCTGCCGGGTTTCCTCCGTCTCGAGCCCGGAGTCTCCCGGACCGATTCCCGCCGCCGGCGCTCCTCCGAGGAGCTGAGCCCCCGTCAGAGCCCAGGTCCTCTCCCGGCTCGTGCGCGCCTCCGGTCTCAAGCCCAGCCAGATCGAGCCCGCGGCGAGGGAGCCCTGGAGCAGCAGCACGCTCCATCTCCAGCCTCCGGATCCCCAGAGAATCTGATGCTGCGCCAGCGTCAGAGCCGCGCCGAGCGCGTTGCCGGCTCCAAGCCCCAGGAGCAGGCGCCGGCGGTCGTCGGCGTCGGTCCGGCTACCCACGAAGGCGAGGAGGAGCGCCAGGGCGATGGCCTCGCCTCCCAGGAACAACAAGGGCGCGGGGGCGCTCGCGGCCTTCGCGACGGCATCCGCCTTCAGGGCGAGGGCATATCCGCACAGCAACGCGAGGGAGGCTTGGAAGGCCAGCAGCAGGCGGGAGACGCTCTGGAGTTTCTCCCCGTGCTTCCACACTATGGCCGCGACGATCCCCAGGAAGGGAATGGCATGGAAGACGAGGGCGACCGCGACCTTCGTCTTGACAAACGCTTCTCCCCACCTCGGTGCGCTGTAGAGGAAAGACCCGAAGTAGAGCCCGGCGACCTCCATATTCACCAGCAGGAGGACGAGGGCGATCCGCTTGCGGTCTCGCGAGGCGAGGCGTCCGAGCGCCAGCAGCCCCAGCCCCACGCCTCCGGCCGTCACACCGAGCAGCCGGAGGTACATGAGCATCTCGCCGGGCTGCGGCGCGGCGGGTTTCAGCCTTGGCGCGACCGCGCTGCTATAGGCGATTCCCAGGACCGCCAGGCAAGCGGCGTTGGCGAAGACCATCCACCGATCTGCTTTCATGGGTGGCAGCTTAGAAGAGCGGCGGGCCGCCGTCATCGCCCGAAGGGCGGAAATTTCGCTCCCCCGAACGGGAGAGAGCCGGGCTGTGGCAGAATCCGGGCTTCGAAGGAGGGGTCTCTTTTGCGGAGAGTCGGAATTTTCGGTTGGGGTATCGTGGCGCCCCGCTCACCCAATATCGACGCGTTCGCGGCGAATCTCGCGTCGGCCGAGAGCTGGCTGCAGCCGTTCAACGGCTTCGGGCCGGACAACTTCCTCGTCGGCGTCCCGGATTTCCGGTTCGCCGATTACCGCGACTGGATCGCCTCCCGGTTCCCGCCGGCCCGGTTCCACCAGCTCGAGGAGAAGATGGACCTGCCGGTGCTCTACGCCGTCGGCGCCTTCGCCCAGGCCCTCGAGCAGAATCCCGGGCTGGAGGCGGAGCTGAAGGCGCTCGGCACCGCCGCCCACGTCTACATGGGTACCGGGCTCGGCTGCGTCCAGACGGTGGCGAACAGCACCCGCGCCCTCGACCGCGCGCAGCGGCGCTGGGACCGCTTCTGGACCGAGCGCAACCCGGCGTTCCAGGAAAGGGGGGAGCTGCCCCCCGGCTCTCCTCCCGATCCCGAGACGGTCGCCGACCCCGAGGATCGCTACGAGGCCGAGGCCGTCTGGTGGCACCACTGGGCCGCCTCCTCGCCGGACCTCCATCAATACCTGCGCGAGCTGGCCGGGATCGAGGGGCTGAACGTCCAGGAAGGGGATATCGACAAGAGCAAGGTGAGCGTGATGAAGGAGAAGCAGCGCCGCCTGCGCTCCCTGCAGGAGAAGTGGCGGACCCCGACGCCCCCCTGGCAGTCGGTGTCGGCGAACCTGGTCTGGAACATCTGGAACACGCCGGCCGCGCAGATCTCGATGATGGGGCACATCACCGGCCTCGCCTTCGCGCCGGTCGCCGCCTGCTCGACCTTCGGCGTCTGCCTGAAGCTGGGGATGGACGCCATCCGCCGCGGCGAGGCCAAGGCGGTGGTGATCGGGGCGACCGATCCGCCGCCGCTCGCGCTGTCGGTCGGAGCGTTCTATTCGGCGCGCGTGATCTCGGCCGACGCCGCGGTCTCCAAGCCGCTCACCGGCCTGCGCGGCACCCACGTCGCCGGCGGCTCGGTGCTCTGGATCCTTGGGGATCTGGACTACATGCGGGAGAAGGGCTTCAAGCCGCTGGGGATGGAGCCGGTCGCGGTGGGGGTCAGCTCGGACGCCGATCACATCATCACCCCGTCGATCCACGGGCCGACCGCGGCGATCCAGAACGCCTTCGCGGAGTCGGGCGTCCAGCCGGAGGATCTCGCCACCTGGGATCTCCACGCCACCGCCACGCCGGGGGACTACCGCGAGGTCGAGACCCTGCGCGGCGTCGTTCCCGACGCCGTGGTGGTAACCGCCCGCAAGGGGACGTTCGGCCACGGCATGTCCGCGGGGGGCGGCTGGGAGCTGACGGCGCAGTACCTCGGCTACGAGCGTGGGGAGCTCTATCCGACCCCGCTGCATCGCGAGGAGCTCAACCGGGAGATCGCCAAGGTCCACGACCTTTACGTCTTCGACGAGCCGTGCGCGGCCTCCCAGGGTGTCGCTGGCAAGCTGTCGATGGGGATCGGCGGCATCAACGCCTGCGTGCTCTCGCGCCCCCTGACTCCCTGACGCCTCCTGATTCCACACCTCGCCGCTCGGGGGAGCGTCACGCTCCCTGGATCTACAGATCAGCTCCGGTCGCGGTGGCGGGGTGCCGGGTTTCCTGTTCCCTCGCCGCCGGCGGTTTTCTGTCCGCGGGAGATCTGGACGGGCGGCGCGGTCACGGCGTCCAACTCCTCTTGCAGCCGGGCGTCGCTCATGTAGTGGAGCCGCTGGTCTTTCTGATATGCCTCCGCCTGGGCGATCAGCCGGTTCAGTGTCCGGGAGTGCCGGAAATCAGAGTAGGTCTTCTTGATCTCCGGATAGAGGAAACCCCCCGCCGCCAGGAAAAAGGCGAAGGCGTCCTCGACGATCGGGATGAAGGGGGACGCGATGATCAGCCCGCCGATGATCAGCCCGAGGAGCCCGAAGAGGAGCCGGGCGGCGAGGTCCCCCTGCCGCCAGATGTCGTAGTTGCTCTTCTCCAGCCGGTTCTGCTCGACGGCGGCCGGGACGTACTGCGGCAGGGTGGTCTCGATCACCTCCCGTTCGAGATCCTCCCAGTAGGTCTCGGTGCCGCCGCACTCGGCGTAGCTCTCGTGGATCTCGGCGAGCTTGGCGCGGGCGATCTCGCGCAGGCGCGCCCCGGCCTCGTTCGGCAGCAGGGCGCGCCGCTTGTGCTCGCACTCCTGGAGCACGGCGAAGAGGACGTTCCCGAAATCGTAGGACGCTCCGGCGAGGTTCAGCATGGCCGTTCCTTCCTGTCTCCCTTCCGCTTACGGCTTGCCCGGCGGCTGATCGTCCGCCTCGTTCTGCCGGTTGACCTCGTAGCGGATGACGCCGAGCTGCTGGAGCAGCTTGTTGCCGTCGATGATCACGTTGCCGCTGGGCAGCTTGGGGATCTGGCGGATCTCCTTCTTCTGCAGCGCATCGATGAGCTGCAGGTTGACGTAGGCGTCGCCGGCGCTGCTGTTCAAGGCGTTGCGCTCCTTGCGGATACCCTCCGCCTGCGCTGTCTTCTCGGCGAAGATGGCCTGTGCTCCCTGCTGGCGCTGGACGAGGTAGGCGTCGGCGTTGCGCTTGGCCTGCTCGAATCCTCCCTCGGCGCGGGTGAGGACATCGGTGAGCTCGGCCACCTTCGACTGCAGGTTGGCCTGGTTCGCCTCGCGGGTGGCGAGGATCTCGGCCTCCAGCTTCTCAGCCGTCTTCTCCGCCTCCTTGCGGGCGTTGATCAGGCTCTGGTACTCCGCCTTGAAAGAGAAGTCGCCGAGGATCACCTGCTCGACGATCACGCCGTAGGGGAGCAGGTGGGCGCCCAGGACCCTGGTGGCGTCGTTGGCGGCGGCGAAGCGCAACGTCGGGTTGTAGAAGTCCTCCGAGTTGAGGCGGTTGAGGACGTCGCGGACATAGGCCCGCGCCTGCAGGCGCACCAGCCGGTCCTGAACCTCGTCCGTGCTCGGCGCCACGTACTTCCAGATATAGCCCACCCGCGTCGGATCGATCCGCCAGCGGATGGTGACGTCGGAGTCGATGTCGTTGCCGTCGCGCGTCTTGAAGCGGAGATCGTCCTTGCCCTGGCGGTCGCCGGAGGCGACCGTCGCCGTCATCCCCAGGTTGCGCAGCGAGACGTCGTACTTCTTCCAGTCGTTGACCACCGGCAGGAAGAAATAGTTCGCCCCCGGCGCCATGGTCTCCAGCGAGCCGGTCAGCTTGTTGAACTTCACGCCTACCTCGGTCGCCTCCGTGGTGTGCGGGGTGCACCCGGCGAGGGCGAAGGCCGACAGCAGCAGGCCACCGGCCAGGAGCCGAAAAGATTTCATGGTGTTCATGGTTTCTCCGGTTTCTCCGAGCTGATCTTGCCGAGGTCGGTGGGGTCCTCGCTGATGTAGATCGGTCCCTTGATGCTGTTGAGCAGGGCGAGGCCGCGGCGCAGCTTGAGGAGCTTGGCCGAGCCGGCGCCCTCGAGGGCGCGGTTGATCTGCTCGGTGCCGTTGGCCTCGGCCGACTTGATCAGCAGGTCGGCCTCGGCGCGCTTCTGACGCTCGTAGAGGTCCTTGCGGGCGTTGATCTCGGTGATCTGCGCGTTGAACTCCGAGGTCTTCACGTTGATCAGGTTCTGCCCCTCGGCGGTCGTCTGATTGAGCCGCGTCTGCACCTCCGCCTGCTTGGCCAGCTCGCGGTTGGCGAGCACCGACTGGTCCTGGATCTTCTTCTGCTCGGTCAGCGCCTGGAAGGTCTGCGGATAGTCGTACTGACGGATCAGCACGTCGGTCAGCACCAGCCCGTTGGGCTCCAGGCGGCGGGCGAGGTCGGCCTTGAGCGCGCGCACCCGGTCGAGCCGCGCCTCGTGGTAGAACTGCTCGGCCCGCAGCTCGCCCAGATACTGCTTGATCAGGGAGTCGGTGAACCGGATGATCACCGACTCCTCATACCCGTTGCCGAAGCCGAACTTCGAGGCGACCTTGTAGGGATCCGTGAGCCGGTAGAGGACCGACACGTCGACGTCCACCGGATAGCCGTCCACCGTCGGCACCTTGACCGCCGCCATCTGCCGGTGCCCGCCCCGGCTTTCCGAGGGGGTGTTGGTGAACTCGACCACCTGAATGTCCTGCGGAAAGGTGTGGATCGTCTCATAGCCCGCGATTTCACGATGATAGCCGGGCTTCACGGGCCTCTTCTGCAGCCCCTTGCCGGGGCCGTAGGAGACCTGCCGTACCCCGACACTGCCGGGCGGCACGTAGGTGACCACGCAGGCCCGCAGGACAAACAGCGGCACCAGCACGAGCAGCAGCCGGAAGACGACCTTGCCGATCCGGCCCCGCGCCTGCTGGAGGAACGGGGACTGCACTTTGAAACGAGGGGTTTTCAGCGCTTCGAACATGGTTTGTCCGTTCTGTCGAATAGGAGTCTCGTACCCATGGATACGAAAAGCTGCGCATAAGGTTGTGAGTAGCTCGATGGTACCACGGGGGATGGGAGGGGTTTCTTCCATGGCACGTCCCTTGCGGGTAACTTTCCGCAGTCTCCACAGAACGGCCGCCCGGCCGTTCCCGTTCAGAAAAGGAGAGTGGCGCATGCAGGTACCCCTGGAGATTTCTACCCGCTGGATCGATCTTTCCCCTCCGCTCGAGGCTGAGCTGCGCAAGCGCGCCGACCGGCTGGAGCGGCATAGCGACCGGATCACGAGCTGCCGCATCGCGGTGGAGCGCCCCACCGGCAATCATCATCAGGAGGGGGGCCCCTACCGGGTGCGGGTCGATATCACCGTCCCCGGCTCCGAGCTGGTGGCCGACAAGAGCGACGAGGAGCTCTACGCGGCGATCCGCCAGGCCTTCGACGCCGCCGAGCGGCAGATCGAGACGTGGTCCCAGCGCAAGCGGGGCGACGTCAAGACTCAGGTGTTGCCGCCCGAGGGGCAGGTGGCCCGCCTCTTCCCCGAGGAGGGGTTCGGCTTCATCGCCGGTCCGGACGGCCGGGAGGTCTACTTCCATCGCAACGCCGTCCTCGATCCTCCGGGGTTCGAGAGCCTGCAGGTCGGGGCGCGGGTCCGCTTCGCCGAGGAGCAAGGATTCGAGGGGCCGCAGGCGAGCACGGTAAGCCTGGTCGGGAAAGAAGACTAGAAGACCTGGCCGCCAGGGACGACAAGGGGGCGAGCAGGAAGCCGGCGAACCGAGGCTTCTCCGCCCCTGCTCTCCTTCGGCCTTATTCGGCTTTTCGCAGTAGCAGCAAGGAGTTGTAGCAAAGATGTTGACGCTCATTGAAAATGGCGAAATCTACGCCCCGGAGCCTCGCGGGCGCCAGTCGGTCCTGCTGATCGGCGACAAGATCGTCCGTATCGGCGAGGAGATCGACGCCCGAGTCGCCGCCTCCATCCTCGGCCTCGAGCTGGAGGTGATCGACGCCTCCGGCTGCGTTGTCACCCCCGGGATCATCGACCCGCACAGCCACCTGATCGGCGGTAGCGGCGAGGAGGGGTTCGCCAGCCGCGCCCCGGAGATCCAGCTTTCGGAGATCGTGACCTGCGGCATCACCACCATCGTCGGGGTCTTGGGGGTGGACGCCACCACCCGGCCGCTGATCAACCTGCTGGCCAAGGTGAAAGGGCTGCGCGAGGAGGGGATGACCTCCTACCTTTACACCGGCCACTACGGCATTCCGCCGTCGACGTTCAGCGGCTCCATCCGTAACGACCTGATGATCGTCGACGAGGTGATCGGGGTCGGCGAGATCGCGATCTCCGATCACCGCGCCCCGCAGCCCTCCTCGGAGGAGCTGGCGCGGGTGGTGGTGGACGCCCACGTCGGCGGCATGCTGTCGCGCAAGGCAGGGATCACTCATTTCCACGTCGGCGAGGGCCCGCGGCGGCTCAAGCCGCTGTTCGACCTGCTGGAGCAGTACCCCGAGATCTCGGCCGGGTGCCTCTATCCGACCCACCTCAACCGCAGCCCCGAGCTGCAGGACGAGGGGATCGAGCTCGCCCGCCGGGGGGCGTACGTGGATATGGATTCGGCCACCGAGGACATGGGCCGCTGGGTACGCCGCTACTTCGAGCGCGGCGGGGACGCCAAGAAGTTGACCCTCTCCTCGGATTCCGACAGCAGCGCGCCGCGCCAGCTCTACCAGGTCGTCCAGCAGTGCGTCCTCGAATATCGGATGCCGCTGGAGAGGGTGCTGGCGCTGGTCACCGCCAATACCGCGAGCGTCCTGAAGCTGGCGGGCAAGGGGCGGCTGGAGGCGGGCAAGGACGCCGACCTTTTGGTGCTGCGGAAGGATTCGCTGGAGATCGTGGAGGTGATCGCCCGCGGGCGCCGCATGGTGAAGCGGGGGGATCTGGAGGTTCATGAAAAGGTCGTCGAGACGAGCTCGCGGGAGCTCCATCTTGTGGGTGACAAGTAGCTTTTGAATACCGAGGGGGGGGGGCAACCATGGCGCAGAAGGCCAAAAAGCGAGTTCCTGCCCGGGGACCCGCAAAGATTGAGACCAAGCAGGGCACTCTGATTATCATCGGCGGTGGCGAGCGCAAGGACGACGAGCGCACCGTCCTGCAGGAGGTCGCGCGCCGGGTGGGCAACGGCAAGCTGGTGGTCGTCACCATCGCCACCGCCGAACCGCAGGAGACCTGGGCGGAATACCGGGAGATCTTCAAGAAGCTGGGAGTCAAGAAGGTCGAGTGGCTCGATGTCCGGGTCCGCGAGGAGGGTTTCAAGGAGGAGGTCGTCCGTATCCTGGACGAGGCGACGGTGGTGTTCTTCACCGGCGGCGACCAGTTGAAGATCACCAGCCAGCTTGGGGACTCTTACGTCTACCGACGGATCGAAGAGATCTACGAACAGGGGGGAACCATCGCCGGCACCTCCGCCGGCGCCTCTGTGATGAGCGAGACGATGCTGATCTCCGGTGACGGCGACGAATCCCACAGGGTCGACACCGTCCTCGGGATGGCTCCGGGCCTCGGCCTGATCCGTAACGCGGTGATCGACCAGCATTTCGCACAGCGGGGCCGGCTCGGGCGGCTGCTCGGCGCGATCCCCAGAACCCCCGCACCCTCGGAATCGGGCTCGACGAGAACACGGCGATCGTGGTTCATGACGACGAGCGGTTCGACGTGATCGGCGCGGGCGCCGTCTACGTGCTCGACGGCAGCAAGGCCTCCTACTCGAATCTGGCGGAGCCGGAGCAGGAGATGGAGAAGACGATGTCGGTCTTCGACGTCAAGCTTCACGTGCTGAGCGAGGGGAACCAGTTCAATCTCAAGGATCGCCGGCCGGAGATACCGCCGAAGCCCGAGGAAGTGAGGAAGAGTGCCTGAAGGGGCACAAATGTTGCAAATGTTCAACGGTGACGCCGGCCACGGCGTCCAGTAAGCCCAACAGAGATCAACAGCAGTAGAAGGGAGTTGCACCATGGCGAATCAAGATCCGAGGGAAACCCTCATTGGCTGGCTCAACGACGCGTACGCGATGGAGAAGGGGCTTGTCCAGGTCCTCGAGAACCACGCGAACGACGTGAAGGACCGCCCCGAGATGTATCGCATGATCGCGCAGCACCTCGAGCAGACCCGGATGCACGCCGAGCGCGTCAAGGACTGCGTCGAGCGGCTGGGTGGCAGCACCTCGAGCGTGAAGACGGCGATGGGCGCGGTCTCCGGCTTCTTCCAGGGGCGCTCGACCGGCGTCTCGCCGGACGAGCTGGTCAAGAACGGCCTCTCCGACTACGCGGCCGAGCACTTCGAGATCGCCTCCTACCGGGCGCTGATCACGGCCGCCCGTCTGCTCGGCGAGAACCAGGTGGTGCAGGTCTGCGAGAGCATCCTCCGCGACGAGCAGGAGATGGCCAACTGGCTGGAGCAGACCCTGCCGACGATCGTCCAGGAGTACCTGGGTGTGCAGACCACGGTCGGCGCCGGCGGCGCCTCGATGAACCCGGGCACGACCCGGTTCTAAGTCGGCTCGTCACCGAAACAACCTGCCGGGGCGCCCCATGTGGGCGCCCTTTTCTTCTCTTAGGTCTACATCAAGCGCCCCTTCTTCCGCTTTCCGGGCTTTTTCTTCTTCTCCGGACGCGAAAATCGGCGGGAAAAATGTCACCCTTCCCCCCAGCGGTCCCGCTCGGACCATGGTGGTGCGGTGGTGGACCGCCGGAGAGGAGAGATATCTCATGTTTCGCAAATTGCTTTTTTTTGTCGCAGCCCCCGCATTTCTGTCGCTCCTGACGGCCGGTGCCCTCCAGGCTCGCCCGCTCGCCGCTCATACGGGGGCGATGGCAGGCCTCCAGGAGCTCTGGCATTGGGTAGCTTCGGCGGGACCGGGGAGCCTGACGAAGGAAGGGCCCGGGATTGATCCCAATGGCAACAAATCTCATGCTCCCAACCCAGATCATCCGGTTCACGGAACGGGGATGAGATCGGATCGCGCGGCGGTCAAGGGAAGGTGATCGGCACTAGACGGTATTGATCTCTGATGGGTGATACTCCGTCTACTATTCCCTCAACGCCGGTTCCTGGAATCGGCGTTTTTTCTTCCCCGCTCTGGCGGGACGGCGGAAAAAGCCTCACAATCCACAGGTATAGTGCTTGCGTATCCCTATTGAAGGGGGATGCCGTTGAAGATCCATCCTGGTGAGGCGATGTTGAAGAGGCTGCTGCGGTCCATGGACGCGGCGGACCCGCGGGTGCTCCAGCACCTGAACGGATGTGTACGCTGCCGGTCACGGCTCGTGGACTCTCCGCGTCTTCACGATCCCGCGCCGGTGGTGCCGTTCCGGCCGGCGGGGTCCGTAAGCTATGACATTGCCTTCGAGCGGAGCTTGAGCTTTGTAGCCCAGAGGATCCACCTTCTGGAACGCGAGCGGAGCAAAGCGCCGGGCCTGTTCGCCGAGTTGATAGAGCGTACGGAAGAGCAGCGCGAGATCCTGCTTCGCAACAGCCAGCGCTTTCGCACCTGGGGTCTCCTCGAACTGGCGGTCGAGCGGAGCCTGCCGGAGAGTATCCAGGACCCGGAGCGCGGGGAGGAACTGGGACGGCTGGCGTTGCGGATCGCCGATTTCCTGGATGAAGCTCGTTACGGAGCGGATCAGTTAGAGGATCTGCGGGCGCGCGCCTGGGCCTACGTCAGCAACGCCCGCCGGATACGGTCCGACTTCCAGAGTGCCGAGGAAGCCTTCCGGCAGGCCCTCTCCCATCTCCAGCGCGGGACGGGTGACCTCTTCGAACAGGCGATCCTCCTGGATCTGCAGGCCTCCCTGCGGAGAAGCCAGCGCCGGTTCGACATCGCCCTCAAGCTCGTGCGCAAGGCGGTCGCCCTCTTCCTGGAGATCGGAGACGAGCATCGCGCTGGCCGGTCACTGGTCAACCTGTCGCTGGTCCTCCTCTACGCGGGACGAGCCGAGGAGAGCGTCCCCGTGCTCTACCGGGCGCTGGACCTAATCGATCCGGGGCAGGAGCCCCGGTTGCTGCTGAGCGCCAGGCACAACCTGATCCTCATGCTGACCGATCTCGGTCGCTTCTTGGAGGCCCGGCGGGCCTATCGCGAAGCCCGGCCGCTGTATCGCAGCTTTCCGGACGCTTTGACCCAGAACTTGCGCAGGTGGGTGAAGGGGAAGATCGCCCGCGGGCTGGGCCAGCTCCAGCAGGCCGAGGCACTGTTTTTGGCCGCCCATGACGGCTTCCTGGGGGGGGGTATTCCCTACGACACGGCCTTGGTCTCGCTCGAGATTGCCCTGCTCTACACCGAGCAGGGGAGGGCGGCGGAGCTGAAGCGGCTGGCGGCCGAGATGGTGCCGATATTCGCCTCGCGGCACATTCATCGTGAGGCATTGGCGGCTCTCGCCTTCTTCCAGCAGGCTACAGAGGCCGAGCGAGCCGGCGTCGAGGTGGTGGAGAAGGTTGCGGAGTATCTCCGCAAGGCTCGATACGCTCCGGATCTACGATTCCAGGAGAGGCCGGGCGAGTAGGCCTAACTCGGAATCTCCTGGAACTGAAGCTCAGGGGTGTAGCGGGCTCTGCGAAGAAACGCCGCGACCCTTTCCACCACCTCAACGCCGGCCCCCTCCGTCTCGGCCGCTTGTTGGAAAAAGGCGAGCGCCGCCAGTGCCTCGCGATGGATCTGCCGCGAGGTGAAAACCGGCACCATTTCGGTCGCCAGCCGCGTCAGTTCCGCCGTTCTGCCCTGCCTGGCATAAAGCAGGGCGATCTCCAGTGAGACCAGAGCTGTGTCATAGGGGATCCCTTCGGTCAGAAAGCCATCCCGCGCGGCCAAGAAAAGCAGCTCAGCACGCCTGAGCTGGCCGAAGCCACAAGCTATCTTTCCCTTCACCCACTTGCGGCGGTTCTGAGTCCAGGCGTCGGGGAAACTCCGATACAGCGGCCGGGCTTCGCGATAGGCCCGTTGAGCCTCAAAGAAGCGGCCGGTCTCGGCCAGCACGAAAATCAGATTGTGCCTGGCAGTCAGGAGGAGCCGAGGCTCTTGCTCCGGGTTTATGAGATCCAGCGCTCGGTAAAGAGAGGAGACGCTTTCTTCAAGCCTTCCTGAGTAGGTGAAAGCAACGGACAAGTTGACCAGGGATCGGCCTGCACGGTGACGATCTCCAAGCTCCAGGAAAATTGAAATCGCTTCCTCCAAGAGCCTGAAGCATTCATCGAACAGGCGCTGGCCCCTCTTCAAAGAAGCTTTTAAATCCAAAAAGATTGCCAGTTCGAGACGTTCCCCGGTTCCTCGTTCCATGTGGATCTGGGCTTGTTGAAACGCCTCTTCTGAACTCTGGAGGTCAGACTTGATCCGCCGGGCGTTGCCGATATGAGCCCAGGCGCGTGCCCTCAAGTCCTCCAGCCGCTCCGATCCATGGCGCGCGGCCTCCAGAAGATCGGTGACTTTCAGCGCCAGATGTCCCAGCTCTTCTCCACGGCCTGGGTCCTGAATGCTGGTTTCCAGACTTCGCTGGATCAGCAACTCAAGGAACTCCAGAGATCTGAACGGCAGCCCCTTCTGCAAGTCGACCGGCCCGGCGAAAGCGCCTGGAGCATCTTTCCGCTCTCCTTCCAGGGGACCACCTCGGCTCATTGCGACGCTTCGGCTCCGCTCGAGGGCGCCGTCGAGATAGGCGGAGATCTCCTGCAGAAGGCCGACGGTGAGCTGCTCCATCTCCGCCGCCTGCTGGAAGACGATGAGGGCGGCCAGCGCCTCGCGATAGACCTCGCGGGACTGGAAGATGGGGAGGATCTCGGCGGCCAGGCGCTTGGTCTCCTCGATCCGCCGCTGCCGCATGTAGAGGGTGGCGAGCTCGAGCGAGACGAGCGCGGCTTCGAAGGCGATGCCGTCCTCCACGAAGATCCGGCGGAGCTCGCGGAACGCGTCCTCGGCTTCGTCGTAGCGCCCCAGCGAGGCGGCCACCTTGCCCTCGGTCCAGCGCAGGCGCCGCTGGTCGGAGCGCGTGCCCACCTGCTCCATGATCCGCCTCGCCTCGGGGATCAGCGCCGCCGCTTCCCCGCTGCGGCCGGCGTCCTGCAGGCAGCCGATCAGGTTGAACTGGCTCATGCCCACCAGCCGGGGCTCGCGGAGGCCGTCGAGCAGGTAGAGGCTGGTGCGGAAGCAGTCGGCGGCGTCCTCGTAGTCCCCCTTGTACTGCAGCGCTAGCCCGCGGGTCATCAGTGCCCGGCCCTGGAGATGGGGCTCGTTGACCTCGCGGTAGATGGCGATGGCGTCCGCGAGGAGGTCCAGCGCCTCGTCGAAGCGCCGCTGGGCGCGGCGCAGAGGGGCCTTGAGCTCCAGGATCAACGCCTCGTCCAGGGGGTCGAGCCAGCTCCGGGAGAGGAACAGCTCCGCGGTCTGGAAGGCGCTCTCGGCCTGGCGGAAGTCGCCAAGGACGCGGAAGGCGTTGCCGAGATAGGCCCAGGTCCTGACCTTGGCCGCTTCCACCGAGCCGGGGCCGTACTCCTCGCCGTCGAGCCGTTCGGCGACGTCGAGCGCCAGCCGCAGGAGATCTTCCGCCCGTTGCGGAGCCTCCAGGGCCTCCAGGCGCGCATGGTCGAGGAGGAACTCGTGGAATCCCCAGCTCTGGAAGCGGGCGTCCTCCCAGACCAGGGTTCGGCGCCGCTCGTGGCCGAGGGGCTCGATCTCCCGCCAGAGCGCGAAGGCCGTGGTCCGTTCCGCGGCGAGCCGGCCGCTGTGCGCGCCGATCTCCGAGCGGTGATCGTCCAGGAGCCGGCGGATCAGGCCGCGGTGATCGTCGTTGCGCGGCAGGGGGTGCGGGGAGGGAGCGGAGCCGGGCAACAGCGCGAGGAGGCGCTCCTCACAATCCGGACAGATGAAGAGGTGGCGCTGGAGATCACGGCTCTCCCGGTCGGACAACGTATCCCTGAGATATCGCTCCAGGGCTGTGCGATCAAGATGCCGATTGTTCATCGAGGCTCACCTTCTTCCTTCCTTCCCTTCCTAATCAAGTATCACAACAACAGGCTCCGCTCAGAGCTTCCAGGACATCAGGGACGGGGACCCATGCCTCCGCCATGCGGACAGACGCCGGAGCCCTCTCTGTTGTCAGGGCCTTGATGAGGGTTCGTGGGTTGGGGGGAGCTGTCCCTGAGCATCCCCCAGAGCTTCTGCAAAGACTCGAAGAGACTACGGGTGACGAGGTTGCCCTGGATGGACGAGACCGGGGGGGCATCGCTCCGGGCCGGAGCCGCTTGCGCGGACGGCAGCGCGAGCGCCCCGGTGGAGAGCGCGAGGGTCAGGGCGAGAGTGCAACGGTACGTACGGCTGGACATAAAGCTCCTTCGAGGCAGGTCACGAAGCGGCCACCCTGGCCGCCGATGCCTGTCATGTAAGGCCCCGTGCAAGTAAGGGCCCTGTGGACAAAAGGGTGCGAGAACTTGCGAAACTGTAGCCGAAGAGCAGGCTTTGAACAAAGAAGGAGGAGGGCGTTGGCGGAGCTTCTATGATGGTGATAGAATTGGTCACAAATAGAGGACCCCTGCGGGAAGGGGCGAAAGGAGACCTACGTTGAGCGAAATCGAGAGCCGTGGTTATGTTCGTCCCGAGGTGCTGGTCTCGACCGAGTGGGTTGCGAACCATCTGAACGACCCGGGGATCCGGATCATCGAGTCGAACGAGGATCCTCTGCTGTACGCGACCGGGCACGTCCCGGGCGCCGTCGAGGTGGACTGGACGCGCGACCTGAACGATCCGGTGCGGCGCGACTATCTCGGCCGGGACGGGTTCGAGGCGCTGATGCGGCGCATCGGCGTCACCAAGGACACCACGGTCGTCTTCTATGGCGACCGCAATAACTGGTGGGCGACCTATGCCTTCTGGGTGTTCCAGCTCTTCGGACACGACAAGGCGAAGATCATGGACGGCGGACGGATCAAGTGGGCCAATGAAGGCCGGCCCCTGGACAAGCAGACGCCGAGCTACCCGGCGAGCGACTACAAGGCCGCCGAGCGGGACGACAAGCGCATTCGCGCCTTCCGTGACCAGGTGCTCCAGCATCTGGAGGCGAAGAAGCCGCTGGTCGACGTCCGCAGCCCCGACGAGTACAGCGGCAAGAAGCTCCACATGCCGGAGTATCCGAACGAGGGCGCGTTGCGCGGCGGCCACATCCCCGGGGCGGCAAGCGTCCCCTGGGCCAAGGCGGTCAACCCCGACGACGGCACGTTCAAGACGGCCGAGGAACTGCGCGCCCTCTACGAGGGGGACGCGAAGATCAAGCCGGGGGACGACGTCATCGTCTACTGTCGCATCGGCGAGCGCAGCAGCCACACCTGGTTCGTCCTCACCCATCTGCTGGGCTTCGACAAGGTCCGGAATTATGATGGGAGCTGGACGGAGTGGGGCAATCTCGTGGGAGTCCCCATCGAGCGCTGAAGCCCGCTCCCTTTTCCGGAGAGAGTGAATGGCTGTGCCTGACAAACTGACCGACACGCTGGAGACGCTCGAGATGGTCCCCGACCGCAGCGAGCGGATCCAGCTCCTGATCGACATCGCGGGCCGCTTCGAGGAGGTGCCGCCACGGCTGGCGCGGCGCCCCTTCGCCGCGGAGCACCAGGTCCCCGCCTGCGAATCGGAAGCCTACGTCTTCACCGAGCCGCGGCCGGACGGCACGCTCGACTTCCACTTCGCCGTCGAGAACCCGCAGGGGATCTCCGCCAAGGCGATGGCCGTGATCCTCGGCGATGCCCTCTCTGGCGCACCCTCCGAGCAGGTCGCCGAGGTGTCGCAGGACATCGTCTACCAGGTCTTCGGCCGCGAGCTCTCCATGGGCAAGTCCATGGGCTTGATGTCGATGGTGGGGATGGTGGCGGCGATGGCCAAAAAACAGGCAGAGGCGAAAGGGGCGTAGCGTTGAGCCCCCTCCTAACCTCCCCCTGAAGGGGGAGGGACCCCCCGCCCTCTCCCGTTCCGCTCCTCTTATACAACTTTGTGGCAAAAAGTCCTTGACGAAGTTCCGGTCACCGGCGTAGATTGAGCCATGGCCGATCCACAGCCAGTCCGACCCCGGCTCGTCCCTCCGCCCGCCCTTCATCTGCGGGCGATGGACAACCTGCGGTTCATCCGCGAGACCATGGAAGGGGCCGCCTTCTTCACCGCGGTCTCGGGGCTCGGCGAGGTGGCGGTGGGCGTCACCGCGATGGTGGCGGCCTGGATCGCCTCCCGGCAGGTGACGACGTGGGGGTGGTTGCAGGTCTGGCTGTGGGACGCCCTGGTGGCGTTCCTCATCACCACCGGCGCGATCCTCTGGAAAGCCCGGCGGTCCGAGCAGAGCCTGTTCTCGAAGCCGGGGCGCCGGTTCATCCTGTCGCTCTTCCCTCCGTTGATGGCGGGGGCCCTGCTGACGCCGGTCCTGTTCTTCTCCGGCAATGTGGCCGTGCTCCCGGGTCTCTGGCTCCTGCTCTACGGCACCGGCGTAGTGACGGGAGGGGCCTTCTCGGTGCGCACGGTTCCCGTGATGGGGATCGCGTTCATGGCGCTGGGGGCGGTGACTCTGGTGTCGCCGCCCGTCTGGCGCGACGCCCTGCTCGCCGCCGGCTTCGGGGGGCTGCACGTGATTTTCGGAATCGTCATCGCCTGGAGGCATGGTGGCTAACGCCCTCAAGCACGACGGCGGCGGCGAGACGACGGAAGGGTCCGAAATGGCCGTCCATGCTCCAGCTCCGCAGACCGCCCTCGACCTCGACCGCGTCATCCACGAGCGGATGCGGCTCGGGATCGTCAGTGCGCTGGCGGTTAACGACCGCCTGAGCTTCAACGACCTCAAGAAGCTGCTCAAGACGACCGACGGCAATCTGAGCGTCCACGCCCGCAAGCTCGAGGAGGCAGGCTACATCACCTGCGAGAAGTACTTCGAGGGGCGGATGCCCAAGACCGAGTACCAGCTCACCTCGCCCGGCCGCGGGGCGCTCGAGCGGTATCTAGACCACATGGAGGCGATCATTCAGGCCACCCGCGAGGGGTGAGGGAGCGCCGTTCCGCGTCCATGCGCTTTGTTTTGCAAAGTCATTTATCAGGGAGACATTCGGAGGAGACATGAAGAGAACCAAGCTCCACGTCGCCATCATCATGGACGGCAACGGTCGCTGGGCGGTTTCGCGCGGCCGGCCGCGCACGGCGGGGCACGTCGCGGGGGTGGAGGCGGTCCGGCGGACGGTCGAGGCGGCCCGGGATCTGGGGGTCGGCACGCTGACCCTCTTCGCCTTCTCCTCGGACAACTGGAAGCGTCCGGACATGGAGGTCCGCGCGCTGATGCGCCTCTTCCGGAGCTATCTCATGGCGGAATCCGCCAAGTGCTCGGAGAACGGCGTCCGCATCTCGGTGATCGGCCGGCGGGACCGGCTCCCGTCCGGGCTGGTGCGGGTGATCGAGGACGCGGAGAGGGTGACGGCAGGGGCTGACCGCTTCCTGCTGCGGATCGCGGTCGACTACTCGGCGCGCGACGCCATCCTCCGTGCCGCCGCCCGGCTGCGCGGCGGCGAACCTTCCCGCGAGGCCTTCGCGCGCCTGTTGTCCGATCCTCATGAGGAGAGGCCCGTGCCCGACGTCGATCTCCTGGTCCGCACCGGCGGCGAGCAGCGGCTCTCGGACTTCCTGCTCTGGGAGTGCGCTTACGCCGAACTGGTCTTTACCGACCGCATGTGGCCGGACTTCAGCGGCGCCGACCTCGCCGGCGCCGTGCGCGAGTTCCAGCGCCGGGAGCGCCGGTTCGGGACGGTGCCAGTGGCGGAAAAACAGAGAGGCGGCCTCGCGGCCGCCCCTCGATCCGCCCTCGTGGAGGTGAGCTCCTAGTTGGCGCTACGCGTCATCAGGTCGGCCACCGCGCGGTTGAACCGCACGGGGTCGGGGAGCTCGCCCCCCTCGGCGATCAGGCCGTAGCCGAAGAGCAGTTGGGCGTAGTCCTCGAGCATCGGGTCGTCCGGGCTCTTCTCGAAGCGCTCGGTCATCCGGGAGAGGATCTCGTGCTTCGGGTTGAGCTCCATGATCCGGCGCTGCTTGGGGCCGCCCCCCTTCCCCTTCTGGAGGAGTTTCTCCAACTGCGGGCTGTAGTCGTGCTCGGCGCCCACCAGGCAGACGGGGGAATTAGTCAAGCGGTTGGTGAGGCGGACCTGCTTGACGTTGGCGTCGAGCTTCTTCTGCAGGTGCTCCAGGAGTGGCTTCATCTGCTCCTCCTGCGCCTTCAGCTCCTCCTCGGTCTGCTTCTTCTCCTCCTCGTTGCCGAGTGAGACCGTGCCCTTGCCCACCGACTTCAGGCGCTTGCCGCCGTACTCGTGGAGCGACTGCGTCAGCAGCTCGTCGACGGTGTCGACCAGGTAGAGCACCTCGTACCCCTTCTCCTTGAAGGTCTCGAGGTGGGGGGAGTTCTCGACCTGCGAGCGGGACTCGCCGGTGAGGTAGTAGATCTCGTTCTGCCCCTCCTTCATCCGCTCGACGTACTCCTTGAGCGTCGTCAGCTTCTCCGGGTCGTTCGACGACTCGAAGACGAGCAGCTCGAGCAGGCGCTCCTTGTTCTCGTAGTCGGAGCTGGTCCCTTCCTTGATGGCGCGGCCGAACTCGGCCCAGAACTTCAGGTAGGTCTCGGAGTCCTTCTCCCGCATCTCGTCGAGGACGTCGAGGATCTTCTTGGTCAGTCCCTTGCGGATCAGAGTGATGAAGCGGTCCTGCTGCAGCATCTCGCGCGAGACGTTGAGCTGGAGATCCGGCGAGTCGACGACGCCGCGGACGAAGCGGAGGTACTGCGGCAGCAGGTCCTCGCACTTCTCCATGATCTGGATGCGCTTGACGTAGAGCTGCAGCCCCGGCTTCGAGGCCACGTAATAGAGGTCGTAGGGCGCGGTCGCCGGGATGAAGAGCAGCGCCTGGTACTCGATCCGCCCCTCGGCCCGGTACTGGATCGTTTTCAGCGGTTCGGTCCAGTCGTGGGAGATGTGCTTGTAGAATTCCTTGTACTCGTCCTGGGTGACCTCGGAGGCGGGACGCGTCCAGATCGGCTTCATCGAGTTGAGGACCTTCTCCTCGAGCGCCATCTGGGGCTTCTCGCCGGTTTCCTTCTCCTTGGCGAGGTCCTCGATCTCCGGGTCCTTCTCGGCCTTGAGGATGATCGGGTAGCTGACGAAGTCCGAGTAGCGGCGGACGACGCGGCTGACCACCCAGCGGTCGGAGAAGTCGTCCATGCCGTTGTCTTTGTCCTCGGGCTTCAGGTGGAGGGTGATCGCGGTGCCGCGGCCGGCCTTCACCCCCTCTTCGATGGTGTAGGTGCCGTCGCCGGTGGACTCCCAGCGGGTGGCGGTCTCCTCGCCGGCCCGGCGGGTCACCAGCTCGACGCGCTCGGCGGCCATGAACGAGGAGTAGAAGCCGACGCCGAACTGGCCGATCAGCTCCGCGATCGTCTGCTGCGACTCCCCCTGCTTCAGGCGCTCGGCGAGCTCGCGGGTGCCGGACTTGGCGATCGTCCCGATGTTGGCGATCACCTCATCACGGCTCATGCCGATGCCATTGTCCCGGATGGTCAGGGTGCGCGCATTGCGGTCCGCCTCCAGGCGGATCTCAAGCGTCTCGTCGCCGGCGAGAAGCTCCGGCTGCGTCAGCGCCTCGAAGCGGAGCCGGTCGAGGGCATCGGACGCGTTCGAGATCAGCTCGCGGAGAAAGATCTCCTTGTTCGAGTACAGCGAATGGATCATCAGGTCGAGGAGCTGCTTGGTCTCGGCTTGAAACTGCAGGGTCTCGACGGTAGCGGTTGCCATGAACATGTCCTCCTGATCGTGAAATCTTTGCCCTCACCGGAACGCGGAGCGAGGGGGGAGACTTGGTATCACCCCTCCGAACGTCCACGCTGGCCTGGGGAATTCCCCCGCGCCAGAATCCTGACTGCGGAGGAGTCAACTAAAGTTTAGTGCGAACCGCGCACGCTTTCAACCCGGCGGGTGCCTGTAAGATCTCCTGAGGAGGATCGCGGATGGCCTGGGGACAGAAGCGTAGCGAAGGAGGAGGTTGCATGGCCCGGCTGGCGCTGCTGGTGGCGATCGTGGCGCTGGTCTTCTCCTGGGCGGCCTACCGGCGCGCCGGGGGGGAGCTCAAGGAGATCTGGGGCGACGCCACCCGGGGGGCGGCGAGCTTCCGGGTCGGCGGCCCGGATGGCGGCACGACAGCCCTGGCGCAAGCTGAAAGCCGGCTTCTCGGTCACCGGGCCGAGGTGGCGGGCGACCGCAACCTCGGCTCGGTGGAACGTGACGTGGCGGAGGTCCGGCAAAACCTGGAGCGCTCCTACCGCAACGCCGGCGCGGCCACCCGGGAGAAATGGCAGGAGGTCGACGCCGAGCTGAACCGCCTGGAGGCTCAGCTCAAACAGGGTGGAGCGAGCGCTCTCGCGACGCTCGACTCGGCGGTGGCGAAGATCCGGAGCGTGGCGGGGGAGGAGAAGGAGAAGAAGGATGAGCGCTGATCCGGTCGATCCAGCGACCTCGGTCGATCCGGTCACCGATGCGAACACCTTTCTGGAAAAAGCCGCGCCCGCGGTGTGGGCCGCTCTCTCGCCCCTCGGCCGCCGGGCGCTCCAGCCGGTCCACTTTCTGCCGCTGCAGACCGCCGAGGCGCGGGGCAAGCCGTTCAACGCCACCATCGGCCAGATCACCGACGGTCACGGCGCGGCGGTCCCTCTTCCCTCGATGGCCGCCGCCCTCTCCGGGCTCGACGAGGCGGAGCGGAGCCGGGCCTTCCTCTACTCGCCGGTCGAGGGGATCCCCGAGCTGCGCCGCGCCTGGCGCGACTGGCAGCGGCGGGGTCAGCGCCCCGACCTCCCCTCCGCGCTGCCGATCGTCACCGTCGGCACGGCTCAGGCCCGGGCGCTGGCGGCCGAGCTGTTCGTCGACGAGGGTCGGAAGGTCATCCTGCCCCACCCCGGCCGCGAGGGGGACGAGGAGCTGTTCGCCCTGCGCCTGGGGGCCCAGCCGCTCCCCTGCGCCTGCACGCACGGCGGGCATTTCGATCCGGCCGCCGTCTCCCGGCATCTCGCCGATCTTCCCGAGGGGGAGCCGGCGGTGGTGCTCCTGGAGTTTCCCCGCGAGGAGACCGGCTACATACCGGTCACCCGCGAGCGCCTGGCCCTCTGCTCCGCGCTGGCCGCGGAGGCGGAGCGGCGGCCGCTGGTGGTGATCGTGGACGACACCTGGGCGGGGCTGGGCACGCCGAGCTCCTCGCTGTTCTGGGGTCTGACCGGCCGCCACCCCAACCTGATCCCGATCAAGGTCGACGGCGCCGACGGCCAACTCGGCTTTCCTGGTGGCCGGGTGGGCTTCCTCACCTTCCCCTACGAGCCCGAGAGCGACCTCGCCAGGTCGCTGGAGAGCAAGGCCAAGATGTTGCTCCGCGCCCAGGTGGGCTCGCCGTCGACGACGGCGCAGGTGATTCTGCTGCGGGCCTTGCAGGCGCGCCTTCCGGGTATATAGTTTCGCCTGCAAGGAACCAGTCCCTCAGCTCAACGGACTTCCGGGGAGGAGCTCTGAAGCCGAAGGTCTATCTGGAGACCAGTGTCATCAGCTACCTCACCGGACGGACCAGCCGGGAGATTAAGATCGCCGCCGAGCAGCGAACGACTCGGAAGTGGTGGGAGGGCGCCGAGTCGAGGTTCGACCTCTACATATCCCGGCTCGTCCTGTTGGAGTCCGGGGCTGGAGACCCAGAAGCTGCAGAGCGCCGTCTGTCTGCGGTGAGGCATTTCCCGAAGTTGACAGTGACTCCTGAGTGCCTTGTTCTGGCCCAGACTCTGTGCCTGAAGGCGGGCTTGCCAAAGAAGGCAACCAATGACGCGCTTCATCTCGCGATTGCGGTTGTCCATGGAATGGACTATCTCGTGACTTGGGACTGCCGTCATCTGGCAAATGAATCTCGGATTCCGAGAATTCGCTCTATAATCATTTCGTCGGGGCATGCCAGTCCCGTGATTTGTACGCCTCGCAGCTTCGGAAGTTGGGGAACCTATGAAACCTTCGTTCAAAGATGATCCCATGGAAGAGATCCGACAGTTCCGTGAGGAGTACGCTGCGAAATTCGACTACGACCTGGAAAAGATCTACCACGATCTGAAGCGGCTGGAACAGGAAGATGATGGGCCTTACGTCACTTTAAAGGACGGTAAACTGGTGCCCGTCCTTCCCCAGCGCCGAAGCTCCCGCTCCTGACCCGAGCCCCCTCCTACCGCAGCCAGTCCTCCAACTGCACCCGCTCGTCCGTCGAAGCGTCGCGATACTTGACGATCACCGGGGTGTAGAGGGAGAGCCCCCACTCCTTGCCGGCCCCGCGGGCGACGGCGCGGGAGCCGGGGACGACGACCGCCTCCTCGGGGATGATCAGGGGGAGCTCGTCGGTCGCGCGGTGGATCGTCTCCCGGACGAGGTCGTAGACCGGCGTCGAGCGGGTGAGGATCGTCCCCGCCCCGAGCACGGCGCGCCGCTTGACCACCGTCCCCTCGTAGACGCCGCAGTTGCCGCCGATCAGGACGTCGTCCTCGACGATCACCGGCGAGGCCCCCACCGGCTCCAGCACGCCGCCGAGCTGGGCGGCGGCCGAAAGATGGACCCGCTTGCCGACCTGGGCGCAGCTCCCCACCAGGGCATGTGAGTCGATCATTGTGTCGTCGTCCACCCAGGCGCCCACGTTGACGTACATCGGCGGCATGCAGATCACCCCGCGCCCGAGATAGCAGCCGTCGCGGATCGCCGAGCCCCCGGGGACGACGCGGACGCCATCCTCCAGACCGAGCGGCCGGGGCGGATAGGTCGACTTGTCGAGGAAGGAGAGCCGGCCGCCGGGTAATCCCCCTATCGACATGTCCACGATCTCCCCCATGCGGAAGCCGGCGAGGATCCCCTGCTTGACCCAGGGGTTCACCCGCCAGCCGGTGGGAGAGGCGGCGTCCGGTTCGGCGGCGCGGATCTCCCCGCGGTTGAGCGCCTGCTTGAAGCGATCGAAGAGCTGGCGATGCTCGGGCCCATAGGTGGCCGGCGGCTCGGCGTAGAGCCGCTCGACGCCCCCCCGCATGGCCTCGAGATCCTCAGACCGCAAGACGGTTCTCCACCACGGTCTCCGCCTCCGGGCTCTCCGGAATCAGCCCGAGCCCGAGCAGGATCTTCTCGATCTTTCGCACGCTCTCCGGCCGCGGGTAGACCGCCGGCAGGCGGAACGCCGGCTCGAGCAGCCCCATGAGGCTCATCGCCGCCTTGACCGGCCCGGGGTTCGACTCGATGAAATTGATCTCCATCAGCGCGTGCAGCCGGCGCTGGACCTCGCGCGCCGCGGGGAAATCCCCCTCGAGGGCGAGCGCGGTCAGCCGCGCCATGGCGAAGGGGACTTCGTTCGAGACGACCGAGATGACCCCCACCCCGCCGAGGACGATCACCGGCAGCGTGATGGCGTCGTCGCCCGAGAGCACCGCGAAGCTGTCGGGGACCGCCTGGAAGATCGCCGCGATCTGGGAGATGTTGCCCGACGCCTCCTTGACCCCCACCACCGTCTCGATCTCCGCCAGGCGCGCCAGCGTGGCGGGCTCGACGTTCAGGCCGGTGCGGCCAGGGACGTTGTAGACCACGATCGGCAGCCGCGTGGCGCGGGCCACCGCGCGATAGTGCTGGTAGAGCCCTTCGGGCGTGGGCTTGTTGTAGAACGGGGTGACAACCAGCAGGCCGTCCGCCCCGAGCCCCTCGATATCGCGGGCGAGCTCGACCACCTCGCGGGTGTCGTTGCCGCCGCAGCCGGCGAGCACGGGGATCTTCCCCTGCGCCTCCTCGAGCGTGATCTCGACCACCCGCAGGTGCTCCTCGCGCGACAGGGTGGGATTTTCGCCCGTCGTGCCGCAGGGGACCAGAAAATGGATTCCGGCCTCGATCTGGCGGCGCACCAGCCGGCGCAGGGTCTCTTCATCCAGCGACAGATCGGACCGGAACGGAGTGACCAGCGCGGTACCGCAGCCTTGGAACATGGTGCCTCCTGCGCGCGCCTTTTTATCGGTACGGACGGCGCGCTTCGAATCTCATTCTATGGCCGTTCGCGGACGATCTCTTCCCAGACCTGGCTGAACTCGTGGAAACCCTGGCGCCCGATCATCCAGCGGGCGGCGCGGAGGGCGCCATGGGCGAAGCCGGAGCGGTCGCGGGCGCGGTGCTCCAGGATGATCGTGTCCGCCTCGGAGTCGAAGCCGATCTGGTGGGTGCCGGGGATCGATCCCGCCCGGTTGCTCGCGGCGTCGATCGGGCGTGACCACCCCGCCGCCGCCATGGCCCGCTCGATCTCCAGCAGCGTCCCCGAAGGGGCGTCCTTCTTCCTCTTGTGATGGATCTCGTAGGCCCAGGCGTCGTAGGCGACCTCCTGGGCGAGCAGCCGCGCCGCCGCCGCCGCCAGACGGTAGAACACCTGCACGCCGACGGAGAAGTTGGCGCCATGGAGGAGACCCGCGCCGTGCCGCTCGACCGCCTCCCGTACCCGCGGGAGCTGGTCTCCCCAGCCGGTGGTCCCGACCACCAGCGGTACTCCGAGAGCGGCGATTCGCTCGGCGTTGACCGGCACCGCCGCCGCGGTCGAGAAGTCGATCGCCACGTCGATCCCGCGGAAGCTCTCGGCGGTGATTTCGACAGCGGTACCCTCGACATCGGCGCCGTGGAGCCGCAACGCCACCTCGAAGCCGTGCTCGGGGGCGAGCCGCTCGACCAGCTTGCCCATCCGGCCGTAGCCGACCAGCGCCAGGCGACTCTTCATTTCACTCATTCGACGACCTCGTCCGGCTCGCCCGGCAGCAGCGCCGCGTGCAGCCGGGCGAGCAGCTCCGGAAGGTGCTCGTCCTCGGCCAGCAGGCGGACGACCGGCGCCGCGACCCCCCTGAACACCAGCCGCGGCTCGAGCTCCCGCGCCGCCTCGAGGACGCGCTCGGCGAGGTCCGGATGAGTCGCGAGGTCCTCCGAGACCAGCGAGACGACCGTACGGCCGCGGGTGACCCAGAGCTCGGCCTTCTGCCCCACGGCCGAGAGCAGGGCCGAATGGATCTCAGGCAGCCGGTCCTCGCGGTCGAGGGCGAGATCGCCGTTCCCCATCGCCAGGAGCGACGGGCGGAAGCGCTCGCAGACCTCGAAGACGCCGGCGAGCAGGCCGTTCTGGGATTCGCCGGTGGCCTGGGCGGAGAGGCGGGTGGAGATCAGGTGGGCGTTGGCGCGGCAGGCGATCGACTTGATCGTCGGCGGCGCGTCCGGATTGCGGCGGCCGATCACCGTCCCCTGGCCGCCGGGGTGGCGGGAGTCGAGGATGCGGATCGGCACGCCCGCCCGGCTCGCCGGCCCCAGCGTGCCGTAATGGGGCTTCTTGGCGCCCGAGCAGGAGAGCTCCAGGGCCTCGGCGAAAGAGAGGGTGCGGATCCGCCGCGCGCCGGGGAAGTTGCGCGGATCGGCGGTGCGCATGCCGTCGACGTCGGTCCAGATCACGATCTCCTCCGCTCCCAGCGCGGCGCCGACGATGGCGGCCGAGAAGTCCGACCCCTCATAGCCGAGCGTCGTCGTCACCCCCTGCAGCGTCGCCCCCACGTAGCCGCCGAGGACCGGCACGCGTCCGGCGCGCAGCAGCGGCAGGAGGGTCTCGCGCAGGCGGGCGTCGGTCGGGCCATAGAGCGGGAGGGCGCGGGTGAAGTCGTGGTCGGTCACGATCACCCGCCGGCAGTCCACCCAGGCGGCGTCGACGCCGGCATGAGTGAACGCGAAGGCGAGGATGGTGCTCGCCAGCAGCTCGCCGAATCCTGCCACGGCGTCCGCCACGCGCGGCGTCAGGGCCCGCGTGGCGAGCAGCTCGTCGAGCTGGGTGCGCAGGTCGTTGAAGAAGGGGCCGAGCGCCGCATCCAGGGCCGGCCGGCCGGCGGGGGGGACCACGCCGTGGGATTCGCGGCGGTGATAGGTCTCGATCTCGTCGAAGGCGGCCAGCGCGCCGGCGCGATCCCCGGCCGCCGCGGCGTCGGCGGCCTCGAGCAGGCGGCGGGTGGTCTTGGCCATCGCCGAGACCACCACCACGGGCTGGCGGGGAAGGTTGTCGCGCACGATGCCCGCCACCCGCTCGATCGCCGCCGCGCCGTCGACCGAGCTGCCGCCGAATTTCATCACGATCATGGGGCGATCAGTCCCTCGCTCTTCATCATCTCGGCGTTGAGCAGGGCGGCGCCGGCGGCCCCGCGCAGGACATTGTGCGAGAGCGCGGCGAACTTCCAGTGGAAGAGGTTGCACTCCCGCAGCCGCCCAACGGCGGTGGCCATCCCGCGCTCCAGCCCGGCGTCCTTGCGCGGCTGCGGGCGGTCCGGCGCCTCCATGAAGTGGATCGGCCGCTTCGGCGCCGAGGGGAGGCCGCGCTCCTGGGGGAGGCCGGAGAAGGCTGCCAGGGCCTCCAGGATCTCCTCGCGCTCCGGCCGGCGCTCGAACTCGACGCTGGCCGAGATCAGATGGCCATCCACCGAGGGGACCCGGTTGCAGCTCGCGCTCATCGTGAACGGGAGCGGCCGGATGTGATCCCCCGCCAGCTCGCCCAGGATCTTCTGCGGCTCGGTCTCCAGCTTCTTCTCCTCGTCGCCGCCGATATAGGGGATGACGTTGCCGAGGATATCGAGCGACGGCACGCCGGGGTAGCCGGCGCCGGAGACCGCCTGGAAGGTGGTGACCGCCACCCTCCGGATGCCGAAGGAGCGCAGGGCGGCGAGCGGGATCACCAGCACGACGGCGGCGCAGTTGGGGTTGGTCACGATCCCCCCCTCCCACCCCCGCTCCCGGCGCTGGACCGCCAGCAGGCCCAGATGATCGGGGTTGATCTCCGGCACCAGCAGGGGGACGTCCGGCGTCATCCGGTAGTGGCTGGAGTTGGAGACCACGACGTGGCCGGCGGCGGCGAAGTCGCGCTCGATCTCCCCCGCCAGGCTGCCGGACATGGAGGAGAAGACCAGCCGCGGCCCCCGGCCGGGCACGCACTCCTCAACGGCGCGCTCGGCGACGTCCGCGGGCGGCTGCCCCTCGAGCTGCCAGGAGGTGGCCTCGCGGTAGCTCTTGCCGGCGCTGCGATCGCTGGCGCCGAGCCATTTGAGCTCGAACCAGGGGTGGTTCTCCAGGAGCTGTACGAACCGCTGGCCCACCGTGCCGGTGGCGCCCAGGATTCCGACCTCGATCTTCTTGTCCATCCTCATATCCTCTCGTCGAGCAATCGCCGAACCATATCCTTATAGCGCCGCGCGGCGTCGATGAGATCCTGCTTCGCGACCCTCTCCACGGGAGTGTGGGCGACGTGGATGCTCCCCGGCCCGAGCAGGAAGGGCTCCCCCCAGGCCCCCAGCCGGGGGATGTCTGTGGTGTATTTGACGATCGTGGTCTCGAAGCCGGGGAGCGACCCGAGGTGTACGGCCGGCACCTCCCGGATCTCCGCGATGTGCACCCCTGGAACGGCGTGCACCGCCGCGGCGACCCTGCGCCGCAGCTCCGCCGTCTCCCCGACGGTGCGGATCGTCACCTCGGCCCGCGCCTGGTCCGCCACGACGTTGGGAGCCCGGCCGCCGGCGAGGGTGCCGACGTTGAGCGTGGTCTCGCCGAGCACGGGGTCGGAAGGGAGCGGCAGGTCCCGCAGGCGCGCCAGGACGTCGACCAGCTTGTCGATCGCCGAGTCGCCCAGCTCCGGATAGGCGGAATGGGCCGCCCTCCCCTCGGCCGCGAGGGCGAGATAGAGGTTCCCCTTCGAGCCCAGGGCGAGCCGGTTCTCGGTGGGCTCGCCGTTGATCAGATAGCGGGACCCGCGGGGGTGGCGGTTGGCCATCTGGGCGCCGATGCTGTCGGTCTCCTCGCCGATGACGAACAGCAGGCCGAACCCGCGGACCCCCTCGTCCAGTAAATCCCGGGCAGCCTGGAGCATGGCGGCGATCCCACCCTTGGTGTCGCACGCCCCCCGGCCGTGGAGGAATTCGCCGTCCTCCGAGGAGGGGAAGAACGGCGGCACGGTGTCCATGTGGGTCGAGAGGACGACCACCGGCTCCCCCCAGGCGGCGAAGACGTTGAAGCGGTCCCCCTCGACCGGCATGCGCTCGACCGCGCCGCCGGGAGCCCGGTCCACGAGCTCCTCCAGGCGGCGGAAGAGGAAGTCGCCGATCTCCCGCTCCCGCCCGGTCGTCGAGTCGATGTCGATCAGGGCGCGGGTCAGCTCGAAGAGGTTCATGGGGGTGCTCAATGCTCGGAGAGCGGACGATTGACCCGGACGAGCCGCCCCGCCATCCCTGCTGGATCTTCCAAGGCCTCATGAATCCGGTGGGCCTGGCCGACGAAATCGGGGTCGAATGTACACACCACGATCCCTTGATGCTCGGGCTGGTCGTGATGCAGACGGATGAAGTGCCGCCGGTTCAGCGTTACCAGGACGCGCCGGTCCCGAGTTGCGAAGGTGAGGACCGCCGTATCGGGGATCGCCTGGCCGGCGTTGCCAGCTTCCTGGACGGTCAGGACGTCATTCCCCAGACGGCGGAGCTCTTCGGCGACTTGGAGCGGGAAGTTCTCGTTCGTGTAGAGCCGGGTCATCGATCAGGCGGCCTCATTGTCTTGAATCTGCCGCTCGATCTCGTCGCGGTGTGAGCGATAGTAGGCCCAAGCGTTCCCCAGATCCTCCGCGCGTAGGGTTGGATAGGCGCGAAGCAACTCGGCCTCGCTCGTTCCAAGATGGCGGGCCTGGACGAGCAGCCAGACGGGGATCCGGGTGCGGACGATGCACGGCTCGCCGCCGAGGACCTCCGGCGAGCTCTCAATCCCGGGGAAGGCATCCCCCAGATCCCGCACGACCCACTGAAGGATCTGAGATTTCTCGGCACGCGTCATTTCGGAGAGGAGGCGCTCGGCCTCTTGCAGCTTGGTCATCGCTCGTCCTCGGACTTGATCATACCCGAGGCCGCCCTCGGGCCGATCGGGGGCCGATCGGATAAGATACGCCGCCATGATCGAAATCGATTTGCAGGGCAAGCGTGGACTGGTGATGGGCGTCGCCAACTCGCGGAGCCTCGGCTGGGCGATCGCCGAACGGCTGCACGAGGCGGGCGCGGAACTGGCCTTCAGCTATCAGGGGGAGCGGCTGCGGGAGGACCTCGAAAAGCTCACCCGCGACTGGCCGGGGACCCGGCTCTCCCAATGCGACGTCACCCGCGACGAGGATCTGAAGACCACCTTCGACGATCTCCGGGACGCCTGGGGGAGCCTCGACTTCGTCGTCCACTCCATCGGTTTCGCCCCCCGGGCGGCCATGGACGGGCGCTACATCGAGACCACCCGCGAGGACTGGCGGACGGCGCTCGACATCTCCGCCTACTCCCTGGTCGCCGTCGCCCGCGAGGCCGAGCCGTTGCTCAACGAGGGGGGCTCCCTGGTCACCCTCACCTACTACGCCGCCGAGAAGGTGGTGCCCAAGTACAACGTCATGGGCATCGCCAAGAGCGCGCTGGAGGCGAGCGTCCGCTATCTGGCCTACGAGCTGGGCAAGAAGGGGGTGCGGGTCAACGCGGTGTCCGCGGGCCCGGTGCGCACCGTGGCGGCGCGCTCCATCCCCGGCTTCATGAAGATGTACAACAAGGTCGGCGGCATCGCCCCGCTTGGCCGCAACGTCACTCACGAGGAGGTGGGCAACCTCGGCCTCTTCCTCCTCTCGCCTCTGGCCAGCGGCATCACCGGCGAAACCGTCTACGTCGATTCCGGCTTCCACATCATGGGGATGGAGCTGGGAGAAGAGTAGGACGGAAGAGATCAGGGGCGGCTCCCGCCGCCCCTCCTTCCCGCGCGGCCCTCACAGGCCAGTTTCGACTGGACCGGCCGGCGGCGCCGTCTGTGTGGAACCGGATGCGCAGAGCGGCACGCCGTTGGGATCCATTCCACAGCCCTGCTTCTGGTGGCTCCGCGCCGTCCGCGCGGGGTGCACGCCCGGGAGCCTGTCCCAGAGCTGCGCCAGCTTCACCAGCGCGCCCGGACCCGGAATCCAGCTCAGGGGGAGTGCCTGCGAGAGGCTCGGGATGGAGAGACAGAGAGTGATTGCGGTAACGACGATTTTCTTCTTAAGCATCTCTAATAATCTCCCAAATAGAAAGTTTCGATGGAGTTGCAACAAAAATTGTGTAGCCATTGCCATAGTGCCGTCGGAAAGGAAAACCGGGGCACTCTTCGGAAGGGACGGGTATACTCCGCCGCCATGAAAAAGATGATCCAAGGATTGCCGAGGGAGGAGCGTGCATGCGGGCATTGATCCTGGCCGGCGGCAGCGGCACTCGTTTCTGGCCTCTGTCGCGGAAGTCGCGGCCCAAGCAGCTCCTCGCTCTCGAGGGGGAGCGGACGCTTCTGCGCGACACCCTGGAGCGGCTGGCGCCGGCGATCGGCCCCGAGTCGGTCTGGGTCTGCACCACCGAGGAGCTGGCGGAGGCGGTGCGCCGGGATCTGCCGTCGGTGCCGCCGGAGCAGATCCTGAGCGAGCCCCAGGGGCGCAACACGGCGCCCGCCATCGCTTGGGCGGTGCGCTCAATGCCGGAAGCGGCGCGGCGCGAGGTGGTGGCGGTGCTGCCGGCCGATCACCGGATGGGGGACCCCGCCGCTTTCCGCGAGGCCCTGGAGCGCGCGGCGCGGGTGGTCGAGCGAGAGGACCGGGTGATGACCCTGGGGGTCGTGCCGCGCTGGGCCGAGACCGGCTACGGGTATCTGGAGCTCGAGCCTGGCGAGGGGGCCGAGGGGGTGCGGCGGGTGCGCCGCTTCGTCGAGAAGCCCTCGGCCGAGAACGCGGAGCGCTTCCTGGCCTCCGGCAACTATCTCTGGAACGCCGGCATCTTCCTCTTTCGCGGCTCGACGCTGCTCGACCTCGTCGCCGAGCATCAGCCCGAGCTCTCCCGCGGGCTGGAGGAGATCGCCGCCGCCCCGGACCGCCTGCGCGAGCTCTACGGCCGCCTCCCCGCCGACTCGATCGACTACGCGATCATGGAGAAGCTCGACGGCATCGCCACCCTCCCGCTCGACTGCGGCTGGAGCGATCTCGGCTCCTGGGAGGCGCTCGACGAGATCCTGCCCAAGGACATTCAGGGGAACACCAGCCATGGCGACACCCTCGCCCTGGACGCCCGCGGCAACCTTCTGTTCGCCGGCCAGGGGACGATCGCCGTGCTGGGGGTCGAGGACCTGGTGGTCGTGCGCACCGGCGACGCGGTGCTGGTGATGCCGAAGTCGCGCTCGCAGGAGGTCCGCAAGCTGGTCTCCGAGCTGACCGCTGCCGGCCGCAAGGACCTGCTGTGATCCAGCCGGCGACCATCTCGACCGCCGGCGGGGACCAGACGCTCACCACCCTCTCGGCGCCGCTCCCGCTCGACGAGCTGGTGCCCGGCACTTCCCCTGAGTCGGCGGACTGGGAGGTCGAGATCGGCTTCGGCAAGGGGCGCTATCTCCTCCGCCGCTGTCAGGAGGACGCGCACCGCCGTTTCCTCGGCATCGAGGTGGCGGGGGAGTACCACGGCCTCTTCGTCGACCGCGCTCGCCGTCACGGCTTGAGCAACTGGGTGGCGATGCGGGGGGACGCGCTCTGCCTGGCGTCGTCCGTGCTGCCTGCGGGCTTCGCCTCGGCGCTCCACGTCTACTTCCCCGACCCCTGGCCGAAGAGCCGCCACCACAAGCGCCGCCTCTTCGATCCCGAGACGGTCGACCTGGTGCTCCGCCTGCTCCGCCGGGGTGGGCGCTTCTCCTTCGCCACCGACTTTCTCGACTATGGCGAGCGGGTGGTCGAGATCCTCTCGGGTTATCCCGCCCTCCGCTTCGACCGCCGCGATCGCCCCTGGGATGAGGGGCCGCGCACCAACTACGAGGCCAAGTACGAGATCGAGGGGCGCCCGATCCTGCGGCTCGAAGGGGTCTTGGAGGTGGACGGCCGCGATGTCCCTCTTCATCCCGAGGGAGCGAAGGCCATTCTGGCGGCGACCTGGGTGGATCCGGACTGAGTGCGCAAGCACTTGAAATAAATCCTAAAGCTTAGACACCTACTGTAGCAAGGAGCAGACCCCAGAATGTCCTGGTTGTCTCTCAGGCGAAGGAGTCTCGTCATGTACAGAACGTGTCGTGGCATCGTCTACCCCGTCCTGGTCGTGAGCGCTTTGTTCCTGCTGTCGGCAAACCCGGCCGCGGCCTTTTGCAGCCACAAGCCGACCGTCTACAACACGGGGACCCTCGTAGGGACCGGCTCGACCTGCACGAACGCCCAGGCCAACTTGTCAGGCCTCCTGTACAACACGGCTGAAGCCAACTGCCAGAGCCTCTACGGCGAGAACGCGAGCGTCGATTCCTACACGGAGAGCCTCAACAGTTGCGAGGACAACGGAGTGGGCAAGAAGCAGACCGGCAGCGCCGCGTACACGTGCGTGGTCTGCGTCTGCGTCGGCCTGCATTGCGGCTGAAATGCCCTGGCAGGGAGGGGCTTGTCCCCTCCCTCGCCCCGGAGGGGGGCCCCTCCCCCCACCAGGGGCACCCCTTTCCCCACTCGGGGGACCCCTATCCCCGGTGGGGAGACCCCGATCCCCACGTGGGGGACGCCTCCCCCCGACGGGGAGACCTCTCCCCCCATCGGGGGGACCCCTGTCCCTGCCTGGGGGGACCCCTCCCCCCGGCGGGGGCGGCCTTTCCCCCGTAATTCCGGCAAGGGCCCTGCTGTGCTAAAAGCTCCCCGAGCCTTGAATCGGCTGGAACGGAGGGCAGGTCCATGCAGAAAGTCATCGTGATCACCGGCGCGAGCGCCGGCATCGGAGCGGCGCTCGCCCACGAGCTGAGCGGCCAGGGTCACCGGCTGGCGCTGGCGGCGCGCCGCCGGGAGGAGCTCGAGCAGACCGCCCGTGAGGCGGGAGGAGCGCTCGCCGTTCCCACCGACGCCACCCGGCGCGAGGAGGTCGAGCGCCTCCGCGACCGGACGATCGCGGAGTTCGGCCGGATCGACGTCTGGATCAACAACGCCGGCCGCGGCATCAGCAAGCCGGTGCTCCAGCTTACCGACGCCGATTTCGACGAGATGATGACGGTGAACGTGAAGTCGGCCCTCTACGGTATGCAGGCGGCGGTGCCGCACTTCATGGAGCGGCGGGCCGGGCACCTGATCAACGTCTCCTCCTTCCTCGGCCGCGTTCCGATGGCCAGCATCCGCTCTGTGTACAGCGCCGCCAAGGCCGCCCTCAACTCGCTGACCGCCAACCTGCGCACCGACCTGGCCGCGGAGTATCCGGACATCCATGTCTCCCTGGTGATGCCTGGAATCGTGAAGACCGGGTTCGCGCAGAACGCGCTCGGCTCGTCCGCCATCTCGGGGGCGCCAACCGCTCCCCCGGCGGGGCCGCCGCCCGGTTCGATGCAGCCGCAGACGGCCGAGGAGGTCGCCGCCGCCATCGCGCGCCTGATCGAGCGGCCGGAAGCGGAGATCTACACCAACCCCGCGTCGCCCGAGCTGGTCCGGCGCTATTACGCGGATGTCGGGGCGTTCGAGGCGCGGACTCTGGCGAGGGCCCGATGACCGCGACCTCCGGTTGGTTCCACTGGGCTCTGCTCTCGGCCGTGTTCGCGGCGCTGACGGCAATCTTCGCCAAGATCGGCATCGAGGGGGTCGATTCGGACCTCGCGACGCTCGTCCGCACCACCGTGATCCTGTTCGTCCTGGCGGCGTTCGTCTATTTCACCGGCAAATGGAGCAATCCGCTCGAGCTGAGCCGGAAGACGTGGACGTTTCTGACCCTGTCCGGGCTGGCGACGGGGGCCTCCTGGGTCTGCTACTTCCGGGCGCTGAAGATCGGGGAGGCCTCGAAGGTAGCGCCGGTGGACAAGCTGAGCCTCGTGCTGGTCGCCATCTTCGCGACGATCTTTCTGCACGAGCGCCCGAGCCCACGGGAATGGTTCGGCATTCTCCTGGTGGGCACGGGCGTCGTGATCCTCGGCTTCAAGCGATGAACGGCGGCAGGGCGGCTCAGATCTCGCCGCCCTGCCATCCCCTCACCACGAAGATGTCTCCTCCAGAGGACACAGCGAGGGGGCTCTCCTGGGGAAGCCGGGTTGGAACGGAAATTGATACGTACCGCAGGAAGTCGCCCCCGTTCGGGTTTCAGGGGGCAGGAGGAATGAACATCATGAGCTCGAAACGAATCCCTGCTTTCGCCGTCGCTCTGACGATGCTGGTCTCCATCTTCTCCTTTGCCCCGGCGGCCTCGGCCTATACCCGTACCCGTGTGGGCGTGCGGGTCTACGCCCCGCTGCCGCCGATCCGCCACGAGCGGGTGCTGGTCCGGCCCGGCCCGCGCTACGCCTGGGTGCCCGGGCACTGGCAGCCCTACCACCGGCGCTACGTCTGGGTCCGGGGCGCCTGGCTGGTCCCGCCCCACCCGCGCGCGATCTGGGTCGCGCCGCGCGTGGTCTACCGTCACCACCACAACCCCTACTACTACCGCGGCTACTGGCGGTACTAGGCCGGCTACCAAGCCGGCTACCAGGCCGGCCTGACCGGCCCGGCCGCATCGGGGGGCTCCCGGCGGTGATATTCTTTCCCGCCGGGAGCCCAAATCTTGTTCAAACGACTCAAGTACCTCTGGCCTTATCTCCAGCCCCATCGCCGCAAGCTGGCGATCGGCATGGCCGCCGTCCTCGCCTCGGTGCTGCTCGGGCTGGCGAGCCCGCTGCTCGTCGGCAACGCCATCGACTCGATCCGCCACGGCTCTTCCCGCATGGTCCTGCTGGGCTACGGGGGCCTGGTCATCCTCTTCTCGCTCTGTACGGGGGTGTTCAGCTACCTGCAGCGCATGGTCCTGGTGGGGATGAGCCGGGATATCGAGTACGACCTGCGCAACGTCTACTTCGCGGCGCTGGAAAAGCAGGCGCCCAGCTTCTACCAGGAATACCCCACGGGCGACCTGATGGCGCGGGCGACCAACGACCTGCAGGCGGTGCGGATGCTCTGCGGCCCGGCCATCATGTACATGGCCGGCACTCTCTTCACGGCGGCCGGAGCGCTCTTCTTCATGACGCGGATCAGCCTGCCGCTGATGCTGATCGCCCTCGCCCCGATGCCGCTGGTGGTATTCGCGACCACCATCATCGGGCGCCGGATCCACGGGCTGTTCAGCAGCGTCCAGGGGAAGTTCTCGGACGTCACCACGAAGGTGCAGGAGAATCTCGCCGGCGTGCGGGTGGTGCGGGCCTACGCCCGGGAGACCCATGAGGACGCCGAGTTCGAGCGGGTCAACCAGATCTACCTGGACGGCAACCGCCGGCTGGCGGCCCTGTCGACGGCGTTCCAGCCGCTGCTCCAGATCCTCGTCGGCGTCGGCTTCGCGGTGGTGCTGATGTACGGCGGCCTGCTGGTGATCCGGAACCGGATCTCGGTCGGCGAGTTCGTCACCTTCCATCTCTTCCTGGGCCGGCTGATCTGGCCGATGATCGCGATCGGCTGGGTGGTCAACCTGACCCAGCGCGGCACCGCCTCGCTCGCCCGCATCCGCAAGGTCCTGGACACCCAGCCGGCGATCCGCGACGAGGAGCCGCTGGTCGATCCCGGCGCCATCCTGGGCGCGGTGAGCTTCCGCGACCTGACCTTCGCCTACCGCGAGGGGGTGCCGGTGCTCGCGGATATCAACCTCCAGGTGCCGGCGGGGCAGACGGTGGCGGTGGTGGGCCGGACCGGGTCGGGCAAGAGCACGCTGCTGGCGCTGATCCCGCGGCTGATCGATCCGCCGCACGGCACGCTGTTCGTCGACGGCGCGGACATCCGGCATCTGCCGCTCGCCCGGCTGCGCGGCGGGATCGGCATGGTGCCGCAGGAGACCTTCCTCTTCTCGGCGACGATCCGCGAGAACATCTCCCTGGGCCGTCCCGACGCGCCCGTCGAGGAGGTGATGGAGGCGGCGCGCCTGGCCGGCCTGACGCCGGACCTCGTGGCCTTCCCCAACGGCCTCGACACCATCGTCGGCGAACGAGGCCTCACCCTCTCGGGCGGCCAGAAGCAGCGCGTGACCCTCGCGCGGGCGCTCCTGCGCCAGCCGAGCATCCTGCTGCTCGACGACTGCCTGTCGGCGGTGGACACGGCCACGGAGGAGGAGATCCTCGGCAACCTGCGGACCGTCTTCCACGGCCGCACGGTCTTCCTGGTCTCCCATCGCATCTCGACGGTGAAGGACGCGAACCTCATCCTGGTCCTCGACCAGGGGCATATCGTCGAGCGCGGCACCCATTCGCAGCTCATCGCCCACGGCGGCGTCTACGCCGAGCTCCACCAGCGCCAGCTCCTGGAAGAGGAGCTGGCGGCGGTATAGAGCCTATGCGGGTCGTCATCACCGGTGGATCGGGTCTCATCGGCAGCGCGCTGGCGCGGGAGATGGGGAGCGCGGGGCACGAGGTTGTGGTGCTGACCCGCGATCCGTCCCGGGTGGGCACCCTGCCGCCGGGCACGCGCGCCGTCCAGTGGGACGGCAAGACCGCGCGGGGGTGGAGCTCGCTGCTCGACGAGGGTACGGCGATCGTTCATCTCGCCGGGGACGCCATCGCCGAGGGGCGGTGGACGGACGGGAAGAAGCGGCGCATCCGGCAGAGCCGCGTCGAATCCGGCCAGGCGGTGATGGCGGCGATCCAGGAGGCGAAATCCCGGCCACGGGTGCTGCTCCAGGGCTCGGCCGTCGGCTACTACGGCGCCTGCGGCGATGAGGTGGTCGAGGAGTCCCATCCAGCCGGCAATGACTTCCTGGCCCAGGTTTGCGTCGAATGGGAGGCCTCCACGGCCGGGGTGGAAGCGCTCGGCGTCCGGCGTCCCGTGCTGCGCACCGGGATCGTGCTCAGCGACCAGGGCGGGGCCCTGCCGCGGATGGCGCTCCCCTTCCGGTTGATGGCGGGCGGTCCGCTCGGCAATGGCCGCCAGTGGTTCCCCTGGATCCATGTGGCGGACGAGGTGGGGGCGATCCGTTTCCTGATCGAGCGCGAGGACGCCGCCGGCCCCTTCAACCTGAGCGCGCCCGATCCGCTGACCAGCCGCGACTTCGGCCGTGCCCTCGGCCGGGTGCTGATGCGGCCGAGCTTCGCGCCGGCCCCCGGCTTCGCCCTCCGGCTCCTCCTCGGCGAGATGGCCGACGCGCTGCTCCACGGCCAGCGGGCGGTGCCGCGGCGGCTGCTCGACCTGGGCTACGTCTTCCGCTACCGGGAAGCCGCGGAAGCCCTGCGCGACCTGCTCCACTGATCTCTACGGGATCTCCACAGAAAAGATATGGAAATGCTAGGGGGAGATCGAGGCTTCGGTCCATTGCTCGCGGAGGGCCGAGGCCACCTCGTCGCGCAACGGCGGCGGGGTGTAGACACGGTAGCGGTCGATGCGGGAGAGGTGGCGGATGAACTGGCTTGCGCGCGCCATGGCCTCGAGCGAGCCGTCGAAGCGGCGCACCAGGACGCGGCTCCGGCTCATGCGGTGGGGGTCCTTGGCGGAGTTTGAGACCAGCAGGCTCCCCAGCCCGAAGCGGGCGCGCACCTCCGGCAGCAGCGCCTCGAAGCGCTCCTTCTCCTCGCGGGAGAGGTGCTCGCGGGTCTCGAAGGCGACGGGGAAATGGCGGCGCTCGACCAGCGCGTGGGCGTGGACGCTGTCCGACGTGCGCAGGGCCGACCAGACGGAGACGTCGTCCTGGCCGAGAAAGGCCTCCGGCTCCGCGGACCAGCGGACCCCGCGCTCCTCGAGCCATTCGTTCAGGTGCAGCTCCATCGCCTTACCGGTGACGTTGAAGTAGACCTGGGTGAACATGTAGTAGCGGGCCATCACCAGGGCTTCGAGGGCGTGGACGCCCCCCTCGTCGACGCCGACCCCCCACTCGCCGGTCTCGGGGTCCCTGATCGGCAGCATGGTGTCGAGCAGCCGCTCGAGGTCGAAGGTGCCGTAGCGCACGCCGCAGAACAGGCTGTCGCGCAGCAGGTAGTCCATCTTGTCGACGTCGAGCTCGCCGGAGACGATCTTGGCGAGCAGCCGCTCGGTCGCGGTGCCGCCCCCTTGGAGCAGGCGGCGGACGTCGCCGGTGCCGAGGCCGTCGCCGTGGCGGGCGAAGATCTCCTCGATCTCCGGGCTGCCGAGCAGCCGGCGGGTCATCTCCTCATGGTCGATGCCGCCTTCGAACAGGTCTTCGGCCGAATGGCTGAACGGCGCGTGCCCGAGGTCGTGGAGGAGCGCCGCCGCCCGCGTCAGCCGGCGCTCGGGAGCGGCCGCGCCGCCGGGGAGCATCCCCTCGCTCTTCGTGCAGAGGGCGTCGTAGACCCGGCCGGCGAGGTGCATGGCGCCGATCACATGGCCGAAGCGGCTGTGCTCGGCGCCCGGGAAGACCAGGAAGGTGAAGCCGAGCTGGTGGATGAAGCGCAGCCGCTGGACCGGCCGGCTGTTGATCAGCGCGGTCTCCAGCGGGTCGGCTCTGACGAAGCCGTGGACCGGATCGCGGATGGACAGCACGCGGCGGCCGAGTCAGTTGCGCTCGGGGTCGATGCCCCGGCGGCGGAAGGGGCGCAGCATGTCGATGACGGCCTTGCGGCTGCGCAGGATCGAGAGCACCGACAGGCCGCGCTCGGGAAGGGACTCGGTGAGGAGCTGGAGCTTGCGCATCAGCGGCACGTCCACGCGGGAGGCGACGCGGTTGATCAGCTCCTCGAAGGCGCAGTCGGTGGAGGCGAGGTCGTCGACGTCGAGCGGCAGCTTGTCCCCCAGCTCCTCGGAGAGCGTGCGCAGGAGGTGAACCACCCCCTTGCGCACCGCGACGATACCGGCGTCACGCTCGTTGAGCCAGGGCTCCTCGACCGGCCGCACCACCCCCTGGCGGTAGGGTCCGGTGATCTCGCGCTCGAGCTCGAAGCGGAACTCGCCATAGACCAGCAGGTCGGCGTGACCGTCGGGCTGCGTCTCGAGGTCCATCACCCGCGCGGCGGTGCCGCCGGGGAAGATCTCGGGGCGCCCCTCGGCGTCGAGCCGCGGGCCGGGCTTCATCAGGACGATGCCCAGCCAGCGGGAGTCCTCGTCGAGCTCCTCGAGGTCGTGGACGAGCCGGGCATAGGAGGGGTCGAGGACGTGGAGCTTCAACTCCGTGCGCGGAAAGTGCACGAGGTCGGGGAGAGGGACGAGCGGGAGACGAGTCGCGTCGCCAGCCATGGGAAGCATGAGGAATGATAGCGCGGATGGAGAGGTTTTTCCTCCCCCGTCCCCTGTAGAATCCCCCTCATGCGCCCAATCCTCACCCTCCTCCTCTTCCTTTCTCTCTCCACCCACCTCGCCGCCCAGACTGACCCGATCGCCGCCGGCGACGCGGCGTGGGCTCGCCGCGCGGACGGCCAGCAGGGAGCCAGGGCGATCCCAGGGCCGGTCGACGAGGCGATCGCCGCCTATGAGCGGGCGGTCAAGGAACAGCCGGAGCGGCTGGAGGGGACCTGGAAGCTGCTGCGGGCCCTCCATTTCAAGGGGGATTTCACGACCAACTCCAATGACGCCAAGCAGAAGGCCTTCGCCCGCGGCAAGGAGGTCGCCGAGGCCGGCATCGACCGGCTGGCGAAGCGGACCGCCGGCAGCCGCCAGAAGCTCGACGCCATGAGCCCGGCGCAAGCCGCGAAGGCGGTCGCGGGCGTGCCCGAGGCCAAACCCCTGTTCCTCTGGGCGGCGGTCCACTGGGGGCTCTGGGGGGACGTCTTCGGCCGGCTGGCGGCGGCGCGGCAGGGAGTGGGGGACCGCGTGAAGATCTACTCGGAGACTCTGATCGCCCTCGACGAGCGTTATGAGGACGCCGGCGGCCACCGCATCCTGGGCCGGCTCCACACGCTGGCGCCCAAGGTGCCGTTCGTAACCGGCTGGGTGGACCGCGGCAAGGCGGTCTCCGAGCTGCGGCGGGCGGTGGCGCTCGGTCCCGACAACCTCGACAACCACGTCTTCCTCGCCGAGGCGCTGTTCGAGTACCAGCCGGCCAAGGCGGCGGAGGCGCGCGAGATCCTGCGCCGCGTGCTCGCCCGGCAGCCGGTCCCCGAGCTGGCCGTCGAGCAGGCGAAGAGCCTCGCCGACGCCCGGGCGCTGCTCGCGAAGCACTATCCTGACAAAACAGCGGGCTGACCTTCCCGGAGAGCGGATTGAGCTCCGAGCCCCCCCGGCCGCGCATCGCCCCTCATCAGACGCCGCTGGTCGCCGTCGCGGCGGCGGCTTTCCTCGTCGCGCTCAAGGGGGCCGGCGCCTGGCTCACCGGTTCGCTCGCCCTCGGTTCGGCCGCGCTCGACTCGGCGGTCGACCTCTTCGTTTCCGGCGCCAACTTCCTGGTGCTGCGGCGCAGCGCCCTCCCCCCCGACGAGGATCACGCCTACGGCCACGGCAAGTTCGAGAATCTGGCGGCTCTCGGCCAGGGGCTGTTCCTGGTCGGCGCCGCCGGCGGCCTGGTCTGGACCGGCGTGCGGCGTCTGATCGACGAGGGGAAACCGGCGGAGACCGGCTGGGGCATCCTGGTGCTCGCGGTCTCGATGGTCGTCAGCTTCGGCGTCGCCCGCACCCTGCGCTCAGCCGCCGAGCGCAGCGGCAGCCCGGCTCTCAAGGCCGACAGCCTCCACTACGCGACCGACCTCTGGGTGAACGGCGCCGCCCTCCTCGCCCTCCTCGTCGTGCGCTTCACCGGCTGGGCCGCCGCCGATCCCCTGGTGGCGCTCTTCGTGGCCGCCTTCGTCTTCAAGAGCGGCGCCTCGCTCGCCCTGGAGGCGACCGGCGACCTTTCGGACCGCGGTTTGCCCGAGGAAGAGCTGGGCCGCATCCGCTCCGTGGTCGCCGCCTTCGCTCCGGACGTCCTCGGGATGCACGACCTGAAGACCCGCCGCAGCGGCGGCCAGCGCTTCATCGAGTTCCACCTGGAGATCCCGCGCTCGACCTCGTTCCCGGAGGCCCACGACCTGATGGTGAAGGTTCTGCGTGCCGTGGAAGGGGAGATTCCGCGGTCGAAGGTATTCGTGCATGGGGATCCGGTGTGACACGGACACACGGACTAACACGGACAAGCACGGACAAGCACGGACGAACAGGGACAAGAAGGTCCTTGTCAGTCCCTGTTCGTCCGTGTGAGTCCGTGGTGCTTTCCTACTGGTTCGGCGGCGGCGACACCATCGGCGGAAACGGCGACTGCCCGAGCCCCTGCGAGAGGCGGGTCGCCTGGCCGAGGTAGAGGCCGGCGAGGAGAGTGCCGCCGAGGAGCGCCGGGCGGCGCAGCGCGGGGGGGAGCCAGCGGGCGCCGAGCAGCAGCAGGGAGGCGGCGGCGAGGGTGAGCCACTGGCCGTGGGCGCCCAGGGCGTGCGCGAGCGGGGCCGGGAGGAGCAGCGCGTAGAGGGGGAGCGCCAAGCCGGCCGCGGCGGCGAGGAGCGGCCGCCCGGGGGTGAGCGCCTCGGCCGCGCCCAGGGCGAGGAGCATGCGCAGGAGGACCAGAAGGATAAAGGCGAGGGGGGCGCTCGCCGGGCCTTCGCCGGTGCGCATCAGCTCGGCGGCCCAGGTGGCGATGAGCAGGAAGGCGAGGCCGAAACCGGCCGCGATCTTCCAGCCGGCGGCCTCCATACGCCGCCAGCCGATGGCGATCAGGATGTCGGTGAGGGCCAGGGCGGGCAGGAGCACCGCCAGCCCCCGCCCCAGGCCGGAGGCGCCGAGCGGGTAGAGCCCCTGCGCCAGCGCGGCGTCGGGATGGAGCTGGACGAGCGCGACGGCGGCGAGCGCGCCGGTGACGAGCAGCGGCAGGAGGGCGGGCACCCAGGGGCGCCGCCGCTCGGGATCGAGGGCGGCAAGGCGCCAGGGGACCGCCGCCTGCGCCCCCCAGGAGAGGAGGAGCCACGCCAGCAGCAGCCCGCCGGTCATGCCGTCCGTCCCGCGGAGCTCCAGCCCCTCCGCTCCAACCCCTCCACGGGCTCGAGCCGGGCCAGGAGCTCCGCGACGCTGGCGCCGTCGGGTGGCAGGCGCAGGTCCGGGGCGATCTCGGCCAGCGGCGCGAGCACGAAGCCGCGCTCGCGCATTCGGGGGTGGGGGAGGGTCATCTCGGGATCGTCCCGGCGCTCGTCGCCATAGAGCAGGAGGTCGACGTCGAGCGGTCGCGGGCCGAAACGGGGGCCGTCGCGGCGCCCGGCGGCGCGCTCGAGCGCCTTGCCCAGGGCGAGCACCGCCTCGGGTTCGAGCGCGGTGCGGGCGAGGGCGGCCGTGTTCAGGAAGTCCGGCTGCGCGATCGGCGAGACCGGGCGGCTGCGGTAGAGGGAGGCGACGCGCAAAGGCCCCAGGGAGGCTTCGAGCTGCCGCACGGCCCAGGCCAGCGTCTGCTCGACCGGGACCGGTTCTCCGTCGATATTTCCCTCGACGTTGCCGCCGAGGGCCAGGGCGACGACGACGGGGGGCCGGTCTTCAGGCCTCGTCGTCGAGCTCCTCTTCCTCCTCGACGTCGTCGAGCTCGGCGTCCGCGAGATCCGGCTCCACCAGCTCGTCGTCGGCGACCTCCGCCTCGATCGGCGCGTCATCCTCTTCGATGTCGATCGGCTTGACGACGTCCGGCTTGCGCCGGCGGCGCGACGCCTGGCCGCTGGCCGGCGACTCCGCCGAGACCGCGTCCTTCTGATTGGCGCTGCACTTCGGGCAGATCGGCTCGGGCTTGCCGAGGTCATAGAACTTCGTGCCGCAGTTGTAGCAGTCGAATTTGGTTCCCAGTTTGAGCTCAGGCATGAAAGACTCCAGTCCGTCCGTCGAGAGGCCGCTTTAGAGGGCGGCGAACGTAGCATCCGCCTCGGAGCCTGTCAACCGCGCCCGGCGCCTTGCGCCTGGAAGAAAGCGGGGGATAGGATCGTTCAACCCAATGATGAGAACCTTCGCCGCAACTCTGTTCGCCCTGCTGCTCACGGTCCCGATGGCTCCCGCCTTCGCGGCCGGCAAGCCCCAGGGCCCTCCCGATCCCATGGCCACGGGTCTCACCGGACCGCAAAGGCTCACCGCACTGGTCGACCGCGTCCGCTTCGAGCAGAAGCAGCTCAAGACGATGGAAGCCCGCTTCACCCAGCAGCAGGAGAGCTCGATGCTGGCGGCGCCCGAGGCCTCCAAGGGGACCTTCTCCTACGCCGCGCCCGACAAGGTACGCTGGGAGTACAGCTCGCCGAGCCCGATCACCGTCGTCATCCGCGGCGATGAGATGACCACCTGGTACCGCGACCTGAAGCGTGCCGAGACCCTCAAGGTCGGGCGCTACTCGAGCCAGGTCTTCAAGTACCTGGGAGCGAGCGGCAGCCTGCAGACCCTCCTCGAGTACTTCACGGTGCGGCTGAAGCTCCCCGAGAAGAAGGGGGACCCCTTCCGCATGGAGCTCGATCCCAAGTACGCGCGGATCGCCAAGCGCCTGAAGTCGATGACCCTGTGGATCGACGGCGAGAACTTCTTCCCGTCGCGGCTGAAGTACGTGGAGGCCGATGGCGACACGGTCGAGTACCAGTTCAGCGACATGAAGAGGAACGCGCCGATCCCCGCCGACCGCTTCGTGCTGAAGCTGCCGCCGGGGGTGTCGACGCGGACGGTCGACGTCGGGCGGGAGGGTAGCGCGAAGGGCAAGCCCTGAGCCTGCGGTTCGAGGTTCTCGCCACCCTCGGCCAGGCCCGCCGGGGACGTTTGACCACGCCGCACGGCGTCGTCGAGACGCCGGCGTTCATGCCGGTGGGCACGCTCGGCGCCGTCAAGGGGGTGACCCCCCAAGAGCTGGAGGCGGCGGGGGCGTCGATCATGCTGTCCAATCTCTACCATCTCGCCCTGCGGCCCGGCATCGATATCGTCGAGCGCCTGGGGGGAATCCACGCCTTCACCGGCTGGCGGGGGCCGATCCTCACCGACAGCGGCGGCTTCCAGGTCTGGAGCCTGGGCGGGCTGCGCACGGTGGACGCGGGCGGCGTGACCTTCCGCAGCCATCTCGACGGCTCCCCCCTGCGCTTCACCCCCGAGGGGGTGGTGAGGTTCCAGGAGCGGATGGGGGTCGACATCGCCATGGTGCTCGACGAGTGCCCGCCGTGGCCGGTCGAGCCCGCGGCGGCCGCGACCTCCTGGGAGCGCACGCTGGCCTGGGCCGGGACCGCCCGCGCCGCATGGCAAGGGCGCGGGGAGGGCGGCGGGCTCTTCGGCATCGTCCAGGGGAGCTCCTATCCGAACCTGCGCCGGCGGGCGGCGGCGGACCTCGCGGCGCTCGACTTCGACGGCTATGCGATCGGCGGCGTCTCGGTGGGCGAGCCGGAGGCCGACCGTCGGGCGGTGGTGGAGTGGACGGCCCCCGAGCTGCCGGCGGCCAAGCCCCGCTACCTGATGGGGGTGGGGTACCCCGAGGACATCCTCCACGCGGTACGCCAGGGGGTCGACCTCTTCGACTGCGTGCTGCCGGCGCGCAACGCCCGCCACGGCGTCCTGTTCACCCGCCAGGGGGTGCTGAAGATCAAGAACGCCCGCTACAAGGACGACCAGCGGCCGCTCGATCCCGAGTGCGGCTGCCCGGCCTGCGCGCGCACCTCGCGCGCCTTCCTCCATCACCTGATGCGGGCCGGCGAGCTCACCGCGCCGGTGCTGGCGACCCTGCATAACCTCCGCTTTTACCTTGACTTCATGGCGGATCTCCGGCAGGCTATCCAACTCGGAACGCTGACGGAGATGGCGAGTCTCGCCTGCCGCACCGCTGGTGAAGACGCGCCGGAGGGACCCGACGTGCGGGTCCATCCGGTCTCTTCCGATCCCCTTGAGCAAAGGAGCTCTTGAAGGCAGGCTCGAGCCTGCCGGGTCTCTGTGAATATTTCTGGATCAACTGCGTATGAATTCAATCCTCCTGCCCTCCATGGCCCTGGCGTTCCAGCTCCCTTCCGGTAACGGGATCATGGGCGCGCTGACCGGCCTCGCCCCGATGCTCCTCATCTTTGTCATCTTCTATGTCGTGCTCATGCTGCCCATGCAGCGACAGCGCAAGGCGCTGCAGCAGGTGATCGCGAACCTGAAGAAGGGGGACCGGGTGCTCACCACCGGCGGCCTCTACGGCGAGGTGACCGCTGTCGAGGGGGCGACGGTGATGCTGCGCATCGCCGACAACGTCCGCGTGCGGGTCGTCAAATCGGCGATCTCCGGCCTCGAGGGGGAGAGCAGCGATAAGAGCGAAAAAGCCGTAAAAGGGAGTCAGTCATGAATCGTACTCTGCTCTGGCGCGGGCTGCTGATCCTCGCGGTGGCGGTGATCTGCGTCGCCCTGGCCTATCCGCCGAAGGAAAAGATCAATCTCGGCCTCGACCTGCAGGGGGGCATGCACCTCGTGCTGCAGGTCCACACCGAGGACGCCCTGCGGGCCGAGACCGACACCGACATGGCGCGGCTGATCGATCTCGGCAAGGACAAGGGCGCCCCCGGCCTGCAGGGGCGCCGCACCGGCGACCGTCAGTTCGTCATCACCGCCCCGACGCCGGAGGCGCGCGACGCCGCCAGCGAGCTGGTCTCGAAGTACCTGCCGCGCTGGCAGGTCAAGCGGCAGGATGAGACCCTGGTCTTCACGATGAGCGACACGGCCACCGCCGAGGTGCGCACCTCCGCCGTCAATCAGGCGAAGCAGACGATCGACAACCGCATCAACGCCTATGGCGTCACCGAGCCGGTGATCCAGGCGGCGAGCGGCAACCGCATCGTGGTGCAGCTCCCCGGCGTCGACGACGCCGACCGGGTGCGCAAGCTGATCAAGAGCACCGCCTTCCTCGAGTTCCGCATCGTCCGCGTCCCCAAGGGGGGCGGCGGGATGCCCAGCCGCGAGGAGCTCCTGGCGGCCCTCGGCGGCTCCGTTCCCCCCGATCTCGAGATCCTGGAGGGGGACCAGCGCGACCGCGAGACCCAGGCGGTTACCGGCAAGTACTACTACGCCGTCGAGAAGCGGCGCACGGTCACCGGCCGCGACCTCAGCAACGCGCGCCCGGGCCAGGGGCAGTTCGGCCAGCCGATCGTCGAATTCACGCTGAAGCCGGCCGGCGCCGACGCCTTCGGCGAGCTCACCGGCAAGAACGTCGGCTCCGGGCTCGCCATCGTGCTCGACGGCCGCGTCGTCTCGGCGCCGGTGGTCAACTCGCGCATCTCCGACCGCGGCCAGATCGAGGGGGGCTTCACCGCGAAGTCGGCCCAGGATCTGTCGACGGTGCTGCGCTCGGGCGCCCTGCCGGCCAGCATCACCTACCTGGAGGAGCGCACGGTCGGCCCCTCGCTCGGCCGTGACGCGATCCGCGACGGCCTGCGCGCCGGCCTCCTCGGCACGCTCCTCGTCATGCTGGCCATGGTGGCCTACTACCACCTGTCGGGGATCAACGCGATTCTCGCGCTGGTCCTCAACGTGCTGATCCTGTTCGGCGGTATGGGCATGTTCCACTCGACGCTGACCCTGCCCGGCATCGCCGGCGTCATCCTGACCATCGGCATGGCGGTGGATGCCAACGTGCTCGTCTTCGAACGAATACGGGAAGAGATGCGAGCCGGGCGAACCGTCCGATCGTCCATCGACCTGGGGTTCGAACGAGCGTTTACGTCGATCATCGACACCCACGTCACCACCGTGATCTCGGCGCTGTTCCTCTTTCAGTTCGGCACCGGCCCGATCAAGGGGTTCGCGGTGACGCTGATCATCGGTCTCATCGCTTCCATCTTCACCGCGGTCTTCGTCAGCCGCTGGTTGTTCGACCTGGTGCTCTCCCGCCGCCGGGTGCAGAAGCTTTCGATCGGAGCCGAAGCCTGACCCGCGAGGGATCGGCACAAGGAGCTTGCCATGGAGCTGTTTCGCGATACGCACATCGATTTCATGAAGTACCGGAAGTTCTGGATCATCCTGTCGCTGGTCCTGGTGCTGGGAGGGCTCTACGCGATTCTCGGCCCCCACACGCTGAACATGGGCATCGACTTCGCCGGCGGCACCCAGATGACGCTCGGCTTCCAGCAGCAGCCGGACCTCGGCCGGCTGCGCGGCGTCTTCGAGCGGGAAGGGATGGCCGCCGCGACGATCCAGCGGTTCGGTAAGGCCGCTGACAACCAGGTGCTCATCAAGACCACCACCAGCCACCAGAGCGAGGAGGGGAGCCGCGACAAGATCGTCGCCGCTCTCAACCGCGAGTTCAACCCGGGCAAGGCCGGCCTCGACCTCAACCTGACCGGCGCCGACGCCCTCGCCGGCTTCCTGGTGAAGGCCGACCCCGACCGGGTGGCCGCCCAGGGGGCCCCCGCCGCGCTCGCCCACTACAACGCGGCGGCGGACGCCATTCTCAAGGCGCGGCACGACGCCGGCCTGTTCAAGTCGCTCGACGGCCTCGGCCGCGTCCCGGGGGTGAGCCCGGCGGTCGCCACCGCCTTGCAGCAGCAGGCCCACCTGGGCAACTTCAACGTGCTGGGGGTCGAGAGCGTCGGTCCGCAGATCGGCGGCGAGCTGCGCCACCAGGGCTTCCTGGCGGTGGTGATGTCGCTGCTCGGCATGCTGGCCTACATCTGGTTCCGCTTCGAGCTGCGCTTCGGCATCGGCGCGGTGATGGCCTCGCTGCACGACGTGGTGGTCACCCTGCTGTTCTTCTGGGCGTTCGGCCTGGAGTTCAACCTGACGACGATCGCCGCCTTCCTCACCCTGATCGGCTACTCGATGAACGACACCGTGGTGATCTTCGACCGCATGCGCGAGAACATGCGGAAGAGCCGCCGCAAGCCGCTGATCGAGGTGATGAACGACAGCATCAACCAGACGCTGTCGCGGACCATCATGACCTCGGGGCTGACCTTCCTGTCGGTGGTCGCGCTGCTGATCTGGGGCGGCGACGTGCTGCGCGGCTTCGCCTTCGTGATGACGGTCGGCATCATCGTCGGCACCTACTCGTCGATCTACGTCGCGAGCCCGTTCGCGCTGCTCTGGGAGAGCCTCTTCGGAGCCGGCGGACGCTGGGGCAACAAAACCACCACGGGCCGCGGCGGCGCTCCCGCCGACCGCCCGGAGTCGCGCATCGACCGCACGACCGGCGGCGGCGACGTCACGCCGTCCACCCGGCAGCGCCCGGCCCGCCGGCGGGCGTAGGCGAGCCTTTCGCCGCAGAGAACATCGGGGCGGGAATCTCCCGCCCCGAGTTCCCCTTATAATCATTGACCCTGCCCGAGAGCCTGATCTTTCTCCTCGCGCGGGGACAGCCTTATGCCTCTCTCCAGCAAGAGCCTCGCGCCGCCGATCTCGTCGCCGGGCGTGGCGCGTCTCGACGACGTGCTCGCCTGCATGGACGCCCATGGGCGGCCGGTGGATCCGGTGTTCCTGGGCGCGATCTACGATTTCTCCGCCGAGATGCACAAGGATCAGGTCCGCCGCTCCGGCGAGCCCTACATGGTCCACCCGCTCAACGTCGCCTACCTGCTGGCCGAGCTCAATTTCGATCAGACCTGCGTCGCCGTGGGCCTGCTGCACGACGTGCTGGAAGACACGCTGACCACCCGCGAGGTGCTGGAAAAGGAGTTCGGCAACGAGATCTGCGGGCTGGTCGACGGCGTCACCAAGATCGGCCGCCACGAGTACGTGCGCCGCGACGAGGCGCAGGCCGAGACCTTCCGCAAGATGATTCTCGCCTCGGCGAAGGACATCCGGGTGATCGTCGTCAAGCTCGCCGACCGGCTGCACAACATGCAGACGCTCGAGCACATGCCGGCCGAGGCGCGGCGCCGCATCTCGCGCGAGACGCTGGAGATCTACGCCCCGATCTCCCACCGCCTCGGCATGGCGCGCGTCAAGGGGGACCTCGAGGACCTGGCCTTCTTCCATCTCTATCCGCACCAGTTCGCCGAGCTCCACTTCAAGATCGCCGAGAAGATGAAGCTCGGCCAGGCGACCATGGACCGCATCCGCGGGCGTCTCGCGAAAAGCCTGGACGGAGCGGGGATCGACGCCGAGATCAATTTCCGCGTCAAGCGCTTCTACTCGATCTACGAGAAGCTGCGCCGGCAGGGGATCGACATCTCGCAGCTCTACGACTTCCTCGCCTTCCGCATCGTCACCCCCAGCCTCAAGGACACCTACGCGGCGCTCGGCGTGGTGCACCAGAACTGGCGCCCGATTCCCGGGCGGTTCAAGGACTACATCGCGATGCCCAAGCCCAACCTCTACCAGTCGCTGCACACGACGGTGGTGGGGGACCAGGGGCAGCCGTTCGAGGTGCAGATCCGCACCCGCGAGATGGACCTCATCGCCGAGGAGGGGATCGCCGCCCACTGGCGCTACAAGGAGGGGCGGGTCGAGGCGCGGGCGAGCGACCCGAACATCGTCTGGCTGCGGCAGCTCCTGGAGTGGCAGAAGGAGGTCCAGGACCCGCGCACGTTCCTGACCACCCTCAAGGTCGATCTCTATCCGGACGAGGTCTACGTCTTCACGCCCAAGGGGGAGGTCTTCTCCTTCCCGCGCGGGGCGACGCCGCTCGACTTCGCCTACCGGGTGCACACCGACCTCGGCCACCACTGCGCCGGGGCGCGGGTCAACGGCAAGCTCGTCCCCCTGCGCACGTCGCTGTCGAACGGCGACATGGTGGAGGTGCTCACCAACCCGTCGCGCAACCCGAGTCGCGACTGGCTGAACCTGGTCACCACCTCGCGCGCCAAGAGCAAGATCCGGCAGTGGCTCAACACCCAGCAGAAGCAGCGCGCCACGGAGATCGGCCGGCGGATGTTCGACAAGGAGATCCGCAAGTACGGCCTCTCCCTCCGCAAGGTGACGGATGGGGCGGACTTCGCCGTCTATCTCACCGGCGAGGGGCTGTCCAAGCTCGACGACCTCTACAGCCGGATCGGCTTCGGCAAGACCGAGCCGCGCCACGTCCTCGAGCGGGTCGTGGGGCTCGACAAGCTCGAGCAGGGGGGGCCGGCGGAGAAGCCGGGGCGGCTGCGCCAGGCGGTCAGCAAGATCCTCCCCTTCGGCACCTCCACCGGCCCACTCACCATCAAGGGGCACGGCGACCTGCTCGCCTACCTCGCCAAGTGCTGCAACCCGCTGCCGGGCGAGGAGATCGTGGGCTACATCACCCGCGGCCGCGGCGTCTCGGTGCACCGGCTCGACTGCCCGAACGTGCAGAACCTGCTCTACAACCCGGAGCGGGAGATCGAGGTCCAGTGGGAGCAGGGGAAGAACGAGGTCTATCAGGTGTCGCTGCTGATCGAGGTGGAGGACCAGCAGGGGATGCTCGCCCGGCTGACCGAGGCGATCACCCGCGCCGGCAGCAACATCACGGCGATCGAGGCCGACACCCACAGCGAGACCGGCCGCGGCACCATCAGCGTCGTCTGCCAGCTTCGCGACCGCAAGCAGCTCGACAAGCTGCTGCGCGAGGTCCGCTCCATCTCGGGCGTGCTGCGGGTGGACCGCCGCACCAGCGGCGGCAGCCAGATGGAAGCCCTGAACTAGGGACTCCCCTTGAGATCCGCCCCTCGTTCTGCTATCTTCACGTGCCCTTCGGGGCGTAGCTAGGAGAAAACAGTCATGGCCAAGCAATGTGAAATCTGCGGCAAGGGAACGAGCTTCGGCAACAACGTGAGCCACGCTCACAACGTGACCTCGCGCAGTTGGGAGCCGAACCTCCAGCGGGTCCGTGCCCTCATCGACGGCGGCGTGCGCCGGGTCCGGGTCTGCACGCGGTGCCTGCGCAGCGGCAAGATCGTCAAGGCGCCCGCCCGGAAGTGGACCCCCGAAGCCGAAGCCGCGAAGAGCTAGGTTCCGCCTCCCCCCTTCCTTCCCCCCTCTTTTCCCGTTTTCGAGAAATTCCGCCGCTCCCCCTTCGGGCGAGAGGTGCGCTCCGGCGCGCCCTCGCCTTGAGACATTTTGCCCCGTAAAAGCCTCTCAGGCTTCAGCCTCTCATCTCAAAGGCTGAGTTTTTTAGGTTCTTTGAGGGACTTTGAGCTGATCTTTGGCGAGTTTTGAGGACACTTAATAACGATCGGCCTACACTGCCCTCACTGAATCACGAACCGAGGGGCGGGGTGGGAAGCACCGGAGGGAGCCGGGGAGTGGGTCAGATCTTTTGAAGTCTTGCAGGTCTGTTCGAGGGGGTTGGTTCTTGCTGGTTGGCTGTTCTTATCTTTTGAAGTCTTGCAGGTCTGTTTGAGGGGGGTTGGTTCTGCTGGTTTGTTGTCTTTATCTTTTGTAGGTCTGAGGGGAGGGGGGAAAGCCCGGGCGATTCACCATCGACCCGGGCTTTCTCTTTCGGGGGCCGGGGAGGTGCGCTCGCGGGCGCTCGGACCATCCCGGTCCCGGCTCGCTCCGCAGACCCAAGGAGGATCCAGATGTCTCAGTCCATTCGACGTGTTCTCGCCGTGACCGGCCTGGTGGCGGCTCTTCTCTTTTCTCTTCCTGCGCCATCGCAGGCCGCGGGGCTGCGCGGACAGGTGCCCGCCGCCGACTTCATGACGCGGGCGTGGTCCTGGATCGAGAGCCTGCTCCCGAGCCACGGGCCAGTGGCCTCCACCCGGCGGCCGGCGATTCAACAGAAGGACAGTTTCCCCGCTCCCATCCCGTCTCCCGTCCCCCCGTCGAGCACCACGGGACAGGGGAACATGATCGACCCCGACGGGGTCAAGCATTCTTGAGGGATCTCTAGGGTGGCTCTGCCACCCCGGAAGCTATCCATGCACGAAATTGAAATGTTGTTATCCAATTTGCTGTCGAGAGGAGGTCCCCGCGTGAACGAGCATCCGACCGCCGTGGAGCTGGAAGGCTTCGTCTGGAACCGCGTCTCTTCCGGGCGCACCCGTGAAATCGTTGGCCATATCGTGCGTGGCTGCGTGCAGTGCCGCGCCGTTCTGGCCCCCCATTTCGCCGGGCTGCTCGGGCTCGAGGAGCCCCCCGCGCCGGTGCTCACGCCGCAGGAGGATGCCCAGTACGACGCCGCGATCGGCCGCGCCTTCTCCACCGTGCTGGAGCGCTCCCGCAAGTTGCGCGACGAGAGAAATGGCGAGAACCTCGCGCTGCTCTGCGACGCCGGCGAGGAGCTGCCGGAGGTGCCGGTGCCGCTGCGGGGGGTGCCGCTGTTCGAGTGCCTCCTCCAGTTGAGCTGGGCCCTCCGCCACGAGAACCCCGTGGAGATGGTACGGCTGGCCGAGCAGGCCCGCGAGCTGGCCGAGACCTTCGACGCCGGGGAGCTGGGCGCGAGCGCCGTGGCCGACCTCCAGTGCCGGGCCTGGATGGAGGTGGGGAACGCCTACCGGGTGGCGGACGATCTCGCCGCCGCCGAGCGCGCCCTCGGCACGGCGACGGAGCGCTACCTCAAGGGGACGCAGGACGAGACTCTCGCGGCACGCCTGTTCAGCGTTCAGGCCTCGCTGCTGGGCGACAGCCGCCGCTTCGATCTGGCGGAGACGGCGCTCGATCTGGTGTACACCATCCATCGCCGGCGCGGCGACGATCACGAGGCCGGCCGGGCGTTGCTCAAGAAGGGGATCTTCGCCGGCTACCAGGGGAGCTCCGAGGCGGCGGTCCAGCTCATCGAACAGGGGCTCGGCCTCCTCGACGAGGAGCGCGACCCCCGGCTCGTCTTCCAGGCGCTGCACAACCTCGCCCGCCTTTTGCACGACGCCGGCCAGCTCCGGGAGGCGCGCATGGCGCTCTGGAAGGCCAAGACGCGCGGGCTCGACGCCGGCGGCCGGGTCAACGAGCTGAAGGTCCGCTGGCTGGAAGGGCAGATCAACGCCGACCTGGGCGAGCTGGAGCGCGCCGAGCCGGCGCTGCGCGAGGTGAAGGAGGGCTTCGAGGCGGCGGGTCTCGGCTACAAGGCGGCGCTCGCCGGCCTGGAGCTGGGCTCGGTGCTGCTCCGGCAGGGGCACTCCGAGACGGCGGTGCGCGAGGTGCTCGCGTCGGCCAACGTCTTCATCTCCCTCGGCATCAGCCGCGAGGCCGCGGCCTCGGTGCTGCTGCTCCAGAAGGCGCTCGAGCGGCAGATCGTCGACTCGGCCCTGCTCAAGTACGTCATCACTCTGCTGCACCGCTCGGAGTTCTCGGCGGAGCGGGCCCTGGAGTCGGCGGGGGAGTAGGGGCGCGGGCTCAGGGCGCCCCGCCACCTGTCCTCCCCGTTCCCTGCAACCCCCTGACGGACTAAGCTCTCAGAAAGCGCTTCTTCAAGTAAGCAGCCCGGAGTCTCCGGGCCGCGTGGCGCTTCGAGAGGGTCTCCCGATGAGAATTTCCAACGGGGTCTGTGGTTTCGCGCTCCTTCTGCTCTCCCTGCCCGCCGCCGGCGCGGCGGCGGGGCCGGCCCATCTGGTGGCCGACCTCAAGACGGGGTCCGATCCCTTCGACCCCAACTCCAGCGCCGACTTCAACTCTTATCTCGCGGTCGACGGCCGGGTGGTCTTCCTCGGTTTCCTGCAGCCGTTCGGCGACTGCGGCCTCTGGGTGGCCAGCGTCGACGGCGGCGCGGAGCGGCTGGCCGATCTCTGCGGCGGGCGGATGATCGACAGCAACTCGAAGCTCAGGATGGACGCGACCGCCGGGTCCGTGGCCTGGTTCGAGGACCTCTCCGGCGTCCTCTGGCGCACCGACGGCACCGGCGCGGGCACCTATTCGCTCGGCGTCCAGGTCAGCCGGCAGTTCTTCGACACCCCGCCGGTCCTCGGGCCGGACGGAAAGACGCTCTTCTTCAGCGGCTGCACCCCCGGCAGCTTCTTCCCCGGCGACTGCGAGCCCTGGCGCAGCGACGGCACGCTCGCGGGCACGCGGCAGATCCGCGACATCAGTCCGGGTGCCGGCAGCTCGCGCCCCACCTCTTTCGCGCGGCAGCGTGGCCGCGTCCTCTTCATCGCCAATGGCGGGCTCTGGTCGACCGACGGCACCAGGGCGGGCACGAAGCCGCTGTTCCGCCCCTCCGGACCGGAGGTCGAGAGCTTCCTCGTCCATGGGACCGACGTCTACGTCCTCGCCGGCGGCAATCTCTGGGTGTTCGACACCAGGAAGGGCGCGGGCCGGTTCCTCCGCGGCTTTCCCGTCGAGGATGGCTCCCATTTCAACCGCATCGCCGGCGTCGTCCTCGAGGAAGCCGGCGGCCGGGTGTTCCTCTACCAGTTCGATCGCGACCACAACCTCTACACGTTCTGGGCGACCGACGGCACGCGCGCCGGCACCCGCGCCCTGGGTCCCCCGCGCGCCTTTTCTTTGGCCAACGGCCAGCTCTTCGCCGTCGGCGGCGGGCGTCTCGTCTTCTCGGCGGCTGTGGTGGGAGCCTCGTCGCGGCTCTGGTCGGTCGCTCCGGGGACGCGGCAGCCGATCCCCCTCGCCGGCTGCCCCGAGGGGTGCCCGACGGTCCGGGTCGACATCCCGACGCCGGCCCTGGTCTACCACGACCGCCTCTACTTCGCGGGCCGGGACCCGGGGCACGGCGTCGAGCTCTGGTCGACCGACGGCACCTCCCAGGGCACCCGGCGGGTCGCCGACCTCTGCCCGGGCAACTGCGACGGCGGCCCGGTGCAGATCCGCGTGGCGTTCGACCGGCTGGTCTTCGCCGATCCCAAGGGGGATCTCTGGGCCTCGGACGGGACCGCGGCGGGGACCGCGCGCCTCGCCGCCACCGGGATCTTGCCCTCCCCCTACATTCCGCTCGATTTCGCCGCGCTCGGCGGCCGCCTCGTCTTCACCGCTCTCGATCCCGCGAGCGGCCGCCAGCCCTTCGCGAGCGATCTGACGCCGGCGGGGACGGATGTCTTCGATCGCATCGGCGGCCTCCTCGCGGCCAGCTCGCGCCCCCTCGGCCTCACCGCCGCCGGCGGCCGGGCCGTCTTCACCGCGTGCGGCGACAGCGCCGCCGGCCTGTGGGGGAGCGACGGCACCCCGGCGGGCACGGTCCTGCTGCCGGGAACGGAGAGGCCCTGCGAGGCCAATCCGGACTTCGACATCTTCCGGAGCGCCGGCGGCCTCGCTTACTTCGACTTCGACGGCCAGCTCTGGCGCACCGACGGCACGCCGGGCGGAACGGCGCCGATCCTCGGCCAGACGGCCTCCGTCAAGGCTTCGCTCGGCGACCGGCTGCTCTTCGTGACCGATCCGGCGGACAACACTCCGCGCCCCGGCGGGCGGGATTTCACCTTCTGGACGACCGACGGCACCCCGCAGGGGACACGGGAGGCATTCACCTACCGTTTCGACAGCGGGGCGGACCGGTTCTCCTTCACCGCCGCCGGCGGGCTGGTCTATTTCCTGGCCGCAGCTCCCGGATCGGGCTACGCGCTCTGGCGCACCGACGGCACGTTGGCGGGCACCTTCCCCCTGCTGGAGGGTCTGCAGCAGAACAGCGGCCCGCAGATCGCCAGCCTGGGCGGCAGGATCTACTTCATCGCCTGGGCGCGGAGCGTCGACGGCTCCTACGAGCTCTGGTCGAGCGACGGCACCGCCGCGGGCACTGCGCCGGTCTTCCCCGACATCGCCGGCCCCCGCCCACTCGCTCCCTACGGCCTGACCGCCTTCCGGGGCGCTCTCTACTTCTTCGCCCAACCCGCCAATGACCGGGACCGGGGGCTCTGGCGCTCCGACGGCACGGCGGCCGGCACCCGTCTCCTCCGGGCGCTCGAACGCCCGGCCGGCGATCCGTTCGCCAACGAGTTTTACCCGTCGGCGCTGACGCCGGTGGGGGATCAGCTCTTCTTCGCGGCCAACGTCGCCGGCTCCGGTCCCGAGATCTGGAAGACGGACGGCACGCGGGCCGGCACGGTCCTGGTGAAGGACATCGCTCCCGGCCCCGCCAGCTCGCGCCCCGGGGAGCTGACCGCCGCCGGCGGCCGGCTCTACTTCACCGCCAACGACGGCGTCCACGGCGACGAGCTCTGGCAAAGCGACGGCACGGCGGCCGGCACCACGCTGGTGCAGGACATCCTGCCCGGGCCGGTGTCCTCCTACCCCCAGGACCTCACCGCCGCCGACGGCACTCTCTATTTCACCGCCGATGACGGCGAGCACGGGCGCGAGCTCTGGGCGCTGCCGCTGCCGTAGCCGGAGATCGATCCCATGAAGCTCCGCGCCCTGCTCCTCCTGCTCCTCTTCCCGCTGCCGGCCCTGGCGGCGGGTCCCGCTCATCTGGTGGCGGACATCGACCCGGGGGTCGCCGCGTTCAACCCGGAGGACACCCACCTCTTCACCTCCTACACCGCCGTCAACGGCCGGGTGGTCTTCTTCGGCTTCTTCACGGTGGGGAGCGGCTTTTCGCGCACATCGCAGTGCGGCCTCTGGGAGATCGACGTCGCCACCGGCGCGGGGGAGCTCCTCGCCAGCGTTTGCGCCGGGGACGATCCCACCCTCGGCCCCCTCCGGATGATCGCGGCGACCGGCAGGGTCGTCTTCTTCTCCGACGCCTCCGGCCGGCTCTGGCGCACGGACGCCACCGCCGCCGGCACCTTCCCGCTGCGCGGCGTCAAGGTGAGGCCGCCGTTTTTCCTGGAAGGCCCGCCGGTCCTCGGGCCGGATGGCCGCACGCTCTACTTCGCCGGCTGTGTGGCGGAGACCGGGTGCGAGCCCTGGCGCAGCGACGGCACGCGTGCGGGCACCCGGCCGCTCGCCGACCTCCGGCCGGGGCCGGAGAGCTCGAACCCCGCCGTCTTCACTGTCGCCGGCTCCCGCGTGCTGTTCGCCGCCGGCGGCGAGGTCTGGTCGGTGGCCGGCGGCGCGGCCGCGACCCCGGCGCTGATCGGCCGGCTCCCCGTCACGTCGATCCAGACTCTCCTGCTGCAGGGGCAGGCCGTCTACGTGCTCGCCAATCGGGCCACTCTGTACCGGTTCGACCTGACGACCGGACGGGTCCGCCTGATCCGAAGCTTCCCCTTCGACCCCCGGCACGGTGGCGGGAGCCTCCAGGCCGTCGGCGGCCGGGTGCTGTTCGCCGAGAACGATCCCGAGTCGGAGGCCTACCTGCTCTGGCAGGTGGAAGGCGCGCGCGCAGCCGATCGGCCCGCCCGCCTTCAGCTCCGGGAGCGATCGCCTGCACGCCGTCGATGGCGGGCGCGTTGTCTTCTCCGCGGCCCCGGAGGGCCTTCCCGCCGAGCAGCGGCTCTGGGTGCTCGATCCGGGCACGAAGAAGCCGCGCCTCATCCGGGGTTGCCCCGGCGGGTGCCCGGCGATCGACGACAACCTGAACCCCGCCGCGGTCTTCGCCGGCCGCCTCTACTTCGCCGGCCGCGACGCGCGGCACGGCCGCGAGCTCTGGTCGACCGACGGCACCCCCCAGGGCACCCGGCTGGTGAAGGACCTCTGCCCCGGCGTCTGCGACGGCGGGCCTTTGCAACTCGGCGTGGCGCTGGGGCGGCTCGTCGCCGTCGACGCCAGGAGTAACCTCTGGGCCTCGGACGGCACCCCGGCGGGGACGGTCCGCCTGGCCGCGATGGGGATCGCCTCCGCCTCCTTCCTCCCCCCCGACCTCGCCGTCCTCGGCGGCCGGATCGTCTTCACCGGCCTCGATCTGGTGGCCGGCATCCAGCCCTTCGCCAGCGACCTGACGCCGGCCGGGACGGCGGCGATCACCACCATCGGCGAGACCCTGGCCGCGAGCTCGCGCCCCTTCGCCCTCGCCGCCTTCGGCCGCAAGGTCCTGTTCACGGCGTGCGAGGGGGACTCCGGCGCCCTCTGGGCGAGCGACGGCACCGCGGCGGGCACGGTCCCGCTCCCCGGGACGGAGACCCCTTGCGCCCCCTTCCTTCCATTCAACATCTTCACCCCGGCCGGCGGCCTCGAGTTCTTCGCTCTGGAGAGGACGCTCTGGCGCACGGACGGCACGCCGGCGGGGACGGTGCCGCTCCTCGACCTGCCGGCGGGGGTCCCGTTCGTCCGCACCATGGCCCCGCTCGGCGGCGGGATCCTCTTCCTGCTCGATCCGCCGTCGTTCTCGCCGATCCCCCCCAACGGATTGGAATGGAGCTTCTGGACCAGCGACGGCACGCCGGCGGGGACGCAGCCGGCCTTCCAGTTTCACTTCGCCGGTACGCCGAATCCCTTCGCCGCCGCGGGCGGGCTGGTCTTTTTCGAGGCTCAGTCGCCGGAGGAGCCGTTCCCCACCCAGCTCTGGCGCACCGACGGCACGGAGGAGGGCACCCTTCCCCTCCTCGATGAGGCGGGCGGCAGCGTAGGCCGGCCGCTCGAGATCGCCACCCTCGGCGGCAGGATCTATTTCATCGCCAACACCCGCGGCCCCGAGCTCTGGTCGACCGACGGCACCGCCGGGGGCACGGCGCCGGTGCTGCCCGTGGTGGAAGGGGAGCGCCCCAGGAACCCCACGTCCCTGATCGCCTTTCAGGGAGCCCTCTATTTCCGCGACGAGACAGGCCTCTGGCGCTCGGACGGCACGGCCGCCGGCACCCGGCTGCTCAAGGCCTTCGCCTCCATCTCCGAGGACGGGGTGCCGCCGTCGCGGCTGACGCCGGCCGGCGACCGGCTCTTCTTCCGGGCGGACGACGGCATCCACGGCGTCGAGCTCTGGAAGTCCGACGGCACGCCCGCGGGGACCGTGCTGGTGAGGGACATCGCCACCGGCCCCCGCACCTCGCGTCCCGGCGAGCTGACCGCCGCCGGCGCCCGGATCTACTTCGGCGCCCTCGACGACGAGCACGGCTACGAGCTCTGGCAAAGCGACGGCACCGCGGCCGGCACCCTGCTCGTCCAGGACATCCTGCCTGGGCCCGCCCCCTCCAATCCCGACCAGATCACCGCCGCCGAAGGCACCCTCTATTTCACCGCCAACGACGGCGAGCACGGGCGCGAGCTGTGGGCGCTGCCGTTGCCCTGACTTGGAAAGGGAGATTCCGCGAGGCGCTATAATCTTCAGAGATCCGTAGAACTCTGGAGAGGCAGCCATGGCTGAGCCGGAAGAGAAGCAGCCCCCGCAGAAGATCGATCGCAAGCTGTTGGAGCAGCTCATGTTCGGCACCGGCCGCGTGCGCCGCTTCACGCAGGATTCCCCCGTGCTGCCGGACGTCTGGCTCGAGTACGCGAAGACGCCCGAGGAGCGGACCTCCCTTCCCAGCTCGCGAACCCGGCCGGGCGAACCCTTCCCGCCGGTGAAGCTGCTGCTCACTCCCTACCGCGAGCACTCCACGGGTGACGTGCGGATCGAGCTGCGCGAACGGCTGGCGAGGAAGCGGGAGGAGCCCGCGTGGGAGGCGTTCAAGCATTTTTCCGCGCCCCTGCCGCGCGTCATCTACAACCAGTCGACGGTCGCCGTCGACCTCTACTTCGAAGAGCTCATCCGGATCGTCCTGCCGATGACCGATTGGTGGTCCCTGCTCTCCCAGGAATGGAAGATCGGCACTCTGGGAGTGGCGACCGAGGAGACGCTGACGCTCCTGGCCCAGGCCATCAAGGATCCGGAGCGCGCGAAACCCATTCCAATCGGCAAAAAGAACGTTCGCTTTCCAACCGCCATGCTGTGGATGATCCGTGTCGCGGGCGCGCTGGCGATCATCCACCGCGGCGGGACGCTGCCGCCAAAGTTTCTGGAGAAGAACGGCGTCGCCGGAGCGACCGAGGAGGACTGGAAAGAGATCGTCCGGGTGTTCGCCGAGCTGGTGCGTGGGATTTCGCCGGCCGAGGAAGAGGCGCGCATCTACGCGGTGAGCCTCAACCGCGAGGCCTCTCCCACGATCGCCCGCTCGACGCTCGCGATCAAAGCCGACGCCGCGCGGCTTCTGTTCAGCATCTCCTGCAGCAGTCTCGCGTGGGCCATCGTCGACAGCGGAGTCGACGCCAGCCATCCCGCTTTCCGCCAGGTGCAGGGGAAAGACAAGGATAAAGAGACGTTCTATCCGGAAGCATTCCCTGTCGAGGACGGAAAGACGGTGAACCGCTCGCGCGTGGTCGCGACCTACGATTTTACGCAGATCGATCTGCTGCTGGACCCCGACACGGAAGAGTGGCCGGAGAAGATCCAGCGCCAGTTGGATGCCGGGGGAGCGGGCGCGGAGGCGCTGCGCAAGGATCTCGACCGGCTGAAGGACTCGCTCAAGTCCGGCCGTTCCCTGGACTGGAAGCTCATCGCGCCGTTTCTGCGCATTCCGCACGAGTCGCCTGTGGCAGGCGAGAAGGACGAAGGGAACAAGTACCTGCCGCCGGGCCTGGATCATGGCACCCACGTCGCCGGCATCCTGGCCAGCAACTGGAAGCAGGACCCACCTGACAAGAGGTGGGAAAACCTCGTCGGCGTCTGCCCCGACCTCCGCCTTTACGACCTGCGGGTGCTCAACGCCGAAGGACAAGGGGACGAGTTCTCCGTCATGGCGGCCCTGCAGTTCGTCCGCTATCTCAACTCGACCAACGACTTCATGGTCGTCCACGGCGTCAACCTGAGCCTGTCGATCCCGCACGACGTCTCCAACTACGCCTGCGGCCGCACGCCGGTCTGCGAGGAGTGCGAGCGCGTCGTCTCCTCGGGCATCGTGGTGGTCGCCGCGGCGGGCAACCAGGGCTACCGGAAATACACCACGGAAGAGGGGGGGACGACCACGGCCTACAACAGCATCAGCATCACCGATCCAGGCAACGCGGACCTCATCATCACCGTTGGCGCCACCCACCGCTTCCGGCCTCACACCTACGGCGTGAGCTACTTCTCCAGCCGCGGGCCGACCGGCGACGGGCGGAGCAAGCCCGATCTGGTGGCGCCGGGCGAAAAGATCACCTCGCCGCTCCCCGACGGCCTCTTCGGCCTGAAGGACGGGACCAGCATGGCCGCCCCGCACGTCAGCGGCGCGGCGGCCCTCCTCATGGCCCGCTACAACGAGCTGGTCGGCCGTCCGGCGCGCATCAAGCAGATCCTCTGCGATACCGCGACCGACCTCGGCCGGGAAAAATATTTCCAGGGCGCCGGGATGCTCGACGTCCTGCGCGCCCTGCAGTCCGTTTGAAAGGGAGACCGCGATGCTGATCCTCGAAACGCTGCGCGCCCGGTACGGCGACTCCCTGCTGCTCCACTTTGGCACCGAGGAGGATCCCCGGCTGGTCTTGATCGACGGCGGCCCCCCCGGCGTCTACGGCGACGCCCTGAAGCCGCGGCTCGAGCGGCTCCGCGAGGAGCGCGGACTCGAGGACGACACGCCGCTCGAGATCGACCTCGGAATGGTCAGCCACATCGACGAGGATCACATCGCCGGCATCCTGGAGCTGGCCCGCGAGCTCAAGGATCTCGAGGAGTCGCGGCAACCGGTCCCCTGGAAGATCCGCCGCTTCTGGCACAACTCCTTCGACGACATCCTGGACAACGAGGAGGTGGCGGTCGCCTCCGCCGCTTCCGTGATGAGCCCGGCCTCGATCGGCGATCTGCTGGGTCCCTCGGGCTCCCTCGTCCTCTCCAGCGTCGGCCAGGGGCGCGAGCTGAGAAACCTGCTCGAATTTCTCGGTCTCGGCGGCAACGCCTCCTTCAAGGGGCTCGTGCGGGCCGGACACAAACCGATCAAATTGGGGGACAGCCTCGAGCTCACCGTCGTCGCTCCCAGCGAGAAGAACCTGCTCGCGCTGCAGAAAGAGTGGAACACCAGGATCAAGACGATCTTGAAGAAAGAGCACGACAAGGCCGCCAAGGCGGAGATCGCCTCCTTCGTCGACCGATCGGTCTACAACCTCTCCAGCATCGTGGTGCTGGTCGAATCGGAAGGCAAGCGCATCCTGCTCACCGGCGACGGCCGCGGCGATCACACCCTCAAGGGGCTGGAAGCGGCCGGCCTGCTCGACGCCGAGGGGAAGATCGAGATCGACGTCCTCAAGATGCCCCACCACGGCAGCATCCGGAACGTCGACGCCGGCTACTTCGAGAAGATCCGCGCCAAACATTACGTCGTCTCGGCGGACGGCAAGTTCGACAACCCCGACATCCCGACCCTGAAGCTGATCTCCGACGCGCGGCCGGACGACGACTTCACGATCCACCTCACCTATCCGACCGACGAGTTCGAGCTGCCGGCGGTAGGCGCGGCGGTCGCCGGCTTCTTCGCCGCCGAGAAAGCCGCCGGCCGCGAGTACCGGGTGGAGATGAGGAAGCCGGGGGATCTCTCGTTCCGGATCGAGCTCGCCTAAGAGCCCTGGGAGCGCCGGCGTCCCGCCGGCGCTCCCAGGGGCTTTCCGTCAACGGGTCGATCTTGCCGTGACAGGTGCCAGGGCGGCTCGCCGGCGCATCATCACCAGCGCCGACAGGAGCAGGAAGGCCGTCATCACGATCATCGCCCACCCCGAGAGCGTGGGGACCGCCTCTACGAGGATCGGACCACCGCCGCCGCTGCAGACGTCGACGTTACTGTTGTCCAGCGTCACGGCGCCATTGCGCGCCAGAACCCTTCCCGACACGCTGGCGCCGGTATTCAGGGTGATGCTGGCCAGCGCGACGATGCTCCCCCGCAGCGAGGTGCCGGTCCCCAGGATCGCGGAGCTGCCGACCTGCCAGTAGATGCCGCAATCCGACCCGCCGTTGATCAGGAGCACGGACGCGGTGCTGGCGGTGGTGAGCGTGCTGCCGATCTGGAAGATGAAAAGAGCGTTGGGGTTGCCCTGCGCGTCGAGAGTGAGCGTGCCCGTCAACTGGGCCGAGGTGGAGAAGCAATAGACGCCCGGCGTGAGCGTTAGTCCACCCAGGTTCTGGCCCGTCAGGTCGGTGTCGCACGGCGTGTTGGCCAGGGAGTTGTAGACGGTTGTGAGCTCCGTCTGGGCCTGAGCCGCGACCGCGTCGGCGGCGTGGATCGTCCCGCCGGTCACAATCCCCGGGGGAAAGCCGGTGACCGCGCTGCCCGGGGAGACGCCAAGATTGCCATTGACGGTGGTGGGGGTGTCGGTATTGGTCACCGTCGAGCCACCCAGCACCGCGAAGGTACTGAGTTGAGCCCATGCCGTGGAAGAGCCACAAAGCAACGCGGCAAGTCCAAGCGCCAACAGATTCGGGCACCTGTGCCTCATTTTTAAATCCTTTCAAGTCTTACGGGGTGTATGAAAAACAATTATATATAAAATTATCTCCGAAGTCAAAGATTATTATTGGGATGAGGAGCCTTGCTCCTGCCGGGAGCGCGATTGTGCCGCGGTCAAGCGCCGTGTCCCATAAGATAGGCCTCATATGACCGAACGCCGGCAACTGGGCCTGGCCGCGGCGATCGCCGCGGTCACGGGGGAAGCGATCGCGCTGGGGATCTTCCTCACCCCGGCGACGATGGCGAAGTCGCTCGGCTCGCCGCTGCTGCTCGCCGCCGTCTGGTGCGCCATGGCGGGCATGGCGATCTGCGGCGCCCTTCCGGCTGGAGCGGCCGGTGGTCCGCTGGGGGTATCCGGCGGCGCCGATCCTCTTCCTCCTCGGCTGCGCCGCCATCGCGCTGTTGATCCTGCTGCACGATCCGCTGTCGGCGTTGCTGGGCGTCGCCATGGTGCTCGCCGGCGACGTGCTGCGACGGCTGTTCCTGCCGGGCATCCGATAGAAAGGAGCGTCGACCTATGGAAGACCTGATCGCCGCGTGGACGGAATTCGCGAGAGTCCTTAATGGGTACGGCAAGACTTCTTCCCTGAACGGGCCCTGCCCTCCGGAGGCGATCCGGAACGCCGAACGGAAGTTGGGGTTCGAGCTCCCACCCGCCCTGGCCACGCTCCTGAAGCTGAGCGACGGCCAGACGCCGGACAGCACCGGGCTGTTCAAGAGCGTCTCCGGATGGGACGTCTACCTCCGCCACAGATTTCTCGGCGCGGAAGGCCTCGCCGTCGCGTACCGGAAATTCGTGAAAAATGGGGATCTGCTGGAGTTGTTCGGCGATCAGGAGATCCCGTTCGCCGTTGTGGGAACGCCGGATAATTATCGGGAGATCTTCAGCGTGAACCGGGAGACCGGGGAGGTGAGCTTGGTCGAGACGCGGATCATCGATCCACTCCTGCCCACGGATTGGCAGATCGCCCGCTATCCCCGCGCGGGGAGTCTGGCGGAGTTCCTCCGGGACCAGGTGGTCATGTATCGCTGATCCATCCATCGTCGCGCGGCGGCGGTTTTTCTCCAGCGGCGACGGTCTGCCTCCAGAGACGATGATTTTTCTCCAGCGACGATGCTCCTCCATCTGAGGAAAATGCTTCGGCGTCCCGGGAAGCAGACCACCGTCTCCAGGCAGCGTTCTGTCTCCAGTGGCGATGGAACTCCTCCAGCGACGACGGTTCGCCGTCTCGGGAAGATGCCTCGCTATCCAAGGCGGCAGACCGTCTTCTCCGGATGGCGTTCCGCCTCCAGCGACGGCAGAGATTCTCTGCGGACGCCGGCTCTTCTCCAGGGACGACGAACCGTCGTCGCCGGAAAACCATCCGCCGTCCCGGGCGGCGGACCGTTGTCTCCAGAGGAAGGCAATCTTCCACGGATGGCGGAACATCTTCCAGGGACGACGGACCGCCGCCGCTGGAGGATTTCCGTCGTCTCTGGAGATAGGCCGCCGTCGCGGGAGATGGAGCGCCGTCCGGAGACGATGGGATGATCCCCGGCGAAGATGAGACAAAAAAGGGGGCGTGCCGAAGCACGCCCCTGGATGAGAATCAGATTTGGAGTAAATGGCTACGTCGTGGTGGAAGGATGTACGGTCGTGGGCGTCGCCGGCTCGGTCTCCTGCGGCGTCGAAGTATCCTTCCGGGGGCGGCCGCGGAACGGCTGGAGGCCGTAGGCGGCGAGCTTCTCGTCGTGGATCCCGTAGTGCTCCTTGAGCAGAACGCGTAGCGCGTTCGCCAGCCGCTGTCCATCCGAGGCAAGCTTGCGGAGCTGCTTCGACATCTCCTGCTTCTCGGCCTTGAGGCCGGCCTGCCGCTTGGTGATGTCCAGCGCCTGCGTCAACATTGTCCCCAGCTTGGTCCGGAACGGCTCCACCTGGGGGATCTCGGCGCTGTTCGCCTCCAGCATCTCGTGAAGCTTCTGCCAGTCACCCACCATTCCCGAGTACGTCGTCTGTCTTGCCATGGTCTTTCTCCTTACCTCTTTCTGAGCCTTTGGCTCCTTATCCGGCGCCTTTATGACGCCGAAATCCAATCTTGGTCATCCCCGGCCCTGCTCCTAATCCCGTCAGAGCGCCTGCCGGATCGGGTACTAGAGACAAATTCTGAATACCTGCGCTGACTATGCGAACAACGTGGTCAAACTATGCGGCAGGTCAGCGAGCGCTGTCAAGGGGGGCCGAATTTTATCGTTCTATAATTCGATAGTATTGAAGATAGAAAGAGGAAACGCGGTCCGATAGAGAAGGCCGGACCGTCCTCGCCGCCGCGGAGACGACCCGCCGGCGTTGGCCTTCGAAGGTCGGCGCACATCGTCTGGGTCGTCTCTACGGCACGTTGGAGTCACGGCCCAAGGTGGAGGTTACGAGGGCGATGAGGGGAGATTTGTTTCGGCACGCCCGTAATCTCTATCCTCCGCCATTGCACCAACGGGTCCGTAGAGACGCCCCAGACGGTGTGCGACACCCTTCGAAGGCCACGGGGACGGCGGGGCGTCTCCGAGGCGGCGATGACGGTCCGGCGTTCACCGTCCTTGGACGTCACTACCGCCACCTGTCGCCCTCGCCCACGCCTACCGGCCGAATCCATGTCTCTGAACGCCCTGGCAGGGCAACCCCAGGGGGTTCCGGATCGTTCTCGCCATCTCCGGAATGCAATAAGCTACAGGGAATCATGAACTTCGCCGACAACCCGCTGATTCGCAATATAAAATGAAACTCGCCCACCCCTCCACCCGCGCCGACTGGCGAGCCTGGCTCACGGCCCACCACGACCGCGAAACCGAGATCTGGCTCGTCTACAACAAGCGCCATACCGGCGAGCCGCGGGTGGAGTACGGCGACGCGGTCGAGGAGGCGCTCTGCTTCGGGTGGATCGACAGCATCGTGCGTACGATCGACGCGGACCGGTACGCCCAGAAGTTCACGCCGCGCAAGGCGAAGAGCAAGTGGTCGGAGCTCAACAAGCGGCGTTTCGCGAAGATGGTCGCGGAAGGCAAGATGACCGCGGCCGGGCTGGCCAAGTCACCTCCGGAGGACGCGGGTGGCGCTGGGGCGAAGCCTCCGGAGGACGATGCCGTTCCGGGCTACATCGAGGCGGCGCTGCGGGCCAACGGAGTGGCGTGGACGAACTTCTCGAATTTCGCCCCTTCGTATCGGCGGCTGTATGTCCGCTGGATCGAGGACGCGAAGAAGGAGGAGACGCGGCGGAAGCGGCTTGCGGAGGCGGTCGGGCTTCTGGAGCAAAACAAGAAGCTGGGTTTGAAGTAGGGTCTCGGAAGCCTTGGCAGGAGACTTGAATCCCACCGTGAGGTACACGTTGAAGTCCAGGCGTATATCCAGAAGAGCGCTTCGAAGGGCGGGAGGTTGAGCTGATGCGATTGATGCGTAGGGCAGGACGTGGGGTCCTGATGCTGATTGCTCTGGTTTCCGTGGGAGCTCGACCGGCTCCAGGGCCGCCGGTGGTTCATGCGGAAGTGCCGGACTGTTCTCTTACTTTCAGAGCGCGCTCCTACGGCCGGGTCCTCCTCCGCGCTCTCATTGACAGAGAAGGCAAGGTGACCTCGAGCGTCGTTGAGCACTCAGTTCCTATCGCGACGAAATGTGCCGAGGCCGCCGCGAAGAAGTGGGTTTTTGTCCCTTCCTATCGAGACGACGCTCGCGAGGCACACCTCTCCTTCCTCTTTCTCTCGGATAACGAGGAGACAGAGGACGCGAGCCATACGATTTTTTCCTTCGACGATCCATGGACCGTACGGATCGCCTATGCGCGGAGCACCGTCCGCCGGCTTCCCCGCGAGAACGATGGGATTCCTGAGAAGCGCTGCCCTGTCCATGGCGAGGTGATGGCTGTCGAGGTGGTGCCCGTCTATTACGGATGTTTCACTCCGGCTACCGTGGATGAGAGAAGCCCGGAGCTGGCGGAGTGGAGAGCCTACAGGGATGCGCGGAAGAAGCTCTTTCCGGAGACGAGCTGGTCTACCTATGGAGGTGGTGCCGGCTTGGAGCCGAAGGGAGAGGTATATTACTGCCGGTCCTGCCGAGAGGCCGAGCGGGCGTGGGTGGCCAAGCATCCGGAGTGGAGGCCCCAGATCCCCCAATGAATCGTTCCGACGAACTGATCATCCGCCCCGCGACCGAGGCCGACCGCGATTTTACCGTGGGCCTCGTGCCGCGGCTGCGCTCGTTCGGCCCGTCGCCCCTGCGGTCCGCCGAGGATATGGATGCGGCCGAGCAGCGGACACTGGAGAAGGCGTTCGACGAGCTGCCGGCCGGCGCCGTCCTGCTCGTCGCCGAGCATCCGCGCGACGGCGCGCTCGGGGTAGCCTATGCGATAACGGCGACCGATCACTTTACGCAGGAGAAGCATGGGCACCTTGCCATCATCATCGTGGCCGAGGCGGGGGAGGGGAGAGGGGTTGGACGGGCGCTGATGGCGTCGGTGGAGGAGTGGGCGGTCGGGCAGGGGTATCGCCTGTTGACGCTCAACGTGTTCGCGGGGAACGCCCGGGCCCGCGCCGTCTATGAGCGGAATGGTTATGAGGTGGACATGCTGCGGTGTATCAAGGAACTGGCCAGGAGCCCGAGGTGAGCCCATGGAACCCCGCGTAAGCTTCATCACCCTCGGTGTCCGCGACCTGGAGCGCGCGACGCGCTTCTATAAGGATGTGCTCGGGCTGCCGCAGCTCCCCTCGCCGGCGGGGGTGGTCTCGTTCTTCGAGATGGGCCGCACCTGGCTCGCCCTCTTTCCGCGGGAGGATCTGGCCGCCGACGCCGGGGTGCCCGCCGAAGGGGGAGGGTTTCCGGGGTTCGCCCTCGCCCACAACGTGCGCTCGGAGGCGGAGGTCGACCAGCTCCTCGCCGAGGCCGCCGCGGGGGGAGGCCGGATCGTCAAGCCGGGGCACTCCACGGACTGGGGCGGGTACTCCGGGTATTTCGCCGATCCGGACGGGTTCCTGTGGGAGGTGGCCTGGAACCCGAAGTTCCCGCACGTGTAGGGGGCGGGCCCCAGAATGAGGTGCAAGGCGCTCCTCCGCCCGGCGATGAATCGCCGGGCTAAGAACAGCGCCCCCTGAAGGGGGCTTTCAAGCCGGGTTCACCCGGCGTCGTTTCTAGCCCGGGCATTGATGCCCGGGCGCGGGCTTCCTTATATATAGCCGTCCTCACGCTCTCCAGGCGCCCCGCCGAGCCCCGATCCCAACAAATTTTGTCCATCTGAATCCTCTCCGGAAGGCCAGATTTCAGCCCGGAAAGGAGCCGCGCGGGCTCCGCCCGGCCGCCGGCCCTCCCCCATGATCCAGGGGTGTTCACCGGAGCGACCCCTACAGGTAGAGGCTGTCCCGTCCAGGGGCCTCTTTTTTCCCTTTCCTGGCACCACCCTCCGATCTCGCCTCTACCCCCTGGCAACCCGCAAACGCTGACAAAATCAGGCAAAATACCTCTTGCAACCTAGATAACAGGGGTGTAGAGTTCCCGCACTGGACAATATAGCCATAGATGCATGGGCGTCTTGACACGGGTGTGGGTTTGCTGGTACCTTCCAGCGAAGCTTTAAGTAACACTCGGTAAGTTGCCTTAAACGTTGGACTTTGAGGGAGTTCAAAGTGCTCTTCTCTCGTACCAAGAAAGGCGTGGTCGGTCTGGACATCGGCAGCTCGGCCATCAAGCTGGTCGAGTTGCGCGAGCGCAAGGGTGAGTTCCACCTGCAGCGCTTGGGCGTCGAGCCTTTGTCTCCAGAAGCGATCGTGGACGGCTCGATCATGGACTCTTCGCTGGTGGTGGACGCGATCCACCGGCTGAACGACCAGACCAAGGTCAAGGGCCCCAACTATGCGACGTCGCTGTCGGGCCACTCGGTCATCATCAAGAAGATTCAGCTTCCGGCGATGAGCGAGGAGGAGCTGGCCGACTCGATCCAGTGGGAGGCGGAGCAGTACATCCCCTTCGACATCAACGACGTGCGGCTGGATTACGTGGTGCTCTCCGAGGGCGAGCCGGGGCGGGACAACATGGAGGTCCTGCTGGTGGCGGTGAAGCGCGACAAGGTCAACGACTACGTGTCGGTGATCAGCCAGACGGGCAAGTCCCCGACGGTGGTGGACGTCGACGTCTTCGCGGTGCAGAACGCCTACGAGGTCAACTACGACCTGGATTCGCGGAAGGTCGTGGCGTTGATCAACATGGGCGCCGGAGTGACCAACATCAACATCCTGGCGCGCGGCGGCACGGTTTTCTGGCGCGACATCTCTTTCGGCGGCAACCAGTTCACGGAGGCGCTGCAGCGGGAGTTCAATCTTTCGTTCCAGCAGGCCGAGGGGTTGAAGCAGGGGGAGTCGGTGGATCGCTATTCGCCGGCGGACGCGCGGCCGGTGCTCGACGCGGTCTCGGCCGAGATGGCGTCGGAGATCCGCAAGACGTTCGACTTCTTCTCGGCCACTTCCTCGGAGGGACCGGTCGACGAGTTGGTGCTCTCGGGCGGCTGCGCGCTGACGCCGAATCTGCAGCCGGTGCTGCGGGAGCGGTTCCAGGTGCCGACGGAGCTGATGAATCCGCTGCGCCGGATCCAGTTCAAGGAAGGTGATTTCGACGGCGCCTGGCTGCAGTCGATCGCCCCGATGATGGCGGTCGCCGTGGGTCTCGGCATCCGGAAGGCGGGGGATTAGCCCGATGATCAAGATCAACCTGCTTTCCGAGGGCAAGCGCCCGACGGCGGTCCGCAAGAAGACCTCGGGCAAGCTCGACGGCAAGGACGTCGGACAGTACATGCTGCTGGTCGGCATCCTGGTCGGCCTGATGGCGGTCGGCGCCGCCTGGTGGCTGCAGAGCAAGAAGAACGAGGCCAAGGAGGCCGAGGTCGCGGCGGCGCAGCACGAGGTCGATCTGCTGGCCTCGGTGATCAAAGAGGTCGACGACTACAAGGCGAAGAAGGCCGAGCTGGAGCGCAAGATCGGCATCATCAACGATCTCAAGGCCAACCAGCGCGGACCGGTGCGGGTGATGGATTACGTCTCCCGCGCGCTGCCGGAGCTGCTCTGGCTCGACCAGTTGCGGATGTCGGCCGACTCGATCCACGTCGAGGGGCGCGCCTTCAACACCAACGCGGTCGCCAATTTCATCGAGAACCTCGACAAGGTGCCGGAGTTCGACGAGCCGACGCTGAAGAGCACGGAAGCGCAGCAGGGCGGCATCTACAAATTCGTCATCAATTTCAATTACTCGTTCGCTTCGCACAAACCGGCGGTTGAGGGTGGCACCAGCGGCACCCCGGCGTCGGCGCCGACAGCGACGTCTCCGAAGGCGCCGGCAACCCCGGCGGCGACGGGGTAGGAGGCGGGCCCGTGGCGCTGAAGACGGGACTTGAAGGAAAGCCCTGGTTTATCGGGCTCGGAGTCGGCCTGGGAGTCGGGCTGTTGCTGTTCGGCGCCGGCTACTGGCGCGTGCTGCAACCGATGCGCGACGACTATGACCGCGCGCAGCTCAAGCTTTCGGAGCTGCAGAACAAGCTCCAGGAAGGGCGGGCGGCCAAGCAGGAGCTGCCGAAGTTCCGCGAGGAGGTCCGGCAACTGGAGCTCGAGCTGGACAAGCTCCTGCGCATCCTGCCGGCGCGGCGCAACACGCCGGACCTGATGCGGCGCATCCGTTCGCTCGCCGAGCAGGGGGACTTTTCGCTGAAGAAGTTCAACCCGCGCACGCTGTCGGACAAGGAGTTCTTCAGCGAGTGGCCGATCGAAGTGGACCTCGACGGCTCGTACCACAACCTCGCGCTGTTCTTTGACCGGATCAGCCGCTTCTCGCGGATCATCAACGTCGAGGATCTGCTGGTCAGCGCGCTGCCGGTGGTGAAGAACCCGAAGGACCCGAGCGCGGTGAGCCCGCACACGATCACCGCCACGTTCGTCGCCAAGACATTCGTCTACAAGGAGCCGGAGCCGGAGGACACGTCCGCGGCCACGGCCACCGACAAGACCAAGGGCAAGAAGCCGGCCGCGAAGGGCCCGGCACCGGCGGAGGGGCCGGCGGCCAGCATCCGTTCCAACACCAGCGGTGGCGCGGGAGGACCTGACTAATGCGTTTCACCAAGCCGGCGATCCTGATCGCCGCCACCATCCTGGTCGTCAGCCTGGCGGTCTCGTGGGCCGCCTTCGCGCAGGGGCAGAAGCCGGCGGCTCCGGCGGCGGCGCCGCCCGCGGCGTCGTCGCAGCCGGGGAGCACGACCGGGAGCACGGACGCGGGCGGGGCGGATCTCGGCAACATCGACGAGATCCTCGAGGGGGAAGAAGAGGTGCTCTCGGGCAGCGGCTTCTCCTACGATCCCGGCAACCGCCGCGATCCATTCAAGTCGCTGCTCGCCGCTCCGGACCGCCCGGAGATCCGCGGACCGCGTCCCGAGGGAGTGCCGGGGCTGCTGATCGACGAGATCGATCTCACCGGGATCTTCCGCACCAGCAAGGGGTTCGTGGCGCAGGTCGTGGCCTCGAACCAGAAGAAGAGTTATCTGTTGAAGGAGGGGGACCAGCTCTACGACGGCGACGTCGTCAGCATCAACAAGAACGAGGTGGTCTTCAAACAAGTCGTACAGGATCCGACCGCTCTCAAGCCGTTCCGTGAGGTGGTCAAGAATCTGAATCCTTCCTGAGCCTCAAGGGTTTCGGCGGGACGGGTTTCGAGGGTCCGTGGGCGATAAGGGAATCAGTGGCCCGTAAGGGAGGCGAGTTGCCATGGGAGATGTGGTCATGAGAAGTCAGAGCGCTGGCTGGCGGCGGCGAGGGATCGCTACGGCGGTGATGTTCAGCGTGTTGTTCGGTGCCGACGGCATCGTCTTCATGCCCGCCAACGTGGCCGAGGCCTCGCCGCGAGCCACCAACAAGGCCGAGGTCAAGCCGGCGACCGGAGCCCCTGTCGAGATCCGTTCTCTGGATCTGCGGGAGGGAGCGCCGGAGATCTTCGTCGACCTCGACGCGAGCGCTCCCCTGGTCTGGACCAGCTTCCGCAATGCCGACGGCAAGGTGATCATCGAATTGCCCAACGCGGTGCCCGGGTCCAGGGTCGTCGACCTCTCGCCGGAGGAGGGACTGGTCTCTTCGCTGGCCGTCCAGAAGAGTGAGGACGGCTCGCGGCCACTCACCCGCCTGGTGATCGCGACCCGGCAGGAAGTCGAGCACGCGGTCACCGCCGACGGCAACAAGCTGCGCATCCAGTTGCTCCCGGTCGAGGCCCAGGCCCAGACCAAGGGGAAGCTCGCGTTCGAGCCGCTCCACGAGGAGCCGGCGGCGGGCGGCGGCAGCCCCGCCAATCCCAAGGCCGGCGCCCCGGCGGCCGGGACCGCCCCGCTGGCGGCGGCCGGTACGCCGGACCAGCCGATGACCGGGCCCGCCCCCGCGGGATCGCCCGCGACTCAGCTCCAGGCCGTCGAGGTGCTCGCCTCGACCGGCGGCGCGGTGATCCGCATCGCCGGCGACGGCGAGTTCCCGTACTCGACCTTCGCGCTGTCCGAGCCGCCGCGGTTCGTCGTCGATCTCGGCGGCGTGATCAACCGCAGCTCGCGCTCGACCGTCCAGGTCGAGGGGAGCGTCGTCGAGCGGGTCCGGGTGGCCCAGTTCAAGCCGGCTCCGAAGCCGGTGGCGCGCGTGGTCTTCGATCTGCGCGGCAATACGCTGCCGACGATCGAGCGGACCGGCGATGCCCTCGTCCTCTCCTTCCCGGCCGCCGACGGCAGCGCGGCTCCGGCCGTCGCGGCCGCCGCGATGACCTCTCCGAGCGCCGCGCCGGCGAAGCCGGCCAAGGTCCCGGCGAAGACCGGCAAGGCGGCGGCCCGGACCCCGAGCCAGACGGTCGCGCTGGCTCCGGCCGAGACCGCCGGGAGCGCCGCCGCTCCGGCATCCTCTACATTTACCGCGGCATCGGGATCGGAGCCGTCGGACCTGGCGCTGGCCCAGAAGGCCCCGCCGCCGGCACCGAAGATCACCCGCGCCCGCATCGAGTCCGAGGACGCGGCGCCGCTGCCGGCCGCTTTCCCCCCGTCCACGTCGGGCCCGGTGCAGGTCTCGCCGGCGCGCGGCGCGGCTCCGGCCGCCAGCTCGGTCGGCTCGCAGCTCGGCATCAAGGCGCCGATCGGCAAGCCGGTGGACGTCTCGCCCCCCGCCTCGCCGCTGCAGGGCGGTCTCGCCCAGCGCAACGCCGGGGGCCGGGAGAAGCCCTACTTCGGCGAGCCGATCGACCTCAAGGTCACCAACGCCGACGTCACGGACGTGCTGCGCACCTTCGCGCAGATCAGCGGCCTGAACGTCATCGTCCAGCCGGGCGTCGCCGGCGTGGTGACGGCGGAGCTCGAGAACGTCCCCTGGGATCAGGCGCTCGAAGAGGTGTTGAAGATCAACAACCTCGACTATGAGCTCGACGGCAACGTCATGCGCATCGCGCCCACCGAGACGCTGCGCAAGGAGGCTCAGGAGCGGCAACTGCTCGCGGCCGCCAAGGCGCTGTCGATCCCGCTGCGCACGGTCTACCAGCGCCTGAGCTACGCCAACGCCGATCAGGTGGCGCGCCTGCTCAGGACCGGCACGTCCGGCCTGCTCACGCAGCGCGGCAGCGTCGTGGTGGACCGCCGGACGAACGCCCTGATCATCAAGGAGCTGCCGACGAATATGGACGCGGTGCTCTCGGTGGTCGACCTGCTCGACTCGCCGGAGCCGCAGGTGATGATCGAGGCGCGGATCGTGGAGACGACCAAGCGCTTCAGCCGCGACATCGGCGTCACCTGGGCGGCCAACGCCATCGCCGACGCCGCGCACGGCAACACGACGGGGCTGATCTTCCCCGCGCAGGGTTCGGTGGGCGGCGGCGTCAACCTGCCCGGCAACAGCAAGAACGGCACGCTCAATATCAAGCTCGGCAACATCCTCAACACCTTCAACCTCGACGTCGCCCTGCAGGCGGCCGAGAGCGAGGGATTGATCACGATCCTGTCGGCGCCCAAGGTGGCGACGCTGAACAATCAGCGGGCGACTATTCAGAGCGGTCTCCAGATCCCGGTGCAGACCATCATCAACGATGCGTTCGCCGTGCAGTTCATCAACGCCACCCTGCGGCTGGACGTGATTCCGCAGGTCACGGCCGAGGGAACGGTCCTGATGGATATCAACATCTCGAAGCGCGAGGTACAGCTCGCGTTCGTGGTGGCCGGCAACTCCAACGCCCCGATCTCGACCAAGGACGCCAGCACCCGTCTGGTCGTCCGCGACGGCGGCACGGCGGTCATCGGCGGTATCTACAAGGTCACCGGGCAGAACGGCGAGGACCGGGTGCCCGGTCTGTCCAACATCCCGATCATCGGTCATCTGTTCAAGCACAAGACGCGCGATGAGGAGAACGATGAGCTGCTCATCTTCATCACTCCGCGCGTGATCAAGATCTAACCTTGGGAGTGGGTCATGAAGAAACATAAAGCCATCCTCTTCCTGCTGATCGCCGCGTCGCTCGCCGTGACGAGCTGCCGGAGCCGTACCGACCGCACCGAGGGCTCGGTTGTCCTGTCGGTGACCAAATTCACCGGCCTGCCGGTTTCCGTCTCGCTGAGATCGCCGGTGTCGGGAGCGTTCCAGATCGGCGACGTCACGCTCACGAACTTCTTCAAGGATCCCACGGTCAACACGCCGGAGGGGCATCAACTGGAGGGGATCGAGCTGAGGAGCTACGAGATCACCTACCGGCGGCGCGACCGCGGCAGCCGCGTGCCGCCGCCGGCGGTGCTGGGGACCTTCGGCCTGGTGCCGCCGGCCGGCGGAATCCTCGATCTGCTGAACCTGCCGTTCCTGACCAGCGATCAGATCCTCAGCCCGCCGCTCAAGGATCTGATCGATTTCGGCCGGGACAGCGAGACCGGTACCGCCGTCATCGTCCTGGATGTCAGCATGCGTTTTTTCGGCCGCACTCTGTCGGGAGACGAAGTCGCCTCCGCGCCGGCCACGTTCACGATCGAAGTCACGCCTTGAGGGATGTAGGAGCTTAGCTATGAGAATTTTCCGGAACGCCAATCTTTTTCTGGCTGCATCCGTCCTCGTGGCGGCTCTCGGCTGTACGTCTTCACCGACTGAGCCGAGCAGCCCCCCGGTGACCTCCAAGCCGCCGGTGCCGCAGACCTCGTATACCGTGTCGGTGACCGCCAATCCGCCGAATATCACCGGCGGCGGCACCAGCTCGAGCACCGTCACGGTGGAGGTGCACCGCACCGACAACGGCCAGGTGCCGGCGGACGGCTCGCAGGTGACGGTCACCACCACCCTCGGCAGCTTCAACTCCACGGGCGGCCCGCAGACGGTGACGCTCGCGCTGGTCAACGGCCGGGCGCAGGCCGCGCTGTTCGCCGGCACCGAGGTGGGCACGGCCGCCGTGACCGCCTCGTTCGGCGGCGGCACCGGAGCGGCCAACGTCAACATCGGCTCGCCGGCGACCTTCTTCGTCTCCTCCGTCTCGCCGAGCGCCGGCGACGCGGCGGGCGGCCAGACGGTGACCATCCTCGGCGGCGGCTTCGCGTCCCCGGTGCAGGTGACCTTCGGCGGCGCGGCGGCCACCGTGCGCTCGGTGAGCCCCGGCCAGATCGTCGTCGTCACCCCTTCGGCGGCGGCGGCGGGCGTGCCGGTCGTCGTCGGCCAGACCTCCACGGTGACGGTGAACGTGACCAACCACGCGAACCAGGTCAACCAGATGAGCGACTCGATCGACCGCGGGTTCACCTACTCCCTGGGCGGCGGCCCCGGCGGTCCGCCCTCGGTCTTCTCGGTCAACCCGGCCTCGGGCGGCAATGAAGGCGGCACGCGCGTCGTCATCACGGGCACCGGCTTCGTGGCTCCCCTGCAGGTGCTGTTCGGCCGCGGGACGAGCTCCTCCAACTTCGACGGCGTCGAGGGGACAGTGGTCTCGGTGGCCCCCACCCAGATCGTCGCCCTCACTCCGCCGGCCCGTGCCCTGGGGCAGAATCTGACCAATCAAGTGGTCGACGTCCTGGTCAAGGAGCCGGGGTCCGGATTCAGCAGCATCGGTTCCCAGCAGTTCAAGTACGGGTCCAAGGTGCAGATCACGGCCATGGGGCCGGGTGGCGGCTCCTACCTCGGCGGCACCCGGGTGACCATCGACGGGTCCGGCTTCGAGGGACCGGTCGCGGTGTCGTTCCAGTTCACCAGCCCCAGCGTCTCGGTGGCCCAGCAGGTGGTCTCGGTGAGCGGCAACCAGATCGTGATCATCACCAGCCCGGCGCCGCTGCCGACGACCTGCCCGAGCAACGGCCTCGTCTCGGCGACCTCGGTGACGGTGGTCAACATCAACACCGGCGACGGCGACACGGCCGATCTCGGGTTCAACGCCCAGATCCCGCTGCCGGCGATCACCGGCATCAGCCCGAACGCCGGCGGCACCGGGGCGAACGTCACCATCAACGGGCGCGACTTCTCGCCCCAGAATGTCGGGGTGACCTTCGGCCCCGGCACGAACGGCAGCTCGGCGCAGGTGCTGAGCAGCACGGCGACGTCGATCAGCCTGATCGTGCCGGCGCCGCCGCAGGGCTTCACCTTCGACACCCAGTCGTGTGCGAACGGCGGCATCATGAACGTCGCCACGCCGGTCACGGTCACGGTGACCGATCTGAGCACCGGCTGCCGCTCGGCGTTCACCAACGGGTTCCGGCTCTCCCCGACGGACGGTAGCTGCCGGAACCAGACGCCGCCGACCGCTCCGACGGCATCCTTCACGGCGACGCCGATCAACGGGCACACGATGCAGTTCGCCGATACGTCGACCGGCGCGCCGACCTCGTGGCTCTGGGACTTCGGCGACGGCACCAGCAGCTCGCAGCAGAACCCGAGCCACGACTACGCGGCCAGCGGTCCGTTCCCGAAGAACTTCTCCGTCAAGCTGACGGTGACCAACGTGGGCGGGTCCAACCAGACCGTGAAGGTGATCACGGTGACCGGCCCGTAAGGCGCCCGGCACCTCCGTTGCTCTTTTTCCGGGGCGGTCGTCTGGACGGACGGCCGCCCTCGTTCGTATACTGGGGACTATGAATTACCGCGCTGTTGCTTATCTCTTGTTCCTGGTCCCAATGCTGGCGATGCTGGCGGCGGTGGGGTGCGACAAGGCCTCGCCGGTGGCCCCCTCCGGCTCGATCCTCGCGGTCAGCGCCAATCCCACGCGGATCGCCTTGAACGGCAGCTCCACCATCACCATCATCGGCCGCAAGCCGGACGGCAACCCCCTGAACCCGGGCACCGAGATTCACCTGAGCGCCACCCTGGGATCGATCCCGTCCATCGTGACCACCAACGGCAGCGGCACGGCGACGGCCACGTTCCAGTCGAACGGGCGGCTGGGGACGGCGAGGATCTCGGCGGCGATCGGAACCGCGCCCGCGGGCGGTGGAACGACCACCGACACCCCCCCGCCCTCCACTCCGACGAGCGCCAGCATCGACGTGCAGGTCGGCGCGTCGGCGAAGACGATCACGCTGCAGCCGACCCCGACGTCGATCCAGTCCACGGGCGGCGACGTCAAATTGCTCGCCATCGTCCGGGACTCCGACGGTCAGCCCCTGCCGAATCAGGGCGTCAACTTCACCACCGACCTGGGGACGCTGAACTCCCGCGGCGGGATCGTCAATACGAACGCCCAGGGAGAGGCCCGCGATACTCTGAAGGTCACCGAGAACGATCTGCTGAACAACGCGACCGCGATCCATGTGACCGTACAGAGCGCGGGCAGCGACGGCGCCCTGGTCAGCGCCATGTCGACGGTGCAGGTCGTGACCGGACGCCCGGTCGCCCACTTCACCTACGAGGCCGTAGGGTCGGACAAACGGAAGATCCAGTTCCACAATATGTCGACGGGCGTCGGCACCTTGACCTTGAGTTGGGACTTCGGCGACGGAACACCCCCTTCCAGCGACCAGAACCCGGTCCACGCCTATACGACGGACCAGCAGTACACGGTCACCCTCACGGTGACCGACCAGAACAACAATGCGAGCGTGTCGTCGGCGACGTTCACCATTCCGCTGGCGGCCGGGGGGAGCAGCACGCCCTGAGCCTCTCGCAGGGTCCGTTTTTTCAGGGCGAGCTCCTCTCCGGGGCTCGCCCTTTTCCTCTCGTGCCGCGGCGAAGGCCAGAACGGCCGTATGTTGCTATAATGCAGCCACTTTGCCGCTACCCTTGACGCCTCCCGCCCGGTTCCCGCACGCCCAAGCTCCGCCCGAGGTGTCGCGGCATGAGTGACGGCGCGTTCTCCGACCGTATCACCCAGCTCAGGAACCGCTGGGAAGCCGACCCCTCCTCCCGGATTTTTCTCCAGCTCGCGGAGGAGTACCGCCATCAGGGGCGGATCAAGGAGGCGCTCGCGGTCCTCGACCGCGGGCTCAAGGAGCACCCCGGCTACCTCTCCGCCCTGGTGGCGAAGGGGCGGTGCCACCTGGAGCTGGGCGAGCCCGAGGCGGCTCGCGGAGTGCTGGAGCGCGTGGTCAAGCAGGATGCCACGCAGATGGTGGCCAACAAGCTGCTGGTGCGGGCGTATCTCGACACCGGCGAGGCCGACAAGGCTCGCGAGCGGCTCGACCTCTATACTCTGCTGAACGACAGCGACCCTGAAATCGAAGAGCTGCGCCGGAGGCTCCGCGCGATGGAACAACCCCCCCAGGCCTCACCGACGTCGGACCGCTCTTTCGCGGAGGCGCCGCCTCCCGCGACGGGCGGGGATGTCTTCGATCTTGGCTTCACGCCGCCCCCCGCGCCGGTCCGGCACGGCGGCGACGACCTCTTCGCGCTGGATCTCCCGGCGCCCCGGCCGGCCCCCGCCGCTTCGGCTGCCGCTCCGCCCGCTGCTCCGGCTGCTCCGGCCGCCGCTGTGGCCGCCGCGCCCGCCATGGCGGAGGAGCCCGAGCCCGAGGGGGTGGTCTTCCCCGGTCTCGGCTCGCGGGAGAGCCGGAGCCGCTATCTCAACGCCTTGGCCGCCGAGGGGCTGTTCGGCTTCGAGCCGGTTCCCGAGCCCGCGGCGGTGCCCGAGCCCGCGCCCGAGGCCGAGGCTCCGGTCTTCGACCTCGAGGAGACGACCCCCTGGGCCGCCGAGCCGGCGCCGCTGTTCTCCGAGCCCGCTCCCCCCGCCATGGAGCCGGCCTTCGAGGCCACGTTCGAGGAGCCCCCGTTCGAGCCAATGGCCGAGCCGCTCGCCGAGCCCATGGCCGAGCCGATCGCCCAGCCGGCCGCCACGGCGACGCTGGGAGAGATCTACCTGCGGCAGGGTCATCTCGGCGAGGCGAAACGGATCTTCGACGAGGTCCTGCGCCGGGAGCCGGACAATCCGGCGGCGCACGAGGGGCTCCTCCAGCTTGCCTCGCGGCGGCAGGAGCGGCGCCCGCTCGAGGGGCGCGACCTGCTCGCCGGCTACGAGCCCGGGGAGGAGGGCGGTTTGGTGGAGGCGAAGGCCCGCAAGGTGTTCCTTCTCAACAGCTATCTGACACGATTGCGGCGGGGGGGACAGCGCGATGTTTCTTGAGCACTTGAGCCGTATCAGCAACCGGATCGACGGCGCGGTCGCTCTCTCCCTGGTGGCCAAGGACGGCATCCCGGTCGAGTCGTTCAGCAGTGACCCCGACCTCGACCTCGACGTGCTCGCGGCGGAGCTGGTCGCCCAGGCGCGGTCGATCAGCGAGAACCACCGCGAGCTGGACGTCGGCGAGGTGCAGCAGCTCTCGGTGATGACCGACCGGCTGACGCTGATGGTAAGCTCCGTCGCCGCGGATTATTATCTGCTTCTCGTGCTGGGCCCGGAGGGGAACTACGGGAAGGCCCGGTTCGAGCTCCGGAGAGCGCGTCTGCTCCTGGAGGCGGATCTTTCCTGACCCGGGTCCGGGCGACGCGCGCCGCCGGGCGCCGCGGGAGGCTTGCAAGGGGGCGTCTACGTGCTGACTTTTGAACAGATCAAGGAACTGATCGAGCTGGTGGCGCAGAACCGCCTCCAGGGTATCGAGCTGGAGCGCTCGGGATTTCGCCTGAAGATCGACGGCCAGCCGGCCCAGAGTGTGGGGGCGTCGTTCTCCGCCGAGAGCGGAGCGGCGAGCGTCAGCGTTCCGGCCGGCTCCGCCGGCCCTCTCCAGGCGGCGCCGACCGCCGCCGCGCCGCCGTCCCCGCTGCCCGCCGCTCCGGCGGCGCCGGCCGGACCGCCGGCGGGGTCGCATGTGCTCACCTCGCCGATCGTCGGCACCTTCTACCGCTCGTCGTCGCCCGACGCGCCGCCGTTCGTCGATATCGGCGCCCGGGTGAAGAAGGGGCAGGTGCTCTGCATCATCGAGGCGATGAAGCTGATGAACGAGATCGAGTCGGACGTCGACGGCACGATCGCCGAGATCTATCCGCAGAACGCGCAGGCGGTCGAGTTCGGCGAGCCGCTCTTCGCCATCAAGACCAGCTAGGCCGGGCGCCCAATGTTCAAGAAGATCCTGATCGCCAACCGGGGCGAGATCGCGCTCCGGATCATCCAGGCCTGCAAGGAGCTGGGGATCCAGACGGTCGCCGTCTACAGCACGGCCGACCGCGACAGCCTCCACGTCACCTACGCCGACGAGGACGTCTGCATCGGCCCGCCCCCCTCGAAGGGGAGCTACCTCAACATCTCGAGCATCATCTCGGCCGCCGAGATCACCGGCGCCGACGCCGTCCACCCGGGCTACGGGTTCCTCGCCGAGAACGCCCACTTCGCCGAGGTGCTCGACGAGTGCAAGATCGGCTGGATCGGGCCGCGCCCGGAGGTCATCCGCCTGATGGGCGACAAGGCCAAGGCGCGGCAGACGGCGCAGGCGGCGGGGGTGCCGGTGCTGCCCGGCAGCCAGGAGCCGCTGGAGGACGCCGAGCAGGCCATCGCTCTCGCGGCGGAGGTCGGCTATCCGGTGATCCTCAAGGCGTCGGCGGGGGGCGGCGGGCGCGGCATGCGGATCGTCCACTCCGAGGCCGAGCTCGCGCCGCAGCTCGCGGCGGCGCGCGAGGAGGCGGAGAAGGCGTTCGGCGACGGCTCGGTCTACTTCGAGAAGTACCTGATGGAGCCGCGCCACATCGAGTTCCAGGTCTTCGGCGACAAGCACGGCAAGGTGGTCCACCTGGGCGAGCGCGAGTGCTCGATCCAGCGCCGGCACCAGAAGCTGATCGAGGAGTCCCCCTCGCCGGCGCTCACCCCCGAGCTGCGGGCGGAGATGGGGGCGGCGGCGGTGCGGCTCTGCGAGACGGTCGGCTACGAGAACGCGGGGACCATCGAGTTCCTGCTCGACAGCGACGGCCGCTTCTACTTCATGGAGATGAACACCCGCATCCAGGTCGAGCATCCGGTCACCGAGATGGTGACCGGCATGGACCTGGTGAAGATGCAGATCGAGGTGGCGGCCGGCCGGCGGCTGGAGATCCCCAACGGCCTGAAGCCGCGCGGCCACTCCATCGAGTGCCGCGTCAACGCCGAGAACCCTAACACCTTCGCGCCCAGCCCCGGGCCGCTCAAGACCTTCCATCTCCCGGGCGGCCCCGGCACCCGCGTCGACACCCACGGCTACGAGGACTACGTCATCCCGCCGTACTACGACTCGCTGGTGGCCAAGCTGATCGTGCACGACCGCACTCGGGAGTACGCGATCGCGCGCATGCGCCGGGCGCTCGACTTCTTCGTGGTCGAGGGGATCCAGACCTCGATCCCGCTCCACAAGCGCATCCTCCGCGATCCCGACTTCATCGCCGGCCGCCTCTCGACGCGCTTCATGGAGCGCTTCCTGCAACGCGAGGCCCGCGTGGCGGCCGGCGAGAGCGAAGAGGCCGGCGACGGCAGCGTGCCTGGATGACCGGCGCCGTCTATGCCATCGCCGACGCCGGAGCGCTGGGCGCGCGGGAGCTCCCCGCGGCGGTGGCCGAGATGGCGTCGGCCGGCATCGGCTGGATCCAGGTGCGCGCCAAGGAGCTCTCCGGGAGCGGCTGGTACGATGTTCTCGCGGGGTGCTGCCGGGCGCTCGAGGGGAGCGGCGTCAGCCTCTGGGTGGACGATCGCGCCGACCTCGCGGCGCTCTTTCCCGTCGCCGGGCTCCACGTCGGGCAGCGGGACCTCCCCCCGGCGGCAGCCCGCCGCGTGGTGGGAGGCGGAGTGCGGATCGGTCTTTCGACCCATGACGAGGAGCAGCTCGCCGCCGCCGACGAGGACCCGGACGTCGACGTGATCGCCGTCGGCCCGGTCTTCCCGACCACCGGCAAGGTGCTGCCCGGCCCGGCCGTCGGCCTGGAATTCGTCCGCTGGGCGCGGCGGCGCACGCGCAAGCGGCTGGTCGCCATCGGCGGCATCGACGCCGGGAATCTGGCCGCGGTCCTGGCCGCGGGGGCGGATTCGGCCGCCATGATCGGCGCGGTCTGCAGAGGGGACATCCGCGCCAACTGCAACCGGTTGGTTACTGTCGCGGCCAGCGCTGCCGGCGCGGGGGAATGAGGATCTACCTGACCGGGTTCATGGGGTGCGGCAAGACCACGGTCGGCCGCCGCCTGGCCCAGCGTCTGGGAGTCGGGTTCGTCGATCTCGACGAGGAGATCGAGAGGAGGGCGGGGATGACGGTGCGCCAGATCTTCGAGCAGCAGGGGGAGCCGGTCTTCCGCCAGATGGAGGCCGAGGCCCTGCGAGGGTCTTTGGCCCTGCCGGACGTTGTGGTGGCATTGGGCGGCGGCACGACGGCGTTCGAGGCGAACGACGCGCTGATCCGCTCGAACGGCCTGTCGGTCTGGCTCAATCCCGCCTTCGCGACGATCTCGTCGCGGATCGGCGGGAGGGGCAAGGCCGACCGGCCGCTGTTCAAGGACGACGTCCAGGCCCTCGCGCTCTACCGCGAGCGGCTCCCGGCCTACCGCCGGGCGGACGTGACGATGGACGTGGCCTCGGATGAGGGACCGGAGGAGATCGCGGCGAGAATCGCCCTGCTGATCGGGAATCGATAGTGCGTTATCTGATCCTCTCGGACATGCACGCCAACTGGGACGCGTTTGAAACCGTCCTGCGGCGGGCCCGGCGCAAGCGCTTCGAAGCGGTGCTCGTGCTGGGCGACCTGGTCGGTTACGGGGGAGCCCCCAACCAGGTGGTGGACGCCGTGCGCCGTCTCGGTCCCCGGCTGTTCACGGTGCGCGGCAATCACGACAAGGTGGTGGCGGGCATCGATTCCGGCAGCAACTTCAACCAGACCGCCCTCACCGCGGCCCAGTGGACGACCGGGCGCCTGACCCCTGGCAACCTGCGCTACGTACGCGAGCTGCCGCAGGGGCCGATGATGGTGGAGGAGGGGGTCGCCATCTGCCACGGCTCGCCGCTCGACGAGGACACCTACGTCTTTTCTGACGTCGACGCCTGGGAGATCTTCTCCCGCTTCGACATGCCGGTGACCTTCTTCGGCCACACGCACATCCCGTCGCTGTTCTGGCTGGAAGGGCGCGTCCTGGGGGTGAAGGCGCTGCGCGGCACCTCGGGGCGGATCGCCCTCGCCCCCGGCGGGCGGTACCTCATCAATCCCGGCTCGATCGGCCAGCCCCGCGACCGCGATCCCCGCGCTTCCTACATGATCTACGACAGCGAGAGCCGGGTGGTGCGCTGGTACCGCATCCCCTACCCGATCGGCGAGGCCCAGACCCGCATCCGCAAGGCCGGCCTGCCCAACAGCCTGGCCGACCGGCTGGCGGTGGGGTCGTAGGGAAAGCGCCGAGAGCCCCTACCGGGGCTACAGCGGATCTACGCGCCTAGCCGGCGTCTCTTCCTCGATCGCTTCCAGCACCCGCATCTGCCGGTACCGCTGGATCATCGTCAGGACGCCGCCGATCAGCATGACGTAGAGGCCGCCCCAGACGAGCTGGATCAGCGGCTTGCGGGTGACGTCGATCGAGATCTTCGGCGCGTTGCCGATGCCGGTGGTCTCGAGCTGCACGGCGCCGGCGCCGGCGTTGATCCCGGAGACGAGGACGGCGCCGCCGCCGGGGAGTGCCAAGGGCGGAGATTCGACCGCGCCGCTGCCGGGGTTGAGCCGGTAGACCGGCGTCGCGTTGAAGGTCCGCCCCCCTTTCGTGACTGCCAGCTCGGCGCCGATGGTGACCTGCCGCCCCTGCTGCATCGCCACCAGGGCGTTGCCGTCCATGTTGAGGTTGAACTGGACGAAGCGCACCTCGACGTCGCCGATCTTTCCCGACTGCCCCTTGGTGAGCTGCAGCCGCGGCTGCCCGGGGTCGTACTCGATCGGCGAGACGTAGAGGTCCTGGAACGGCGAGCTCTTGATGTCCGGATTGACCATCATCTGGCGGGTGCGGTCGTTCATGAACATCTTCGGGTAGACCATGAACGGCTTGCCGCCGGCCCGCGACACCTGGATCTCCATGCGCTCCTTCTCGCGCTCGTGGCGCGGAATGAACCGCATGAAGGTGAGCTTCATGTCGTCCACCTGGCGGGGGACCCCCTGCGTCAGCGTCACCTTGGAGCTCTGGTCGTAGCCGGAGGAGGCGATGATGCCGAGCAGGATGACGCCGACCCCGACGTGGGTGAGATAGCCGCCCATCGCCTTCAGCCCGCCGGCCCGGAACTTCTCGACCGTCTTCTGGAAGTTGGTCGCCAGCGCCATCGCCGCGAGCAGGATGAAGGCCAGGTGGAAGGCGTCGCGGACCCGCCAGACCGCCGCCGTCACCGCCACCGCGACGCCGAACGCGACCGGCAGGGAGACCTTGCGCAGCAGCTCGCGCGGCGGCGTCCCCTTCCAGGTGAGGTAGGGGACGAAGGCGAGCAGGAGGGCGATGAGCATCGCGATCGGCAGGTTCACCTTGTTGTAGAAGCTGGGGCCGACCTGGCTCTGGCTCTCCATGAAGTGGGTGAGCAGCGGCGCCGAGGTGCCGGCGGTGATCACGAACGCCGCGAGCAGGATGGTGATCGTCCCGAGGATCAGGAACATGCCGCGCGACAGGAACGGGTCCTCGTTGGGCGCGGTCGGGATCTCCCGCCAGCGGGTGGCGATCAGGTAGATCCCGAGCAGCATGAAGCCGCCGAGCAGGAAGGTGAGCCAGCCGGAGATCCCGAGGTCGACGAAGCTGTGCACCGAGAAGTCCGCCAGCACGCCCGAGCGGGTGAGGAAGGTGCCGTAGAGGACCGCGATGTAGGTCAGGAAGGTGAAGATGTAGTTGGCCCGCCGGAAGCGCCCCTTGGTGCGCTCGAGGTAGAGGCCGTGAATCAGCACCGTGCCGAAGAGCCAGGGGATGAACGAGGCGTTCTCGACCGGGTCCCAGCCCCAGTAGCCGCCCCAGCCGAGGGTCTTGTAGGCCCAGTAGCCCCCCATCAGGATGGCGGTGCCGAGCACCAGGAAACCGCCGAGGGCCCACGGGAACGCCCGCGCCGCCCAGCCGTCGTACTTGCGCCGCCAGAGCGACGCCATCGCGAAGGCGAAGGGGATGGCGGTGGCGGCGTAGCCGATGAACATGATCGGCGGATGGATCACCATCCAGTTGTCCTGCAGCAGGGGGTTCAGGCCCTGGCCGTCGAGCGGGGTCTGCTTGAGCATCACGAACGGGTTCTCGCGCACCAGGATGAGGAGCAGGCCGAGCAGGGTCAGGGTGTAGATCCCCATCACCGCGGGCTCGGTGCGGCCGGTCGTCCGCCGCACCAGCAGGCCGAGCATCGTCCCCCAGAAGAGCCAGATCATGAAGCTCCCCTTCTGGCCGGCCCAGAAGGCGGCGAACTGGTAGTAGCCCGGCAGGTCCAGCCCGGAGTACTGGAAGACGTACTCGACCCGGAAGTCGCGCGTCATCAGCAGCAGCGACAGGACCATGGCGGCGAGCAGGATCGACAGCGCGAAGAAGCCGTAGGACCGCCGCGCGAAGGTGAGCGCGCTGGTGTCGCCGGCTTCGGCCGTCAAAGCCATCGCGTATCCCCACATCGTGGCGAGCGCGAAGAACAGGGCGGCCCAGATGGCGACCGCCCCGGGCAGGTAGAGATGGGAGAGGTATTCCACGCGTGCTCCTTGACTAGCTGTAGGTCTTCTCGACCTCGGCGCCCTGATATTTGCTGGGGCACTTCACCAGCAGTTTGTTGGCCTCGAACTCCTTGGCCCTCTCGTCATAGTTGCCGATGGCGACGATGCTGATGGCGTCCTCGAAGTTCGCCGGCTTCAGTCCCTTGTAGCGCACCCGCAGGGTCTGCCTGGTCTTCGGGTCCTGGAGGGTGAAGAAGAGCGATTCGCGGGCCGCCGCATAGGAGTAGCTCCCCTTCTCGAGCGCGCCGGCCACCTGCACCATGCGCCCCCCCTCGCGCGCCTTCTCATAGGAGACGTAGGGGGTCATCGAGTCCTTGAAGGTGGAGAAGGAGAACGCGGCGAAGGCGAGGAGCAGCAGAACGCCGAACAGGTACAGACGAGTCTTTTTCATCTTCATGGTTTCTTCTCCAGTTCGCGCAGCCGCGATCCCAGACGGAGCAGGTAGAGAAACAGCCCGGTCCAGATGATGAGATTGACGGCCACGACCCAACCGATCCCGCCGGTTACCATAGAGAACCTCTACTCATAGAGTGCTGATTTCCGCTCCGCGTGAGCCAGGAACCGGCACTTCAGATTGTGGATCCAGAAAAACAGCGCGGTGCAGCCACCCGAGCCGGCGAGCAGCACCTGCACCATGCGCGACTCCATCTCCACTTTCCCCTGGGCGTTGATCACCGACTGGGGGTGGAGGGAGAACATGATGCGCGGCATGATGAAGAACAGGAATGGCGCCACCACCAGCCCGAGCACGGCGTAGGCCGCCGAGAGGCGGGCGCGCTGGTCGCTGTCCTCGAGGCTCGAGCGCAGGGCGAGGTAGGCGCCGTAGAAGAGGAGGGCGACCACGATCGAGGTCTGCCGCGGGTCCCAGTTCCAGAAGGCGCCCCACATCACGCGCGCCCAGAGCGAGCCGGTGATGGTGGCGAGAACGCCGAAGACCAGCCCGAGCTCGACCGCCACGGCGGCCGCCCGGTCGTGGCGCGGCTGGCGTCCGAAGTAGAGGAAGCGCAGGCTCCAGACTCCCGCGGCGATGAACGCCACGAAGGAAACCCAGGCCATCGGCACGTGAAAGAAGAGGATGCGGCTCGACTGGCCGATGAACCCTTTGGCCAGCGGGGCGTAGAGGAACGCGCCCGCGATCACGGCCGAGATCCAGAGCCAGAGCAGCCATGCGAAGAGTTTTCTCATGGGTTCCATACCACCGGGAAGAGCATGAATCCGGCTACGGTGACCGAACCATCATACAGAAGTAGCTGCAACAGGGCCACGTCGGCGGGGTCCCCGGCGACGGCGTGGCGCGTCAGCTCGACGGCGATCAGCAGCAGCGGCAGGAGGACGGGGAAGGCGAGGACGGAGAACAGCGTCCCCTTGCTCCGCGCCTGGGCGATGATCGCCGCCACCAGGGTGCTGCCGGCGGCGAGGCCGTACCCGCCGGCGGCGAGCACGGCCGCCAGCAGGCCGGGGGATTTGACGTCGAGGCTGGTCATCGCCACGAACACCGGCGTGACCAGCGCCTCCAGGGCGAGCGTCAGGGTCATGCAGTAGAGCAGCTTGCCGCAGAACAGGGCGGACGGCGTGGCGGCGAGGCGCAGGGCGGTCGCCGTCTGCGTCTCCTCCTCCTGCACGAAGGCGCGGGGGAGCCCGGCGGCGGCGGAGAAGAGGAGGATCACCCAGAGCAGGACCGGCAGCACGGCCGTCCCCTGCGAGACCGACACCCCCAGCGGGCCGAGGCTCACGCTCACCACCACCAGGGTGGTGAAGGCGAACAGGCCGAGCGTGTTCAGGGCGTAGCGGGTGCGGAACTCGCACCGCCACTCCTTGGCGAACACCGCCAGCGCTTCAGCGGCCCAGGTCGAGGTGTCCTGCCACATGTCCGAACTCGAGGGGGGATGGGTTGGCGACCACGGCGAGGCCGCCGGCGGCCAGGTGCTCGGCGAGGATCTCGCGCGCGGCGCGCTCCCCCGGGGCGTCGAAGTTCTGGAACGGCTCGTCGAGGAGCAGGAGCCGGGGCGCGTGGAGCAGCGCCCACGCCCAGCGCAGGCGCTGCCGCATCCCCGAGGAGAGGGCGCCCGCCATGCGGTCGAGAGGGAGCTCCAGGCGGGCGAGCACGGCGAGCCCATGCTCCGGCGTGGTGCGCCGCAGCCGGGAGAAGAACTCCAGGTTCTCCCGGACGGTCAGCTCGGCGTAGAAGGCGAGGTCCGGCGTCACGACGCCGGCCAGCCGCCGCCGCCCGGCGGCGTCGAGGGGCTCTTCCCTTTCTTCTCGGTATTCGATGGTCCCCGCGTCAGGCGCCAGCAGGCCGGCGAGGCAGCGCAGCAGCGTGCTCTTGCCGGAGCCGTTGGGGCCGGTGACGAGCAGCATCTCGCCGGGGCCGACGGCGCCGGAGACGCCGGTCAGCACCGCCAGGCGGCCGAAGCGGCGGCGGACGTTTTCGAAGCGCAGGGAAGGCACGGGTGGACTATATCCTCAGGTGCTAGCATCGCCGGATCATGAAACGGACCCTCGGCCTGATCCCCCTCATCCTCCTGGTTACCGCCTGCGCTTCCGGCCCCCGCGCCAGGACGGCGCCGGACCTGCCGTCCGCCGGGGTGCCGAACCTGGAGGAGCGGGCGCTGCTGCTGCTCCTGGTGGACCGCCAGGCCTACGACGAGTTCGTCGTCCATCAGGCGTTGCGGGGGGATGCCTCGCTGCGCGAGGAGCTCGCGGTAGCCCTGGGGCGGATTCCGGACCGCCAGGGGCTCTCGGCGCTCCAGGGGCTGCTGGTCGACGACGAGCCGGCGGTGCGCCGGGCGGCCGCGTTCTCGATCGGCCTGCTGGGGGACCCGGAGGGGCAGCAGGCGCTGTTCGCCGCCGTCCGCGACAAGGATCGCGAGACCGGTGTGCTGGCCGTCGAGGCCCTGGGCCGGCTCGGCGGGCGAACGGTGGACGTGCTGGAGGCGCTCCTGCCGCTGCCCGAGGAGGAGCGCTGGGCGCGGCTGCTGCCGCATCTCTTCCGCTTCAAGGACGACACCGTGGTGTCGCTCGCCGAGCGCGGCCTCAAAACTCCGGACCCGGCGCTCCACGCCGCCGCCGCTTTCGCCCTGGCGCGCGAGCCCAAGGCGCAGGCCCTGCCCACGCTGCGCGCGCTGCTGGCCGATCCCGCGCCGCGGGTCCGCGCCTGGGCCGCCCGCGCCCTGGGGATCGTCGGCGGCGAGGAGGACCTCGCGGCGCTGCGCCCGCTCCTCGACGAGCCGGCCTCGGGCAATTCTGATCCCGGGCCGCTGATCCAGGCCCTGCGCTCCGCCCGGGCGCTCGCCGCCGGCAAGGCGAAGCCCATCCCCGGCTGGACTCCCCGGCTGCGGGCGCTCCTCGACGACCCCCGGCCCGGCGTGCGGGCGAGCGCCGTCGAGGCGGCCGGAGCCTGGGGATCGCCCGAGCTGAACGATGCGCTGGCGGCGCGGGTGGGCGCGGGGGATGCGGGGGAGCGGGGAACGGCCCTGGTGGCCCTGGCAACGGGCAAGGCTCCAGCGGCGCTGGCGCTGGTGACGGCCGCCGCGGCTGACAAGGACGATGCCCTGCGCACCCGCGCCGCCGAGGCCGCGGGAGCGCTCGGCCTGCCGGCGGCCGCGGCGGTGATCGAGCGGCTGGCCGGTGACCCCAGCCCGCGGGTGCGGGCCGCCGCGCTCTCGGCCTGGCTGACCGCCGACCCGAAGGCCACTGAGGTTGCCCGCAAGGCGCTGGCCGATCCCGATCCGACCGTGCGCGGTACCGCGCTCGACTGGCTGGCCGAGCATCCGGTGGTGCCGCTCGCCGACATCGGCGCCGCCCTGCCGGGGGTCTACCAGGAAGGAACGCAGGAAGAGGGGCTCGCCGCCGTCAAGGCCGTCGCCGCCCGCACCGAGGGAGAGCCGCTGGAGAGGGGGGAGGGCCTCGCCCTGCTCGAGCGGCTGTCCACCGGCGGGCCCTACGTGCTGCGGCGGGCGGCCGGGGAGAGCCTGGGCAAGCTCGGCGGCAAGGTCCCTGCCCTGGAGCCGGCGGAGAGGGTCAAGGACGTCGCCCTCTACCGCGAGATCGTCCAGCGCACGCGCTCGCCGCGGACGGTCGAGATCCGCACCCGGCGGGGGACGGTCACGGTGCGGCTCGCCTGCCCGCTGGCGCCGCTGACCTGCCTCAACTTCCTCAACCTCGCCGGCCAGGGATTCTTCGACGGCCTGAGCTTCCACCGGGTGGTCCCCGACTTCGTCGTCCAGGGGGGGGGCCCGAAGGGGGACGGCAGCGGCGGCCCGGGCTACGCCATCCGCGACGAGATCAACCGCCTGCGCTACAACCGCGGGGTGGTCGGTATGGCCCTGGCCGGCGCGGACACCGGCGGCAGCCAGTTCTTCATTACCCTCTCGCCGCAGCCCCACCTCGACGGCGGCTACACCGCCTTCGGCGAGGTGATCGCCGGCGCCGAGGTGCTGGACAGGATCCAACTCGGGGATCGGATCGAGAAGGTCGTGGAGGTGCGGTAAACTCGCGTGTCATGAACACCAGGAACCTGCCGCTCGCGCTGATCGCCGCCGCCGTCCTTGTCTCGATGGCCGGAATCACCGGAGTGTCCGCCGAGCCGCCGGCCCAGCCGGTGGCGAAGCCGGCCCCGGTCCAGGAGACCCCCGTGCTGGTCGGTCCCACCACCCGCGACAAGATCGAGGCCGCGCCGGAGTGGACGCTGGCCGAGGTCCAGGCCCGGCCGGAGGCCGACGCGTCGCGGGAGCTGGCGGAGGCCAGGCCGGGGGCCGAGGTGGTGGTGTTCCTCGGCACCTGGTGCGGCGACAGCCGGCGCGAGCTGCCGCGCCTGTGGAAGGCGATGGACTCCGGGAGCGGCGCGGTCAATTTCCAGATCCGCTACATCGGCGTCGACCGCGCGAAGAAAGAGCCCGCCGATCTGGTGAAGGAGTACAACGTCCTCTATCTGCCCACTTTCATCGTGCGCCGCGACGGCCGCGAGGTGGGGCGGATCGTCGAGACGTCGCCGCACGGCATCGAGAGGGATCTGCTGGCGCTGCTCACCGGCAAGGCGACGGGCGTTCTCACCACCCGGACGGATCTGGTGCCGGCCAGCCCCCCTCCGCCCCAGGGATGATCCCCTTCCTTCCTTCTTTCCAGCACCTCTGAAACCTTGGCTCTGGCCTTGCGTATCCACCCATGACGCGGGGAGCGGAGCAACCGACCGACGAGCAACTGGTTGCAGCGGTCCTCGGGGGCGATCAGGAACGTTTCGGCGACCTGATCGACCGCTACCAGGGCCGCCTCGTCAACTATCTGTTCCGGCTGCTCCGCAACGCGGACGACGCGCACGACCTCGCGCAGGAGGTGCTCGTCAAGGTGTACCAGGTCCTGGATCGGTACGACCCGCAGTACAAGTTCTCCACCTGGCTGTTTCGGGTGGCCCAGAACGCGGCGATCGACCAGATCCGGCGGCGGCGTCTCAAGGTGGTCTCGCTCCGTCAGGAAGATGACGAAGGGGAGAACCGGGATTGGGATCTGCCGTCTCCCGAGCGGGGACCGTACGGCGAGTTGCGCAACCGGGAGCGGGGGAGCGCGATCCAGGACGCGATCGACTCCCTGCCCTGGGAGTACCGGGAGCTGATCCTGCTGCGCCACTTCGGCGAGCTTCCTTACGAGGAGATCGCGAAGCTCAAGCAGATGCCCCTGGGCACGGTGAAGAACAAGCTCTTCCGGGGGCGGCAGATGTTGAAAGAGAAGCTGCAGGACTTCTTGAGCGACTGAGCTTGAGCGATTAAAGAGAATTGAGCGATTGCAGGTCCGGGGGACAGGTTATGAGCAGGCCCGATCACAGCACCTACCGTGAATGGTTGAATCTGGACGCCGACGGCGGTCTCGACAGCGGCGACCGGGCTCTCCTCGACGAGCACCTGGCCTCCTGCGCCGACTGCCGGCGCGAGCGGGAGGAGAGCCTCGCCCTCGACGGCCTGCTGCGCGGCTCGGCTCTGCCGGTGCGCCCCGACTTCCGCGTCGCGGTGATGTCGGCGCTGCCGACCGTCGGCTGGCAGGCCCGTTCCCCCCGCGCCTGGCGGTTCACGGCGGCGGTCATCGTGCTGCTGGGCGGCTTCGCGGCGGCTCTGCTGATCGCCGGCTCCGCTCCCGCCACCTCGGGGTTTGGCGCCCTGGCCGCGGTGGGCGGCATGCTGCAGGCCTCCATCCTGGCCGGCGCCGGCCTGCTCGGCGCCTCCTGGAAGGGGCTCGGGCTGGTCGTCGACCATGTGATCTCCTCGCCCGTGAGCCTCGGGGCGTTCGGCTTCCTGGTGCTCTGCCTCAACCTGCTCCTGGTCTCGCTGATCCGCCGCCGGCGGCCGGCCACGGCGCCTTCGAGGGCGGACCGGAAGAGGTAGGGGCGCGCCTGTGCGGGCGCCCCGCGGTTTCAACCCTTCCTCACGTAAGATCTCGTTGTGAAAGCTCTCCTGCCGCTGTTGCTGCTGGCCCTGGCCTCTCCGGCGCTGGCCGCCCCGAGCCCCGAGGCGGAGCCGGCGATGCGCCTGGAGGCGGGGAGCACCACCGGGCAGCAGCTCGTGGCGATCGGACGGGACATCAGCGTCGAGGGGGAGGCGCTCTCCGACGTCGCCGCCATGAACGGCTCGGTCGACGTCTCCGGACGGGTGGACGGCAGCGTGATCGTGCTGCGCGGCGACGCGCGGCTCGCCCCTACGGCGCGGGTGGGCGGCGACGTCTTCGTGGTCGGCGGCCGGATCCACGCCGCCCGGGGCGCCCAGACCGGTGGGCGCATGGTCTCCTACCCCAACGCTCCCAACGCCTGGCTGACCCTGCTCGAAGGTCCCTCGATCGGCCTCGGCTTCGCTTCCCGCCTGGTGCTGGGGGCTAAGCTGGCCCTGGTCGCCGCCTGGGCCCTGCTCCTCCTGCTGCTCTTCGCGGCCAGCGGCCGGCAGCTCATCGAGACCGCCGAGGGGGTCCGCCGCGAGCCCTTCCGCAGCTTCTTCGTCGGCCTGACGGGGATCGTCTGCCTGGTGCTGACCGCCCTCTTCTTCACCGCCTTCGCCCGCGGCATCCTCAGCGCCCCGTTCGTGGTGCTCATCGTGCTGCTGGGGATCGTGCTGAAGCTCTGGGGGACGGTGGCGGTTTTCTACGCGCTGGGCGACTGGCTCTCCCGCCGGGTCTTCCGCCGCCGCTTCCAGCCGCTCAACGCCGCCACCATCGGCCTGCTGGTGCTCGGCGCCGTCAAGTTCCTCCCCTGGCTGGGAGTCCTCGCCTGGTACGCCGTCACTTTCATCGGCGTCGGCGCCGCGCTGTCGACCAAGTTCGGGCGGCGCGAGCCCTGGTTCGAGATGGCGTAGTAGTCCGTGTTCCCCCCTGACGGCCGAGCCCTATTTCTGTTATTTTTGTCTCCAGTCATTTCTTTGTTGGAGATCTATCTATGCGTTCGGCCGTGAGCCGCGTGGCTCTTCTCCTGTTCGCGTCCGGATTCTGCGCCCTGGTCTACCAGACGGCGTGGCTCCGGATGTTCCGCCTGGTCTTCGGCGCCTCGACCGCGGCCTCGGCCGCGGTGCTGGCGATCTTCATGGCCGGGCTCGGCTTCGGCGGCCTGCTGCTGGGCCGGCGGGTCGACCGCCACCCCTCGCCGCTCTCCCTCTATGCCGGGCTGGAGGCGGGGATCGCGATCTCGGCCGGGCTCTCGCCACTGCTGCTGGCGGCCGTCGAGTGGCTCTACATCTCGATGGGCGGGAGCGCCCGGATGGGGCTTGCGGGGAGCAGCGCCGTGCGCCTGCTGCTCTCGCTGGTGGTCCTCGGGCTGCCCACCTTCCTGATGGGCGGCACCCTGCCGGCGGTGGCGCGGGCGGTGGAGAGGCGGGCCGACTCCGGCCGCCGGACGGTGGGCCTGCTCTATGCCGTCAACACCCTGGGCGCGGTGCTCGGAGCCCTGCTCACCACCTTCTTCGCCCTCGAGACGCTGGGGATCCGCAAGACGATCTGGATCGCGGCGCTGCTCAACCTCCTGGTGGTGCTCGCCGCCAAGAGCCTGGCCCGCGAACTGGGGACGGAGAGCGCGGACGCGGCGGCGGAGCCCGCCGCCGCCGAAGAAGCGCCAGAGGCGGAGGCGCGGCGGCCCGGCTGGCTGGTGCCCTTCGCGGCGGCGCTCGTCGGCTTCGCCTTCCTGCTGATGGAGCTCGTCTGGTACCGGATGCTCGGGCCGCTGCTCGGCGGCTCCTCCTACACCTTCGGGCTGATCCTCGCCATCGCCCTGCTGGGGATCGGCCTCGGGGGGCTGCTGTACGGGGCGGGGGCGAGCCAGCGCCGGCCGACGATGCTCTCCTTCGCCGCCACCTGCTCGCTCGAGGCGCTGCTGATCGCCCTCCCCTTCGCCACCGGCGACGGGGTGGCGGTACTCGCCGCGCTGCTGCACCCGCTGGCGAGCTCGGGCTTCCTGTCGCTGGTCGCGGGGTGGACGGTGGTGACGGTGCTGGTGGTGCTGCCGCCGGCGATCGTCGCCGGCTACCAGTTCCCCCTGCTGATCGCCCTCCTGGGCTCCGGCCGCCGCCGGATCGGCCGCGAGGTGGGGGTCGCCTACGCGGCCAACACCCTGGGGGCGATCCTCGGCTCGATCGCCGGCGGCTTCGGGCTGATCCCGCTGCTGACCGCCCAGGGCGTCTGGCGCCTGGTGACCCTCCTCCTCCTCGCCCTCGCCGCCGTGGCGGTCGTGGCCGGCCTGCGCGCCGGGGCGCCGCGGCGGGGGGTGTTCGTGCCGGTGGCGGCGGGGATCGTGGGGCTCCTGTTCTGCGCCGCGACCGGTCCCACCGCCTTCTGGCGGCACAGCCCGATCGGCGCCGGCCGGCTGAACATCGCCAACTGGAACGGGCCGAACGACATCCGGGACCAGATCGCCAGCGTGCGCGCGCGCACCGTCTGGCAGGCGGACGGCGTCGAGAGCAGCGTCGCGCTCAACCTCGGCGAGGAGTACGCCTTCATCGTCAACGGCAAGTCGGACGGCAGCGCCCTCGGCGACGCGCCGACCCAGGTGATGAGCGGCCTGGTCGGCTCCCTCGTCCACCCCAACCCGCGGCGAGTGCTGGTGATCGGCCTGGGCACCGGCAGCACGGCCGGCTGGCTCGCCAAGGTGCCCTCGGTGGAGCGGGTGGACGTGATCGAGCTGGAGCCGGCCATCGAGCACGTCGCCCAGGTCTGCTCCAAGGTCAACCAGGACGTGCTCCACAACCCCAAGGTCCACCTGGTGATCGGCGACGGGCGGGAGTTCCTGCTCACCACCGGCAACGACTACGACCTGATCTTCTCCGAGCCTTCGAACCCCTACCGGATCGGCGTCGCGAGCCTCTTCAGCCAGGATTTCTACCAGGCCGTGCGGCAGCGGCTGCGCCCCGGCGGGCTCCTGCTGCAATGGCTCCAGGGGTACGAGATCGACTCCCAGCTCGTGCGCACTGCCTATGCCACGCTCGGCTCCGTCTTCCCGGCCGTAGAGAGCTGGCAGGTGCACCGCGCCGACCTCCTGCTGATGGCGGGGCGCGAGCCGCTGGTGCACGACCTCGACCTCATCCGCGCGCGGGTAGGGCAGGAGCCCTATCGCACCGCCCTCACCCGCATCTGGGGGGTCGAGGGGATCGAGGGCTTCTACTCCGGCTACGTGGCCAACCCGGCCTTCGCCCGGGCGGTGGCCAAAGCCGAGGGGAAGGCGATCAACACCGACGACCACCCGATCCTCGAGTTCGGCTTCGCCAGGAACCTGGGGCGCTTCGGGCTGTTCCGGCTCCCCGATCTCTACGCTCTGGTCAAGGCCCGCGGCGAGGGGCGTCCGGCCATGCGGGGGGCGCCGCTCGACTGGTCGCGGGTCGCGGAGATGCGGGTGGCGCGCGGGTCCTACTGGGAGGACTTGGTCGACGATCCCGAGCCGCAGGGGGACCGCGCCGGGCGGCTGCGCGTCGCCGCCCGCCAGGCCTGGACCCGGAAATCCCTCCCGCGGGCCTGCGCGAGCTGGTCCGGGCAGCCGGAGCCGCCGCGGACGCACGCCGACCGGCTGATGGTCGCCGAGTGCATGGCCGACCGCCACGACCCCCACACCCCGGAGGCCGCGGCGCTGCTCGCCGCCGAGCAGCCGATCGAGACCGACCTCGTGATGGCGATCTGGCTCGCCGGCGTCGGCCGGACCGCCGAGGCGGCCGATCGCCTGATCGCCGCGCTCGCGGCCTACCGGACCGACCCCTGGGTCTACCGGCCGCTGATGCGGGAGACCATCCCGCTGGCCGTCCAACTGGCGACCCGGGACCACTCGCTCGCGCCCCGGCTCTATGCGGCATTCGGCCAGCCGTTCGCCATCGACATGTTCGAGCAGCAGCGGCAACTGTCCAGAATCTGGATCGCCCGCGCGGTCGGCGCGCGGAACCTGTGCGTCGAGGCGCTCGCTCCGCTGGAGCCGAACACCCCCTGGGAGGAGGCATTCCTCACCTACCGGTACCAGTGCTACCAGTCTCACCGGCATCCGCTGGCCGCCCAGGCGCGGCGGGACCTGGAGGCGTTCCTGGACGCCGCGCCGCCCAAGCTGGCGCAGGGGCTGATGCCGTAGGCGGCGTTTTTCCTCTCCCGCGAAGCGGGGGAGGAACCTGCTTCCATCGTCTCCTCCCTATCTCCTTGACCCCTCCCCCCCGATTTCATACGCTCGGGCCTCACCGCCGCAACGCGGCGGCATGGGAGGGGTTTAGTCGTTATGGAATCCATTCGAACAATCGGCGTTGTCGGCGCGGGCACGATGGGGCATGGGATCGCCCAGGTGGCCGCCCAGAACGGATATGACGTGGTGCTGGTGGACGCGGTGCCGGCGGCGCTCGAGCGCGGCCGCACCCAGATCGGCAAGGGGCTCGAGCGGCTGGTCGCCAAGGCGAAGCTCTCCGCCGAGGAGCGCGACCAGGCCCTCGGACGCCTGACCACCGCCGGCGACCTCGCGGCCCTCGCGCAGGCCGACCTCGTCGTCGAGGCGGTGGTCGAGCGCGAGGACATCAAGCGGACCGTGCTCTCCGAGCTCGACCGCCTCTGCGCGCCGGCCGCCATCCTCGCCACCAACACCAGCTCGATCTCGATCACCAAGCTCGCCGGCGCCACCTCGCGGCCGGAGAAGGTGATCGGCATGCACTTCATGAACCCGGTGCCGGTGATGCAGCTCGTCGAGGTCATCCGCGGCCTCGCCACCAGCCAGGAGACCTGGGAGGCCGTCGAGGCGGCGTCCCGCAAGATGGGCAAGACCCCGGTCGAGGTGCACGACGCCCCCGGCTTCGTCTCCAACCGGGTCTTGATGCCGATGATCAACGAGGCGATCTTCTGCCTCTACGAGGGGGTCGGGAAGGCGGAGGCCATCGACGAGGTTATGAAGCTCGGGATGAATCATCCGATGGGGCCGCTGGCGCTGGCCGACCTGATCGGCCTCGACGTCTGCCTCGACATCCTCAAGGTCCTCCAGCAGGGGTTCGGCGATCCCAAGTACCGCCCCTGCCCGCTGCTGGTCAAGATGGTCGACGCCGGCCGTCTGGGACGCAAGTCGGGCCAGGGCTTCTATTCGTACGAAGGAAGATAGAGAGAAGAATGTACTGCCAAGTCTGTGGCGCTCCGAACCGGGACGACCACGAATTCTGCGTCCGCTGCCACCAGAAGCTGCTGGTGCTCTCCGGCTCCCTGCGCGAGGAGGAGGAAGGGTACGAGGAGGGTGGCGAGGAGAGCTTCTCGTTCGACGAGCACCTGCTCGAGCGGATCTCGATCCTCGAAGAGGCGGTCAAGCGCACCGCCGAGACCGTCCGCCAGCTCCTCGGCGCCCTCCACAAGCAGGAGAAGAACACCCTTGTCAACCAGACCGGCCTCTCCGCCCTGCGCGAGCTGCTGGAGCAGAAGAAGTACATCGGCTGGGACGAGTGGAGCGAGCTCTGGGAGTCCAAGATGGACTACCAGCTCCTCGCCCTGGAGAAGCGGGAGCGCTTCCTGGCCACCAAGGAGCGCATCGCCGGTCTCTATCACGGCGACAAGCGGAAGCTCTTCCTCCAGCAACTGGAGGACGCCGAGTACGCCCTGTTCGCCTTCGACATCGAGCGGGCGGTGAGCGCCCTGGAGTCCGCCTACAAGCTCGACCGCGGCAACTACGAGCTCGCCTACTTCCTCGGCGAGACCCACTTCAACGAGGCCAACAGCGAGGCCGCGCTGACCTACTTCACCCGCGTCCTGGAGGTGAAGCCGGACCACTACGAGGGGCTCGTCTACAGCGGCGTTATCCACTACGAGCGCGGCGACCACGCCCGCGCCGAGGAGTACCTGAAGCGGGCGGTCGCCATCTACCCGGACAGCTTCCTGCCGCACTTCAGCCTCGGGGCGGTCTACGCCGGCAAGGGGGACCTCGCCAAGGCCGTCCTCTTCCTGGAGCGCGCGGTCGAGGTCGATCCGGTGCCGCAGGCACTGTTCCTGCTGGGGAGCTGCTTCTACGAGATGGGCAAGCTCTCGTCCGCCGTCCACTACCTCCAGGAGGCGGTGCGGCACGATCCGGCCTTTGAGGAGGCCCACCACCTGCTCGGGCTCGCCTATCTCGACCGCCACTGGACGCGCAAGGCGCTCGACTCCTTCCGCCAGGCGCAGCGGCTCAACCCGAAGCGGCTCCAGTACCAGGACTTGGTGAGCTACCTCTCCGGCCACAACGGCGCGCCACTGCCCGAGGTAGAGGGGGAGGCGGAGGTCTGGCTGCGCAAGGGGGAGGAGTACCGCTCCCGCGACAACCTGAAGCAGGCCCACTCCTGCTACCGCCGTGCGCTGGCGCTCGATCCGGACAACCCGACCCTGCTGATGTCCTACGCCCTCCTCTGCCTGAACATGAACCGCAGCCAGGAGATCGAGGCGGTGACCCGCAAGGTGCTCGACTTGAACCCCGGCGAGACGCTGAAGGCGACCGCCTACGCTGCCCTGATCGAGGCGATGCGCAGCCAGGGGAAGTTCCGCGAGGGGAACCGCATCGGCGAGCGGCTGCTCGACGAGGGGAGCTCGAACTTCACCAAGTCGATCGCCTACTACGAGATGGCCTACAACCTGGCGGAGATGGAGGAGGACCTCGACGAGGCCCTCGACTACGCCCGGCGGTCGGTGGAGCTGGCCCCCGACGAGATCAAGCAGTTCCCGCTCGCCGCCCTGGGCTGGGTGCACTACAAGCGGAAGGAGTTCGAAAAGGCGGTCGACTTCCTCTCGCGGTCGAGCGAGCTGGGGGATTCGCCCACCACGCTCACCCATCTCGGGATGGCTCTCCTGGCCTCGGGCGAGGAGGATCAGGCCCGCTCGGTGCTCGCGCACGCCCGGGCGCTCGGAGACCGGGGCGAGGCGCTGCAGGAGAAAATGATGGAGTGCATGAAGGATTCCGCGCGCCTGATCGAAAGGTCCCGGCGAAGCCCGAGGAAGTAGCGGTTTCCCGACCCGGGAATTGCGTCGCCGGACCCGCGAATTGCGGCATTGGACCCACGGGTCCGACTTTCCGACCCGCGGGTCGCTGGCTCCGACCCGGGAATTGCGGACCCTGACCCACGGGTTCAACTCTTCAGACCGCGGGTCGCGAACTCCGACCCACGGGTCCAACTCCTCAGACCGTGGGTCCAGCACTTCGACCCACGGGTCCGACTCTCCAATTCACGGGTCGCGCACCCCGACCCACGGGTCCAACAGCGCAATTCGCGGGTCCAACGGTCCGGTCAGTTCACCCAGGAGACCCGGCGCTTGTCGGGGACCCGCATCTTGAAGGTCCGGTCCTCGATGGTGCCGGAGACCATCACCACCGGCGGCTTCTCCTGGACGAGCTCGCTGCCGGTGATCGTGTAGCCCGAGATCTTGCGGTGGTTGATGTCGAACTCGTCGCGCCAGCCGTCGAAGGCGTCGTAGGCCTGCTCGAGCTCGCCGCGGTCCTGGATCACGATGAGGCCCGAGTCCCACTGGCAGATTGCGGTCTGGAGGGGGACGTCGTTGCCGTCGCCCCCCTTCTCCAGGTTGTCCAGGATCTGCTTGACCCGAGCCTCCGCCGCGTCCGTGGGGCTCCCCGAGACCAGGCGGTCCATCGACAGGCCGCCGCCACCATGGTTGCTCAGATAGTTCTTGCCGGCCCAGAAGATGGCGCCGGCCACGAGCAGAAAAACAATGAATCCACGCATCGATCCCTCCCTTGCCGTGGCGCTCCACGGCGGATCCCAGGTTCTTTCGGGTGAGCCCTGGTTTTTCTCAGAGTGGTGGGGGAAGGGAAAGCGTTTCACGCTCAAGCGCTCCAGCCATGTAGAATGTCGCCCCTTCGGGGCTTGACGCCCGGGGTCCTAAGACTGGAGAACGCGATGCGCTGGAGCCGCTACTACCTGTACACCACCCGCGAGGTGCCGAACGACGCCGAGGTGATCAGCCACCAGCTCATGGTGCGCACCGGCATGATCAAGAAGACTGCCGCGGGCATCTATACCTACCTGCCGTTCGGCTGGCGAAGCCTGCAGAAGTTCATGGCGATCGTGCGCCGCGAGATGAACGCGGCCGGCGCCATCGAGCTGTTCATGCCGGCGATCCAGCCGGCCGAGCTGTGGATCGAGTCCGGCCGCTGGGAGCGCTACGGCAAGGAGCTGCTGCGCATCAAGGACCGCCATGAGCGGGAGTTCGTCTTCGGCCCCACCCACGAGGAGGTCATCACCGACGCGGTGCGCCGGGACGTCAAGAGCTACAGGCAACTGCCGTTCAATCTCTACCAGATCCAGACCAAGTTCCGGGATGAGATCCGCCCCCGCTTCGGCCTGATGCGCGGGCGCGAGTTCCTGATGAAGGACGCCTATTCCTTCGACGCCACCGTCGAGGGGCTCGACACGTCCTACGAGGCGATGCGGGCGGCCTACTGCCGGATCTTCGAGGCGTGCGCCCTCGACTACACCATGGTCGAGGCCGATACCGGCTCGATCGGCGGCTCGGCCTCCCACGAGTTCATGGTGGTGGCCGAGACCGGCGAGAGCGCCGTCGTGCGCTGCCCCTCCTGCGGCTACGCCGCCAACGTCGAGCGCGCCGAGACCCGGCGGGTCGAGGAGGCCGGCGCGACCTTCGCGCAGCAGGAGATGCAGGAGGTGGCCACCCCCGGCAAGCACGCCGTCGAGGACGTCGCCCGCTTCCTCAAGGTGGCGCCGAAGCGGCTGGTCAAGACGCTGATCTACGAGACCGAGAAGGGGCTGGTGGCGGCGCTGGTCCGCGGCGACCGCGAGGTCAACGAGATCAAGCTCGCCAACCACTTCGACGTCCAGCACCTGACGCTCGCCAGCGAGGAGAGGGTGCGCCAGGCGACCGGCGCGCCGGTCGGTTTCGCCGGTCCGGTGGGGCTCAAGGACATCCCGGTCGTCGGCGACCTCGGCGTCCGCGGCATGACCAACTTCGTCACCGGCGCCAACAAGGGGGACGCCCACCTCACCAACGTCAACTGGGGGCGGGATGTCGACCTCTCCAACTGGACCGACCTGCTGCTGGTCTCGGGCGGCGACCCCTGCCCGCGCTGCGACGGCACGCTGGAGGCTTTCCGCGGCATCGAGGTCGGGCACATCTTCAAGCTCGGCACCAAGTACTCGGAGAAGCTCGGCTGCGTGTTCACCGACGAGGCGGGCGAGGAAAAACCGATGATCATGGGGTGCTACGGCGTCGGCATCGGCCGCACGGTGGCCGCCGCCATCGAGCAGAACCACGACAAGGACGGCATCATCTGGCCCCGCCCGCTGGCGCCGTTCGAGGTGCTGCTGATCGCCGTCAATCCCGAGGACGAGGCGGTCAAGCGCACCGCCGAGGAGATCTACGCCCAGCTCCAGGAGAAGGGGATCGACGTCCTCTTCGACGACCGCGACGAGCGCCCCGGCGTCAAGTTCAAGGACGCCGACCTGATCGGCGTCCCCGTCCGCGTCACCGTGGGCGCCAAGTCGCTCGCGGACGGCAAGGTCGAGGTGTCGCTGCGCCGCGACCGCGAGAAGCAGATGGTGGCGCCGGCGGAGGCGGTGGGGAAGGTGCTGGAGCTGCTGGCGGGGTAGGAGTCGTTTGACACCACCCCCTTCTTCGGGCTTCAATACGGCCACGACAAAGGGGGTGCGGCAGTATGGCCTTAGACGTCCTCAACCGGCGGTCCTTCGGAGAGACAGCGCGGAGGGATGCGTGGTGGGTGCAGCCGCTGGTGGTCTTCCTCGGGCTTTCCGCCTTCATCGTCTACTCCACCTGGGCGGCGTTCCAGGGCGCGCACTACCGCTTCGGCAACTATCTCTCCCCGTTCTACTCCCCCGAGGTCTTCGGCGATCCCGAGACCAGTTGGTTCGGCGGCAAGCCGGGGTGGTGGCCGGGGCTGATCCCGTGGTCGGCGGCGTTCTTCATCCTCTGGGCCCCCGGCGGCTTCCGCTTCACCTGTTATTACTACCGGGGCGCCTACTACAAGGCGTTCTGGGCCGACCCGCCGTCGTGCGCGGTGGGCGAGCCCCGCAAGCGCTATCTCGGGGAGCGCTCCTTCCCGCTGATCCTGCAGAACGTCCATCGCTACTTCCTCTATCTCGCCCTGTTCTTCCTGGTCTTCCTTGTCCACGACGTCTGGAAGGCCCTCTGGTTCACCGATCCCGCCACCGGCCAGACCTCCTTCGGGCTCGGGGTGGGCACGCTGGTGCTGGCCGCCAACGTGGCCCTGCTGAGCAGCTACACCTTCGGCTGCCATTCGCTCCGCCATCTGATCGGCGGCTACAGGGACCGGCTCTCGGGCTCGCCGGCCCGGCTCAAGGCCTACAAGTGCGTCGGCTGCTTCAACCGGCGCCACATGATGTTCGCCTGGATGAGCCTGTTCTCGGTGGGGTTCTCCGATCTCTACGTCCGCCTCTGCTCGATGGGGATCTGGACCGACTGGAGGATCTTCTAGGTGGCCGACTTTCCACGCTATCAGTATGACGTGCTGGTGATCGGCGCCGGCGGCGCCGGCCTGCGCGCCGCCATCGAGGCGGCGGCCACCGGCGCGAAGGTAGGGGTGGTCTCGAAATCGCTCCTCGGCAAGGCCCACACGGTGATGGCCGAGGGCGGCGTCGCCGCGGCCCTCGCCAACGTCGACGACCGGGACAACTGGCGGGTCCATTTCACGGACACCATGCGCGGCGGCCAGTACCTGAACCATCCGCGGATGGCCGAGATCCACGCCAAGGAAGCGCCGGAGCGGGTGCAGGAGCTGGAGACCTGGGGCGCGGTGTTCGACCGCACCAAGGACGGGCGCATCCTGCAGCGCAATTTCGGCGGCCACCGCTACCCCCGCCTCGCCCACGTGGGCGACCGCACCGGCCTCGAGATGATCCGCACCCTGCAGGACCACAGCATCCATCTGGGGATCGGGTTCCACATGGAGTGCACGGTCAACACCCTGCTCAAGGACGGCGGCCGCCTGGCTGGGGCCTTCGGCTATGAGCGGGAGCGCGGGCGCTGCGTGATCTGGGAGGCCAAGGCGGTGATCCTCGCCACCGGCGGCATCGGCCGCGCCTTCTCGGTGACCAGCAACAGTTGGGAGTACACCGGCGACGGCCACTCCCTGGCGTACGACGCCGGCGCCGATCTGATCGACATGGAGTTCGTCCAGTTCCACCCCACGGGGATGGTCTGGCCGCCCAGCGTGCGCGGCATCCTGGTGACCGAGGGGGTGCGCGGCGAGGGGGGCGTGCTGCGCAACAGCGAGGGGCGGCGCTTCATGTTCGACGACATCCCGCCGAACTACAAAGAGCAGACCGCCGACAGCGAGGAGGAGGGGTGGCGCTACTGCCAGGGGGACAAGAACGCCCGCCGCCCCCCGGAGCTGCTCACCCGCGATCACGTGGCGCGCTGCATCATGCGCGAGGTCAAGGAGGGGCGGGGAAGCCCGCACGGCGGGGTGTTCCTCGACATCTCCTGGATCAAGGAGCGGATCCCGGGCTCCGAGGAGTACATCAAGCGGAAGCTCCCCAGCATGTACCACCAGTTCAAGCAACTGGCGGACATCGACATCACCAAGGAGCCGATGGAGGTGGGGCCCACCACCCACTACATGATGGGGGGCGTGCGGGTCGACCCCGAGAGCCAGATGTCCACCGTGCCCGGCCTCTTCGCGGCCGGCGAGTGCGGCGCCGGGCTCCACGGCGCCAACCGCCTCGGCGGCAACTCGCTGTCGGACCTGCTGGTGTTCGGCAAGCGCGCCGGCGAGCACGCCGCGGCGTTCGCCCGCGAGCAGGGCGCCGGGCGCATCGACGAGGCCCAGGTGGAGACGGCGGCGAAGCAGCTCTTCGCCCCCTTCGAGCGCCATGGCGAGCCGGGGGCCGAGGCGCCGTACCAGGTCCAGCACGAGCTGCAGACGATGATGCAGAGCCTGGTCGGCATCGTCCGCACCGAGGCGGAGATGGAGCAGGCCCTGGAGGAGATCGGCCGCCTCCGCCAGCGGGCGGCGGCCATCGCCGTCGTCGGCAACCGCGAGTACAACCCGGGCTGGCACACGGCGCTCGACCTCCCCAACCTGCTCACTGTCTCCGAGGCGGTCACCCGGGCGGCCCTGGAACGCCGGGAGAGCCGGGGCGCCCAGTTCCGCGCCGACTATCCGGAGAAGGATCCGGTCTTCGGCGCGGTCAACATCGTGGTCCGCAAGGAGCCGGATGGCGGGATGCGGATCTCCCGCGTGCCGGTCGTGCCGGTCACCCCCGAGCTGAAAGCGATTATCGAGGAGATGAAGTGATGGCGCAGGCAACTTTCAGGATCTGGCGGGGGGACAGCGAGGGGGGCGCATTCAAGGACTACGCGACCGGGGTCTCGGAAGGGATGGTCGTGCTCGACGCGGTACACCAGATCCAGGCCGAGTCGGCTCCCGACCTCGCCGTCCGCTGGAACTGCAAGGCGGGCAAATGCGGCTCCTGCTCGGCGGAGATCAACGGCAAGCCGAAGCTGATGTGCATGACTCGCCTGAACGATCTGCCGCTCGAGGAGCCGGTCACCGTCGAGCCGATGAAGGCCTTCCCGATCCTCCGCGACCTGGTGACCAACGTCTCCTGGAACTTCGGGGCCAAGCAGAAGATCAGGAAGTTCACCCCCCGCCCGGCCGACGCGCCGGACGGCACCTGGCGCGCCCAGCAGGAGGACGTCGACCGGTCGCAGGAGTTCCGCAAGTGCATCGAGTGCTTCCTCTGCCAGGACGTCTGCCACGTGCTGCGGGAGCACCATCTGCACGACGAGTTCATCGGCCCCCGGCTGCTGGTTTATGCCGCAGCCCTGGAGATGAACCCCTTCGACGCCGGGGACCGGCTCGGCGACCTCAAGGACGCCCATGGCATCGGCTACTGCAACATCACCAAGTGCTGCACCAAGGTCTGCCCCGAGGGGATCACCATCACCGACAATGCCATCATCCCGCTGAAGGAACGGGTGGTTGACGAGTTCTACGACCCGCTGAAGAGGCTCCTCCGCGTCTTCCGGAAATGATTCTCAGCGAGAGCCAAAGGAGGCCGGCCCATGTACACCTTGAAGCCCCTTTCCCGTGAAGCCATCCCCGCGGCCCTGGAGAAAGCGCAGCGCTACCGCCTCCTCAACGAGGGGCTGGAGGCCGAGAGCATCTGCCGGGACATCCTGGCGGCGGAGCCCGGCAACCAGGAGGCGATCATCACGCTGGTGCTCGCCCTGTCCGACCAGCTCGAGGAGCGCGCCAACCCCTGCCTCGAGCAGGCGAAGCAGCTCCTCCCCCAGATCGCCGACGAGTACGGCCGGACCTATTACGCCGGCATCCTTTACGAGCGCCGGGCCAAGGCGCAGCTCAAGCGCGGCGGCCTGCATGCCGGCCATATCGCCCACGACTGGTTCAAGGAGGCGATGGCGCACTTCGAAAAGGCCGCCGAGGTCCGCCCCCCCGGCAACGACGGCGCCATCCTGCGCTGGAACACCTGCGCCCGCATCCTGATGGCGAACCCGCGCCTGGTGCCCGCGCCGGAAGAGACGTCGCGCTCCTGGCAGGAGTAGGGGGGGCCGCCCGGAGTGTGCCGGCCTGTGGTGCTAGCATTTTGCATGTGCTAGCATTCAGTCATGCCAGCAGTCCAGATCCGGGATGTATCCCCTGAAGTGATCGCGGCACTCAAGCGGAGGGCGGCCAGGCACGAGAGGTCGCTGGAAGGAGAGCTCCGGTATATTCTCGCTGTGATCGCCAGGGAAGAGCCCCCGCCGTCACCTCTTCGCCCAATGGAGCTGAAATTCTCGCAGGCTTCGCCGTCGACCGATTGGCGCCGCGAAGAGATCTATGGCGATGACGGACGATAAAGCGGTCCTCGTCGACACCAACGTCCTGCTCTCCGCAACCGCTCCTCTCCGCGCGCTTCACCGCGCGGCGTGGACGGTGCTCAACGACTGGCCGAGCCAGGGGGTCGTCCTGACGGTGAGCAGTCAGGTTCTGCGCGAGTATCTCGTCGTCGCCACCCGGCCGGTCGAGGTCAACGGTCTGGGCCTCGGCACAGGTGACGCCCTGACCAACGTGATGGCCTTCTGGGGGCGGATGAGGCTCCTCGTGGACAGCGAGCCCACTTGGGATCGCCTGCGTACCCTGGTTGCCACCTATGACTGCAAAGGCAAGCAGATTCACGATGCCAACGTGGTTGCGTCCGCGCTCGCCTCGGGAGTGGCAAGGCTGGTAACGGCCAACGTCGGAGATTTCATTCGTTTCACCGCGGAGCTCGAGCTGATTGATCTGACCGCGCTCTGAGACCCGCTCCTCCCGCCGCTGCGCCGGTGTACCATTGTCGTGGTACACTAGCCGCTCATGCCCCCTCTCCTCCGCATCGACCCCCGCGACGCCCGCCCGATCTGGCGGCAGATCGAGGAGGGGGTACAGCATCTGGTGGCGCGGGGCGCGCTGCCGGCGGGGGCGCTCGTCCCCTCGGTGCGGGACCTCGCCCGTGATCTGCAGGTCAATCCGGCCACGGTCTCCAAGGCCTACCAGCGGCTGACTGACGCGGGCGTGCTCGCCGTCCGGCGCGGCGAGGGGACGTTCGTCTCCGCGACGCCGCCGGCGGTGGAGGACACCCGCCGCAACGTCCGCCTGCTCGAGGAGGCGGTGCGCTATGCCAGCCTGGCCGTGACCCTGGGGGCGGACCGCGAGGAGACGCTTGCGACGCTCGACACCGCCTGGCGGAGCCTTACGGACGGCAACCCTGAAGGAGAAGCAGGATGAGCTCGATCTCCCTGGACGGCCTCACCGTCCGCTATGGCCAGCGGCTGGCCCTCGATCAGGTCTCGCTCGACGTTCCGGAAGGGTCGGTCTACGCCCTGCTCGGCAGGAACGGCGCCGGCAAGTCGTCGCTGGTCCGCTGCCTGCTGGGGGAGCAGAAGCCGGCGGCGGGCCGGGCCCTGCTGCTCGGCCGGGACGTCTGGCGGGAGCGGGCCTCCATCCTCGCTGAGGTCGGGGTGGTGCCCGAGGACCCGAACGCGCCGCCGGCGATGACGGCGCGCCAGCTCTCCCGCTTCTGCTCGCGGCTCTATCCGCGCTGGGACGCCGCCGGAGTGGAGGCGCGGCTCAAGCGGTTCGGGGTGCCGTCCGGCACTCCGTTCGGCAAACTCTCCAAGGGGCAGAAGGGGCAGGTCTCGCTGGCTCTCGCGCTGGCCAGCTCGCCGCGCCTGCTGGTGCTCGACGATCCCACGCTGGGGCTCGACGCGGTGGCGCGCAAGGCGGTCTTCGAGGAGCTGATCGGCGACCTCGCCGACCGCGGGACGACGGTGTTCATCACCACCCACGACCTCGCGGGGGTCGAGCGGATCGCCGACCGGGTGGGTATCCTGAACCAGGGGCGGCTCGTGCTCGACGAGGAGATGGAGGCGCTCAAGGCCCGGTTCCGCCGCATCAGCTTCCCGCGCTCGCGGGAGGCGGCGGTGGGGCGGCTCGCGGCGCTGGCGCCGGTCGCCGTCGCCTCCCGCGGCTGGGAGGTCGACGCGGTCGTCTCGCGCTACGACGCGGGGAGCCTGCCGGTCGAGGATGGCCCCGAGGTCACCTCGCTCACCCTGGAGGAGATCTTCATCGCCCTGACCGGCACCCCGGAGGAGGAAGGGCGATGAGGGGGTTCGCCGCGGTCTTCGGGCGGGAGGTCGCCGAGCGGCGCATGCTCGCGCTGCTGGCGTTCGGTCTGGGGCTCGTACCCCTGGCCGCGCCTTGGATGCCGGGGGTCGGGCGCGAGAACCCGGCGGAGCTGAGGAGCGCCCTGGCGCTAGTGCTCGGCCTGGGGCTCAGTGCGGTGACCGCGATCCTCCTCGGCGGCTCGGTGATCTCCCGCGATCTCGCCGAGCGGCGGCTCGGCTTCTACTTCTCGCGCCCCCTGGCCGGCTGGGAGATCTGGGCCGGCAAGCTGGCGGCCGCGGCGGCGCTGACCCTCGGCTCGGCGCTCCTCGTGCTGCTCCCGACGGCGCTGCTGAGCGGTGTGCCGGGGCCGCGGAGCCTCGGCCTGCCGATCGCGGCGACCCCTTGGGATTTCCTGGCGCTGGGGATCTGCCTGCTCGAGCTGATCCTGCTCAGCCATGCCGGCGGCGTCATCCTGCGCGCGCGGTCCGCCTGGGTGGCGCTCGACCTCGCCGGCGCCGGCGTCTTCGCGATCCTGGGCTGGGAAGCCTTCCGCCGCCTGCTCTTCACGGGAGCTTTCATTCCCGCCCAGTGGGTAGCCCAGGCCCTGGCGCTGCTGATGCTGGCCGGCCTGCTCGCCGCCGGAGCCGTCCAGGTGACCGGCGGCCGTACCGATCCACGCCGGGGGCACCGCGTCCTCTCGCTCACGCTCTGGGGGTTGCTGCTGGCGGGCGGTCTCGCCGCGCAGGGGTACGCCCGCTGGGTGCTCGCGGCGGCGCCGGAGGATCTGGGCCCCGTGCACCAGGTGAAAACCTCTCCCGGGTCGTGGATCGGGGTCTGCGGATGGAACCCGCGCCGCCGCTTCGAGCCCTGTTTCCTGGTGGACGTGCCCACCGGCCATTTCGTGCGCGCTCGGCCCGCACTGGACCGGGGAGAGGCCAGACTGTTCGCCAGGTTCTCCGACGACGGGCGTTGGGCGGTGTGGCTCGAGCCCGAGGAGGGCGCCGGCAAGGGGGGACCGTTGCAACTGAACCGGCTCGACCTCCAGAGTCCGGACGCCTTCCGTTTCCAGGCCAACATCTGGTACCCCAGTCCGCCGGCGTCCCTGGTCCTCTCGCCGGACGGCTCCCAGGTCGCGGCGATCCAGGAAGGGCGGATCGTGGTCGACGAGATCGCCACCGGGAACCGGCTCGCGGCGACGCCGAGCCCACGGTTTGACGAGCCCGCGAGCCTGGAGTTCGCGGGCCCTGGGCGGCTCCGAATCCTGGGGAATGACGTCGGGAGGGACCCTCGGGATCCGGTGGTTGCTTACAGCGTCTGGCAGATCTGGGAGATGGACGTCGCCAAGCGCAGTCTCCGGCGGACCGGAGGCTTCGAGGATCAGTTCGGAAGGGCGGAATGGAGCCCTGACAATTCGCGAATCGTCCTGTTCGATCCGCGGGAGAGAGTGATCGCGCTCCGCGACGGGTGGACGGGCCGGCCGTTCGCCGGGCGCGCCTGGGTGGGTGCCGCTCCGAGCGGCGTGGACTTCCTCTCCGACGGCCGGATCGCCGTGACCGCCTCCAGGGATGGGGGGACCGAGGTGCGGATCTTCTCGCCGGATCTGTCCACGGAGCTTCGCCGCCGCCGCGTCCCGGGGGAGAGTCGCTTGTGGCTTGCGAGTCAAGCCGCTCCGGACCTCCTGGTCCTCGAGCGCGAGCCTCTGGATGGGTCGAAGAGGGGGCGCCGGTCGCTGCTGCTCGACCTCGCCACGGGCTCCACGCTCGACCTCGGCGGGGATCTGCGGCCTCAGGGTGGGCGCCTGTTCCTCGACCGTGGCGGGCGGCTCCTCCAGCTCGATCCGGGAACGGCGAAGCTGCGTCCGGTGCTGGGGCGGGAGGCGGCGCGGTGAGGGGTTTCGCCGCCGTTCTCGGGCGCGAGCTCTTCGAGCGCCGCCTGCTCGCCGTGGTGGCCCTGTTCCTGGGATTGGCCGCGGTGGCGCTGCCGCTGATGCCCGGCTTCCGGCCGGGCGGAGTGGCGGTCGCCGACTTCCAGGGGGGGATGGCGTTCGGGTTCGCGCTGCTCCTCACCTTCTTCATGGCCCTGTTCCTGGGCGGCTCGATCATCGCCTCCGACCTCGCGGAGCGCCGGCTCGGCTTCTACTTCTCCCGTCCGCTCCCCGGCTTGGCCGTCTGGGCGGGCAAGATGGGAGCCGCCCTGGTGCTGATGCTCGGCTCCGGGCTCCTCGTCCTCCTTCCGGCCGTCCTGATGGGGGGCAACCTCAGCCTCGACGGCATCTGGGGCGTGGGGAACGTGATCAGCGTGAGCGGGACGTGGCTCCTCTTTACCTGGGGCGCCGGCCTCCTCTTCCTCCTCTTCGGCGCCCATGCCGCGAGCATCGTCCTGCGCTCCCGTTCCTCCTGGGCCGTGCTGGACCTGGTGGCTCTGGGGGCCGTGGCCGGCCTTTTCTGGACGATGGTGCGGCGAATGCTGCTCGAAGGGGTCCTCTTCCGGCTGAGTCTTGCGCGGCAGGAGGAACGGCTCGGCATCGTGGCCTGGATGGAGATGGGGTTCTTCGCCGCCGCCCTGCTCTCCCTGGTGGCCGCCAGCGCCCTGCAGGTGACGAGGGGGCGGACGGACCTGAGGCGGGCGCACCGGGTGCTCTCGGCGGGCCTGTGGGGGATATCGGGCCTCGCCGCGCTCGTCTTCACGGGCCTTGCCCTCTGGGTGCTGGCGGCGGGGCCCGACGACATGCGGGGAGTCCAGCGGGTCAGCGCCGGCCCGGCAGGCTCCTGGATCGCCTTCAGCGGACCCGCGGCGGGGCGTCCTGGCTACAGCCCCAGCTTCCTCTACGACGTGAGCTCCGGGCGCTCCGTTCGCGCCCGCTTCGGGCTGATCGGCTACGACCTCGGGGAGTCCGCGGTGCTCTTCTCGGCGGACGGCCGGCGAGCGGTCTGGATGGAGTACGACGGCATCCCTTTCCGGTCTCCCGTCGTGGTCTTCCGGCTGGACCTCGACCGCCCCGGCGCCCGTCCGGTCCGGACCTCCATCTCGTTCCCGCGCCCCCCCGGCAGCCTGGCCCTCTCGCCGGACGGCCGCCGGCTCGCCGCGCACCAGTCGCAATCCCGCATCACCGTCGACGATATCGACTCCGGCCGCCTGCTCGCCTCGGTGCCCTACACCAGCCTGCGCCCCTGGCTCGCATTCGCCGGCGGCGACCGCCTCCAGATCTACAACCTCCCGTTCTACCAGTGGTACGGCGAGAGGGGAATCAGCTACGCGTCGACCCGCAGCCGCGGCATCGCCGAGCTCGATCTGTCCTCGGCGCCGCCCAGGCTCGAGCCGACCGGCCAGATCCCCGGGGAGAAGGCGATCTTCGGCTGGAGCCTCTCACCCGGCGGTGACCGGGCGATCCTGCGGACGCGCGATCTCCTGCAGCTCTGCGACGCGCGGACGGGGGAGCCCCTGGCCGAGCTCGCCGACGGCAAGTCGCACGGCGCGTTCCTTGCGGACGGTCGGATCGCCGTCACCCGCACCCAGCCCGCCGTGGAGCTGCGGATCTTCTCTGCCGACGGGCGCTCCGAGCTGCGGCGTCTCCGCTTCACCGGCGTCAGGAACCTGGAAGTGGCGGATCAGCCCGCGCCCGGCCTCCTCCGGGTCGCCGGGCTGCGGACCGGCGCTCCGCGCCCCTCCTGGGAGGTCTGGCGGGTCGATCTGGAGACCGGCGGCGCCAAATCCCAGGGCGTGCGGCGGCTCGCGGAGCTGAAACCCCCGGTGATCGCCGGGCCCCGGTTTTCCCTGGAGGACAAGGACGGCGTGATCTGGTACGACCCCTGGAGCTCCCGGGGCCGGATCGTCCTCAAGGGCTCCTGAAGCTTCAGAGCACCCGCCGCACCAGCCGCCGCAGCCCTTCGGTCGCGAGACCGTAGACCAGGTGCGCGCCGAGGGCCCGCGCGTGAACCAGCGGCGGGTACTCCCAGGGCGGACCGGAGAGCCCGAGGGCCGGCACCGTGATCTCGTCCGCGGCCAGCCAGACCGCTGCCCCGAACGGCGCTCCCGCGCCTCGCGTCACCCCGGGAATAATCTCCGCCAGCGCCCCGTAGGCCGCCCCGGTCAGCGCGCCGAAGCCGTAGTGCAGGGCCGGGCCGGCGACCTCCTTCTCCCGCTTGCTGAGCCGATGATGGAAGAGGCCGCGGGAGAGCCTGGCGGCCGCCCTTACCGTCGCGTCCTCCCCCTGCCCGTTCCCCTCCGCGCTCTCCCGCGTGCCGCGCTTGGCGGAATGCTGGGGAGCGCGGGGTTCGTCCTGCTCATGATCCCCGGCGAGCTGGCCGGAGAGCTCCTGGAACAGGGTCATCACCCAGGTCGCGGCAAGCCCGGCGACCAGCCCGGCGGCGGCCCCCTTCCAGGCGTTGTCTTGTGGATCTCGCATCGATTCCCCTCCTGCAGTAAATGGAGCAAGCGACGTGCCGAAGTGGCCAATTATGGACAGGCAAAGACAGGGGCTGTTCCGCCCTCCGGCCGGCCAGCCCCTCTTTTTGATCAATGGGGAAGGGTCATGGAAGGCGCGTGAAATTCTGTGCGGCTCATTACCCGGAGCCTGGGAGCGGGGAGGGGTGAGGGCGGGCGCGAGGGTGCGAGGGCCGTTGCATGCAACGGTTCCAGGCTTCGGGCGTTTTTTCTTACAGGGTGTCCATTTGGCCCTGAGCCGGATCTCGCCGCTGGCACACGTCCACGAGGGGGACCGGCGGCGTAATCCCTTTGAATCGACCGGGTGAATCGATCGCGGCGGGTCCGGCACTGTTTTTGAATTGAGGAACCGGCTGGATAAGGAACCTATCCCCACCTTTCGGTGTCTAACTGAGGTGAGGACCTTTTCAGGCTACGGACGTTCAGGGAAGGGAGGCTGAAGATGCGACATCGATCGATGGACAATCCGATCCCGAGGAACCTGGGGCATGGCGCCTCCCGGCGGACGACCGTCGACGTGATCCTCGAGCATCTCCACGCCCCCCAAGCCGATGCCGAGCTGCGGAAAGTCTCGGAGATGCTGAGCCGGAAGCAGCGGCTTCAGGATCAGCCCTGGCGCCGCCCCCGCCGCACCGGCGCCGAGAGTGCCTCGACCATGGAGCTCATCCGCCGCTTCGAGGCTCGCCAGAAGGCGCACTGAGCCCCCCTCCCTTCGAGGAGCGGTTGCGCGGCGGTGGCCGCTCCTGTGTCAAGATCCCCCTCGTCATGCAGGACCCCCCGTTTTCCGTCACCCACGAGCTCGCGGGCTGGGATCTCTTCTGGGCTCGCCTGGAGACGATCCCCGGACGGGACGAGGCGCTGGCGGACCTGCGCCGGCGGGCCGGCGAGCGGGCCCGGGCCGGCTGGAACGGCGAGGGCCTCGCCGGCGATCCCACGGTGGCCGCCCTGCGGTCGCTGTTCCGGGCCGCCGGCTGCGATCCCACCCGCTACCGCCCCTCCTCGGAGGCCCTGATCCGCCGCCTGCTCAAGGGGGACGACCTGCCGGCGATCCACCCGCTGGTCGACCTCAACAACTGCCTCTCGGTAGCGCTCGCCGTCCCCTGCTGCATCGTCGCCGAGGGGAGCTTCACTCCGCCGGTGGTGCTGCGGGCGGGCCGGGCGGGCGAGAGCTACGAATCGCTGCGCGGCCCCTTCAACCTCGAAGGCAAGCCGCTGCTGGCCGACGCCGAGGGCCCCTTCGGCACCCCGATCACCGACAGCCAGCGGGTCAAGGTCACCGGCGACACCCGCGGCGCCTGGATAGTCGCCTATCTGCCGGCCGGGGTGGTCGCTCCGGAGGCGGCGGCGAAGGCGCTGGACGATCTGCTGGCCGGGGCCGCGGTCGCGACGGTGGCGGAGAACGGGGCTTCCCGGGGAGAAGCGCGATGAAGATCACCCATTTGTTCACCGATCTCGGCGGCGTGCTGCTGACCAACGGCTGGGACCGCGGGTTGCGCAAGCTCGTCGCCACCCAGTTCAACATCGACCCGGCCGCGATGGACGAGCGCCACCATCTGACCTACGACACCTACGAGGCCGGCAAGATCAGCCTCTCCGTCTACCTGAGCCGGGTCATCTTCTGGGAGCCGCGGGAGTTCACCGAGGAGGCTGTGGTGGACTTCATGCTGACGCAGGCGAAGTGCTTCCCGGAGATGATCGAGCTCTACAGGCGGATCAAAGAGCACAACGAGATCAAGATCGTCGTGGTGAGCAACGAGGGGCGGGAGCTGACGGCCGACCGCATCGAGCGGTTCAACCTCAAGGAGTTCGTCGACATCTTCGTGGTCTCCAGCTACGTCCACTTTCGCAAGCCGGACGAGGACATCTTCCGCATCGCCCTCGACGTCGCGCAGGCCGAGCCGGGCGAGGTGGTCTACGTCGACGACCGCCAGATGTTCGTCGAGGTGGCCTGCCGGCTGGGGATGCGGGAGGTCTGGCACCGGGATCTCGAGCGGACCCAGGCGGCGTTCGCGGAGCTGGGACTGAAGTTCTGACCTAGGAGGACGAGCGTGGGGACAAGGGCAACAAATCCGACGGCTTTCGTGATCTTCGGCGGCGGCGGCGACCTGGCATGGCGCAAGCTGATTCCGGCCCTCTACAACCTCTGGCTGGACAAGTCGCTCGCCGAGCCGTTCAAGGTCGTCGCGCTCGACATCAAGGAGATGGACCCCGCCGTCTACCTCCAGCACCTGCGCGAGGGGGTGGACCGCTTCAGCCGGCGGGGGAAGGCCGAGGAAGAGCCCTGGAAGACGTTCGCCGCCCATATCGAATACCAGCGGGCCGACTTCGCCGACGCCACGGCTTTCAAGACCCTGGCCGACAGCCTCGACGCCTTCGACGCCCAGGCGGGCAAGCCCGCGATCCGCGTCTTCTATCTCGCCACTCCCCCCTCGGTGATGCAGCTCATCGCCCAGCATCTCCACGACCACCGGTGCCTCTCCGACGTCCAGCGGTCGCGCCTGGTGTTCGAGAAGCCGTTCGGCCACGACCTCGACAGCGCCCGCGAGCTCAACGCCTTCCTTGCCGGGCTGTTCGAGGAGTCGCAGATCTTCCGCATCGACCACTACCTGGGCAAGGAGCCGGTGCAGAACATCCTCGCCTTCCGTTTCGCCAACTCGGTCTACGAGCCGCTCTGGAACCGGCGCTACATCGACTCCGTGCAGATCACTGTCGCCGAGGAGGAGGGGGTCGGCACCCGCGGCGGCTACTACGACCATGCCGGCGCCCTGCGCGACATGGTGCAGAACCACCTGACGCAGGTGCTCTGCCTGGTCGCCATGGAGCCCCCGGTGGCCTTCGAGGCGGACGAGCTGCGCAACAAGAAGGTGGACGTGCTGCGGGCCATCCGCCGCCTGAAGCCGGAGGACGTCCACCAGTTCGTCGAGCGCGGCCAGTACGGGCCGGGGCTGGTCCGCGGCGAGAAGGTGGCGGGCTACCGGAGCGAGCAGGGCATCGATCCCCACTCGACGACCGAAACCTTCGTCGCCCTCAAGCTGTTCGTGGACAACTGGCGCTGGCAGGACGTCCCCTTCTATCTGCGGACGGGCAAGCGGCTGCCGGTCCACGCCTCGCAGGTCTGCATCCAGTTCCGGCCGGTGCCGCACCAGGCCTTCCCGTCCTCGGCGATCGGCGAGATGGAGCCCAACCGGCTGCTGCTCTGCATCCAGCCGCAGGAGAGCATCGCCCTGCGCTTCCAGGCCAAGCGCCCGGGATCGAACATGCGCCTCGCCGCGGTGGAGACCTGCTTCAGCTACAAGGAAGCGTTCAAGATGCCGGAGCCCGAGGCCTACGAGACGCTGCTGCTCGACGTCATCAACGGCGACGCCTCGCAGTTCATGCGCCGCGATCAGGTGGAGGAAGCGTGGAAGATCGTCATGCCAATCCTCGAGTACTGGGAGGAGCAGGGGCACTCCGATCTGCCGATCTACCCCGCCGGCACCTGGGGCCCCGAGGCCGCCTACGTGCTCACCGCCCGGGACGGTGGGGTATGGGTGGAGCCGCGGTGCGAGGAGGGGGAGGAGGAGAAGGGGGAGAAAAAAGAATAGTTAGAGCCCCCTCCTGACCTCCCCCGTTCCGGGGGAGGAAAAAAGCTACCGTCCCACCGAAGCCATCATCGCCTCCGGGTAGCGCAGCCCCGCCGCGACCCCCTTCGGCGCTACCTCGTCGATCCTCCTCAGGTCTTCCGGAGTCAGCGTGACGTCCAGGGCTCCCACGTTCTCCTCCAGGTACTTGCGGCGCTTGGTGCCGGGGATGGGCACCAGGTCGTCCCCCTGCGCCAGCACCCAGGCGAGGGCGAGCTGCGCCGGCGTGCACCCCTTGGACCTCGCGATCTCGCAAATCCGCTCGACCAAGTCGAGGTTCTTCTGGAAGTTTTCCCCCTGAAAGCGCGGGGAGTGGCGGCGGTAGTCGTCCGTCTCCAGATCCTCGAAGCGCTTGATCTGGCCGGTGAGGAAGCCGCGGCCGAGCGGGCTGTAGGGGACGAAGCCGATCTCCAACTCGCGACAGGCGTCGAGGACGCCGTCCTCGGGGTCGCGGCTCCAGAGGGAGTACTCGCTCTGCAGCGCCGTGATGGGGTGGGTGGCGTGCGCCCGGCGCAGGGTCTCCGGACCCGCCTCCGAGAGGCCGAGGAAGCGCACTTTCCCCGCCTCGATCAGCCCGGCCATGGCGCCGACCGTCTCCTCGATCGGGGTATCGGGGTCCACCCGGTGGAGATAGTAGAGGTCGATCGTGTCCACCCCCAGGCGGCGCAGGCTCGCGTCGCAGGCGGAGCGCACGTAGTCCGGCTTGCCGCTGATTCCCCGGATCCGCGGGTTGACCGCATCGCGGACGATGCCGAACTTGGTGGCGAGCACCACGCGGTCCCGGCGGCCGCGATCAGCCCGCAGGAAGCGGCCGACCAGCTCCTCGTTGGTATGGGGGCCGTACATGTCGGCGGTGTCGTAGAACGTGATCCCCAGCTCCAGGGCCCGCTCCAGGGTGGCGAGCGACTCCGCGTCGTCCCGGCCGGCGTAGAACTCCGACATTCCCATGCAACCCAGCCCCAGCGCCGAGACGGCGGGCCCGTTCTTCCCCAGTTTGCGTTCTTTCATCGCGCGCCTCCTTTTACTTCTTTACTTCCTTCGCTTCCTTCTTCGGCTCCTGCGGCAGCGGCTTGCGGGGGAGGGGCTCGGGGCGCATGGCGGCGTTGTAGAGGAAGGCGGCCATGAGGACCGAGGCCTGCTCCATGTCCCGCGCCTGGACGTGATCGTAGGTGTCCAGGTCCGTGTGGTGGGTATGCGAGAAGTAGTCCATCTGGTCCTGGATGAACTGGAAGCCGGGCAGGCCCACGCCGTCGAACGACACGTGGTCGGTGCTGCCGGTATTGCGCAGGGTCACGGTGCCGGCCCCGAGGTCGACGAAGGGGGCCAGCCAGGCGGCGAAGATCGGCCGCACTCCGGCGTTCTCCTGCCCGTAGATGCCGCGGATCCGGCCACCTCCGTTGTCGAGATTGAAATAGGCCGAGAGCTTGGCGTGCTCGGGCTTGAGCTGGAGCGGCCAGGTCTCCTCCCGGTAGTACTCGGGGATGTCCTTCTGGGCCGTGTTCTCGGGACGGGACGCGAAGTGCTGGCGCACGTAGGCGATGGAGCCGAGCAGCCCCTGTTCCTCGCCGGTCCAGAGGGCGAAGCGGATCGTGCGCCGGGGCTTGACGCCGAGGGCCTTGAGGATGCGCGCCGCCTCCATCACCACCGCGCTGCCGGCGGCGTTGTCGGTGGCTCCGGTGCCGGTGTGCCAGGAATCGAGATGGGCGCCCGCCAGGACGATCTCGTCCCGCTTGTCGGAGCCGGCGATCTCGGCCACGGTGTTGTAGGCCTGGGGGTCTTCGTCATTGAAGCGGGAGGTGACGTCGATCGCGAGCTCCACGGGCTGGTCGTGCTCGAGCAGGCGGAGGATCTCGTTGTAGTGCTCGGCGGCCATCACCAGACCGGGGACGACGGCGGCCTTGCCGGGCTCCCAGCCACCACCTCCGGACACGCTCAGGATGCCCTCATTGCGCGAGCTCGCCTCGACCGTGGCCAGCACCTTTTCCCTGGCCGCGAACTCCTGGAGCGCCGCCCGCATCTTGAAGCGCTGGAGCGCGCCGGAGCGCCGGTTGGGATCCCGCGGCGCCCGGATCTCGAACCCCGCGATCCTCTCCAGGTTCTCGGCCGAGTAGCGCTCGGGTTGATCGGCGAAAGACTCCGGGTCCGGCGGCGCCGTCGTATCCACCGGCGGCTTGAACTCCCGGGCGTCGTCGAGCAGGAGGATCTTGCCGGCGACCTTGCCGCTGTAGGCCGCGAGCTCCTCGGGGGTCTCCGCTTTGACCCGCGTCACCGGGCCGCGCAAGGTTCCGCTCGTCCCCGGCGTCCAGGCCTTGGGCAGGGCGAGGAGGACGGCCGAGCGCGGGGAGACCATACGCACCTGGCAGGCGCTGAACGACCAGCCGCGGCCGAAGGGGTACCCCTCCAGGTGGGCGTTGACCAGACCCCAGCGCGTGAACTGATCGCGGGTCCACTCGTTCGCCTGTTTGGCCTGCGGCGAGCCAGTGAGCCGGGGGCCGATGACGTCGGTCAGATGGAACAGGGTGTCCATCACCTGCGAGTGGTGGAGGCCTTCGTCGCGGATGCGGGTCATCATCGAGAGATCCACCGGCTCTTCGGCGCGCAGGGGGAGCACGGAGAAGGCCAGGACGGCGAGAACGAGCGTACGCTTCATGAGAGCTCCTTGGCCAATACGGATGGGATTGGCCGGCGGGAAAGTCTACCTGATCCCTCCGGCTCCGGTCCTGCTAGGATTTCGTCCAACGGACCACGAGGAAAGACCATGAACCGACGCTCTACCTGTCTGGCCGGCCTCGCGCTGGCCGCCCTGCTGACCCTCCCGCTGGCCGCCGAAGGCACCCGGCGCCCCTTGAAGGTGGACGACATCTTCGCCCTGAAGACGGTCGGCGACCCCCAGATCAGCCCGGATGGGAGCTGGGTCGCCTACACCGTCCGGTGGCTGGATCCCAAGGAGGACTCCTCCGACACCGACATCTACATGGTCCCCTTCGCGGGCGGGACCCCCCTGCGGCTGACCTCCAGTCCGAAGGCGGAGAGCCATCCGCGCTTCAGTCCGGACGGCCGCTATCTCGCCTTCCTCTCGGGGCGGGAAGGGAAGAAGGCCCAGGTCTGGCTCCTCGACCGCCGCGGCGGCGAGGCCGTCAAGCTCACCGAGCTGAAATCCAGCGTCTCGGACTTCGCCTGGTCGCCGGACGGCAAGCGCCTCGCCCTGGTGGTGGGCGACATCGATCCCGACGACACGGACGACGAGGACAAGGCGGGTGGGGACCAGGAGAAGAAGCCGAAGACGCCGAAGCCGATCGTCATCAACCGCCTGCAGTTCCTGCGCGACGGCGACGGCTTCCTGCGCGACCTCCGCCAGCACCTCTACGTCTTCGACGTCGCCGGCAAGTCGAGCGTCCAGGTGACCTCCGGCCCCTATGACGACGCCGAGCCCGTCTGGTCCCCGGACAGCCGCTGGATCGCCTTCACCAGCAACCGCACCGCCGATCCGGACGCCAACGACAACAGCGACATCTTCATCGTCGAGGCCAAGGCGGGGCAGAAGCCGCGGGCCGTCACTACCGCGGCAGTGACCGACCGCGAGCCGGTGTTCAGCCCCGACGGCAAGTGGATCGCCTACATCGCCGGGGGCGATCCCAAGGACATCTGGTACGCCTCCAATCATGTGGCCGTGGTGCCCGTCGCCGGCGGCGAGCCCCGGGCGCTGACCGCGCAGCTCGATCGCAACGTCGAGAGCCCACGCTTCTCGCCGGACGGCAGGTTCGTCTACTTCGGCCTGGAGGAGGGGGGCAACGAGCATCTCGCCCGCGTTCCCGCCGCCGGCGGCGCGGTCGAGCGCGTGGTGGACGGCGAGCGCTCGCTCGGCGCCTTCGAGATCGGCCGCGACGGCAGGATCGTGGCGCTCGAGAGCACCCCGTGGCGCCCGTCCGAGGTCGCGGCCGTCGAGGGGGGCTCGCTACGGCACCTGACGAAGGAGAACGACGAGCTCCTCTCCGGGATCCGGCTGGGCGAGGTGAAGCGCTTCCAGGCCACCAGCGCGGACGGCACGAAGATCGACACCTTCCTCACCCTGCCGCCGGACGCGAAGCCCGGGGCGAGGCTGCCGACCATCCTGCGCATCCACGGCGGCCCTACCTCCCAGTTCAACACCGCGTTCAACACCGAGTGGCAGATGCTGGCCGCCCACGGCTACGCGGTGGTCGCCTGCAACCCGCGGGGCTCCACCGGCTACGGCGGCGCGTTCAGCCGGGCGATCTGGGCCGACTGGGGGAACAAGGACTACCAGGACGTGATGGCGGCCGTCGACGGCGCGATCGCGATGGGAGTGGCCGATCCCGACCGCCTGGGTGTGGGGGGGTGGAGCTACGGCGGCATCCTCACCGACCACGTGATCACCAAGACCGACCGTTTCAAGGCCGCGACCTCGGGCGCCAGCGAGGTCAACTATCTCGCCAACTACGGCACCGATCATTACCAGAAGGAATGGGAGGCCGAGCTGGGGCTGCCGTGGAAGAACCCCGAGGGGTGGATGCGGATCTCCCCCTTCTTCCAGATCGAGAAGGTCACCACCCCCACCCTCATCCTCGGCGGCGCGGACGACGTCAACGTGCCCCTGCTCAACGCCGAGCAGCTCTACCAGGCCCTGCGGCGGCTCGGCCGCGACACCGAGCTGGTGATCTACCCCGGCCAGAACCACGGCATCAACAAGCCGAGCTACCAGAAAGACCGCTACGAGCGGTATCTCGCGTGGTACGGCAAGTACCTCAAGGGGGAGAAGGGGAAGAAAGAAACGGCGAAGGCGCGGTGAACGTATAACGAGTAGTATTGAGGAAAGGCTCCTGGAGGTCTTCATGCTGACGATTGAAACTGTCGCGACGGTCACAGAAGAGGGGATGATCACCGCCAAGGTCCCTGCCTATGTCCCCCAAGGCGAGCATCGCGTCGTCATCGTGGTGGACGAGGCTCTGATGGCGCGGACCACGCCCAGGTTTCCCGACATGGCTGCCTTCCGCGAGAGTCTGGGAGCTTCTCCTCATCCCGGCAATACCGTCCTGGAGATGCGTGAGGACGAGCGTTCTTGATCTACGCGGATACCTCGCTGCTCCTCCCCGTCTATGTGCCGGAGGCGCGGAGTGAGGAGGCGAACCGGGCTCTGGCATCGGCTTCCCCTGTCGCCATCAGCGATTTGACCACTGGGAAGCCGCCGGACATCTGGCCTTCCGGTCTACGGTGATGTTGCGCACCCTGGATGCCCTCCATCTCGCGGTAGTGGCGGAACTGGGATCTTCCGTGGCGACCTTTGATACGCGCCTCGCGGAAGCGGCACAGGACCTCGGTTTCGAGGTGCTGCCTTGATCTGACCTACGGCGAGTTGCCGTGGGAAATGCGCCCCGCCGCCTCGCGGGTTCTGGGTTGTAGACGGGAACCCCCCGCCATCCAGGTTTGTGAGAGAGTCCCCTTAACGATGTACGACCAGTTCTACGGCTTTCAGCAGCCGCCGTTCAACATCACCCCCGATCCGCGGTTCCTGTTCTTCAGCGACCGTCACCGGGAGGCGTACAACCACATCCTGTTCGGCATCCGGGAGCGCAAGGGGTTCATCCAGATCACCGGCGAGGTCGGAGCCGGCAAGACCACCCTCTGCCGGGCTCTGCTCGAAGAGCTGGGACCCAACTACGTCACGGCGCTGATCCTCAATCCCTGCCTCAGCCCCACGCAGCTCCTGCGCACCATCCTCACCGAGCTGGGGCTCAAGCCGGAGAAGGCGGAGGACCGCGCGACCTGCCTGGAGATGCTCAACCACTTCCTCCTCGAACAGCTCGCCAAGGGCAATGACGTGGTGCTGCTGATCGACGAGGCGCAGGATCTGGACGCCGAGCTTCTCGAACAGATCCGCCTGCTCTCCAACCTGGAGACCGACCAGCGCAAGCTGTTGCAGATCGTCCTCGTCGGGCAGCCCGAGCTGCGGGACAAACTGAATGACCGCAGCCTGCGCCAGCTCCGGCAGCGGATCACCGTCCGCTATCATCTGACGCCGCTGTCGCGCCTGGAGGTCGAGCGCTACATCCATCATCGTTTGCAGGTGGTTGGCGCCAACGGGCGCCCGGCCTTCACCTCCTGGGCGATCCGCTCGGTCTTCCGCTATTCGGGCGGTATCCCGCGGCTGGTCAACGCGGTGTGCGACAAGGCGCTGCTCGCCGGTTTCGTGGACGGCACGGACCTGCTGACCTGGCGGCAGGTGCGGCGGGCGATCCGCGAGTTGGAAGGGAAGTTCACATGAGTCTGATCAGCGACGCGTTGAAGCGGGCCCGGCAGGAGGCCGCGCGCCAGGATTCCCTCCGGCAGGGCGTGCCGTACGCCATGGGAGTGGCCGACCCGCCGGTCCGCCGCACCCCCTGGATCTCGCTGCTGGCGGGATTGGGGGCTGGCTGTATCCTGGCGGCGGCGGTGTTCGCGCTCGCCTTCTTCGCCGGCTGGGGCCCCTCCCGCAAGCCCGCGGTGGAGACCCGGACGGCGGAGATCCCCGCGGCTGCCGCGCCGCAGTCTCCTTCCGCGGCCCCGGTAGCCGCTCCGGTCGTCGAGCCCGCCGCGCTTCCGATCGCGCCGCCCCAGGAGAAGACGGCCCCCGCGCCGCCGCCGAAGCCTGTCCCGGAGCCCCCGCGGGTGATCGAGGAGCGCCGTCCGACTCCGCAGATTGAAGTAACGCCGCCGGTCGTCCGCCGTCCCCCTCCGGAGACCGTGCCGGCAGCGCCCGCGCCGGCTCCCGCTCCAACCACCGAGGTGGAGCGTCCGGCCCCAGCGCCGGTCCCCGCCGCGCCCGCTGAAAATTCGGGTAGCCTGGTAGAAGGTCAGGTCTACACCGGGGAGGTACCCGTCCCCGGGGGAGGGAGCCTCAAGCTGAACGGCATCGTCTTCTCCCAGGACCACCCGATCGCCGTGCTCGACGGGCGGGTGATGGGGCCGGGCGAGAGCGTGCAAGGATTCACGGTCGTCGCGATCGAGTCCGGCCGCGTGAAGCTGCAAGGGCACGGCACGACGGTCTACCTTTCTCCGAAATAACTTTCCCCGCGGCCTGACGAGTGAAGACGGCGGTCCTGAACGTCAGGATGCGGCTTCGCGAAGAAAGACAGGGCATTCCGAACCAGGATGGCGGCTTGGACGGGAAGACAGCGCGTTTCTTCACGAAGATGGCGCCTCGGGAAGAAGGACAGAGGCGTGGAAGCTCCAATAACCGTCCGGACCGAAAGGCAGCCGCTCGGGAAGGCAAAAAACCGGCCGGGGAACTAAAAAAACGGTCGGGAATCGAAAAAAAGCGGCGGGGAAGCTAAAAAACCGGTCCGGAAACCAAAATGGCGGTCCGGACGGCGAAAAATGGGCCGGGACGGAAAGACGGCGGCTCAGCCGAGGATTTCGTCGACGGCGAAGCCCGTCTCAGGGAAAGCTTCGGGGTAGATCGTCTCTCCCCGCCGATAGGCGCGCACGTCCCGATATCCCTCGGGAGACGGCCGGCGGTGGACGAAGATGGTGTCGGAATTCAGATCGGCCAGCCACGCCTCAGGGATACCCGCCTCAGAGTAGAGAGGAAGCTTGGTATCGCGCTCATAGATGAGGTCGGAGTTCGAGACCTCGATTACGAGAAGGATGTCTGTGGGGATCGGCAGAACGGCCGAGTAAAGGTCGTCCCGGAATCGAAGAAGAGCAACGTCCGGCTGCGGCGCTGAGTTCTTCTCATTCCAAAGGATGGGACTCTGCACATCCACAATGGCGCCGGAGGTGAGCCGAAGGCAGAATTGACGATTCAGCCTCCTCACACACCCGGCGTGACGTGGCACGATAACTGGAGCATCACGGTCCCCGAACGGGGGCACTCTGAGGATCTCTCCGCGGATCAACTCCAGCCGTTCGTTCTCTGGAAAGATTCCGGCATCCACGATCCGGTGCCACTCGTCAATTGTGATGCGCCTTCGGTACAGATCCTCCATATTTACCCTCCTTGAGCAATGAACCTATGGCCCGAATCCACCCAAGCAGTATTTATTCCTTGGTCCGGAAACTCCTGTCAAGGCTGCAGGTCAGTTCTGAAGCTTCTGCCTAGGAATTTATTGACAGTCCATGCGTTCTATGCCGTATGATGTGCATCGATTTGCAGCGAGAGAACTGACCATGCCACCCGACCACGAGAACCGCGAAGCCCGCCAGCAGGAGATCCTGGCCATCCTCGACGCCCACCGGGTGACGAGCCAGGGGGATCTCGTGGAGCGGCTGCGCGCGCGGGGGGTCGCGGCCACCCAGTCGAGCGTCAGCCGCGACCTGCGGGACCTCGGGGTGGGGTGGATCGGCGGCCGCTACGCCCGGCCCGTGGAGCGGGAGGAGAACGATCCCGGGGTGGCGGAAATCGCCCGGTTCCTGCGCGGGGTGAAGCCCGCGGGGCCAAATCTCGCCGTCGTCTTCACCATGGCCGGGGCCGCCCAGGCCGTAGGGATCGCCATCGACCGGGCCGGCTGGCCCGAGCTGGTGGGGACCATGGCCGGCGACGACACCGTCTTCGCCGCCACCGTCTCCGCCGCCGACCAGAAGCGTTTCATCCGCAGGCTCGAAAGCTTCCTCAAGGAGGGCTGAACCATGCCCGATCCGATCGTGCTCGCCTTTTCAGGCGGGCTGGACACCTCTTTTTCCATCCCCTGGCTCGCCGAGACCCTCGGCCGGCCGGTGGTTACCGTGACGGTCGATACCGGCGGGCTCGACGCGGCCGCCGCCGAGGACCTCGCCCAGCGCTCGCGTGCCCTCGGGGCGGTGGACCACCTGCGGATCGATGCCCGGCAGGACTTCTTCGACCGGGTGCTGCGCTTCCTGATCCTCGGCAACGTGCGGCGCGGGCAGGTCTATCCGCTCTGCGTCGGGGCCGAGCGGGTGATCCAGGCCCAGGAGGTGGCGAAGGCTGCCGCCCGGTTCGGCTCGCGCACCATCGCCCACGGCTGCACGGCGGCGGGCAATGACCAGGTGCGCTTCGAGGTGGCCCTGCGCACGATCGATCCCGGCCTGGAGATCCTGGCGCCGGTGCGCGACGAGCCCCGGCCGCGGCCCGAGCAGGTGGCCTATCTGGAGGCGCGGGGGCTGCCGGTGCCGCCGTTCGGCGCCGCCTACTCGATCAACCGCGGGCTCTGGGGGGTGACGATCGGCGGCCAGGAGACGCTGGACACGGTCTCCTCGATTCCGGAGTCCGCCTGGGTGCTGACGCGGGGGGCCTTCGACGCGCCGCTCGCGCCGTCGCGCCACACGGTGGCTTTCGAAGCGGGCGTGCCATCCGCCTGGGACGGCGAGGCGCTCGGGCCGGTCGAGCTGATCGAGAAGATCGAGACGGCGGCGGCGGCCTACGGGATCGGCCGCGGGATCCATCTGGGCGAGACGATCCTCGGCATCAAGGGGCGGGTAGCCTTCGAGGCGCCGGCGGCCGAGGTGCTGCTCAACGCTCACCGGGAGTTGGAAAAGCTCGTTCTCACCGGCCGGCAGATCCGGGTCAAGGAGACGGTCTCGGGAGTCTACGGCGACCTGGTCCACGAGGGGCAGCATCTCGATCCGGTCTGCCGCGACATCGAGGCGCTCCTGCTCTCCTCCCAGCAGCGGGTCACCGGCGAGGTCCATCTCCTCTTCCGGCAGGGAGCTGTATTCGTCGAGGGGGTGGCGTCCCCGTTCTCGCTGCGGTCCGCCTCGCGCGGCATCTACGGCGAGGCGGCGGGGGAGTGGTCGGCCGCGGACGCCCGTGGCTTCTCGCGGATCGTGGCCCTGCCGGGGGAGCTGTACGCCCGGATGGCCCCCGACATGGCGGACGAAGGAGGCGCTTCATGAAGACCGTGCTGCTCGAAAAGATCGCCTCGGTCACCCGCGCCTGCGGCCTCAAGCGGGAGGTGCGGGTCAGCGCCGAGATTCCCTGCGAGGAGGGAGTAGTGGTGGCGGTGCGGGTGCGCAACGACAAGAGCACCTACAGCCAGCTCGAGCTGCCGAGCGGCCGCATGGCGCAGGTAAAGAAGGGGGACGTGATCGCCGGCGCCCTCGGCCACCGGCACGCCCTGTTCGGCTACTCCGGGCACCTGCCGGAGCGGCTGGCCCCCGGCGATACGGTCCACCTGCTGAACATCGGCGGGGTGATCGGGATCTGCGACTCGGTGAACCCGGACCTCGGTCCCCCTTTCGAGTGCGAGGTGCTCGGGGCGGTGCTCCACTTCCCCTACCTGGGGGAGCGGATCGGCGTCGCGGCGCGGATTGGGGGCGAGCCGCTTTCCCTGGAGGCCCCGATCGACTCGGCCGGCGTGCCGGTGATCGCGCTGGTCGGCTCGTGCATGAACTGCGGCAAGACCGCCGCCGCGTGCACCCTGGTGCGGCATCTCAGCCATGGCGGCCTGACGGTCGACGGCCTCAAGGCGACCGGCGTCTCGCTGCGGCGCGACGTGCTGGCAATGGAGGACGCCGGAGCGCGGGCGACGGCGATCTTCACCGATTTCGGGGTGGTCTCGACGACGCCGGCCAACGCGCCGGCGCTTACCCGGACGCTGGTGACTCGCCTCGCCGCCGGCCGGCCAGACGTCATCGTGGCCGAGCTGGGGGACGGGCTCCTGGGCGCCTACGGGGTGGCGGCGATCCTCGAGGACGAGCGGATCCGCGCCGCCTTCACCGCCGTCGTGCTGGCGGCGAACGATCCGGTGGCGGCCTGGGGCGGGGTGCGGATGCTGCGCGAGCAGTTCGGCATCGAGCCGGTGGCGGTGACCGGGCCGGCGACCGACAACGTGGCCGGGACGCGGATCATCGAGGAGGTGGTGGGCGTGCCGGCGATCAACGCCCGCACGGACGGCGAGCGTCTGGCGGCGCTGGTGCGGGGAAAACTGGGGATCGGCGTTCCTGTCGCCGAGGTGGTCGCGGGATGACGACTTTGCCAGATGCTGCGCCGGTGCCCGCGGTGGTGCTGGGGGGGACGGGCTACGTCGCCGGGGAGCTGCTGCGGCTCCTCGCCGGCCACCCGCGCCTCGATCTCGCGGCCGTGCTCTCGGACAGCCAGAGCGGTGGTGGGGTGGAGTCCGCCTTTCCGCACCTCGCGGGTTGCTACCCGGGGCTGGCGTTCTCGGGGCGCGAGGATCTGGCGCGGCTGGTGGGAGAGTCCCAGACGGTCGCCCTGCTCTGTGCCGCGCCCCACGGCGCCGCGGCGCCGCTGCTCGACGAGGCGCTGACCGCGGCCGGGCGGGCGGGGACCGAGTTGAAGGTGGTGGACGTCTCGGCGGATTTCCGCTTCGCGGACGGAGCGGCCTATGAGGCGGTCTATGGCCATGCGCACGGCGCCCCGGACCGGCTGGCCGAGTTTCAATGCGGGCTGCCGGAGCATCTGAAGGCGACGCCGGGGGGGCACGTCGGCCATCCCGGCTGCTTCGTCACGGCGACGCTGCTGGCGGTGGTGCCGCTGCTGAAGCTGGGGTTGGTGGAGCCGCGGCTCTCGGTGGTCGCCGTCACCGGCAGCACCGGCGCGGGGCGGACCCCCACGGCCACCACCCATCATCCGGCGCGGCGGAGCAACCTCTTCGCCTACAGCCCGCTGAAGCACCGGCACGAGCCGGAGATGCGGGCGCTGGCGGCGGCGGCCTCGGGGGTGGAGGCGGACATCTTCTTCACCCCGCAGTCGGGGCCGTTCGCGCGCGGGATCTACGCCACGCTCCAGGCGCGGCTGCTCCGCGGGATGGAGACGGAGGAGGTCCGCGAGGCCTTGGCCGGCTTCTACGCTGGGGCGCCGTTCGTGGACGTCCTGGCCGATCCGCCGCGCCTGCAGGACGTGGTCGGGACCAACCGCGCCCGGCTTTCGGTGGCTGTGTCGGGGGATCACCTGGTGGTCTTCTCGGCGATCGACAATCTGGTGAAGGGCGCCGCGGGGGGCGCGATCCAGTGGATGAACCGGCTGCTGGGGTTCCCGGAGACCGCGGGATTGACGGTGCCGGGGCTGGGGTGGTTATGAAAGGAGATGAAATGACCGAGACCGCCGTCGAAACCGTTCTCCAGGCCGAGCTGGACGAGGCCCGCTGGCTGCTGCCCGTCTACCCGCACACGCCGGTCGAGCCCGTGCGGGGCGAGGGGGCGATCGTCCATACCCGCGACGGCCGCGCGCTGATCGACTTCTACGGCGGTCACGCGGTCGCCCTGCTCGGCTACCGGCACCCCCGGGTGCTGGCGGCGCTGGGACATCAGGCGGAGGAGCTGTTCTTCCAGAGCAACTCGGTGCCGCTCTCCCTGCGCGCCCGGGCCGCCGGACGGCTGGTGCGCTTCGGTCCCGAGGGGCTGACGCGGGCCTTCCTGGTCAACAGCGGCGCCGAAGCCAACGAGAACGCCCTCCGCCTCGCCTTCCGCCATACCAGGCGGACCCGGATCGTGGCCCTGGAGGGGGCTTTCCACGGCCGCACCGCGGCGGCGGCCGCCATCACCTGGAAGTCGGAGCGCTGGTACGGCTTCCCGCGCGCGCCGTTCGACGTCACCTTCGTGCCGCGCGGGGATCTGGACGCCCTGGAGGCGGCTCTCGGGGAGGACGTGGCGGCGCTGATCGTGGAGCCGATCCAGGGGCAGGCCGGGGCGGTCGACCTCGGCGCCGCCTACCTCGCTGCGGCCCGCGAGCTGACGTCCCGCGCGGGCGCGCTGCTGATCTTCGACGAGGTGCAGTGCGGCATGGGGCGCACCGGCCACCCGTTCGCGGCGCAGGCGTACGGCGTTACCCCGGACCTCCTGACCACCGCCAAGGGGCTCGCCGCCGGTTTTCCGGCGGGGGCGGTGCTGGCGAGCGACGCGGTGGCTGCGGGGCTCCAGTACGGCGACCTCGGGAGCACCTTCGGCGGCGGTCCGCTCGCCTGCGCGCTGATCGAGGCGGTGATCGATACCATCGAGTCCGAGGGGCTGATGGCGCGGGTGCGATCGCTCTCGCGGGCGATCCGCGACACCTGCCGGGTGGGGCCGGTCGAGTCGATCCAGGGGGACGGCTTTCTGCTCGGCCTGCGCACCTCGCGGCCGGCGCGGGGTGTCGTCGACGAGCTGCTGGAGAAGGGGATTCTGGCCGGCACGAGCGGCGACCCCAACGTCGTCCGGCTGCTGCCGCCGCTGGTCCTGGAGGAATCCCACGTCGCGACGCTGGCGGCCGCGCTGGCGGAGATCCGCCCGTGAACGGATTCCTCGACCTCGCCGACCTCTCCCCCGGGGAGGTGTCGGAGCTGCTCGACCGCGCGGGCTGGCTGGAGCGCCATCCGGAGCCGGACGCGCTCCGGGGCAAGGTCCTGGCGCTCCTCTTCTTCAACCCGTCGCTGCGCACCCTCGCCTCGTTCCAGGCCGGGATGTCGAGGCTGGGCGGCAGCTCGTTCGTCATCTCGCCGGGGCAGGGGACCTGGGTCCTGGAGACCCGCGACGGGGTGGTGATGGACGGCGCCGCTGCCGAGCACGTGCGCGAGGCGATCCCGGTGCTGGCGGGCTATGGCGACGCGCTGGGCATCCGCTCCTTCGCGGGGGGCACGGATCTGGAAGCGGACCTGGCGGATGCGACCTTCCGCTCGATGGCGGCGGTCTGCCCGGTGCCGCTGATCAACCTGGAGTCGGCGATCAATCATCCGTGCCAGGCGCTGGCCGACTGGAAGACGATGGACGACCTCGACGTCCCGGCGCGCGGCGGCAAATTCGTCCTCTCCTGGGCCTGGCACCCGAAGCCGCTCCCCCTCGCGGTGCCGGCGGCGGCCGTCCACATGGCGGCCCTGCGGGGGATGGACGTCACCGTGCTGCGCCCCGACGGCTTCGCCCTCCCCGAGCCGGTGATGGCGAAGGCGCGGGCGGCGGCGGCGATCTCAGGGGGCTCGGTGCGCGAGACCACCGACCGCGGCGAGGCGCTCTCCGGGTCGCACGTGATCTACGCCAAGTCCTGGACCTCGCCGCGGCACTACGGCGACCCGCAAGCCGAGGCGGCCTTCCGCGCCGGGCTCCGCGACTGGTGCGTGGACGACGACTGGTTTTCGACCGCCGCGCCGGACTGCCGGTTGATGCACTGCCTGCCGGTACGGCGCAATGTGGTGGTGAAGGATTCGGTGCTGGATGGGCCACGCAGCGTCGTGGTCCACGAGGCGCAGAACCGCATGTGGGCGCAGATGGCGGTGCTCCACCGTCTGCTGCATGGAAAGTCATAGAAGGAGAAGAGCGATGAAAGACGTCGGCCAGCGGACCGCGGAAGCGACCGCCCTCAAGCACGCGGTCCCCTACATCCGGATCTTCAAGGGGAAGACCTTCGTCCTCAAGGCGGGGGGCGGCGCCCTGGAGCGCGAGTCGACCGCCCGCGACCTGATCGAGCAGATCGAGGTGCTCCATCAGGTGGGCATCCGCGTTGTGCTGGTCCACGGCGGCGGCACCCAGTCGACCGACCTTGCCCGGGAGCTGGGCGCCGAGACCCGCTTCGTCGAGGGGCGGCGGGTGACCGACGCCAAAGCCCTGGAGGTCGCCACCATGGTGCTCAATGGCACGGTGAACACGCACCTGCTCGCCGTCTGCCGGAGTGTCGGCCTGCCGGCGGTGGGAGTGTCGGGAGTCGACGCCGGCCTGATCCAGGCCCGCAAGCGCCCGCCGATGCGGGTGGGCGGCGAGATGGTCGACTATGGATTCGTGGGGGATGTCGCCGGCGTCGATCCCAAGGTGCTGACCGACCTGATGGACGCCGGCTACGTGCCGGTGGTCAGCCCGCTCTCGGCCGCCGAGGACGGCACGGTGCTCAACATCAACGCCGACACCATCGCCTCCGCCCTGGCAGTCGCCCTCCAGGCGGAGAAGCTCCTCTTCCTGACCGGCGCGCCGGGGATCCTCGAGCGCGCGGACGACCCCGGCTCGCTGGTCTCCTACACCGATCTCGCCGGCCTGCGCCGCCTCCGGGACGAAGGGGGGCTGGTGCGCGGCATGCTCCCCAAGACCTCGGCCATCGAGGCGGCGATCCAGGGGGGCGTGCGGCGGGTCCACATCCTCTCGCACGACCTGCCGGACGGCCTGTTGGCTGAGGTGTTCACCAACGAGGGGGTGGGGACGCTGGTGGTCGAGGACGTGCGGATCCTCTCCCCGGCCGAAGCCGCGGCGGGCACGGCCGCCACTCCTGTCCCGGTTCTTACCGGCGTGGGAGCGGTCTGATGCTGCCCGAGCGGGAGATCCTGGCGCTCCACCGGGCGATCACCGCGATCCGCTCGGTCTCGGGGGAAGAGGGGGAGCTCGCCAGCTTTCTGGGAGACCTGCTGCGGCGCAACGGCGTCGCCCTGACCAGGCTCGGCTCCAGCCTGCTCGCCACCGTGGGCGCCGGGCCGGTGCTGCTCTTCGACACCCATCTCGATACCGTGCCGCCGTCGCCAGGATGGACGCGCGACCCGTGGGACGTGCAGTCGGTCGACGGCCGCGTCTACGGTTTGGGATCGAACGACGCCAAGGCTTCAGTCGCCGCGATGACCGCCGCCTTCCTCGCCTTCCGCGAGGCCGAGCTGCCGTTCACCCTCGCCCTTGCCCTGGTCGAGGGGGAGGAGACCCGGGGGACCGGCACCGAGGCGGTGCTCGCCGAGCTGGCCCGCCGCGGCACGCCGCCGGAAGCGGCGGTGGTGGGGGAGCCCACCGGTCTCGACGTCGCGGTGGCTCAGAAGGGCTTGATGGTCCTCGAGCTGGTGGCCCGCGGGGAGTCCTGTCACGCCGCCCACGCGGCGTCCCTGGGCGCGGTGAACGCCGCCCGGCGGCTGGCGCACGACCTGGTCGCCCTCGAGCGGGTGGACTTCGGCCCACCCCACCCGCGCCTCGGCCGGGTCACCCTGGAGCCGACGGAGCTCCGCGCCGGCACGGCGCGCAACGTGGTGCCGGGGGAGGCCACGGCCGTGCTCGACGTGCGGACGACGCCGGGCCTCCACGGGCGCGAGCTGGTGGAACTGCTCGAGCTCGCCGTGGCGGGAGAGGTGCGGGTGCTCTCCGAGCGCCTGCGGCCGCGGGAGATCCCGGAGGCCTCGCCGCTCGTCGGGGCCGCCCGCGAGGCGCGGCCGGAGGCTCGCCTGTTCGGCTCGGCGACTCTCTCCGACCTCGTCTTCATGGAGGGGATCCCCGCCCTGAAGTGCGGTCCGGGGAAGACCGAGCGCTCCCATACGCCGGACGAGTACGTGCTGGAGAGCGAGATCCTGGAAGGGGCCCGCTTCTACACCCGCATGGTGCGCGCCTACGCCGAGCGGCTGGTGGAGAGCGCGGCGTGAGCCGGTTGTGGGACAAGGGGGAGCCGCTCGACGAGCGCGTGCTGCGCTACACCGCCGGCGAGGATCACGGCCTCGACGCTCGCCTCGTCCCCTATGACGCCCGGGCCTCGGTCGCCCACGCCGGCATGCTCCACGAGGCCGGCCTCCTCTCCGCGGAGGACCTCGCCGCCATTCGCGAGGGGCTGGAGGCGCTTACCGCGGAGCACGCGGCGGGGGAGTGGCGGATCGCCCTCGCGGACGAGGACGTCCATACCGCCCTCGAGACCCGGCTGACCGAGCGGGCGGGGGAGGCCGGGGCCCGCCTCCATCTTGGGCGCTCGCGCAACGATCAGGTCCTCGCCGCGCTCCGCCTCTACCTGCGGGACGCCGTCGCCGCCCTCGCCGCCGGCGCCCGCGAGGTGGCCGGCGCGCTGGACGAGCTGGGCGCGCGCGAGGCAGATACGGTCCTCCCCGGCTACACCCACCTCCAGCAGGCGATGCCGAGCTCCGTCCCGCTCTGGGCCGGCGGCTTCGCGGCCGAGCTGCGCGACGACGCCGAGGGGATCGAGGCCTGCGCGCGCCGGATCGAGAAGAACCCGCTGGGCTCGGCGGCGGGATATGGCGTGCCGCTGCTCCCGATCGACCGCGAGTCGACCCGCCGGAGCCTGGGGTTCGCGGCGGTCCACGAGCCGGTGACGGCGGTCCAGCTCTCGCGCGGCAAGGCCGAGGCCCAGGTGCTGTTCGAGATCGCCCTGCTGATGCAGGACCTGGGGCGGCTGGCCGCCGACCTCGTCCTCTTCGCCACCGCGGAGTTCGCCTTCGTCAGCCTGCCGGCGGCGATGACCACCGGCTCCTCGATCATGCCGCAGAAGCGCAACCCGGACGTCTTCGAGCTGGTGCGGGGGCGCTCCGCCACGGCGCAGGGATGTCTGCTCGAGGCGCTCGCCGTCCCCGCCAAGCTGACGTCCGGCTATCACCGCGACCTCCAGCTCCTCAAGGCGCCGCTGTTCCGGGGGATCGACTTGGCGGCGGAGACGCTCTCGATTCTCGCCGCCGCCCTTCCCGGGGTCCGTTTCCACTCCGAGCGCATCCGCCTCGACCTCGGGCTCCACGCCGCCGAAGAGGCCTACCGGCTGGTGCTGGACGAGGGCATCCCCTTCCGCGAGGCGTATCGCCGGGTGGGAAAACATTTCCGCAAGAGCGAATCTTAGATACTCTAACGGCTTGGAATCCCAAGAAGATCGCCGGGAAGAACGCTGGCTCGGCGCCCTCTTTCTCACGCTGGCCCTGCTCTATGTGATCCCGTTCTGGATCGTACGCTACCTCCCGACGGTGGATGGGCCGTGCCATACCTACAACGCCTGGATCCTCCGGCAGTACCACCACGTCCCGCTGCTCCGCCAGTACTACCAGATCAACGCCGAGCCCTACCCGAACTGGACCGGACACGGGATCATGGCCCTGCTGATGTTCGCCGTGCCGCCGCTGGTGGCGGAGAAGCTGCTGGTGAGCGGTTACGCGCTGACGCTGCTCGCGGGGGTCTGGTATCTCGCCGGAGCGGTGCGCCCCGGCGGCAGCCGCTGGCTTGCCTTCCTGGCCTTCCCGTTCGTCTTCAACTTCCTGTTCCAGTTCGGGTTCTACAACTTCTCGCTGAGCCTGGCGCTGTTCCCGTTCGTCCTCGGCTTCTGGTGGCGATACCGCGAGCGGCCGGCCGCTCGCCGCTACGTGATCGGGATCAACCTGCTGCTCTGGCTCTGCTACTTCTCGCACATCGTCTCCTTCGGGCTCGCGCTGCTGGCGATCGCCATCCTCTGGCTGGCGACGCTGCGCCGCGAGAGCTGGCGGCGGCACCTGCTGCACGTCGCGGTCCTCGCGCCCCAGGGGCTCCTGCCGATCTGGTACTTCAGCATGGAGGGGGGAAGCGCCGTCGCCTCCTTCTGGCCGTTTGGGCGCCTGCTGCGCTATTTCGTCAAGATCGGCGCGCTCCCCAGCTTCGGACCGCCGCAGGAGCTGCTGGGCGAGCTCCTGGCGCTGACGTTCCTCGTCCTCCTCTTCCTCACTCTCCGGCGGGAGGGGCTCCGGCGCCCGCTGGAAGGTGAGCGCGCCTTCCTGCTCCTCGCCGCGGTTTTCACGCTGCTCTACTTCGTCAGTCCGGACGGGATGTCGGGCGGGACGATGCTGAAGAACCGGCTCTGCCTCTACCCCTACCTGATCCTGATCCCGTGGCTCGCGCCCGGCTTCGGCCCCCGGGGGCGCCGCATCGGCGCCGCCGCGCTCGCCGTCGTCGCCCTGCTCAACCTCGGCTACGTGGCCCACTGGTACCGGCTGCTGAGCGGCGAGATGGAGGGGTACCTCGCCGGGCTCGATCCGGTCGAGCCGAACACCCGGGTCCTGCCGCTGCTCTTCACGCACCAGGGCCACGGCGCCAAGGTGGACGTGCTCGGCCATGCCATGGGCTACAAGGCGCTGGAGCGGGGGCTGATCGACTGGGACAACTACGAGGCGGCGTCGACGCACTTCCCGACGCAGTTCCGGGATCCATGGCCGCCGATCCCGGAGATCGAGGCGCGGCCCGGCACCCTGCGCACCAAGGAGTGGCGCCACCGCGCGGACTACATCTACACCTGGCGGATGCCGTCGGGGCACCCGTTCTCCGGCCGCCTGCGGCGGTTCTACGGCCGGGTCTCCGAGACGAACGGCGGCGTCCTCTGGCAGAAGAGATCCCAAGAATGACCGAGCCTCATCTCCGCCGCCTGTTCTTCGCGCTGGCGATCCTCTACGTGCTCCCCTTCTGGGTCGTCCGCCACGTCCCCACCACCGACGGCCCCAGCCACACCTACAACGCCTGGGTGCTCCGCCACTACGCCGACGTCGAGCGCTACCCCCTGTTCCAGCAGTACTACGAGATCAACCCCCGGCCCTACCCCAACTGGATCAGCCACGGGGCGATGGCGCTCCTGATGTTTGCCGTGCCGCCGGTCGCGGCGGAGAAGCTGCTGGTGAGCGCCTACGTGCTGACGTTCCTCGCCGGCGCCTGGTATCTCGCCGGCGCCGCGCGGCCGGGGGAGCGCTGGCTTGCCTTCCTGGCCTTCCCGTTCGCCTATCACCAGCTCTTCCAGTACGGCTTCTACAATTTTTCGATCAGCGTCGCCCTGTTCCTGATCATCCTCGGCTACTGGTGGCGGCACCGCGAGCGCCCCGGCCTCGCGTACGCCGTGGCGATCAACCTGCTGCTCTGGCTCTGCTATTTCTCGCACATCCTGTCCTTCGGGCTCGCCCTGATCGCGATCGCCGTCCTCTGGCTGGCGACGCTGCGGCGGGAGACCTGGAGGCGCCACCTGCTCCACGTCCCGATCCTGCTCCCCCAGATCGCGCTGCCGCTCTGGTTCCTCCTCAAGCAGGGCCATCAGGAGGTCCCGGCGGCCTGGCCCCTGGCTCAACTGGTGAGGTACTTCGTCTGCATCGAGGCGCTGTTCACTCTCGGCGAGGCGCAGCTCTGGTACGGCATAGCGCTCGCGGTCCTCTTCCTGGTGCTGCTCGTCCTCTCCTGCCGGCGTGGCCGGGGCGAGGAGAACGCGTTCCTGATCCTGGCCCTGCTCTTCACCGTGTTCTACTTCGTGAGCCCCGAGGGGATGGCCGGCGGCTGGCTGCTCAAGAACCGTCTCAGCCTCTACCCCTTCCTGGTGCTGATCCCCTGGCTCTCCCCGCGGCTGGGAAGGCGGGCGGAGACGATCGGCGCCGCCGCGCTGGCCTTGGCGGCGCTGGTGAACCTCGGCTACCTGGTCCACGGCTATCGCGAGCTCGGCGCGGCGGTGGACGATTATCTCGCCGGGCTCGCGCCGGTCACCCCGAACACCCGCATCCTGGCACTCACCTTCGCGCACACCGGGCCGACCGACGTCTTCTCCCATGCGATCGCCTACCCGGCGCTGGAGAAGGGGCTGATCGACTGGGACAACTACGAGGCCAAGGTGGCCTTCTTCCCGGTGCGGTTCCGTCGTTCGGTGGTCTTTCCCGACATCCCGGGCATCCTGTGGGATCCCGGCTCCTATCCCGTCCGGCGGAACCGCGAGGTGATCGACGCCCTCTATCTCTGGCGGATGCCGCGGGGGAACTCGCTCGGCCACCGCCTGCGGCGGTTCTATGCGCTGACCGAGGAAGAGGGCGAAGGCCAGTTGTTCGAGCGCGATCGACCGCTCCGTGATTGACTTCCCGGAATGCGCACGGTACCCTCCACTAGCTCAATTCGTTGTTGGATGCTGTTTTTTGCGGAGGCGGGCAGCGTAGAGCCCCGCCGCCGGATGGGACGATACTGACGCCGTGCTTCGGGTGCTGATTCTCGACGATGAGTCGATCGTGGTCGATACTCTGGCCGCCTGCCTTCGGCTGCCGGGCATCGAGCTGACCACCTGCATGGAAATCGAGGCCGCGGAGGCCCTGCTCCGCTGCTTCCGCTTCGATGTCGTGATCACCGATCTCTCGGTCTCGCAGCTCGGCGGGCTCGACGGCATGCGGCTGGTCCGTTTCGTCACCGCCAACTTCCCCGATACAGCGGTCTATGTGCTGAGCGGCTACGTCGATCAGGCGGTGCGCGGCCTGTGCTCCGTCCTCGGCGTCACCGCGGTGCTGGAGAAATCGGAGGGGCTGACGCGGCTGCGCGGCTACCTGCTCGACCGCCGCGCCGCGCAACTCGCCCCCGGCACCGTGCTGGAAGGGGAGGGGGAGGTCCAGCAGGTCGAGCTGCTCGAAGACTTCATGGCGGCCAACCCGATCCGCGCCGTGCTGCAGCCGGTGGTCAAGCTGCAGGACGGCTCGCCGCGGTTCGAGGTGTTCGGCGTCGAGAGCCTGGCGCGGGGGCCCAGCGGCTCGGTCCTCGGCAGCCCCGCGGTCTTCCTGGCCTACGCGGCGCAGAAAGAGCTCCTCTTCGAAGCCGACATGATCTGCATCCGCGCCGCGCTCACCGAGGTGGTCCACCTCGGCAACAGCGTGGTCGTCTTCCTCAACGTGCAGCCGCGGTCGCTCACCAACCCCGATTTCGCCGTGCGGCTCTGCGACGCCGTGCGCTCGGCGGGCATGGAGGAGAAGGAGATCGTCCTCGAGCTCACCGAGCAGCAGACGATCGTCAATCCCAGCGCTTTCGCGGCGACCCTGCAGCGGCTGCGCGAGCGCGGCTTCCGCATCGCGCTGGACGACTTCGGCGAAGGCTCCTCGAACCTCAATCTGTTCCAGGATCTGCATCCCGAATTTCTGAAGATCTCCGGCACGTTCTGCCGCGGGCTCGCGCACGACCCCTTCAAGCAGATCATCGTCCAGAGCACGGCCGAGATGGCGGCGCGAGCCGGCACCGCGACGGTGATGGAAGCGGTCGAGACGGCGGAGGATGCCGAGGTGCTCCGGTTGCTCGGCATCGACTACGCGCAGGGGTATTTCTTCCAGCGGCCGCTGCCGGGCCGCGAGCTCGCCCTGCTGTTGAAGGGCGGCTCTACCGCCGATGGCTCGGGTGTGCTCGAGCCGCTCGGCGTCACACCGTCGGCGGTCTGAGCCTCCGTTTTCCGAAAGATTCAGCAGGGCTGTCCCGCTATTCAGGATATCGAGCACTAGAGAAGCCGGACGTGCACGCTCCTGCGTTTCCGTCGTTTCTTTTTTTTGACTTTCCAATGGGGGGACTTTGACATGCCAGGGTGTCTCACCTGACGGTCCTGACGGGCCGTCGGTTCTGTAGTCGTTTTCTCGCATCAAAAAACTTTAACGGGAGGGCCACAGGTCCTCCATGGGGAGAGCTACGTCAATGAAGATCCATGATTTCTATTCGAAGCTTACGTCCGTCACCGAAGAGAGCGGCCTGTTCCAGGCGCTCCGCACCCTGAGCCAGTTCGAGGACCCGAAGCAAGTCCTCAACGCCGACGGCGAGGGCACGTTTGGCGAGTGGGCGGCTTGGCCGGGCATGGAGCAGGGCGCGGTCGCCCTCGCGGCCGCCTGATCGCTGGCTGTTTGATCACTCATTCCGTAGGTTGGCGCGGAATTTGCAAAAATTCTAAACGCTGACCTCTTGCAGTTCCAGGAGCCCCGGCGGGCACGAGCGCCCGCCGGGGCCCCGATCTGAAAGCTTTTCCGGAGCGGAGAGTTTCGCGATGCGATTCGAAGAATTGAAGGACCGGGTCCGCAACCTGCCGACCGTCTCCGCGTGGCCGCAGATGCTCGCGATGATCGAGCGTGTGGTCCATCGGGAGTCGATCTCCGTCTGGGAGCATCCGGTCTCCGCATGCCGGGCGGTGGGAGGGCGCGAGGAGGATGCTCTGCCTGCCGCGGGGGCCCTGTTCTGCTCGATGATCAGCATCCATCTGGTCGACGACATGCTCGACGACGAGCCGCTGGGGGATTTCCGCTATCTCGGAACGGGGCGGACCGCCAACCTGGCGCTGGCTTTCCAGGCCGCTGGGCATCGTCTGCTCGAGGAGGCCACGGCGCCGGCCGCGATCCGCGCCGCGCTGCAGTCGAGCTTCGCCCAGATGTCGATCGCCACCTGCATGGGCCAGGAGCTGGACGCGCGGGAGCTCGCCAGCGAGGAAGAGTACTGGCGGGTGGTGGGGACGAAGACGCCGCCGCTGTTCGGCGAGGCGCTTCGCATGGGCGCCCTGCTCGGCGGGGCGCCGGCGGAGGTCGCCGACGAGCTCGCGGGGATCGGTCACGTCCTCGGCCGCTTCATCCAGGTCAGCGACGACGTGACGGACGCCCTGGAGACGCCGGCGCGCGCCGACTGGAAGCGCCGTTCGAACTGCCTGCCGCTGCTCTTCGCGATGACCGCCGCGCACGCCGAGAGGGAGGCGTTCCTGGATCTGTCGGCGCGTACCGACGATCCGGAGGCGCTCGCGGCGGCACAGAAGATCCTGTTCCGCAGCGGCGCGATCAGCTACTGCACGCTCAAGCTGATCGAGTTCTCGCGGGAGGCGCAGACACGTGTCGCGCGGATTCCGCTCCGCGATTCCGGACCGATCGAGCATCTCCTCGAAGTGCATATGCGGCCGCTGCACCGGCTGCTCGAGAAAGTCGGGGTCCAGGACCCCGTGGCATTGACGATCCGTTGAGGAATATGGTTGAAGGATGAGGAGTTTTGCCTCATAGTCTTACCTTAATTGAAAACTGTCCGGCTCCCTGGCTGGAGGACCGAGGTTCTCGAGATGCTCACGTCCTGGCGGGTTACGCTGAGCATGATGGTGGTGGAATCCAAGCGGCGGACCGTGCCGGTCGAGAATCTCCCTGCGAACTCGTTTTCCCCTTCCCGACAGTCCCGCGGTCTTTCCCTCCCGGCGCGCGGGCCCCCTCCTCTCCTCTCCCGTCCCGTTCATCGACACCTTCAGCACCTTATAGATATAGGAGGGATAAATTATGTTAATGCAAGAGTTCGTGTCCCGTTTTTCATCCAAGGATGATGGCAGCTTCCTGTTCGAGATCCTGCGCCGGGTCGGCCGGCTCGACCCGCTCGCGCTGACGGGCGATGCGGAACCGTTTGTCTGGGCCGAATGGGCTCCTACCGACCCTTCCATTCCGCCGAGCCTTGGAGTTGCACGAGCCTAGCGCGCGCCAGCGCCCGCGGGGCCCTCCGTGTCTGTCGTCCGAGAGGGCCCGCGGGCGTTGCCGCCCGCCGGGTGTGGACCGGGCGCGGTAAAGCCTGCTATAAAGGCTCTCGCCTCTTCAGTTTTGCAGTGACGATATGGACACCCGGCACGCTTCCTCCTGGAAGACCGTGGACCTCCTCCTGGTCCTCGCCTCGCTGTTTGTCCTTTTCCCCTGCCTGTACTACCCCTACGCCGCCCAATCTCCTGAGCTCGGTTTCACCCTCAGCCCCTCGGACTGGAAGGTGGTCAGCTCATCTCCGTGCCTGCGCTCTCCGGACGCCTGCCTCCTGGTCGGAGACCAGATCCTCGAAATCGAGAAGACCAGTTTCGAAGAGTTCTCGCACGACCGCCGGATCTCGGTCGCGCGCCTGTTCGGTGCCGACGGCGTCGCGCGCATCCGCCTGATCCGGGAGGGCCAGACGCTGGTGCGCGACGTGAGGGTTCGTTCCCCGCACGTGGACAGGCCCCAGGTGCTCCTCTCCACCATCGCGCCGCTCATCTTCTGGCTGATGGGGACCGTGGTCATCATCTTCCTGCGACCGCGCGACGAGCGCTGGCTGGTCCTGGTGCTCTTCAGCTACTCGATCGCGCTCTGGATCGCCGCGGGGATCGGCCAGCGGGCGGGCTGGGCCGCCCTCGTCTTCCATGCCGTCATCTGGTTCTTCCTGCCGCTCACCGTCCATCTCCACACCATCCTGCCCAGCGAGATCTTCGGACGGCGGCGGCGGCGGACCCTGCAGATCTCCCTCTACACCGTGTCCGCGGTCCTGGCGGTCCTCGACGCGCTATACCTGCTGGAGGGTTTCGCCTACTCGTTCGTCTGGTACACGCTGGCGGCGATCCTGTTCTCGCTGGCTCTGCTCTGTCTCCGGCTCGTCCTGCCCTCCGAGCCCGCCACGCGGGTCGCCGTCCGCATCATGCTGTTCGGCGTCACGCTCGGGCTGGTCCCCTTCGTGGCGTTCCACGGCCTGCTCCTCGTCTGGTTCAAGCACATGTCCATGGCGGGGCGCGGCCTGTACCAGTTCGCCCCCTACATGGTCGGCATCGCGCTGGTGACGATGCCGATCCTGCCGATGGGCTACATCTACGCGATCTACAAGCATCATCTGGGCGCCCTGGAGTTCCGGGCCAACCGCCTGCTCGGCATCTACACCTTCTCGGCGCTGCTGTTCGCGTCGTACACGCTGACCTTCTTCGCTCTCAGCAGCCACCTGCAGGCCGACAACGGGCTCTATCTGGCCATCCTCCTCCTGGTCTCCCTGCTCTACATGGCGGCGGTGCCGGTGCTGCGCGACCGCTTCCAGGCGCTGGTCGACCGCTACGTCTTCGGCATCAAGCATTCGGCGGACGAGGTCATCGGCATCGTCTCGGCGCGCATCCCCACGGCCTTCGACCGCCAGGTCCTGGGGCGGGTGGTCGCCGAGGAGATCCTGCCGACCCTGCTGATCCGCCAGTCGGCGCTCTACCTGTTCGGGGAAGGGCGTCAGGAGACCCTCTACGAGCAGGCCGTCCCGGCCGGCGCGCCGGAGCCGGTGGAGGAGGATCTGCGGGCGATGCTCGCCCAGAGCGGCAGATATCTGCCGTCGGGACCCGGCGACCCCGCGCTCTCCTGGGTGCGGCTGCTGATCCCCCTCCTGCTCCAGGGGCAGACCCTGGGGATCTGGCTGATCGGCCGGCGCGACCCGGACGACTACTATCCGGCCAGCGACATCCACCTGCTGTCGACGGTCGCCAACCAGATCGCTCCGATGGCAGAGAACGTCCGTCTCTACGAGAAGGCGCAGCAGGAGATCGCCCAGCGCAAGGCGGCCGAGGAGGAGATCCGGCGCAGCGAGGAGCGCTTCCGCACCCTGTTCGAGGCCACGCTCGAGGGGATCGCCATCGTGCGCAACGGCGTGATCCTGGAGGTCAACCACGCCCTGCTGGCCATCTTCGGCGCCGCGCCGGACGAGATCCTCGGCCGCCGGTTCGCCGACCTCACCGCCGGTGAGGTGGATCTCGCGGGGGTGCCGCGGGAGAGCATCGGCTTCAAGCAGGACGGCTCGACGGTGGATATCGAGATCGCGGGCAAGCGCTATGTCTTCCAGGGCGAGGAGGTCTCGGTGGTCGCCATCCGCGACATCGCCCAGCGCAAGAGCGACGAGGCCGAGAACAAGCTGCTCCAGCGCCAGCTCCTGCATTCGCAGAAGATGGAGGCCATCGGCCGCCTCTCGGCCGGCGTCGCCCACGACTTCAACAACTGCCTGCTCGCCATCTTCGGCTATAGCGACCTGCTGCTCGAGCGTTACCAGGACGACCCCTTCCTCGCCCGCAACCTGACCGGGCTCAAAGAGGCCGGGCAGCGGGCGGCGGCGCTCACCAAGCAGCTCCTCGCCTTCGCCCGCCGGCAGCCGATGGAAACCCGGGTGATGAGCCTGAACAGCGTCGTCACGGGACTCGAAAAGATGCTCCAGCGGCTCCTCGGCGAAGACATCCACATGTCCTCCGCGCTCCACCCGGAGCTCGGCAAGGTCAAGATCGATTCCGGGCAGATCGAGCAGGTCATCGTCAACCTCGCCGTCAACGCCCGCCACGCCATGCCCTCCGGCGGCCGCCTCAGCCTGCGCACCATACCGGTGGAGGTCGTCCCCGGGAGGCCCGCCCCCCATGAAGACGTGCCGCCGGGGACCTACGTCCTGCTGACGGTGACGGATACCGGACAGGGCATGGACGCCGCCACCCAGGCGCGCGTCTTCGAGCCGTTCTTCAGCACCAAGGGGGAGGGCACGGGGTTGGGCCTCTCGACCGCCTACGGCATCGTCCGCCAGAGCGGCGGCCAGATCTTCGTCAACAGCGCGCCCGGGCAGGGGGCCTGCTTCTCGATCTATCTGCCGGTCACCCAGGAAACCGAGGTCGTCCGCGGCGCCGCGGCGCCCGGCATTTCCGACCGGGGCTCGGAGACGATCCTGCTGGTCGAGGACGAGGACGAGGTACGGGCGGTGCTCCACCAGATCCTGGTCAGCCGCGGCTACCGGGTGCTCCAGGCGGGGTCCGGCGAGGAGGCGCTGGTCATCTCGCGGCTCCACCGCGGCGCCATCCACCTGCTGCTGACCGACGTCACCATGCCCGAGATGAAGGGGACGGAGCTCGCCCAGCGCCTGAGCGCCGAACGCCCGCGGACGCGGATCGTCTTCATGTCCGGCTACAACGACGAGCTGCTCTCCGATGGCGGGGAGGACTCCCCGCTCTGCCTGCAAAAGCCGTTCTCCCCGAGGATGCTGGGCGAGACTCTGCGCACGATTCTCGACCAGGCTGAGGGCGAGCTGCGCGCCACCGGTTGAAAGCAAGGGAACGACAGAGACGAACACGGACAAACACGGACGAACAGGGACAAAAAGAAGATACCGGCGAGGCGGTTCTTTCCTGGCGTCCTTGTTTGTCCGTGTCCGTCCCTTGTTTGTCCGTGGGTCCGTGCCGCCCCAGCTACTACGGCAGCCATTGCGGTGCCCGCGCCTCCGCCCTCTTGCGGGGCAGCCGAACCGCGAGCGTCTGGAGACGGCCGTCCGCCGGCGGCTCCGGCTCGGAGATCCAGATCGTCCAGCGGCGCGGCAGCTCCGCGAAGAGCGCCGGGAGCTGGACGTCGTAGCCGATCACGGTGCCCGCCGTGGCGGTGGCGAGAGCGCGGAGCGGCGCCAGCCGCGCGTCGGTGAAGAGGTCGACCACGCGCGGGAAGGCGAGGGTCGTCTTCCTGGGCGCGTGCCCCCGGATGGGCGGCGGGGGGCCGTTCGTGGCGCCCGACCAGGCCGCGCTCCCCGCAAAAAGGTCGAGCTCGCTCTTGGGAGCGAGAGGTGCGCCGGGCTCGTCCCGGCGCACGGCCAGGGCGATCCCCACCCAGCCGGAGGCCGCCAGGAGCCGGGAGGCGTCGCGGAACGAGGCCTCGGGAGCCGCGGGCAGTGATCCTGCCGGCGCGGGCGCGGTGCCGTCGGCCACCAGGAAGAGGGCGTGCGGCCCCGCGGGGCGGCGCGAGGCGAGGAAGGCGACCAGCTTGTCGAGCTGGCGGCGGACCTGGGCGTCGGACGGCGGCGGGAACACCTCGGTCCGGGCGCGGTCCCGCTCGACCCGGGCCTTGCCGGCGAGCCCGGCGAGCGTCTGCTCGAGCTTCCAGGGCTCGCGGGTGGGGGCGAGCACGGAGCCGAGGTCCGAGTCGGCGACGGCCACCTCGACGGTCCCCAGACCGGCCAGGTCCCGGGCGTGCTCGGCGAGGGCGAGGTTCGAGTAGAAGGCCGTGCCGGGGCTCGCCAGCACCCGGTCGACGTAGACCAGGATCGTCCATGGCGCGGGACCTTCCCGGGAGACCGGCTCGGCCCGCGTGACCTCGCGCGGCTGGCCGTCGACCAGGACCTGGAAATCTCCGGGCCGGAGCGCCTTGCCGGCGAGGTTGTCGGGGAGAGCGATCACGACCTCGCGCTCGCGGATGTCGAGCTGGCCGGAGAACGTCTGAGGCGATTGATGGGGCGGCTGAGCGGGTGCGCCGTTCGCGAACGCGAGGAGGGCCGCCAGCGCGAGTAGCGAACGATACGATCTCCGAGTCATTCGAGGATCGACTCGCAAAGCGCGTGCCGCTTGGGTTCTCCTCGACAGGCGCGGGAAACCGTCCGTGAAGAGTGTCGGAAAAAGCCTACAACCGTCTCAACGTTCAGGGATGACGACTCCGCCTACCCCCGAGCCGCGGGGGTCGGAGGCCGCCTCCATCCGGCCGTCCGGGAGCAGGTGGACGGCGTGGATCTTGGCGGTGTACGACTCGATCAGGATGGTGTGGCCGCGGCGCTCGAGGTCGGCCCGGGTCTCGGGGGAGAGGGCGTCGGGCTCGGCCTCCAGACGGTCGGGGAGCCACTGGTGATGGAGCCGCGGGCGGTCGAGCGCTGTCTGCAGGGGATCGCCGTCCACCAGCAGGTTGAGCAGCACCTCGATCACGTTGGTGGGGATACGCGAGCCGCCGCGGCCGCCTAGAGCGTAGGCCTCCTTCCCCTTCCAGAGGATCACCGGCGTCATCGAGGAGAGCATCCGCTTGCCGGGCGCCACGGCGTTGGCCTCCCCCTGGATCAGCCCGAAGAGGTTGGGCCGGCCCGGGGCGGTGGCGAAGTCGTCCATCTCGTCGTTGAGGAAGAAGCCCGCGCCGGGCACCCACAGTCCGCTGCCGAAGAGGTTGTTGAGCGTGGTGGTGAGGGCCACCAGATTGCCGTCGCGGTCGACCACCGAGAGGTGCGTCGTCTCGGTGCCGCCGGCCGGTGCCCTGGTTCCCGCCTCGGCCCCGGGCCAGGGCTTCACCTGTGCCGACGGGGTGGCGTGCCGGGGGTCGATCCGTGCCGCTCGCCGCGCGATCCAGTCGGGCGCCAGCAGTTGCGCTTCGGTCGCCTGGGTGGTCGCCGGGTCGCCGAGCAGGAAGCGGTCGGCGAAGGATTGCCGGAGGGCCTCGATCAACAGGTGGTCGCGGTCGGCGCCGAAGCGCGGCAGCCCGGCCCAGCCGAGCCGCTCGAGGATGCCGAAAGTCTGGCCGAGGATGACGCCGCCCGAGGAGGGGAGCGGCATCGCGGCGAGCTTCCAGTCGAAAGCTTCGAGGGTGAGCGGCTGCCGCCACTCCGGACGGTAGGCCGCGAGGTCGGCGGCGGTGAGCACGCCGCCATAGGCGTTCGACGCCTTCTCGACCGCGGCGGCGACCGGGCCGGTGGTGATCCCCCGCGGCCCCTGCCCGGCGTAGCGGCCGAGAGTCGCCGCCAGATCGGGGAGCCGCAGCACGCTGCCGACCGCCGGCGGCTCGCCGTTCGGGAGCCAGACCCGCGCGCTCTCCGGGAAGCGCTGGAAGAGCTTGCGGGTCTCCTCCTTGCCGAGCAGCTCGTGGAGATAGCGGCTGACGCGGAACCCTTCGCTCGCCAGCCGCCGGGCGGGGGCTACCACCCGTGTCCAGGGGAGACGGCCGAAGCGCCGGTGGAGCTCGTGATAGCCGGCCGGCGAGCCGGGGACGCCGGCGGAGAGCGGCCCCACGATCGAGGCGTTCTCGACCGGCTTGCCCTGGGCGTCCAGATACATGTCTTTCCGGGCCCGGGCCGGCCCGATCTCGCGGAAGTCGAGGGTCGCGAGGTCCCCCCCCATCCGCACCACCGCGAAGCCGCCGCCCCCCAGGTTGCCCGCCTCCGGGTAGACCACCGCCAGCGCCAGGGCGGTGGCGACCGCGGCGTCCACGGCGTTGCCGCCGGCGCGCAGGATCTCGAGCCCCGCCTCGACGGCCAGCGGGTCGGCCGCGGCCACCGCGCCGCCGGTGCCGGCCGGCGCCGGCACGGAAGCGGGCTGAACGGGGAGGGGAAGGAGCAAGGTGAGCAGGAGCAGCAGAGGCGCTTTCATGAGGAGACTACTTTACCGCATGGCGCAGGACCTCGGCCCTGGCGGCGAGCACCCGCTCCAGGAGCTGCGTCTCGCCGCTCTCGCGGTAGCGCGCGGCCGCCAGTTTCAGCAGGGCGGCCGCCTCGCCGCCGCGCCCCTGATCCCGGCGCACCGCCGCCTCGAACTCCAGCAGGCGCGCCTCGACGAGCAGGTCGCCGGTGCCGTGGGCGAGGCGGGAGGCGGCGGCGCGCACCGCCTCCTCGGCGCCGGCGAGGTCCCCCTGCCGACGCCGGGCCTCGCCGGCCGCGGCCCAGGCGCGGGCCTTCAGGTCCTCGACCACCGGCGCGGCGTGCCGCGAGGGGTCGAGCCGGTCGGCGCCGGCGAGCGCCAGCCCGGCGAGGGCGTCCGCGGCGGCGGGATCCACGGCGGGGTCGAGGCTCTGGGTCAACAGCAGCTCGCAGAGCCCCCAGGTCTGGAAACGCCCGTCGCGGCGCAGCCGCTCCTCCCTGCGGCCGGGGGCGAGCGCGAGCAGCTCGGCCGTCAGGGCGGGGGCCTCGGCGCGCTCGCGGTCGAGCGCCGACCGCAACCGGCTCAAGGCCGCGACCAGCGAGTCCGCGCCTTCGCCGTCCCCTGGAAAGAGGAGGGAAGTAGCCGGCTCGGCGATCTCGAGCGCGCCGCCGCGGTCGTCTTCAGTCATTCATGGTCGTCCAACCCACGGCTGGCGCGGGCAAATACAGAACCTGCAAGAAGTTGGGCCTCTTGTTCCACCAGTGCGGGGAGCTGGGCGAACCGGGACGGCCGGGGCGGAGCCCCGGCCGGGCGCTGGCGCTAGGCCGGCACTTCCGGGGTCGCGAGCAACTCGGCGATGGGCTTCTGGACGACCTGGCCGGCGTGGGTCAGGAGGGACCCGGCGATGATCTCGTCCTCGAGGTTGATCGCCAGCTTCCCCTCCTTGTCGAGGAGGAGCTGGAGGAGGGCGTAGACGTTGCGGGCGAACAGGAGGCTGGCGTCGTGGGGCATGGCGGCGGCCAGGTTCGAGGGACCGAGGATCAGGACGCCGTTCTCGACCACCTCGCGGTCCGGCTGCGACAGCTCGCAGTTGCCCCCCTGCTCGACGGCGAGGTCGACGATGATCGAGCCGGCGCGCATCGCGTGCACCATCTCGGCGGTGACCAGGCGCGGCGCGGGCCGGCCGGGCACCAGGGCGGTGGTGATCACGGCGTCGGCCTGCGAGAGATGGCGCTGGACGATCTCACGCTGGCGGCGCAGGAAGTCCTCGCCCATCTCGCGGGCGTAGCCCCCCTGCCCCTCGCCGCTCTCGGCCTGCGGCAGCTCGATGAACCTGCCCCCCAGGGACTCGACCTGCTCCTTGACGGCGGGGCGGATGTCTGACACCTCGACCACCGCGCCCAGCCGCTTGGCGGTGGCGATCGCCTGCAGGCCGGCCACCCCCGCCCCCATCACCACCACTCGCGATGGCTTGATGGTGCCGGCGGCGGTCATCAGCAGGGGGAAGTACTTGGGCAGCCGCCAGGCGGCGAGGAGCACGGCCTTGTAGCCGGCGATCGACGCCTGCGAGGAGAGGGCGTCCATCGACTGCGCGCGAGTGACCCGGGGGATCATCTCGAGGGAGAAGGAGGTGACGTTCCCCGCCGCCAGGGTGCGCACCATGTCGAGATTGCGGTGGGGGGCGAGGAAGCTGATCAGCACGGCGCCGGGCTTCAGCCCCTCGGCCTCGTGGCCGGGCAGCCCCGTGAAAACGCCCGGCGGCGTTACCTTGAGGACCACGTCGGCGATCTCCCACGCCTCGCTGGGATCGGCGACCAGATGCGCGCCGGCGGCCTCGAACTCGGCGTCGTGGAAGAGAGAGGCCGCTCCGGCGCCCTGCTCGACGGCGACCTCGAGGCCGAGCTTGATCATCCTTCGCACGGTTTCCGGAGTAGCGGCGACGCGGGTTTCCCCCAGGCGGCGCTCCCGTGGGATGAAGACCTTCACCATGGCCAGGACCTCCGATCGGATTCTGAATTCCGCCGGAATCCTACACTACCTCTTGCGTTCTTCCTCGATCGCGTCCTCGATCTCCATCTCCCGCGCGGCCGGACAGCTCGCGAAGTCCGCCTCCACATTCTCGCCCGGATCGTGCAGGATCTCCTCATCCTCGGGCGGCGCCACCGGGCGCGCCAGTGAGGCGCCGATGGCCACCGCCAGGATCGCCAGCACGATGCCGAGCGAGATCCCGGTCGGGATCTCGATCCAGTCGTGGGTGACCATCTTGGCGCCGACGAACACCAGCACCAGGCCGAGCCCGTAGTTGAGATAGCGGAACTTGTGCATCAGCCCGGCGAGCAGGAAGTAGAGCGCGCGCAGGCCGAGGATGGCGAAGATGTTCGAGGTGAAGACGATGAAGGGGTTGCGGGTAACGCCGAAGACCGCCGGGATCGAGTCGACGGCGAAGATGACGTCGGTGGCCTCGACGACCACCAGCACCAGCATCAGGGGGGTCGCCTTGAGCCGGCCGTCCTCGCGCACAACGAAGTGCTTGCCGTGGTACTGGCCGGTGATCGGGACGAAGCGCCGGAACGCGTTGACCACCGGGTTCCTCTCCGGATGGACCTCCGTCTCGTCCTGGCGGAAGATCTTGAACCCGGTGTAGACCAGGAAAGCGCCGAAGACCAGGATCAGCCACTCGAAGCGGGCGAGCAGCGCCGTGCCCATGGCGATGAACAGGCCGCGGGAGACCAGCGCCCCCAGGATGCCCCAGAACAGCACCCGGTGCTGCTGCTCCGCCGGCACGGCGAAGTAGTTGAAGAGGACGACGAAGACGAAGATGTTGTCGAAGCTGAGCGACCGCTCGATGACATAGCCGGCCAGGAACTCGAGCCCGATCTGCCTGCCGAACCGATCGGCGATCCAGAGGTTGAAGAGCAGGCCGACCACCGTCCAGACGACGCTCCAGAACAGCGCCTCGCGCAGCCCGATCCGGTGCTCCCGGCGGTTGAAGACCCCGAGGTCCAGCGCCAGCATCCCCACCAGCAGGACGAAAAAGAGGCTCCAGTGCAGGGGAGTGCCGACGACGGCCTGTTCCATGGAGATCCAAGAGCCAGAGGCCTGAGCGGGAAAAGCCGTAGGGGCGCAGCGGACTGCGCCCCTACCCGCCGTTTCTCCGTTCAGCCCTTCTTCAGGTGGGCGTTGACCAGCTTGGTCAGCTCGAACATCGTGACCGAGTCCTTGCCGTCGAAGATCGCCTTCAGCTTCGCGTCCGCCCTGATCGTCCGCTTGTCGTTCGGGTCCTGCAGGTTGTTCTGGCGGATGTAATCCCAGATCCGTTTCGTGACTTCGGTGCGCGGCAGCGGATCCTTGCCGACCACCGCCGCCAGCGCCTCATCTGGCTGCAGCGGAGCCATGAAGGCACTGTTTGCCGCCCCACCCTTGGAGCCGCCACCCGCCTTCTTGGCTGCGCCAGCCTTGGATGCGCCACTCGACTTTTTCTCGGCCATTGAAAAGCTCCTCCACAATCCGAAGGTTAAAGTTCACCACAGGTCAAAAGCCGTCGGGTACATATGCAAATCTCCCGCCGTCCTTTCCTCCGAGCGCGTGACCAGCCCCCCTATCGTAGCCCGGTTTTCCCCCGGGCCGCGCGAATGGTAACGTTGGCGCCCCATGTCGCCCCTGTTCATCACCTTCGAGGGGCTCGACGGCAGCGGCAAGTCGACCCATCTGCGGCGCGCCTCCGAGTGGCTGACCCGGCAGGGAATCCCGCACCGGGTCACCCACGAGCCGGGAGGGACGCCGCTCGGCGATGCCGTGCGCGCCATCTTCCTCGATTCCCGGTGGGGCGAGGTCGACGGCCTCGTCGAGCTGCTGCTCGTCTTCGCCAGCCGGCGCCAGCATCTGCTCGAGGTGATCGAGCCGGCGCTGCGCGCCGGCGAGCATGTCCTCTGCGACCGCTTCACCGACTCGACACGAGCTTATCAGGGGTATGGCCGCGGCGTGCCGCTGGCGGCGATCGACCAGGTGGACCTGCTGGCCACCGGCGGGCGCCGGCCCGATCACACGCTGCTCTTCGATCTGCCGGCCGAGGCCGCCCGAGCCCGCGGCCACTCCCCTTCCCGCCAGGGGCGCGGCGAGTCCGACCGGATCGATTCCGAGGACCTCGCCTTCTACGACCGGGTGCGCCGGGGGTTCCTGGAGATGGCGACGGGGGACGCGCGCTTCCAGGTCCTCGACTCCGCGGGGCCGGTCAGCGTGACCGAGCGGCGGATGCGCCGCATCCTGAAGGGTCTGCTCGGGCAGTCCGGGGAGCTGGAAGAGGTGGACGCTTGACTTACACCGCGGCCCTCGCTTCCGCCCGCCAGGGGAAGCTCTATCCGTCGGTGATCCTCGACGGCGGCGGCGTCGAGGCGCGGCGGAGCGCCGCGCTGGAGCTCGCCCGCGTGCTGCTCTGCGAGGCGCCCCCCGAGGCGCGGCCGTGCGGCGTCTGCCGCCATTGCCGGCGCATCGTCTGGCCCGGCGGCGAGGGGACCGCCTTCCATCCCGACTTCCAGGTGCTGGAGCGCGACCTCAAGGCCTCGACCTCGGTGGACGCCACCCGCGAGATGCTCAAGGTCGCCCAAGTCTCCCCCTATGAGGCGCGCGGGCAGGTGTTCGTCGTCGCCAGCGCGGAGAGCCTGACCGGCGAGGCCGCCAACGCCCTGCTCAAGACCCTCGAGGAGCCGCACGTCTCGGCGCCGCGTAATTTCTTCCTGCTCGCCCCCTCGCGGCTCGACCTTCTGCGCACGTTGCGCAGCCGCTCGCTCGCCATCTTCCTCGGTCCCGCCGAGCCGGTGGACCCGTCGGTGATCGAGCCCCTGGCGCGGGCCTTCTCCGCCGCGGTCCGGGCCTGGAGCGCCAGCGGCTCGCCCATCTACCTGCTCTCGGCGGCGGCGGCCCTCGCCGGCGTCGGGGGGTGGGAGGACCCGCGCTCGGGGCGCCCCTGGGCGCTGTCGGCGGCGGCGGTGCTGCGCTCGCTCGCTCTCGAGGAGGAGGGGGGAGAGGGGGCCGAGGCGACCGGCCGGCGAGCCCGGCTGGCCCTGGCCGAAGCGCTCCTCGAGGCGCCCGCCCTGCGCCTGCGCGGGATCACCGCCGAGCGCATCCTCGAGGGGCTGGTGGCTCGCCACCTGGCGGTTTGAGCACCTGTTCCAGTGAGTGGAAAGAAGGTCCGAACAGGGCTGTGCTAAAATATGCATCCGTTTTTTGATGTCCATAGGAATCTGTCCCGGTCTCGATCTGTTGGCAGCCTCTGAGACACCGTCCACGAAAAAGGAGTTTGACCCATGAATGCATTTCGTAAACAGTTGATCCCGGGTGCGCTCGCGCTGATCGCCACCCTGGGCGTCTTCCTGCCGGCCTGCTCGGCGCAGGACAAGGGCAAGAAGATGGACAGCATGTCCACCGGCTCGAACCAGGTGCTCGCCGTCGTCAACGGCCAGCCGGTCACCGAGGCCGACGTCCGCAAGGCGAACGCCGACCAGTTCAAGGCGCTCGACCGGGAGTACCAGCAGAACCTCCACCAGCTCATCGAGAACAGCCTGACCCAGGCCGTCCAGGACCGCATGCTGGAGTCCGAGGCCGCCGCCCGCAAGATCACCAAGGATCAGCTCCTCGCCGAGATCAAGCCCACGGCCGTGACCGACGCCGAGGTCGACGCCTTCTACGAGCAGAACAAGGCCCGGATCCCGCAGCCGAAGGAGCAGGTCGCCCCCCAGATCAAGACCTACCTCGAGCAGCAGGGGCAGCAGAAGGCCCGCACCGAGTACTTCAAGACGCTGGAGGCCAAGTACAAGGTCGACTACAAGCTCGAGCCGGTCCGGGTCGAGGTGGCCGCCACCGGCCCCGCCCAGGGTCCGGCGACCGCTCCGGTGACGATCGTCGAGTTCTCCGACTTCCAGTGCCCGTTCTGCTCCCGCCTGCTGCCGACGATCGCCGAGGTCGAGAAGAAGTACGGCGACAAGGTCCGCGTCGTCTTCCGTCAGTATCCGCTGCCGATGCACCCGAACGCCCAGAAGGCCGCCGAGGCCTCACTCTGCGCCCTCGACCAGGGCAAGTTCTGGCAGATGCACGACGCCATGTTCGCTAATCAGGGCGCCCTCGGCGTCGATCAGCTCAAGGCCAAGGCGGCCGAGTTGGGCATGAACGCCGACACCTTCAACAAGTGCGTCGACTCCGGCGAGAAGGCCGCGGCTGTCCAGGCCGACCAGAAGGCGGGTGAGGCGGCGGGCGTCAGCGGCACCCCGGCGATGTTCGTCAACGGCCGGTTCATCAACGGCGCGGTGCCGCTCGACCAGATCACCACCGTGATCGATGACGAGCTCCGCCGCGCGGGCAGCAAGACCGCCTCGAAGTAAGCTGGACGGTTCCAACGGGACTTTTCAAGGGCGGCCTCCGGGCCGCCCTTTTTCGTTGGTAGTGGCCGGCCGCGGGCCATGACCGCGCGCTCCGCCGCCGCGGTCTTCCTCGTATAGGCTTCCCCCCATGTCCAAAGACCTCCCCGCCGACGAATTCCGCTCCGCGATGCACCGTGTGGCCGACCTGGTGGCCGATTACCTGGAAGGGGTGGGCGAGCGTCCCGTGCTGCCCGCCGTCAAGCCGGGCGAGGTGCGCCGCGCGCTGCCCGCCGCGCCGCCCGTGGAGCCGGAGCCCCTCGACGCCGTCCTCGACGACTACCGACGGCTGATCGAGCCCAACGTCACCCACTGGAACCACCCAGGATTCTTCGCCTACTTCGCGATCACCGGCTCCGGCCCCGGCATCCTGGGCGAGACTCTCGCCGCCGCCCTCAACGTCAACGCCATGCTCTGGCGCACCTCGCCGGCCGCTACCGAGCTCGAGGAGACGGTCTGCGCGTGGCTCGCCCAGATGATGGAGCTGCCGGCGGACTTTCGCGGACATATCAACGACACCGCCTCGACGAGCAGCCTGGTGGCCCTCGCCGCCGCCCGCCACCGCCTCCCTGGGCTCGACGCGCGGATCAAGGGGCTCTCCGGCCGCCCCGACGCGCCGCCGCTCACCGTCTACGCCAGCGACCAGGCCCACTCCTCGATCGACAAGTCGGCGATCGTCCTCGGGGTCGGCCAGGAGAACGTGCGGCGGATCGAGAGCGACGGCGAGTTCCGGATGTCCGTCCCGGAGCTCGCCCAGGCGATCGCCGCCGACCGCGCCGCGGGGCGGCTGCCGATGGCGGTCGTGGCCACCGTCGGCACGACCTCGACGACCAGCATCGATCCCGTCCCCGCGATCGCCGATCTCTGCGCCCGCGAGGGGATCTGGCTGCATGTCGACGCCGCCTACGCCGGCTCGGCCGCGATAGCCCCCGAGCTCCGGGCGGCGATGCCGGGCCTCGAGCGGGCCGACTCGCTGGTGGTCAACCCCCACAAGTGGCTGTTTACCCCGGTCGACTGCTCGGTGCTCTACGTGCGTGACCCCGCCCTGCTGCGCGCCGCCTTCTCGCTGGTGCCGGAGTACCTGCGGACGTCGGAGGAGGAGGTCACCAACCTGATGGACTACGGCTTCCAGCTCGGCCGGCGCTTCCGCGCCCTCAAGCTCTGGATGGTGATCCGCTCCTTCGGCGTCGAGGGGCTGCGCGAGCGCATCCGCTGGCACTGCGAGCTCGCCCGCGAGTTGGCCGCCCGGATCGAGGCCGATCCAGGCTTCGAGCTGGCCGCACCGGTCCCCTTCAGCACCGTCTGCTTCCGCGCCCGCCTGGACGGCCCAGTGGAAGCCCAGGACCGCTTCAACGAGCGGCTCCTCGCCCGCGTCAACGCCGCGGGTCCCGTCTTCCTCTCCCACACCGCCCTCAAGGGGCTTTATACCCTGCACGCCGCGATCGGCAACCTGCGGACCGAGCGGGAGCACGTCGAGACGCTCTGGGGGCTGATCGTCCAGGCTCGCGAGGATCTCCGACGGGAGGAGGGTGCTTGAGCGGGGAGCATCCTTTCATCCCCTATCGCCCCAAGCGTCTCCCCGAGGCGGAGATGCGCCGCCGGGCGCTCGATTTCCATGCCGCGATGGATCGCCGGCGGAGCGTCCGCGCCTTCTCCCCCGATCCGGTGCCGCGCGAGTTGATCGAGATCGCCATCCGCACGGCGTCGACGGCCCCCTCGGGCGCCCACCGCCAGCCGTGGAAGTTCGTTGTCGTCGGTGATCCGGGGCTCAAGCGCGAGATCCGCGCCGCCGCCGAGGCCGAGGAGTACGAGAGCTACGTCGGCGGCCGCATGCCGGAGGAGTGGCTGGAGGCCCTGGCCCCGCTCGGCACCGGCTGGGAGAAGCCCTTCCTCGAGACCGCCCCCTGGATCGTCGTCGTCTTCGAGGAGCTGTACGGCGTGCGTCCCGACGGCGGCAAGCGGAAAAACTACTATCCCAAGGAGAGCGTGGGGATCGCCTGCGGCCTGTTCATCGCCGCCCTCCACCAGATGGGCCTCGCGACGCTCACCCACACCCCGAGCCCGATGGCCTTCCTTTCCCGCCTCCTCGACCGTCCCGCCAACGAGAAGCCCTTCATCCTCTTCCCCATCGGCTACCCGGCGCCGGACGCCGAGGTGCCGGATATCAGGCGGAAGGGGCTGGAGGAGGTTGCGGTCTGGTACGAGTAGGGGCAGGCGCCAGGAGCCAGATCGCCAACCCCGCCAAGGCCAGCGCCGCCAGTCCCAATCCGGCGATCAGACCCGGAGCCCTGTAGACCAGATCCAGCCTGTGCTCGCCGGCCGGCAGCCAAGCCGCGACGAAGGGGCCGTTGGCGAGCGTGGTGGAGTGGAGCCGGCCGTCGAGCAGGAGGCGCCAGCCGCCGTCCTGGTAGACGCTGGAGGCGAGGAGGCGCTCCTCGGCGAGGTGGGCGTGGGCTTCCAGGCGGGCGGGGTGGGCCGCGAGGATGTCCAGGGCTGAATCCGTGGGCCGGGCCGCTGTCCAGCCGGCCGTGGAGACAAGGAGCGCGCGGGCCGCGAAATCGGGGTTTGTGGCGAGCCAGGAGGGCCACGGCTGCCCCTGCGCGCTCTCGGCGGATTCAGGAAGGAAGAGCCGGGGGAGCACCCGCTCCCGCTCGAACACCCTTCCGGTGGGATCGCGAAAGGCTACCCGCAGGCCGGGGATCGAGCTCATCCGTGGCGGCGCCACCAGCCAGCGCACTCCGAGAAGCTGGTAGATGGGGTGCTCCGCCTTGATCAGGATGTGCTCGGTCGAGCGGATCGAGGCGCTGACCGGGCCGACCGCCTGCACGTAGGAGAAGGGCTTCAAGGGGTCCGAGATCCGGATGTCCGCCAAGCCGTAGACCAGGTTGGCGTTGGGCAGCATCCGGTTCGCCAGCCCCGCGATCCGTGAGCCGCCCGCGTTCTCCTGGAGGAAGCGGACCAGCGGCGTCGTCGTCGGATAATAGGCGCTCCGCGGCAGCGACGGGTTCGCCGGGCGGTGGATGACGAGCAACTCGACGGCGACCAGGGCGCAGAGGGCGGTGATCTGCCAGCCTGGCCTTCCGGTGTTTTCGTAGGGGCGGGGCTTGTCCCCGCCCTGTTCGCAGTCCGGTCCGCCCCCGCCCGGGTGGGGACAAGCCCCACCCCTACGTTCCTTGATTTCAGGGCGGACGCAGAAAAAAAGCGCCGCGCCCGCGACCGCCGCCAGTTGCGTCCCCAGCCAGAACCAGCGCAGGGCCGCTAGCGCCGGGATGTGTGCCGAGAGCAGATATCCCCAGGTGATCGCCGCGAGCAGGATCGCTCCGACCAGGAGAACGGCCCCCCGCCGCGGCCCCTCGCCGGTCCGCCAGCGCTCCACCGTGCAGGCCCCCAGCCAGGCGAACGAGAAAGCGACTACCAGGAGCATCCGCCGGTTGGAGCTGATCGACTGGTTGAGCACCGGCAGATTCGAGAGGAGGAGCGGCACGCCGGGGATGCGCAACGCGATCAGCAGGCTCAACGGCGCGAGCGCCAGGAAGATCCGCTCCTCGCGGAACCGCCGCCGGGCCGGTAGGAAGGCGAGCAGGGCGGCGAGGATCGCGGCTCCGCCCACGAAAGCGGTGGCGTCCTCGTTGTTGTTGGAGTCCCCCCAGTAGTCGCCGTAGCGGCTGTTGCCGAAGGAGTTCGGCGCGAAGATCGACACGACCCGTTTTTCGAGCCCGGCGCCCGCTCGGATACCGGCTCTGGGGCCGTCCATCCGCTCGTTGCGCACCTCGACCCAGTGGTGGCGGAGGGACTGCGGGATGAGCCGGAGCGCCGGAACCAGTCCGGGAGCCGCCAGCCCACTGGCGATCGCCGCGGCAAGGATCCAGCGGGCCAGCCGCGCCGGCCACTCGCCGGAAGGGCGGCGGAGGAGCCGCGAAAGGGCGAACAGACTCCCCACGATCGTCACGTAGAGGATGGTCTCGGGGTGCCCCCCGGTGACCAGCGAGAAGAGCGCGATCACCAGCAGCAGGAAATCCCGCCGGGCGCCGCGCTCGTCCGTCACCACCAGGGCATAAAGGACGAGCGGCAGCAGGGCCGGCGAATTGCCGATCGGCCAGTTCAGCCAGAGCAGCAGGAACCCTCCGAGCCCGAAAGCGAGGCTGCCGAAGAGCGCCGACCCCTCCGAGAGCCCCTGCCGTCGCAGCAACAGGAAGAAGAAGACGAGGGCGAACAGCACGCGAAGCCCGGCCGTGACCCCGACCGCCGCATGGAGGGGGAACGGCAAGGCGATCAGGACCAGCGGCTCGAACGTCTGCGACTGCGGATTGGCGAGCAGCGGCATTCCCGCTCCAGCGAGATCGTTCCAGAGCGGCCACTCCCCGCTTCGAATCTCCCGGCGCACCTGAGCCTGGAGGGGGACGATCTGGGTCACCAGATCGAGCTGCAGGAGATTGCCCTGAGGGGGCTTCCGCGCATCCTCCGGCTGCGCCACCCCCGGCAGGATGTCCCCGGGAAGGAGCACCTTCCCCAGGAACAGCGCCGGCCCGAAGAGGACCACGAGCAGCAGGGCGAACACCCCCCAGATCCGCGCCGGCACCGGCTCCCACCAGCGCCGGAGAGCGCGGTCGAGCAGGAAGGCGAGGAGGGCGAGGTAGAGGCCGGGGAGGAGGATCACGCGGGGAGTTTATCCAGTTCCCCGGCAGGCTCTCTTCAGATTCGGCGTTTACTGCGAGGTCGCGGAAAAATTTGGGAGGGCAAGCCTCCCCTCCGAGTTTTCCCGCCTTCTTTTCGGAGGGGGACCTTCCCCTGCGAACCCTTCCCGAAAAGGTTCAGAGGGGAGCCTTCCCCCGCGAAACTTACGGGCCGACTTTCAGAGGGGAGAAGCCCCCATTGAGATTTGGCCGTAAGGTTTGGGAGGGGAAGGGCGCCCTGCGAAATTGTTCAGGGATCAGACTTCCCGGCCGTCGTACATCGCTCCCACCTGCCGGGCGTAGCCGTTGTAGAGCTGGGTCGGGCGCCGCGCGCCGGTGCCGAGGTCGTTCTCGATCTCCTGGCTCCAGCGGGGGTGCGGCTTCTTCGGATTGACGTTGGAGTAGAAGCCATACTCGTCCGGCTGCATCATGTTCCAGAAGGTCGGCGGCTGATCCGCGACGAATTCGATGCGGACAATCGACTTCGGCCCCTTGTAGCCGTACTTCCAGGGGGTCGCCAGACGCAACGGCGCGCCGTGCTGCATCGGCAAGGCGTGGCCGTAGCTCCCCACGACGACGAAGGCGAGGGGATGGCGCGCCTCGTCCATCCGCAGCCCCTCGTAGTAGGGCCAGGAATACCAGGGGGTCTCCTTCTGACCGGGCAGGTGCTCGGGATCTTTCACCGAGACGAAACGGACGTACCTCGCCGAGGAGAGCGGCTCCAGCGAGTCGATCAGCGCGCGCAGGGGGAAGCCCGTCCAGGGGACCTGCATCGCCCAGCGCTCGACGCAGCGGAAGCGGTAGAGGCGCTCCTCCAGCGGGAACCCTTTCAGAAGGGCGTCGAGGTCGAGCGTCCGCGGCTTTTTGACCAAGCCGCCGACCTCGACGGTCCAGGGATCGACCTTGTAGCCGAGCCCCTTCTTCCAGACCTCGTCCTTGGTGGTGGAGAGCTCATAGAAGTTGTTGATCCCTCCGGCGTCCTTCTCCGGCGTGATCTTGCGATCTCCGACGCCGTACAGGGGGTTCCGCCTGGCCGGGAAGCGGTCCGCGTACTTTTTGCCGAGCGCGGGGGCGAGGCCGCGGGCGAGGAGCTCGGGGTCGGGCGGGCGCGCGCAGGCCAGGGAGAGGGGCAGGCCGAGCGCCATCGCGCCGAGGCCCATCGCGCCAAGGATCTGGCGGCGATTCAGATAGACGTCCTCGGGAGTCGTCAGCCTTTCGGGGATCTCCCAGGGCTTGGGGATGCGCAGGTTGGCCATGCCTGCGCCAGGGTAAGACCGCCGGTCGCGATCGTCAAGTTACGCCTGATTTCCGTGGCAGAGGGTTTGCAGTCGAAGTGAATGGGGTGGCGGGGGCCAGGGGTAAATACACCGAAAAAGGAGTCATCATGGCCGATAGAGCTGGAGGCGGAGAGGTCGAGATTCTCGAACGGGGCAACATCTATTTCTTCTACCGGCCGGCGGTGGGGGAGGAGACCCCCAAGGGGCTGGTGGACGTGCAGCGCTTTCATTTCGTGCTGAGCCCGGAGCGGCGGGACCTCTTCCGTATGATCACCGTGGGCAAGAAGCGCCTGCCCGAAGCGGACGACGCCGGGCAGCGGTTCTGGGGTTTTGTCGAGAAGGTGGGGCAGACCTCCGAGGAGATGGTCGAGGAGCTGGAGCGCGGGCAGATGCGGGACGGTTTCGGCACCAAGCGCTCCGCCCGGCCGGCGGGGGAGGGGGTCTACGCCGTCGCACGGCACGGCAACCATACCCATCTGCTCTACGCTCTGGAGCTGCCGGTCGAGCCGGACGAGGTGCAGCGCGAGCTCCACATTGAGAAGCAGGGGAGCTACCTGCTGAGCGTCAAGAACCCCGCGGCGGGTTCGCCGCCGTCCGTGGGCCTGGAGGAAGAGCGCAAGGCGGATTTTCCCGAGGAGCTCCAGGAGCGCTTCGGCGACCGGCGGTTCATCCCCTTGACGCCCGAGTTCCTGGATTACGAGGGGGCCGAGCTGCTCGTCATGGGCTCGGACGAGGGTCCGGCCGAGGCTCCGGACGTCGATCTGCGCCCCGAGTGCGAGACCGAGGAGTCGGCCAACCTCTTCCAGGAGCTGGATATGGACCGCGAGCGGCATCCGGTGGAGCCGTTGCTGATAGGGAAGTGGGCGTAGGAATGGGCGACCGCAGGTCGCCCATTCGAAGGGGTGGATATCGAGATACCGTACACCTCTCTTTGGAAGGAGAAGGGGACGACCATGCCGCGAATTACCCGGGTCTACACCCGGACTGGAGATGACGGGACCACCGGCCTTGGCGGAGGGCAGCGGGTGCCGAAGGATTCCCTCCGCATCGAGACGTACGGCACGGTCGACGAGCTGGGCTCGGAGATCGGCGTCGCCATCGCCCTGGGGATCGCCCCCCGGCTCGCTGAGACGCTCCTGCGGGTGCAGAACGAGCTTTTCAACGTCGGCTCGGACCTCTGCATCCTGGAGGAGGACAAGGTGAAGATGCCGGTGCCGGTGGTCGAGGCGCGGCATGTGGAGGCCCTGGAGCGGCTGATGGACGAGCTCTCGGAAGAGCTGCCCTACCTCGACAACTTCATCCTGCCCGGGGGCTCGGCCGGTGCGGCGCAGCTCCACGTGGCAAGGACCGTCTGCCGCCGGGCGGAGCGCCTGGCCGTCGGGCTGGCGCGCGAGGAGCCCGTCGGCGCCTTCGTCGTGAGATACCTGAACCGCCTTTCCGACGCTCTCTTCGTGATGGCCCGTTACGAGAACCTGAAGCGGGGGATTCCGGACGTCCTCTGGAACAGCCGGGCCTGAGCCGGAGGCCGGCGGGTTGGCTCGCCTTTTGTATTGATCCCCTGACGAGCGGCGGACCGGCTCGTGCCGGCCCGCCCGAGCACCTATCTAAATGGGAGGAGCAGGAATGTCATCCTCGTTCGGCATATATCTCGTCGGTTTCATCATTCTGGTCATTGGCTTGGCATTGGGGGCTCATCTGGCCGGCGTTCCCTCCATGTGGATCGCCGTCGGCGTCATCTGTCTGGTCGGCATCGGCATCCTGAGCGCGGTCAAGAAGACTCAGGGGCGCTCGGGTGGGCCCACCGGACCGACCGGTGGTGGGGCGGGCGGACCTCTGCGGTAGCAGGCTCCGGGGCTTCAGCTCTCTCTGGAGATCTTTCAGCACCTCATTTTGTGTGAAGATCTCCCCCGGATTGAGCGCTCCCTCTTTTTTCCATCGAATTCGCGAGCTGGCCGGCTCCGCCTTCGGCTTTGACCGGCTGGCGTACTTCTCGATCGGCCACCCGCGGCGGACGATCCTCTCCTTCGCCGTCCTGGTGCTGCTCGCCGCGCCGGGGCTCCTGCGTCTCCAACTGCGCACCGACGGCCACGCGCTGGTGCCGCCCGGCGATCCGGCGGTGGCGTTCGACGCCCGGGTGCGCCAGCACTTCGGGCTGCGCGATCCGATCGTGGTGGTGCTCCAGACCCCGCGGCCGAACGGCATCTTCAATCCCGACACCCTGCGGCGCGTCCGTGACCTGACGGCCGTCCTGGAGAAGCTCGACGGGGTTCCCCCGGGCGGGGTCACCAGCCTCGCGACGGAGAAGCGGGACCGCGTCTATCCCGGCACGCTCGATTTCCGCGCGTTCCTCGACGCCATCCCCGAGACGCCGCAGGACATGGAGATCTTCCGCGGCGACCTCGAGGCGATCGGCATCCTGCACGGGACCCTGGTGTCGAAGGACCAGAGCGCGGTCGCCATCCTGGTGGGGGCGCCCAACGTGCTCGACCGGTCGGGCGCTCCGGGGGGCGTCAACGCCGCCGCGGCCGACCGGGTCGCGCTCTGCCGGCGCATCGTCGAGGCCGCCGGCCGGTTCCAGTCGCCGGGGAACCGCGTCCGGGTGGTGGGGGCGCCGATGGCCGAGTCCCTGCTCGGCCTCCACATCCTCCAGGATCTGGTGCTCCTCCTGCCGCTGTCGATCGCCATCATCGGCTTCGTCCTCTGGCTCGGCTGCCGGCGGATCGCGGGGGTCCTCCAGGGGATGGTCCAGCTCGTGGCCGCCCAGGTCTTCACCTTCGGCCTCATGGGGTGGCTCGGCGTGCCGGTCTACCTGACCACGGCCGTGCTGCCGGTGATTCTGACCACCCTGGCGCTGGCCGACGAGATCCACCTCTTCTGGCGCTACCAGCAGCTCCTGGGACCGGTCCCGGGGAAAGCCGACCGGGAGCATCCCGAGGAGGTGCGGGTGCTGCTCTCGCAGATGAGCCGCCCGATCGTGCTGGCGACCCTGACCACGATCGTCGGCTTCCTCTCCTTCCTCTCCTCCCCGCTCGTCGCGGTGCGGAGCTTCGGGGCGTTCGCCGGCGTCGGGCTGCTCTTCTGCCTGTTCTGGTCGCTGATGGTGGGGCCTGCGATCCTCGCGCTGCTCCCCCCTTCCTCCCTGCGGCGGCCAGTGGGGAAGAGCGCCGCCCCCTCGGATCGCTTCCGGCGCCTCTTCACCCCGCTCTTCCGCTCGCCGCGGCGCACCCTGGGCACGATCGGGATCGCCACCCTCCTGGTGGGCCTGGGGATCGGCCGGCTGGAGGTGCAGGATTCCTGGCTCAGCGGCTTCGCGCCGGGCAGCCAGTTCCGCCAGGACACCGAGGAGGTCAACCGGCTCTTCAACGGCACCCACCTGCTGGAGGTCCAACTCGACCTCACGGGTTGGAAAGGGACGCTCGGCGACGTCTGGGAGGGGGTGCCGGGGCCGCTCCTCGATCCCAGGACCCTGCGGGCGATCGGCGATTTCGAAGCTTTCCTGGGGCGGCAGCCGCGCGTGGGGGGCGTTCTCGGACCCTCCTCGCAACTGGAGACGATCTCGTTCCTGCGCCATGCCCGCGATCCGAAGCGGCTGAGCATCCCCGGCACGGCGGCGGAGGTCGCGGACCTGGTCCACTGGTTCGACGAGGTGCGGACCGCCCCCCGGCGCCGGGAGGTGATCGACGATGCCCGCCGGCAAGGGGTGATCACCATCTTCCTCAAGGACCCGGACTACAAGCAGGTCGACGCCCTGATGAAGGTGGCCCGGCGCTACGCCCGCGAGCGGCTCGCGCCGCTGGGCGTCCGCATCGGATTCGCCGGCGACATCGCGGTGAGCCAGGCGATGATCCCGGCGATCGTCCGCACCCAGGTCTACTCGCAGCCGCTTGCCCAGATCGGCGCCTGGCTGGTGGTGACCCTGCTCTACCGCTCGTTTCGGGTAGGATTCCTGATCGCCCTGCCGTCCTCCGTGGCGGTGCTCTGGATGCTGGGCCTGATGGGCTGGACGGGGGTCCCGCTCGGGATCGCCACCGCGATGTTCTGCTCGATCACGCTCGGCGTCGGCATCGACTACGGTATCCACTTCTACGAGGTCTTCCTGCGCCTGAAGCGAGAGGGGCCGGGCCGCGACGCGGCGGTCGAGACGGTCGCCGAAGCCGGACCGGCGATCCTGGCGGACACTGCGGCGATCGCGCTCGGCTTCGGCGTCCTGGGAATCTCGCAGGTGCCCTCGAATGCCCGCCTGGGCTTTCTGGTGGCGGGGGCGCTTGCCGTGGCCTGCGCCCTCACCCTGGTCGGCCTCGGCACGCTGCTCGACCGCTCGGTGCGCAGGGTTCCGTCTTCGCATGATTCGGAGAGCGCCTTGTGATAAAAATTTCCTCTACATGACACGACAGGAAAAAGCCCGGCGTATCGCCGAGATCCTCGACGAGCTGTTCCCCACGGTCGACATCCCCCTGGAGCACCGGGATCCGTTCACGCTGCTGGTGGCGGTGGTGCTCTCCGCCCAGACCACCGACAAGCTGGTCAACGAGGTCACCCCGGCCCTCTTCGCCCGCGCCGCGACCCCGGAGGCGATGGCGGCGCTACCGGTCGAGGAGATCCAGGGTCTCATCCGCCGGATCGGCCTGACCGCCACCAAGGCGAAGAACCTCAAGCGCCTCTCCGAGCTCCTGGTCGAAAGGCACGGTGGCCAGGTGCCGCGGACGATGGCGGAGCTCGAGGATCTCCCTGGCGTCGGCCACAAGACCGCCTCCGTGGTGATGAGCCAAGCCTTCGGCCTGCCCGCCTTCGCGGTGGACACCCACATCCACCGGCTGGCCGCCCGCTGGGGCCTCTCCAGCGGCAAGAACGTCGAGCAGACCGAGCGCGACCTCAAGCGTCTCTTTCCCGAGGAGACCTGGGGCAAGGTCCACCTCCAGATCATCTACTTCGGCCGCAAATACTGCCCCGCCCTCTACCACGACCTCGATGGTTGCCCGATCTGCGCCTGGGCGGCGAGCAAGAAGCGGAAGGAGGAGGAGCGGAGGCGGGATGTGGCGGTGCGTCGGAGGGCGTAGGCAGAAGCGAGCTCCCCCCACCCCGAAACCTCACCCCTGGCCCCTCTCCCACCGCACTCCCCCCGACCGGGAGAGGGGAACTTGGCTGGACGGGCCGTGCTTGAAGGGTGCGCTGTGCGCACCATCAACGTTTCTGGTGCGCACAGCGCACCCTACGAGCCATACTTTCTCCGTTAAGTTCCCCTCTCCCGGTCGGGGGGAGTGCGGTGGGAGAGGGGCCAGGGGTGAGGATTCGGGGGGGGGCTCCCCGTCAAATCCAGGTCTTCCGCCGAGCGAAGCCAAGAATCTTCTCAACCACCCCCAAGACATCCCCAAAGACCCGGTCATTGGAAAACCGCAAAATCGTAAATCCCGATCCCTGAAGGAAGGCATCCCGCTCCCGGTCCCGAGCCGCCTGCTGAGCCTCCGCGTGGATCTCGCCATCCAGCTCGATCACCAGCCGCAATTCCCAGCAGCAGAAGTCCGCGACGAACGGATCGATCGGGAACTGGCGGCGGAACTTGAGGTCCCGCAGCCGCCGGTCTCGCAGAATCTTCCATAGGGCCTTCTCCGCGGGAGTCAGCCGTTTCCTCAGGTCCCGGGCCACCAGATAGTTCATCTGTCCCTCCCGATCGATGTTCCCGGATCACGGAATTTGAGGAGGCTACCACGCGATTTGCCCCCGGCCGTCCAGGGCACGGAGTAAGATCCCTCCATGACCCGCTTCGCCCGCTACTCCTGGTTCACCCTCGCCTTCAACGTCGCGGTCATCCTCTGGGGATCGATCGTGCGGGCCACCGGCTCCGGCGCCGGGTGCGGCAGCCACTGGCCGCTGTGCAACGGGGTGGTCGTGCCCCAGTCCCCCCGGATCGAGACCCTCATCGAGTTCTCTCATCGCCTGACCAGCGGCGTGGCGCTGCTGCTGGTCGTGGGCCTGGTCATCGGGGCGTTCCGGGGGCTCCCTCGGGGGCACGCGGGGCGCAAGGCGGCGATCTGGTCGATAATCTTCATGGTGGGGGAGGCGGCCGTGGGCGCGGCCCTGGTGCTGTTCCGGCTGGTGGCCGACAACCCGTCGATGGCTCGCGCGATGTTCATGGCCACCCACCTCGTCAACACCTTCCTGCTGCTGGCGGTGCTCACCCTTACCGCCCACTTCGCTAGCGGCGGAGCGCCGTTCCGCCTGCGCGGACGCGGGCTGATGAGGGGCGGCTTCGCCCTCGGGCTGTTCGGCCTGCTGCTCTCCGGCGTCAGCGGCGCGACCGCCGCCCTGGGGGACACGCTCTTCCCGTCGCGGTCGCTGGCGGCGGCCCTCGCCCAGGACCTCTCGCCCACGGCCCACCTGCTGATTCGGCTGCGAATTTTCCATCCGGGGATCGCGATCGCCTCCGGCCTCTTCGCCCTCTATCTCGCCATGAGGCTGCTCAAGCGGCGGCTGGGACCCGACACCCGGCGGTTCGCCGGCTGGACGGCGGCGCTCGTCTTCACCCAGATCCTGGCCGGGACGGTGAACGTGCTGTTCCTGGCGCCGGTCTGGATGCAGGTGATCCACCTGCTGCTGGCGGACCTGCTCTGGATCTTCTTCGTGCGGATGGGGGCTTCGGCGCTGGCCGCCGCCGGTCGGGAAGCCGGGGAGGCACCGGCCGGCGCGCCCGTGGCCGCCGGTCCGGTGCGGGTCTGAGGGACTGACTACAGAACCGTCTCGCGGACGACCTCTTCCAGCGTCGACATGCCGTCGCGGATCTTCTGCAGGCCGCTGCCGCGCAGGGTCATCATGCCGAGCTGGACCGCCTTCTGGCGCAGCTCGAAGGCGCTACCGCCGGAGAGGATCATCTCCCGCAGCTCGTCCTCGATCTCCAGCACCTCGTAGAGGCCGACGCGCCCCTTGTAGCCGGTGTTGCTGCACCGCTCGCACCCGCGACCGCGGAAGAGCTTGAGCGTGCGCGACTCGTGCTCGGAGAAGCCGGCCTGCACGAGCGCCGCGGGCGGCACCTCCAGCGGCTCCTTGCAGAAGCTGCAGATGCGGCGCACCAGCCGCTGGGCGACGATCAGGTGCACCGAGGTGGCCACCAGGAAGGGCTCGATGCCCATGTTCATCAGACGGCTGATCGACGACGGCGCGTCGTTGGTGTGCAGGGTGGAGAGCACGAGGTGACCCGTCATGGCGGCCTTGATCGCCACCTCGGCGGTCTCGAAGTCGCGGATCTCGCCCACCAGGACGATGTTCGGGTCCTGGCGCAGGAAGGAGCGCAGCGCCGCCGCGAAGTTGAGGCCGATCTGCTCGCGGGTCTGGACCTGGTTGATCCCCGAGAGGTTGAACTCGACCGGATCCTCGGCGGTCATGATGTTGACCTCCGGCGTGTTGATCCGCTGCAGGGCCGAGTAGAGCGTGTTGGTCTTGCCCGAGCCGGTGGGGCCGGTGACCAGCACCATGCCGTACGGCTTGAGAATCGCGGCCTCGAACTTCCGCAGCGACTCCGCCTCGAAGCCCAGCTTGGTCATGTCGAGCATGAGCTTGTCCTTGTCGAGCAAGCGCATGACGATCTTCTCGCCGAACAGCGTGGGGAGCACCGAGACCCGGTAGTCGAGGTCCTTGGACTTGCCGGAGATCTTGGTCTTGATCTTGATGCGCCCGTCCTGCGGCAGCCGCTTTTCGGCGATGTCGAGCCGCGCCATGATCTTGCAGCGGCTGGTGATCGCCTCCTTGAGCTTGAGCGGCGGGTGCATCATCTCGTAGAGGATGCCGTCGATCCGGTAGCGGACCCGGTACTCCTTCTCGTAGGGCTCGATGTGGATGTCCGAGGCACCGCGCTTGATGGCGTCGGTGAGCACCAGGTTGACCAGCTTGACGACCGGCGCCTGCTCCGACTCCTCCTCGAGCGTCGCGAGGTCGAGATCCTCCTCCTCCTCCAGAACCTCGAGGTCGCTGCCGGTCGCCGACTCCTCCGAGAGGTCCTCCATGACTTTCTTCAGCTCGATCGCGTGGGTCGAGCCGTAGTAGCGGTCGATGGTGGTGCGGATCGCCGACTCGGACGCGATCACCGGCTCGACGCGATAGCCGGTCATGAACTTCACGTCGTCCATGGCGAAGACGTTCGTCGGATCGATCATCGCGACGGTGATCGTGGCGCCGGTCTTCGAGACCGGCAGGATCGTGTATTTGCGGGCGAGGTCGGCCGGGATGATCTTGAGGACAGCGTCGTCGATGTCCAGGCCGTTGAGGTCGACCGAGGGGACCTTGAAGTGCTGGGAGAGCGAGTCGACGAGCTGCTTTTCCGTGAGGTAGCCGAGCTTCACCAGATTGGTGCCGACACGGCCGCCCTGATCCTTCTGGAGGGCGAGCGCCTCGTTGAGCTGGGTCTGGTCGATCCTGCCGTTACGGACCAGCAACTCCCCGAGCTTGTCGGGGACGCTCGACTGCGCTTGCGGCCGGCGGAGCGGTTCCGCGGATGATGCCATGCCAATCACCTCTCGGGCCGGATCTCCGGACCCTTGCTTCTTGGTGGGAGCGCGCTCCCGTGAAAACTGTCTGAAACTCTCGGGGAGTCTACAGCCGGCGGAGAAAGGGGTCAACGCACATGGAAATCAAGCTATGGAAAGGATCTCCGCCGCCCGCGCCGCCACCTGCCGCGGCGGGACCTCGAGCAGGCAGGCCTTGGTCTCGGCGAGCCGCTGATAGCAGAAGCTGCAGGCCAGGCGCTTGTAGACCGCGCCCCCGGGATCTCCGTAGGGGCCGTGCCGCTCCGGATCGGTGGGCCCCATCACCATGACGACCGGTGTGCCGAGCGCCCGCGCGAGATGGCTCGGGCCGGTGTCGCCGCCCAGCATCAGCCGCGCCCGGCGGATCAGCGCCGCGAGCGTCGGCAGGTCGGCGGCCGGCACGATGCGCGCCGCCCCCCCGCCGGCGGCCTCGACCTCGGCGGCCAACCCCTCCTCGCCGCGCGCCGCCGCGACCCAGGTCGGCAGTCCGGTCTCCGCCTGGAGGAGCCGCGCCGTCTTCCCCCACCAGGCCGGGGGGTAGCGCTTGTTGACCCAGCCGGCTCCGGGATGGAGGAGGGCGAACGGCTCCGGATGCGCCGCCAGGAGCTCCCGCGCGGCCGCCGGTTCCTCTCGGAAGAGCTTCTCCGGGCCGAAGTCCGCGGGCTCGGGGGGCAGGCCGAGGGCGTCCAGGAGCGAGAGCATGCGATCCACCGCATGGGTACCGCGGGGCACGGCCGGCCGGTTGATCCAGACCGCGCTCGACGGCTCGCGCCGGTGCCGGCGGGCGAAGCCGATCCGGCGGCCGGCGAGCGAGAGCGCGGAGAGGGCCCCCGCCTTGTGGTTCCCCATCAGGTCCAGCGTGACGTCGGGAGAGAAGCGCCTGAGGGCCGAGAGGAAGCCCCCCAGCTCGCTCAAGGCTTTGCCGGAGACCTTGCGCCACTGCCGCAGGCGCACCACGAGCAGCTCGTCGAGATCGGGGTGCCCGGCGAGCACCGGGGCCATCCCCTCCTCGACCACCCAGCCGATCTTCGCCTCCGGAAGATGCCGCCGTAGGGCGGTGAGCACCGGCAGGGCGTGGATGACATCGCCCAGGGCGCTGGTGCGGACGATGAGAATCCTCAATCCGGCAATGCCTTCACTCTGGCGATCAGGTCGCTCGTCGCGTGATCCTTGGGATCGCCCACCAGGGCCGTCCGGCCGCCGTAGGAGCGGACCGTCTCGTACTCCGGCACCCGTTCGGGCGAGCCGTAGTCCGTCCCCTTGCAGTGGATGTCCGGCCGCAGCTCGGCGAGGAGCGGAGCGGGGGAGTCCCCCGAAAAGACCACCACGAAATCGACTGGCTCCAGCGCCGCCAGCAGCTCGGCGCGCTCGGCGGCGGGGACTACCGGCCGCCCCGCCCCCTTCAGGCGCTCGACGGAAGAATCGTCGTTGATCGCCACCACCAGCGCGTCCCCCTCGGCGCGGGCGTCGCGCAGGTAGCGCAGGTGCCCGACGTGGAGGAGATCGAAGTGGCCGTTGGCGAAGGCGACCTTCTTCCCCGCGGCCTTGAGCGCCTGGATGCGCTCGCGGAGCTCGGGGACCGTCAGGACCAGCCCCACCGTAGCTCCTTCAAGGGGCGGAGGTCGGTCTCGACCGCCCGCCGGAGCTCCTCGGGCGAGCAGGTGGCCGTGCCCATCTTCATCACCACGATCCCTCCGGCATAGTTGGCGAGCAGCGCCGCTTCCAGCGGGTCGGCCCCGGCGGCGAGGGCGAGGGCGAAGGTGCCGATCACCGTATCGCCGGCGCCGGTGACGTCCGCCACCTGGTCGGTCCCGGAGACGGGGAGATGGGCAGAGAACTTCGGGCGGAAGAGGCTCATCCCGCGGCTGCCGCGGGTGATCAGAAGGAAGCGCGCGCCGAGCCGCTCGCGCAGGCTGCTGCCGGCCTCCTCCAGGCGGTCCGGATCGTCCCCGATCGCGGCGCCGAGAAACGCCTCGGCCTCCTCCTCGTTGGGGGTGGCACCGTCGAGGCCCACGAACTCGCCGAGCCGGTATCGGCTGTCCGCGATCACCGTGGTCCGCTCGCCCAGGGCATCGCGCACCTGCGGGAGCATCGCCGGCTCGACCGCTCCGTAGCCGTAATCCGAGAGGATGGCGACCCGGGCCTCGCCAGACCAGCGCTCCAGGAGACGGGTGAAATGATCGCGGTCCGCGGCCGTCAGCGCGAGCGTCTCCTCGATGTCATAGCGCACGATCTGCTGCTTGATCGAGTGTTTTCCGCCGCCGAGGATGCGGACCTTGGTGGGGGTCCGATAGCCGTGCCGGACCAGCACCCCCTCGGTCGTCACCCCCTGGGCCGCGAGCTCGGCGAGCAACCCCAGGCCGTGCGGATCGTCGCCGACGACGCCGAGCGGCAGCGGTCGCCCCCCGAGCGCGGCGACATTGGCGACCGCGTTCGCCCCGCCGCCGGGCATCAGCTTCTCCCCCTGGTAGGAGAGGATCAGGACGGGCGCCTCGCGGCTGATCCGCTTCGGAGTGCCGGTGATGAACACGTCCGCCACCAGATCGACCAGCATCGCGACCGGCTGGCCGGCCATGGCGTCGATCCGGCGCAGGAGCCGCTCGGTGGTGGGGAGGACCTGGACTTGGGGCATTTCGGCAGATTCTATCCCTTAGCCCGCGCCAGCGCCGCCTTGATCACCTCTTCCGGCATGCCGGCGTTCTTCCACTTGACGAGGTCGTCCGCGGGCAAGGCCTGGGTCAGGTCTCTCTGATTGACGAAGTCCACCAGGAGATCCGTCGTGAACCCCTGCTTCTTGAGCTTGACGAGCTCGGCCAGCATCGCCGAGGGGGAGAGCGTGGACTCGGGGGCGGCAGGGGCGGCGGCAGGAGCCGGAGCGGACACCGGAGCGGATGCGGTAACCGGTGTCCCCTTGCCCAGCCAGGCGCTCTGGAGGTCGGCGTTGTTGAAGACGTCCGTGTAGGCCTCCTTGATAGCGTCGCTCAGCACCTCGTTCGCGTTGTCCGCGCTGCGTTCCTTCCCGTAGCGCGTGGCATCCCCGCCGGCGGTGCCCTGCCAGAGGGTGCGCCCCCGGGCGTCCGCGAGCGTGAAGGCCACCTGGGTTTCCACGCGGTAGGTCGAGCCCATGGCCTTGGTGCTCGCGACCAGGCGGAGCTGGGTCAGCTTGCCGGTGAGGGCGAGGGGGGCGTCCGGCGCGGCCTTGATCCCCCATTCGGCGGCATACTTCGCGAGCACGTCGTTGGCCCAGGCGGCCACGTCGTTCGAGGCCCGCACCGGAAAGATCTTGTCGTCATGATCCGAGATCTCGCCGATGACGGCGGGATCGCTCTCCGCCCGGCCGTCCACGATCGACAGCCTGACCGGCCGGTCGGTGATCCCCGGCGCGAGCACGGCGTCCGCCGGGTCGAGCTTCTCCTGCGGCTTGTACTGGAGCGACATGGTCAGGGGGCCGGTGCCGCGGGCTTCGACCCGGATGCACGCCAGAAGGCTCAGGGCTGTCAGCAGCCCGATCTTTTTCCAGGATTTCCTGTTCATTTCTTCCTCCTAAGAACCTCAGCGTCCATATTGCTCTTCCGAGACCGGCTCCAGCCATTCCGTCTCGAGGTCGACATTCATCGCCAGGTGCGTCCGCGCCGCCGGCCCGAACTCCACGCGGATCAGCTTGACCGGATCGGCCCCTGCCACGGGCATTGGACGAAGCGTGACGTCGCCGCTGAAGTAGTTGGGATTGGCGGCGTTGGCGGGGAGAGATTCGACGTCGATCACCTGCATCGGATACCTCCAGGACTCTAACTAACTATCAGGCGAATCGAGGGTAGATCATACCGTGCTTCCTGTCCGCCTCCGCCTGCCGCCGTGGGCTAAACTCCCGTTATGGGGAGCGCTCCAGTGGATGTAACCGCACCGGCCGAGGCGAACGTCCTCACCACCACCTACGACAGGATCTTCGACTGGGCCCGGCGGCTGGGGGTCCGGCCGTTTCTGCTCGGGCTCTCCTGCTGCGCCGTCGGGATGACGCCGGCGCTCGACCCGCGGCATAATCTGGCGCGCTTCGGGGGGAGGGCCTTCCGCGCCGCGCCGGGGCGGAGCGATCTGCTGATCGTCGCCGGCACGGTCAGCGAGAAGATGGCGCCGCTGATCCGCCGCCTGTGGGATGAGATGCCCGATCCCAAGTGGGCGATCGCCCTGGGCTCCTGCGCCGCCTGCGGGGGGCCGTACCGCACCTACGCGGTCACGCCGGGGGTGGACCGCGTGATCCCGATCGACGTCTACGTGCCCGGGTGCCCGCCGCGTCCCGAGGCGCTCCTCGCCGGCCTCCTGGAATTGGAGAAGAAGATCGTCCCTCCTTGGGTCGGCGCATGAGCGGGCCGGAGTCCCAGCCCATGGAGGGGGCCGCGGAGGATCCTCTCGCCATGGCGCTCCGCGAGGAGCTCGGCGAGGCGATCGAGTCCGCGCGGATCCTCGGGGGGGACCTGACGCTCCAGATTCGGCGCGAGACGATCGCCGAGGTCTGCGCCGCGCTCAAGAGCAAGCACGGCTTTACCTATCTCGTGGACCTCTGCGGCGTCGATTTCCCCGGCCGGGAGCCGCGCTTCGAAGTGGTCTACCACCTGTGCAGCCCGGCGGCGAACCGCCGGGTACGCCTCAAGGTCGCGGCCGGCGAAGGCGAGGCGGCGGCGGCGGTCCCTTCCGTCACCGGCGTCTGGCGCGCCGCCAACTGGCCCGAACGCGAGGTGTGGGACCTCTACGGCGTCCGCTTCGACGGTCATCCGGACCTCACCCGCATCCTCTTGTGGGAGGGGTTCAACGGCCATCCACTGCGCAAGGACTTCCCCGTCGAGGGGATCGACACGGGAGCCGCCGCAGCAACCGTTAAGGTAGGCGGGAGCGGGGGAGGGGAGGCGTGAGCGATCCCCTCCTGCAGCGCGGCGAAGAGATCGAGCTCGGCTTCGGGCCGCGCCATCCGGCGATCCGCGGCGTGCTGCGCCTGAGCCTCCGGGTGGACGGTGATCGGATCGTCGACTGCCGCCCGGTGATCGGCCACGTTCACCGCGGCGTCGAGAAGCTCTTCGAGCTTCAGCCCCACGCCGACAATCTCTCGCATACGGACCGTCTGGACTTCGGTTCGGCGGCGGCGGCCAACCTCGCCTACGCGGGAGCGGTGGAGAAGCTATTGGGGATCGTGGTGCCGCCGCGGGCGCGCTATCTGCGCACGATCCTGGCCGAGCTGCAGCGGATCGCCTCGCACCTGCTCTGGCTCGGCACCCATGCCGCGGACCTCGGCGCCATGCCCCCCTTCTTCGCCGCCTTTGGCGAGCGCGACGGGGTGCTCGAACTGTGTGAACGGTATCTGGAGGATTACTTTGAATCAGACAACGAATCAGAGGCTGGGCAGGAGGCCGGGGCGCGCCTGCGGCTCGACGGCATCCGTCCCGGCGGGCTCTCCCATGATCTGCCGGCCGGCTGGGCGGAGAGGTGCCGGGAGTTCGTGGAGTCGTTCCCCGCAAGGCTCAACGGCTTCGCGGGACCGCTCACCGAGAATCGCCTCTGGAAGAAGCGGACGGTGGGGCTCGGTGTGCTGTCGCCCGAGGTAGCCGTGGACCTCGGCGTGACCGGGCCCGCGCTGCGCGCCAGTGGCTTCGCATGGGACCTGCGCAAGGCCCTCCCCTACGAGGCTTACGGCGAGGTGGACTTCGACGTGCCGGTGGGCCGCAACGGCGACACCTACGACCGCTACCTGGTGCGGGTAGAGGAGATGCGGCAGGCGAACCGGATCGTCGCTCAGTGCCTGGACCGGCTCCCGGACGGGCCGGTCCTCGCCGAGCCGTCGGTGCTCGAGGCCAAGGTCGAGGGCGAGACCTATCACGGCATCGAGGGGCCGCGAGGGGAGATCGGTTTCTATCTGGTGGGCGACGGCACGGCCAACCCCTACCGCTGCCATTTCCGGGCGCCGTCGTTCGCCCATCTCCAGGCGCTGCCCGAGCTCTGCCGCGGGGAGCTCGTCGGCGATCTGGTGGCGCTGATCGGCACGCTGGACGTCGCGCTGGAAGAGGCAGATCGGTAGGTGGGGACGATCGTGGGAAGAGCTCGGGAAGAAACGCTCTACTTTTCTGGTTGGAGTTCGAATACAGTGGACCCATAGAGACCGCAATTTGGCACCCCGTGTGCCGAATCGGCGATCTCTAGTGAATTCGGGCCAAGGCGGCACCCTCCGGCGAGTCTCCGGGAGAGGACGGTGCCCTGGTCCGCGCCTCCTCCGGAGTGTCATCCTGGAGGGACACCCTGTTCAGATTTTCAACAGATTGAAAGGCCGAAATAGGCCTTTTTCTCACTTCAAACCGTTGGCACCGTCTGTGCGTATGCATGGATGCGGGGAGAGGTTCCCGTTGAAGGGGGTAAGCATGGCAAAGACTAGCGTGGACCACCAGAAAGGGTGGAACTTCGAAGCGGCAGCGATGCCGTTCGTCGACGCTCTCTACAATACGGCCTATCGGATGACCCGCAATGCCGAGGACGCCCAGGATCTCGTGCAGGAGACTTATCTGAAGGCCTATCGCTACTATGACAAGTTCGAGGAAGGGACCAACTTCAAGGCGTGGTTGTTCAAGATCATGAAGAATACTTTCATCAACAACTACCGCAAGAAGCAGCAGTCCCCGACCCTCAGCGACTTCGCCGAGATCGAGGAGTCGTTCGAGAATCAGCTCAGCGAGGACTCTTCTCGCCAGCAGCTCAAGAACCCCGAGGAAGAGCTGCTCGAGAACGTGCTCGACGAGGACGTGCAGCAGGCGCTCGACAAGCTGCCGCCGGACTACCGCATGGTGGTGCTGCTGGCCGACCTCGAAGGGTTCTCCTACAAGGAGATCGCCGAGATCCTGGACGTCCCGGTCGGCACCGTGATGAGCCGCCTGTACCGCGGTCGCCGGCTGCTCGAGGCCGCGATGCTCGAGTTCGCCCGCGACCACGGTTATCTGCGGGAAGGCGAGCCGGTCAAGATGCGCAGCCGCACCGCGAGTCCGAAGTGAGCGGGACGCATTCAGGAGCGCGGGGAAGGGGGATCGTCCAGGCGCGCACCGTTCCGGTGAAATATCCAACCTCACGCCCCAGTTGAACAGTGCGGGGTGAACACCTGGAGCCGTCACACAAGACTGTTCTAGAGTATGGGTTCCGGAGGAAGGACGATGGATTGCAAAGAGGTCAGCCTGGTGTTGTTCCTGTTTTTCGACAACGAGATGGAAGAGGAGACGCTGACCCCTTTCAAAGACCACGTCGGACGGTGTGGCGATTGCGCGAAGCAGGTCGACTACACCCGCAAGCTGCTGTTGATCGTCCGTGAGAGGACGGTCCGCTGTCCAGCTCCTGAAAGTCTCCGGCACCGCATCCTCACCCACCTTCCGCATCGCCGCAGCGCTCCCGGCCTTCACTGAGACTTCCATGACAACGACCTCTTCCGCGTCACGCCGCAGGGCGACGGCCGTCCTCGTTGCCTCCCTGGCGTTGCTGGCCCTATCGCCGGCCGCCTCCCGGGCCGAGGACGTCAACCTTTCCTGTCTGGGCGGCGGCCGCCTGGGAGATGCGGATCTGGCGCGGGGCACCACCATCGTCGTGGTCTGGGCCTCCTGGTCGCCCCACTCGCGCGACATCGTCGAACGCGTCAGCGCGCTGGCGAGCCGCTGGGGCGGGCGCGCCCGCGTCGTGACTGTCGACTTCCAGGAGGACCGGCCGGCGGTCGAGCGCTTCCTGGCCGGCAGGAGCCTCGGCGCCCCGGTCTGCATGGACCCCGACGGCGCCTTCTCGCGGAAGTACAATGTCGCCACGCTCCCGGGTCTGGTGGTCTTCAAGGATGGTCCGGTCGTCCATCGCGGCAAGCTCCCCGACGACGCCGACCAGGTCCTGACGGACCTCCTCCACTGAGCGGTTCCGTACCGCCGTACTTTCTCCCTTTTTTTACGATCTTGGGGTTGCGCTGCGCGAGGAATCCTGTGTAGTATCCGACCCGCGTAGGGTCACAACCGCAGCGTTTTTCCAAACACCCCCTCCTGGGAGGTCTGCACGGATGCAGTCGAAGAGGGTATATCCAGGCATGACCGTTCTCCGCTGTCTTCTGCCGCTCGGGCTGATCGCTCTCGGCGCGGGACTCAGCTTCAGTACGCGAAACCTCGAGGCGTACAACCGGTCCGCCTACCCCCTCCCCCCGACCTCCCGTTTCAGCGCCCGGGTCACGCTTCCGGACGAAACCACTCCCTGGATCCATCACGCCCGCGTGCCGGTCGAGTCGCGGCTCCTGCGCGGCGAGACCGCCGCGGACGTCTTCGAGAAGCTCGGCCTGCAAGGGATTCAGCTCCGCGAAGCGACCGACGCCCTGGCCGGCAAGGTGGACCTGCGGAGCCTCAAGGCCGGCAACCACTACTCCGCCTTCTTCAATCCCGACGCCTCCCTCGCCTCCTTCGAGATGACCCTCGACGGCAGCGGCCGGGTCGAGATGACCCGCCGGAGCGACGGCTGGCAGAGCGACTGGCAGCCGTTCCAGCGCCGCGTCGAGGTTCGCTCGCTCCAGGGCACGCTCGCGAGCTCGCTGGAGGAGTCGATCCGCGAGGCCGGCGGGCCGCCGTCCCTCGCCTACCGCTTGGCCGACGTTTTCCAGTGGGACCTCGACTTCACCAAGGATCTGCAGAAAGGGGACCGTTTCGAGGTCCTCTACCAAGAGGTCCAGCTCGACGGCAAGTTCCACGATGTGGGGACGATCCTGGCCGCGATCTACGACAACCGTGGGCGCCTCCACGAGGCCTACCGGTACGGCGACGCCAGCGTCTACTACGACGGCGACGGCTCGCCGATGCGGAAGATGTTCCTCCGCTCGCCGCTGCGCTACTCTCGCATCACCTCGTCGTTCAGCCTGCACCGCTTCCACCCCGTGCTCAAGGAGTTCCGGCCGCACTACGGCGTGGACTACGGCGCCCCGGTGGGGACGCCGGTCCAGGTGACGGCCAACGGTACGGTGCTCTCCGCTGGCTGGGACAGGGGGGGCGGCAACGTCGTCAAGGTCCAGCACCCCGGCGGCTACGTGACCGCCTATCTCCACCTCTCCCGCTTCGCGCCGGGTGTCCGCCCAGGCGCGCGGGTGCGGCAAGGAGACATCATCGCCTTCACCGGGGCCACCGGCCTCGCGAGCGGCCCTCACCTGGACTACCGGGTGAAGTGCCGCGACCAGTGGATCGATCCGCTGACGCTCAAGGGTGTCCGCGACGAGCCCATCCCCGGCTCCCGCATGGCCTCCTTCCGCGCCTGGCGGGACAATCTGCGGACCGGTCTGCGCGACGGCGTCCTGCCGCGCGGGATCCAGGTTCCTGGGCTCGATCCGGGAACCCAGCTCGCCCTCGGCGACGCCGGCTCCGCCTCCATGCCGTCGCGAGGCTCGCTCGCCCGCTGATCCGCCGTACCGGATGCTGGTCACCATCACAGCCTGGTGCCGGGTCGATCTGGCCGGCGGCACCCTCGACATCTGGCCTCTCGGCCTCTTCCACCCCCAGGCCCGCACGATCAACGTGGCAATCGACCTCGCCGTCACTGTCGGGCTCCGCCCGCTGGCGGAAGGGTACCGGGTGCGCCAGGGGGGGGGCGTGGTGGAGGCCGGCTCGGCCGGAGAGCTCGCCCGCCATCCGGAGGCAGCCCTGATCGGGGTCGCCGCCGAGGCCCTGGATCTCCCTCCCTTCGAAGCGCTGCTGGCGAGCGACTCCCCCCGGGGGGGCGGCCTCGGCGCGAGCTCCGCGATGACCGTGGCCTTCCTGGCGGCGGCGGAAGAGGCGTTCGACCGTCCGCGCTCGCAGCCGCGCGAGCTGGCGGCGGTGGCGCGGGACCTCGAGGCGCGGCTGATGGGCCTCCCCACTGGCTTGCAGGACCACTACCCGGCGCTCCTCGGCGGCGCGCTCGAGATCCGGCCGGTGCCGGGGGGCGAGCGGGTCCGGCGGCTGGACGTCGATCTCGATGCGCTGGGGGCCAGCCTGGTAGTGGTCTACTCGGGGCAGAGCCACTTCTCGGCCGGCAACAACTGGCAGGTCGTGCGCCGCCGCCTGGAGGCGGAGCCCGAGGTCACCAGCCTGTTCGAGGGGATCGCCGCCACCGCGGCCGAGCTGACGCCGGCCCTCGAAGCGGGGGATCTGCCGCGGGTGGGAGAGCTGATGAGCCGGGAGTGGAGCGACCGCCGCCGCTTGGCGGCGGGGATCTCGACGCCCGTCCTGGAGGAACTGCTGCGGGCGGCTGCCGCGGCCGGAGCCTGGGGCGGCAAGGCCTGCGGCGCGGGCGGCGGGGGATGCCTCGCCATCCTCGGTCCGCCGGAGCGCCGGAGCGCGATCGAGGCGGCGCTGGAAGGCGCTGGCGGCAAGATCCTCGAGGCGCGCCCGACCGGGCAGGCGCTGCAAATCTCGCGAGACAAATAGAAAGGGCGCCCACAAGGGCGCCCTTTCAGCAGGATCGATCGGCCCGCGGGTCAGCGGTTGCGGACCCGCTGACCGAGGATGTCGTAGGCCTTATCGATGTCGAGCGACGGGGTAAAGCGGAGCTCCCGCGTCTCGGTCCAGGAGGAGTCGGTGCTGAGGCGGTAGAGCACCTTGTCGACCTGCGCCCAGGAGACCAGGACGTCATCCCCGGCTTCCGACACGAAGAGCTCCACGCTGCCCGGACCGACCCGGGGCACCGGCCGGCTGGAGGCCACGCGCACCTGGATCAGATAGGCCGCGGCCTCCGTCGGCTTGGGGGTCGGCGCCACCGCCCGTGAGACGTCGACGGGATCGTCGACCTGCACGATCTGGGTGTTCGCCTGCTCCTTCGGGTTGCGGAGGCCGCGCCCGGAGAGCTTCGCGCCGATCTCGATGATGTGGGAACGGGCCTTCTCGGCGAGCTGGACGAGATCGCCCGCGTCGTTTGCCAGGATCGTGGCACGGACCTGGTCGGCGAGGGTCGACGCCAGCTCCGGATGGAAGGCGACGCCGATCTCGATGATGTGGGAGCGGGCCTTCTCGGCGAGCCCGGGGAGGTCCGCCGGATAGAGGCTGCGCCCGATCTCGATGATGTGGGAGCGGGCCTTCTCCGAGAGCCGGCTCAGCTCCTCCGGCAGGACGTCGATCTCCACCGTCGCCAGCCGCCCCTTCGCCAGCGAGGCGAAAGCCACCACGACGGTCCGCTGGTCCTGCCCGGCCTGGATCGTGGGGGAGCGCAGCAGCGCCGGCTGGACGTCGCCGGCGACGCTGTCGGGCAGGAAGTCGCTGAGGCTGTAGACCGGATTGATGCCGGCGTAGATGCCGTCGACGAAGACGACCGGCGTATAGAAGGTCTCGAGCGAGCCCGTGGTGGCGCCCTCCTCCTGCCAGATCAGGTGGAGGGTGTTGCGGTGCTTGACGACCGGGGTGTTGTCATCGCCGGTCTCTTCGAAGCTCTCGCGGGTGATCGCGAACTGGGGCGAGGTCTTCGGCGCGAAGGGGTTGCCGACCACCGAGATCGGCGTCGACCAGGTGGTGCCGTCGAAGCCGGCGAGCCTCAGGACGGGGTGGATCCCCTCCTGGCTCTCCCAGACCACGTAGACGGTCCTGGAATCGTCTTCGTAGAGCAGCGAGGCCGAGCTCTCCGGCGCGGAGTCCAGGGTGTCGGGGATCAGCACCCGCTGCGGGGTGGCGCCGGGCCGCGTGACGTCGATCGCCAGGACCGGCGTGCCGGGAGCAGTGCCCTGGCTGCCGGGGAAGAGATCGCCGTACTTGCCGGACTTCACCTGATAGACCTCGCCGCTCGAGCCGAGGGCGGAGTCGTGGCTCGCGGCGAGGCCCGGAGCCGGGGCGGCGAGCCCCAGTCCGATCATCCCGAGAACGAGGAACCAGTGGTTCTTGCTCATGGTCGCGACCTCAAGCGTGCAGATTGACCAGCTTGCGGATGTCCACCGCGAGCAGGAATTCGGGTAAATAGCCGGCGTCGGGGAAGAAGTCCCGGTGGAGCCGGCCGAAGTAGCCGCGGGCGGCCTCGACGTCGTCGCTCAGGTGGGCGACCTCGCCGAGCAGATAGAGCGCGTTCTTGATCGAGGCTTGGTCTTCCATCGCCTCCGCCAGCGCGAGCGCGGCGATACCGTGACGGTGGGAGAGGCGAAGGCGGCTGGTCTCCAGATGGGCGAAGCAGAGGTCGAGACGGACCGAGATCTCGTAGCGCTGGGCGCCGCACCGCTTGAGGATGCGCAGGCTCTCGTAGAGCAGGCGGTACCCCTCGCGGTGGCGCCCCTGCAGGACGCGGCAGTAGCCGAGGTTGTCGAGGATCTGGCCGCGCGCGGCGGTCGGCTCCTGCGGCGCGTGCTCGAGAGCCTTCTCGTACTCGCGGCAGGCCTCGACGATGAAGCTCTCGGCGAGCAGCGTGTTGCCGATCAGGTTGTGGCTCGAGGCGAGCCAGTCGCGCCGCCCCAGCACCCCGGCGCGTTCGAGCGCGATACGGGCGTAGAACAGCGACTTCTTGTAGTTCTTGGTGAGCTCGTAGTGGCGCGAGATGTTGTATGCCGCGAGCTGGCAGATGAAGGGGTCGACGTTGCGGACCAGGATCTCGCGCAGGTGGGGGACCTCGCCGTCGCCGCGCCCCATCTCGATGACGACGGCCGCCCGGTTGCAGATCCCGAGATCGACCTGCGGCTGCTCCCCCTGCTCGCGGGCCCAGGTGAGGGCCTGATCGAAAAGGTCCTGCGCCTCCTCCAACTGGCCGGCGCGGACGGCCTTCTCGCCACGGCTCTTCAGTTCCTCGAACGTCACTGCACCATTCATTCGTCAGCCTCCCATGCGCGCATCGTGTCGGGGCCGGCTTCGTGGCGGCCCTCCTTGCTGCGTTTGAAAGCGATGAACTCCTCGACCTCGCGCTGCACGTCCTCGGAAAGGGCGTTGAAGCTCTGGACGAGCTGGACGTCGCGCGGCGTGATGGATTCCTTGGCGACCCCCTCGAAGAACTCGCCGATGCTGACCTTGAATTCGGCGAGGATGCGGAAGAGGGTGTCCAGGCTGACCCGGTACTCCCCCTTCTCCATGCGGGAGAGGTCGGACTGCTGGATGCCGAGTCTCGACGAGAGCTCGACCTGGGTCAGCTTGTGCTCCTTGCGGAGCTCGCGGATCTTGCGTCCTACCAACTGGACTTGACGAATCTTCTCAGCGGCCATGATGACATGTCTGGAAGTGCTGTCTATGTCAGAATGGCATAGCAGGATAGTCTAAGAAGGATAGTATCCCCGCCCCGGGGGGCTGTCAATGGAGCGCCCTTCGTGAATAGAGGAATGGGGCATAATCCCCGCCCGGTCCCGCTCTGGGAGACAGATACGCTTGCGACACCATCTCTTCCTTCTGAAGGAGCTCGTCAAACGGGACTTCCAGGGGCGCTACGCCGGCTCGGCGCTGGGCCTGGTCTGGTCGTTCCTGCAGCCGCTCTGGATGCTGCTGCTGTTCACCTTCGTCTTCTCGACGGTGATGAAGATCTCGCTGGCGGGGGCGCGCACCGGCCACTTCGCGATCTTCCTCTTCTCCGGCCTGCTCCCCTGGCTGGCGCTGCAGGAGGGAGTGATGCGGTCGTCAACGGCGATCACCGACAACTCGAGCCTGGTCAAGAAGCTGCGCTTCCCGGCCGAGATCCTGGTGCTGGCGGTGGTGCTCGCGGCCCTGCTGCACGAGGCGATCGCGGCCGCCATCTTCCTTGGCGTGCTGGCCTTCCTGGGGGAGCTCAGGCTGGGCGGGCTGCCGCTGCTGCTGCTGGCGCTGCCGCTGCAGATCGCCCTCACCCTCGGGCTGGGGCTCCTGCTGAGCGCGGTGAACGTGTTCTTCCGCGACATCGCGCAGGTGCTCGGCATGGTGTTCACCGGCTGGTTCTACCTGACGCCGATCGTCTATCCGGCGGCGCAGGTGCCGGCGCGCTTCCGCGGCTGGATCGAGCTCAACCCGCTGGCCGCGCTGGTCGAGCTCTACCGCCAGGCCTTCCTCGGCGGGCGGGTCGCCCTGGTGCCCGGGACCGCCGCCCTGGCGCTGGTGGCGGCTGTGCTATTATCCGCCGGCTTCTTGCTCTTCAGACGCCTCAAGGCCGCTTTCGTGGACGAAATCTGAGGATTGGTGCGGTTCTTGCTGGGCGCGGTCTCCGACATCCTGAAAGGAGCTTTCCAAATATGCAGTCGACCTCAAGGTTCGCGCCGCGCCTGATCCCGGCGCTGCTTCTCATCGCCGCGGCGCTATCCTGGGCCTCGCCCGGGCTGGCCGCGACGGCCGCCGCCCCGAAGAAACCGTCCGCCAAGACCCCGAAGGCCGCCACTCCGGCGCCCGCCGCGACAGCCGCGCCGGCCGCGGATGCCAAGACGGCGCCGGCCGCGGGCGCCGCCGTCGCGGACGGCCCGCAGCCGCCCAACGGCAAGTGGCTGACCGACAAAGAGGGGCGGCAGTACTTCGTCGACAAGCTCCAGAAGGAGGGGATGCGCTACCTGCGCGTCAACGACAAGGTGCTGCGCACCGCCTGGGGGATCAACGTCGACCTCGTGAAGGAAGACGACAAGTTCTTCTACTATAAGGTCTATCGCCAGATGGGCGGGGCCGGCCCGGTGGCCGGGCCGCAGGCCGGCGTCAAGCCGGAGGAGGTCCAGAAGATCGCCGCGACGTATCAGGTGGATACCCTCGAGAGCCAACTTCTGAAGTTCGTCCCATTCAGCACCGGGCTGCCCAACCGGGGGCAGTGGCGCAACGGCTTCGACATCGCGGACATGAACGGCGACGGGCACCCCGACATCGTGCACTCGGCGGCGCGCAAGGAGCCCGGTCCGCCGGTCATCTTTATCGGCGACGGCAAGGGGAACTGGCGACGCTGGAGCGAGGCCCGGTTTCCCCGCCTCCCCTACGACTACGGCGACGCCGCGGTAGGGGACTTCAATGGCGACGGCCACCCGGATATCGCGCTCGGCGCCCACCTGCGCGGGCTGATGGCGCTGCTGGGCGACGGCAAGGGGGGGTTCACCGAAGCGGGCAAGGGGCTCGACTTCGTGCTTCCCGGCCAGGGCCGGCAGCCCGGCTACTCGTCGCGGACGATCACGGTCGCCGACTGGAACCATGACGGCCGCCCCGACATCCTGGCGGTGGGCGAGGGGCCGCGCCTCAACGTGGTGAGCCGCGACCAGGCCCGGCCGAGCACGAACACGGAGTCGTACGGCGTCATCGTCTACCTCAACCAGGGCAACGGCACCTGGTTGCGCAAGGACCAGGGGACCTCGAACCGCGAGATCTTCTCCGACTCGATCGTGACCGGCGACTTCAACGGCGACCGCCGCCTGGACTTCGCGACGGGCTCGAGCATCCAGGGGCGCAAGAGCCTAGTCAACTACGGCCGCGAGGACGGCGGCTGGAACGCCATGGACGTCGACGTGCACCCCCGTTCCTACGTGCGCTCGGTCGACGCCGCCGACCTCGATGGCGACGGCCTGGACGATCTGCTCGTCGGCTACATGAGCTACGAGGGGGAGGCCTGGAGGAACGGCATCGACATCCTCTACGCGCGCAAGGACGGCACCTGGGCGCGCCGGGTGCTCGCCGCGGCCGAGCAGCGGGTCGAGGTCAGCGCGCTGGCTCACGGCGACCTGGACGGCGACGGCAAGCTCGACCTGGTGGCGCTGACCGGGAATGGCGCCACCTGGGTCTTCCACGGCGACGGCAAGGGGTTCTTCACCCGTGAGACGACGACCGGCATCCCGCCGTTCGTGGGCGGCTGCACGGGCTATTACGTCCGGCTCGCCGACCTCGACGGCGACGGCAAGGATGAGATCGTGGCTGACTTCGCCGGCGAGAGCTCGGCGATGTTCGATCCCGACCGCTGCCCGTCCGGGGGGGGATTGCAGGCCTGGCACCTGGCGCCGGCTGGAGCGCCCGCCGCTGGACGGTAGCCGGGGTAGCTGGAAATAAAGGCGCGCAAAGAAGCAAAACACCTCTTGACAGCCCTGGGAGAGATCCCTATAGTGCAGAAGCATAAAACATCGGAGAGGGCGGGGGGCTAGAGCCTTCAGGCCCTCCGGTTATGTTTGGAAGTTACGGCAGCAACGACCTCCAAGGTCGAGAGTCAGTGAAAAAAGAGCTGACAAGCGGCCCTGGGATGTTATAAAGTTCGCCGCACTCTATACTTTGAACAGGAGGTGATTTTTTTTCGAGGAGAGTGGAGAAACGGTTGTATCCCGATCGTTTCAACTTTGGTTTCAGCTTCAGCAAAACTAACTCTAGGAGATTGTCTGTCATGAAGAAGACCGCACTGTGTCTCGCTCTCTTGGGCCTTCTGGGCCTGGGCGGCCAGGCGCTTGCTGTGATCTGCACGATCGATGAGGTGCCGGCGGCCACGTTGCTGCTGCCCTACTTCGAAGTGGATCTCGGCAACCCGAACGGGCAAACCACCCTGTTCTCCGTCAACAACGCCTCGGCCACCGCTGTCCTGGCCCACGTCGTGGTCTGGTCGGACCTCTCGGTCCCCGTCCTCGACTTCAACATCTACCTGACCGGCTATGACGTGCAGACGATCAACCTGCGCGACATCCTGGTCAGCGGCGTGCTGCCGCGGACGGCGTCCGCGGGTCAGGACCCGGTCGACGCCATCAGCCCGAAGGGTGACTTCTCGCAGGACATCAACTTCGCGAGCTGCAGCGGCCTGCTGCCGCCGCCGGTCCTGCCGGTGAGCTTCGTTCAGCACCTCCAGCAGTCGCTGACCGGTCTGTCCTCGTCGGTCCTCGGCAACCGTTGCGCCGGCCGTGCCTTCGGCGACAACATCGCCCGTGGCTACGTGACCATCGACACGGTCAACAACTGCACCCTGCGCTTCCCTGGCGATCCGGGCTACTTCGGTCCGGGCGGCACGGGCGACGCCACCAACCAGAACGTTCTGTGGGGTGACTTCTTCTACGTCAACTCCGCCGAGAACTTCGCCGACGGCAACACGCTGGTCCACATCGAGGCTTCGGCGACCAACCCCGAGACTTCGGTTTCCGGCCAGTACACCTTCTACGGCCGTTATGACAACCCCGCCTTCAGCGCCGCTGACAACCGCGAGCCGCTGGCGACGAACTTCGCCGTCCGCTACATCAACGGCGGCACGTTCAGCGGTGGTACGGACATGATCGTCTGGCGTGACTCCAAGGTTAACCAGGCGCCGTTCACCTGCCCCGCGCAGACTGGCCGTCCGGCCTGGTACCCGCTGGGCCAGGAAGCGATCGTGATCTTCGACGAGGAGGAGCAGCCGCAGGTTCCGCAGAGCTTCCCCGTCTCGCCGCAGCCGCAGAACCCCGGCCTCGTTCCGTTCCCGGCTGAGTCGCAGTCGACTCACGTCGGTGGCGCCGCGCTGCCGGTGCCGTTCGACTTCGGCTGGCTGTACCTCAACCTGAACACCACCGTCCCGGCTGCCGGCGCCGTTCCGCCGGAAGACCCGGCGGCGGCTCAGGCCTGGGTGCTGGCCCGCATGACGGCTCAGGGTCGCTTCAGCGTCGGCTTCAGCGCCGTTCAGCTCGACAGCGCCTGCACCGCTCTGCACTTCGCTCCGGGTGGTCTCGTAGGTCCGACCGCTCAGTAAAACAGTTCGAAGGGGTGGGTCCGGTTCGCCGGGCTCACCCTTTTCTTTATCCGCGGCCCCGCCTTTCGGCTCCTGCAAGCTGCTTCTCCGCCCGGGGAGACAGCTTGGAAGAGCTGAGTAGCAGTCCAGATCGTCTTTTTGTATCCGGTACCCCTTGCGGTACGTGAGATCTGGGCCTAGACTTATGCTCAAAGTTCGATCTAGCCCTATGGCTTCCGAGCGAAGGTGGTTCTCGAGAGGGTGACCTCTCGGTCGCTGAGCCGCACTCGCCCCGGAGTTGTCGTTTACCCCATAGTGGTAGGAGGAGTTTTTTCATGGCGAACCCCCGTCCCTCTGGCCCGCGCACTTACCTCTCTGTCCACCGGATGCTGGCGCTGCTCGTGCTGCCGGCGATTTTCTTTCTAACTCGTCCGGTGATGGCGGCTACGGTTTGCGATCGCGCCGGGTGCGGGACGATCCGCCAGGGTCAGACCGTGGTCTGCTTCACCCCGGCCACTCCGGCCCCCAGCACCCTGTGGAGCCAGGGGCAACTGCAGCCGGCGGATACAGGGGCGCTGCCGCGGGAACGCGACACCACGGATTTCAACGAGGTGACGACCAACTACGGCGCCCGGAACTGGTTCTACGGGGTCGACATCCAGAACGGCTACATCCTGATGGGGCTCTCCCATGGCATCGGGATCTGGGATGCCCGCACCGATCCCGCCAACCCGGCCCTCGTGGCGGCCAAGCGCTATCCGGCGGACGCCGGCTTCCCCTACCTCCCTTCGGGTGAGCAGTCGAAGATCGTGTTCGGCGGGATCTCCGCTCCGGACGACAGCGTGGCGGCGATCGTCGGCTACAGCGGCGCCGGGATCCTGGTCTTCGACCTTTCCGACAAGACCAAGCCGCGGCCGGTTTACCAGAACATCGACAAGACCTCCGAATCCGTCTACACGGCGAAGATCAACGGCACCCGGTACGCCTTCATGGCCGCCCCGACTCCTGGCGGGCTGTACGTCTACAACCTGGACAAGGCGCTCACCTTCAACGGCTGCCTGGAGGACAACTCGACCGCCGGCAACTGCCCCGGGGTTCTCGTTTCCAAGGTCCAGACCACGACCTCGGCGGCCAGCTTCGTGCACGGCGCCGGCAACTACGTCGTCGTGAGCTTTGGCGGCACGGGCGGTTTCCAGATCTTCGACATGAGCGATCCGCTGCACCCGGTCTCCAAGCTCATTGGCCTGCGCAGTCAGCCGGTGCAGGGCGTTGCGCTGTGGAACCAGGGCTCGTCGTACTATCTCGGCGCCCGCCAGGGCGCGACGCTCACCAACCGGCAGCCGACGACGGCGATCTATGACGTGAGCTGCATCACCGGCGCCAATGGCTGCACCGGGTTGGGATCGCCGCTGGCGAACATGAACACCGACACCCAGAGCGGTGGCGAGTACCTCACCTTCTCGCGAGCCGGCTCGACCCCCTTCCTGTACGTGGGTGGCGACGCCTACTGCATCGGCGCCGACGGGCTTCAGCACGAGTGGCTGTTCGACGTCAGCAATCCGAGTAATCCGACCGACGTCACGCCGGTGCAGACGACGCAGGTGACCGCGCCCTACAACGGCGTGAACGTCACCCGTACGGTCGACTACTGGGCCTACTACTACCGGCCGAATCCGACGGGCTTCAACCTCGTTGCGCCGCGCGCCGGCAAGTTCAACGGCAACTATTTCTATCGCGCCGCCCGTTCGATCTTCGACATCCACAAGCTGACGCGCGACGTGCCACCGTCGGCGAACTTCACCGTCTCGCCCGCCGAGATCTATCCCGGCACGGCGGTGACGTTCAACGACACCTCGACGGGCTCGCCGACGAACTGGCAGTGGACGTTCGGGGGCGGCACACCCGCCAGCTCCACTCTGCAGAGCCCGGTGGCGACGTTCGCCACCGAGGGCTCGAAGTCGGTGTCGCTGACTGCGTCCAACTCCCAGGGACCGAGCGCCGTCACCAAGAGCATCGTCGTGCTGAGCCCCGTGCCGCAGATCGGGGCGATCACCGTGAGCCCGGCGAACCCGCTCGTCTGCCAGCCGGTCACCCTGACGGCGACCGGCGTGACCGGCCAGCCGACCCTGGCCTATGGCTGGACGCTCAACGGCTCGCCGGTCGCCGGCGCCGCGACGTCGACGTTCAACTGGTCGACGACCGGGCTGCAGAGCGGTCTCTACACGGCGGCCGTCACGGTGACCAATGGCGCGGGGACGGCCACGAAGAACGTATCGGTCAACCTCGGCGCGCTGCAGACGCTGGCCTTCACCGGCGCGAACGGCGCGCCGACCAACGACGCGTTCACCGCGGGAACGGTCAAGTTCCACGCCGGCGGACAGGGCGCCACGGAATGGAACTGGGACTTCGGAGACGGCCAGGGCTTCCGCGGCTGGACTTCCGATCCGGTGACCGGTCCCGATCCGACGGTTTCGTACACCGCGACCGGCGCGAAGGCGGTCAAGGTGAAGATCAGGAACTGCGTCCAGGGCGGCGAGGGAATCACCAGCGCGGCGCTGACCGTCAACATCACTCAGACGACGCCGCTCTCTGCGGATTTTGAGGCGGCCCTCTTCAGCCAGTTCAGCCAGTACTTCGCAACCGTCGGGGTGCCGATCGTCTTCAACGACCATTCGCAGGGTGCCGAGAAGTGGTATTACGACTGGAACCATACCAGCACGAATGAGGCCAACTGTAACTTTAACGCCGACCCCGGCAATAGCTTGCCGGTGGCCACGCATACCTACACGGTCCTCGGTAACTACAATCCTTGCCTGAAGGTGACCCGCGGCGGTGGCGCCGAGCAGTCGGTGACCGTCCACGGCACGATCAACGTCGGCTCCGCCGGTGGCGGCGGCGGTGGCGGTGGCAACACCCCCTCGATCACGGTGAACGGGGTCGGCGCGGGTCAGATCAACCAGCCCATCCCCTTCGCCGCCTCGGCCTCCAACTGCACGCCGTCCAGCACCTGGAGCTGGAGCGTCGGCGGTGGCACGATCTCGGGCTCAGCGACGGGCAGCGGGATCTCCGTCACCTGGGCGACGACCGGCCAGAAAACGGTCTCGGCCACCAACAGCGGCTGCAGCGGTGCCCTGGGCTCCCGCAGCGTCACCATCACCGACCCGAACGGCGGCGGTGGTGGCGGTGGCGGGACCGGTGGCGGAACGCTCCAGGCGCAGTTCAACATCACTCCAGCCTCGCCCCAGCCGGGTGAATCGGCGAGCTTCGACGCCAGCCCGTCCACCGGCAGCCCGACGGATTACTCGTGGAGCTTCGGTGACGGCTCGGCCACGGTGACGGGGAAGACCGCGACCCACAGCTACACGGCCGCGGGTTCTTACGTGGTTCAGCTCTCGGTCTCGAAGGCCGCGACCGGCTGCCCCTTCGCGCCCTGCGTGGCGGAGTCGAAGGTGACCAAGACGGTGGTGGTGGGCACGCCGCCGCCGCCTCCGGTCTCGGCGGAGTACACCGCCAGCGTCAGTTGCCTCAACGTCGGCGGCTTCGATCAGTGCCAGGCCGAGACCGCCAAGGCGGTGACCCTGACCGCGACGGCTACGGACGCCACCACTTACCAGTGGGACTTCGGCGACGGGAGCACCGGCACCGGCCGGACGGTGACCCATACCTGGGCGGCGCCGAACTCCTACTCCGTGACCCTGACGACGATCAAGTCGCCGTCGACCACGGCCTCGACCAAGAGCCGCACCTTCGTCGTCTCGGGCACGCCGCCGCCACCCCCGCCGGTCGCGAAGTCGGTGGTGCTGCCGTGGATCGCGCAGACCCGCGGCGCGCTGGTGCAGTCGAGCGACCTCTATGTCCACAACCCGGGCGTCGGCGCGATGAACGTCCAGCTCGAGTTCCGCAAGCGCGGCCTGCCGGAGTCGAATCCGCCGCGCGTCAGCAAGACGATCGCGCCGGGAGCGACGCTCTACGTGGCCGACGTGCTGGGCGAGTTGTTCAACCGCGAGAACGTGGCGGGCTTCGTGTCGCTGGTGGTGGACCAGGGCAATGCCGAGCCGATCATCACCTCGTACAACACCACGGTCCAGGACGGCAAGCAGTTCGGCCAGACGATCTCCGGCATCTCGATGAGCAGCACCGGCAGCGCCGTGGGCTCGGAGCCGGTGACCCCGTTCCAGAACCTCGTCGGTCTGATCAGCAACTCCGACCGGCTGGCCTACTTCGGCGTCAGCAACCCGGGCCAGGCGGCCACCACCTTCCACCTGCGGTTCTATGACAAGACCGGCAAGCTGATCGGCGAGTCGGGCCAGGACTTCACGGTCGCCCCCTTCGGCCAGCGGCAGTTCCAGTCGGCGGAGATCCAGAGCTCCTTCGGCATCTCGAACGAGGTCGACTACCGAGTCGAGGTCGAGACCAAGGCGGGGGGCACGCTCTTCCCCTACGCCTCGAACCTCCGTCTGGCTTCGAACGACCCGTCGTTCATGGAGGCCGGTTCGTCGAAGAACCAGAAGGCCTATCTGCTCGGCGTGCTGAGCGCGCCGGGTCCCAACAACAGCATCTGGCGGAGCGACCTTCTGCTGTCGAACATCGGCAGCAAGGTGTCCACGGCCGACGTGACGTTCACCGGCCTCGGCACCTCCGCTGCGACCACCGCTCCGTTCCACGTGACCCTGCAGCCGGGTGAGACCCGGCGGCTGGAGAACGTGGTCGGCGGCCAACTCGCGGTCGCGAACGGAATCGGTGTGCTGACCGTCAGCGGTGGCTCGACGGACGGCATCTTCCCGATCGTCCAGGGGGAGAGCTACGACAACGCCATCCCGACGAAGCGCTTCGGCCAGGCGATGGCCCCGTTCACCGACGCCAGCGTGGCGGGAACCGGCCAATCGCACTACATGGTGGGCCTGCGCCAGGACGCCACCCACCGCACCACCTTCTGGCTGTTCAACCCGGGCACCACGACCGCCCAGTACGACATCGTTTACCGCGGCCTCGACGGCACCGTGATCGGCACCATCCCGGGCGTTCTGCTCGGCGCCGGCAGGCTCCGCCAGTTCAGCCCGAACCAGCATGCCCTGCCCGCGGCCGGGGCCCAGAACGGGTTCACCGTTCAGATTGTGGTCAAGGGTGGCAAGGTGCTGAGCGCGGCGCAGGTGGTCAACAACGGCACTAACGATCCGTCCTACATTCAGGGTGAGGTCCGCTAGCCGTACGGAGCGCTCTTCCCGGATTCAGGCGGGGCCGCTGGTCTTTGGACCGGCGGCCCTTTCCGTTCGGAAGATCCTCCTCCCCACAGCTTTCTTGGTGCTCGTCGCCTGCCGGGCCCCGGCCCGGGAGGAACTGGCGGCGAGTCCGGCCGCCCCCGCCGTTCCCGTCCAGGTGGCCGCGGCCGATCCCGCCCAGGGAAAGTGGCGGCCCGCCCGGGGTGTTCCTCCAGCCGCCAAGCCGGCCGAAGCCCCCGCCGACGTCAAGGCCCTCCCCTATCTCCAGGGCTACCGGCCGGCGCAGGACCGTCCGGTGGTGATCGAGCGCGACCCGAAGGCCGTCCAGGATGGGCTCAATCTCTATGTCTCCGGCCATGCGGCCGAGGCCGTGCTGATGGACGCGCACGGACGAATCCTCCACCGCTGGCGCTACCCCCTGCGCCGGCTCTGGCCGGAGCTGGCGAAAGAGCCGGCGATGGAGAAGCTCGAGTACTGGCGCCGCGCCTATCTCTATCCGAACGGCGATCTGCTCGGGATCTACGAGGGGCTCGGGCTGGTCAAGCTGGACGCCCGCTCGCGCGTGCTCTGGGCCCATCGCGGCGGCACCCACCACGACCTCTCCGTCCTAGCCGACGGCACGATCTACACGCTCGACCGGGAGGGGAAGATCATCCCCCGGATCAATCCGACGGAGGGCGTGCTCGAGGATTTCGTCACTGTGCTCGATCCCGACGGCCGGGTGCGGCGGCGGATCTCCCTGCTGGAGTGCTTCGAGCGCTCCCCCTATGCCCGTCTGCTGCGGCGGATGCCCCCCTCGGGGGACATCTTCCACACCAATACGCTGGAGGTGCTCGACGGCCGCTTCGCGGACCGCGATCCGGCCTTCCGAAAGGGGAATCTGCTGGTTTCCGTGCTCAAGCTTGACACCCTGGCGGTCGTCGACCCGGAGCGCCGGACGGTGGTCTGGGCGCGGACGGGGGGGTGGCGGCGCCAGCACCAGCCGACCTTTCTCGACGACGGTCATCTGCTCCTCTTCGACAACACGGGAGCGGGGCCGGGGCGGTCGCGGGTCGAGGAGCTCGATCCGCGGACCGGCAAGGTGGTCTGGCAGTACGGCGGCACGCCGGGCGCGGACCTCTTCTCGAAGACCCTCGGCTCCTGCCAGCGGCTCCCCAACGGCAACACCCTGATCACCGAATCGGAGAACGGCCGCGCGCTCGAGGTGACCCGCGACCACCGGGTGGTCTGGGAGTTCTACAACCCTCACCGGGCCGGCGAGCGCGGCGAGCTGGTGGCCGTGCTGTTCGAAATGCTGCGCCTCCCCGCGGATTTTCCGTTCCGTGGGCTAATAGAATCCAAATGATGCGCGACGTCACCGTCAACGCCGAAGGGCTCACCAAGACTTACAGGTCCTACGCGACGCCGTGGGACCGCCTGCTGGAGGGGATCACGCGCCGCCGCCGGCACCGCGAGTTCCACGCCCTGGCGGACGTCAGCTTCGCGCTGCCGCGGGGGGAGGGGCTGGCGCTGATCGGCGAGAACGGCGCCGGCAAGAGCACGCTGTTGAAGATCCTGGCCGGCATCACGTCGCCCACCTCGGGTGGATTCCGGGTGAGCGGCAAGATCGCCTCGATCCTCGAGCTGGGCTCGGGCTTCCACCCCGAGTTCACCGGCCGCCAGAACATCGTGCTCAACGCCGCCATGCTCGGGCTCTCCCAGGAGGAGCTGCGGCGCAAGATGCCCGACATCGTCGCCTTCAGCGAGCTCGGCGACTTCATCGACCAGCCGGTCAAGACCTACTCGACCGGCATGGCGATGCGGCTCGGCTTCTCGATCGCCACCCAGGTGGAGCCGGACGTGCTGATCGTCGACGAGGCGCTGTCGGTGGGGGACGGCTACTTCCAGAAGAAGTGCATGGACCGCCTCCGCGTCTTCGTCGACTCCGGCGGCACGCTCCTCTTCTGCTCGCACGCCATGTACTACGTCTCGGCCTTCTGCCAGCGCGCGCTCTGGCTACGCCAGGGGCGGATCGAGGCGCTGGGCCCGGTTTCGGAGGTGGTGCGGGAGTACGAGAATTTCCTGGTGGCCAAGAGCGCTCACGCCGCCGAGGTGTCGCCGGCCGCCACCGCGGCCGCGAGCCCGGCCCTGCCGGCGCGCATCGCCGCCGCGCGGCTTCTCCAGCAGGACCTCCTCTATACCCAAGGAGACCCTTGGGAGCTGGAGGTGGAATGGGAGACGGCGGACCCCCGGCTGGGTTTCCATCTCGGAGTCGGCATTAACCGCGCCGACGGCATCGAGGTCTGCTCGTTCGCCACCCATCTCGACGGCCTGGCCGCGATGACCGGGGAGCGCGCCTACAGCGCGCGGCTGGCGATTCCCAGCCTGCCTTTGGTGAAGGGGGAGTTCACCCTGTATATTTTCCTCCTGGATGAGGAGGGGCTCCACATCTACGATCAGCGGATGATGCCGGGCGCCTTCAACGTCCGGAGCCCTGCCTACACCTTCGGCCTGGTCCGGGTCGAGCATGCCTGGGACCTGGACGCGGGGAGCGGCTCCTCCGTACAACCACGGAGCGTGGCCGGACGCTGAGCTACCGGGCCAATCTACTGAAAGACGACGATCCCAGAATGAAAACCGCCAGCCTGCCCATCCTCGCCGAGCCCGCGGCCCGTCCGGTCCCGGCTTTCCAGGTCAACCCCTTTCTCCACGTCGGCGACGACCGGATCTACAACCCGCTGACCGACCGCACTTTGCTGCGTGGAGAGCCGGGGTACGAGTCCCTGCGGGGACTGCTCAGCGGCACGCTGGCGCTCGACCGGCTGACCCCCGGCGACCTGGACGGCCTCGCCATCGAGGGGCTGCTGATGCCGGGGGACGCCGAGCCGGGGCACGCGTTCCGGCTGAAGTACGTCTCGCTCGAGGCGCACACGGTCTGCAACCAGTCCTGCTACTTCTGCCCGGTGTCGATCGCGCCCCGGGAGGACTACTTCATGCCCACCGAGCTCTACGAGCGGATCGTGGGCGAGCTCGCGGCGTACCGGGACACGATCGAAGCCGTCTTCATGATCAACTACAACGAGCCTACGGCTGACAAGCGGTTCGTCGACCAGGTGCGAGCGATCAAGGCGGCGGGCCTGCCGCCGGCCGTCCTCACCAACGGCTCGGGTCTGACTCCAGACCGCGTCGACGCCCTCGTCGAGATGGGCGGGCTCAGGTTCCTCTCGATCAACCTCTCAACCCTCGACCGCGAGCGCTACCGGCGGGACCGGGGCGGCGACCATCTCCCGCTGGTGCTGCGGAACCTGGCGCACGCCCGCGACAAGCCCGTGGCCGAGACGATGGACATGGCCGTCCTCGGCACCGGCGACGCGAACCACAAGCGCGACTTCGAGGAGATCTCCCAGCTCTTCGCCGGCAGTCGTTTCGACGTCAAGTACTTCGAGGTGATGGACCGCGCCGGCTATCTGCAGATCGGCCACAAGCCGGCGAGCCCCAATCAGCGGCTCTGCGGCTGCGAGAACGTCGGCTCGCGGCCATTGCAGCACCTCCACATCACGCCCCGGGGGACCTGCGTCCTCTGCTGCGAGGACTACGACGCCAAGTACGTCGTGGGCGACTTGGCGCGGGAGAGCGTCGACGACGTGCTGACCGGCCCCGGGCTGGCGCGGATGCGGCGCTGGGCCTACGGGATCGAGGAGGCCCCGCGGGACTTCCTCTGCCGCGGCTGCACGTTCGCTCTCACCCGGCCGTCCTGACGCGGCCGGAGCGCCGATGCGCCTCGCGGTCATCCTGGTCCACTATCACACCCCCGATCTCGCCGCCGCGGCCGTCGAGGCCCTGCGGGCGGATCTCGCCGGCAGCGATCTCGAGACCGATTGGCTCCTGGTCGACAACGGCAGCGACGCGGCGGAACGGGCCCGGCTCGACACCCTGCCGGTCCGGCGGATCGATCCCGGCCGCAATCTCGGCTATGCCGGCGGGGTGAATCGCGGGGTCGCGGAGACCACCGCGGAGCTGATCCTGCTGATGAACCCCGACGTGCTGGTGCTGCCGGGGTGCGTGCCGGCGCTGATCGAGCGGCTGCGAGGGGGGGCCGCGATCGCCGGGCCGTCGTTCTTCTGGGACCGCAGCCGCCGCCTGCTCCTGCCACCGGCCGAGCGCCGTGGCCGGCGGGAGGAGGCCCTCGCGCTTCTCGCCAGCCGCGGCGAGCCCTGGGCCGAGTCCGCCCGCCGGCGCTGGCGCCGCCACGCCCGCTGCCATTGGCAGGCCGTCGCGCCGCTCGCGAGCCACTCCTTGAGCGGCAGCCTGCTCGCGCTGTCGCGCTCCGCCTGGGAGGAGGTGGGGCCGTTCGACGAGGGTTTCCAGCTCTTCTTCGAAGAGACCGACTGGCTGCTGCGCGCGGCACGCCTGGGAGTCCCCGCCTGGTACGTCCCTGCCGCCGAGGCGGTTCACCTCTACAGCCAGAGCGCCGCACGGGAGCCGCGGGCGAAGACCTGGTTCGAGGAATCGGCCCGCCGCTTCCGCCGCCGTCACTACGGAGCCTGGTTCACCAGCGCGCTCGCGGCCCTGGACCACCGGCTGCCGCGGCCGGCCGCGGTGCCGCTGCCGCCCGTGCCCGCCGGCGGGATCGACCTGGCTGGACTGGCGGCGCCGTTCCCGCTCTGGGTCGAGGTGTCCCCCAACCCCGAGGGTTTCCCCGCCGCCACCGAGATCATCCGCGAGCCCCTCGGGGAAACCTGGCGTCTGCCGCCTGAGATCGCGGCGGGACTGCCGGCGGGAACGGTCCTCAACCTTCGGGTCACCGACGCGAACGGCCGTGAGGTCTTCCGCGGCTCCCTCCCGGACGGGGGGGAGGGGTGAGAATCACCTACGTCCTTGGCTATCCCGAGCTGGGAGGGGGCTCCAAGGTGGTCTTCCAGCACGCCGGGCTGCTGCGCGAGCGGGGGGATGAGGTGACGGTCCTGGCCGAGGGCCCGAAGCCCGACTGGATCCGCGTCGAGGTGGAGTATCGGGACCTGACTGCCGCCCCGCCCCGCCTCCCCACCCAGGATCTGGTGATAGGCACCTACTGGACGACGCTCGCCGCCGCCCGCGATCTGGCGCTCGGGCCCCTCGCCCATTTCTGCCAGGGCTACGAGGGGGGGCTCGCCCATCTCCGCCCGCTCCTGCCGCGGATCGAAGAGGCCTACTCCTGGCCGCTCCCGGCTCTCGTGGTCTCGCCGCACCTGGGAGACTTCCTGCGCGAGCGCTTCGGGAGGGAGAGCCGGGTGGCGCCACCGCCGCTCGACCCCCTGTTCCGGCCAGCGTGGCGGCGGCGTCCGCGGCGGCGGCCGTGGATTGCCATCCCGGGTATCTTCGAGGCCGAGGTGAAGGACGTGCCGACGGCTCTCCGGGCGGCGCGGCGGCTGCGGGAAGCCGGGATCCCCTGCCGGGTCTTCCGCTATTCAATCCTGCCGGTGTCTCCCGGCGAGCGGGCCCTGCTGGAGCCGGACCGCTACGCCCAGGGGGCTCCGCCCTGGGAGATCGCCCGGGCGCTCCGGCGCTGCGATCTCCTCTTTCTCCCGTCGCACGCCGAGGAGGGGTTCGGCCTGCCGCTCCTCGAGGCGCTTGCCGCCAAGGTGCCGGCGGTCGCCTCGCGCATCCCGTCGACGGTGGAGATGGCCGAGGGAGCCGCGGCCCTCGTGCCGGCGGGGGATGCCGAGGCGTTCGCTCAACAAGCTCTCGGCCTGCTCGCCAGCCCCCAGGTCTGGCGGCGGGCGCGCGAGCTGGGTTTTCAGGCCTCCCGGCGGTTCATGCCGGCGGCCGTGGCGCCGCGGCTTTTCGCGGCCGTAGACTGGGCGCGGGAACGGGCCTTGCAAAGCACGACGGCGCCGTCATATTGACCGGTTCAGCACCAGGACCACCTACGGGGGCCCTTACGATCGTATGAACGAGAACAGCATCGAACTGTCCGTTGTCGTCCCCGCCTACAACGAGGAGCAGCGCCTCGCGCCGAGCCTCCGCCAGGCGCTGGAGTACCTCGCCCGCCGCGGCGAGACCTACGAGTTGCTGGTGGTCGACGACGGCAGCCGGGACGGCACGTCGCGGGTGGCCGCGGAGTTCGCCAGCCGGGGGGTGCGGGTGCTGCGCCACGATCCCAACCGCGGCAAGGGCGCCGCCGTCCGCGCCGGCCTGCTCGCCAGCCGCGGCCGCAAGGTCCTGATCACCGACGCCGACTTCTCCACGCCGATCGAGGAGGTGGAGAAGCTCGAGCGCTTTCTCATCGGTGATACGCCGGTGGCGATCGGCAGCCGGGGGCTGGCGGACTCGCAGATCCGCCAGCGGCAGCCGTTCTACCGCGAGATGATGGGGAAGACCTTCAACCGGCTGATCCGGCTGTTCGGCGGCGTCCGCGGCATCCGCGACACCCAGTGCGGCTTCAAGCTCGTGCGGGGAGAGGAAGGGCGCCAGATCGCCGCGGAGCTGAAGATCGACGGCTTCGCCTACGACGTCGAGCTGATCTGGCTGGCGCGGCGGCGGGGGTACAAGGTCGCGGAGGTGGGGGTGATCTGGGTCAACTCCCCGGACTCCCGGGTCGACCCGATCCGCTCCTCGTTCTCGATGCTCCGCGACGTCCTTACCATGCGGCTTCGCCATCGGGGCGAGAAGATTTGACCGCTCCCGCCTTCCGTCCCACTGCCTCCGAGGATCTCCCCGCGCTCGCGGATTTTTTCGCCGGCCGCTTCGGCCACCCCTCGACCTCTGAGGAGTGGGTCTGGAAGTACCGCTCCCTCCCCGGCGAGGCGCGGAGTCTCGTGGCCGTCGACGCCGAAGGCGCCATCCTGGCCCACGCCGGAGCGCTCCGCCTGCCGGCCCGCCGGCGCGGGGGCGAGCTGGGGATCTGGCAGCTCGTGGACTGGGCCGGCACGACCCGGCGGGGGTTGCGCCCCCCCCTGGTGGAGCTCGGCCGGCTCCTCCTGGCGGACCTCCCACGGGAGGGCGATGCCCCCTGGATCTTCGGCTTCCCGAGCGAGCGCCACTTCCGGCTGGGCGAGCGCGTCTTCGGCTACCGGCCGCTGGAGGTCTTCGAGGAGCTCGCCGGTCCGCTGCCCGAGATGCCGGCGCCGGCGGGTGTCGCCATAGAAACCGGAGACTCCTGCGGCGACTGGGCCGAGGCGGCGTGGGAAGCCTGCGGGGTCGATGGGGTCCGCCGCTCCGCCGCTTTCCTCAACTGGCGCTATTACGCGCGCCCCCACCGCTATTACCGCTTCTACCGCTTGGCCGCCCCCGCTACGGGCTTTGCCGTCTTCGCCTTCGTCGGCGAGGAGGCCTGGGCCGCGGAGCTGTGGCTGCCGCCGGGAGGGGAGTGGTACCCTTCCCTGCTAGCCGTGGCCGCCGATCTCCGCACCGCAGGACTCCGGCGCTGGCGGTTCTGGCCGCCCCCTCCGGGTCTCCGGCTGGACGGCGCCCTCGCCGGCTTGGGGGTGCGGCCCGCGCGGGAGCGCCGGTTCATCGGCTGCCGGGGGCGCGCCGGCGGCGCGGAGGACCCGGCGGAGGCGGCACGCGGCTTCTTCTACGCGATGGGGGACTACGACCTGACTTGACCGGCGGCGGCGATCGTCGTCGCGGGGAGCCAGAGCCGGCGGTCCTTCCAGGCGGCCGGCAGCGGGCGGCCGAGCTTCTCGCCGATCAGCTCGAGGGAGAAGGCGCTGGCATAGGGCAGGGGCTGTACTTTCTCGAGGCCGGCCCGCTCGAGCAGCGCCGCGAGCGTGCGCCGGTCGAAGTAGGTGACATGCTCCGGGGTCTTGAAGAAGGGCCAGCGGTAGCGCAGCAGCGGACGCCAGAAGCCCCCCATGTCGGGGGTGGCGAGAACGATCCACCCCCCCGGCCGCAGATGGCCGGCCAGCGTGCGCAGGAAACCGACCGGATCATAAATGTGCTCGATGACGTGAATGCAGGCGATGCAGTCGAAGAGCTCCTCCGGGGCGATCTGCCCGGCGCCGCCCAGCAGCAGGCGGTCCGCCCGCCCCTGTGCCCTGGCCAGGGCTGCCGGCGAGTAATCGGTGCCGGTACGGTGAGCGAAGAAGCCTTTCGCCTCTTCGAGGAAGAAGCCGTAGGCGCAGCCCACCTCGAGCAGCCGGCCGCCGGTCATGCCGCGGCGCGAGAGCTCCTGGAGGAAGCGCCGGAACGTCGGCCGCAGGGTCGCCTCCTGGGCCTGGTAGCTGGAGTAGCCGGCCTCGCCCCCCTCGAAGTAGGCGTCGTCCTCATAGCTCTCGCGCATCCGGGACTCGGTGAGGCGGGGGGAGAGATACCAGAGGCGACAGCTCCTGCAGCGGGCGACGGCGAACGGCGGGAACTCGTAGACGTTCTCGCGCCGCTCCTCGCCGCCGCAGAGCGGACAGGCCGGGCGCTCGATGGAGTCGGGGGATACCTGGAAGGATGGAGCCTGTACCGGAAGCATAAGAAACCGGCAGTAGTCTACCCCGAAGCCGCCGCGTGAACCCCGCTCTTCCCCTCCTCGCCCTGCTGTCGCTCGCCGGCCTCCTCTTGCGCCGGCGGGAGATCGGCATCCCCTGGGCCGCCTGCGGCCTTGCCGGCATCGCCCTGCTCTGGCCGGCGTTGCGCCTTCCCGACGGCATCCCCAGCCCGGCCGCGACGCTCGCCGCGCAGGCCCCCTGGCAGGGGATCGCCGATCCGGCGGCGGGCAATCCCAACCTGCGGGATATCACCTGGCAGGTCCAGCCCTGGCTCTTCTTCCTGCGCCACGAGATGCGCGCCGGCCGGCTGCCGTTCTGGGACCCCCACCAGTTCTCGGGGAGCCCCTACTGGAGCAACGGCTCGGGAGCGCCGCTCTTCCCGCTCCATCTCCTCTTCGCCGCCCTGCCGCTCGAACTCGGCTGGATCCTCCTGCCGTGGCTGCGCATCGTGATCGGCGGCTGCGGCGCCTGGTATCTGGCCCGGGAACTGGGCGCCAGCCGTCCGGCCGCGCTGCTGGCGGCGCTCGTCTTCCCCCTTTCGGGGATGATCACCAGCTTTCTGCTCTTCCCGATGGGTAACACCCACTGCCTGGTACCCTGGGTGCTGCTCGCCGTCGAGCGCCTGGCGAGCGGGCGGGGGAGCTGGCCGGGGCTCGCCGCCGCGGGCGGGCTCCAGATGCTCGGCGGCCATCCGGAGACCCCGGTGTTCACGGCGCTGCTCGCGGCGGTCTACCTGCTGGCGCGGGGGAGCGCCCGCCCGCTGGCGGCCTGGGGGCGGTTCGTGGCCGGCTGGGGGGTGGCGGCGGCGATCTCCGCCATCCAGCTCCTGCCGCTCTTCCTGACCCTGACGGAGACGGGGAAGTGGCTGCATTCGGAGGCGCCCACGCCCATCCCCGCCGGCACCATCACCGCCGTCCTGCTGCGCCTGATCCTCCCGGACCTCTTCGGCCACCCCGCCGCGGGGACCTGGTGGGGGCCGTTCAACGCCGCCGCCACCGCGATCTACGCCGGCGCGCTGACGTTGCCGCTGGCCGCCGCCGGCCTCGCCGCCGCGCGCGGCGACCGGCGCTGGCGGGCGGTGGCCGTGATGACCCTCTTCTCCCTGATCTCCGCCTACTACCTCTTCGGCATGCGGCACGTGCTGATCCTCCTGCCGCTGATCCAGCGGGGCCTCCACCATTACCTGAAGTTCGGCTTGGAGCTGGGGCTCGCGCTGCTCGCGGCCGCCGGCTGCGACCGCTGGCTGGCCGGCCGCGGGCGCGGGCTGCTGGCGGGAGCCGGCCTGGTGCTCGGTCTGCTGGCCGTGGCCTGGGTCTGGCTCGGCGACGGCTTCCGCGCTCACGGGCTCGCCGGCACCGAGGCGGCCTGGACGGCGTGGATCGCCCTCCTGGTGGGGCTCCTGGCGCTCTCGCTCCGCCTGCCCGCGGAGCGGCGCTGGACCCTCTGGCCTCTCCTGCCCGCGCTGCTCGCGATCGACCTCGTGGCCGCTCACGCCCGTACCAACCCGGGGCTCTCCAACGCCAGGCTCTACCCGGTCACCGGCGCCATCCTGTTCCTCCGGGGGTGGCCGGAGCGGGTGGCGGGGATCGGGGATGCCCTGCATCCCGACGCCGCGATGGTCTACAGCCTCTACGACGTGCGCGGCGACAGCCCGGTCAAACTCCAGCGCTACGAGGAGGTCTACGCTGGCATGGGCACTGCCCATCCGGTCTACTTCTATCCGATCCGCGACTGGTCGAGCCCCTGGCTCGATCGGCTGGGGGTGCGCTGGGTGGTGGCGGGACCGCGCGAGGAGCCGCCGCCGGGCGTACGCTGGCGGCTCGCCTATCAAGGGTCCGACGCCCGAGTCTACGAACGCCCCGGAGCGCTCCCCGTGGCACGTCTGGAGGGTGTCGGGAAAGTGCGGGTCGAGACGCGGGTGCCGGGCGAGTGGCGGATCTCCTGGCAGACCCCCGCCCGCGGCCGGTTGATCGTCGCGGAGACCTGGGACCCCGGCTGGCGGGCCTGGATCGACGGCCGGCCGGTCGCGATCGAGTCTCGGCAGGGGGTGCTGATGACGGTGCCGGTGGGGCCGGGCTCCGGCCGTGTCGAGTTGCGGTACCATCCCGACGGCTTCGCCCTGGGGATGGTGTTGAGCGCGCTGGGTTTGTGCGTCCTCGCCGCGGGAGCCGCCGGTGGCGCCTGGCGGCGGGCGGGCCGTTCGGAAAGCAGACCGGTTTGATCGATCTTCCACGGATCTCACGCTCCCTTCTGATCGCCCTCGCCCTGCTGGCGGCGGCCGGCTGCCACCGGTCCCTGCCGCGGGATCTCGCGCTGGGCGAGGCGGTCGCCGCCAAGCGCTATCAGATGGGGAACCGCGCGGGCGGCGGCGGGCTCTGGTTCCAGCGGCCTCCGGAGATCCTGCCCTTCACCTTCGACGGCGAGCGCCGCACCGCCGTGCTCACCTCCGTCGACCCTTGGCGCTGGACCGGGGTCGTGCCGCGCCGGGGGGAACTCCACGCCGGAGTCCAGATCCACCCCGACGCCTGGAAGGTGATCCGGGGCTTGAGCGCCTGGGTGGTGGCGAGGAGCGGGGACGAGCGCGAGGTGATCGACGTCGTGCGGACGGCCGAGCGGCAGCGCCCCCGCTGGCTCGATTTCACGGCCGACCTCTCCCGCTGGGCCGGCCGCGAGGTCACCCTGGAGTTTCACGCTGTTCTCGACGGCCTCCCCGCGGAGCACCGGCACACCAACCTGGTCGCCTGGGGGCCGGTCCGGCTGTCGGCCTGGACGGCACGCAAGCGGCCAAATGTCCTCTTTATCCTGATCGACACCCTGCGCTTCGATCACCTGACCCCCTACGGCTATCCGCGCGACACCTCCTCCAACCTCGCCCGCACGCTGGCGAAGCCGGGGGCGGTGGTGGAATCCGCGTACTCGCAGGCGCCGTGGACTCTCCCCTCGGTGACCTCCTTCATGACCAGCCGCCAGCCGGGGGAGGTCCTCGGCGGCGACGCCGCGGCCTACGGCATCCCGTCCGGGGTGCCTACCCTGGCCGAGGCGATGGCGGAGCGGGGGTACGAGACCGGCGGCTTCTTCGCCAACAAGATCCTGCACTCCGGGAATGGCTTCGCCCGCGGCTTCGGCACCTTCTTCAGCCCGCCCGGCGATCCGGCGGCGCAGGCGGCGCGCGGGGACGATCAGCCGGATGCGGCGGAGCTGACCGGCCGGGTCCTGCCGTGGGTCGAGGCGCACCGCAACCAGCCCTTCTTCCTCTACGTCCATTACATCGATCCCCACGATCCGTACGACAATCCGGAGATCGTGGACAACCGCTCTCCCTTCGAGCCCCCCTGCCCCGGCTGCGTCTCCGGCCGCCACATCCAGGGGGTCTACGCCGGGAAGCTCCCGCTCAAGGACCCGGCCCGGGACACCGAGCACCTGAAGGCCCTCTACGACAGCGAGATCCACTACGCTGACCGCTTCATCGGCCGGCTGATCGACGCGCTACCCCCGGACGTGCTGCGCAACACGCTGATCGTGCTGACCGCCGATCATGGCGAGGAGTTCCAGGAGCACGGCGGGTGGAAGCACGGCTTCACCCTCTACGAGGAGCAGATCCACGTGCCGCTCCTCGTCCGCTGGGATGGCCACGTCCCCGCCGGCTCGCGCCTGCGCGGCACCGTGCGGCTTCTCGACCTCGCGCCGACCCTCGTCCAGGCTGTCGGAGGCAAGGTGCCCCCCTCCTGGGAGGGGGTGGACCTCGCCCCCGCGCTCGCCGGCAAGGCGCCGCTGCCACGCCTCGCCGCCTTCGCCCAGCACATGATGATCGGCCCCCTGCGCGCCGCCGCCGTGCTCGACGGTCGCAAGCTCTTCCTGTTCAACCCGCGCACCCCCTACGCGCCCGCCAACGAGCTCGAGGCGTACCTCTGGACGCAGGATCTCCACCGCCTGCAGCGTGTCGAGCTGTACGATCTCACCCGTGACGCCGGCGAGCGGAGCAATCTCGCATCCTCCTCCCAGGGGGAGGTCGCGCGGCTGCAGCCGGTCATCCATCGCCAGCTCAACCGCGAGCTGCCGGGCCTGCGCGTCTTCGCCGCGGGCTTCCCGGCCGGCTCGCGGGTCCAGGGGTCGATCGCGCTCGACCGCCCCCCCTCCGGCTGGGACTCCTATTTCCTGGCGGCAGGGGACCGCGTCGAGCTGGCCGGCAACCGGGTGAGCTTCGATCTGGGAGGGGAGACTTTGGAGAAGGGTTTCCGTCTGGAGGGGGATATCGGCGGGGTCCAGGCCGTGGAGGCCCGCGCCGGTGGCCGGCCACTCCCGGCCAGCCAGGTGCTGGTGGGGCGCGGCACGCCGTATCCGGGAGGCGGGTTGAATCCCGCGGCCCTCACGGCGGAGGATCTCCCCGCCGCCAAGGGCGCGGCGCTGTTGCTCTGGCTTCCCGGCGGGCGGCGCGCGCCGGCCGGCAATGTCCTGAACCCTGAGACCGAGCGGCGGCTACGCGCCCTGGGGTACATCCAATGAACGCCACCTTCCAACCTCCCGGCTGGACCGAGCGCGTGCGAGCGGCGAGTGCCCTCGTGCTCGCCCCCCATCACGACGACGAGGTGCTCGGCTGCGGCGGCCTCGCCGCCCAGCTCGCCGCCGCGGGGGGAGCGGTGCGCGTCCTCTTCCTCACCGACGGCGGCGGCGGCGTGGAGGCGGTGGACGATCCCGACGCCTACCGCCGGCGGCGGCGGGAAGAAGCCGGGCGGGTCTGCGAGATCCTGGGCTTCGCCGGCTGCGATCACCTGGACCTCCCCGACGGTGCCCTGGAGCACCACCTGGACGAGGCCACGGAGGGGGTCCGCCGGGCGATTCTGACCCAGCGCCCCGAGCTGGTGCTCGCCCCCTCGCCGCTCGAGATCTCGCGCGACCATCGCGCCGCCTTCGCCGCCCTCCACCGGCTGCTCGCCCCGGTGCGCGACGGCTATCCGGACCAGGAGCCGTTCCGCGGGCTGCGCATCCTCCTCTATGAAGTCAACCACCCCGGCTATCCCGATCTGCTGGTGGATGTCGGCCCCGAGCGTGAGCGTCTGGAGGAGGCGATGGCGGCCTACGCCAGCCAGGAGGAGCGGCACCCCTACTGGAACGCGGCGCTGGGTCTGCGCCGGTTCCGCACCCTGAGCCTGCCGCCGGGCGTGGAGCTGGCCGAGGGGTACCGCCGCCTTCGCGTCGAGGACTTCACGACCCGCAGCCCCGCCCAGCTCATACGCCACCTCGGCGGGTCGCCGGAGATTCACGAGGTCCGCGAGGGGCCGCGCGTCTCGGTGATCGTCCGCACCCGCGACCGCCCGCGCCTGCTCGCCGAGGCCCTCGACAGCCTCGCTACGGGTGAGTACCGCCGCGCCGAGGTGGTGCTGGTCAACGACGGCGGCGAGCCGCCGGCCGTCCCCGCCGGCTTCCCGCTGCCGGTCGTGCGCGTCGATCTCGCCGAGAACCGGGGGCGGGCCGCCGCCGCCGAAGCGGGGATCGCCGCCTCGACGGGCGACTTCGTGACCTTTCTGGACGACGACGACCTCGCCGCCCCCGAGCACCTGTCGACGCTGGCCGGCCTGGTCTCGGCGGCCGGGGTGCGCGTCGCTTACACCGACGCGGCGGTGGCCGCCTACGAGCTCGACCCCGAAGAGGGGTGGGTCTGCCGCGAGCGCCGCCTCCCCTACAGCCGCGACTTCGAACCGGAAGTCCTGCTGGTCGACAACTACATCCCGTTCAACACCCTGCTGATCGAGCGCTCGCTGTTCGCCGCGGCCGGTCCGTTCGATCCGTCGCTGCCGTTCTTCGAGGACTGGGACTTCCTGATCCGCCTCTCAGGGCTGACCCGGTTCCACCACTTCGCCCGCGTCACCTGCGAGTACCGGCACTTCCGCGGTGGCGGCCATCACATCTTTGGCGAGCGACCCCGCGAGCGCGCCGATTTCCTGGAGGTCAAGGCGCGGGTGCTCGCCAAGCACGCCGATCGCCTCCGCCCCGAGACGCTGGCCCGGGCGGTGGATACGCTGCGGGCCGATCTTGTCGCCGAGCGCGAGGGGTGGGCCGGCGCCCGCCTCGACCTCGCCAACCTGCGCAACGATCTCGCCGGGGCGCGGGAGGATTTCGCCACCCTCGAACGGAACCACCAGGAGCTGGCCCGCGAACGGTTCCTCTGGGAAGAGCGGTATCACGCCGCCAACGGCGAGCTGGCGGCGCTACGCGAGGAGCGCGAGAACCTGCGCGCCGAGATCCAGCGACTCTCCGGAGACATCCAGCGGCTCTATGACGATGAAGGGAAGCTCCGCGCCGCCGTGGACGACCAGACCGCCCACCTCGGCCGCACCTATGTCGAGATCGAGCGCCTGAACGGGCTGATCCGGCAGATGGAGGCGACCCGCGCATGGCGGGTTCATCAGTGGCTGGGACGGCGGTCGTGAGCGATTTTCGGAAAGAACCATGACCCGCGTCGCCCTCCTCTCCAGCGAGCCGATCCGGCCCCTGATGGCGGGGATCGGCATCCGCTATCTGGAATTCGCGCGGCGGCTGCCGGCTGAAGGGGTGGACGTGGTCCTGGTCTCGCCCGCGGAGCCGGCGGAGACGGCGGCGCTCGGCGGACTTGGCGGGGTGGAGATCCGCCGCTTCGAGCGGGGGCGGCTGGCGGCGATCCTCGGGGATTGCGCCGCCGCCGTGGCCCAGGGGCAGCTCGCGAACGACCTCGTCCTCGAAATGCCCGGCCTGCCGGTGGCGATCGACCTCTACGATCCCTGGCTGATCGAGAACTTCGCCTACCTCGAGACGCTGGGGCTCGACCCCTACCGCAACGACCACGCCACCTGGGCGCTCCAGATGTCGCGCGGCGACTTCTTCCTCTGCTCGTCGGAGGAGCAGCGGACCTTCTATCTGGGGTTCCTCGCCGCCCTGGGCCGCGTCAACCCCGAGCGGATTCAGGGGGACCCGGACCTCGCGACGCTCCTCGCGCCCGTCCCCTTCGGCGTGCCCGACGCGCTGCCTACTCACCGACCGGTGTTGCCCCCGCGCGCGGCGGGCGAGCGCCGGCTCCTCTTCGGCGGCCTCTACGACTGGTACGACCCCTGGACCCTGCTCGACGCCCTGGCGCTCCTCGCCCCCCCCTGGACCTTGCTGCTCATCCGCAACCCCAACCCGGAGAGCACGCCCCAGCGCCTGTTCGCCGCCGTCGAGGCGCGCTGCCGCTCGCTCGGCTGGTGGGGGAGCCGCGTCCAGGTCCACGACTGGGTGCCGGCCGAGCGGCGCTACGACCTGCTGCGCGACGTCGACCTCCTCGTCGCCCCCCACCGGCCGAGCCTGGAGACACGCCTCTCGCTGCGCACCCGTTTTCTCGATGCCCTGGCGGCCGGCTGTCCGGTGGTGACCAGCGAGGGGGGCGCGATGAGCCGGCTCATCGCCGAGCACCGCGCCGGCTGGATCGCGCCGGCCGGCGACGCCCCCGCCCTGGCGCGGACCCTCGCCGAGGCGCTCGACGATCCCGGCTCTCGCCAGGCGGGTGCCCGCGAGCTCGTCGCCGCCTTTCGCTGGGATCGCGTGCTGACGCCGCTCGTCCGCTTCTGCCGCGATCCGTGGCTGGACGCGACCAAGGAGCGCTTCGGCCAGCGCCCCGCGACCGTGGCGCCGCCGGACCGCCTCGCCTTCCGTCTGCGCCGCAAGCTGCGGGGCTGGCGGGGGAGAATGGCGTGACCTTTTCTATAGATAAAGTGACGGTCGCCATCCTCTCCTGGAACGGTCGCCAGCACTTGGAGACCTGCCTGACCGCGCTGGCCGCCCAGCAGGATCCGGGCGTCGACTGGGAGATCCTCGTCCTCGACAACGGCTCCACGGACGGCACCGCCGCCTGGATGCGCGAGCGGTGGGGTGGGGATCGCCGCGTCCGCCTCGTCGAGAGCGCGGTCAACCACGGCTTCTGTGGTGGCAACAACCGTCTGGCCGCCGAGGCGGACGGCGACGCCATTGCCCTGCTCAACAATGACACCCGCCCCGAGCCGGGCTGGCTCGGCTCGCTGGTGGAGACCCTGGCCTCGGCCCCCGCCGACGTGGCCGCTGTCTCGGGCAAGATCGTCGATTGGAACGGTGAGCGGCTCGACTTCGGCCGCGGCCTGATGACCTTCGACGGCCACGCCTTCCAGCTCGATTTCCGCCGGCCGTTAAAGAAGGCGCGGGTGCCGGCGGCGGGGGAGGAGCTCGCCTTCGCCTGCGGCGGCAACCTGCTGATCCGCCGCGACTCGTTCCTGGCGGCCGGCGGCTTCGACGAGAGCTACTTCGCCTATCTGGAGGACGTTGACCTCGGCTGGCGTCTCTGGTCCGGCGGCGAGCGGATCGTTTTCGCCCCGGGCGCGGTGGTCCACCACCGCTCGAGCGCCACCAGCGATCTGCTGGGGCTCTACAACCGCGGCTTCCTGTTCGAACGGAACGCGTTCCTGACGGCGTACAAGAATTACGAGGACGGCCTCTGGGAGAAGATCCTGCCGGCGGTGATGCTGACCCTGATCTCCAGGACCGAGGCGCTCCTCCTCGCCAATCCGGGAATGGAGACCCTGCGGATCGACCCCTACGCCGGCCATATCGCAAATACGGCCCCCAGGAGACCGGCGCACGCTCGCCCATCCGCCGTCGAGCTGCCGCCGGCGACTACCTGGGAAGGCTTCAAGGTGCGCTGGCAGGGCTACGGCCCCCGCGAGTTTCTCCGGCGTGGCCTGGGCAAGCTGGGGGTCGCCCCCGAGCCGCCTCCCGCCGCCACGCCCGAGGCGCCCCGCCTCACCGACGAGCGCACGATCGCCCAGTTCCGCGCCCTGAACTGGATCACCGGGCACCTGGACGCCGCCGCCGCCACCCGCGCCGCCGTCCAGAAGCGCCGGAAGCGCGCCGACCGCGAGATCTTCGAGCGCTTCCCGGCCTACCTCGTGCCAACCTACCCGGGGGATCAGGCGCTGTTCGCGAGCCCCGGGTTCGAGGCCTGGCTGCCGAAGGATCTGCCGATCCGGCGGGCGACGCTGGCGGAGATCATGGAGATGGGGTAGGAGAGGGCTACCAGCGACCTAAGATCAGGACCGCTGGCGATTCTGGGGCGTCCTGCCCTTCGAGGCCTCACCCCCTGGCCCCCTCTCCACGGAGTGGAGAGGGGGGAGCGCAGGCGAAGCTGTATTGCCGATAGTTGCGGATTTCGATAAGGTGGTCGTGGAGACACGACATGAAACGGAGCGAGCGATCAGGTCGGATTCCGGAGCGGACGGTGAGATCGCGCGCGCAGATTCTTCGAGCATCATCGACTCCAGCGGAGCGCGAGATGTGGGAGATTCTGCGGGATCGTCGGTTGGAGGGGATCAAATTTCGCCGGCAATCGCCGATCAGCATCTTTGTCGCTGATTTCTACTGCGCGGCATTGAAACTGGTCGTGGAGCTCGATGGCGAGGTCCACTCGGACCGGCAACAGGTCGCGCACGATGAAAATCGGGACCTTTATCTGCGCTCCCTTGGTTGCACTATCCTGCGATTTCCCAATGAGGAACTATTCCGGAACCGCGAAGCCGTTCTAACCCAAGTTCTCGAGGTCGCCACCAACCTCCGAGCGCGAGAGAACCCCTCATCGGGACCGAGTTCCCCCTCTCCACTCCGTGGAGAGGGGGCCAGGGGGTGAGGCTTCGAAGGGCAGGACGCCCCAGACCGCTCCGAAACGACTTCCGACCCCGGCCCCCCTACCCCGCCACCACCGCCTCCTCCCTCACCATCAGATCCTCCGCCACCTTCTCCGGCCCGGCCGTCTTGACCCAGCAGCGGAGCACCTCGGCGACGCTCCAGGCCTGGGCGACGCAGCCGCGGGGGGTGTAGGGGGGCTCGGCGTCGAAGACCTCGCTGATCGAGCCCAGGCAGGATTCCCCCAGGTGGGACACGAAGCCCTCGAGGAACCTCCTGGCGTTCTTCGCCTCTCCTGGGTGGAGGCGCAGCCAGGCGTCCACGTAAGGGCCGATCAGCCAGCCCCAGACCGTGCCCTGATGGTAGGCGGCGTCACGGGATCTCAGGTCGCCGTCGTAGGTCGGCTTGTAGTCCGGATGGCCCGGCGCCAGCGAGCGCAGGCCCACGGGGGTGAGCAGGCGCTCGGTGACCACTTTCATCACCGGCTCCCAGCGCGCTGGGTCGAGCACCGGATGGTCCAGGGAGATCGCGAACACCTGGTTCGGCCGGCAGGCGGGGTCGTCCCCCGGCTCGCCGTCCACCGCCCCGTCCACCACATCGTAGAGGTAGCCCCCCTCGGCGTACCAGAAACGTTGGTTGAACGACTCCCGGCAGCGCTCCGCGTGCCCGGCGAGATGGCTGGCGGTCTCCTCCCGCTTCGAGATGCCCTCCCCCTCCTCGCGTACCCAGGTTTCCAGCAGGCGCAGGGCGTTGTACCAGAGGGCGTTGAGCTCCACCGCCTTGCCCCGCCGCGGGGTTACCACCCAGTCGCCCACCTTGGCATCCATCCAGGTGAGCTGGTACCCCTCCGCCCCCTGGCGCAGCAGCCCGTCGTGGGGATCGACCCCGATGCCGAAGTGCGTGCCGTGCAGGTGATGATCGACGATGTCGAGCAGCTTCGGCAGCAGGAGCCGCAGCGTCTCGCGGTCGTCCGTCGCCCGCAGATAGCGGTGGAGGGCGTGGAAAAACCAGAGCGTGGCGTCCGCCGTGTGGTAGAGACCGTCACGGTCCCCCTCGGGGAAGAGGTTGGGGATCAGCCCGTCCTTGATGTAGCGGGCGAAGGTGCGCAGGATGTAGCCGGCCTCGAGCTGACGGCCGGTGGACAGCGTCAGCCCCTCCAGGCTGATCATGGTGTCTCGCCCCCAGTCCGTGAACCAGTGGTAGCCGGCGATGACGCTGCGCGCCTCGTCGCCGGAGGCGTGGGCGCGGGCGGCGTCCTCGGAGCGGCCGGGGGTGACCACGAAAGTGTCGGCGGCCAGCACCATCTCGGCGGCGGTCCCCTGGTGGGCGCGCGGGTCGGAGTTGTAGATCAGCCGGCGGCGCCTCTCCATCTCGGCCGAGAAGGCCTCGCGGGACCGCAGGGCCTTCACCACCTCCCAGGTCTCGGTCGAGGCGACCAGCGACGCCTCCTCTCCGGACTCGAGATCCATGCCGAAGAATCCGGGGCACCAGAGATCGCCCGCCGACTCGTAGCCGCGGCGGGCCTCGACGTCGTAGTAGACCTCCTCGATCTCGCGCGGCGCCACGGTGAACGACGGGTTCGCCCCCCGCAGCGACAGGCGTAACGGGGGCATGTTCGGCCACGGGGAGCAGAGCTCGTAGCGGTGCTCGACGACGGTCAGCGTGTAGGGTCCGCCCAGCGGGGTGGAGACCGGCGCGTCGTGCGGGCGGAAGTGGACCGTCGGGTGGAGCTCCAGACGCACGCGCCCGTCGCCCATCGCCAGCCGGTACATCACGTGGACGGTGTTCTGCAGATGCCCGAGGAAGACCCGCTTCTCGAGGCGGAACCCTCCGACCTCGTAGGTCCAGACCGGCAGCCCCCACTCCAGACGGAACTCCCGCAGGTGCCCGGCGCCCGGCACGTAGGCGGGCTGCCCTACCTTCTGCTCCCCCCCGAGGCTGACGATGGTGCCGTCCGGCAGGCGGAGCACCTCCTCGATCTGGCCGAGCATGAACGCGCGCCCCACCGGCGCGGGCATCGCCGCCACCAGCAGGCCGTGATAGCGCCGGGTGGGCACCCCGGCCAGCGTCCCGGAGGCATACCCCCCGAGGCCGTTGGTGACCAGCCACTCGCGCGTCAGCAGCGATGCCGGCTGGGTTTCCAGGGGTATGTCTTCCTGCTCGGGCCGGGCGTCCCGCTCGGGCCACGGCATGGATCGGGCCAGTCCATTCATCGTTCCTCCTTCTCTCTCGCGACCAGTCTCATCACCACCGCCGCCTGCCCGGGCAGGCGCCAGCACCCTTCCTCATTCTCGGGCGGCGGCGCGCCGCCGCCGCCGTAGCGCGGCTCCTCGCTCGACCAGAGCACCTTCCATCGCTGGCCGTTCAACGGCGCCAGCAGCGGCTCCGGCACCGGCTCGAGCTCGAGGTCGATCCCGAGGTTGATCAGCAGCAGGCGGTCCTGGGATTCTTCGCCGAAGAAACGGAGGACGAACGCCTCCGGCCCGAGCACCGCGCCGTCGAGCCACCCCTTTCCCTGGCCGCGAAACACCGGGTCCTCCCGGCGCAGCCGCAGCAGATCCTTGTGCAGGGCGTAGCACGTGGCGTGCCGCTCCCGCTCCGAGAGGTCGAGCTTGCAGCGCTCGAAGCTCTCGGGGGACTCGGGGGCGGGCACCCCCGCCTGCGTCTCGGGCAGGGCCAGGCTGGGAAACTGCGACAGGAACTCCAGCCGGCCGTCGCGCACCGCCGCCGCCAACTCCGGGTTGTGGTCCGCGAAGTAGAGGAACGGGCTGGAGGCGCAGAACTCCTGCCCCTGGAAAAGCATCGGCGTCCCCGGCGCGAGCAGCAGCAGCGCGGTCAACGCCCGGAAGCGGCCGGGGCTCGCCAGCTTATGGCAGCGCTCGCCGCGGGCCGAGTTGGCCACCTGATCGTGATTTTGGAGGAAGTTGACGAACGTCGCCGCCGGCAGCCCCAGCCCCGAGGTCCCCCGGCGCTGCTCCTGCCACGAGTAGCGCTGCCCCTGATAGAGATAGCCATACTTGACGAGCGAGATCATCTCCTGCGGGCAACCCTTGTAGTCCTTGTAATAGGCCTCGTTGCGGCCGGTCAGGGCCACCTGCGCCGTGTGGTGGAAGTCGTCGTTCCACAGCGCGTCGATGCCATACCCACCCTCCGCGGGCGGGCGGACCAGATCCGAATGCTGCGGCTCGTTCTCCGCCACCAGGTAGGTCGAGCGCCGGCCCGCGGCCTCGCGCACCCGGCGGACCACGGCGGCGAGGATGTGGTCCGCCGAGGCGTCCTTGACGTCCTGAGTGGCGTCGAGCCGCAGGCCGTCGAAGTGGAACTCGTCGATCCAGTAGCCGGCGTTGGCGAGGAAGAGCTCGCGCACTGGCCCGGCGCCCTTGCCTTCGAAGTTGATCGCCTGCCCCCAGTCGTTTTTGTACTTGTCAGTGAAATAGGTGGGGGAGAACTGCCTGAGATAGTTGCCGTCCGGCCCGAGGTGGTTGTAAACCACGTCGAGGATCACTCCGATCCTCGCCGCGTGGGCGCGGTCGACGAAACGGCGGAGGTCGTCCGGCTCGCCATAGAGGTGGTAGGGGGCGAAGAGGTCGACGCCGTCGTACCCCCAGCCGAAGCGGCCGGGGAACTCGGCCACCGGCATCATCTCGATCACGGTGATCCCGAGATCCACCAGCTCTGGGAGCTGCCGCGAGGCGGCCTCCCAGGTCCCCTCCGGGGTGAACGTGCCGACGTGCATCTCGTAGACAACTTGGCCGTCCCGGCCGGCGCCGGGCCAGCCACCGTCCGTCCATCGAAAGGCCGAGGGATCGACCACCTGGGAGGGTCCGTGCGGCCCCGCGGGCTGGAAGCGCGAGGCCGGATCGGGGAAGGCGTCGCCGCCGTCGAGCCGCAGCTTGTAGAGGGCGCCCGCGCCGGCCCCGGGGACGAGCCCGGAGAAATAGCCGCGATTTTTCGGGGTCAGCTCGGCCGTCAGCTCGAAGTCGACCGGCCACTCTTCGGAGGCCTCCTCAAAGACCACCTCGACCCGCTGCCGCTCGGGAGCCCAGACCCGGAAGTGCACGCCCCCGGGTGCCATTTCGGCGCCTATGGGGAGGCGCCGGGCGGCGGGAACGGGTAACTTCTTCTTTGTAGTTGCCACGGATCGGGGGAAATGCAGAGGGCGTGCCGGGGGGTGGGATACCCCCTCAGTCCGCCCGCCCGCCCGAAGGGCCTCCGAGTTGCACCGGCACTTCCACCTTGTGATCGCCGCGGAGGACCCCCACCCGCACGGTCTGGCCGGCTTTCTTCCCTTCGAGGGCGACCAGGAGGCTGCCACTGGAGGTCACGGTCTGGCCGTCGACGGTGAGGATGACGTCTCCCAGTTGCACGCGGCCGAAGGCGGCGCGGCGGATCCCCTGGAGGCCCGCCTTGTCGGCGCCGGTGCCGCGGTCGACCCGGTAGATCACCGCGCCCTCGATGCCCAGCCGCTGCCCCCAGTTCTCCGGCGCCAGCTCCACGCCCAGCGTCGGCCGCTGCACCCGGCCGTAGCGGATCAGGTCCGGCACCACCCAGGCCACGTCATGCCCCGGAATGGCGAAGCCCACCCCTGAGCTCGCTCCCGAGGGGCTGTAGATCGCCGTGTTGACCCCGACCAGCCGGCCCGCGCTGTCGAGCAGAGGGCCCCCTGAGTTGCCGGGGTTAATCGCCGCATCGGTCTGGATGACGTCGCGGATCGGCGCTCCGCCGACCGACTGGATCTCCCGCCCGAGTGCGCTCACCACGCCGGTCGTCAGGCTTTGGTCGAGGCCGAACGGATTGCCGATGGCATAGACGCTCTGGCCCACCTTGAGCGTCTCGGAGTTGCCGAGGGGCAGCGGCGGCAGCTTGCTCGCCGGGGCGTCGATCTTGAGCACCGCCAGGTCCTTCTCGGGGGCGACGCCGATCGGCCTGGCGTCCCAGGTGGACTGGTCGGCGAGGGTCACCTTGAACGCGTCCCCGCCGGCGAGGACGTGGAAATTGGTGACGATGTGCCCCTGGCGGTCCCAGATGAAGCCGGAGCCGGAGCCCCGCGGGATCTGCGTCTCGTTGAGGCTGAAGACGTCCTGCTGTCTCGCCAGCGAGGTGATGAATACCGCCGCCGGAGAGGCATGCTCGAAGAGAGCGATGGTAGCCTTCTCCAGATCCTGGAGCTGCGGCTGTGGCTGCGGCGGGATCGCCCCGCGGCTGCCGTTCTGGGCCGGGGCGGGGGCCGCCGCGGTCTGGACGGACGGGCTGGCCGCGGGACCGGCGGCGGATCGATGGGCGCCAGCCCAGTAGCCACCGATAGCAGTCAGCAGGGCGACGATCACGACGGAAGAGCGGCTCATGGGTAGAGGTGCCTCCTGGAAGGGGTACATCTCGGGCCAGGAAAAATCGTAGCAAGGGGTGGGCCATGGGGATTGCCTCGGGTCGGCGTTGTCGGCACGCCCCTTGCTGTTCTCCACGCCCCGGGAGAGAGGTATCCAATGACAAAACAAACCGACGAGGTGGAAATATTGACGGGAACCGCGGACCTGCGCGCGCTGCTCGAGAGCGGCGCGGGGTACCGCATGGCCGTCGAATCGGTCCACGACTACGCCATTTTCGCGATGGATCCGGAAGGGCGGGTGGCGAGCTGGAATCCGGGAGCGGAGCACCTCCTCGGCTATGCCAAAGAGGAGATCTTCGGCCGTGACGCCGCCATCTTTTTCACGCCGGATGAGGTGGAGCGCGGGGTCCCTCAGCAGGAGCTCAAGACGGCGGCCGAGAAGGGCCGGGCCTCGGACGACCGCTGGCACGTCCGCAAGGACGGCTCCTACTTCTTCGCCAGCGGCATCACCACCGCCCTGCGCGACGAAAAGGGAACCCTCCACGGGTTCATCAAGATCATGCGCGACCGGACCGACCGCAAGCGTCTGGAGGAGGAGCTGCACAACCGGGCCGAGGCGCTGGCGCGGGCGGACCGCGAGAAGGACGAGTTCCTGGCGGTGCTGGCGCACGAGCTGCGCAATCCGCTGGCGCCCGTCTTCTACGCCCTGCGCCTGCTCGACGAGAAGCCCCTGGAAGACCCCCAGCGCTGGTATCTCCGGCGCATCGTGGACCGCCAGATGCGCCGGCTGGCGCGCCTGATCGACGACCTGCTGGACATCAGCCGCATCCGCACCGGCAAGGTCGAGCTCCGCACGGAACGGATCGAGCTGAGCGGCGCCGTCGGCCACGCGGTCGATATCGTCCGACCGCTCTGCGAGGACCGTGGGATCGAGCTGACGGTCGAGCTCCCCCCGGAGCCGGTCTGGCTGAAGGCGGACCCCACCCGCTTCGAGCAGGTGCTGTCGAACCTGTTGAGCAACGCCGTCAAATTTACCGAGGACAAGGGGGCGATCTCGATCGCCGCCGAGCGGGAGGCGCGCGAGATCGTCGTGCGGGTGAAGGACACCGGGGTCGGCATCGCCCCCGACCTCCTCCCCCGCATCTTCGACCTCTTCATTCAAGGGGACAGCACCCTCGACCGCTCCCGCGACGGCCTGGGGATCGGCCTGACGCTCTCCCAGAAGCTGATCGAGCTGCATGGCGGCACGATCGAGGCGCACAGCGAGGGGGCGGGCACGGGGAGCGAGTTCGTGGTCCGGCTTCCCATTCTGCTCGAGGCCGCGCCGCCGGACGTGGAGGCGGCGCGGGTTGCCGGCGCCGCCTCGCACTCCCTGCGCATCCTGGTGGTGGACGACAGCGAGGATACCGCCGAGACCATGGGCACGCTGCTCGAAATGTCCGGTCACACCGTCCAGGTCGCCCACTCCGGGCCGGCGGCGCTCGAAGCCGCAGCCTCCTTCCGGCCCGACGTGGTCCTCCTCGACATCGGCCTGCCGGGGCTCGACGGCTACCAGGTCGCCGAGCGCCTGCGCGAGAACCCCGCCATGCAGGGCGTGACCCTGATCGCCGCCTCCGGCTACGGCCAGGAGGAGGACCGGCGCCGGTCTATGGAGGCCGGGATCGACCGCCACCTGGTCAAGCCGGTCGATCTTAAGGAGCTCCAGGATTTATTGGCGGCGGTGGAGCGGCGGGCGGCAGCGGGGTAGGGGACGGGGGCGGCAGGCCGCCCCCCTACCCCGTCCCCGACATCAGCTCATCCGCCACCCCGCCCGTCTCGAGCATCGAGCGAAGCAGCTTGGCGTGCCCCTCGGCGTCGTGCGCCCGGCGCTCGTAGCGCCGGCGGGACATCTCGTTGTCGTGCTCGCGCGCCCTCTTTGCCATGCGGCGCGCCATCGCGGCATTCTCCTCCAGGGAGCGCAGGGCCGCCCAGAGGGCCGCGTCGAGACAGTCGGACTGCTTGGCGAGCAGGCTCTCGGGGGAGAAGGCGTGCCCGGTGCGGCAGCGGAAGTGCAGTGGCTGCTCGCCCGGCCGCTCGTACAGGGAGCCGCCACAATCCGGGCAGGTGAAGCCAGAAGGCTGGCCGGCAGGACCGGGGCCGCCGGTATCTTTGTCGTTCGCACCCATGTCGTAAGGCTCCTCTTCTACGGTCCCGCAATCCGCCGGGATGGCCGGCCGGGGCTCGCGCGCGAGGCGATCGAGTATGGGGCCGATGTCGCCGAGCGGCAGGACGTGATCCACCGGGACGTTGGCGATAGCGCTCTCGGGCATGCTCGGATAGTCGGCTTCGTCGGGATCCTGCACCACGGCGGCGCCGCCGCACCGTTTGATGGCCGCGAGGCCGTCGGTGCCGTCGTCGAGGTTGCCGGTGAGCACCACGCCCACGACGCGGGGGCCGAAGGCCCGGGCCGCCGTGCGGAAGAGCACGTCGATCGCCGGGCGGTGACCGTTCTCGCTGGCGTTGCGCGACAGGAGGACCCGGTCGCCGTCGATCGCCAGATGGTGGTCGGGGGGAGCGATGTAGATCCGCCCCGGCTCGATGGGCTCCCCTGGCGAGGGGTGGCACGCCGGCAGGCACCCCGACCGGCCAAGGATGGACGGCAGCGCGCTACGGCCGTGCGGCGCCAGGTGGAGGACGACGAAAACGGCTGCTGGCAAGTCGGGCGGGAGGTACTCGATCACCTCGCAGAGGGCGTTGACCCCACCCGCGGAGGCGCCGATCACGATGATGTCCCGCCCGACGACTTCTGATGTCGGTTTCATGAAGCAAACCTATGCAGGGTGTGTGCCGCTCTAACCTGCCCCCCCACTTGCCCGCGCCGCCGCGCGGGCGTCGAGCACCTCGCGGACCTTCTCCAGGAACTGCCCCGGCGGGAAAGGCTTCTGGAGGAAGTGCTGGTCGGCGTTGATCACCCCGTGGTGGGAGATCGAGTCCTCGGGATAGCCCGAGATGTAGAGCACCTGGATCTCCGGACGCCGGTGCAGGAGGCGCTGGGCGAGATGATTGCCGCTGAGGCCCGGCATCACGACGTCGGTGATCAGGATGTGGATGGGGCCGCGGTGGGCGTCGGCGACGGCGAGCGCCTGTACGGCGTCCGGGGCGGAGAGCACCTTGTACCCCTTGCTCTCCAGGATCTCGACGGCGGGCTCGCGGATGTTGTCCTCGTCCTCAACCAGCAGTACGACCTCGGTGCCCCGGCGCGAGCGGCGGCCGGGGAGAATGGGGCGCAACGGAACGGCCTCGACCCCCTCGGTGGCCCGCGGCAGGAGAATGATGAAGCGGGTGCCTTGGCCCGGCTCGCTCTCGACCCGGATCTGGCCGCCGCTCTGGTGGACGATGCCGTGCACCGTCGCCAGCCCCAGGCCGGTCCCCTTGCCGCGCTCCTTGGTGGTGAAGAACGGCTCGAAGAGGTGCTCCAGCACCTCCGGCGGCATGCCGGGCCCGGTATCGCCCACGGTGAGCTGGACGTAGGAGCCGGCGGGCAGCTCGGTGGACTCCCCCGGAGCGAGCTCGACGCACTGGGTGGAGATCCTCAGGGTGCCGCCGGCGAGCATGGCGTCGCGCGCGTTGACCGCCAGGTTGAGGAGCACCTGCTCGAGCTGACCGAGGTCGACGTGGATGGCGCCGTCCACCGGATCGATCTGCACCTCGAGGTGGATGTGCTCGCCGATCAGCCGGCGTAGCATCGGCGCCATTTCGTCGATCACATGGTTGAGGGACATCACCCGCGGCTGCAGCACCTGCTTGCGGCCGTAGGCGAGGAGCTGGCGGGCCAGCGTGGCCGCGCGGTCGCCGGCGCGCTGGATCTCCTCGACGTGGGCGCGCCGCTCGTCCTCCGGCGGCATGCCGTCGCAGAGCAGCTCACACTGGAAGGCGATGGCCGCCAGCAGGTTGTTGAAGGAGTGGGCGATACCGCCGGCGAGCCGGCCCACCGCCTCCAGCCGCTGGGAGTGGCGCAGCCGCTCCTCGCTCGCCCGCAGCGCCTCCTCGGCCGCCTTGGTGGTGGAGACGTCGCGCAGGGTCCAGCGCAGCCGCGCCGTCCGGTTCTGGGCGTCGAGGTCGCGGACGGCGGTCAGCACCACCGCGAACGGCTCGCGGTTCCGCGGCCTGATCCGGACCTCCAGCTCGACGGCCGGCTCGCCGGCGCAGATGCGGCCGAGCAGGTCGCGCAGAGCCTGGCGGTCCTCCATCTCGAGGTAGACGGGAATCGGCTTGCCGGTCAGCAGGTCCTGGCGGACGCCGAACATCTCGGAAGCCACGCGGTTGGCCTCCTCCACGACGCCGTGAACGTCGGTGACCAGGTAGCCAAACGGCGCCTCCTCGAAGAGATGGCGGTAGCGATGGCGCTGGTGCTCCAGCGCCTCGCGGGTGGTGTCGAGCTCCTCGTTCTGCTGCTCGAGCTCCTCGTAGGCCACCTCGAGGCCGCCGAGCTGCTCCCGCAGATCCTCGATCACGTGGGTGAAGTTCTCCGGATCGGAGAGCTGGGCGGCCTCGATCTCCAGCGTCCGAAGCTGGCGTTGCGCCGAGGAGAGCTGGAGGATGTTGGATCTCTTCGGCATGAAACAAAACTCCCGCTTCAGTGCTTCAATCCCGCGCCGGCGCTCCTGAGAGAGACGCTTCCTCCATCAGCAGAATGACCCCGTCCGCCGGTCCGGGCCCGTCTCCCAGCCGCGTGCAGGTCACCTGGCAACGAATCGGGCGGCCCCGGCGGTTGACGCCGTCCAGGATCACCGCGTTACCGTTGGGGCCGCTGTCCAGGCAGTCGTGGATCGGCTTCGCGAGGCTCTGGATGGGCAGGCCGATGTCGAGCGAGAGGAACGGCTGCCCCTGGACCTCGTCGCCGCGCAATCCCCACAGCTCGTGGGCCTTGTCGCTCCAGATCTCCACCTTCAAATCGGGGCTGAGCACCACCACGGCGGCGCGCAGGCTGCCGAGGATCGAGTGGAGATGGGTGTTGACGTGGCGCAGCTCGTCCGACCTCATCTGGAGCTGGTCGTTCATCGACCGCAGCTCCTCGTTGGTGGACTGGAGCTCCTCGTTCATCGTCTCCAGCTCCTCGTTGGCCGACTGGAGCTCCTCGTTGGTCGTCTCCAGCTCCTCGATGGTGGACTGGAGCTCCTCGTTGGTCGTCTCCAGCTCTTCATTCGACGACTGCAGCTCCTCGGAGGCGGTCTCCAGCTCCTGGGTGGCCCGTTCGAGCTCTCTGCGGAGCTGGTGCGGGACCGTGACGTCGAGAAAGGAGACGCTGACCCCGAGCAGCGCGCCGCCGCTCTCGATCAGCGGCAGCACCTGGACGTCCAGCACGCGCCGCTCGCCGTCGACCGGGCGCCACTCGACCCCCTTGACCGTCACGCCCGTCCGGGAGAGGCTCACCGTCTCGATGTGCGAGCGCAGCTCGACCGGCCGGTAGGAGATCTCGAGGTCCTGCAGCAGGCGGCCGAGGTCGGTCGGGGCGAGATTGAAGAGCTCGCGGAGCCTCTCGTTGGCCAGCAGGAGATGCCCCTTGCGGTCGACGACGAGCTGCGCCACCGGGCAGTTGTCGAAGGCGGCCTCGCGCGCGCGGACCGGGCGCGCCGTCCCTCCCGGCGGGGTGTCGGAAGGGGTCGGGGGAGTCATGGCGAGCAGGCGGTCGCGCATGCTGGCGCTCGACGTGCGCTGGAAGATGCGGCTCTTCAGATCCTCCGGCCGGAAGCTGGTGTTATGGCTCAGCAGGGTCTCGGCCTTGCCGAGCAGGAGATAGCCGCTGGGCCGGAGGGCGAAGTGGAAGCGGGCGAGGATCTTCGCCTGCATCTCGGAGTTGAAGTACATCAGCGTGTTGCGGCAGACCAGCAGGTCGAGCCGCGAGATCGCCGCGTCCTGCACCAGGTCGTGCCGGCCGAAGATCAGCGAGCGGCGCAGGTCGGGCCGGAAGACAACACGCTCCGCCATCGGCTCGAAGTACTTCGTCTGAAACCCCTCGGGGAGGGACTCGACCGCGGCGGCGGGGTAGCTCCCCTGCCGTGCCTGCGTGAGGGCCTCCTCGTCGACGTCGGTGGCGTAGATCTTCACCCGCTGCCGGAACTGCTGGTCGCCGACCGCCTCGGCGAGCAGCATGGCCAGGGTATAAGCCTCCTCGCCCGAGGCGCAGCCGGCGCTCCAGCAGCGGATGGGCTGGTCCTCGGCCTTGTTCTCGAGGATGCGCGGCAGGATCTGCTCGTTCAACGCCTGCCAGGCCTGCGGGTCGCGGAAGAAGGAGGTGACGTTGATCAGCACCGTGTTGAAGAGCGGATCGAATTCGTCGGGATGGACCTCGAGGAAATCGATGTAGTCCATGTAGGACTCGATCCCGATCTGCTGCATGCGCTTGCGCACCCGCCGGATCAGGCTGGAGAGCTTGTAGCCCGAGAAGTCGAAGCCGCGGGTGGCCTTCAGGTAGTCGAGCAGCTTGACGAAGTCCGCCGCCGCTGGCTCCTGACGCTCTCCCCTCTGCGTACCTCTCTCTAGCGGTTTGTCGTCAACGCTCAAGCGATCTCTCCAGCGGTCAACTCCATCAACGCCGCCGCGATGGCGTCCAGCGGCAGGATCTGATTGGCCGTTCCGGTTTGAATTGCTGCATTCGGCATGCCAAAAAATTCGGCGCTCGCCTCGTCCTGCACGATCACCGTCCCGCCACGGCCCTTGACGGCGCGCACGCCGTCGGCGCCGTCTTTGCCCGTCCCCGTGAGCACCACCGCGATGGCGCCGCTGTCCCAGCTCTCCGCGAGCGAGCCGAAGAGGACGTCGGCCGATGGCCGCACGAACTGAACCCGGGCGGTGTCCGACAGCGACAGCGTGCCGTCCGCCGTCACCAGCAGGTGCTGTCCCGGTGGCGCCAGGAACACCGTCCCGGCGGCGAGTTGTTCGCCTCCACGAACCTGGAGCACCCGCAGCCCGGTACGCCGGGTGAGGATCTCCGCCAGCCAGCTTCGGTGGTGCGGGTCGAGGTGCTGAACGACGAGGATGGGAGCCGGGAAGTCGGCCGGAAGGCCGGAGAGGATCTGGCTCACCGCCGCGAGCCCGCCCGCGGACGCAGCGAGGGCCACGACATGGCTTGGCCGTTCGAGCTCCCGAAGCATCGTGTCACCGACTAGATGAAGGCTCAACAAACGTCCCTCACGATTCCGAAGACAACCCCAGATGGACCCTGCTAGGGCCCGCATTCCTCATATATCAACGCCATCTCGTAAATATTGGGGGGGGGGGGGACTTGCGTCCCCGAACTCAGAAGCCTACTTAAGCGTGGGAAATAATTCAAGTTTTTGTCCTCTCTCATTATGCCCCGGTTTCATGATTCCGGCACAAAGGGGGGTGGGATTTGGGGCGGCGGGCCGCCCGGGCATTGATGCCCGGGCGGGGGCGCGACCACCGGCCGGCTTCGCTCTTTTGGGTCTCCCACCCTCCCGGGGTATATTGCCCCCTTCCCTTGCGACGGAGCTGAGAATGAACGAACCGATCGACGGAACTTTTCAGAAACTCAACGAACTGGCCCAGAACCTCTGGTGGTCCTGGCAGCCTGATATCCGCGCCATCTTCCGCGAGCTCGATCCGGAGACCTGGCGCCTCGTCTACCACAACCCCGTCGCCCTCCTGCAGCGCGTTCCTCCCGAGGACATCGCCCGCCGGGTGCACGACCTGGAGATGCAGACCCGCATCAACCAGGCCCACCGCCGGCTGCAGAGCTACCTCCACGGCGGCGAGAGCTGGGGGCTGGTCCACGCCGGACCGATCCTCGCCCGGCCGGTCGCCTACTTCTCGGCCGAGTTCGGCATCCACCAGTCGCTGCCCATCTACTCGGGCGGCCTCGGAGTGCTGGCGGGGGACCATCTGAAGAGCATGAGCGACCTGGGCGCGCCCGTCGTCGGCGTCGGCCTGCTCTACCACGAGGGCTACGTACATCAGTTGATCGACGAGAACGGCTGGCAGCAGGACCTCTACGAGCCGATCTCCGGCGCCGAGCTGCCCGCCGAGCCGGTGCGCGGGGCCGACGGCCAGCCGGTGCGCTTCAGCGTCGAGCTCCCCGGGCGCGACATCTTCCTGCGCATCTGGAGGGTGAAGGTCGGGCGCAGCAAGCTGCTGCTGCTCGACGCCCGCGACGACGCCAACACACCCGAGGACCAGGCGCTGACCGCCCGCCTCTACGGCGGCGACCAGGAGATGCGGATCCAGCAGGAGATCCTGCTCGGCGTCGGCGGCCACCGGTCGCTGGGAGTGGTGGGCGTCAAGCCCTCGGTGCTGCACCTGAACGAGGGGCACTCCGCCTTTGCCCTGCTCGAGCGCGCCCGCGAGCTCGTCGAGCAGGAGGGGATCGCGCCCGCCGAGGCGCTGCGTGAGGTGGCGGCGATGAGCTGCTTCACCACCCACACCCCGGTCGAGGCCGGGCACGACCGCTTCCGGGCCGATCTCGCCAGCTCCCATCTGGAAGCGCTCGCCCGCGGGCTCAAAATGCCGCTCCACGAGGTGATGGCCCTCGGCTCCGAGCACCCCGACGACCCCAACGCGCCGTTCTGCCCGACCGTGCTGGCGCTCAAGCTCACCCGGCGCTCGAACGGCGTCTCGGCCCTCCACGGCCGGGTGTCGCGCAAGATGTGGGAAGGGCTCTACCCCGGCAAGACCGAGGAGGAGGTGCCGATCGGCCACATCACCAACGGCATCCATGCCCGCACCTGGATGGCGACCGACATGCACTCGCTCCTGCTCGAGCACCTGGGGCCGCGCTGGCTCGACCGCATCTCCCACGCCGACCTCTGGACGAAGATCGACAAGGTGCGCGACGCCGAGCTCTGGGAGGTCCACCAGGTGCTGAAGGCGCGGCTGCTCGCCTTCGCCCGCCGGCGCCTCGCCGACCGCCGCGAGCGGCTGGGGATGCCCGCGCCGGCGCACGAGGCGCTCGACCCCGAGGCGCTCACCCTCGGCTTCGCCCGCCGCTTCGCCACCTACAAGCGGGCCGACCTGCTGTTCCAGGACCTCGACCGTCTCGACCGTCTGCTCAATGACTCCGAGCGGCCGGTGCAGATCGTCTACGCCGGCAAGGCGCACCCCCGCGACACCGGCGGCAAGGCGCTGGCCCAGCGGGTGGCGAACCTGGAGAAGGACCCCCGCTTCGCGCGCAAGATCGTGTTCATCGAGAACTACACCATCCACGTCGGCCGCCAGCTCGTGCAGGGGGTGGACATCTGGCTCAACACCCCCCGGCGCCCGCTGGAAGCCTGCGGCACCAGCGGCGAGAAGTGCATTCTGAACGGCGTGCTCAACTGCTCGATCCTCGACGGCTGGTGGGCCGAGGGATACGACGGCGGCAACGGCTTCGCGATCGGCAACGGCGAGATCCACGCCAACCCGGAGATCCAGGACGAGCAGGACGCCCGGTTCCTCTTCGAGGTGCTGGAAAAGGAGGTCGTGCCGCTCTACTACGAGCGCAACGATCTGGGCGTGCCGAACGGCTGGATGGCCCGCGTCAAGCGCGCCATGCGCACCCTCGCCTGGCGCTACAACGCCGACCGCATGGTGATGGACTACGTCCGGGAGTGCTACCTGCCCGCGGCGGGCGGGGATACGTGCCGGATGCCGCAGGTGTAGGGGGGCGGGATGTCGAGGGCGACCGCAGGTCGCCCTCGGCCGCTTCACGCCGGCGCCGCCTCCAGCATCCGGCCCAGCTTCCGCATCCCCAGCCGCACCCGCGATTTCACCGATCCCAGGGGCATCGACAGCCTCTGGGCGATCGCGGTATGGGGGAGCTCCTCGACGAAGGCGAGGGTCAGGCAGGCCTGCTGCGCCGGCGCCAGCCGCGTGAGCCCGGCGCGGACCTGGGCCTGATTCTCGAGCACCTCCAGGTGGGAGAGTCCCTCGGGCTCCTGGATTTTCGGTTCCTGAACAAAAACCGCCTCCTCCCGCCGCCGCCGCGAGTTCTCCCGCCGCAGGGCGTCGAGCCCGCGCGACCGTGCGATGTTCAGCAGCCACGCGCGGGGGGACCCCGCCTCGGGCCGGTAATTTTCAGCTTGCAACCAGGCTTGTAAGAACGTCTCCTGGAGAACCTCCTCGGCCAGGCCGCGCTGGCGCACGAGACGGACCAGGACCCCCAGGATACTGGGGGAGAGACGGTCGAAAAGCTCTGTGAATGCCTCGCGATCCCCTTGGGAGATCCGCGTTATCAGAAGTCGTTCTTGCTCGATCGCTGGAATGGAACCCGGCGCTGTACAGCTTACGTCCAAGATTATTGCCTCCTCGTCCAATTTCTCTTCTGCAAAGCTTGAACCATCAAGGTTTCCGCATAAGCCCCCTGACAGACAGGCGATGAGGTGGTATAAGGAGAGAATGACGGGTCGCCGTTCCGCCGCCGTTCTCTTCCTCGCCCTCCTGGCGCTGGGAGTGGTCTGGCCGGCCCTGGCGGGGACCGTCCGCTGCGGCGATTGTTGCGGCCACGGCTCGCCAAAGCGCTCGAATCCCTGCGGGATTCCGGCGACCGGCTTCTCGCTCTGCTGCTTCCACTCGGTCTCGACTCCTCCCGCCGCGCCCTTGCCGAGGGTCACCCTGGCGGAGGCTCTCCTCATCCCCCTCGTCGATGAAGAGGGCGGACCGCCGCCGGACCCGCGCGGCGTCCTCCACGTCCCCAAACCGGCCTGACCGGCTCGTTGGCAGGCTCATCTTTCCCGTTGCGGGAAAGACGGCTCAATCCTGGACACAACGATTAGGAGGTCAGGTCATGAAGAAGTTTCTTGCGCCCCTGCTGGCGGCGGTGGCCGCGTTCGTTCTCGTTCCCGCGGCCCGGGCCGAGGTGGAGAAGGTCGAGCTCGACGTCGCCGGCTATCTCTGCGGGCTCTGAGTGTACGGAATCAAGACGGCCGTGCGCCGTCTCGATTTCGCCCCCGACATCAAGGAGATGCAGGTGATCGACGTCAAGAACGGGCGTCTGGTCTTCCGGCCCAGGCCGGGCAAGCCGGTCTCCCTGGCGGATCTTCAGAAGTCCGTCGTCAAGGCCGGATACCAGATCGAGCGCTCGCGCATCGCCGTCCGCGGCGTGCTCACTCCGGACGGCAAGTTGCGCGTCCCCGAGACCGGCCAGGTCTTCCTGCTGGCTGGAAAGAAGACACCGGGCGAGCCGGGAAAGGCCCCGGATTCCCCGGTGGCCGTGGCGGGCGCCTGGGAGGTCCGGCAGGGGGAGCAGACCGTTCTCCTCGACGAGCGGGGACCGGGGGAGGGGGGCTCATGAGATGGCTCCTGATTCTCCTGCTCGTTCTGCCGTCCGCCGCCGGGGCCTCTCCCATCCGGGCCAACACGTCCGGCACCGGCGTCTATCAGGGGAACGAGCTGGTCTTGGGAGCGCTCGCCGGCGAGGCCGCGGGGGAGAGCGGGACGGAGCGGCTTCTGAGCTCGTTCGTCGAGCTGCGGTACGTTCCCGCCACCCATTGGGTCGTCGGAGTGAGGGTTCCCTACGCCGTCCAGAATCGCCTGGAGCTTTCGGGCGGGTCGGAGTCGGTGTCCGGATGGGGGGACGTGGTGCTGACCGCCAAGCACCGCGTCTACCGCGCGGTCGGTCCCTGGCAGGACCGGCACGCGGCGGTCCAACTCGGGGTGAAGCTGCCGACCGGCTCCACTGGCAGCCTCGGGGACCTCCTCCTCCCGCTCTCCACGCGAGGCCGGTTCCAGCCCGGGACGGGCTCCACCGATTTTCTGGCCGACGCGGTCTATCAGCAGGCCCATGGCCGCTGGGGGGCGGCGGCGGATCTCGGGTTTCGCTACAACACCGAGGGGAACGGCGGGATGCGCCTGGGCAACGAGGTCCGTCTCAACGGCAGCGTGCAGTACGTGCTCCTGCCGCGGGTCTACACCCAGCCGGGGCACGAGCTGTTCGTCCTGCTGGAAGGGACCGCCCTGCGCAAGCAGGGCGACCGCCTTCGCGGCGCCGGCCTCGCGGGGACCGGCCGCACCGAGCTGCTGCTCGCTCCGGGCCTCCAGTACGTGGCGACCGAGCAGCTCTTTCTCGACCTCTCTGTGCAGTTTCCGGTCGTGGACAACCTCGGCCGGCACGAGCCGCGCCGGCATTGGGATGGGCTGGTGCAGGTGAGGTATGCGTTTTAGGGGTGTATTTTCCTGTTTCAGGGCCCCAGCCCGGAACCGCCGCCCCTTCTCCCTCCGTTCTCCTTGACCGGATATATCGCCGTTGCTACGCTGCCGCGGCGATGAAGACCCTCCCCATGCTGCTGCTGGCGGCCCTCCTTTCCTGCTCCGCCGGCCAGCTCGCCGCCGCCGAGCTGAACGTCGCGGCGGCGGCGAGCCTCACCGACGCTCTTCAGGAGATCAAGACCGCTTATGAGAGCTCGGGCGGCGACACGATCGTGCTCAACCTCGGGGCGTCGAGCGCTCTCGCCCGCCAGATCGAGGAGGGGGCTCCGGTGGATCTTTTCCTGTCGGCGGACGAGGCCCATATGGACACGCTGGAGAAGCGTGGACGGGTGCTCGCGGGGACCCGCCGGAGTGTCCTGTCCAACACGCTGGTCGTGGTCGTCCCGGCCGACAGCACGCTCCGGATCGCCTCGCCGGCCGACCTCGTGAACCCCAAAATCCGCCATCTGGCGCTCGCCGAGCCGCAATCCGTTCCCGCGGGGATCTATGCCAGGGAGTATCTGCGCGGGCTGAAGCTGTGGGACCAGGTGATCGACCGGGTGGTGCCGACCGAGAACGTGCGGGGGGCGCTGGCGGCGGTCGAGACCGGCAATGCCGACGCCGGGATCGTCTACAGGACGGACGCGGGGATCTCGAAGCAGGTCCGGATCGCCTATGAGGTGCCGCGCGCCGAGGGGCCGAGGATCTCCTACCCGTTCGCGGTGATCGCCGGATCGAAGCGGCGGGAGGCGGCCCGCCGGTTCCTCGCCTACCTGGAGGCTCCCGCCGCCCTGGCGGTCTTCGCGAGGTACGGCTTTCTGATTCAGTGATGCGCTGGTGGGGTTCAGCTATCATCTCAGTCCAGCAGTTCAGCAGGCCATATTCGCCTGAAGGCCGAGTTTTGAGCGGGTATTCTTCAACAACTGATCGCCCAGCGCTCCTGCGCTACGGCGTAGCGGTCCTCGCCCTGGCGCTCGCCCTGCTGATCCGCCTGCCGCTCCAGCCCCTGCTCGGTAACGCGAACCCATTCCTCTTCTTCTTTCCCGCCATCATGGCTGCCGCCTGGTATGGCGGGTTCGGGCCGGGGCTGCTGGCAACCGGCCTCTCGGCGGTCGCCGCCAACTTCTTTTTCATCCCCCCGACCTTTTCGTTCCATGTGCCCAACCTCTCGAGCGCCGTTCAGATCGGCATCTTCGGCGGGATCGGCGTCTTCATCAGCCTGCTGAACGAGCGGCTGCACCGGGCCCGGCGCGGGGCCGAGGTTATGGCCTTGGAGAGCCTGCGGCGGGAGGAGGCCCTCCGGCGGGTTCAGCGCGAGGCGGTCGAGAGCGAGGAGCGGTTCCGGATCACCGCCAACAGCGCCCCGGTGATGATCTGGATGTCGGGCACGGACCAGCTCTGCGACTGGCTCAATCAGTCCTGGCTCGACTTCACCGGCCGCGCCCTGGAGGAGGAGATCGGGAGTGGCTGGATGGCGGGGATCCACCCGGACGACCTCGAGCGCTGCATCGAGATCTACTCCGGCTCCTTCGACGCGCGGCGGCCGTTCTCGACGGAGTACCGCCTGCGGCGCCATGACGGCGAGTACCGGTGGCTGCTCGACAACGGCGTCCCCCGCTACGCCCCGGACGGCGAGTTCGCGGGGTTCATCGGCACCTGCCTCGACATCCACGACCGCAAGCAGGACGAGCAGGAGCGTGCCGCTCTCCTCGCCAAGGCCGAGGCCGCCTACCGCGATGCCGATGCGGCCAACCGGAGCAAGGACGAGTTCCTGGCCACCGTCTCCCACGAGCTGCGCACGCCGCTCAACGCCATCATGGGCTGGACCCAGCTCCTGCTCGCCAAGGGCGCGAACACCGCCGACGACGAGCGCCACCGGCGCGGGCTGGAGACGGTGGTGCGCAACGCCAAGCTGCAGGCGCAGCTCATCGACGACCTGCTCGACGTCTCGCGGATCATCTCCGGCAAGATGCGGCTCGACGTGCAGCCGACCGACCTCGCGGCGGTGATCGACGCCGCCGTCGAGGCGATCCGGCCGGCGGCCGAGGGCAAGCAGATCCAGTTGCGGCGGGTCCTCGATCCCTTCGCCGGACCGGTGATGGGCGATCCGGCGCGCCTGCAGCAGGTGGTCTGGAACCTGCTCTCGAACGCCGTCAAGTTCACTCCCAAGGGAGGCAAGATCGAGGTGCGGCTGGAGCGGGTCAACTCCCACGTCGAGATCCTGGTGGCCGACACCGGGGCCGGCATCACTCCGGAGTTCCTCCCCCACGTCTTCGACCGCTTCCGCCAGCTCGACGCCTCGACCACCCGCCGGCACGGCGGCCTCGGCCTCGGGCTCTCCATCGTCCGCCACCTGGTGGAGCTGCACGGCGGCACGGTGAGGGTGAAGAGCCCCGGCGAGGGGGAGGGGAGCACGTTCATCGTGGCGCTTCCGCTGTCGGTCGCCCATCTCACGCCCGGCGAGGGGGCGCGAATCCATCCGCGGACGGAGGAGCTCGCGCCGGCGGACCCCTGCCGCGACGATCCGGCCCTCGACCTGCGCGGGATCCGCGTCCTGGTGGTGGACGACGAGCCGGACGCCCGCGAGACCTTGCAGCAGATCCTGGAGCATTGCAACGCCGAGGTGCGGACGGTCGGCTCGGCCGCGGAGGCGATGAAGGCCCTGGAGTCCTGGCGGCCGGACGTCCTCCTCTCGGATATCGGCATGCCGGGCGAGGATGGCTACGATCTGATCCGGCGGGTCCGCGAGCTGCCCGCCGAGCGGGGAGGCCGGACGCCGGCGGCCGCCCTCACCGCCTTCGCCCGCGGCGAGGACCGCCGCCGCGCCCTGCGCGCCGGCTTCCAGATGCACGTGGCGAAGCCGGTCGATCTTCAGGAACTGGCGACGGTGGTGGCCAGCCTGGCGCGGGGGGTGGGGAGTACGGTTCTCACCCCACCTGATCCGCCTTCGCCGCCAGGATGAAGTCGTTCTCGGTGAGCCCACCCACGGAGTGGGTCCAGAGGGTCACCTTCACCTTCCCCCAGGTGAGATAGATGTCGGGGTGATGCCCCTCGCGCTCGGCGATCTCGCCCAGGCGGTTGACGAAGTCCAGGGCCTCCCGGAAATCCTTGAAGCGGTACTCCTTCTCCAGGTGATGCTCGTTGGGCATCGTCCAGCCATACTGAAGCTGGCCGAAGAGCTTGCGCAGCTCGTCCCCCTTCACGGCGCCCCCTTCCGAGGGCTTGCAGGTCTTCTCCAGCAGTTCGCTCATTCGTTTCTCCTCCTCCCCGAACCTTCCCGCTCAGGACCAGAGCTGCAACCCCTGTGCCCAGAAGGACTGGCACGTAGCTTGCCCTATCCCGGTGATAGCGGCGGCATCCTGGGCTGAACCCAGATTCTGGGGATCCAGCCAACGCGCCGCGGGAGCAGACCATGATGCAGGCAGGTTACGCTTTTCGACGGCCCCGCCGGGAATTCCCCGAGATGAGTCCCGGCCGCCGGAAGCTCGTCATAGCCGGACTGTCCGTCTCGGCCGCTCTGTTCCTCTGTGGCTTCATTCTCGCGGGCTATCTCTGGAACCTCTCGCGGAAGTTTCCGGAGGCGCCCTTCAAGCAGCCCTCCCGGCTCTACGCCGCCGCCACCGTGCTGGCGCCGGGCCTGCCGCTCTCCCCCGCGGAGCTGGTGGCGGAGCTCGCCGACACCGGCTACCGCGAGGCGACGCCGGGAACGGCGGTCACCCGGGGGACCTTCCGCCACATCGGCGACCGCGTGGGGGTGGGGGTACGCCGTTATCCCACTCCGGACGGCAGCGCCGGCGGCGGGCTGGTGATCGCCGCCTTCCGCGGCGATCGCGTGGCGTCGGTCTCGGTCGCGGGAAAGCCGGCCCGCGACGCCGCCCTGGAGCCGGCGCTGCTCGCCTCGTACTACGACGACGAGGTGGAGGAGCGCCGTCCGGTCATTCTCGACGAGCTGCCGGACGAGGTGGTGAAGACCGTGCTGGCGGCCGAGGACTCGGGGTTCTTCATCCACCCCGGCGTGTCGCCGAGCGGCATCGTCCGCGCCCTCTGGGTGAACCTGCGCGGGGGCGAGGTGCAGCAGGGGGGGAGCACGATCACCCAGCAACTGGTCAAGAACGTCTATCTGAACAGCCACCGCACGCTCAGCCGCAAGGCGGAGGAGGCGGCGATTGCCATGATGCTGGAGCTGCGCCACGGCAAGCGGGCGATCCTCGAGGCCTACCTGAACGAGATCTACCTGGGCCGCAGCGGCCCGGCCAACGTGATCGGCTTCGGGGCCGCCGCCCGCGCCTTCTTCGGCCGCGACGCCGCCGAGCTGACGCTGGCGCAGGCCGCGACCCTGGCCGGGATGATCCAGTCGCCGGCCGGCAACTCGCCGTTCGAGCACCCCGACCGCGCGCTCGAGCGGCGCAACCGGGTGCTCCAGCGCATGGGCGAGCTCAAATGGATCACCCCCGAGCGGCTGGCGCAGTCGCAGGCCGAGCCCTTGGGGACCGATCCGCGGACCGTCGAGCCGCGGCCGATCGCCCCCTACTTCGCGAGCGCCGCCGAAAACGAGGTCCGGGAACGCTTCCACGTCGAGGAGCTGGGAGGCAAGGGGTACCTGCTGTTCTCGACCCTGCGCTGGAGCGATCAACGGCGGGCCGAGGCGGCGGTGGAGCAGGGGCTGGCCAGCCTCGGCGACAGCGGCAAGAAGGGGAAGGGGAAACGCAAGCTGCAGTCGGCGCTGGTCTCGGTCGATCCGCGCGACGGCTCGGTGCTCGCCTGGGTGGGTGGCCGCGACTATGTGAAGAGCCAGTTCAACCGCGTGGTGCAGGCCAGGCGCCAGGTCGGCAGCGCCTTCAAGCCGGTGGTCTACGCGGCGGCGCTCACCGAGGGGGTGGTCACCCCGGCGTCCTTGCTCAAGGATTCGCCGATCGACGTCCGCATCGGCACCGCGAGCTGGCGGCCGCAGAACTACGACCGCGGCTTCCGCGGCTGGGTGACGGCGCGCACCGCGCTGGAGCAGAGCCTCAACATCCCGACCGTGCGGGTAGCCCTGCAGGTGGGGATGCCGCGGGTGATCGAGCTGGCGAAGGCGATGGGGCTCGGGGACGAGACGCTCGAGCCGCGGCCGTCGCTGGCGCTCGGCGCCTTCGAGGCGAGCCCGTTCGAGCTGGCCGAGGTCTACTCGACGCTCGCCGCCGGCGGCCTGCGGCCGTCGATCCACGGCCTCGCCGCCGTTCTCGACCCCAAAGGCGAGCCGATCCTGGGGGACGACCTGCCGGCCCGGCGCCGGGCGCTGCCGGCGGCTTCGGCCTATCTGGTGACCTCGATGCTCCAGGGGGTGGTCGCCCGCGGCACCGCCGCCGCCGCCCGCGGCCAGGGGGTGGACGGGCCGCTCGCCGGCAAGACCGGCACCACCAACGACCGCCGCGACAACTGGTTCGCCGGCTACTCGCCGGACCGCGTCACCGTCGTCTGGGTGGGTTACGACGACAACTCCCCGACCACCCTCTCGGGCGCCCGGGCGGCGCTGCCGATCTGGAGCCGCTTCACCGCCGCCGTCCGTCCGGCCGGCGGCTACCGCGACTTCCCGCGCCCGGCCGGGATCACGCAGGTGACGGTCGATCCCACGACCGGCCAGTTGGCGACCGAGTACTGCCCGTACCGCGTCACCGAGATCTTCCCCGACTGGGCGGTGCCGAACGAGCTCTGCCGGCGCCACTCGCCGGGCGGCTACGATCAGACCGCCGACCTGACGCTCGGTCAGCCGCTGATCGATCCCGAGACCGGCCTGCCGATCGATCCCGCCGACACCGAGGAGCCGCGCTACGCGATCACCGACGACGGGCTGCAGATCACCGATCCCGGCGGGGACGGGCCGATCGTGATCTCCCCCGCGCGCACCTTCCCGCCGCATCCGGTGGCCGTGCCGGCATCCGGGGGAGCGGCCGGGGGAGCGGAGGACGACAACGGCATGATCCTGATCCGCCCGACCGCCCGGCCCTCCCCCCGGCAGGAGCCCGCGAAAGCGCCCCTCTCGCTGGTGCCGGAAGGACCGGTGGGGATGGTGCAGGGTTCCGGCGTGATCCCCGCCGGCAGCCAGGCGATCGGCAGGAAACCGGAGCCGGCCGAGCCGGCGGCGAAGGCGCCGGAAGCGCCGGCGGCACCGGCGGAAGACGGCGATGAGGCCCCGCAGGAGCCGCCGCCCTGGAGCCCGGTGTTATCCTCTTTCCCATGATCGCCGCCGCTCCGCCCGAGGTTCTCGCCGAGACGGAACGCTCTTTGCAAATGCATGGGCGCGTGGTGCTCTGCCAGATCGTGCGCGCGGAGGGCTCGACGCCCGGCAAGATGGGCTGGAAGCTGCTCGCGCGGCCGGACGGCACGTTCGTCGGCAACCTGGGCGGCGGCGCGTTCGAGGCGATGGTCAAGACCGACGCCCTGGCCAAATTGAAAGCGGGCGCCGGCGTCGACGCCTCCGAGATCAAGCGCTACTACCTGACCGAGGAGGCGACCCGGGGGGAGCCTACCGGCATGGTCTGCGGCGGCATGGCCGAGGTTTTCCTCGAGGTGATGGTCGCCGCTCCCGTGCTCGTCGTCTGCGGCGGTGGGCCGGTGGGACAGGCGCTGGCGAAGGCGGCGGCGCTGGCCGGCTTCGAGATCCTGGTGATGGACGACCGCGCGGAGTTCCGCGATCCGGGTCTGTTCCCGCCGGGAGTCCGGATCGCCGCGGCGGACCCCGATTATTTTGAAGTTACCGGCGAGGACGTCCTCGCCTCTGTGCGCCGCCGCGAGATCTACGTCGCCGTTGTCACCCGCTGCTGGGAGACCGACACGGCGGCGCTCGCGGCCATGCTCCGCGACGTTCCCGAGGGGCTGCGCTACCTCGGGTTGATGGGGAGCCGGCGCAAGGTGGCCCGGGTCCGCGAAGAGCTCGCGGCGCGGGGTTTCGAGCTTTCAAACATCCGGCTGCGCGCGCCGATCGGACTGCCGATCGGCGGTGACAGCCCGGGCGAGATCGCCATATCGATTCTGGCGGAGGTCATTGGTACACGGTATGAGAAGGCTGACGTTTGATCGGATCCTGACTCTCTTGCTCTGCGTGGCGTTTTTATCGGCGGCCCCGGCGCGGGCCGCCGCTCCGGACTGGCGCTACCTGCCGATCTGGGGGGGCGACGTGCGGACGGTCGCCGTGCAGCCCGAGAACCCCGACCTGGTGCTGGCCGGCACCGCGTCCGGCCAGGTCTATCTGTCGCGCAACGGCGGCCGCACCTGGGCTAACGCCGGCCCCCACCTGCCGTTCCCCGGCTGGGTGGTCAACAACCTCCGCTTCGATCCCAACAACCCCGCCCGCGTCTGGGCGGCGCTGCGCGGGGTCTGGGGGGGCGGCCACGTCGCCTCCTCCGACGACCTCGGCAAGACCTGGATCTCCCGCGTCCGCGAGGGCCTGCCGGCGGAGGAGCCGGTCTATACCTTGGCGCTCACCCCGGGCCATGAGGGGCGCGTCTACGCCGGCACCCTCTCCGGGGTCTACGGCACCGAGGACGGCGGCGCCACCTGGCGGCGGCTGACCGCCGAGCAGCCGGACATGCAGAAGGTCACCAGCCTGCTGGTCGATCCCGACCACCCGGACAGCGTGATCGCCGGCACCTGGCGGCGCGCCTACAAGAGCAACGACGCGGGCAAGACCTGGGCCGGCGTGTTCGACGGGATGGTCCTCGACTCCGAGGTGTTCAGCCTGACTCCGGTCGCCGGCAAGCCCGGCGAGATCTGGGCGAGCACCTGCGGCTGGGTCTACCACAGCCGGGACAACGGCGCGAAGTGGGAGCGCACCAAGGAGGGCTTCGAGGAGCGCCGCACCCCCAGCTTCGCCGCGCTGCCGAGCGGCCGCCTGCTCGCCGGCACCGTCGCCGGCCTCCACATCTCCGACGACGGCGGCAAGACCTTTCACCGCGTCGGCGATCCGGCGATCTCCGTGCAGTCGATCGCCTTCCACCCGTCGCGTCCGGAGAAGGTAATCTTCGGCACCGAGGGGTCCGGGGTCTGGATCTCCGAGGACGGCGGCACCACGCTGCGGCCGTCGACCGCCGGGATGATCAACACCCGCGTCTCCACCTTCGCCGTGGCCGGCAAGGAGCTGATGGTCGCCGTCAACCACGCCGGGCCGTTCTCCGGCATCTACTCCTCGCGCGACGGCGGCAAGACCTTCGGCGGCTTCGTCCCGCTGCCGTTCGTCCTCGACATCGCCGTCCACCAGGGGCGGATCTTCGCCGCCACCGAGAAGGGTCTCTTCGAGCGCCGCGGCGAGGGGTGGCACTGGGTGCGCGACCTGGGCGACGGCACCGTCGAGCAGTTCGTGGCGGACGGCCCGCGGCTGCTCGCCCGCACGCCGGCCGGCCTCTTCGAGCTGAAGGGCAAGCTGTTCTCGCCGCGCCCCTACAAGCATGGCGCGCCACGCTCCGTCGCCTTCTACGGCAACGCCCTCTGGGTGACCGACGCCCAGGGGCTCTACCGGCTGACGGCGGACGCCAACCACACCATCCCCACCCCGTTCGAGGGGGGGCGGCTGCTGCGCCTGCAGGACCAGCTCCTGCTCTGGGGCACCGGCGGCACCTATACCCTGACCAGCCCGGACGCCGAGTGGAAGCAGTTGATTGGCGAGTCCACCCGCCTGATCCCCACCGGCGACGACCGCCGTCCCGCCCTGATGGTGAGCGGCGACACCGTCCGCCTCTTCGACCGCCAGACCCGCAAGTTCCAGGCCGTGGACGTCCCCGTGCCCGCCCGCGACATCTCCGCCGCCAGAGTCCTCGGCGACCAGCTCCTGATCGGCACCTCGGGCTATGGCGTGCTGGCGAGGGAGCTGGAACCCGAGGAGGCGGTGGTGGAGGATCCGGAGGCGGGGCGGTAGCGCAAGTCGCCCCGCCCTGAAAGGGCGAAATTTGAATAGCCTGGGGTTTCAACCCCAGGTGGGCATTCCCCCAACCCCACCCGCCCTGAAAGGGCGGAACCCAACGCTTCCTGGACTGAGGGCCGTCGGTGAAAGGCACCGCCCCCTCGGGGCGGATATGGGCGGTGGGGGACTCCAACCTGGGGTTGAAACCCCAGGCTATTCAAATTTCGCCCTTCCAGGGCGAGGGCGGCCACATAGGGCCGCCCCTACAAGATCTCTGTCGAGCTCGTCGCTGCATCGTGGAGAAGCTTACGGTGCCTTGGAGAAGCCGGCTGCGTTCTGGAGAAGCTGACTCCGCGCTGGAGAAGCGGACCCGTCCTGAAGGAGCCGACTCCGTCCCGTCGCGACCGACAGCGCCTTGAAGACACCGGCTTTGTTCTGGAGAAGCCGCGGCGCTCTGGAGATGCCGGCTCCGTGCCGGAGAAGCCGGCGCCATCCTGAAGAACCAGCTCCATCCCGAAGAAGCTCACATCGCTTTGTAGAAGCTGGCTCGGCCTTGTAGAAGCTGGCTTCGTGCCGTAGAAGCTGACTGCGTCCTGTAGTAGCTGACCCGTGCCGAAGAAGCTTACAGCGTGCCGTCGAAACTGACTCAGCCCTGCCGCCGCCAGCGCGGCTCTGGAGAAGCTGGCTTCGTCCTGGAGAACCGGCGCCGCCCTGGAGCGGTTTGCGTTGTCGTGGAGAAGCTTCGGCGTCCCGCCGCGGCCGGCTTTACGGCGTTGCAGAGCGACTTTCTTAGGACGGGGACAAAAAAAGGGGAGCGCGCCGATCGGCGCGCTCCCGGGAAAGGACTACGGATTGGAGTTGGTGGGGCGGATGGCCGGCGGCGACTGGGTGGTCGTTGCCGCGCCCTCCGTCGCTTCCGGCTGCTTCACCTTCCGGCCACGGAACGGCTGCAGGCCGAACTCCGCGAGCTTCTCCGCCCGCAGGCCGTAGTGCTCCTTGAGGAACTTGTCGACTCCAGTAGCGACCCGCTGCCCATCGGTGATCAGCGTCTTGAGCCGCTTCGTCACCTCCTGCTTGCTGGCGATCAGCGCGGCCTGCTGCTTGGCCGCTTCCTGCGCGTCGGCCAGGATCTTCTCCAGCCGGACGCGGATGCCGTCCAGGTGGGTGAGCTCCGTGGCGTTGGCGGCCAGAGCGGCGGTGAGCCGCCCCAGGTCGCCGATCATTCCCGAGTACGTCTTGTCCTGCTTGGTCATGGTCTTTCTCCTATGGCCCCCTTTTTAGGGCCCTAATCCGGCGCCTTCATGACGCCGGAAATCCAATCTCGCTGGAAATCCCGTCCAGCCACCGTTCCCCATATCTCCTCGCATACCTTGAGAAGCTGTTCGACACGATATGGGATGATGCGCCGTTGATATTGCTTACTGCTGGGATAATGATGCATAGATTGAATTCTGATGTCAATACCCTCGACTTGCTTTGGACCGTAGAAATGGAATATGGTCCGTATATTCAAGGAGTAAGCTCATGCCGATGACCAAGCAGAAGAAGCGGCGGCTGGAGGCGATCGGGGACCTCATCACCGAGTACCCGTCGATCGGGTCCCAGGCGGAGCTGGTGGATCTGCTGGGGGGGCTCGGGATCAAGGCGACGCAGTCGAGCATCAGCCGGGACCTGCAGGAGCTGGGAATCCGGCGGGTGAAGGGGCGTTACGTGCTGAAGCCCTGGAAGGAGGTGGGAGCGGGGGACTTCGAAGGGGTGCTCGGCTTCATCCAGGGCGTCCAGGGCTCGGGTCCCTACCTGACGGTGATCACCACCAGCCCGAACGCCGCCCGGATGGTGGCCGACGCCATCGACAACGAAGAATGGCCCGAGGTGGCCGGTGTCCTGCCGGGGGACTCCATCATCTTCGTGGCCACCCCCTCCCAGGAGGATCAGGACGCCCTCGTCGAACGCTTCCGGGTCCACCTGAAGCGCAGCGGCCCGCCGGGAGTGGATCATGCGACCTGAAAGGCTGATCTGACATGTTGCCGCTCTTCGTCATCGCAGGTGCCCTGACGGTGATTCTCGGCGTCGTCGCGATCGCGAGTGTGATCGGCGGCATGGTGCTGTTCTGCATTCAGCGGCTGCGCTTCCTTGCTCCCTGGATGCTGTTCTTCCCCACGTTCGCCGCGCTCGGAGCGGGCGGCGGTGCCTGGGGCCTGGGGTATCTCGCGATGAAGAAAGGCGCCCCGATGTCCGTGCTCCCGTTCTGGGCGTGGATTGGCGGGCTGCTCGCGGGAGGTCTGCTGGGCGCGCTGCTCGGCCTTTCATCGGCTTGGCTTTTCAGGCGGCGGGCCGTGCGGCCGGTTCGCTTCGGCTGATCGATGCTCTACAGGCTGGCCATCTTCGACTTCGACGGCACGCTGGCGGATTCCTTCCCCTGGTTCCTCGGCATGGTGAACGGGCTCGCGGACGCGCACGGGTTCCGGCGCATCGAGGAGCACGAGATCGAGATGCTGCGCGGGCAGGGGGCCCGGCAGATCGCAGGGCATTTCGGCGTGCCCGCATGGAAGCTGCCGCGGATCGCCCATGACATGCGGCGGCAGATGACCCGGGACATCGCCGGCATCGCCCTGTTTCCCGGCGTCGACCGGCTCCTGCGGGAGTTGGCCGGCCGGGGGATCCGGCTCGCGATCGTCACCTCGAATTCGCTCGGCAACGTCCGCCAGGTCCTCGGTCCGGACAGCGCGGCGCTGATCCAGCACTACGAGTGCGGCGCCTCGCTCTTCGGCAAGCGGCCGAAGCTGAGAGCGGTCCTGCGCGCCAGCGGGGTTCCCGCGGCCGAGGCGATCTCGATCGGGGACGAGATCCGGGACCTGGAGGCCGCCCGCGCGGAAGGGATCGCGTTCGGGGCGGTGACCTGGGGCTACACCAACCCGGAGGCGCTCCGGGCACAGAATCCCGAAAAGATGTTTGTGAGCCCGGAGGAGATCCTGCAGAAGCTGTGTTAGGTCTCGCGCGGAGCTGGCGCTGCTTTGGCCGCACCTTGGCCGCTGGTGTTTGCAGGCGTGGTGTTTTTTCTGCTATTCGGATAGTACGATAAGCGCAGCCGCTCCGGCGGCGGATGCGAGGTTCCGGGTGTGCCGGTCCATGGCTTGAGACGTTTTCAACAGAGGAACCAAACAATGAAAAAGACCTTCCTGGGAGCCTTTCTGCTCCTCGTCGTGTCCCCGCTCCACGCCCAGTGCCTCGGCGCCCTGGGCGTCACCAACGACGCCTCCCTGATCCAGGCGAAGCTCAACAGCGGTCAGACCGCGGTGCTGTGCCCCAGCACGGTCTGGGCGGTCAACCAGACGATCACCTTCCCTATCCAGTACGACGACCTCTATGTCTACACCCAGGGGAACCCGCGGGACGACACGCGGGCTCTCCTCTTTGTGAACAGTTCGAGCATCGCGGCGGTCTTCGGGGCCAACGTCTGGGACGTCCAGGGGGGCAATGTGATCGCGCCCGACAACGTGCAGCTCCGCAATCTGCGGATCGACGGCGGCATCGACCGCTTCGGGAGCTGCGGCGGCCAGGCCTGCTACAGCCAGGCGCTGATCCACTTCGGGGGGCCGACCAGCGGGCAGATCGTCGACAGCGTCAAGGCATGGGGCGCGCGCGGGTGGTCCACGATCGTGTTCGAGCGCGGCTCGAGCGCGTACCACAACGGCTGCATGTACGGGCAGATCACCAACAACGAATTCGGACCCTCGGGACGCTTCGCGACCGGTCAGTACGCGGACGGGATCTCGCTCCAGTGCAGCAACTCGGACGTGCTCTACAACCTCATTCAGGACGTGACGGACGGCGGTATCGTGATCTTCGGCGCGCCGGGGAGCACGATTCGCTACAACGACATCCGCACCAATTCGCAGTCCGCGATCAGCGGCATCGCCATGGTCGACCAGTGGGGGCCGAACGACGGCAACTTCTCGGGCACCCAGGTGTTCGGCAACACGATCACCGCCAACGCCTTCATGAAGTTCGGCATCGCGATGGGGCACAAAATGTTCTGTGAGAACGGCGTCGACCTCTACAACTGGGGCGGGTCGGTGACCGGCAACACGCTGCAAGGGAGCCGCATGGGCTACGGCTATGTCGCCGACGGGGTCACCAACTGGACAGTGACGGGCAATGTGGACAACGCGCTGCACGTGGGCACGCCGGTGTCGACGTGCGGCTGCACTCTCCCCGCGCCGAGCGGATTCATCCGCCACGTGGGGGCGCACACGGACACGGCGAGCAGCTTCCAGCCGGGGTTCACGAATGGCTGCCTCCACGGAGCGGACATCCATCCCTAGAAGCCTGCGCGCCAGAAGCCGAGGGGCGCCCGGCCGCGGGCTGGATCGAGAAGGGTCCGCCCTCAGTCGCCGCCCTTGATCCCAGCCTTCTTGGCGTAGTAGCGGAACGAGCGGAAGCTCATGCCGAGCAGCTCGGCGGCCTGGGTCTGCACGCCGTCGGTGCGCTCCAGGGCCTCGATCATGAGCTGGGTGCGGATCGACTCCAGGTAGGCCTCGAGGTCCAGCCCCTCCTCGGGGAGCTGCACGAGGTCGGAGCTGGTCCGCCGGTTGGTCAGCAGGTGGACGGGGAGGTCGCGGGTGGTGATCGTCTCGGCGTGGGAGAGGGCGAGCACCCGCTCGATCAGGTGCTCCAGCTCGCGCACGTTGCCCGGCCAGTCGTAGCTCTCCAGGATCTGCATCGCCTCGATCGAGATCTGCCGCGGCGGCAGGTCCATCTGCTTGCAGTACTTCTGCAGGAAGAACTCGACCATCAGCGAGATGTCCTCCCGCCGCTGGCGCAGCGGCGGCAGGTGGATCGGCAGCACGTTGATCCGGTAGTAGAGGTCCTCGCGGAACTCGCCGGTCTGCAGGCGCGCCTCGAGGTCCTGGTTGGTGGCGGTGATGATCCGCACGTCGATCTGCTCTTCCTCGGTGCCGCCGACCTTGCGGACGACTTTCTCCTGCAGGGCGCGCAGCAGCTTCACCTGCATGGTCGGCGTCATCTCGCCGATCTCGTCGAGGAACAGGGTGCCGCGGTCGGACTCCTGGAAGAGCCCTTTCTTGTCGCGCACGGCGCCGGTGAAGGCCCCGCGCTCGTGGCCGAACAGCTCGCTCTCGAGCAGGTTCTCGGGCATGGCGCCGCAGTTGATCGACAGGAACCGCCGGGTGGAGCGCGGGCTGGCGAAGTGGATGGCGCGGGCGATCAGCTCTTTGCCGGTGCCGCTCTCGCCGTGGATCAGCACCGTCGAGGTGGTGCGCGCGATCCGCTCGATCAGCGAGAAGATCGCCTGCATCCGCCCGCTCTTGCCGATGATGTTGTTGAACGTGTACTTCTGCTCCAGCTCCTTGCGCAGATAGACGTTCTCGTCGGCGAGCTCGGCCCGCTCGAGCGCCTTCTGGGCGACGATTTTCAGCTCCTCGACGTCGAACGGCTTGGAGACGTAGTCGGCGGCGCCCAGCTTCATCGCCTCGATCGCCGACTTGGTCGAGGTGTAGGCGGTCATCATGATCACCTGCGGACCACCGCCGTTGGTGGCCGCCTTGATCTCGCGCAGCAGGTCGAGGCCGTTGCCGTCGGGCATCAGGATGTCGCAGAGCACGAGGTCGTAGCTCGCGCCCTCGAGGCTCTTGCGCGCCTCCTCGACGGAGCCGGCGGTGGTGACGTCGTACCCTTCCCCCTGGAAGAGCAGACAGAGGAAGTCGGCGAGGCTCGATTCGTCGTCGACGATCAGCAGGCGATTGCGCGGACTCATGCGGTTGCCTCCGCGGAGACCAGGGTGACGCTGGCGGCGACGGTCGGCAGCTCGACGGCGATGGTGGTGCCGGCGCCCGGGCGGCTGTCGACGCGCAGGCGTCCGCCGTGATCCTGGACGATCCGGTAGACGATCGCCATGCCAATGCCGGTGCCGCCGTCGAAGAAGGACTGGAACGGATGGAACAGGTTGGTGCGCTGCTCCTCGCTCATGCCGCGGCCGGTGTCGATCACCTGCAGGCGGTACCACTCGCCGGACGATTGACCCCCGGACGATTGGCCACCAGAAAACTGGCCGACGATGCGCAGCGAGCCGCCGTCCGGCATCGCCCGCAAGGAGTTGCGCGCCAGGTTCCAGAAGATCTGGCTGACCTGGTCGGGGTCGGCGAACAGGCGGGCCGAGGGGGGATCGAGCTCCAGGCGCAGGAGGTGGCGCTCGGAGACCTCCTCGCTGTTGCGGAGCAGCTCGAAGTTCTCGGTGAGCAGCCGCGCGATGTCGAAGGAGACGCTCGACCGCTCGCGGGGGCGGGCGAAGCGCAGGAAACCCTTGATCGTGCGGTCGAGCCGGTGGCTCTCCTTGAGCAGGATCTCGATCAGCTTGCGCTGCGCGGGATCGCCGTCGATGCGGCCGGCGAGCATCTGGACGGAGCCTGAGATCGCCGCCAGAGGATTGCCGATCTCGTGGGCCAGCCCGGCCGCCAGCTCGCCGACGGCGACCATGCGGTCCTTCATCCGCAGCTCTTCCTGGATGCGCCGCCAGTGGGTGAGGTCCTGGAAGATGACGATGTACCCCCGGTGCTTGCCGCCGAAGGCGTCGGTGAGGCGCGAGATGGTGAAGCCGACGTAGCGGGTGGCGCCGTCGCCTCTGGTCGTCTCGACCTCGGAGCGCATGCGTCCGGTCTGCTCGCTGGCGGCGGTCGCCTCGCGCCAGTGCTGGGCGGTGAACAGGCCCGACTGGTGGATCGGCAGTCCCACGATCTCGGCCTCGGCGCGGCCGAGGATCTCCAGCCCGGCGAGGTTGGCGCTGGTGACGGTGCCCTCGAGATCGGTGGTCACCAGGCCGCTGGTGATCGACTGGATGACGTCGCGGTGCACTACCTGGAGGTCGGCGAGGTGCTCGCTCTTCTCCTCCAGCGCCCGCTCGGCGCGGGTGACGTTGTGCGCCAGGTAGTAGGTGAGCAGCGCCACCACGTAGAAGCCGAAGCCGTGGACGGCGAGGTTGTAGCCGAGCCGCCACCCCGAGATCGCCTCCTGGCCCGCGCTCGCCGGCGGGATGGCATGGTAGAAGAGCGAGACGATCATGCCGCCGTAGAGCAGGAAGGCGACGCTCGCCACGATGACGCCGGCGCGGCGGCGCAGCATCGTCGAGGCGACGGCGATGACGATCAGGTAGAGCAGCGAGAACGGACTGGTGGCGCCGCCCAGGAAGTAGACCAGGCAGGTGATCAGGATCAGGTCGCCGAAGAACTGGATGTAGGCCTGGGCGTTGGTATGGCGCCGCAGCAGCCCCATCAGGGCGATGTAGAGGAGGGTGGCGCCGAAGGTGGCGCCGCCGAGCAGCCAGACCACCCGGGGGGGCAGCAGCTCGAGCTCGGGCACCGGCTCCGCCACCACCCGGGGGGGCGGAGCGCCCGGCGCCGGCGCCCCGGCGAGGCCCGGTTCGGCCGGTTGCGGCAGCGTCCAGAGCTGCAGCAGGCTGAACGGGAGCAGCACGCTGACGATCGCCACCACGCGGATGGCGGTATACCAGCGGAGCTGACGGGCCAGCGGAGTCATCGGTGATTGAAGCCGTAGAGGCGGATGATCGAGGCGGCGGCGCGGAGCCGCCGCCTCGGGGTCCCTTCTAACCGATCTTGCTCAGGATCGAGTAGAGCGGCAGGTACATCGCCGCCACGATCGTGCCGATGACCGCGCCGAGCACGGTGATCATCACCGGCTCGATGAGCTTCATCAGGCCGGCGACCGCGGTGTCGACCTCGTCCTCGTAGAAGTCGGCGATCTTCGACAGCATCTGATCGAGGGCGCCGGTCTGCTCGCCGACGTTGATCATCTGCACGACCATGCTGGGGAACACCTTGGTCTGGGCGAGCGGCTCGCTGATCGTCTTGCCTTCCTCGACGCTCTTGCGCACCGACATCACGGCGTCCTCGATGACGGCGTTGCCGGCGGTCTTGGCGGTGATCTCGAGGCCGTCGAGGATCGGCACGCCCGAGGCGGTCAGGGTGCCGAGCGTGCGGCAGAAGCGGGCGACGGCGATCTTGCGCAGCAGCATGCCGACGACCGGGATCTTGAGCATCGCGGTGTCGATGAACCGCCGGCCGTGCGGCGTCTTGTACCAGCGGCGGATCGCGACGCCGGCGAAGACCCCCACCAGGACCATGAAGAAGATGTAGTCGGCCACGAAGTTGCTGGCGCCGATCACCATACGGGTCAGGAACGGCATCTCGCTGCCCAGGCCGGCGAAGAGCTGGGCGAACACCGGGATCACCTTCCAGAGGATGATGAACACCACCAGGGCGGCGATGACGATGATCGACACCGGGTAGATCAGCGCCGCCTTGACCTGGCTGTTGAGCTTGACGGCCTTCTCGATGTACACCGAGAGGCGCTGCAGGATGATGTCGAGGATACCGCCCGACTCGCCGGCCGCCACCATGTTGGTGAACAGGTTGTCGAACGCCTTGGGGTGCTTGCGCATGGCGTCGGCGAGCGAGGCGCCGGACTCGACGTCGGTCCTCACCGTGTTGATGATCGCCTGGAAGGTGCGGTTCTCCTCCTGGCTGCCGAGGATCTCCAGGCACTGGACGAGCGGCAGGCCGGCGTCGAGCATCACCGAGAACTGCCGGGTGAAGATGGCGATGCGCTTGGCGCCGACGCCGCGCGGGATGCGGGGGATCAGTTTGACCTCCCGTCCCTTCTCGCGGATGCTGGTGATCTGGATCTGCTGGCGCCGCAGCACCGCCGCCGCGGCGTCGCGCGAGTCGGCCAGGAGTTGCCCTTCCTGGACCTGGCCGGCGCGGGTCTTACCTTTCCACATGAAGCTAGGCATCTTCCTACTCCTCCGCCTACGCGGTCAGCGAGGGGTTCAGGTTGGCGGGACCGCGGTTGATGATCTCCTGCAGCTCGTCCGGATAAGACGAGCGGGCGAGCGCCACCTCCAACGTGATCAGGCGCTTGAAAAACAGGGCCGCCAGCGACTGGTTGAACGTCTGCATTCCGTGCTTGGCCTGGCCGGTCTGCATCATGCCGTAGATCTGATGCACCTTGTCCTCGCGGATCAGGTTGCGGATCGCGGGGCTCGGGATCAGGATCTCCATCGCCATCGCGCGCCCCTTGCCGCCGGTCTTGGGGAGCAGCGTCTGGCAGATGATCCCTTCCAGGACCAGCGAGAGCTGGGCGCGGATCTGCGCCTGCTGGTGGGCCGGGAAGACGTCGATGATGCGGTTGATCGTCTGCGCCGCCGAGTTGGTGTGCAGGGTGGCGAAGGTCAAGTGGCCGGTCTCCGCGATGCGCAGCGCCGACTCCACCGTCTCCAGGTCGCGCATCTCGCCGATCAGCACCACGTCGGGGTCCTGCCGCAGCGCCGAGCGCAGGGAGGCGGTGAAGCTGTGGGTGTCGGCGTTGATCTCGCGCTGGTTGACGATGCACTTCTTGTGGCTGTGCAGGTACTCGACCGGGTCCTCGATGGTGACGATGTGCTCGGCGCGCTCACGGTTGATCTTGTCGATCATCGCGGCCAGCGTCGTCGACTTGCCGGAGCCGGTCGGTCCGGTCACCAGGATCAGGCCGCGCGGCTTCTCGCACAGCCGCTCGATGATGGTCGGCAGCCCGAGCTCGCGGAAGCCCTTGATCTCGTAGGGGATCTGCCGCAGGACGGCGGCGATCGCGCCCCGCTGGTGGAAGATGTTGGCGCGGAAACGGGCCAGCCCCTTGATCCCGAAGGAGAGGTCGATCTCCAGATTCTCCTCCAACCGGTGCTTCTGGTTGTCGGTCAGGATCGAGTAGGCGAGCTGCTTGGTCTCCGACGGCGTCATCGGCGGCAGGTTCAGCGGCCGCAAATGGCCGTCGACGCGCACCTGAGGAGGTGAGTTGGTGGTGATGTGGAGGTCGGAACCCCCCTGTTCCACCATCGACTTCAACAACTGGTTCAACGTCGGCGGCATGACGGCAGACTCCAGCGATCGCTTCGGACCGGCAAACGAGTTTGTACGCGAACGAATTGACAGACAAAAACTGGCAGCAGTCTACACCATTGAGGGAATAGATGAAAGGGCATAAGCAAGTCCGGCGTGGGTACGAGTTGGCTCGGAGTTGGGGTATCTTAGGGTCATGAGCGAGCCGATCGGCGGTCATCACGAAGAGGAGGTCCTGGGGAAGGTCTACGACTCCCGCCTCATGCGCCGGCTGGTGAGCTACGTGCGCCCGTACGGCGACATGGCGCTGGGATCGCTCGGGCTGATCATCCTCTCCTCCCTACTGCAGCTCATCGGCCCGCTGGCGACGGCGGTGGCCCTCGACCTCTTCATCCGCTCGCCGGGGACGGCTCCGAGCCAGGTCTCGGCGCCGGGCGCCGTGGTGCGCAACTTCCTGCTGGCGCGGGGGATCTTCCCCGCCGACATCGCCGTGTCCGGCCTGACCGCGGTGTCGGTCCTCTACCTCGCGGTGCTGATCCTCACCTTCCTGGCGCTCTACGCCCAGGGGTATGTGCTGCAACTGATGGGGCAGTACATCATGAAGGACCTGCGCGGGCAGATCTTCGGCCACCTGCAGCGGCTGCCGCTGAACTTCTACGACAAGAATCCGATCGGCCGCCTGGTCACCCGGGTGACCACCGACGTCGACTCCCTCAACGAGATGTTCACCGCCGGCCTGGTCTCGATCTTCGGCGACCTGGTGCTCCTGGCGGGCATCGTGGTGGTGCTCTTCTGGCTCGACTGGCGGCTGGCGCTGGTCGCCTTCTCGATCATCCCGCTGCTCTTCACGCTGACCTCCTGGTTCCGCATCCGGGTGCGGCAGAGCTTCCGCGAGGTGCGGGTCAAGATCGCCCGCATCAACTCCTTCCTCCAGGAGCACATCACCGGCATGCCGGTGGTACAGCTCTTCAACGGCGAGGGGCGGGCCTTCCAGGAGTTCGATCGGATCAACGGCGATCACCGCGACATCAACGTGCGGTCGATCTTCTACTACGCCGTCTTCTTCCCCGGCGTCGAGCTGGTCTCGGCGATCGGCGTCGGCCTGCTGATCTACGTGGGCGGCGGCCGGACGATCTCCGGCGCCATCTCGGTCGGCGCCCTGATCGCCTTCCTCCAGTACGCCCAGCGGTTCTACCAGCCGCTCTCGGACTTGTCGGAGAAGTACAACATCCTGCAGTCGGCGATGGCGAGCTCGGAGCGGGTGTTCAGGCTGATCGACACGCCGGTCACCATCGCCTCGCCCGAGCAGGCCTACTCCCCCGAGGTGGTGCAGGGGGATCTCGAGTTCGAGGACGTCCGGTTCTCCTATAAGGAAGGGGAGCCGGTGCTCAAGGGGATCTCCTTCCGGGTGCGGCCGGGCGAGACGCTCGCCGTGGTCGGCCACACCGGCGCCGGCAAGAGCACGCTCGCCAACCTCCTGCTGCGCTTCTACGACATCGACTCCGGCATGGTGCGGGTCGACGGCGTCGACGTTCGCGGGTGGGACCTCGCCCGCCTGCGGCGCAGCGTCGCCATGGTGCTCCAGGACGTCTTCCTCTTCTCCGGCTCGGTCGGCGCCAACATCCGGCTGGGCAACGAGGCGATCGGCGACGAGCGGATCCGCTGGGCGGCCGGCGAGGTCCACGCCCTGCAGTTCATCGAGCGCCTGCCCGGCGGTTTCGACGCGGTGGTCAAGGAGCGCGGCGCCGGCCTCTCGGTGGGGCAGAAGCAGCTCATCGCCTTCGCCCGCGCCCTCGCCTTCGACCCCAGCATCCTGATCCTCGACGAGGCCACCTCGTCGATCGACACCGAAACCGAGCAGCTCATCCAGCAGGCGCTCGAGCGCCTGCTGGTCGGCCGCACCAGCATCGTCATCGCCCACCGGCTGTCGACGATCCAGAAGGCGAACCACATCCTGGTCCTGCACAAGGGGGAGGTCCGCGAGTACGGCACCCACCAGGAGCTGCTCGCCATGCGCGGCATCTACTACCGCCTCTACCTGCTCCAGTACAAGGATCAGGAGCTCGGCGGCGTCGAGAAGGCGATCGCGGCCGGGGCATAGGGACCGCCCGGGCATTGATGCCCGGGCGGGGCCCGCGTCGCCTCCCCGGTGCGGCCCCTCCCGATATATCCTCCCCCCGTGCCCGGCCATTTCAAAGACGACGTTCTCGACCATCTCGCCCGCCGCGCGAACGTCGCCCAGTTCGTCAGCTTCGGGCCGGACCTCGTCCAGCGCCACGCCTGGATCCGGGGGATCCCGCCCGGGCATCGCTTCGCCACCCCGGGAGAGGCGGTCGAGGCGCTTCTCGCCGCCTCGCCAGAGGCCTCGGTCAACATCCGTAGCTGGGAGCCGGAGCACCCGAAGAGCCGCTCCTTCCTCTACGGCGGCACGAACCCCGCGGAGATCCTGGGCGGCCTGGCCCGGCTCGCCTCCGAGGGGCTCTACACCATCCTCAACGAGACGGTGGACGTCCAGGACGGCGGCGTCTCCGGCGTGGCCTTCGGCGACGCCCTGGAGCTCGCTCCCGGGGATACCCCGCGCTGCGTCGAGAAGCCGGACGCGGCGAGCTTCCCCCGCGATCTCGGCCTGCGCGTGCTGGAGACGGTCTACGGGTTCCGCCCCGCCCTGCCCGCCAAGACGGAGACGCGGGTCGAGTTCAGCCTCCATCCGGTGCGGCGGGGGTACCGGCGCGAGCACACCATCCTCTGGGAGATCGAGGAGCCGGGGCCGCCGCCGGGCACGCCGCGGATCTCCTGGCCCAACCGCTTCAGCCGCCACCTGGGAGACAAGACCTTCGGCCTGCTGATGGCGGACGCCCTCGGCCTGCCGGTCCCCCACACCCGGGTGATCCCGCGCGGCCTCGCCCCGTTCTCCTTCGGCACCCCCACCGGCAGCGCCGAGACCTGGCTGCGCACCTGCCCCCGCGAACAGGTCCCGGGCCGCTTCACCACCCGCCACGGCTGGACCGACCCCTTCCGCCTGCTCCAGGAAGAGGACCCCGGCGGGGATCTGATCGCCTCCGTCCTCGCCCAGGAGGGGGTGGACGCCCGCTTCTCCGGCGCCCTGGTCACCGGCGCCGACGGCGAGCCGCTGATCGAGGGGGTGGCCGGCGCCGGCGACCAGTTCATGCTCGGCCGCCAGGGGCCGGAAGAGCTGCCGCCGGAAATCGCGAGCTCGCTGCGCGACCTCTACCGCCGCGCCACCGGCCGGCTGGGCGCCGTCCGCTTCGAATGGGCCCACGACGGCGCCCGCCCCTGGATCGTCCAGCTCCACCGGGGAGCCAGCTCCGCCACCGGAAGGGTCGTCTTCCCGGGGGACGCCGAGCGTTTCCACACCCTGGAGACCGGCCAGGGGATCGACGCCCTCCGCGAGCTGATCGGCCGGGTCGAGGGTACCGGGGAGGGGATCGTGCTGAAGGGGCCGGTGGGGGTGACCAGCCACTTCGGGGATCTGCTGCGGCGGGCGCGGATTCCTTCGCGGATCGAGGAGAGGGAGTAAGGAGGTATCCTTTCTCCGTGTCACCGCAGCAGCTCAGCCTCTTCGACGTCCTCCAGGCCCCCCTCCGCCCCTCCGGCCGCATCCTGATCGCGTCCGGCGCCCGCGCTGCCGAGGCGGCGCTGATGGAACGCCTCGACGCGCTTCTCGCCGAGGTCCGGCGGGACCCTGGACTGCTCAAGGTGCCGGTGCGGATCGTCGTCCCCTCGCGCAGCCTGCGCCTCCACGTGGCGGCGGCGATCGTGCGGCGGCGGGGGCGGTCGGTGGCCGGCGTCTCGGTGCAGACCCTGTTCGGCCTGGCCTCCGAGATCCTGGAGCGCTCGGGGGAGGCCGCGCCTCGCGGCGGCAGCCTGCTCGACGTCTTCGCCCAGCGGGCCGCCCGCGCCGAGCCGTCGCTCCGGCGGGGGCTGGAGGATCTGGCCGACGGCTTCGCGGCGGTCACCGGCACCGTGCGCGACCTGCTCGACGCCGGTTTCGAGCCGGTCCACGCCGAGGCGGTCGAGGAGGCCTTGGCGAGCGATGGCCCGCTCGCCGGCAGCAAGCCCGAGGTGGAGCGCGCCCGCGCCCTGGTCCGCTCCGCCGCCCGCGCCGAGGCCGCGATGCGGACCCTGGGCCTGGGGCGCGCCTCGACCCTCCTCCGGCGCGCCGCCGAGCTGGTGGAGCGCCCCGAGATCGCCGACGACGAGGCCCTGCCGGCGCGGGCGATCCTCGTCCACGGCTTCGCCGACGCCACGGGGGTCGCCACCGATCTGATCGAAGCCCTGCTACGCCGCCGCGGCGCCTGGATGATCCTGGATCATCCGCCCAAACCGGAAGGAGAGGGCGCCGAAACGGAGTTCACCGCCCGCTTCGCCGAGCGCCTCGGGCATTCCTCCGGCGTCGAGACGGCGCCGCCGCTGGAGGAGAACGCCCCGCTTCTCGACGCCCGCGAGGCCGTGGGGGCCGAGGCCGAGTCGCGGGAGGTCGCCGCCCAGATCCGCGCGCTGCTCGACGGGGCGGCGAGGCCGGAGGGGATCGGCGTCGTGGCGCGCGATCTCAACCCCTACCGTTTCGCCCTGCGCCGGCACTTCGATCGCCTGGGCATCCCCTTCTCGGGAGTGGGGGAGCACGGCGGCCTCACGCCGGCCGGCCGCCGCGCCCGTGCTCTGCTCGAGCTGCTGCGCGAGGGGGAGGCGGTGCCGTCCGACCGCTGGCTGGACGCGGTGATAACCCTGCCCGAGGCGGCCCACACGCCGGCCGCCCCGCTGGCGCGGGGGGGCGGCTGGGTCGATCTCCGTCTCGCCTTCGCCGCCCTCGGCGCCGGGCGGCTGCGCGACGCCACCGAGCTGCGCCTCGAGGACGTGCTGCGCAAGGGCTCCTACGCCCTGCCGATCCGCCAGGGCCTGCAGACCGTCGGCCAGGAGGAGGACGCCCCGGACGACGGCGAGGAAGGGGTGCGGAGCAACGAGGCGCACGCCCGGCGGCGCCGCATCCCGGGCTCGCTGATCCGCGCCGCCGTGCGCGCCGCCAAGCGCACCCGCGAGCGGCTCGCCGCCTGGCCCGACGAGGCGCCCGCCGCCGAGCACCTCAAGAACCTGCGGTCGCTGCTCACCGCGGATCTCGGCTGGGATCTCGCCGCTGAGGAGGCCGCCCCCGTGCGCGCCGCCCTGGACGAGCTCGAACGGGAGGTCCCGGCGCGCTTCCGGCTGGAGCGCGACGAGATGCGGCTGCTGATCGAGAACCTCCTGGCGGCGGCCGGCGCCTCCCCGCTCGGCGGCCAGGGGGGCGGCGTCCAGGTGCTCTCGGTCACCGAGGCCCGCGCGCGCACCTTCGATCACCTCTTCCTGATGGGTCTGAACCGCGACGTCTTCCCGCGCGGCATCCGTGAGGACCCGCTGCTGCCGGACGATCTGCGCCGCATCCTCCAGCGGGTGCTGCCCGACGTGCCGATCAAGCGCTCGGGCTTCGACGAGGAGCGCTACCTCTTCGCCCAGCTCCTCTCGGCGGCCCCGGCCGTCACCCTCTCCTGGCAGACGACGGACGACGACGGCAAGCCGCTGCCCGCCTCCCCCCTGGTCGAGCGCCTGCGCGAGCGGCTGGAGATCGCCAAGGCCCCGCCGCTCTGGAGCCTGCCCAAGGCCGGGCCGCTGCCGGGACCCCGCACGGCCGCCGAGCACGCCGTCATGGCCGGCCTCTACGCTCCCCGGCGCTGGTGGGGGCGGGTGCTGAAGATGGCGATCAAGGAGTCGCGCGCCGAGCTCGCGGAATCCGCCTTCGATCTCTCGCCGGAACGGCTGGCCACCGCCCGCCTCGCCGTACTGGAGGAGATGGACCCGGACCTCCGCACCGACGAAGGGCGGGCGGCGCGCTTCCGGCTCGGTCCCTACTTCGGCTTCATCGGCAAGATCCCGGGCGGCGGCGAGGGGGAGCCCCGGTTGCGCGACCTCTACGTCACGCAGCTCGAGAACCTGGCCGCCTGCCCCTGGCAGCTCTTCCTCGTCCGCCTGCTGCGGATCGAGCCGACGCCCGATCCGCTCGCCGCGCTCCCCGGCGTCGATCCGGTGCTCCTCGGCAACGTCGTCCACGGCGTGCTGGACAAGATCGCCCGTCCCCCCGGCCGTGAGAACGTTCGCGGCAACGTCAGGGATCTCGATCCGGTCACCGCCGTCTGGCCCGAGGGGCGCGAGGTCGAGGAGATGCTCTACAAGGAGTCTCTGCGGCTGCTCGAGGAGGAGGGGATCTTCCTCCCCGGCCTCGCGCGCGCCCTGGCCGACCGCGCCCGCCCGCTGCTCGACACCGCGCGCGACATGGACTGGTCCAAGGGGGCCGTGCCGGTGATGGCGACGGAGTTCGAGGGGGAGCTCGACGTCGGGGAGGTCCCCGGCTCCCTGCGCCACGTCCTCTTCAAGGCGGATCGCGTCGACAAGGCCGCCGGCGGCCTCGTCATCTGGACCGACTACAAGACCGGCCGGCCGATCTCCACGGCGCGCAAGGCGGACGTGCGCCGCCGCCACTTCCTCGACCGGGTGAGGAAGGGGACGCACCTGCAGGCGGTGGCCTACCTGCTCGGCTCGGACGGCGAGTCCAAGGGGCGCTACCTCTTCCTGCGCCCCGGCATCGACGACGGCGAACGGGAGCTCGCGGTCACCACCGCCGACCAGGACTTCATCGAGGCGTTCGCGGCGGCCTCCGAGGCGGTGCTCGCCGCCTGGGAGGCGGGGAGCTTCTTCCCCCGCCTGGTCGAGCTCGACGGCCGCAAGGAGCCGGGGCGCTGCGGCTACTGCTCGGTGGCCGAGGCCTGCCTGCGCCACGATTCCGGCGCCCGCCAGCGCCTCTTCGCCTGGACCGAGGCGGCCCTCGCCGCGCTCCCCCCCGAGGAGGCGGCGCTGCTGCGGGTCTGGCGGCTGGGGGCCAAGCCGATGGAACGCCAGGAGGAGAAGTAGGCGGATGACCGAAACCCTCCTCCGCGCCGCCGACCGCGAGGCCCGCCGGGCCGCTCAGACCCGCTTCGACGTCCCCCTGGTGCTCCAGGCCGGGGCGGGGACGGGCAAGACCACGACCCTCATCGGCCGGCTGCTCGCCTGGACCCTGGGCGAGGGCTGGGAGCGCGCCACCCTGCGGCTCGCCGAGCGGGTCTCCGCGCGCCCCCGGGACGACGGGCCCGACCGCGTCGCCGCCGAGGTGCTGGGACGGGTGGTGGCGATCACCTTCACCGAGGCGGCGGCGGCGGAGATGGCCGGCCGCGCCGCCCGCGAGCTGGCCTCGCTCGCCGCCGGCGGGGCGGCGCCGGACTGGCTCGAGGCCTCGCTGCTGCCACCGGACCCCGAGCGATCCCGGCGGGCGCGGGCGCTCCTCGGCACCCTCGACCATCTGGCCGTGCGCACCATCCACGCCTTCTGCCGCGGGCTGCTCGCCGATCACCCGCTGGAGGCGCGCATCCATCCCGATCTGATGATCGACGCCGACGGCCATCTCGTCGAGGAGGTCGTTCGCGAGACCGTCGAGGACGCCCTGCGCGACGGCTACGGCGATCCCGGCGATCCCCATCTGCTGGCCCTCGCCATCCGCGGCTTCGGTCCGCCGGAGATCGTCGAGGCGCTGATCTCCCTGCTGCAGGGGGGGCTCCCCGCCGCCGTCCTCAACGAGGACCCGTTCCGCCCCGAGGCGCTGGCAGACTTCCGCCACCGCCTCGCCACCGCCTGCGCAGCGGTCCACCGGCTAATCGAGCCCCGCCTCCGCAAAGGGGTGCGGGTGCCCAACGCCACCAAGATCGCCGACGCCCTCTCGGTGCTGCTCGGCCGGATGGAGGAGGAGGCCGCGGTCCCGGTCCTCAAGGAATGGCGCGAGGATCTCCTCCCCGACAACCTCGTCGATCATCTGAAGAACTGGCGCCGGAAGCTGGAGAAGAATGAAGCCTCCCTCTTCGGCGAGGTGGCGGCCGAGCTGGCCGCCGCCGCCGCCGGCCTGGTCCAGCTCGTCGAGCAGCTCACCCGCTTCGATCTCGAGCTGATGGAGCACGGCCGCCGCGCCCTGATCCCCCTGCTCGGGCGGGTCGAGCGCGAGCTGCGCTCCCGCGGCATCGCCACCTTCGACTTCCTGCTCGCCGGCGCCGAGTCGCTCCTCGCCGAGCAGCCCGAGGTGCGGCGGCAGGTGCGGCGGCGGATCGATCAGCTCCTCGTCGACGAGTTCCAGGACACCGACCGCATCCAGTGCGACCTCCTGCGCTGGATCGCCCTCGACGGCCCGGTCGAGGAGCGCCCCGGCCTCTTCCTGGTCGGCGACCCCAAGCAGTCGATCTACGGCTGGCGCAACGCCGACCTCCGGGCCTACGACGGCTTCGTGAAACTGGTGCGGGAGGCCGGGGGGGACGTGATGTCGCTCGCGCTGAACTTCCGCTCCGTGCCGGTCATCCTGGAGGAGGTCGCCCGGGTGATCGAGCCGGTGATGACCTCGCGGGATGGGGTGCAGCCCCCCTTCGAGCCCCTCTTCGCCTGCGACCGGCGGCTGGACGACCCAGGCTTCCGGCGCGGCGGGGGATTGACCAGCCCGTCCGCCGGCTGGTCCCCCGTCGAGCACTGGGTCTCCTGGAAGCGGCAGCCCGAGCCCTGGAAGACCGCGCTCGCCGAGGCCACCGAGATCGAGGCCGCTGCCCTGGCCGAGGACATCCGTGCCCTCCACGCCGAGCACGGGGTCGCCTGGAGCGAGATCGCCGTCCTGCTGCGCGGCATCGGCGACCTCGACCTCTACCTGGAAGCCTTCCGCCGCGCCCGGGTCCCCTTCGCCGTCGGCCGCGACAAGCAGTATTACCGCCGCCGCGAGGTCATCGAGGCCGCCGCCCTGGTGCGCTCGGTGCTCGATCCGGGCGACCATCTGGCGCTGCTGACCGTGCTCCGCTCCTCGACCGTGGGGGTGCCCGACGCCGCCCTGATCCCGCTCTGGAACCGGCAGTTCCCGCGCTTGATGACCGAGCTGCGCTCGCCGGCCCCCGACGCCCTCGCGGCCCTGCGGCGGGCGATCGAGGGGGCGGTCCGCGTGGTGCCGAAAGACGTTCCGGGGATCGAGCGCGTGCGCGGCTGGGACCGCAACCTGCTGGCCGCCGTCGAGCATCTGGCCGTCCTCCGCCGCTCCTTCGAGACCGAGCCGGCGGACATCTTCGTCGAGCGCCTGCGCCGGCTCACCCTGATCGAGGCCACCGAGGCGGCCCGCTATCTCGGCCCCTACCGGCTGGCCAACCTGGAGCGCTTCTTCCGCCAGGTGCTCGCCGCCGTCGAGGAGAGCGGCGGCGACGCCACCGCCATCCTGCGCGCCCTGCGGCGCAGCGTGGCCGAGTCCCGCGAGGCCGAGGAAGGGCGCCCCAAGGACAGCTCCGAGGACGCGGTCCAGGTGCTCACCATCCATGGCGCCAAGGGGCTCGACTTCGAGCACGTCTACCTGCTCCAGCTCCACAAGCCGCCGCCGGGGGACCGCGGCGCCCGTACCGAGGCCGGCCGCTGGGGGGACGGTTTCGAGTACCGACTCTTCGGCGCGCCGACCCCCGGCTTCGACCGCATCGAGGCCGACCGCCGCGTGGTCGAGGCCGCCGAGCGGGTGCGCCTGCTCTACGTGGCGATGACCCGCGCCAAGGATCGCCTCGTGCTCGCCGGCCGCTGGCCCGAGGTGATGGAGCCGCTGACCTGGGAGCAGGCCCACAATCCGCTGGATCTCCTGCTCTCGCGCGGCGACCTGCCGCCGAGCCTTCCCGATCTCTGGGAAGAGGCCCTCGGCTCGGCGGCAGCGGCGCCTTCCTGGTCCTTCCCGGACCCGACCGGCGCCCTCTGGAAGTTCCCGGCCCTGCGTCCGCCGGCCGACCTCGGCCTCGCCGCCGAGCCCGAGCGCCCCTCACTGCCCGGGCCGGAGGAGATCGCCTTCGTCTCCGCCACCCTCCGCGCCGAGCGCGAGCGCGCCGCCCTGCGCATGGAGCGTTCCTTCGGCGGCGCCGCCTCCGAGGAGGCCCACGCCCTCCTGCGCGAGCAGCAGGCCGAAAAACAGACCGAGATCGTCGAGCGGAAAGGCCGCCGCTCCGCCCATCGCGCCAAGGATCGCGCCGCCGCCATGGCCGCCGGAGGGGCCATCCACCGCGCCCTGGAGGAGTGGGATCTCGGGGCCGCGCCGGCCAAGGAGCTGGAGCGCCAGCGCGCCCTGCTTCCCGCCTACCTCGCCGCCCTGGTCGAAGGGGACGAGCTCGACCGCGCGCTGCCGCTGGCCGCCACCCTCCTGGAGACCTTCGCCGCCGGCCCTCTGCTCAAGCGCATGCGGAAGCTGAAGGATCACGTCCTCGCCCGCGAGCTCCCCGTCCTCCTGCCGCCAGGGGAGGGGGAGCATTCGCCCGTCGGAATCGTCAGCGGCGCGATCGATCTCCTCTACCGCGATCCGGAGGACGGCCGGATCGTGATCGCCGATTACAAGACCGACGAGGTGGAGACGGCGGAGGAGATCCGCACCCGCGCGGCGATCTACGCGCCGCAGGGGGCGATCTACGGAAGGGCCGTGCGGGAGGCGCTGGAGACAGAAGAGGCACCGCGGTTCGAGCTCTGGTTCCTAAGAGCGGGCCAGATTCTGATCCCAGGATAACCTCCGGCCGGAGGCGGTAGAGACGCCCCTGGTCCTGAACGACACCCTGGGAAGGCCACGGGGACCGCGGGGCGTCTCCTCGAAGGGCTTGTCGCACCGCCTGCCACTTCCCGCGAGAAGGCCCACCAATTCGTTTGCTCTTTTTTGCTCTTTGCAACGCGCCAGATACCGTTACGGAGTCACTCCGTAAGCTCCCATCGCGCCAGATACCGTTACGCAGGGTGACGCTGCAAGCCGGGGCGCTCCCCTCGTTCATCGGGGAGAGCGCCGAATCGAGGGCTAGCCGGCTCTAGGAGCACCAGTAGCCGATGCTGTGCAGGTTGCCCGTCTGGTAGCAAGTGCCCGGACCGGGGTTCTGAGTCGTTCCACAGGCTCCGCATTCCCACTCGTGACCGGCGGAGTCGAGAAAGACATCCTTGGCGCCGACACAATTGGGATAGGGGGACCAGCACCCCTCACGAGTCCAGCCGGTCTGGGCCTGCACGGCGAAGACGGAGAGAAGAAGGGCGGCCACGAAGGCGAGGGCACGGATTGGCTGCTTCATATCAGCTCCTTTCGAGAGTTCGGACGAGTGCCCTTGGAAAGCACTGCGCTGGGGTTCGGCACTCGCGGAGGGGCTCTGGTGCTTCAGGCTCCTCACGGCACTAGTTATGTAGCATTGTGTATATCTTGTCAAGCCAAGAGGCTTGCCTTACGCGTGCTAGATCGCGGTACGCCCGCCGTCGGCGGCGATGATCGCGCCGGGTGCGCTATGCTGCCTGTTGTTGTTCACAAGAAATTGACTTTGGTGGGAGGAGAAACATGAAGGCCACAATGCCTTTGGCATTCTCGCTGCTCGCGTTCAGCTTCGTCCCCATTGCAGTCGCGGCCGACAGTTGTTCACCCCAGTTTGCCTTCTGCCCAGCCATGGGAGGGATTGCAGGCAGTTTTGCCGATTGCACGCAGGCGCGGTGCGAGTGGAAGGAGGGGATGTCGAAGATGAGTTGCTCCTGCCGCGTGAAATCGAATGTCGCGTCGACGACATCGGAAGTTTGTAAGCCAGGAACGAACGAAGCCTTGCAGTCGCGCTATTCACTGGTGGACAGCATGGGAGTCTGTCCGAGTGCCACGAACCGTTGGGGTTTTTGTCTCGACATCAAGTGTGGCCCTGGCGTCAACGGTTTGGTCAAGTGCGACTGCACCACGGTAACCTCCCCGGCGTACTTGTCGGATCAATATATTATCGTAGGAGGGAACCCAGGTTCTTGCTCTTCCGATCGTTATTATTCTTCTGCGACGCTGAGCCAGGTGTTCGCTGCCACTGCCTTTCTGCGCTGCAAGCAGCCCCACGCCAAGGTCGTGGATCCGAAGATCGCGTGGGTGGCTGCCCCGTGACCGCGGCGGCTCAGCGACAAGCCGAGCACCCCAAGGTAAAAGGTGCTATGCGTTTCGGCGAAAGTTGGGCGGTCTACTTGGTGACCAGAAGACATGGAAGCGTGTTCTCGTAAGGGTGCCCAGCCAAGAGCCTCCTGGTCTGTAGTTCCTGGGTGCGGGACATCATGAACGCTGGCAATAAGATTGATCTACGTGGGGACAACGAACCCGATGTGTGGCAGTACAGATGAAGATACCCTTGGAGACTCCAATGCCGAAAGCCACGTTTTGCCATCTTGAAGGACACCAGATCGATATTGCCGGGGCCTTGCAGCTACGGGAAGCTGCAAAAGCTCCTCCAGCATTCCGCTGCACCGTATGCGGTGAACACGTCCGAGCCCATCGAAGGGGTACCACCGGTCAGGCTGCCCACTTCGAGCATCGGGCGAAGAATCCCCTCTGCTCCTTGAGCACGCGATAGGCCGCCGGCACTGCGCCGCCGCGCCGCCCGGATAGGCCCCATCGAAGGAGAGACCCATGTCAGACAGCACGCACCCGACGTATCTGGAGCCAACCCAAGAGGCCGGGCGGGCGTTCTTCACTCGCAACATCTCCGGCAAGATCGTCATGCTCAACCTCTTGCGCTTCCGGTCCGTCGCCGACTACTCAGCCACGCCGAACCTCGCGCCCGTCGCTCCGATCAGCGGTGCGGCGGCTTACCGGCTCTATATCGAGCACACTCTGCCGCACCTCACGCGGTCAGGCGGCGAGTTGCTCTTCCTCGGCAAGGGCGGCGCCTTCCTGATTGGACCGAGCGACGAGCGGTGGGATGCGGCGATGCTCGTCCGGCAGAGCAGCGTCAGCGCGTTCATGGAGTTTGCCTCCAATTCGGAGTACATGACGGGCATGGGCCACCGCACTGCCGCGCTGGAGGACTCTCGCCTGCTTCCACTGGTTGAGGATGGCGTGGCGGATCTCTGAGGCAGATGAACGAGGAAATCCTCATCGCCGGCGGCGGTATCGGGGGACTGACCGCCGCCATCGCGCTGCGCCGGGCGGGATTCCCGGTCCAGGTCGAGGAGCGCGCTCCTGAGATCCGGGAGGTCGGCGCCGGCATCACCCTCCAGGCGAACGCCGTCCTCGCGCTGCGCCGCATCGGCCTCGACCTGGTGGTGATGGAAGCGGGCCGGTCGATCGGGACGGCCAGCATCCGGCGATGGGACGGCACGCTTCTCAGCGGCACCGATTTCCGCGAAATCGAGACCCTGTTGGGGGCTCCTTCTGTGGCGATCCATCGCGCGACGCTGCAGAAGATCCTGCTGGAGGCGCTCGGCCGCGGCGTCCTGCATGTCGGCAGCGAGATCGCCGGCTACGAGGCGGGACCGGACGGCGTCGAGGCCCGGCTCGGGGACGGCCGACGGGTCGGGGGAGCGGCTCTGATCGGGGCGGACGGCATCCACTCCGCCGTCCGGGCGCAACTCCTGGGGGACGGCGATCCCCTTTACGCGGGTTACGTGAGCTGGCGTGGGGTCACTCCGGAGGATTTTCATCCGGCGCCTCAGGAGGTCTCGGAAAGCTGGGGTCCTGGCCAGCGCTTCGGCATCGTGCCGATCGAGAAGGGGAGGGTCTACTGGTTCACCACCCTCAACACCCCGCCGGGAGGCCGGGACGAGCCGGGACAATCCCGCGCCACTCTCCTGCGGCTGTTCGAGGGGTGGCACCCGCCGATTCGGGCCCTCCTGGAAGCGACGCCCGAGGAGGCGATCCTGCGCAACGACATCCTCCACCGGATGCCGGTCCGGAAATGGGGGGAGGGGAGGATTACCCTGCTCGGCGACGCCGCCCACCCCATGACGCCCAACCTTGGCCAAGGGGCGGGCCAAGCCATCGAGGATGCCGTGGTGCTCGCGGAATGCCTTCGGGGCGAACCGGACATCCCCGCCGCCCTGCGCGGCTACGAGGCCCGTCGCGTCCCGAGAGCCAACGGGTTCGTCCTCGGCTCGCTCCGCCTGGGGCACCTGGCCCAGTGGGAAAACGGCTTCGCCCGTGCGCTCCGCGACCGCCTCATCGCCTGGACACCGTCCACCGTGGCGAAGCGGCAGATGGTGCGGTCGCTGGTGTTCGAGGGTTGAGGGGAGAGCTCATCATCTATCTCCGGCCTGCCGGCCCCGCCCGGGCATCAATGCCCGGGCTACACTTCAAACGAAAAGCCGGGTGAACCCGGCTCCGAGATGAGCCTAACTTGGGAGCCGGCTTGAGTCGGCTTTTCGTTTCCAGCGTAGCCCGGGCATTGATGCCCGGGCGGCCCCCCCTATAATCCCCCCCGTGCCGTATATCTACATCCTCCGCTGCGGCGACGGCTCGCTCTACACCGGGATCGCCAAGGACGTCGAACGGCGGCTCGCGCAGCACCGGGCGGGGCGGGCATCGCGGTATACCCGGTCCCATCTGCCGGTGACGCTCGTCTGGTGGCGCGAGGTGCTCTCTTGGGGCCTTGCCCTCCGCGAGGAGCGCCGGATCAAGAAGATGCGGAAGACAGAAAAGGAAATGCTTTTGAAGGAAGTCCAGGATTCATGCCCCCCACTCTCCTCCTGAGTTGCGACTCCATCAGCAAGGGCTTCGGCGCCCGTCCCCTGTTCGAAGATCTCTCCTTCGGGATCTCGGAGGGGGACCGCGTCGGCCTCATCGGTCCCAACGGATCGGGAAAATCGACCCTGCTCAAGCTCCTCGCCGGCATCGAGGAGCCGGACTCCGGAACCCGCTCGCTTCGGCGGGGTACCCGGATGGGGTATGTCCCCCAGGACCCCGAGTTCCCGACGGGGAAGACGGTGGAGGAGACCCTCGTCGAGGCCCTGGCGGACGATCATGCCGAGGACTATGAGAAGGACCTGCGGGTCGCCATCGCCCTCGGGCGGGCCGGGTTCAACGATCCGCAGCAGGAAGTGGACATCCTCTCGGGAGGGTGGCGCAAGCGCCTGGCGATCGCCCGCGCCCTGGTCCAGCAGCCCGACATCCTGCTGATGGACGAGCCCACGAACCATCTGGACGTCGAGGGCATTCTCTGGCTGGAGGACCTGCTGCAGAGCGAGCCGCTGGCCTATCTCGTGGTCAGCCACGACCGCTATTTTCTGGAGAACGTCACCTCGCGCGTGCTGGAGCTCGACCGCCGCTATCCGGAGGGGATCTTCCAGGCCCAGGGGAGCTACAGCGATTTTCTGCAGAAGCGCGACGAGGTGCTCCGCAATCAGGCCGAGTACCAGGCCTCGCTCGCCAACAAGGTCCGCAATGAGGTGGAGTGGCTGAAGCGCGGCGCCAAGGCGCGGACGACCAAGGCCAAGGGGCGCATCCAGGAGGCGAACCGGATGATCGCCGAGTTGGAGGAGATGAAGGCGCGCACCGGCGCCGCCGCCAACGCCCGGGCCGGGATCGACTTCAACGCCTCTGACCGCAAGACCAAGAAGCTGCTGGTCACCGAGGGGCTGACCAAGTCGTTCGAGAGCCGGCGGATCGTCAGGAACCTGGACCTCAAGCTCACCCCCGGCATGCGCCTCGGCCTGCTGGGGCCGAACGGCAGCGGCAAGACCACCCTGCTCTCGATGCTCGACGGCGCGCTGGAGCCCGACGCCGGCACGATTCAGCGGGCGGAGTGGCTGCGCATCGTGCGCTTCGAACAGAGCCGCGAGACGCTCGACAAGACGGTGAGCCTGCGCCGGGCGCTGGCGCCGGAGGGGGATTCGGTGCTCTATCAGGACCGCTCGATCCACGTCGCGGCCTGGGCCAAGCGGTTTCTCTTTCGCACCGAGCAGCTCGACACTCCCGTCTCCCGGCTCTCCGGCGGCGAGCAGGCCCGCATCCTGATCGCCCGCCTGATGCTGCGGCCGGCGGACCTGCTGATCCTCGACGAGCCGACGAACGACCTCGACATCCCGACGCTGGAGGTGCTGGAGGACAGCCTGCTGGAGTTCCCGGGCGCGCTGGTGCTGGTCACCCACGACCGTTATCTGCTGGAGAGCGTCTCCACCCTGGTCCTCGCCATGGACGGCCAGGGGAACTCGGAGTACTTCGCCGACTACGCCCAATGGGAGTCCGCCCGCCAGTCCGCTCCGCCGCCGTCGAAGGCCACCGCCGCCAAGGCCTCGCCGAAGCCCGCCAAGGGAGCCAAGCGTCTCTCCTACAAGGAGCAGCAGGAGTGGGAAAAGATGGAGGGGGCGATCCTGGAGGCCGAGAACCGTGTCGTCGCGGCCCAGGCCGGGGTCGAGGACCCCGCCGTGGCCACCGATCCCGCGGCGCTCCAGGAGCGGTGCAATGAGCTGGAAAAGGCGCGGCAGGGGGTGGAGCGACTGTATGCGCGGTGGGCGGAGTTGGAGGCGAAGCTGAAGTGAACCCGGAAGGGCCGCCCCCTTCGGGGCGGTCAGGGCACCCCCGAAAACCCGCGGACCTCGATCCCCCCATCCCGAATCGCCTTTTTCACCCCCGGATCGCAGAGTGCCGCCGTCTCCCCATCCCATCCGTAGCCCCAGCGGTACACGTCCTCCAGCTCCCGGTTTCCGATCCCTGGATGGCAGACCAGCTCGGTCACGCTCTCCACGTCCTTCAGGATTGCGACGAGCCGTTCCGGGGTCAGCCGTCCCGCGTCGAGGATGCCGACGGTGCGGTCGGGAATCCTGACTTTCCTCCCTCGCGTCTGGCGGCGGGCTGCTCTGCCGATCCGGTTGAGAATCCCGATCTCGAGCGCGCGCAGGGAGAGGGTCGTCGCCGGGTCGCGGGGAACCCGGACCCAGGGGATGCGGTATTCCTCGGCGAGTTTCAGGACGATCTCGAAGACCCGCGGCAGGACGTGCAGGTGCTGGTGGCTGTTGGCGTGGACGAGCTGGAGGCCGGTGGCGAGGAGGCGCTCGATCTGACGCCGCAGCTCGGCTTCGAGGTCGGCATCGTCGATCCGGCCGAGGGCGTAGTGGGCGGCGAAGGCGCGGAATCCCGGCAGGAAGGCGCCGTCCGCGCCGAGGAGGGACCGCACCCGCTCGGGCGGCGAGAGCGGACGCTCGCCCACGAAGGTGAGGTGGACCCCGACGTCGAGCCCCGGCCGCTCGCGCAGCCGCTCGACCGCGTCGTCCAGGGCCGGGCCGGTCGCCACCACGCTGCAGGCGGTGACGATCCCCTCGTCGTGGGCCTTCAAGGCCCCCAGGGTCATGCCGGGGTGGAGGCCGACGTCGTCGGCGGTGACGACGAGCGTTCTCAACGGTTCAGGGTGGGAGCGTGGGCCTCGACCGGCTCGGGCGCGGCGGACTCTCCCGAGGGCGCGAGCTGGCCCCGGCGGCGGGGGTGGCGCATCTCCGGGTAGAGGGTGATGAGCTCCCGGAAGATCTTGAGGATGACGGCGGGGGAGGAGAGCGTCGAGCTCCCGCGGGTGCGCGGGAAGTAGTCGAGGCCGAGCTGCTGGATCACGAACCCCAGGTTTTTCGCCTTGACGATCAGCTCGGCGTCGATCAGCGACCCCTCGGACTTGAGCTCGATCGCCTCCAGCACCTCGCGGCGGATCAGCTTGAAGGAGAAGTTGATGTCCCGGTGCGGCCAGCCGAACAGGAGCCCAATCAGGGTGTTGTAGCAATAGGAGTAGACCGTGCGGCGGAACCCCTCGGCCGTGCGGTCCAGCCGGTAGCCGGCGACCAGGTCCGCCCGCGTCACCTTCATCGCCTGCAGGGCCCGGCCGATTACGTCCGGATCGAACGGCAGGTCGGCGTCCATGTAAAGTACGACGTCCTTGCGGGCGGCGGCGAACCCCGTCTTGAGCGACGCCCCGAGCTTGCGGTTCACCTCGTGCCGCACCATGCAGATGCGCGGCTCGGCGGCCGATTCGCGGGCGACGAGCTCGGCGGAGCGGTCCCGCGAGGCGTCGTCGACGACCACGATCTCCCAGTCCTCGCCGCTGTAGCGCGCGAGGGCATCCACCGCGCAGGCGAGAGCGTGCTCGATGTTCTCCTCTTCGTTGAACATCGGAATGACGAGCGAAACGGACGGCTGTTTCCTCATATCAAAAATCGGCATCGGAATAGGCCTCAGCTTAACGGGCGATCCATTCCACGGCAAGGAGCTGCACGGCGGCCCGGCGGGGCGCCCCGTCTTTCGTCGTCACGAACGAATGGGCCGACCGGATGCCGATCTCGACCATCCGGTGGCCCGGCAGCGGCAACTCGACCCGCTGCCAGGTGCCGCGCGCGATCTCCACGGTCTTGCCCGGGACGCCGTCGATCGACAGGGTGACGGTGTTCGCGGGGAACGGCGCCGAGGGATCGAGCCCCAGCTTCACGACGGCCGCCCGGACCCATTTGTGCGGAAAGATCTGGATCGCCGCGTCGGCGTCCAGCCATCGCCAGCGGGCGTCCAGGAGGGTCGGTTCCCAGCCGTAGACCCCGCGCACGCTCTTGAAGCGGCGGTCGAGCGGGACCGGGCTCAGGGAGATGACGCGGTAATGGTCGCGGGTCAGCTTGTGGTAGGGGTCGCTGTCGGGCCATCTGAAGGTCACCGCCCCCGGCCAGCGGCTCTCCCCCTCGGCGAAGATCCAGGCCTGCGCCTCGGGCCGGCAGGCGGCATGATGGAACCCGTCCTCGATCCGCTTGAGGTCGAACCCCTCCTTGAGCAGGAGATCGGCCTGCGGGGCCACGTCCTCTCCGGCCAGGATCACCGATTTCGCCGGCACGTTCCGCCGCGCCCAGCGCGCCGCCGAGATCGTGGGCGAGAGAGTCCGGGAGCGGACCGCGAGCACGGGCCAGGCGTAGACGATCGACGCCGCGACGATCAGCAGGGTGACGAGGATGGGGACGAGCCGGACCGCCGCCGGAGCCCGGACGAGCCGCGCCAGGGCCTGCGCTCCCACGGCGGCCGCGAAGGCGATGCCGAGCATCGAGGGGAGCGCGTAGCGGACGGCGTCCGCGGGATCCATGATCAGCAGGCAGACAGCGAGCTGAAACACAGTCAGGACCGCCAGGGGGATCGCCGCGGACCGCCGCCGGCGGGAGAGTGCCACGCTCCCGAGCGCCGCCAGCGCCAGCACCGGGAACGCCATCTGCTTGCGCCCCCACGGGTGGGTGATGAATCGCTTCGCCACGGAGAGCATCGGACTGCCCCCACGGGAGAGCGTCGCGTCGTGCCCGGCCACGTAGGTCGCCTGCTTGGACTGGTAGATGAGGAAGCCGGTGAATCCCCGGGTCGCCAGGACGAGGGGGACGAACCAGAGGAGCGAGACGAGCGTGAAGGCGGCCACGACCTCGCCCCGCCGGCGCCATCCCGGCGTCTGCCAGAGCGCCACCGCCAGCATGGGGAGGACCACCAGGGCGAGCTGCGGACGGCAGCCGATCGCGGCCGAGGCGGACACCCCCAGAGTCAGGGCGCTCCAGATCCCGCCGCCGTCCCGCAGGAGGGCTCCGGCGGCCAGGGCCAGGGCCAGGAACATCAGCGCCGGCGGGTCCGACATCGGCAGCGGCCCCTGCACGAGCATTGCCGGCGAGAGCTGGAAGAGGAGCGCTCCGGCGACCGCCACCCGCTCGGCGCCCTCCCCTCCCGCGATCCGGCGGAAGGCGGCGACCAGGGCCCAGTAGCCGACCAGCGAGGCGATCAGGCTGAGGGCGACCAAGCTGGTGAAAGGGTCGTGGAAGACCAGGTTGAGCAGCTTGCCCAGGCCCACGACGACGGGATAGCCCGGCGGGTGGGGCCGGTGGCTCAAGGGATCGAACCGCTCGACGGCGCGCGCGAAGAGGACCTCGTCCATCTCCCACAGGCTGCGGGGGAGCGTGAGGAGCCGCACCAGGAGCACGAGGGCGAACCCGGCGAGGGCGGCGGGGCTGGTCCTGGAGGGGATCATCCGCCGTAACGGGGAGTCGGTTGACAGCGTCATCGCGTGGAGATATTCAGTCCGGGTGTCGTCTCTCGTTGGTTCCCATCTCAGTCGTTCTCACCTCAGTCGTATCCAGGCCTTCGGCCTGGTGCGGCGCGCCTATCGCGACGCACCAGCAGCGGCCCGATTTCACGTGCTCGGGCGCTTCCTCTCGTGCCCCTTCCTGCGGGTGCTCGACTACCTCCCGACAGGGGGCCGGCTGTTGGATCTCGGGGCTGGGCATGGAATCTTCGCACATCTCGCCCTCGCGGCGGGAGTCCGCGAGGCGGTCGCCGTCGAGCCGGACGGCCGCAAGGTCTTCCACGTCCCTCGCGAGCCCCGGCTGCGGGTGGTCAACGGCTACCACCTGGCGGTTCGCGGCAGGTTCGACGCGGTGTCGATCTTCGACGTGCTCTACCGGTTGCCGCGGGCGGACTGGGACCCGCTGCTCGGCTGGGCGCGCGAGCGGCTGGCGCCCGGCGGCGTCTTTCTGCTCAAGGAGATCGACCCCGGGCACCGGGTCAAGGCGTTCTGGAATCGCGCCCAGGAGCGCGGCGCCGACCTCCTCGGCCTGACCCTGGGGGAGGCCTTCAGCTACGAGACGCGGGACGAGATCCGCGACCGCCTCGCGCGCGCCGGCTTCGCGGGGTTCGAGGCGGTCGAGATCGGGGCGGGGTACCCCCACGCGCACATTTTGTATGTGGGCCGGGGGTAGAGCCCAGGGTTTGGTACCATCCGCCCATGCTGAGCAGGTTTCTCGTCCTTTCGCTTCTCCTCGCCTCTCCCTCCCTTGGAGCCGCGCCCCCGGCGATCTCGGGCCTGTCGATCTCGCCCGATGGCGGCAAGGTGCTGGTCTCGATAGATTCCGACGGCGTTCCCAACGCCTATGCCCTGCCGGTGGCCGGCGGCCCGCCGGTCCAGCTCACCAGATCGTTGAAAGATCCCGTCCGGGTGGAAGGCTATTTCCCGAAGGACGAGCGGTTCGTCTACCGCAGCGGCCCGGCCGGGGACGAGAGCCACCTGTTCGTGCGGGAGCTGGACGGCAAGGCCGTCGAGCTCGCCCCCGGCAAGAACGCCCGCTTCCTGGGCTGGACCTCCGATGGCGGCTCCATGCTGGTCGAGATCGAAAACCGGGGGACGCAGTCGTTCGATCTCTACCGGATCGCGACCGGCGGCTACGCGCGGACGCTGGTCAACCGCAACAGCTCCCTGGTGTCGCGCCTCGTCGCCGCCTCCCCCGACGGGCGCTACCTGGCCTACGCGGAGAACTACGGCGATCTGATTCGCAACGTCCGCATCCACGACCTGAAGACCAACCAGGACCGGACCCTGCAAGCGGGAGAGGGGTTCAACGCCCGCATCCCGCTGAGCTTCAGCCCGGAGGGCGCGGGCCTGCTGATCCTCAGCGACGTCGACAGCCAGTTCCAGAGCGGCGAGTTCCGCGGTCTGACGCGCGTCGAATCGGCTACCGGCGCGACCCGGGACCTGGTCCGCAAGAGCTGGGACGTGCTCGACGCCGTCTACTCGCCGGACGGCAAGCGGATCGCGGTCATCGCCGGCGGGGACACCCGCTCCGGCCTGGAGCTCTACGACGCCGCGACCGTGCAGCCCGTGGCTCTGCCGGCTCTTCCTGGCGTCGGCGAGGTGGCGGCGGTGGCGTTCTCCCGCGACGGCTCGAAGCTCGCAGTCCTCGCCAGCGGCAGCGCCCTGCCGCCCGGGGTCTGGGTCTACGATCTCGCCACGCCGGGCGCGCCGCGGCGGCTGACCGCGGCCTCCGGATCGCCGGCAGCCGGCGGCTGGGTCGAAGGGGAGGTGACGCGCTTCAAGTCGTTCGACGGCCTCGAGATCCCGGGCATCCTCTACAAGCCCCGGCAGGCGGCGCCGGACCGGAAGGTGCCGGCGGTGGTCTGGATTCACGACGGCCCCAGCGGGCAGGCGCGGCTGGGCTTCGACCCGCTCGCCCAGACCCTCGTCGAGCGCGGCTACGCCGTCTACCAGGTGAACGAGCGGGGGAGCTTCGGGTACGGCAAGAAGTTCCTGCAGCTCGACGACCGGCAGCACGGGGTCGAGGACCTCAAGGACTGCATCGCCGCCAAGGGCATGCTCGCCGCCACCGGCTGGGTGGACCCGCGCCGGATCGCCGTCGGCGGCGAGGGGTTCGGCGGCTTCCTCACCCTGGTGGCCCTCGCCTTTCAACCCCAGGAGTTCGCCGCCGGAGTCGACCTCTTCGGCGTCTCCAACTGGCAGCGGGTCCTGGACTCCCTCCTCCACGGCGCGACCGCGCGCACGATCCTCTCCGACGAGATGGGCCACGTCGCCGATCTCAAGGCCGTCGAGCTGATGGTGCCCCGTGACCGCGCCGGCAATATCGTGCGCCCACTGCTCCTCGTTCAGGGGGGACGGGATCCGCTGGCGATTCCCTCGGAGGCGGCGGAGATCGCGGCGGCGATGAGGAAGAACAAGCGAGTGGTGGAGGAGCTGGTGCTGCCGGACGCGGCGCACGGCCTCGTCCTGCGGGCCGATCGGGAGAAGGTCTACCGGGCGGTCGCGGACTTCCTGGACCGCAATCTCAAGGCCGCCGCCGCGCGATGAAGTCGTCGAGCAGGGCGCGGGCGATCGAGAAGCGGGACGGCAGGCCGGGCAGGCCGTCCAGCTCGAACCAGCCGGCGTCCTCGATCTCCCCCTCCTGGGGGCGGATCTCCCCGGATTCCCAGTCGGCCACGAAGCCAATCATCAGCGAGTGGGGGAACGGCCAGGGCTGGCTGCCGAAGTAGCGGATGTTGCGGACCTCGACCCCCACCTCCTCGCGCACCTCGCGGGCGACCGTCTCCTCCAGCGACTCGCCCGGCTCGACGAACCCGGCGAGGGTGCTGTAGACGCCGGGCGCGAAGTGGGGGGAGCGGGCGAGCAGGAGCTGGTCCCCGCGCTCGATGCGCACGATGATGGCGGGGGAGATGCGGGGGAACTGTTGCAGGCCGCAGCGGGGGCAGACGCGCGCCAGCTCCGCCGCCTTGCGCTCGGTTCCGGCGCCGCACCGGCCGCAGAAACGGTGGTCGCGGTCCCACTCCACGATCTGTACCGCGCGGCCGGCGAGCTTCCAGGTCTCCTCGTCGAGCGCTCCCCAGAGGCGGCGCAGCCCCTGGAAGGCCATCCCCTCGGGGGGCTCGATATCGATAGCAGTCAGCCCGGCGGCGGCATCAGCGATTCGCGCGGCCCAGGCGTCTCTCCCGTTCAAGGTGCCGACGGCCTGCGGCTCCTCCGCGGGCAGGCCGAGCGCCGCCCATTCCTCGCCGGTCGGAACCCGCGTGACTGCCCCTTCTTTCAGGAAGACGAGCAATTCATTTCCCCGGAAGACGAACCAGGGGCTCTGGGGATCCCCGCTCACGGGTGGGATGGGGGGAGCTCCTCGAGGTTCACCAGGTAGGCCGCGAAGACCTCGTTGAAGAGGGCCCCCGGCCGCCGTTGCCGGAGATGCTCCACCACCTCCGGCCCGCTCATCCCGAGGTAGCGGAGGATCAGCCCGGCCAACAGGGCCGAGCGGTTGAACCCCATGCCGCAGTGGGAGAGCACCTTGTGCCCGGCCGCGACCAGCGAGGCCGCCATCCGCGCCACGCCGTGCAGCTTCGCCATGTCCGGCAGGTCCTCGTCGTAGATGGGGAAGTAGACGTAGAGGATGTGGTTCGGCATCGTGGGGATGTCGCGGTCGATCTCCCCCTCGAGGTCGATGACGACGGTGATCCCGTGCTCCTCCACGTACTTCCAGTCCTCGATGCGCGGGGAGAGAAAGAGGCAGCCGGCTTCGTCCAGGCAGAAGATCTTCATCTCAACCCCTCAGAGGCGCCACCACTCAAATTTCTTCTTGTCGGGATTCCAGAAGATATGGAAGGCGTCGCACTTGTCGTCGTGCAGGTTGATCCCTATCCCGGCGCGGCCCGGTCGGGTCTTCGCCTCGTCTCCGAGAGGCTCGACGGTGATCTTGACGTCGCGCGAGCAGAGAGCGTCCTCGCCGCCGCCGTTCAAGGGGAACTCCAGCGTCGACACCGGAGTGCCCGCGGCGGCCGCGCCGCGCACGATGCCGACGACCACCTCGTCCTTGCCGAGGCCGGTGAGGACGGAGTCAGCCCGGCCGTCCTGGTCGAGATCGGCCTCGATCAGGCTCGCGACGTTCCACTCCACGGCGGGAGAGTGCTGTCGCACGGCTTCGAGCGCCGTTCGGGGTCGATGCAGCCCGGTGCAGGCCGCACAGAGAACGAGAAAAAAGAGGAGACTGCAACGGAGCTGCGATCTGGATATCATGGCACGGGGCACGATCAACCCTCCAGGGAGATCATACTCCGGCGGCGGTGGCGGCCGTCCGCGCCTCCGCCACGTCCCGCTTCCGCAGGAACTGGTCGATCATCACCGCCGCGATGTTGCCGGTGCCCATGGCGACCGCGACCTGCTGGGTTATCGGGCGCAGGTCCCCCGCGATCCAGACGCCGGGCACGCTGGTGTCACCCCGCTGGGACTTCGGCTGCACGTGCTCGTGGGTCGCGGCGAGCTCGATGCCGAGCTGCACGGCGAGGTCGGTCCGCCCCCGGGCCGGGCTCGACACGAAGAACGCCTCGGCGGTGAGCCGGGTGCCGTCCTTGAGCTCGAGGCCGATGAGGTGCCGCTTCTCCCCCTCGATGAGCTCGTGGATCTCCCCCTCCAGCACCGGGATGTTGCGCTCCCGCAGCCGCGCGGCCCAGGGCTCGGAGAGATCGTGGCCGCCGGTCAGCAGCACCCGCATCTTCTCCGTATAGCGGGAGAGGCCTACGGCCATGGAGGCGGCCCAGTCCGCCGGGCCGGAGCCGATGACGATCGTGTCCCGCCCGAAGAGCTCCGGCCCTTCGCAATCCGTGCAATAGAAGAGGTTTCCCTTGCCGGCGTAGGCGAAGCAGGGGGTGAAGTCGCCGTCCACCATGGGGTGATAGCGGGCAACGCCGGTGGCGAGGAGCACGGTCCGCCCGCGCCACGTCTCCCCCTTTTCGCCGGTGAGCAGGAAGCTCCCCTCCTGACCCTCGGCCTTGATCACGTTGCCGCGCAGGATCTCGGCCCCCCTCTCGGCGGCCTGGGCCTTGAGCCGCTTCTGGATCTCGGTGCCGGTCGCCCCCGGCATTCCGGGCACGTTCCAGAGCTTCTCCAGGGTGAAGAAGAGGGGGCCGCTGACGCGGTCGATCACCAGCACCTTGCGCTGCTGCCAGGCGAGGTGGAGTGCGGCGGTCAGGCCGGCGGGGCCGCCGCCGACGATCAGGGTGTCGTAGAGGTCGGTCACGAGCTCCTCGGAAGAGATCAGAGACCGACGATATCACCGCCAGGGGCGGTCAGAAGGCCGCGAATTCGGCGAGAGCGGTCCGGTGTCTCTCAGGATCGACGGCTGTGCTCGGAAAATGGCGGGGGAGCTCATCATGCGTCCGCCCTTCGAGCTCCCGTCCGGCCTTCGCTTTCTGCCGGCCTCCCCACTGCTTGAAGAAGAAGGGGACGCCCGCCTGCCGGCAACGATCACGGATTTCGAGAACCCACGACTCCTCGAGGGGGCGCGCGCCATGGCCGCTCTCTCCCCCCACGATGGCCCAGTGGATCCCCGAGAGGTCGAAGCTTCCGAGCGATTCGAGAAGAGGCTCGATCGACAGAAACCGGACGGCTGCCGGAGCGGCGCGGAGATGGTCGACGCGCGGGAGGCCCTGTTTGCGGTTCTCGACGCTGACTCCCCACCAGATGTGCGGCTCTCCCGCGACCGCTTTCAGCTTCGAGCCCAGCAGGTCGCGCATCCTTTCGGAGCGCTTCGTGAGCACCTGATAGGTGTGCCAGTTCGCGAGCTGCATGACGCGCGCGACCTTGAGGATGTACTCGTCGGGAACGTCCTCGTGAAACAGGTCGCTCATGGAGTTGACAAAGATCCTGCGGGAGCGGCGCCACTGGAGGGGTTGGGCGAGCTTTCCGGGGATCAGCCGGAGATCGAACCCCTGCTCATAGGGGTGGCCGGGCACGCCGCGGAAGCGCTCGGCGAAGGTTTCGGCATAGCAGTGGGCGCAGCCGGAGGTGATCTTGGTGCACCCCCGGACCGGATTCCAGGTCGCGTCCGTCCATTCGATGCTCGAATGGTCGCTCATCGCCCGGTCTTCTTGTGGTCCCAGAAGTCTTTGCCGAACCTCTCCGCGAGCTCCCTGCTCATCCCCTCCCGGCGGATCCATTTCTTGATCCACCAGTCCGGGTCGTAGGGCTCGTCGATATCTGGAATGGGCTTGCCGAGACCCGGGAGGTCGTCGAACTGCCCCGCTTCAATGGCTTCACGGACACGGTTTTCCGCCACGACCTGGACCGCGCGGCGGGACATGCGGTTCTGGCTCATAGAGGAGATATGTCAAGTCACCGGCCAATTATTTCCTCCGATATCTCCTCCGCCAGCGCCGTCGCGTTCCGGATGCAGTCCGGCACGGAGATGCCGCCGAGGAAGTTGCCGGCGAGGCGCAGGCCGGGGAGGGAGCGCTCGATCTCGCGCGCCCGCTCGACGAAACGGCCGTGCCCCAACTCGTACTGCGGGATCGCCCGCGGCCAGCGGCGGACGAGGCGGAAGGCGGGCTCGCCGCTCAGCCTCAAGGGGCCGCGCAGCTCCGCGATCACCGTCGCGGCGATCCGGTCCTCGTCCCACCCCGCGAGCTCGGGGTCGGTCCGGCCTCCCGCGAAGGCGGCGAGCGCGACGTGCCCCTCGGGAGCGCGGCCGGGGAAGATCTGGGAAGGGAAGAGGCAGCCCAGCAGCCGGAGCCCCTCCTTGCGCGGCGCCAGGAATCCGAAGCCGTCCAGGGGGTGGCCGACATCCTCCCAGCGCCAGCCGAGCGAGACCACGGCGACCGCGGCGTAGGGGACCTCGGCCAGAACGAGGCTGGCGCCCGAAGTGGCCTCTTCGAGGAGGCGGGCGGCGACGTCGGCCGGCACGGCGAGCACCACCCGTGCCGCCTCGACCGGTCCGGCTGAGGTCTCGACGCGGAAGCCGTTCCCGGCGCGGACGATCCGCCGGGCGGCGACGCCGGTGCGAAGGTCCCCGATCTTCCCGATCTCCCGCGCCAGCCTCCGGGGGAGCTCTTCGAGCCCTTCCCGGAAGGAGATCATGGCGCCGCTGGGAGCCGGTCCCTTGCGGCGGGCCAAGGCGGCGCGGATCAGGGAGCCATGCTCCCGCTCCAGGGCATGGATCTTCGGCACCGCCCAGCGCGCCGACAGCCGCTCCGGATCACCGGCGTAGACGCCCGAGACGAACGGGCCGACGGCGTAGTCGAGGAATTCGGTGCCGAGGCGGCGGCGGACGAATTGCGCGATGCTCTCCTCGACTCCCTCGGAAGGCCGGCCGATCCAGGGCTCGCCCAGCAGCCGGAGCTTGGCGCCGGCGGAGAAGAGGGGAGTCCTGAGAAGCCCTCCCGGCCCTCCGGGGAGCGGGACGAGCTGGCTTCCTTTATAGAGATACCGGCGTTTTGCCGCGGGGGAAGCGACGATCTTTTCCCCTTCCAGCCCGGCGTCGCGGATCAGCCGGCCGACGCTCTCGTCGCTCTCGACGACGGTGTTCGGCCCCATCTCGAAGCGCCAGCCTCTGTCCGAGAAGGTCTCGATCGCCCCGCCGACGCGCTCCGCCGCCTCCAGGACGGCGACCCGCAGTCCGCCGCGGGCCAGCCGGAAGGCCGCTGTGAGCCCCGAGATCCCCGCCCCCACCACCACCGCGTCGAGCCGGTCGCCGCTCATCGCGGGCCGGGGACTTCTTCCAGATGGGGGAGCGGGGCGTCGAGGACGTCCGAGAAGAGGGTGAGGACGCGGAAGGTGAGCCCCCAGATGTGGGTATCGCGAAAGCGGATCGCCGGGTAGAGGAGCTTGGCGTCGCCGCGACGCCACTCGAAGCGGCTGGCGTTGCGCGGGTCCCAGAGATGGGAGAGCGGGATCCAGTACGCCTCGGCCACCTCGTCGCTGGTGGCGAATGGGGCAAGCTCCTCGCCCAGGTAATAGACGAACGGGGAGAGGATCATCCGGCCGCCGCCGGCGCCGAGGCTGACGAGGACGTGCGAGAGCGGGCCGATCCAGTGGGATTCATCGAGGGCGAGGCCCACCTCCTCCAGCGTCTCCCGCTCGGCCACGGCGCGCGGGCCGGAGTCCTCCGCCGAGGCGCGCCCACCCGGCAGGGCCATGTGGCCGGACCAGGGGTCGAGCGGATGCTCGGCTCGCCGGATGGCGCAGAGGTACAGGTCGTCCTCGGGGCCCGCCAGCACCAGCGCCACCGCCGCCTCGGCGTGGTCCGGCTCGCGGGCGACCAGCGTCGGCTGATGCCGGGAAAGGGCTTCGCGGATCTGAGCGATCGGGAACGGCATGGCACGATCCTACAAGACGAACGCGAGCGGTGCCCGCGGACGGTCGCGGTCGATCAACGCGACCGCCACCTCGCCGCCGCAGTGCTCGCGGATCAGCGCCGCCAGCTCCTCGGCGGCCTGGGCCACTAGGTCGCGGCCGGCGGGCGGCAGCCCCTCGATGACCAGGAAGGCGTGCCGCGTCGCCGCCGTCAGCTTGGTCCGCTCGGCCTCCTTCCAGTTCCAGCGGCGGCAGAGAGTGCCGAGGTCGTCCTTGTAGATCACCTCGCCGGGCTTGGGCGGTCGCGCCTCGGGCTCGCCGAGCAGGTAGACCGGCGGCTCGTGATCCGTCGCCAGCGTCAGCCGGACATCCCCCTGGACCCGGTCCAGGTCCTCGCCGCCGACCGGCACCAGATGGCGCAGGGAGATCGTGTTGTAGAGATCGACCAGCGGATTGATATGGGGCACGGATTGCCCCTTGAGGACGCGGCGCACCAGGTTCTCGATCGACGAGGGGTGGTCCTTCGGCTTGGCGCCGAATTTCCGGTAGGCCTCGCGCCAGGGGGCGATGTGGGGGTGCTCGGAGATCTGGGTGCCGGCGAGCGCGGCGCGGACCCGCTCTTCCTCGTGGCAGAGCGGACCCGACAGGGCGTCGCCGGCTCTGGAATTGTCGATCCCGTGAACGGTGATGACGCCCAGCACGACCTCCGGATACCGCTCGAAGATCTCGCCGGCGACAAGGAGGTCGGGCATCCCCGGGAGTTTACCGCTTCGAGATGGTGAACTTCCCGAAGCTCACGCCGAGATTGACGCCACTGCCGCTGCCGGCCAGGGCGAGCGAGACGTCCCCTTTGGTCAGGGCGCTGGCTCCGGAGGACTTGACCGCTCCAGCCTCGGCCGCCGCCTGGGCGTAGCCGCCGAACAGCTCCGAGATGTCGGCGACTTCGGAGAATTTGCCGTAGCCGTCCCGGATCTTGTATTTGCCGGCGGTCAGGCCGCCCCCCTTGGCATCCAGACTGACGTTGGCCTTCTGGCCGTTGTCACAGGTGATCGTCCCCTGCCCGCTGGCGGTCTTATAAATGGCCGACCAGCCGGAGAGGGTGAAGCGCATCTCGCAGACGGTCGCCGCGGCGGCCTTCGCCGGAGTCCCCGCCATCAGCCCGGCGGTCAAGGCAAGCAGACAAAAAATGGAGCTCTTTTTCATGACCCATCTCCTCTTTCACGTGCGAAGCCCACCGTCCGGTCTGGACGGTGGACGCTACCGCGGGAAATCTACTGCAAGAAGCGTGAAAGGAGCGGTATCAGGAGAACTGGCCGCCGAACCGCTCGATCCGCTGCCGGATCTCGTCCGTGATCTGGCGCAGGGAGGCGAGATCGGTCGGGCTGAGATGGAGCGCCAGCTCCGCGAACAGAGGCTCGAGGTCGATCCCGCACCGGTCCATCAGCGTCAGGATGTCGGTTTCGTAGAGGGCCACCCGGGTCAGGTCCCCCTGCCGATAGAGCGACGGCAGGGCGTAGAGCTTGAGGAGGACGAGCCCTTCGGGCGTGGCGCAGGGGATCTCCCGCTCGACGAACCGTTGCCGGGTCGCGTACCGGCGGCGCACGGTCTCGAAGAGGGGATTGCTGGTCAGCAGGAGATCGATCCGGAGCCCCTCGAAGTCCCCGCGCGCGAAATCCCTATCCTGGCCGAGCTTGCGGATCTCGGGAAGCCTCTCGAGAGAGGACAGCGCCATGATCAGGTCGATGTCCTCGGTGTTGCGCCCGTCGACGTACTGCAGCAGGGCGATGCCGCCGACCAGCAGGTACTCGGTCCGCCGCTCCTCCAGGAGGGAGAAGAGGCGGTCTACGGCATCGAGGAGCGCGCTGTCGCTCACGGTCCCTCCCCGCGGATTCCTGAAATTGAAGACAAGGGCGTTCCGGACGACCTTCCCGATGTGGACCTGTCCGTGATCTTCCGCCGATTTCATGGTTGCCCCTCAGGCATTCTATGGGAATGAGACGGCTCGATGTCAGTGCGCCAGAGCCATCCCCAGAGTTGTTATACTCCTCGTAACAACTGCCGGGTAGCGTTCTCCTTTGAGGATTGCCTTCCTGGCTCCACTATGGCCTTCAATTTTCTTTCCCGCATCACCCGCGACCACCAGAAACTGGCGGAGAGCTACGTCCGCGAGGGGAACAAGGGGCAGGCGGCGGAAGAGTACGCCAAGGCGGGCGACTACCAGCGGGCGGCCGCGCTGGCGGCGGAGATCCAGGACGAGCCGAAGCTGATCCGCTACTCGCTGCTCGGCGCTCTCGGCCGGGTCCCCTCGCGGATCGCGGACCTCGACGCGAGGCAGGCCGGGGACATGCTGACCAACAGCGGGCACTTCGAGGCGGCGATCCCGCTGTTCGAGCTGGCCGGCGACTACCAGCGGGCGGCGGCGGCGGCGCTCAAGCTGCGGGCTGGCGCGCGGGCGGCCCGGTTCTTCGAGAAGAGCAAGATGTGGGCGGAGGCCGCCACCCACTACGAGCAGGCCGGCCTGTTCGAGGACACGCTGCGCGCCCTGGAGCTCGAGTCGAGAGCCCTGGCGCGGAACCGGACCGAGCCTTCCGCCCGGCTCCAGGAGGTGAACCTGAAGCGGGCCGAGATCCTCCTCCAACTCGGCCGCGGCACGCCGGCGGCGACCCTCCTGCTGCAACTGCCGCCGAGTGTGCGCAGGGCCGAGCTGCTCGAGCGCGCCGGCCGCTCCACCGAGGCCATCGAGGCCTACCTCGGCGTCGGCGAGAACGACCGCGCGCTCAACCTGGCGAGAAAGTCTCCGGACCAGTCCCGGCGGGTGGCGCAGGTCCATCTCCAGTCGGGGCGGCCGGCGCAGGCGGGGCAGATCTTCGCCAGCCTGGGGCTGGTGCGCGAGGCCGCCGAGGCGTACGAAGCGGCCGAGGACTGGTGGCAGGCGGCCTACCGCTGGGAGACCGTCCAGGAGCCCGCGCGGGCCGCGCAGGCCTACCGCAAGGCCGACAAGCTGCGGGACGCCGCCCGCTGCTTCGCGGCCGCCGGCCAGCCGCTCGAGGCCGCCGAGATCTACCGCGGAGTGGGGAACCTCGCGATGGCGGCCTCGCTCTATGCCAAGGCGGGAGACTCGCGCGCCGTCACCCTCTACCTCGATGCGGGGGACCTGGAGCAGGCCGCCGAGAGCTTGCGGCGGCTGCCGGCCGAGGAGCCGGGCTACGTCAAGGGCGTCCTGCTGCTCGCGCCGAAGCTCGTCGAGGCCGGGCGGCCGGGGGAGGCCCTCCAGCTCCTCGGGCGGGCCACGGCCGCCGATTCGCAGCGCAAGGGGGAGGAGGGGAGCCCCCTGGACCGGCTCTACTGGGAGAGCCGGGCGCTCGAAGCGCTCGACCAGCCCGTGCCGGCGCGGAAGCGCTACGCGAAGCTCCTGGAGCTCAACCCGACCTACCTGGACGTGGCCACGCGGCTGGAACGGCTGGAGATGCCGCTCGCGGCGTCTCCAGCGGTGGCGACCGGCTCTCCGGAAGGGCTCGCGATCGGGCAGCGGCTCGCCAACCGGTACGACATCCTGGGCGATTTGGGGCAGGGCGGCATGGGCAGGGTCTACAAGGCCCGGGACCTCGATATCGGGGAGATGGTGGCCATCAAGACCCTGCTGACCCCCGGCGAGGGGTCCACCGGCGACGAGGAGGAGCGGCTGCTCCGCGAGCTCCAGATCTGCCGCCGGGTCAGCCATCCCAACGTGGTGAGGGTCTTCGACCTCGGGCGTTTCGACGGTGGCGTCTTCATCACCATGGAGCTGCTGGAGGGGCAGATCCTGGATCAGTTGATCGGGCGCCTGGAGCCGATCCCTCTGGAGCGCATCCGTTTCTTCCTCACCGAGATCGCCGCCGGCCTGCAGGAGGCGCACTCCCTGGGGATCGTCCATCGCGACCTGAAGCCCAGCAACGTCATGGTGACGGAGAAGCGGGTCAAAATCCTCGACTTCGGCATCGCCCGCATGAGCGGCTTCGACACCCGCCTCACCCGGACGGGCCTGGCCTTCGGCTCGCCGATGTACATGTCGCCCGAGCAACTCCTGGGCCAGCCGCTCGACGGCCGGTCGGACCTCTACTCGCTCGGCATCCTGGCCTACGCCCTGATCGCCGGCCGCGAGCCGTTCGACGATGAGAATCCGGCGGTCCTCGCCGTCAAGCACCTGCAGGAAGAAATCCCCGACATTCTGCGGTTCCGCCCCGGCCTGCCCCCGGCCTGGAAGGACCTCCTCGTCCGGTTGCTGGCCAAGGAGCCGGCGAACCGGTGCGCCTCGGCCCAGGAGATGCTCGCGACGCTGGCGGCGCTCCCCGGCGAGTAGAGAACCGGAACGGTCCGGAAGCCCACTCACAGGCGCGGGCTCCGTTGAGCCTGCGGTACACTCTGACCTCTTCATGGAGGAGATGGCATGCGTTCCACGCTTCCGAAACTGCCGAAACTAATGGCCGGCGGCCTGCTGCTCGCCGGGCTCGCCGTTCCCGCTCTGTCCACCCCGCAGTACGGCCAGGCTCCGGCTCCAGCGCCGGCTCCCTCGACCATGCCTTCCCATGACAGCGGACAACCCCCTTCGGCGGAGTCGAAGCCGGCCGCGGGAGCGGAGCAGGCGCCGCGTCCCAACCCACTGGAGCAGATGATCAAGGGAAGGGAGAACGAGCCGGTCGAGACGGTGTTCAAGAACATCCAGGTGCTCAAGGGACTCCCCGCCGGACGCCTTCTGGACACGATGCGGGGCATCAGCGGCGCGCTCGGCACCAACTGCAAGAAGTGCCATGACACCGAGAACTTCGCCAGCGACGACAAGGACGACAAGAAGATCGCCCGCGGAATGATCCAGATGACCAAGGGGATCAACGAGCAGTATCTCAAGACGATGCCCGGCCTGGACCAGGACGCCGCCGTGAGCTGCTACACCTGCCATCACGGCCAGTCCCACCCGGCCCTCCGGCCGGAGAAGTCCGGGGACGAGCACGAGCATCACTGATCGCACTCCGCGCGGCCAACCCGAGCCTGGTCCTCAGCGGTACGAGTAGGCGTCGAGAGCCACCCGGTCCGGATCCCGCGGATCGATCCGCACGGACACGGTGGCGCCCGGCTGGAAGCGCGGGATGTCCAGCCGGGAGATCAGGCTCTTGGGAATCGTGGCGGAGTAGACCGTGCCGTCCGGCCGGACGATCTCGACGCGCATTCCGATCACGGGATCGTCGTTGACCGTGATCCCCGTATCCCAGATCTCCTCGATGCGGGCGCTCGCCGGCAGGCCGGACTGCTGGAGCTGCCTGGCTTCCGAGACCCCGCTCATCCGATCCGCGATCGCGCAGCCGGCCAGGAGCGCCAGGACGGCCAGCCCGGCGCAAGACCTCCTGGCTCCCGGCAGGACTCGAATCTTCATGCCCATCTCTCCTGTGTGCGTCTCGCGGATCAGTATAGACGCTAGAATCCTCCCGCCGGCGTGAACAGGCCGGCGACCATGCCATGAAGCGAACCCCAATCCCTGACGGCGAACCGGTCCGATGAGGCCGACCGAGACCCTGGCGCGGGAGAAGACGCCCGAGGGGGATGAGCTCGTGCTCACCTGCCGCGACGACGTCTACCACCTGATCGTCGACAACGTCGAGCTGATGACCAGCCGCGTCCACGGCTCCGAGGAGGACTTGGCGCGGCTGGCCTGCGAGGCGATCGCCGGACGGAAGACGCCGCGCGTGCTGGTCGGCGGGCTCGGCTTCGGCTACACGCTGCGCGCGGCGCTCGACCATTCGCCGCCCGACGCCACGGTGGTGGTCTGCGAGGTTTTCCCCACCCTGCTCGATTGGAACCGGAAGCTGCTGGGGTATCTCGCCGGCAGTCCGCTCGAGGATCGCCGGGTCAAGGTCGTGCTCGCCGACGTGCGCACCCTCTTCGACGGCCGCCAGCGCTTCGACGCCATCCTCCTCGACGTCGACAATGGTCCCGAGGCGCTGACGCTGCGCTCCAACGCCCGCCTCTATACCGACGACGGCCTAGCCCGCCTCCGGCAGAGCCTGACGGACGGCGGGGTGGTCGCCTTCTGGTCCACCTTCACCCTGCCGGCCTTCGAGCAGAAGCTCCGCCGCGCCGGCTTCGAGGCGTGGACCGAACGCGTCCCCGCCCGCGGCGGCGGCAAGGTGAAGAACCACGCCATCTTCATGGCGCGGCGGCTGCCAGATCGGGCGGGCTGAGCGGCTTCGTTGATTGGCCTCGCGACCTGCCGCCCCGGATTTCAATCCCGGGCGTCTGTCTCGGTACGATAGGTTCTGTCCCGGTCCACTACCTTCCCCGCACTATCCTACCGATCGTCTTTTATTTGCTGTTTGTTGCTGTCATTTTTTAGGGGGAGATTGAGATGTCGAAGAACCTCGGCTTCTACGCGGTTGTGCTCGTTCTATTCGGAACGGGAATCTACTTCATCCTCAACTACGGCTCGCGGCTGCAACCGGACCCGGCGAACGCGGGGCCGGCCGTCACCCAGTCCACGGCGCACGCGCAGGCTGGGCCGGAGAAGGCGAAGGCCGTCGGCGGCGGCATCGCCAGCACGCTGGTCGAGAACCTGAGGAGCCCGCTGAGCATCCTGCTGCTCCAGATCATCGTCATCGTCCTCGCCGCGAAAGCCCTGGGCAGCCTCTGCCTCAAGATCCGGCAGCCCCCGGTGATCGGGGAGATGATCGCGGGGATCCTCCTCGGCCCCTCGCTGCTGGGGTTCCTGTCTCCCGGGACCCAGACCTTCCTCTTCCCGGCGGACTCGATGGGCTCCCTGCGGATGCTCAGTCAGATCGGCATCATCCTCTTCATGTTCGTCGTCGGCATCGAGCTCGACGTGCAACACCTCCGCAAAAAGGCGGACGCCGCGGTGCTGGTCAGCCACGCCAGCATCATCGTCCCCTTCTTCCTGGGTAGCGCAGCGGCTCTGCTGATCTATCGCTCGCTGGCGCCGGCCGGGGTCCCGTTCAGCGCCTTCGCCATGTTCATCGGCGTCACCATGAGCATCACGGCCTTCCCGGTGCTGGCGCGCATCCTCGAGGAGCGCCAGATGACCCGGTCCCATCTCGGCAGCACCTCGCTGGCCTGCGCGGCCGTGGACGACGTCACCGCCTGGTGCCTGCTGGCGGTGGTGGTCGCGATCGTGAAGTCCGACGGCATGGCGGGCTCGTTCCTGACCATCGTCCTCACCCTGCTGTTCATCGCCTTCATGCTCTTCGGGGTCAAGCCGTGGGCGGCCCGGATCACCCGCGAGCTTCCAGAGGAGCAGACCGGGAGCATCTGGTTCCTGGCCACCATCTTCATCTTCGTCTTCGCCTCGGCCCTGTTCACCGAGCTGATCGGCATTCACGCGCTGTTCGGCGCCTTCCTGGCCGGCGTCTGCATGCCGCCTGAAACCGGCCTGCGCAAGTTCCTCCGCGAGCGTGTGGAGACCTTCAGCTCGGTCCTGCTGATGCCGCTCTTCTTCGCCTTCACCGGGTTGCGCACGCAGGTCGGCCTGCTCAACGACGTGCAGGGATGGATGGTCTGCGCGGGGCTGGTGGTGGTCGCCATCGTCGGCAAGCTGGGCGGCAGCATGGCGGCGGCGCGCTGGACCGGCATGAGCTGGGGGGACTCCTTCTCCCTCGGCGCGCTGATGAACACCCGCGGCCTGGTCGAGCTGATCGTGCTCAACCTCGGCTACGACCTCGGGATCCTCTCGCCCCGCATCTTCACCATGCTGGTCATCATGGCGCTGACCACCACCTTCATGACCGGGCCGCTCCTGCAGCTGCGCCGCCTGGTGGATCGCCGGGTGCCCGTGATGATGGGGAGCGGCAACAGCGTGCAGGCGTAAATTCGCCACCCGAAATCCCCGGCGAGCCTCTCGCCGGGGATTCAACGTCATTCGCCGGAGCCGGGGCGGACCACGAAAAGTGCTCGGCGAGTCTCGTCGGGGCTCGTCTCCGCCCCGCCCGCGGGGTTTACAAAGGGGAATGTTCCCCCCGAAAAGGGGAGCGTCTCCCCAAGCTCTTGGAACGTTCCCCCAGGCTTCTGGAACGTTACACCTCGCGTTGGAATCTTTCCCCAGGGTTCTGGAACATTCCCCTCGACTGCTGGAACGTTGCCCCGCCCGGGAACAGGCTTCCCCTTCCTGGGGAGACATGCCCCAATCAGTCTGGAACGTTCCCCCTCGAACCGGCGACATTTTCCCCACCGGGCGGGCCGTTCCCCAACCGGTCCGAGAAGCCCCCCCGGAAGTCTCGTCTATACTTCTAATTCCTCCGTAAGCTCCACCTTGGGTCAAGCCTCCGACGTACCGTAGAGACGACTCAGACGCTCTACGACACCTTCCGAAGGCCACGGGGACGGCGGGTCGTCTCCGAAACGGAGAGGCCGGTGCGATCTTACCCAACTTCCGGCGTCGCGTTCCCCCTACTCATACCGCAACGCCTCAATCGGATCCTTCCGCGCCGCCTTGACCGCCGGCCAGATGCCGGCGACCAGGCCCACCGCCGTCGAGACCCCGAAACCGAGGAGCACGGACCACAACGGCGCCGCGGCTTGGAAGTCGAATGCGAGGCGGGCGATGAGGGCGGCTCCGAGCCCGACGGCGATGCCGATCGCGCCGCCGACGCCGGTCAGCGTTACCGCCTCGGCGAGGAACTGCACGGCGACATCCCGTTTGGTGGCGCCGAGGGCTTTGCGGAGGCCGATCTCGCGGGTGCGCTGGGTGACGTTGACCAGCATGATGTTCATCACCCCGACCCCGCCGACCACCAGGGCGATGCCGGCGATCAGGATCATCACCGCCGCGACACCTCCCGTGATCTGGCGGAAATTGGTCAGCATGCCCTGGCTGGTGAAGGTCGCGAAATCGTTCGCCTGGTTCGGGCGCAGCTTGCGGTGGGTGCGCAGGATCGCCGTCTCCTGCTCTACCAGCGCGTCGTAGTCCTCGGGCCGCCGCGGCACGGTCGCGATATGCAGGGTGTCGCGGCCGCCGTTGCGGATCTGCGGATACTGCTCGTCGAAGACGGTGAGCGGAATGATCAGCAGGTTGTCGCTGCTGCCGCCGAGGAACGCCCCCTTCTTTTCCAGCACGCCGATCACCTGGTAGGCGCGGCCGTCGATGGTGATCGGTCGGCCGATCGGGTCCTGATGGGGGAAGAGGGCGTCGGCGACGTCGGTGCCGAGCACCGCCACGTGGGAAGCGTGGCGCAGGTCGGCGTCGATCAGGAAGCGGCCGTCCTGGACGTAGCCGTTGTTGGCGCTCGCATAGTCCGGCGTCGCCCCCACGATCACCGGGGTATTGGCGATCTGGCGGCGGGTGCGCACCTCGGCCCCGCGGCCGAAATAGCGCTCGGGGGAGACCGCTCCGGCGAGCGTTGCCAGCCGCTTCAGCGCCGCCGCGTCCTCCAGCGTCAGATCCCGCCGGTTGCGCTGCTCCTCGGGCACGTCGCCGGGGCCGCCGCCGAAGCGCGGCTCGTACTTCTGGAACTGCACGAGCTGGGTGCCGAACCGCGAGAACGCCTTGGTCACCGAGCGGTCGAAGCCGGTGACGAAGGAGACCATCATGATCACGGTGGCGACGCCGGCCACCACCCCGAGCAGGGTCAGGAAGGTGCGCAGCTTCTGCGCCCGCATCGCGACCAGCGCGAAGCTGACGTTCTCCGTCCAGGAGAGGCGCAGGCGGGAGCGCGGCCGTGCCGGCTTCAGCATTCCACCATCACTCTGCCCGCAGCGCGTCGACCGGCTGCAGCTTGGAGGCGTGGACCGCCGGCCAGTAGCCGGCGGCGATCCCGACGGCGACCGAGAGGCCGAGGCCCAGCGCGGCGATCCCCGGCGTGAGGTTCGCCGGGAAGTGCGCCAGGCGATCGACCGCCATCGAGATGAGCCCGCCGAGGAGGACGCCGACCGCGCCCCCGGCCAGCGACAGCAGCGCCGCCTCGAGCAGGAACTGGCGCCGGACGTCCTTCTGGCGCGCTCCGAGAGCCCGGCGGAGGCCGATCTCGGCCGTCCGCTCGGCGACCGCGACGAGCATGATGTTCATGATCACGATCCCCCCCACTCCGAGCGAGACCGAGGCGATCAGGAGGGTCAGCATGAAAGCCGCGGCCGAGATCTGGTGCCAGACCTCCTGCAGGCTCTCGGCGGTGACGATGCCGAACGGGTCGGGGGCGCGGAAATCGGTGTGGCGCAGCGCGCGCAGCACCCCGCGGACCTCGTCGGCGGAGTCGTCGACCCCCTCGACCCCCCCTTGCGCCTGGACCAGGATGTCGATCGACGAGCGGCTGCCGAACCCCTTGCGGAAGGTCTCGATCGGCACGTAGACCACGTTGTCGCGGCTCTGACCGAGCATGTTCCCCTGCTGCGTGAGCAAGCCGATGATCTGATAAGGAGCCCCGTTGACCAGGACCGTGCGGCCGATCGGGTCCATCTGCGGGTAGAGCTCGGCCTTGACGTCCCAGCCGATGATCGCCACCGCCCGCGCGGTCCGCTCCTCGCTGTCGAGGAAGAACCGCCCGCCTGCGAGGTCCAGGTTCATCAGGGAGGCGTAGTTGGCAGTGGTGCCGTAGACGGCGATGTCGGGCAGGCGATGGTCGCGGAACTTGACCGCGCCGGTCCCTCGCACCTGCGCTCCCACCCGCTCGGCCTTCTTCAGCTCCGCGTCCAGCCGCTGGAAATCCGCCCAGGCGAGGTCCGGCCGCTTCAGCGCGTCGAGGAACTCCTCGCGGCTGCGGACGATGCCGAACTTGCTGACCACGAAGACGTCCGGCGCCAGGCCGAACAGCTTGTCGCGGACGAAGAGGTTGAGCCCCGAGATCACGGAGACCACCCCGACCAGCGTCGCGACGCCGATCACGATGCCGAGCAGGGTGAGGAAGCTGCGCAGGGCGTGGGTCCGGATCGCCCGCAGCGCTTCGCGGAGCAGCTCCGTGAGATCCATCAGCGCTTGGGGTCGCGCCCCTCCTCCTTCTTTTTGTCCGGATCCTCGAGCTCCACGGGGGCGTCGGGCTCGAGCTCGCGCAGGGCCTTGAAGGGGCCGGTGATCACCGTCTCGCCCCCCTTGAGCCCCTGCGTCACCTCGATCGACAGGTCGCCGATCAGGCCGGTCTTGATCGGACGGAAGCGGGCCTTGTCCTCCGCCATCAGATAGACACCCTCCTCCTCGCGCGGGGCGTTGGCGGGCACCAGGACCCCGGGTTTGCGCTCGATGTCGCGCACCACCAGAGCCTGGAGCGGCACCGCCAGCACGTTGCCGCGATAGCCGGTCAGAATGTCGGCACGCGCCGAGAGGCCGGGCTTGATGCCGGCCGGCGGGTCGACCAGGCGGACCTTGACCTTGAACTTGATCGCCTCGTTGGCGGCGGCGGTGAGCGGGCTGCTCCCCACTTCGGTGACAACGCCGCGGAAGGTCTGGTTGGGGTAGGCGTCGAGGCGGACCTCCGCCTCCTGGCCGAGCTTGACGCTGGGAATCGAGGTCTCGTCGACCTCCAGCTCCGCCTCGACGACCGACATGTCCGAGATCGTCAGCAGCACCGTCCCCGGGCTGTTCTGGACGCCGATCACCGCCACCTCCCCCTCCTCGACCCGGCGGGCGGTGACGATGCCGTCCATCGGCGAGCGGATCGTCGTCTTGGCCAGCGTGTCGCGCGCCCCCTCGAGCGAGGCGCCAGCCTGCTCGACCCGGCGCTGGGCGGCCTGGAACGCGGCCTCGCTGGTCATCACCGCCGTCCGCATGCGCTCGATCTCGGCGGCGGGGATGATGCCTTCGCGGAAGTTATTCTCGGCCCGGCGCAGGTCGGCGCGGGCCTGTTCGAGCCCGGCCTTGGCCGAGGCGACCTCGCCGCGCAGCGCCTGCATCGAGTACTCGTTGCTGCGGGCCGCGGCGCGGGGATTGACGGCGTCGATCTGGAGCAGGAACTGCCCCTTCTTAACCCGGTCCCCCTCCTCGACCGCGAGGTGGGTGATCTGGCCGGGGATCGTCGCCGAGATGTCGACCTTCTTCTGCGCCTGGATCTTGCCGTTGGCGCTGACCTTGGCCTGCAGGTTCTCGCGCCCGACCTTCGCCGTCTGTACCTCCGTCGGCTCCGGGCCCCGGCGCGAATAGGCGAAGCCGCCGAGCGCCACGAGCAGCAGGACGGCCAGAAGGATCCAAAGGAACTTGCGCTTCACGGAAATCGCCCCCAAAGGCCCACATCCGAGTCGCCGCACCGCCCCCGGCGCGGCCGTTCAAGAGGCCTGAAGATTCTACGTTGAAGAGCCCTGGAAGTTACCACACTCCGAAGGGCGCGGGCTCCTCGGCAGGGGCCCGGTGGTGGGTACGTTGGGCGGGAGAGAACCGGCGCCTCATTTAGCCGAGCTTGGCTTGACAAACCCAAGCGGCCGAGCGAAGAATGACCCATCAGGGCCAGGGACTACGGCTAAAACTCCGGAACGGGGTTTGCATCGCCGTCCAGGAATGACGCCCCACACCGCACTGTTGACATTGCGGGATGATACGTCGAGCCCCTTTGTAGGAGGTGCCAAAATGACCAACTACCCACTGTTATTCGGTCGGCGAGAGAAGGTGGAGGGAAACGGCTTCATCGCGAGAGTCGCTGTTTCTGGCCGCGTGCTGCTCACTGACGAGGACGGTGAGTTCTGGGTGGAAGGGGTAAATCCTGGCGGTCTTGCCGCCACCGGGAACAGCGCGAGTGAGGCGCTGGCGCAATTCTGCCAGGATTTCCTGGCTGTGCTCTTCGACATCGCCAGCGAGGCCGAGGACTTCGACCACTTCCGGGATCAAGTGGGCAAGTTCTTCAGCGAGACGAGCGCGCCCGCGCTGGAAGACTGGGAAGAGGCGGTGCGGCAAGTAAGAGCGGGGCAAGTAGATGCGGACTGGCTAACGAAGAAGTCCGCCGAGACGCGCTTGGGGGTTGAAGTGACCCTATTCAGCCAGCCCGCGGCAACCAACAACGACTTGGGCGACCTGGCGCTGGCCGCCTGAGTTTATGCCGTCGACCGGACTCGTCACACTCAAGGAAATAAAGGCGATGCTCGATGACTGCACCCCCGGTGCAGTCATTGAGAGTAAGCCTCACAAAAATTGGGTGCTCTGGGGCGATAAGATCTGGTGGAACCTTCCTTTGGGGAAACACGGGAACCGGCAGAATCCAGAAATCGAAGTTGGTCACGTCAAGAGAATGATGAGACACTTCGGAGTGCTGGATTGCGCCAAGAAGCACCTTCGCTGAGACCAGTTTCCAGGCCGTAAGCTTCCGGACCGGCTGTTCAGGCTTTCAGCCCAGCCCGGATCTCATAGTGCTGGGAGCGCCCGTCAAACCGCGAGAGCAGTTCCCGAGCCTGAGGAGGGACGACCGCGACCTCGTAGTCCTCCCCGGCGAAGACACGGATCGCTTCGAGGGAATCGAACTCCATGATCGTGACGAATTCCACTTCCGTCTCCAGGCCACGGCGGAGGAGCTGGATGCCTCGGAAGCCGGCGATCTGACGGTCCTGGATGCCCAGGAGGATCTCGTGCCTCAGCAGCGACTCGTAGGCGTCCGCGTTGTCGGGTGTCGTCCAGCCATGCCAGATTCGGCCGATCATTGTCCGTTCTCCTTGAGGTTTAGCGGCTCTGGTCAGATGGAACGATATCAGCGGTAAGGAATCTTTGGCCCACCGCACGCCGCCCGCGCTTGAGGTTCCCTCTCCAAGAAATTGGCTTGCTTTTTGCTTTAAAGAAGCTTGATGCGAATTAGCAGAATCAGTTGTTTATAGGAAGATAAGCCGAGTCCACACTGAGAAGGAGTCCGAGAGCCCTTAGAACTAAGAAGCTTGAGGTCTCTCCTTACCTTCTTCTCTAACGCAAGGAGGAAGCTGAAATGAAGAAGCGGCAAGTAAAAAAGCTCTCCCTTAACCGGGAGACCCTGCGCAGCCTGCAACCCGCAGAATTAGGCTTAGCTGCGGGCGGCGGCGAAGCCGGCTGTCTCACGGCAGCAGGATGTCAGACTGCTGGCTGTCAAAATGGTGACAACACAGAGTCTTGTGTAACCTGTGTCGTAACGCATTGCAGCCAGCTCATTGCGGACTAGATGATGAGTAGTTACCGGGCTGCGGCCGCGCGCCGGCCGTGGCCCGACGCACTCCTTTGGCCTGAGTGGTCCAGGAAGGAGGCTCTGCGGACGGCTTTCCTCCCCTGAACGGAAAAGGGGCGGCCCCAAGAGCCGCCCCTTCAAACTCCCCGCTCGCGAACGGATCAGGCCGCGGCGAACCGCTCGGCGCGCAGGCCCGTCAGGTACTCGTACTGGGTGGGCAGCGTCGCCACCAGCCGCGACGTCCTCTCGCGCAGGGCGCGGAAGGCGTTGAGGGCGTTGGTGTCGTCCATGTGATCGAGCGCCGGCAGGCTCCGCGTGGGCTTGTAGTTGAGGCCGAGCAGCATCGAGGAGTAGGAGTAGGCCTCGAAGCCGTGGTAGGTCGGGTTGATGTTCTTGGCGTTCGGCAGGCGGCTCTTCCAGATATCGAGCCGCTCCTTGAGATCATCCGAGACCTCGACCTGCTTGACCGCCCGCCAGAACTCGGTGTCCATCCGCTCGGTCGTGCAGTAGTGGAGGGTGAGGAAGTCGCGGACGCCGTCGATCCCCTCGGCAACCACCCGGTTGTAGCTGCGCACCATCTCCTCGTCGATGGTGGCGCCCGGGAGATGGCTGACCAGCTCCTCGATCCCGTGCTGGATGAAGAAGATTCCCGTCGACTCGAGAGGCTCGACGAAGCCGCTCGACAGGCCGATCGCGATGCAGTTCTTCACCCACGAGTTCCGGCAGCGGCCGGTCCGGATCTTGATGTGATTGGCCCGCAAGCCGTCGGCGGCGGGTCCGAGATAGTTGCGGAATTCGAGCTCCGCTTCATCCTTGGAGACGAACGCGCTGGAGTAGACGTACCCCGTCCCGGTCCGTCCGTAGAGCGGGATGTTCCAGGACCAGCCGTGGCTCATGGCGGTGGCGGTCGTGTAGGGGTTGATGCCGTCGGTCTCGACGTCGCTGGGGATCTGCAGCGCGATCGCGCTGTCGCAGAGGAGCGAGTCGGCGAAGGAGATGAATGGCTCCTGGAGCGCCTGATTGATCAGCAGCCCGCGGAAGCCGGTGCAGTCGACGAAGAGCTCGCCGTGGACCGCGCCATGCCCCTGGGTGACGACATGATCGATGCCGCCGTCCTCCCGCAGCTTGACCTCGTTGACCTCGTCGCTCACATGCTTGACGCCGCGCCGGGTCGCATACCCCTTGAGGTATTCGGCGAGGAGGCTGGCGTCGAACTGGTAGGCGTAGGGATACTGGACCTTGTGGTCGGAGAGGAAGCTGTTCTTCGGGCGGCGGCCGCCGGCGAAGTAGTCCTGAACCTTGTCGTCGAAGACGCGGCCGTCGAAAAAGCGGGGCGACAGCTTCTTGTCGCACATTTCCGGGATGGTGAAGCAGGCGTAGTCGAAAGCCTCCTCGTCCTGCTTGAGCTTCAGCCACCACTCGGCCATGTTGTAGCCGTCGACGGTCTCGTAGCGCTGGAACGGGTGATAGAAGTGGTCGCCGTCGAGCCGCCAGTTGGCAAACTTGATGGCGAGCTTGTAGGTTGCCTTGCAACTCGGCATCCAGTCCTGCTCTTCGAGGCCGAGGAAATCGAAAAAGAGTTTGATGGTGCTGAAGGTTGCTTCGCCGACGCCGACCGACCGGATGTTGGCCGACTCGATCAGGGTGACGTTGACGCTGGGAGCCGCCTTCTTCAGATACGCCGCGGTCATCCAGCCAGCCGTACCACCGCCTACAATAACGACACTTTTCGCCATGATGCTTCCCCCCAAAGAGAACAAAGGATTTAAGATAAGGAACGCGGCTGAGAGCCGCCCTCCTCGTCCCACTACAAAAAATTCACGACTAGCCCTAGAGTGCGACACCCTACCGCAAGCGGGACAGCAAGCACAAACTTTTTTTCTGCGGGCTCATTGAAATCTGTAAGAGATTGTTTAAAGCTCTTTTCGAGGTTAAGTTTTGTTGCTTATGCCTAGCTAGGTACGATCGCCTACCCTCTTGCCTACCCCCTCGTATATTCGGTCCCCTCGCCCGGCCATCCCACGCGGATCTTGTGCTTCACCTTGATCCAGCTCGGGGTCCGCGTGGCCGGCGTGTAGAAGGATGCGGAGTCCTTCGCCACCAGGCCCTCCCAGCCGTGCGCCTTCACCTCTTCCCAGGCCTCGAGGCCGCCCGGGCCCAGCCGCCGGGCGACGAGAAGAGGGCCCTCCGCTGCCGCGAGCTCCCGCTCGAGAATGGAGCGGCGGCGAAGGAGCGGTTCGCGAAAGAGCTCCTTGCCGCGCGCGTAGAGGCAGTCGAAGGCGATCAGCATGGGAGGGGTGAGGAGCTTCTCTTCCGGCCCGCGGCTCGCACGGAGATAACCGAGATGGGAGACGAAGTGCTCGTCGAAGACCGCGATCTCGCCGTCGAGGACAAGGCTCGGAGCGCGCAGCCGGGCCACCGCCTCGGCGACCTCCTCGAACTGTTTCGTCAGATCCTTCAGGTTTCTCGAGATGAGCCGCACGCGGCCGTCGTGCTTGTAGGCAACCGCGCGATAACCGTCGTACTTCTCTTCATAGATCCAGCCCGGCTTGTGAAACGGCCGCTTGACCTCCGTGAGGAGCATCGGAGAAAAAGGTTTCGGAAAATCCGCCATGGCGGCTGGGAAAGCGCAATGCCCGTGCCTCCCAGCCGCCGATCCGCATGTCGATCATGATGTTCCGCCGATCCGAACTTTCGATCTCCCCAGGCGTGACGTGATACCTGGAATCCGCTCCGTGGACATCAGTTCAAAGGATGTTCCTCCCTGAAGATCTGAGGCGCCGAAGAGCGAGCGATTGCACTTTTCTCCGCGTCGCCGGCCAGTTCCATGTCGATGTTCACCGGCGTCGGGTTGGCGATGTTGTCGCTGACCGGGCAGCGCGCCTCGACCTCGTCGCGCAGCTTCGCCAGCTGCTCAGGGCTGGCGTCCGCGTCGACCTTGATGGTCACGTTGACGGCCTGATAGCCGGCGCGCACGGAGCGGTCCGTGCCGGCGAACTTGGCCGGATCGAGCGAGGCCTCGATCCCGATCTCGGTGGACCTGACCTGGATGCCCAGCTCCTTGGCGATGAAGAAGGTCATGTAGTTGAGGCAGGTGCCGTGGGCCACCAGGATGTAGTCGAGCGGGCTGGGCGCGCCGTCGCGGCCGCCGAGCTCGGGGGGCTCGTCCGCGAAGATCTTGAACTGGCGGACGTCGGTCGTGCTGCGCGCCATGCTGTCAGCGGCGGTCTTGATCCTTGCCGTGTACATATCGTGTTGTTCTCCTGCGGTCGATAAGATGTTTGCGCTGGGGCGGCGAGGCGCCCGTCTGTTGGAACGAACGGTCGGGAGCGGACGATTCACTCACCGCCACCGGCCGATCCGGATATGATGAGGCCACGACACGGAGGCTGGGAACTTCCGTCGTTCGTAAGGAGGAATAAATGCCTGAAGAAAGCACCCGCGGCCGTTTTGTCTGGTACGACCTGATGACCACCGATCCGGAGGGCGCCAAGGCCTTCTACACCGCCGTCACGGGCTGGGGAACCCAGGTCTGGGAAGAGATGTCCTACACCATGTGGACGGTAGGCGAGACGCCGATGGGCGGCATCATGAAGCTGCCCGAGGAGGCCGTCGCCGGTGGCGCGCGGCCGCACTGGCTCAGCCACGTCGCCGTGCCCGACGTCGACGCCACCGTCGCGCGCGCCCGGGAGCTGGGCGCGACGATCATGGCGCCGCCCACCGACATCCCCACCGTCGGCCGGTACTCGATCTTCACCGATCCCCAGGGAGCCCTGATCGCCGCCTACTCGCCGGCGATGGAGGTGCCGGATCCGGAAGGGATGCCGCCGGTCGGCGAGTACTCATGGCACGAGCTCGCCACCACCGACCCCGAGGCCGCCGTCCGCTTCTATACCGAGCTGTTCGGTTGGGAGATGATGTCGGACTTCGACATGGGAGCCATGGGCGTCTACCGGATCTTCGGCCGCCGCGGCACGACGATGGGCGGCATCTTCCGCAGGCCCGCCGAGATGCCGGGCCCGCCGGCTTGGCTCCACTATGCCCGGGTGGCGGACCTGAACGCGGCCGTCGAGGCGGTGAACCAGCAGGGCGGGCAGGTGCTGAACGGCCCGATGGAGGTCCCGGGAGGCGACTGGGTCGCCCAGATCCTCGACCCCCAGGGCGGCGCCTCCGCCTTGCATCAGGTCAAATCGGCTTAGGCTTGGCTCCGGCCGGCCGTCGTTTCGCCTTGACCGCGCCGCCGCCCGGGGATTCGACGCTCAGCGTCGGGGCGGCGGCGCCCGTTCCCTCGCAGCTCAGGTGCGCGATCGTTCCCGTGCCGACGTCGTAGGTGACGAAGCGGGAGGGCGCTTCAGGGAGAAAGTACGTCGGCCACAGGCTGCGGCCCACCGCGAGATGATCGATGGTCGGGCCCGACCAGACCACGTCGAGTACGCGGGTTCCGCGCTTGAAGGCGAGGCGCGCGTGGCTCACGATCTGGCCGCCGATGCTGCGCGTGCCGAGCATCGTGACCCCCGTCCAGGGCCCGAGCTCGGCCTCCCGCGCGGCCACGGTGGCGCGCCATCGTTTCGCGGCCGCGTCGGAGTCGACGAGGATCCGGGCGAGGGGCCCGAGATTGCCGCGCACCGCCGCCGCCAGCGCGCCGCCGACATTTTGCTCGCGCTCGGCGAAGCGCCGCTGGCGCCCCGCGCCCGGCTTGCCTGAGAGGAGGGTCAGCCCCTCGCGCCCTTCCGGCGTGACCACCAAGCGGCTCGGCTCGGCGACGACCTCGATACGTTCTCCAGAGGCCAACGTATAGGCGCCGGCGCAGCGGCGCAGCTCCGCCGCGGCGGCGGGCCGGGTCGCCGGCAATTCCGCGATGGGCTTTCCGAACAGGCGCTGCTCGAGCTGATCGGCGATCGCGATCGCCGAGTAGTCGTCCGTGTTGGAGGTGATGGCGATCACCGCGCCCTCCTGTGGGTAACGGCGGTAGTCGGTCTGGAACACGCCATTGCCGCCCACGTGCGAGAGCTTCCGGTTGCCTGACGGGCTCCGGGAGACCGACCAGCCGTAGGCGTATTTCGGAAACTCCCCCCGCCCTTCGGGTACCTTCGGGCTCTGGTACTTCTCGCGCTCGGGTTTTGACAGCACCGCGTCCCCCTGCAGCGCCGCGTGCCAGCGGTAGAAATCGCCCGTGGTGGTGAGAATGCCGCCGTTGCCGCGCAGGTTCCACCACGGGCCGTCGGGCGCATGAGGGTGGTCGAGCGAGGTGCCCCAGTCGCCGTCCCCGGTGTAGCCGTGGGCGAGGCGCGCGCGGTCGGCCGCGTCCGGCAGGAAGCCGGTATGGCGCATGCCGGCCGGCAGGAACACCTCGCTTTTCAAGACCTCTCCGAACGGGCGGCCGGACGCCACCTCCACCACCGCCGCGAGCAGGCTGTAGCCGGCGTTGGAATACAGGAAGCGCTCACCCGGCCGGTGAACCAGCGGGGTCGCGAAGATCCGCCGCAGGAAAGCCTTGCGCGCCAGCGTCTCGTACTCCGGGCCGATCGTCTCAGGGAAGCCGGCCGTATGGGTCAGCAACTGGTGCAGGGTGATCCCGGCTTTGTCGGCAGGCGCGTCGGGAAAGAACCGGGAGATCTTGTCCTCCACCTTGAGCTTGCCCTTCATCTCCAACCGGAGCACCGCCGCCGCCGTGAACGGCTTGCTGATCGAGGCGATGTCGAACAGGGTGTCGGCGGTGAACGGGGTGCCGTGGGCGCGGTCGGCCAGACCGTAGCCCTGGTCGAGGACCACCTCCCCCTTCTGCGCCACCAGCACCGAGCCCGAGTAGCCGAAGCCGGCGAGCTCCTTCATATAGCGATCGAGCGCCGCGCCGAACGGGCCCTTGACCTCGCCCCTTGCGGGGGCGCCTGGTGCGATCGCCAGCCAGAGGAGGGCGGTCAGGAAGAAGGGATGGCAGCGGAACGGTCGGGGATCGTGCATGTGGGTGAGCTCGCGAGTTAAAGCGTCCCGGACGCGTCGCAACGGAGCCGGCGTCCGGGTGGGCGAGTATATCGGATGTCGCGTGGTCAGGGATCCCGGCCCTAGCCGCTAGCCTTTGGCTCCTTGAGTGGGCATCTTTCAGTGTCAGGTAAGGCGGGGGCGGTATTTAGGGATGGACCTATAGGGATGGACCTACTTCGGGCCGAGTAGCGTGTAAGTCTTAAGGATGTTAAAATGTGAGCTTGAGTCCAGGAACTCGATCGAGCATATGAGGGGTACGTCCGCAGGCGTGCTCGCAGGGGGTACGAACCCCCCGGCACTTTCGGGCTGTTTAAGGGTCCTTGGCGTACTCAGTGCAGGTACTCGGATGATTCCTTTACTACGGGAAATCAAGGGAGTGATTATGGATAATGAAGTCAAGATGGAAATGGACAATTCGACTAGTGCAAATATTCGCAATCGAGCCGAGGAGAGCACGAGCAAGGAAACTTCTCGGTTAGTAACGCCCCAGAAATTCTTCCGCATCTTTGTCTGGCCAATCTCGATAGTGGCATCAGCTTTTCTCACCAGTTCTTTCAAGGACTATTGGGAAGCACCGCGACCAGTTGTTGAGTTAACAGAATTCAAGACTATAGACCCTTCTCCTGAGGATTCCCTAATCAACATAGACCCAGAGATTATAAAATCTACTTCAGTCCATCCATACTTGGAGTCTCTTGAGCCCCGGATGACCCGAGCTGACCTGCGTAGTAAGCTCCGGACGTACCAAGACGAGCGGAACACCGAAGGTGCGATAGCACAATATATTCTACGACTAATTTCTCTTCTGCAGACACAGTCGGCTGCGATTCCGGTTGAAAAGAGGAGGCGCGACTTTTTGCAACTTGTTTCGGATGAACCTTCTACCAACTCAATTATTGAACAGGCGTCTTTGTTCGTGCTGGATGATTACGAAGGACGACTAGGGCCAGAATATCAGAGTCATCCGCCGGGTACTCAAAACGCTAAAGCTGTTTTAAGTCACAGTGTATACGATCTTTCGGAGGTGGATGAGTCCAAAGTAGAGCAAGGAAGAAATCGCCTTCAGACTCATCGGACGAATTTGTACAAAAGATTGTTATTATACTATAATCAAGATCTTCTTGTTGATTTTTTTGGAGCCGTCCGCAGATATACGCTGGACAATAATGAAAAGGCCGATGCAATAGTTAAAGCGCTGGATAACATGCTCGACGCGGATGCTCATAAAAAAATAGCAATAGGAGTTTTGGTGACTAACCGCGGTCAGCGGCCTGCCGCTATTCTACCGTTCGGCATTCTAAGGCTAGAGATTCCCTCCTCGGATTCCTCGAAACCTCCGAGCGTCACATTGATTAAGTTGACAAGCCGTGAAGGCGGCCCAGATCTCATTGTGATCGACGGTGGAAAGGCGCAGATGTTGCGTCTGATCTCTACCCAAACAGTTCTCGAGCTTATTCAGGCTGGCAATGCTTCGCTTGGCGGTGATGGGTGGACTTCGGATAAACCTCTCGATTCCTCAAGGCTAATGATGCTGTTCCGGGGAAGAGCCGGGGGACTAACGGCTTCTGTCGCTCTAGCCCGAGCCGGCGTAGAACCCCAAAAGGCTCTAGTCGGCCCCTCTAAATCGCTATCTGTTACCTCGGCCGGAGCGGAGCGGACCTTGGAGCAACTCAGTAGCACTTGGAATTGAGACATCCAGGAGGTCGGCGAAAAGCATTGAAGACATTAGATTCAGAAATCGCGGTTTTCCTGCCCGGAAGTGGTTCGTCTTGCCATGACAATTCGGAGGTAACACCTCGCCCTACCCAGTCTGTGGCCCCGGGCACCTATTTCGTGCAGTCTGATCCCCCAGGAGGGATCAGGATGCCGACACGAGTGGAGCAGTTTCGCAGTGCTGTGGCGAGATCTTTGGTGGCCGGCCGGGAGCCCGGTCTATACCGATAGCGGGCCGCCCCCTCCCCCACCGCCACCGTCCCGCTCGACACCACCTGCAGCTTCCACCCTTCGGCCCGCGTGCCGTCGAGGCTGGTATGGCCGGCCACGAAGAACAGGCGCGCGGTGTCCGGCAGGGCAGGGGTCGAGCAGAAGCGGTCCTGGAGATAGGACGGCGGGATGGCCTGGTAGTAGAGCGTCACCCGCACGCTCGCCGGCGTGCCCTCGAGGTCGGCCAGCGGGATGGCATAGGTGAGCGCGTCGCCGCCCCCTCCCAGACCGCCCTTCGACTTCGGCTCGTACCAGGGATCGTGGACCTCGCCGCCGTGGCCGTCCGGCAGATCGGGCAGCACCCGCCGCGTCAGGGCCTCGACGGAGAGCTTGGCGCTCCCCAGCCCCTCGCGCCGCGCCAGCTCCACGGTGGGCGTCCAGCCGCGCGGGAGCAGGCGGTTGTCCTTCACCACGTTGGCCAGCGACAGAAAGCTCGTGGTGAGCTTGCCGCGGGGATCCCGGATCAGCTCCTGGTAGATCTGCGCCTGATCCTGGCGGGTGACGGTCTGGTAGTGCGGCTGGAAGGTCTGCTCCGCGGCCGTCTTCGGCCGGCACTCGTTCTTCCACATGAATTCGCCGGCGATCGGCTTGCCGTCGGGGCCGATCAGCACGCCCGTGGGACTCGTCCGGCCGGAGACCCAGAGATCGTCGCCGTTGGCGTCCAGCACCTCGAAGGTCAGGAACGCGCGGCGGAAACCCACACCCGACGGGAACTTGTGCCCCGCCAGATTCTCCACCTGAACCTCCGCCACCAGCCGGTCCTTCGCCGTCTCCACCCTGGTGACCGACACCCGGGCCGTGCCGGTGTCCGCCTGCTGGATCATCGAGTTGAAGGTTGTCGCGAGCGGCGCCACGCCCCTGCCGCCCAGCATCGGGTCCTGGATGCGGATACCGAGGATGTCCGGGAACTGCTGGGCGAACTGATTGAAGAAGACGTTGAGGCCCACCAGCGTGTGGCGGGCGAACGGCGAGCGGATCCTGAGGTCGATCGCCGACTGCGGCTGCCGGTTCTCCGTCTGCGGCATGTTGCTCGCCTCTTGGATGGAGGCGATCTTACCGGTCAGCGTTTCCGGCAGGCCCGGATAGCTGGTGACCATGTGGCAGTTCTGGCAGGACTGCGGCGTGGGGCCGCCGTCCCGGAAATCGCTGAACACCCACTCGGGGTACGTGGCCTGCTCGATGATGATCTCGGGCTTCTTCGGTCCCTTCTTCCCGGGCCGCACCCAGGGCTTGTCGCCGTCGAACACCGGCAGCACCACGCTGTGGCAACTGCCGCAGACCTTGGACGAGCGCACCAGCGGATATTCGATCGGTTTCGCTCCCAGCGAATGATCCATCGGCACCTGCTGTGGACCCTCGAACGGGCCGTGGATCACGTTCGCCGCGCCGGTCTTGAAATCGCCGGTGAAGGTGTTGCCGATCGGCGTTTTCTCGTCGATCTCCACGTGATGGCAGGTGGTGCACGAAACGCCGTCGCGGGCGAGGCCGCCGTACTTCGCGTCCTTCTTCTGTTGCTCCGTTTCAGCCTGGAAGGGGATGGCCTTCATCTGCTCGCGGGAGAAGAGCAGCCGCGGCACGATGGGCTGAGAGTTTTGATCGAGCCCCAGGAGGTTCGTGTTGTCGCAGACCGCGGCGGCCTTTTTCGGATCGTCCTTGAACTGATCGAGGCAGAACTGCCGCTGCCCCATCACGCCGTGGCAGTGGAGGCAGAGATCCGGCACGAGCTTGGCGAGCGCCGGGTGGACGGTCTGCTCCGTCTCGAGCTGCGAGAAGAAGATCGGATCGCGCCCCGCAAGGCCCATGGGGGAGCCCCGCCACTCGCCGTAGGGAGCCAGGTTGAGGAGATTGGTGAACGCGGGCTGGCCCGCCTGCTGGAGCGTCATGTCGAAATGCAGGCCGGTCGAGCCCGCGGCGTGGCACCCGAGGCACTGGTCCGAGGTGAGGAACTGGGGCGGCCCGTCCGCTCCGGAGAAAATGTGATCGTAGATCTCGGGCGGCATGTAAAGGCCGGTGATCTCCTTCGGGCCGGGCGGTACGATGATCCTGGCGCCGAACGTCTTCAGGAACTCGGGCGAGTAGTCGGTGAACGGCTGGCTGACCCGCTTCACCGCCGGGTTCGGCCACGGCACCTTGTTCCAGACCGGGCCGGCATTGTCGATCTTCGACAGGAGATCCTGCACCGGCTCGAACCGCTCGTGGGCGGAGATCGTCTCCACGGCCGGCGGCTCCGGCCCGCCGCCCGCGGGCTCGAGAATGGGCGGCTGGTCCTGGAAATAGAACTTGACGAACGTGTCGGGATCGCCGAGGACGTTGTTGAGCGCCGAGAAGGTGAATTCGTCCTTGGCGGAGGCGTGGCAGTTGACGCAGTAATAGCCGAAGCCCATCCACGGATAGGGGAGGTTGGCCGGCGGCGGCCAGTCGAGCTGCGAGGCCTCGGTCGCCTGGGGGTCCCAGGAGCCCCAGTACCAGCCGTCCTTGCCGCCGTGGCTGTCGCGCACCATCAGCGCGATGATGTTCGGCTCCACAGTGGAGATAGAGGGATCCTGGAGGCGCTGCTCCGTGGTGTTGCCGTACATCAGCTTGAGGATCATGGAGCCGTCGGCGATCGGCCGGACGGGCTGACCGAGATCGAGCCGGCAGGTCGGGCAGGTCTTGCGGCACTCCGCGACGAACTTGCGCTCGTGCGCCGCGTCCCGCTCGCACATCCAGCGGTAGACGTCCGGCGAGTAATGGACGACGACCGTGGTATGGGTGCCCAGGGTGGTGGTGGCCCATTTCGGTACGTGGGGATCCGTGCCGCCGAGCGCGGCCACCGTGGGGCCGGTGGGCCGGATCTGCGCGTCGTGGCGCCAGTGCAGGGTTTTGTAGCACTCCGCCTCGAGGAACCGCCCGAGGATGCGCTCGTACTCCGACTTCTCGAACAGGAGCTCGCTGGGCAGCGGCAGGGGGGCCGCGCAGTTGACCGCGGCAGGCGCGAACGGACGCTCCTCCTGGGAAGCCCGCGCCAGGGGGGCCGGCCCCGCGGCCGCGAGCGCCACCGCGCCCGCCAGGACCGGAAGAATCAGGGACCACAAGACCCGCCTGGATCGCATCAGCATACCTCCCAGAAAGCCCAGGCGGGAAAACCGCTCCCGCGGGCACAAGTGCATGGATTGTCGTGGCGCTCTAGCCGGAGGAGGATAGCACCATGGATGGGGGAGAGGGGGCCGGAGAACGACCGGCCCCCTGGAGATCGAACGTCAGGACGGGATCAGGAGGGTGGGCGCACGGTGACCGTCGCGCTGTCGTGGTTGTTCGAGTCGTCCAGATCCGCCGTTTCCGCGGTGACCGAGGCCTCGTTCACGAGCTCTCCCATGCCCTCGGCCAGCACGGTGATCGTCACCCCGGCGGTGGCTCCGTTGGCGAGCTCCCCCAGGTCACAGATGATCGTTTCCGTGCCGCTGCAGTCTCCCTGGGTGGCGGTCACGGAGAGGAGGGTCAGGCCGGCGGGCAGCGTGTCGGTCACCACGACTCCGGTCGCGTCGTCCGGCCCGGCGTTGTTGATCGTCAATTTATAGGTGAACGTCACTCCGACGCTCACCTGAACGGCGTTCGCCCGCTTGGTGATCGAAAGATCGGTTTTTGGTTCCAAACCGGTGTAGACGATGACCGTGACCGCGGCGCTGTTGTTGGTGAGGTCCGGGTCGTCCAGGCTGCTCGCCACGCTTGCCGTATCCGTGATGTTGCCCGCCTGGTTGGGGATGACCTGGATCACGACGGAAGCGTCTCCTCCCACCGCCACCGTGCCCAGGGAGCAGGAGATGGTTGTGGTTCCCGCGCACGAACCCTGGCTCGGCAGCACCGAGACCAGAGAGACCCCGGCGGGAAGCACGTCCGAGAGCTCCACGTCGGTCGCGTCCGAGGGTCCGGAGTTCGCAACGTTCAGGGTATAGGTCAGAACCTGCCCTACCAGCACCGGATGCGGGTTGGCCGCCAGGGTGAGCACGAGGTCGGCCGCCGGGCCCGGTACGGTGACCGTGACCGAGGCGTCGTTGTTGCTGGTATCCGGATCGTGTACGCCGCTGGTCACGCTGGCCGTGTCGGTGAGGCTTCCCGGCGTATTGGGAATCACCTGGATCACGACAAAAGCGTCTCCTCCCGTCACGATCGTACCCAGTGAGCAGGAAAGAGTCGTGGTGCCGCCGCACACACCCTGGCTCGGCTGCACCGAGACCAGGGAAACCCCGGCGGGAAGCACATCCGAGAGCACCACGCCGATGGCATCCGAAGGGCCGAAGTTCGGAACGTCCACGAAGTAGGTCAGGGTCTGTCCCGTCTCCACGGGATCCGGGTAGGCCTCCAGCGAGAGCGCGAGGTCGGCCTCGCCTAGCAGATTGATCACGGTGACCGTAACGGATGCGTCGTTGTTGGTCGTGTCCGGATCGTCTACACCGCTGGTTACGTTCGCCGTATCGGTGAGGCTGCCGGTGGTGTTGGGAATGACCTGGATCACGACGGAAGCGTTTCCTCCCGCCGCCAAGGTGCCCAGGGAGCAGGAGATGGTTGCGGTGCCGCCGCAGGAACCTTGAGTCGGCTGCGCCGAGACCAGGGTAACCCCGGCGGGGAGCACATCCGAGAGCACGACGCCGGTCGCGGTCGAAGGACCGGAATTCGAGACATTAAGGTTATAGGTCAGAACCTGGCCTACCTCCACCGGGTTCGGGGCGGCTGTCAGCGTCACTCCCAGGTCCGCTTTCGGCGCCGGCGGAGGCGTGCAGACGACCTGGGCTTCCGAGTGAGAGATCACGATATTGCCTGTCAGCCGGCCGATCGGGCTGAGCAGCCCGTTCTGGATGCTGATGTGGATCGCGTTCACACTGATCGATCGGGAGGTCGCCCCGTCGCCGCCGACGATCTGCTCGTTGAGCACCACCCGGACGCCCAACAGATCGAGGAGCACCATGTTGGGCGGGACGCTGGCCCCGATGTGCAACCCCAATCCGAGCGTCCCGCCGACGCCGGCGTTCACCAGTGTGGTGGAGCCCGTCGCGGTGAGAGCCGAGCCGCACGTGCCGCCGATGACGGCGCTCGATCTCACTTCGTCGGCATGGAGAGTCAGCAGGGGTGCCACCGGCAGCAGCGAGATCCCCAGATCGTGCACCGTCGCGTTCGACGAGACCTGGCCCGCCGCGGGCGAATCGGTATGGCTCAGGAGGAGGCCGGTGTGCAACACCGTCCCGTAGGGACCGAGGCCGACGTTGACCGAGAGGGCGCTCGCATCCTTGTTGAAAGGAGGAGTGTCTCCGGAAACCGAGGATAGAGGTCCGGAAGAAGCCTGGACGGTGGCGAGGAGCGTCTGCACCTTCAGCGAGAGCTGCTCGCCATAGGCGCTACCCCGGGTGACCGGCTCGGCGGCCTCCACTCTTCCCCCTCCGAAGGCGAGGGTCGCCACGAGGCCGAGCGTGGCGGTCGCCGTCTTCAACCATTTTCCCCGAAGTGTCGAATTGTTCTGACGATGCTCCCAAAAATCTGCGCAGTTGATCTGTTGCATAGATGTCTCCTTTGCGGGTCGGTTCCCGCCAGCCTCAGCAGAACTACGGTTGTGCAGCTGAAGCAAATATACACGTATCACTACTTGCGCGATAGCGACGAAAAATGTCGTTCGCATGAGTTCGTTCCACCAAACTGTGTCAGTCGTTTCTGACACTTTTTATCGGAGTGTCAGACACATGGATGTGACGGTCGGCTGATGACGTTTTTCTGGAAAACCCCTTTCACCTTCGTCGTCGCTACGATAAGATCGATGGCACGGCGATTGCGAAAATCAAAGATGTTTCCGGATGTTGAAGCTACAGGAACCGCGGAGCTCCGAAGGAGGGGTGCGATGTCGATAAAGGTTGAGAAACTGATCCCCGATCACCCGGATCACCCGGGCGGCGGGCTGCCGCCCCACCCTCACGAGTACCCATTGGTGGGGGCTCTGCCCAGCATGCTGGCCAATCCGGTCCGGTTCTGTACCCGGATGATGCTCGAGCACAACGACCTGGTCTGCCTCGATTTGGGATTTGGAACCGTCTATCTGGTGACGCTTCCCGAGCACAACCATCACGTCCTGGTGGAGAATCATGACAATTATTGGAAGGGCGATGTCTTCGAGCGCACCCGATTCCTGTTCGGCAACGGGCTGGTGGTCAACGAAGGGGAGAGCTGGCGGCGGCAGCGGCGTCTGATACAGCCGGCGTTCGCCCATCGCCGGATCGCCTCCCTGGTACCCGTGATGACCGGCGTCGTGGAGAAACGGCTGGCCGGCTGGGACGCCGTGAGCGACGCCGGCGAGCCGTTCGACATCAGCCAGGAGATGATGGCCCTGACCCTGGGGATCATCGTCAAGACCATGTTCAGCCTGAGCATCGACGCCCGGGAGCTCGAGGTGATGGCGCAGTGCTTCAGCACCGCGCTGGAGCAGATCACTCTGCGGATGGCCACCTACTTCCTGCCCGAGAAGTTCCCGCTGCCTCACCAGAAGGTTACCCGTGAGGCGGTCGCGACGCTCGACGAGATGGTCTATCGAATCATCGGAGAGCGCCGGCGGACCGGCCAGGACGTGGATGACCTGCTCGGGATGCTGCTGGCGGCGCGGGACGAGGAGACGGGGGAGGGGATGACCGACCTGGAGATTCGGGACGAGGTGATGGTCACCCTGTTCGGCGGCTACGAGGCCACGGCCGACTCCCTGACCTGGACCTGGCATCTGCTCGACGAGCACCCCGCCGTGGACGAGACCCTGCGCGAGGAACTGGCGACCGTGCTCGGCGGCCGGACGCCGACCTTCGAGGAATTGAACCGCCTCACCTACACCTCACAGGTCGCGCAGGAATCGATGCGCCTCTACCCCCCCTTCTGGTTCCTCAACCGCACCGCCCGCGGCGACGACGAGATCGGCGGCTATCAGATCCCGGCCGGTGCCCAGATCCTGCTCTGCCCGTACGCCACCCACCGGCACCCGGATATCTGGACGATCCCCGAGGCTTTCCATCCGGAGCGTTTCGAGCCCGCCGCCGTCGCCGCCCGGCCGCGCCACTCCTACCTCCCCTTCGGCACCGGGCCGAGGATGTGCATCGGCCGCCACCTCGCGATGATGGAGATGCAACTCATCCTCGCCATGGTGGCGCAACGCTACCGTCCGCACCTCGCGCCCGGACACTTCGTGGACCCCAAGATCGGAACCTCGCTGCGGGCCAAGGGCGGGATGTGGATGATTCCGGAACGGGCGTAGTCAGGCGGCGCGGCGCGCGAGGAGGAGGAGCTGACGGGCCCAGGGGTCGCGGGAGCCGGGCGCCGTCGCGCGTTCCATTCCTCGAGCCGTCTCTGCGCGCGGCAGGACGAAGCGGCCAGCGGCCAGGAAGTGACCGTAGAAGATCTGCTCTTCCAGGAGGAAGCCGGAGCGCCGCAGCTCGCCGGCGAGCGCCGCCGGATCGTAGGCGGTATAGCGACCGGACCGGAGCCGGGCCGGCCAGCTCCAGAGCTTGGCCGCCGCCAGCAGCCGGCTGTGGCGGTTCATCGCGCTAAGGCAGAGCGTGCCGCCGGGCGCCAGCACGCGGTCCGCCTCGCCGAGGAACCTCGCCAGCTCCGTGGCGCCCGGCAGGCAGCCCAGCAGGGAGATCGCGACGACTCCCGCGCAGGCGCCATCCTCCAGAGGCAGGGTGCCCGCCGCCGCCGCCGCGAACGGGTGTGACCAGCGCCGCCGCGCGTACCGTGCCATGGCGGGATCGAGATCGATGCCGACCGTCCGCGCGCCACGTTCGGCGAGCGCGTGCGTAAGATGGCCGGCGCCCGCCCCGACGTCGATCCAGAGGCCTCCCGGACGCACGCGCGGTCCGCACCGTTCCAGGCATAGCTCGAGGCCGCGGCGGAAGGCGAAATGCCGGGGCTCCTGCCGGTCGTGGACACCGGCCCAGGCCACGGGGTCAAAGCGCATCGGACGGTCTCGCCACTCCGCGGTCCTCGCGATCCTCGCGGACGATCCGCTGCATCTTCTGCCCGGGCCCCAACCGCAGAGGCCGCCGCTCGACCGTCAACACGCCGCTGTCGAACCAGAGCTTGGCGGCCAGCGCGCCGCCACCGGAGAGGCCTGGCAGGCGGTCGCGCAGCCGGCGCTCCAGTGCCACCGGATCGATCGCCGCGCCGGGAGCCAGCACCAGGGTGATCCGGGAGGCGCCACTGTTCCCGGTGCCGCCGGTGCCGAGCCAGATCTGGAGCTCGTCCGGGTTCCCCCCGAGCTCCCGCGCCGCCTCCTCGACCAGCCGCGTGAAGTCGAGCTCACCGAGCTTCACGCCCTCCGCCGCGATCTTCGCCGGGCTGTGCACGTCACGCACGTGCCAGTCGAGCCCGGCGCGGCCGAGAGCGCAGTCGCAGGAGCGCTGCCGGAGCCGCCCGTGATCGCCGAGCTCGGCGTTGAGCAGCACCTTCGGCGCCGCGAGGGACAGGACCGTGAAGGCGAGCGGCGCCGCGGCCTGACCGCCGGACTCTGGGCCAATCACTGCCAAGCGGTCGGCGTAGAGGTGCATCTCGCCGCCGTCCTCGCCGAAGGGGCAGGCGCCGGCGATGAACCCGGCCTCGGTGGCGGCGTAGCGCGCATAGACGCGGAGCCCGGAGCGCGCCAGGAAGTCGCGCCGCTGCGCGGTCAGCGGCTCGCCGCCGGCGAACACGACGTTCCGCGAGAGGTCCAGCCCGGCGGCGACCGCCGCGCTCGCCACCCGCAGAGCGGAGCTCGCGAAGCACTTCAGCACCGCGGGCGCCGGTGAGCTCGTGAGCCACCGCGCGACCTCATCAGCGCGTTCCGCCGGCACCCATTCCGGCGCCGGACCGAGACCGGGGAGGAGGCGGCGGGCGGCGCGCCAGCCGCGGTCCACCCAGAAGGCCAGCCCCTCACCCGGCCGGGGTGCCAGACTGGTGGAAAACCAGCGCTGTGGCGGCCGCCCCAGCTTGGCGTGGGCGAGGAGGTTGTGCAGGCCGGCGATCCCCGGCGGACCGGGCATCCAGAAGGCGAGGGGGGCGTCCCGCAGGCCATGGCTGTCGAGCAGCAGGAGCTCCCCGGCGGCTTCGGCGGCGAGGAATGGCCAGTCGTAGCGCACGGGCACGCGCCGGCCGGTCGAGCCGCTGGTCGCTCCCGCGATGCCGCCGTAGATCCGCGGGTTGTCGAAGTCCTCCGGCGTCAGCGCCAGCTCGAGCCCGGAGCGCCGCAGGGGAACGCGGCCGCGGAGCTCGTCGGCGCTCACGAAGACGCCGGCCGCCCGGAGCCGCCCCAGGGTCCCCTCCACCCCTTCGGCGGCCACCAGACTCCGGAGGTCGCCGGGCGTGCAGCCCGCCCACGCCAGCAGCCGCCGCAGCGGGCTCGTCTCGACGCCGAAGACGAGCTGCTCCAGGACCTGGAGGAACGCCGCCTCGCGCCCTCGAACACCCGCGCCGACCGCCTCGGCGGCCGCGGTCACGTCGAGTGGCCGGCGCAGGAACCGGGGCAGCGCCACCGACCTGCGGGCCAGATCGAAGGCGTCGCGCCCGATCCTCAGAGGCCGGCCGCCTCGAGGAAGCGGAGGTCGCGGTAGCCCTGCGGCGGGCTCTTCACATAGCCCAGGTCGGCCATCAGGGTGAGAATCTGGGACATCGCCTCGTCGTTGCGGATCGCCCGCGGGTCGGGACGGTTGCCGGCGAGGGCGCGGCGGATGATCGCGGCGCTCACGCCGATGTACTTCTCGCCCGCGGCGGCGGCTTCGTCGGGCGCGTCGAGGACATGGCGCGCGGCCGCGCCGTAGGCGTTCACCACTCGCTGCACGAGGTCGGCGTCGCGCTCGATCTGGGCGCTGGTGGTGGTCAGGGAGCACCCCGGGGCGCCCGGCCAGACATCGCCCGTGCGCAGCAGGACCTTGCCCAGGCCGAGGCTCTCGAGCATGGCGGCGTAGGGCTCCACCATCGCCGCCGCGTCCGCGCCCTGGCCGACGAAGCTCAGGATGGCGCCGTCCCCCGAAGGCTGGCGCACCAGGCGGATGTCGTTCCAATTGAGCCGCCGCAGGAGGGCCATGGCGGTGAGGTCCTTGATTCCCCCCTCGTTGGGCACCGCCACGCTCCGCACGTCGGCCGGCGCGAGCCCCGTGCGCAGCACCAGAGCCGCCTCCTCGATCCCTGAGCCGGCGACTAGCATCAGGCGGTTGCCGTCGCGCGGCACGTCCGCCGCCACCCGCGTCCAGGGGATCACGGCGAAATCGACCTCTCCCTTCCGTAGCCGTTCCGGCACCGTCCAGGCGGTGGGCGCCACCTGGGGCTCCGCCTCGATGCCCTCGGCGGCGAAGAACCCCCGTTCCATCGCGACGTAGGCCGGCAACTGACAGACGCCCCGCAGCAGGGCCAGACGGATCCGCTTCATGCTCTTCCTCCTTCAGAAAGCCGTGGTCTCAGATGTGAGCAGAGCTCGCAGCTCAGGCCGGTCCGCGGGCAGACCCGCAGATCGCAGCTCACGGGCACGCCCTGCAACAGGAGCTTGATCCGGCCCAGCTTCTGCCGGTGCGTCCCCTTGACCAGGATCACAGTCCCCGGCGCGAGCTCGGAATCCAGCTCCGCGGCGGCCTGGTGAACGCCGCGGCAATGCCGGAGGCGGCCCGGCGGCAAGCCCGCCCGCCCCGCCCCGGCCCGAAACATTTCGAAATTCGTGCTCCCGCCCACGTAGACGATCCGCTCCGCGGCCGCCACCGCCAGGCGGGCATACTGGTGGTAGACCGCGGTGTGATCCCCATACACCTCGTCGATGTCTCCGAGGACGGCGATCCGCCGCCAGCCCGCGAGCCGGCTCAGCTCGGACAAGGCGGATTCGATCGTCTCCCAGCTCGCTTTCCAGGAGTCGCACAACAGCCACGCCCCGCCGGGCAGCGGCACGGCCTCCAGGCGTTCGAGGGTGGGGCGCAGTCCCGCCAGTCGCTCGCGGATTGTATGGCATGCGAGCCCGGAATCGACTCCGACCGCGACGGCTGCGGCGACGCAGCGCGCCAGCCCTTCCCCGATCCAGGGGGAGGCGATCTCGAGGCTGGCCTCTGGCCCGTCGAGCCGCACCTGGGTGCCATGCGGAAAATCGATGCGCACGCCGCGGATCCGCCACTCGCAGTCGGCGGCGAAGCCTGCCCGGACAGCGTTGGCCGCGGCGTCCGCGGCAGCGCTGACCGCAATGCTGCGGCACCGTGGATCGTCGCCGTTGACCACCAGGAGCCCGCCGGGCCGGACGGCGCGGGCCAGCCAGGCCTTCTCGGCGGCTACCCCCTCGATGCCGCCGAGGGCCTTGGAATGATCCTCGGCCACGGCGGTCAGGAGGACGGCGTCGGGGCGCAGGAGCCGGGCGTAGCGGCGCATCTGCCCGCGCCGCGAGATGCCGACCTCGAGCACCAGTGGCTGGCGGCGGGGCCGGTGGCGCAGGACCGCGGCGGCGAGAAAGCTGCCGAAGTTCCGGGCGCCGGGATCGAACGGCACGCCAAGGACGGCCGCCACCGCCGCGGCGGTGCTGGTCTTGCCGATCGAGCCGGTCACCGCGATCAGCCGCGTGCCGCGGAGCCAGGTCCGCCGCCAGAGCCAGGCCGCCGGCCAGGCGAGCGGCCAGGCCACGGCCGCCAGGAAGGTCCGGGGGCGGAACCGCGCGAGCTCCCAGACCCGGCCGAACCGTTTGCGCCAGTTGCGCCAGGGCGCCTGGGGCTTTGCCGGACGGCTCATGCTGGCGGCACCGCCGGCGGCGCTAGGCGCTCGGGATCGAGGAAGACGCGGTGCCAGATTTCGATCAGCACCAGGAAATGCAGGCGGTTGCGGTCGAAAGGAAGGCCGCGGCCGCGCCGCAGCCGGGCGAGCAGGCGGTCCACGAAGCGCGGCTGGAAAAGGCCGCGGGCGCGCACCGCCGGCCCGGCGAGCAGGCCGGCGGCGTGGTCGAGCAGGCCCGCGGCTTCCCAGAGGCGCAGCGGGTTCGCCTGCCCCTGCTTGCGGCGCCGGAGGATGTCTTCCGGCAGGAGCCCTTTCGCCGCCTCGCGCAGGATCATTTTCTCATCGCGCCAGCCCACCTTGGCCGACAGCGGCACCCGCTCGCTGAGCGCGACCACGCCGGGATCGAGAAAGGGGAGGCGAGCCTCGAGCGCATGCGCCATCGAGAGCAGGTCGACGCGCGGCAGGTGGGCGTTGGGGAGCTGGACGCGGCGCTCGAAGTCGAGCAGACCGGCGAGCCGCCGCGCTCCGCGCTGGCGCAGGGCCGGCCCGAGATACGTGGCGAGCGGGTCTTCCCGCGCCCGCGCGGCGCGCAGAGCCGGGCCATAGAGCTCGCGCGCGGCGCCCAGCTTGCGCGTGCCGTAGAGGGCGGCGCCCAGGCTAGGCGGTAGGAGCCCGAGCGGCGGCAGGGCGGTCTTGAAACGGAGGTAGCCGCCGAACAGCTCGTCGGCGCCCTCGCCGAGCAGCAGCACGCGCACGTCCTCGGCCGCGCGCTCGAACAGCAGGCTGTTCGGGACCAGCGGACCGCCGCGCGGCTCCTCGGTCTGCCAGATCACCCGTGGCAGGCGGCGCCACAGGTCGTCCGGACCGACGGCGATCTCCCGATGATCGGTGCGGAAGCGCTCCGCGACGATCCGTGCGAACGGCCGCTCGTCCTGGTCGCCGGGGCAGCCGATGGAAAAGGTTTTGACCCCCGCGCCGAGCCGCTCCGCCATCAGGCCGACCAGGAAGCTCGAGTCGAGGCCGCCGGAGAGCGAGGCGCCGACCGGCACCTCCGCCGTCAGGTGGCTGTCGACGGCAGCGCCGAGCCGCCGCCTCAGCTCGCCGGCGAGATCGCCGGCACCGTCCGCCGGCGCCGCCGGGTCCTCCCAGGTCGTCGTGAAAGCCGCGAGTCGCGTCTCCCCCGAGCGCTCCACGATCAGCCGGTGGCCGGCGGGCAGGCGGGCCACGCCGGCGAACAGGGTGCGCGGGCCGGGCACGAACCCAAGCCGCAGGAGACCGTCGAGCGCGTGCGGGTCGAGCCTGCGCTCCACGCCGGCCGCCAGCAGCAGCGCCTTGGCTTCGGAAGCGAACCACCAGCGCTCCTCATGCCGCAGGTAGAACAGCGACTTCATGCCGGCCGGGTCCCGCGCCAGCAGCAGCCGGCTGTCGGCTTCGTCCCAGAGCGCGAGGGCGAACATTCCCTGCAACCGGCCGAGCGCGGCCTCCCCCTCCTCCTCGAAGGCGTGCACGATCACCTCGGCGTCCGAATCGGTGGCGAAGCGGTGACCGCGCCGCTCGAGCTCCCGCCGCAGCGCGCGGAAGTTGTAGATCTCGCCGTTGCAGACGAGCTGGATGCGGCCGTCCTCGCTGGCCAGCGGCTGGCCGCCGTTGGCGCGTCCGACGATGGCCAGCCGGTCGCAGCCCATGGACAGCGCCGGGCGCACGATCTCCCCCTCGCCGTCCGGGCCGCGGTGACGCAGGGCGTCCCGCAGCAGGTCCAGACGGTCGGGGTCCGGCGGTCCGGTGAAGCCGAAGATGCCGCACACGGTCAGATGCCTCCTTTCTCGCGAGGGAGGAGCGGAGGTGCGCCCGCGGCGAGGAGATTCACGATTTGTTCGCGTAGAAGGAGCGTGCGTTATCCCCCGCGCTCCAGCAACCGTTCTATCTCCTGGATTAGCGAGGGTAGGTTTGGCTGCGCGAAGCTCATTCCTGGCGCGGGAATTCGATGGTGCTTTATATCCGGAGGAACGTGCTTGTGGTGGGGATGGGTGCTCTGGAGGCTCGGCTCATTGGGATGAGGTTGAGGGTCGTACCAGTACAACTTTTCTTCTCCCTGCCAGACTTCGTAGCCGTACCCCTCGATCAGAACCGGCAAGCGATCAAAGACGAGCCGTTCGAGAACCACAAGGCGAATCTTGTGAGCGAAGAAGACCTCGCCCGAGACCCGTGCAAGAGAATGTCCTCTACGAACGAATGTAAGGGTGGAACGATGAATTGAAGGGAAACGCTCGGTCAGCGTATAGAGGAAAAGCTCGTAATCCTCGGGTGTACGGAACGGGTCAGTCATGCGACGGCCCGAATCAGCCCCTTCAAGGTGGCAGAGCCTCCCTGCATCCGTTGGATCTCATTCCGGTACTCTGCCAGACGGGTCAGCCAGGTTCGGTAGATGCTTGCCCATTCGCTGAAGTCCAACACCCAGGCGTCATTCTCTGCCTCTTCGCCGCTCATGTAAGCGGCATAGAAAGTCTCAGAGCGGAGCCCATATTTGCGTTCGAGCTCCAGCAGCTCTTCTTCGAGCGCATGGATGTCGGCAAGAATCTCGTTGAGAGTCACGATTCACCTCCAAAGGGGATTATAGAACCACCAGGTTCTCGCCGTCCGTTTCCGAACACCTCTGTTCACCCGCGGACGATCCTGGCCCCCTTAATCTAATCACAATCTCAGCAAGATCAACAACTTAGCCTCTGGCACACCCCTTGCCTTTACCGGTCACCGACTGAGAGGGAGCTATGACCATGGACCGTGAGCTGGATGCCAGTTACAGATATCGCCGCCTGGGGCGCAGGGCGGCTGTGGGGGGCGGGGCGCTGGCGCTCTGCGTGGTGGTGCTGATCCTGCTGCCGGGGTGGCTGCGTCCGTCTGTTGAGCGTGATCAGGTGCGGATGGGAACGGTGGACCGCGGGCCGGTCGAGGGGATCGTCGAGGCCTCGGGGACGGTGGTGCCGGCGTTCGAGGGGGTGATCTCCAGCCCCGTCGAGGCTCGCGTCGAAAAGGTTCTCAAGAGGCCGGGGGATCTGGTGAAGGCGGGAGATGCCATCCTCGCTCTCGATACGTCCGCCGCCCGGCTCGACCTCGGCAAGATCGAGGATCAATTCGCCAAGAAGGCCAATGAGCAGCAGCAGCTCCGGATCAGCCTGGAGCGCAGCCTCAACGATCTCCGCGGCCAGATCGAGGCCCAGAAGCTCGACGTCGAGGCGCTCGCCTATCGCGCCGAGCAGAACCGCAAGCTGCGCGCCGACGGCCTCGTCTCGGAGGCTACCTTCAAGGCGTCCGAGGTGGAGGAGAAGAAGGCCAGGATCCAACTCGCGCAGCTCCAGGGCTCCGTGGAGGAGGCCCGCCGCTCGACCGCCGCTCAGCTCCAGGGGGTCGAGCTCGATCTCGCGACGGTGCGCAAGGAGCGCGACGACGCCCAGCGGCTGCTCCAACTCGCCACCACCCGCTCGGACCGCGCGGGTGTCCTCACCTGGGTCGTCCTCCAGGAGGGCACGACGGTCCGGCGCGGCGATGTGATCGCCCGCATCGCGGATCTCGATTCGTTCCGCGTCGAGGGGACGGTTTCGGACATCCACTCCTCGAGCCTTCGTCCCGGTCAGACCGTGCGCGTGAAGCTCGACGAGCAGACTCTCGACGGCCGCCTCACCTCGATCGATCCGACGATCGAGAGCGGCGCCGTCAAATTCAAGGTGGATCTCGAAAATCCCCGCTATCCCAGGCTGCGCAACGCCCTGCGGGTGGACGTGCTGGTGGTCACGGACGCGCGGGCGAACACCCTGCGCGTTCCCAAGGGGCCTTTCGCGCAGGGGGGCGGGACGGACGATGTGTTCGTGGTGAAGGGGGATCACGCCGTGCGCCGGCGGGTCCGCTTCGGCCTGTCGGGCTACGACTTCTACGAGGTCCTCGACGGCCTGGCGCCGGGGGAGGAGGTCATCCTCTCCGAGATGAAGGATTACCAGCACCTGGAACGGGTGAATTTAAAATAGATCGATCAGGGAGAATTCATATGATCAACCTGCAGCAGGTCAGCAAGCAGTACCGCACCGATCGCATCGAGACGACGGCGCTGGACAACATCAACCTGGAGATCGGGAAGGGTGAGTTCATCTCGATCATGGGCCCCTCGGGGTGTGGCAAGAGCACGCTGCTCAACCTGATGGGGCTTCTCGACGAGCCGAGCTCGGGGCAGGTCGCGCTCGACGGCAAGGCGATCGATCGCTATGGCGACCGCGCGCTTTCGCGCGTCCGCAATGAGCGGATCGGCTTCATCTTCCAGCAGTTCCACCTGGTGTCCGACCTCTCGGTGGTGGACAATGTGGAGATCCCGCTGCTCTATCGCAAAATGTCGAACAAGGAGCGGCGGCAGGCGGCCCTGGCGGCGCTCGACCGCGTGGGGCTCTCCTCGCGGATCCACCACTTTCCGACCCAGCTCTCGGGCGGCCAGCAGCAGCGGGTGGCGATCGCCCGCGCCATCGTCGGCCGCCCCGGCATCCTGCTGGCCGACGAGCCCACCGGCAACCTCGACAGCCAGATGGGCGACGAGATCATGGACATCCTCGAGGACCTGAACCAGAAGGAAGGGGCCACCATCGTGATGGTCACCCACGATCCGCGCCTGGCGGAGAAGACGCACCGGGTCGTCCGCCTGTTCGACGGCCGGCAGGTCCAGTAGGAGACCGCCATGCTGAAAAACTATTTAAAGGTCGCGCTCAAGGTCCTGGGGCGGCGGAAATTCTTTACGTTCATCAGCCTGTTCGGCATCAGCGTCACGCTGCTGGTGCTGCTGGTGGCTACCGCCCTGCTCGACTACGTGTTCGCGGCGCGGACGCCGGAGGTCCACGCCGACCGCATGCTCGGCGTCTATGGGCTGATGATGCAGGGGCCCGAAAGCACCGAGATCTCCCGGCCCGGCTACGCCTTCCTCGACCGCTACGTGCGGCCGATGGCGAAGCTCCCGAGCGTCGAGCGGATCTCGTTCGTGACCGAGGCGTATACGGTTGTCTCCTACCTGAACGGCCGCAAGATCGAGTCCTCGATGCGGCGCGCGGACGGAGAATTCTGGCGTCTGCTCAGTTTCGATTTCGTGGAAGGGGAGCCGTTCACCGTCGCGGACGATGAGAACGGCCGCCTCGTCGCCGTGATCAACGAGACGACGCGGGAGCGCTTCTTCGGCGCGCAGCCGGCGATGGGCAAGACGATCGAGGCGGACGGCCAGCGTTTCCGGGTGGTGGGTGTGGTGCGAGACGTGCCGATCCTCCGCTACTCCTCGTCGGCCGATCTCTGGGTGCCGGTCACGACCGCCAAGACGAGCGGCTACAAAGAGGAGTGGATGGGCAATTTCAATGCCTTGATCCTCGCTCGCAACCATGCCGATCTGCCGCAGATCAAGGCGGAGTTCCAGTCCGCCTTGCGCGCCGCCGAAAAGCAGCTCCCCGATCCCAAGAACTACAAGACCCTGACCGCCGGCGCCGACACGCTGTTCGAAGGGGCCGCCCGGCTCTTCCTCCCCGGCAGGCTGGTGGTGAACCCGGGGGTGCGGTTGCGGGCGGCGCTGCTCGCGCTGATGCTCGGCTTCATGCTGCTGCCCACGATCAACCTGGTGAACATCAATCTTAGCCGCATCCTCGACCGCTCTTCGGAGATCGGCGTACGCCGGGCGTTCGGCGCCTCCAAGCGGACGCTGGTGGGGCAGTTCCTGATCGAGAACCTAGTGCTGACGCTGATCGGCGCCGTGATCGGCCTCGCGCTCGCCCTCGGGGTGCTGCGGGCGTTCAACGCGAGCGGCCTGATCGCCCACACGCAGTTCCAGGTCAACTTTCGGATTTTCCTCTACGGTCTGGCGATCGCCCTCTTCTTCGGCCTCTTCTCGGGCGTCTATCCCGCTTGGCGGATGTCGAAGCTCCACCCTGTCCAGGCTCTCCGCGGGAGGTCGATATGACCCGTCATCTTTTCAAGCTGGTCTGGAACCGCAAGCGCTCCAACGCACTGATGATTCTCGAGATCTGCGTCTCTTTCCTGGTCGTCTTCCTGGTGGCGACGCTGGGCCTGTTCTTCCTCGACAATTACCGGCACCCGCTCGGCTTCGAGTGGAAGAACGTGTGGAACGTCCGCGTCGGCACCGGTCAGCACGGGGGAGGGAGCGGAGGAGGCTCTCCCGAGCAGGCGGCGATCTTCGCGCGGCTGCTCCAAGAGATCCGGTCGTTCGGGGCCGTGGAGGCCGCGGCGGGCACGGAGGTGATCCCCTTCGAGCAGGGAGGGATGGGCGGCAACTGGAAGATCGACGGCAGGGACGTGCAGATGGGGATCGACGAGGTCACGCCGGGGTTCGCGGACGTGATGGGGCTCCAGATGGTCGCCGGCCGCTGGTTCCAGCAGGCGGACTCGGGGCTGGCCTGGGAGCCGATCGTTATCGATCGGGACCTGGCGCGTACGGTCTACGGGTCCGCGGATCCCATTGGCAGGCCATTCGGCAAGCCGGAGCCCAAGGAGCGCCAGCGCCGCGTGATCGGGGTGGTGAGCGACTTCCGCAAGTCGGGCGAGCTGATGCCGAACGACAACTTCATGTTCCTGTTCAAGGGCTTGGCCGGACCCGAGGCCCGACCGCTGCACAACCTCCTGGTCCGGGTACGGCCGGGCACTCCCGCCGAGTTTGAGGAGGCGCTCGTGAAGCGCATGCAGGCCGTGGCCCCTGCCTGGTCTTTCGAGGTGCAGCCGTTGCGGCAGGTCCGGGCGACGTCGTCCCGCTTCTTCCTGACGCCGCTCATCGTGGCCGGCATGCTGGCCTTCTTCCTGCTGCTGATGGTTGGGCTCGGCCTGATCGGCGTGCTGTGGCAGAATCTCCTCCAGCGCACCCGCGAGATCGGTCTGCGGCGGGCAGCCGGGGCGTCGCGCGCGGCCGTGCACCGTCAGCTCCTGCTGGAACAGATCGTGGTGACCAGCCTGGGCGTCCTCCTCGGAGCTCTCCTGGTCGTCCAGATTCCGGTGCTCGACCTGATCGGCGTCCTCTCCAACCGGGTCTTCGCCAGCGGGCTGCTGTTCGCTATCGTCACCATGTATCTGATCTCCATCCTCTGCACTCTCTATCCCAGCACCCTGGCGGCCCGGGTGCAGCCGGCCGAGGCCTTGCGGTACGAATGAGAAACTGAATGATTCTGATCGTCGACGACGACCCGTCGGTGGTGGCTTCCCTCGGCCTCCTCCTCAAGCGGCACGGCCACCCGACGCGGGCGGCCCGTTCGCAGGAGGAGGCTCTGGCGCTGCTGCGCGAGCAGGAGTTCGACCTGGTGCTCCAGGACATGAACTTCTCCCGCGCCACCACGGGCGAAGAGGGGCTGGAGCTGCTGGCCGCGATCCGGCGGCTGCGGCCGCGGATGCCGGTCATCCTGATCACCGCCTGGGGATCGATCGGCCTGGCGGTCGAGGGGATGAAGGCGGGTGCTTCGGACTTCGTCACCAAGCCGTGGTCGAACGCCCAGCTCCTGCAGGCGGTTGAGACGGCCCTGTCGCTCGCCCAGCAGGGGGATGGCAAGGGAGCGCCGGCGAGCCGCGAGGAGCTCGACCGGCGCTGCGACTTCCGCGCCCTGATCGGAGCCGAGCCGCGTTTCCTCAAGATCCTCGAGCTGATCGGCCGCGTCGCGCCGACCGACGCCTCGGTGCTGGTCACCGGCGAGAGCGGCACCGGCAAAGAGCTGGTGGCCGAGGCGATCCACCGCAACAGCCGGCGCCAGGACGGCCCGTTCGTCAAGGTGAACCTGGGCGGCATCTCCTCGACCCTCTTCGAGAGCGAGATGTTCGGCCACGTCAAGGGCGCTTTCACCGACGCCCGCGCGGACCGCAAGGGGCGCTTCGAGATGGCCGACCGCGGCACCATCTTCCTCGACGAGATCGGCGAGGTCGACCCCGCGGCCCAGGTGAAGCTGCTGCGGGTGCTCCAGGACCGCTCCTACGAGGTGCTGGGGTCGAGCGTCACGCGCACCGTGGACGTGCGGGTGGTCTCGGCCACCAACCGCGACCTCGGGGAAATGGTGGCGCGGGGGCAGTTCCGCGAGGATCTCCTCTACCGGTTGAACCTAATCGCCATACGGCTGCCGGCGTTGCGCGAGCGCCGAGGGGACATTCCGCCGCTCGCCCGGCACCTTCTAGATCTTTCCGCGCGCACCTACCGCCGTTCGCCGATCGCGCTCACCGACCGCGCCCTCGTCTGGATGCAGGACCAGCCGTGGCCGGGTAACATCCGCCAGCTCAAGCAGACGATCGAGCGCGCCGTGCTGGTGGTCGACGGCGACCGGCTCGATGTCAGTGATCTCGTGGCGCTCTCCGGCCTCGAGGAGCGGGAGGCGCGGGGCGGCACGGCGCTGCCGAGCCCGGGTACAATGACCCTCGACGAGATGGAAAAGGCGATGATCGTCAAGTGCATGCTCCACTACGAAGGGAACGTCACGCGGGTGGCCGAGGCGCTGGGGCTGTCGCGGGCCGCTCTCTACAGGCGTTTCGAGAAATACGGGCTCGAATTCTCCTGAAACAATGTTTGAACAGTTAAAACATTGTTTTTTCGTCCCAGACACTGTTTGGGAGCGTGAAACATTGTTTGAAGCCTTCAAACAATATCCGCGGCGTTCAAACATTGTTTCCCGGTCTCAAACATTGTTTGCGCGCGGCAAACATTGTTTGAAGGGATAAGCTCTTCCAAAATGAGCCTGCGGGCCAAAATCATCGTCTATCTGGTCCTGATCCACGCGGTCCTCGCGGCGATCTCGTTTTTCGTTCTTCACGAGAACCGGGTCTGGCTCCTGGCGGTCGAGGGGCTGTTCGTGCTCTCGATCGTCTTCGGCGTGCTGCTGGTGCGGACCTTCTTCGTCCCCCTGGACCTGATTCGCACCGGGGCGGAGCTGATCGGCGAGCGCGACTTCACCTCCCAGTTCCGCGAGGTGGGGCAGCCGGAGATGGACTCCCTGATCCGGATCTACAACCAGATGATCGAGCGGCTGCGGGAGGAGCGGCTCCGGCAGCAGGAGCAGCATTACTTCCTGGAGAAGGTCCTCGCCGCCTCGCCGGCCGGCATCCTGACCCTGGACTTCGACCGCCGCGTCTCCTCGCTCAATCCCGCCGCCGAGAAGCTGCTGGAGGTCGCGGCGGCGGATATCGAGGGCAAGGAGGTCGGGCTCGCCGGGCCGCTCGGGGCTGCCCTGGCGGCGATCCCGGAGGGGAGCCCCGAGGTTCTCGCCTTCCAGGGGGGGCGGCGGCTCAAGGTCACCCGCACGGAGTTTTTCGACCGCGGCTTTCCGCGCAGCTTCCTGCTGCTCGAGGAGCTGACGGAGGAGCTGCGGGCCTCGGAGAAAGCGGCCTACGGCAAGCTGATCCGGATGATGTCCCATGAGATCAACAACTCGGTGGGGGCGGTCGGCTCGCTGCTCGATTCCTTCCGCGGCTACGCCGGCGATCTCGGGGCGGAGGACCGGGAGGATTACCTGCAGGCGATCACGGTGGCGATCACGCGGCTGGAGAATCTGCGCGCCTTCATGAACGGCTTCGCGGAGGTGGTACGCCTGCCGCCGCCCGACCGCCGGGCGACAGACGTCAAGCAACTCGTGGACGAGATCCTGATCCTCCTGCGGCCGGAGCTGGACCGGCGGCGCATCGCCGCCGTCTGGGACGGAGCAGAGACCATCCACCCGGTCGAGCTCGACCGCAACCAGATCGAGCAGGTGGTGGTGAACGTCCTCAAGAACGCCATGGAGTCGATCGGCGAGGACGGGCGGATCGCTCTCCGCCTGGACCGCGGCTCCCTGGCGATCCGCGACTCCGGTCCCGGTATTCCCGAAGAGGTGCGCTCCCTCCTCTTCACCCCCTTTTTCTCGACCAAGCGAAACGGCCGCGGCCTCGGGCTGACGCTGGTGCAGGAGATCCTCTCCGCCCACGGCTTCGACTTCAGCCTGGACGCGGGCGAGGGAGGGGGGGCGGAGTTCCGGGTGGGGTTTTGAGAGGCCCGGTTACGACTGGCGAGCCATTTCCTTTTCGGTGATCCTCATCAGGAACCGTAGCGCTTCATTCACGGACTCGGAGTCCGGGAAGACTTGGGCGACGTCCGGAGCCAAAGAGATGGAGACTTCGCCAGGGTTCTTGCGGCCCGGGCCCCGGGCGACCACGCGAAGAGCGTGGAAATCGTACTCAGGCCTCAGATCGTCTTCGAGATCCGCTTTAGACTTCTTCATAGGCTTTCCGGCTCACGGCGCGTTGCCGGACGAGCGCTGATCAGGCGAACATGCCTGGACCGCTCGGTGTAAGAGACGACGAGAAGGCGCCCTTCCCTGGATTGTCCCATGATGAGATAGCGCTTCTCATAGTCTGAATGGTCCGGGTCGTCGAATACGACGAAGAGGTCGTCCTCGAAGACCGCCTGCGCCTCCTCGAAGGTGACGCCGTGCTTATCCAGATTGTGGGCGGCCTTGTCCGGGTCCCACTCGAATCGCACCGGGTCATTATAGGCCAGTGGGCTCTTTCCAGGGCGGAGTTCCGGGTGGGGTTTTGAGGACGGCCGGCGTATGATCCGGATCACAGACCGAAGGAACGGACCCGCTTGAGCGGGAGGGAGGAATGAGTATGGCTATCTGGCAAGCCCGGTTTATCAGTTTCGACGGCGAGGCGAACTACAAGGCGAACCTTACCCTGGAGGACCAGGGGGACGGCCGCGCGACAGGCACTCTGCGCCACTTCGACGGGCCGAACCCGATCGAGGAGATCGACTTGACAGGCGTGGTTCACAACAATCACTTCACGGTCAAAGGGAGCTCGACGACCGTCGAGGTCGATCTGGAATTGTCCTTCACGCCCTTCGTGTTTGCCCTGACCGGCGGCTCAAAGTTCCTGGACCTCGAGACCAAGCAGGCCCTTTACCTGTTCGTGATCACCCAGGGCGTGGAGTAGAGCGCCGTCAGCGATCCGCGTCAGGAGGTGACCCGGATCAACTCACCAGGTTGTAGGCGTTCGAGAACTTTCCGCAAGGAAGGAACGAGGGGCTGAAGATCCTGGAGTTTGTTGGTCCGGGCGACGAGGACGATAACGCCCATTTCCAGGGTGCGCAGGTTTTGCTGGTAGGGGAGGTTCTGATCCACGGTCACGAAGGCTTCAAAGCCGGCCCCGCGGATCAAGGCCAGGAGCTCTCCGTTTTCGATCCCTCCCCATCCCATTTCCATGACTGTGCTGACGGTATGGCCGGTCAGATCTCGTTTGAGCGGCCTGGGCACGCATTCGTCAAGCAGCACGCGCATGGGCGATCAGCATCCGCTTCGCGAGCTCAAGGACGGCGACGGCCTGCTCTCGCCGCACACTCGGGAAGTGATCCAGGAAGGTGTCGAGGGATTCGCCCCCCTCGAGATAGTCCAATAAGGTCTGTACCGGCACGCGCGTCCCAACGAACACTGGGATACCTCCCAGGATGTTGGGATTCGAATGAATGACCTGTTCCTGCTGCATCTGACCACCTCCTCAGAGGCTAGGATACTCCACCTTCCTGCCTGATCCCCGATCACTTTCGTGTCGTCACGATCGACCCCGCCTGCGGGGCGCTCCCCTCGGAGCCGAGCAGGTCCACGATGTTCTTGAAGGTGATCGGGATCCCTCGCGAGTAGAGGGAGTCGGGGCCGTCGGTGAGCTGGAAGTGGAGGTGCGGCTCGGTGCTGTTGCCGGTATGGCCGAGTTGGGCGATCGCCTGACCGCGGGTGACGGCATCCCCTGCCTTCACCCGTACGCTCCCCTGCTTCAGGTGTCCATAGTGGGAGAACTCCCCTCCCGCGTGCCGGACGACCACGTAATTGCCGAACGGCAACTTGTAACCCTTCGTGAGCAGCTTGTTCTGCTCCTCGACGGTCCGCTTCCAGTAAGCCTCTTCCCCCTCGCCCGGCTGGCGGAGGCGGTCATTGGCCTCCGTGGCGTCCGTGCTGGCCTCGACGACGACGCCGTCGGCGACCGCGAGCACGTCCCGGCCATAAGCGTAGTAGTCGGCGAGATGGCTGCCGTCCCCTTTGTGAGTCTGGCCGGCGCCGCCCAGGGCGATGAGGTCGTAGGCGAACTCCTCGTTGGCCACCCAGCGGTGAGGGCTGTTGAGGCTCGGCGAGGCGCCGACGTACCAGGTGCCGGCGAGCGGGAAGGCATACTCGTTCGGAGAGCGGTGGTTCTCCACCTTGAGGGTGGCACGGGCCTCGACGGGCTTGCCCCCGGCGTCCTTGCCACGGGCGACGATCGCTAGGCCGTCTGACGGCAGGCCGGCGAGAAGCAGTGGCTTGCCGTAGACGATCAGGGCCGTCCCGGCATTCAAGGTCCGGCTGGCCGCGATCTTGAGACCGGTGAGGTACCGGCTGGTCTGAAAATGGAAGTCGTACAACTTGACCAGCCCCTGCGCCTCCATGGCGCTCAGGCGCTGGACGCTCTTGTCGAGATCGGCAGAGGAGAGGACGAGGGTCTGCATGGCTTTGCCGCTGGACAACGCCTGGATCTCGATCGATTCGAGGGTGACCGGGCCGCCATCCTTCTGAACGATCGCGACGTTCTGGAGCATGACGGTATAGAGGCCATGTGCGGGGTCGGCCTCGTAGGCGTAGACAACCTCTCCGGGATGCACGCGGACTTCGAGGGCCGCGAGAGGGAGAGGCAGGAAAATTAGAAACAGGGCGAAAAGTCGCCACATGATGGTTTTCTCTCTTTCCGCCCGGGCCGAACCGCCGCCCGGACTTGATGGGCGATACTACGGGGCGGGACAGACCAAAGATTCAGCCGAAAAACCCGAGCAGCTCGCGCGTCACCCGCTCCGGCTCCTCGTGCTGGATCCAGTGGCTTGCTTCCGCCACGAAGACGAGGCGGCCGTCGTCGCAGAGGTCGATGCTGGGCTGGGCCATCTCGCGGCCGAGGAAGCGGTCTTTCTCCCCCCAGAGCAGCAGGGTGGGCACGCGGACGCGGGGGGAGGCGGGGGACTCCGGCTGGGAGCGCAGGGAGGCGCGGTACCAGTGGATCATGGAGCGGACCTCACCGGGTTGGGACCATGCCTCACGATAGAGGGCGAGGTCGGCGTCGGTGAAGGTGCCCGGACGGCTGGAGCCCTGGAGCGACTTGACGCCACGAGCGAAATTATTCTTCCGGAAGGAATGCTCGGGCAGCCAGGGGAGCTGGAAGAAGAAGATGTAAGAGCTCTTCTTCCGCTGAGCGGGGTCCTTGCGGACGGCCCGCTTCATCACCAGCGGGTGCGGGATGTTGAGCAGGGCGAGCTTCTCCAACCGCTCTGGATGCTTGACGCCCAGCCACCAGCCGACGGCGCCCCCCCAATCGTGCCCGGCGACGTAGGCCTTCGCGGCGCCGGCCTCGTCGATCAGCCCCACGATGTCGCGGGCCAGGTTGTCGATATTGTAGGCCGCGATGCTCGCCGGCTTGTCGCTGAGGTTGTAGCCCCGCTGGTCGGGGACGAGGACGTGAAAGCCGGCGGCGGCGAGGGGCTCGATCTGACGGCGCCATCCGTACCAGAACTCGGGGAAGCCATGGAGCAGGATGAGGAGCGGTCCGCTCTCGGGACCCGCCTCGACGACGTGCAGATGGACGCCGTTGGTGGCGACCGTGCGGTGGCGGGGTGTCAGCTCGGTGTGCATATCCTGGCCTCCTATTCTCCCCCGACGGGCGGCAGCGAAGCGAGCAGCACGCGGTCCCAGGCGGGCTCCACGTCGGACGTGGCGCCGAGAAGGGCGAGGCCGACGCCGGCGGCTCCCTCGAGGAAGCCGCCGTCCGGACGCCAGGCCGGCTGGCCGGCGGGATCGAGCTCCCAGGCGCGGTAGCCGGCGACCGCTTCCCCGGGGACCTGAAAGTCGAGGGTCCGCTCGAACCAGTACCGCGCCGCCTGAGCGAGCCGCTCCTCCCCCGTCGTCTGGTACATCCGGTTGAACAGGTGAGCGAGGCCGGCGGTGCCGTGGCAGAGGCCGGCGTCCTGGACGCGCGCGGTGGACTCCTCGCGCGTCGCGGCGGCGAGGGCGATGTCCAGCGCCTGGCGTTCCCACTCCGGCTCGCCGACGGCGCGGGCGGCGGCGAGGAGGGTGGCGGCGATGCCGGGGTCGCCGTAGCACCAGGCGAGCCGTGTGGGGGGCGACGGTTCCCAAGGGGTGTAGCTGCCGCCGAAGCAGGAGTCAGAGCCCGGCTCGAGGCGCCGGGCAAGGAGCCAGCGCACCGCGCCGTCGAGCAGCGGCCGGGCTCGCTCCACCGCCACCCCGGCGGCGCAGGCCCCGGCTAGGATCGGCAACACGCCGGGCAGACCGTGGGCCACGCCGAGGTTGTAATGGCCGCGGGTGAAGATTTCGCGCTGCCATTCGGGGAGGCGCTCGGGCGGGGTGAACCAGGCCACGCCCCCCTCCCTCTCCTCGGCGATCTCGGCCAGGCGATCGACCACCCGTTCGAGGAGCGCGGCGGCGGTGGGACGGGGCAGCCGCTCGAGGGCATAGACACCGAGGCCGGCCAGACCGCCGATCAGGTCGTACTCGCCCAGCCAGGGGGAGCGCTCGAGCGGTCCCAGGAGCGCCTGGTCGATCTCCAGGACGGGGTCCTCCTCGGCCTCCTCGTCGTCTCCGTTCTCGAACAGCCGCCCCTGCAGGTGCTCCATGGTCCAGGCCACGCCGGGGAAGCCGGAGTAGAGGGTGGGCGGCATCGGGGAGTTGGCCAGCTCCTCGGTGGCCTTCTCCAGGAGGTCGGCGGCATGGTCGGCCGCGGACTCGTCGGCGGTGGAGAGGGCCAGATAAGCGTAGAACAGGGCCTGTCCGGCCAGGCCGCTGGCCAGCGAGGCCGGCAGAGCCTCCCGTTTAGAGGCGGCGCCCGGCAGAGCTCCGGCGATCTCCTGCAGTGTGCGGGAAGCCCGATCGGCGAGCGGGCCTTCGAGCAGGGGGCGCCAAGTTCGTGTCATGAAACACATTCTGCCTCAAATTCACCTCTATAATGCCGCCCCTGGTGACTGGCCCCGTTACTGGCCACGGTCCGGGGTGGCATTCCACGGCAGGAGAAATGAATGTCCGTCCGACCGTCCCAATTCATCCCCCTCTTGCTGGCGCTCTCCCTGCTCGCCGCCGCTGGCCGGGCGGAGACGCCGCCGGCTCCGCAGGTGCCCGCGGGCGTCACCCCGCTGCCGGCGGCGCGCGCGAAGCACCTCGAGGACCTGATGCACGCCGCCGAGACGTATCGCGGCCTGAAGGCGCGCGCCGCCGTGCCCGCCGGCTCCCTGGACCAGCGGAAGCTGAAGGCGCGGATCGCGAAATCCATGCCGAAGGACTATTCGCCGGGGGAGCTCAAGGCGCTCGAAGCCAGCCTCAAGGCCTTCGGCCTGATTCCGGAGACGATGGACCTGGCGCGCTATCTTCCCGAGCTGCTGAGCAGCCAAGTGGCGGGTTTCTACGATCCGGACGGCAAGTTCCTGGCCCTGGTGGATCTGCCGAACGGCGCTACCGGCAAGGGGAAAAAGGGGATACCAGCGGCCGGGGAGGACGTGGTCCTGGTCCACGAGTTGACGCACGCGCTCCAGGACCAGAGCTTCGACCTGCACCGGTTCGAGAGCCGGGACCCTTTGTCCGACGCGGGGACGGCCCTGTCGGCCCTGGTCGAGGGGGACGCCACGCTGACTATGCTCGACTTCAGCGCCCAGACAAGAATCGAGGCGATGCCCGGCATGGACTCGATCCTGGGCACCATGACGCAGGACCCGGAGAAGCTGCTTGAGGCGATTCCGGATCTTCCCGGCGGCAAGGAGTTCGCCGCCGCGCCCGCCTGGATCCGCGACACCCTTCTCTTCAGCTACTTCCAGGGCGCCGTCTTCTGTGTCAGCGCGAAGCACCAGGGGGGGCAGGCGCTGCTGGATTACGCCTTCACGACCGACCCGCCGCGCTCGACGGAGCAGATCCTGCACCCGGAGAAGTGGCACACGCGGCGGGACGACCCCGTCAGCCTGCGATTCCCGGACCTCGCGGCGGAGCTGCCGGGCTATGGCAAGACGGCCGAAGGGGAGATGGGGGAGCTGAGCCTGCGGATCTTCCTGCGCGAGGGCCTCAAAGGGACTGAGAAGAATACCGAAAGAGCGAACACCGCGGCGGCGGGATGGGGGGGCGACCGGTTCGCGGTCTATGAAAAAGATGGGGGCCGGCTGGTCGTCTGGATCACCGAATGGGACACCGAGGCCGACGCCGGGGAGTTTCGGAGCGCGCTGCAAGCCCTGGGAGGATGGCGGGTGGAAGCCGCCTCTCCGAGCCGGGTCCTGGCCGTCCGGGGGAGCCTGCCGGAGGAGCGCTGGGCGGGAGTACGGGCGCGGCTGGCGGCGGTGACCACGAAGAGGCCCGCCAACAAGGAGATCGACCTCAAGGCGATCGGGGCCGCGCCGATGGAGCTGGACGCCGCCGCCGTCAAGGAGATGATGCAGAACCCCGACCTCCAGAAGGCCATAACGAAGGATGTCGGGAAGGAAAGGGCGGCCGGGGAGGTCAGCGCGGACGGTCGCGTCTATACCAACCGGCTGGCGGGCTTCTCGATCCGAGTGCCGGAGCCGCTTCACGACTGGAAGGTGAACGTCAAGCCGGCCGACGATCAGACCCTGGTGGCAATCTCCAGCCCGGACTCCACGCTCTACCTCGGCATCGGCCATACAACCTTTCCGGCGGGCTTCCCGGCGGAATCCGCGGGCGGTCTGATCGAGGCGGGCATGAAGGCGATGATGCCGGAATACCGGCGGCTGCGGCAGGAGACCGTCGAGAAGGGGGAAGCCCGCTTTCAGGACACCTGGTTCGAAGCGGCGGTGAACGGCAAGAAGCTGACCGGCGTCCTGCGCTATCTGTCGCGGAGCTCGCAGGCCTTCTTCGTCGCCGCCGTGGGGCAGGCCGAGGTCTGGGAACGCGAGCAGGCCTCCGTCCTCGCGGTGCTGGATACCTTCACTCTCCTCCCACCGGAGAGCGGAGCTCCCTAGTACTTTCCGCCTCTACGCCTCCCCCCGCGGCACCGTCTCCGGCTGGTGGACGTTGATGCGGACGGTGGCGACCCGGTTGAGCTGAACCTCCAGCACCTCGATGGTCACCGGGCCGAGCTCGACGCGATCGCCCACGGCGGGGTTCCGCCCCAGCTCGGAGAGCACGACGCCGCCGATCGTGTCCTCGTCGCGTTCGGACAGCTCGACCCCGAGCGCCTCCTCGAGATCCTCGACCAGCATGCCGCCGGAGACCTGGTAGACGCCGTCCCCCTTCTCGACCAGCTCGGGGCGCTCGACGTCGAACTCGTCCTGGATCGAGCCGACGATCTCCTCGATGACGTCCTCCAGGGTGACGATGCCGGAGACGCCGCCATATTCGTCGATCACCGCGGCGAGGTGGAAGCGCTCGGTGCGCATGCGCTTGAGCAGGCGGTCGAGCTCCAGCGTCTCGGGGACGAAGGCGATCTCTCGCGCCACCTCGGTGAGCGCGTTCAGCGGGCGCTCGCGGTGGAAGATGTCCTTGATGTGGATGAGCCCGATGACGTGGTCGAGATCGCTTTCGCAGAGGGGGAAGCGGGTATGGCCGCTACGGCGGGCGAGCCGCAGGTTTTCAGCCAGCGGGCGCTCGGTCGAGAGGTAGATCACGTCCTGGCGGGGGAGCATGATCTGCCGCGCCATCCGGTGCGACAGCTCGAAGATGTTGTCGAGCAGCTCGCGCTTCTGCGTCGAGAGCTGGCTGTCTTTCGACGACGAGAGCAGCAGCCGCAGCTCCTCCTCGTCGTGCACCAGCTCCCCTTCGGCCGCCGGGGGGATGCCGATCAGCTTGAGCAGCCGGTTGGAGGCCTGGTTGAGCAGCCAGATGACCGGGTAGGTGACCTTGTAGAAGAAATAGAGGGGGAAGGCCACCAGCAGGGAGGTGGTCTCGGCCTTGCGGATGGCGATGGTCTTGGGGGCCTGCTCGCCAAGGACGATGTGCAGGATGGTGATGACCACGAAGGACATCGTCACGCTGATCGAGTGGAGAAGAGGGGGGTTGTTGCCCACGAACGGGGTCAGCAGGGGGTGGATGATCCAGGCGAACGCCGGCTCGCCGATCCAGCCCAGGGCCAAGCTGGCCAGGGTGATGCCGAGCTGGGTGGCGGAGAGGTAGGCGTCGAGGTGGCTGAGCATGTGCCGCGCCAGCCTGGCCCGGCGGTTCCCCGCGTCCACCAGCGGCTCGAGCTGGGTCGGCCGCACCTTGACCAGCGCGAACTCGGCAGCCACGAAGAAGCCGTTGAGGGCGACGAGCAGCAGCCCCAGGAACATCCCCCATCCGGGAGAGATGGCCTGGACCTGCGGGACGGGAGTCGCGGCAAGCAGAAAAATCGTCATCCCTGGCCCTCCGTTCGGTGCCGCCGATACAGCTTTTCCCGGGGGCCTTCGGACGGGTGAGGCTGGTGGCCGAGAGGGCGGGAGACGGCGGGTCGACTAGGGGGGTCGTCTTTCAAGGCCAACCGATTTTAACACAGCCCATTTTATGAGCCGTTGAAGCTCAGACCTGAAGGGCGGAGGCGTAGACCTCGCGGTACGCGGCGCGCATCGCCTCGAAGGCGAAGCTGCCTTCCGCCCGGTGGCGGTTGAGCCGTCCCAGGTCGCGGCGGGCCGCGGGATCGCGGGCGAGCGCCGCGATCCGGCCGCCCAGGGCCCCGGCCGTGCTCGCGCCATCCAAGGCCACCAGGAAGGGGGCCTGTTCCCCCGGGAGCATGGCGCGGACGTCCCCCACGTCGGTCGCGGCGACCGGCAGGCCGGAGGCCATGGCCTCGACGAGACAGAGCGGCATCTGCTCGCTGTCGGAAGAGAGGGCGAAAAGGTCCATCGCCCGGTAGAACGGCGCGGGATCGGCCTGGTAGCCGGCGAAGTGGACGCGGCCGGCGAGGTCGGGAGCCGCCGCCCGGCGCTCCAGGGCGGGCCGGTCCTCGCCATCGCCCACCACCAGCACGTGGATGTCCGGAGCCGCGGCGCAGGCCTCGAGCAGGCGGGCGAAGTTCTTCACCGCCCGCAGGCTCCCCACCGCCCCGGCCACCATCGCTCCTGCGGGGATACCGAGCCGGGTGCGCAAGCCCGTGTCACTGCCTGGAATGAAGCGGTCGAGGGGGATGCCATTGGGGATCAGCCGGATTTTGTCGGCCGGGAGCTTCCAGAGGGTGGTGGCGATCCCCTGCAGGCGTTGCGAGGGGACGACCAGCCGGTGGGCGCCCGGCAGCGCGAGGCGGCGGGCGAGGACGCGGCGCAGCTTGAAGCTCTCCGCCTCATCCTCGTTGAACCCCTCCTCGTGATGGACCAGCCGCCGGAAACCGGCGCTGCGGGCGGCGAGCAGCATGTCGAACGCCCCCCAGTTGTAAGTGAGGACGAGATCGGGCTTCTCCTCGGCCAGCAGGCGGCGGAGCCGCCGGACGGTGGCGAGCGAGCCGGCCCGCGGCGGGCTCGGCAGCAGCCTCACCTCGACGCCGGCCGGCAGGCGCTCGGCGGCGCTGGTGCGGCCATCCATCGAGAGGATCGAATGCCGGAGCTCGCCGCCGAAGGCGCCGATCAGGGCGACGGTGCGCAGCTCCGCCCCGTTGGGAACGAAGTTGGAGAAGGCGTGGAGGAGGTGGGGTTTCGTTCCCACCCGCCCATTCCGATTGCGCATGGATACAGACTCGATCCAAGGCCGCGGGGAACAGCGAGTCGCCTGAGGAAGGCGCTTTTTGACGCAACTTTATTTTAACATATTGTGTTAGATCCGGGCGGATTCGTAGACTTCCCGGTAGGCGGAGCACATGGCCGCGAAAGCGAACCTCTCCTCGGCCCGGCGGCGGTTGAGGTCGCCGAGGCGGCGGCGGGTCTCGGGATCGCGGGCGAGCGCCGCGATCCGGCCGCCCAGGGCCGTGGCCGTGCTCGCGCCATCCAGGGCCACCAGGAAGGGGGCCTGTTCCCCCGGGAGCATGGCGCGGACGTCCCCCACGTCGGTGGCGGCGACCGGCAGGCCGGAGGCCATGGCCTCGACAAGACAGAGCGGCATCTGCTCGCTGTCGGAGGAGAGGGCGAAGAGGTCCATCGCCCGGTAGAACGGCGCGGGATCGGCCTGATAGCCGGCGAAGTGGACGCGGCCGGCGAGGTCGGGCGCCGCCGCCCGGCGCTCCAGGGCAGGCCGGTCCTCGCCGTCGCCCACCACCAGCACGTGGACGTCCGGAGCCGCGGCGCAGGCCTCGAGCAGGCGGGCGAAGTTCTTCACCGCCCGCAGGCTCCCCACCGCCCCGGCCACCATCGCTCCTGCGGGGATACCGAGCCGGGCGCGCAAGCCCGTGTCACTGCCTGGAATGAAGCGGTCGAGGGGGATGCCGTTGGGGATCAGCCGGATTTTGTCGGCCGGGAGCTTCCAGAGGGTGGTGGCGATCCCCTGCAGGCGTTGCGAGGGGACGACCAGCCGGTGGGCGCCCGGCAGCGCGAGGCGGCGGGCAAGGACGCGGCGGAGCTTGAAGCTCTCCGCCTCATCCTCGTTGAACCCCTCCTCGTGATGGACCAGCCGCCGGAAGCCGGCGCTGCGGGCGGCGAGCAGCATGTCGAACGCCCCCCAGTTGTAGGTGAGGACGAGGTCGGGCTTCTCCTCGGCCAGCAGGCGGCGGAGCCGCCGGGCGGTGGCGAGCGAGCCGGCCCGTGGCGGGCTCGGCAGCAGCCTCACCTCGACGCCGGCCGGCAGGCGCTCGGCGGCGCTGGTGCGGCCGTCCATCGAGAGGATCGAGTGCCGGAACTCGCCGCCGAAGGCGCCAATCAGGGCGACGGTGCGCAGCTCCGGCCCGGTGGGGACGAAGTTGGAGAAGACGTGGAGGAGGTGGGGGACCTCACTTCGCATGAATCCGAACCGTCCGGTTCAGGAACTCCTCCCGGTCCTCCACCGGCCGCCAGCCCAGGACCTCGCGGGCGAGGCGGGAGCTGAACTTCGGCGCCAGCGACCGGGTCTTCAGGTCCCGGTACGAGGGGAAGGTCACCCCCGGCCGGCGGCCGGCCTTCTTGACCAGCCACTTGCCGATCTCCATGGTCTGGCTGAGCCAGAGAGGGCGCGGGTGGAAGTGGAGGTCCCGCCCGGTCACCCGGCGCATCTCGGCGACGATCTCGCGGGCGGAGAGCGGCGCCTGCGAGCAGAGGTTGAGCGCCTGGCCGTCGAGGTCGTGCCCGTCGTGCAGGGCGAGGCGGCCGAGCGCGTCGGCGACGTCGTCCACGTCCACCACCGGCAGCGGATGATCGCCTAGCCCCCAGCCGATGCAGTGATTGTCGCGCGCCCAGAAGCCGAGGCCGCTGTGCTGGAGCGGCGTCCCCTCGCCGAGCACCACGCCGGGGCGGACGATGACCAGCGGCAGGCCGCGCTGGCGGTGGAGGTCGAGCAGCCGGCGCTCGGCCTCCATCTTGCCGCGGCTGTAGAGATCGCGCCCGGCGGGCTGGGGATCGGTCTGGATCGAGTCCTCGAGCACCGGCGTGCCGCAGTCGGAGCCGGCGTAGAGAGCGGCGATCGAGGAGACGTAGACGAAGCGCTCGACGCCGGCGGCCAGGGCGGCCTCGGCCACGTCGACCGAGCCCTGGATCATCGAGCGCTCGATCTTCTCCCAGGAGTCGCCGTTGCCGGTGGCGAGGTGGATCACCGTCTTCGCTCCCTGAAGAGCGCGGGCGAGCGCCTCGCCGTCCTCCAGGCGTCCGGGCATCAGGCGCAGGCGGCCGTCGCGCGCCGCCTCGGTGACGGCGGAGGGGAGGCTGTGGGCGCGGCGCACCACGGCGGTCACCGGCAGCCCGCGCGCGATCAGTTGCGCCACCACGCGGCGGCCGATGAAGCCGGTGCCGCCGAGCACCACCACCTCGTCCGGCCGCGCCGGGCCGGGATCAGGCAGGCGCGCCGGCGCCGGCTTCACCACCTGGCCCTGGACCGCCTCGGCGGCGATCGCCTCGCACCAGTCGAGCACCTCGGCCGCCTGGGCACCGTCGACGGGCAGCGGGCGGCCGGCGCGCAGGGCGTCGTAGAAGGCCTGGACCGAGCCGCGCATGCCGGCGAAGTAGGGGTCCATCCGGCGGCCCAGCCCGAGGGTGAAGCGGGCGTAGCGGACGACCCCGGCCGCCGCCCCCCGGGAGAGCGCGCGCGAGCGGCGCCACCCCGCCAGGAAGCTGTTCCAGAATTCGAGCCAGGGGGTCTTCTCCTCCTCGGAGAAGAGGTTGTGGCCGAGGTCGGCCTCGGCCGAGCCGTCCGAGCCCAGCACCTCCAGGGTCCAGCGGGTGAACCCCTGGCCGAAGGCGAGGTAGATCTCGGCCGTCCCGCGCTCGCCGCGGGCCGCCACCAGCCAGCGGTCGTGGAACATCTGCCCGGGGTGGAGCTCGCGCGTGCCCAGGATGGTGGTCTTCGCTTCCCGGACGGCGCCGATCAGGGCATGGAGCTGCGAGAGCGGGTGCGGCGCCTGCTCGAAGACGATGTTCTCGGGGGAGCGGAACATCCAGTGCGAGAAATCGCCAGCGTCGAGCTGCGCGAGCGGCACCGAGAGGCAGGTCCGCACGTGCTCGACCCGGCCCACCCGCCCGGCCCGCACATGGTCGAGCAGGCGGGCGAAGGCGGGGTGCCAGACGTTGTTGTGGTTCACTCCCAGGGGCAGGTTCAGGCGATCGGCCAGCGTCTGCAGCTCCCGCGCGTCGACGCTGGCGAGCGCCACCGGCTTCTCGACCAGGACGCCGATCCCCATCTCCAGCAGCTCCCGGGTCACCTTGACGTGGAGGTCCGGCGGCACCAGGACATGGGCGATGTCGACCCCGGTGAGCTCGGCGACCGAGCCGACGGCGGCCGGCACGCCCCACTGGCGGGCGGCGGCGCGAGCCCGCTCGAGGTCGGTGTCGCACACCGCCACCAGCTCGACCCCCGGCATCTCGGCGAGGATGTCGCGGTGGAACTGCGCCACGTACCCGGTGCCGACGAGGGCGACGCGGAGGGTTCCGCGCGCCGGGCTCAGCCGTGGATTCGAATCGGAATGAGTCTGGGCGGGGGGGTGAGAGCGCGTTCCGCCGGCGGTGTCGCGCAGGGCGGGCGGCAGCATCTCGATCTCAGAGAGTTCCATAACCATATCTCCGGTTCAGGGGAGCGACGAGCTGATCGATGGTGGTCATCTGCTCGGGAGTGAGCGCCTGCTTCCAGCTCTCGTCCAGGCGGATCTCGGAGGTGGAGGCGAGGCGCATCTGGTTGCCGATGATGTGGTGATCGATCGCCCGGAATTTGTGATACCCGTTGGTGGAAGGGACGCCGATGAAGCCGTGGAGCCGGGTGAGCGTGCCGTCGGGATCCGCGCAGAGATCCTCGTACCGCAACGTCATCCAGCGGTTGGACGGGAAGTAGCGGCGGGCATGCTCGGAGCCCTGGTTGTCGGCGAGCCAGGAGCGCGCCGCATCTTCGGGGCCGAGCTTGAGGTGCTTCATCGACGACCAGGAGACCGCCCGGCCGTCGCGCACCAGGTGGATCACCCGCATGTCGAAATCCCCGGAGCGCTGCATGAGCGTCGCCCGCTCGGGGCGCTTCGAGCTGTCGAGAAAGACTTCGCACCCCTTGATCCCGGCGACGACGTCGGCCAGCGATCCGATCCGGGAGAGGATGCGGTCCCACTCGCGGCGGGCGCCGGGGAAGACGCTCAGGCCGGCGCTGCGGGCCGCTTCCAGGACCGGACCGCGCTGCACGGCGCGCAGCAGCACGTCCGCCAGGACGCCGTCGCGGGCGCGGAAGTCGAGGTCGGCATCCCAGATGTCGAACGGGTGGCCGCGCTCGGCCATCTCCCTGGAGACGCGCTGCCAGAAGCCGCAGTCGCGGACCGGCGAGTGGCAGGAGCAGAGATATTCCTCCGGAGCCGTCGACTCCTTGGCCTGTTGCGCGATCCCAAGCTCGCCGATGGTCGCGATTCGCGGATGCGTACCCAGCAGAAACGTCAGCAAGGTAGACCCCGAATAGCCATGACCCATGATGTAGACGACCTTTGTCATCAATGATCTCCAGACCCACGCACTACTGATTGAAATCCTGTTAAGGATGCAGCTCTGCCGTGGGGACGCGGTGTGCAGGAGGCGTGCCATGGCTCCGGGGCGGCAGACCCGCGAAGCTGAAGAGCACCGCCTCCGTGGCGTCGATCCGGAAGGAGAAATGATCGCCGTCCGGGAGCTTGAGGCCCGTGCGCTCGTCGCGGACATCCTGGATCGGGGCGGCCAGGCGGACCTCGATCGGGACCTCCCCTGCCGTCAGGCCGACGGCCCCGCCGCCGCCGGTGGAACGGCTGGCGATGGGAATGTTTTGCACGACAAAGACGAACGTGCGTTCCCCTTTTGACCAATAGGTGGCTTCGAGAGGGATCGGCCTGCCGCCGCTCGCCGTTTTGATCGAGGTAGAAACCCGGACCCAGGGGGCGACCCCCGCCCGGCGGATGGCGTCGAGAAAGGGGCGCCGGCGTTCCTCGTCCCCCCTCCCCTCCTCGCGCTCCATGAGGTAGCGCTGCGGCGAGAGGTTGAGGTAGACGGCCCGGCCCCTCCCCGCCGGCCGCTCGGTGCCCACGGGCAGCCTGCGCTCGGCGACGGCGTAGCCGCGGGCGAGCCGGGGCTGAAGAGTGCCGAAGAGCTCGCGCCAGCGGCGGAAGGAGTAGCCGGCGTCCTGATCGGTCTCCACCCACAGGCGGCCGGCGAAGAGGTCGGCGCGCGTCTCGCTGCCGTCGTGCGCGACGCCGAAGAGGGAGTCGAGCGCGCCGCGCTCCCGCCCGCGGCCGTGGGGATCGAAGAGGCCGCAGGCGAAATCGGCGATCACCGTGCCCCCCGCGCGGGCGAAATCCGCGATCCGCCGCGCCTCGACGTCGGAGAGCGCATAGCAGGCGGGGAGGATCAGCACCTTGTACTCGGGCGGCACGCCGTTGCGGACCACCTCGTCATAGGCGAGAAAGTCGTAGCGCAGCCCGGCGTCGGCGAGCATCGTCTCCCAGGCCTGCCGCACGTTGTGGGAGGTGCCGAGCCGGAAATCGTCGTTGCGGTTGGGCCAGGTCTTGCCGTGGGCCTCGGCGTCGAGCATCCAGGAGACCTGGATCGAGGGGTGGGAGTAATAGATGGCGACCCCGTCGTGGAGCGACCGCGCGCCGGCCAGCTTGGGACCCTGGACCTGCCCCAGCTCGCGCAGGGCCGGGCGGAACCGCTCGAGCCAGGGGCGGGGGCGACCCCCCGCGAACCAGCTCTCGTCGACCCAGGCGATCATGCCGCGGTCGCCGTGGGCGAAGTAGTGCCAGGCGAGCCAGACGTCGTTGCCCGGTCCCCTCTGGTCGTCATGGAAGTGGGTGGTCACCCGCGGCACCTCGTTGTCGCGGTCGAAGGAGCGGAGGATCTCGTGCGACGATCCGAGGTCGTAGGCTTCGATGAACCGGACCTTCTTCGCCAGCTTGGCGTAGTCGAAGCCCCCCCAGAGCCCCGGCCCCTGGGCGCCGACGATGCCGCACGGGGTCTCGGGATCCTCGGCCTGACAGCGCTCGACGAGCCCGCCCAGGAGGTTCGCCCAGACGGAATCGTTGTAAGTCATCCGGTCGAGCAGCGGCGAGAGGTCGATCTCGCGCAGGGGGCGGCCGAGCTGAGGGAGGAGATCCGTCGGCGAGACCCAGCGGGCGGCGGGCGCCGCGCCGCCGCCGTAGTAGTTTTTGAGCCAGCGTTCGTAGGCCGCGTCGTCGCCGTTGATCCGCCAGACGGCGGGGCGGGAGAACGAGCCCCAGGAGGCTTCGTCGTCGAGGGCGTAGGCGACTCGCAGCGGGCTCTTCCGGATCCCGCGCACCCGCGCCGCGATCGTCTCCTCCAGGCGGGCGGTCAGGGCCGGGTCGAGCGGCCGGGAGCGGATGGCGCGGGGGGCCCGCAGGCGGGCGTCGAGGCCGCCGGGCTCCAGATAAAGGTCCCCCTTGCCCGCCGTGTGGTCGTTGTAGAAGCGGAGGTTCCAGCGTTCGAGCCAGGCGAGCGGTCCCTCGCCGTGATCGGTCATCCCGCCGTTGATGCCGAAGTCGCGGCAGAACTTCCCCCCCGCCTCCTCGGTGCCGATCGTCCAGCGGTAGCGCCAGGGCATGTAGAGCCAGGTGTTCCAGCGGCGGGCGGCGACTTTCCGGACCGGGCGGAGCTCGGGGGCCTGGCGGATGTATTCGAGATAAGCGCGGTCGGAATCCGGGCGCGCGCGTTCCTCGGGCTCCGCCTGGGCGCAGGCCAGGGCGAGGCCGAGCAGGGCCGCGAGGCAGAGGCGGGACATGCACGGGAGGTCGTGCGAGATGCGTGCCGGCATTTCCCATAAACGAAAACGGCCGGACCCCGAAGGCCCGGCCGCTCGACTACCTGTCTACCTGCCGCGGGGATCAGCGCGCGGTCACGTTCAGCCCGGTGCTGTAGGCCGCCTGTCCGCGGGCGTCGACGGCCTTGACGCGGAAGGTGTATTTGGTGCCTGCCCGCAGCCCCGTGACCTTGGCCGTCATCACATTCTCTTTCACGGTTATAGCCGGCTGATAGACGCCGTTGACCAGCTTCTCGACCACGAACTGGGTTTCGGTCGAGGAGCGGTCGAGCCAGTTGACCCGGACCACGCCGCCACCGAGCCCCGAGGCCGAGATGATCTGGGGCGCGACGAGGAGGGGGGCCGGGGGCGTCGGCCCGGCGGCGGTGAAGACGGAGGAGAGGTTGCTGTAGCCGGAGGCGCCGGCCGAGTTGGCCGCCCGCACCCGGAAGGTATAGCCGGTCGCCGGAGCGAGGCCGCCGATCTGTGCCGAGGTGATATTGGCGCCGACGGCGAGGACCTCCTGGTAGGACGCCCCGACCTTCTTCTCGATCCGGAAGGAGGTCTCGCTGGCCGAGGTGTCGCGCCAGGTGAGCTGGATGGCGGTGGACGAAACGGCTCTGGCGGTGAGCCCCGAAGGCGCCGTCGGCACTGGCGAGGAGGGGGAGGGGGTGATCACCGTGGCCGTGTTGCTGTAGGCGGAAGACCGGGCGGCGGTGCTGGCCCGCACCCGGAAGTAGAAGGTCGAGCCGGAGGGGAGGCCGGTGACGCGGGCGGTGGTGATGTTGGCGCCCACCGTCAGCACCTCCTGGAAGGCGCCGTTGATCGAGCGCTCCACCCGGAAGGCCGACTCATTGGTCGCGTTGTCGATCCAGTTGAGGACCACCTCGCCGGGGCCCGTCGCCGAGCCGGTGAGGTTGCTCGGGGCGCCCGGGACGGTGGAGGGGGGCGGGGTGGACCCCGTCGTGATCGCGCTGGCGATGTTGCTGTACCCCGAGTAGCCGGCGGTGTTGGCGGCCCGCACCCGGAAGGTGTAGGCGGTCCCCGAGGACAGACGGATGATCTGGACCCGGGTCGTGCCGGTGGTGAGGACCTGTACTTCCTGATAGGCCGTGCCGACGAGCTGCTCGACCCGGAAAGAGGTTTCGTTGGTCGAGTTGTCCTGCCAGGCGAGGTTGATCGCCGTGCTCGAGGCCGCCTGGGCCGTCAGGGCCGTGGGGGCCGCCGGCGTCGGCGCGGGGGGTGGCGGTGGCGGTGGCGGAGGCGCCAGCGTGGTGGCGCTCGCCGTGTTGCTGTAGGCGGAGCTGCCGGCGTCGTTGGCCGCCCGCACCCGGAAGCTGTAGGACGTCGCGGCGGTGAGGCCGCCGAGCTGGAGCCGGGTGGTGCCGGCGGCCAGGACCTGGACCTCCTGATAGGCGCCGTTGACGAGCCGTTCGACCCGGAAGGAGGTCTCGTCGCTCGAGTTGTCCTGCCAGGCGAGGTTGATCGCGGAGACCGAGGCCGCCTGCGCCGTGAAAGCGCTCGGCGCCGCCGGAGCGGTCGGGCCGGGAGGGGGCGGCGGCGGTGGCGGTGGCGGTGGCGGCGGCGGCGGCGGGAGCGGGGTATCGCCGCCGTTGGCGAGCAGCGCCACCGCGGTGTGGAGACGGGTCAGGTCCTGCCCCATCAGCTTGCCGAGCGGCGCCTTCTCGCCGATCGACGCGTTGATCATGAACACCGTCAGCCTGCGGCCGTAGTCGACCAGGGCGGCGTTCCCGTCCTGCTGGCCGGCGCGGATCAGCACCTCGGCGGCGCCGGTCTTCTCCGGGTTGTAGAGCTCGCGGTCGGCGCCGACCACGGTGCCGAGCGTGCCGCCCATCCGGGAGCCCGACCAGGAGTACTGGAGCAGGCGGGCCCAGAAGCCCGAGACCGTGCCGTCGCCGATCACCACCGGCTCGATGTCCTTGAAAGTGTTGGCGATCGACGAGATCACCTGGCTCGGTTTCATCGCCGGGATGCCGAGCGGGGCGTCCCCGCTGTCCCGCTGATACCGGTTCAGGTAGTGCATGTCATACATGCCGATCGTCCACTGCGAATCGGTGGTGAAGGTGGCGCCGGTGCCCGTCGCGGTCATCAGGTCGGGGCCGCCCCAGAAACCATAGGTGACGCCGTTGCGGGTCGGCGCCGCGTACTGCTGGGTGATCGAGCGCGCGAAGTTCAGCCGGAAGTCCTCGAGGAAGCTGGCGTCGTTGCTCGCCAGGCCCATGAAGCGGAAGACGTTCTGCCACTGCTGGCCGACGCGGCCGGTGAGCGTGGCGTTGATGTTGACCGGGTAGTCCGCAGCGCACGCCGGGCCGTCCGGACCGTGCGGGGTCAGCACCGGGCCCGGGCCGCGCGTCGGGCACTCCCAGCGGCGGAAGCTGTCGGCGCCCCGCTGCACGATGTCGATCACCGTCTCGTCGCCGGTCAGCCAGTAGTAGAGGAAGAGGTTCTCGAAATAGGCGTGGGAGCTGTTGAAGTCGGTGCGGTAGGCGCCGTAGCCGGTGGGGGCCTGGCCGCAGTAGAACCACTTCTCGGTCGGGCTGCACTGCATGATCTGGGTGTGGAGCGTGCGCAGGGCGGCGGGGAAGCCGAGCTCGTCGAGCCACTCGACCGCGCCCGTCCGCATCGCCCAGATCTGGGCCGTGCTGGTCGTGTTGTGGTAGTCCGTCCAGGAGCCGCACCAGAAGAGGTCGTCCCAGTGCTCGTTGGGCGTCGGGTCGGAGCCGGCGCCGCAGGTGAGCTCGCCGTCGTCGCCGTCCTTGCCCCAGTAGCGGGGGTAGACGCCGAACGTCATCATGCCGTTGATGCCGAGCTGGTCGATCTTGCCCACCGTCCGCGAGAGGGTGTTGGCGACCGCCGTGTCATAGCCGGCGAGCTCCGCCGGCAACGGGCCGACCGGGAAGTCGTCCAGGGCGTCCGAGGAGGCGAACCACTGCGCCTCCGGCCAGGCGCGGAGCGGCCGGTTGAGCGGCGCCCAGGTGGTGCGGTTGAGGTCGGCGCGCGAGGGGGTGCCGGCGACCGCCGTCACCGCCAGGGTGGCGAACAGCCCCTGGTGGTTGGCGAGCCAGGCCTTGTCGTCCACCGCGTCGATGGCGAGATGGCCGCCTGGGAGCAGGCGGAGGGCCTGCGGCTCGTAACGGTGCATGTGATTGAGGGCGATCGCCACCGTGCCCGCCGGGCCGCTGGCGGCGAGCAGCCCGCCGTCGGCCTTGACGCCGGCCGCGGTGCCGCCGGCGACGCTGACGTCGAACTCCTGCGGCGACGTGCGGTCCGCCCGGAGCTGCTGGCGCACCCAGGCGCTCTGGGCGGTGCCGACCGTCGCCGAGACCGCGGGAGCGGAGAAGTTGCCGATCGCCGTGACGGTGGGCGTGCCGCCCAGCTCGATCGCCAGGTCGTCGCGCATCTTGTCGACGCGGACGCCGTTGGTCGTGCCGGCCGGGGTGATGGCGCACCCCGCGCAGTCGAAGTTCCCCTCCCAGTTGGTGACGTGGCGGACGATCGCGGTCGGCGAGCCGGCGGTGAAGACGTAGCGCCGCCGCGTGCTCAACTGGCCGTTGCCGATCGCCGGCACGTCATAGGCGCCCTGGACGACGACGATCGCCGTCAGCGGCCCCTGGTGCTCGATCCAGACCCGGCGGGTCGTCGAGTGGCCGTAGCTGGCGCCGCCGGTCTGCACCGACATGGCGCCGCCGCCGATCACCCGGCTGCCGTTGGCGAGGACCACCTCGTCGAACAGCGTTCCGGGGTTGGCGCCGAGGCGGAAGGTGGCGGCGCCGGTGTCGATGGTCACCGCGTTGCCGCTCTGGGTCAGGTTGATCCGGGTGGCCGGCGCCGGGTTCGCCACCGAGCCGTCGGTGACCAGCCGGTAGGCGGCCGTCTGATTGGCGCCGACCGTGGCCGGGAAAGTGACGAGCAGCCACTGGACGGGCGCCGTCGTGTCGCTCTTGCCGGCGTTCCAGCGCGCCGTCACGTCGAACTCGGCGGGCACCGGCGTGCCGGCGGCGTCGACGATGGCAAGGCGGGACGTGTTGAGGATGTTGAGGCTGCGGGGGAGGGGTACACCCGAGCGCACGATCTCGCCGCCGCGGGCGACCCCGGTGCTCTCACGAACGTTGAGGGTCAGCCTGGAAGGGACCGCGACCGTGGCCGCCGAGGCGCCAGCGTCGAAAGGGCCCGCGAAACAGGCGATCAGGATTGCGAGGACGAGAAGGAAGGAACGGCGCGAGCCCTCTACGAACATCTGACAGCTCCCTTGTGAAACGGCCCACCACACTGCACACCTCACCCGATTGATGGAGATCCCCTGTCCGCGGGTAGTAGGCTTGCCCACGCGAGCGGGGTGACGAACCGGCCGGGCGGTCGATCCGTCGGCGAATCTTTGTTGTTGGCGAGCTCTAGCTCACCGCGATTTAATGAGGCTAAGTTATAGTAAAAATTGGAAAGTCAATGCTGGTTTTAGGGCAATTTGTCCAATCGGCAGCGATTTTCTTGACGCTGGACCGGTCAGGACCGTCAAAGCCTCTTTTTACATGCGGGTCCAGGGATGAATTCCTTGGATTGCTCACTGGGTGAGCACCTTGCGGCACCGGCAATGCGCAGAATCAAGCAGGCTGAATTTACAAGGCAGGGCCCTTGCCCTCGGAATTCTCGTCTCCGCCCACTTGACAGGCATTTTTCATCTGCCTACACTGTTAGCAGTCAATGCCGACGAGTGCTAACAACCGGCGGCGATGGTCCCAACCTGTTGAGTCCAACAAGTCCTATAGGAGGTAGACGCCGTGAATATCCGTCCACTACACGATCGGGTCCTGGTGAAGCGCATTGAGCAGGAGGAGCAGGTCCGCGGGGGCATCATCATCCCCGATTCCGCCAAAGAGAAGCCGCAGGAGGCCGAGGTGGTCGCCGTCGGCCCGGGCAAGCTCAACGACGAGGGCAAGCGCGCGCCGATGGACGTCCAGGAAGGCGACCGGGTCCTCATGGGCAAGTACTCCGGGAGCGAGATCAAGATCGACGGCAACGACTACGTGATCCTCCGCGAGGACGAGATCCTGGCCGTCGTCAGCTCGAACGGCAACAAGAAGTAACGCTCCTTTTTGTCCAGAATCCGACACTCAATTTCGATATCCCAGCAATCAGGAGGCAGATAAGTCATGGCTAAGCAGATCACTTACTCCGGGGACGCGCGCGCCGCGATCCTCCGGGGCGTCAACAAGCTCGCCGACGCGGTCAAGGTGACCCTCGGGCCCAAGGGCCGCAACGTCGTCATCGAGAAGAAGTTCGGCTCGCCGACGATCACCAAGGACGGTGTCACCGTCGCCAAGGAGATCGAGCTCGCCGATCCGCTCGAGAACATGGGCGCGCAGATGGTGCGCGAGGTCGCTTCGAAGACCTCCGACGTGGCCGGCGACGGCACCACCACCGCGACCGTTCTTGCCCAGGCGATCTACCGCGAGGGCTCCAAGAACGTCACCGCCGGCGCCAACCCGATGGAGATCAAGCGCGGCATCGAGATGGCTGTCCGCGCCGCCGTCGAGGCGATCGACAAGATGGCCCGTCCGGTCGAGGGCAAGGACATCGCCCACGTCGGCACCATCTCGGCGAACAACGACACCGAGATCGGCGGCATCATCGCCGAGGCGATGGAGAAGGTCGGCAAGGATGGCGTGATCACCGTCGAGGAGGCCCGCGGCCTCGAGACCACTCTCGAGGTGGTCGAGGGCATGCAGTTCGACCGCGGCTATCTCTCCCCCTACTTCGTCACCGACGCCGAGCGCATGGAGACGGTGCTCGAGAACGTCAAGATCCTCCTCAACGAGAAGAAGGTCAGCTCGATGAAGGACCTCCTCCCGGTGCTCGAGCAGGTCGCCAAGCAGAGCCGGCCGCTGCTCATCATCGCCGAGGACGTCGAGGGCGAGGCGCTGGCCACGCTGGTCGTCAACAAGCTGCGCGGCACGCTGCACGTCGCCGCCGTCAAGGCTCCGGGCTTCGGCGACCGCCGCAAGGCCATGCTGGACGACATCGCGACCCTCACCGGCGGCCGCATGATCACCGAGGACCTCGGCATCAAGCTCGAGAACGTCCGCTGGGAAGATCTGGGCGATGCCAAGAAGGTCGTGCTCACCAAGGACGAGACCACCATCGTCACCGACTCCGACGATCCCAAGCGGCATGAGGCGATCGCCGGCCGGGTCAAGCAGATCCGCAACCAGATCGAGGAGACCACCTCGGACTACGACCGCGAGAAGCTCCAGGAGCGCTTGGCCAAGCTCGTCGGCGGCGTGGCGGTGATCAAGGTCGGCGCCGCGACCGAGACCGAGATGAAGGAGAAGAAGGCCCGCGTCGAGGACGCCATGCACGCCACCAAGGCGGCCGTCGAGGAGGGGATCGTCCCCGGCGGCGGCGTGGCCCTGCTGCGCGCCGTCAAGGCCGTCGACGCTCTGAAGGCTGAGGGCGACGTCCGCGTCGGCATCAACATCGTCCGCCGCGCGCTCGAGGAGCCGGCCCGCCAGATCGCGATGAACGCCGGCGAGGAGGGCTCGGTCATCGTCAAGCAGCTCCTGGCCGACAACGGCACGAGCGGCTACAACGCCGCCACCGGCAAGTTCGAGGACCTGGTCGCGGCCGGCGTCATCGATCCCGCCAAGGTGACCAAGACGGCGCTGCTCAACGCGTCGTCGATCGCCGGCCTGATGCTCACCACCGAGGCCATGGTCTCCGAGATCAAGGAGAAGGACGAGAAGGGTGGCGGCGGCATGGGCGGCGGCGGCGGCATGGGCGGCGGCATGGGCGGCATGTACTAAAGCCGGATTCCCGGCGGCTGCCTGCCGCCGGTTGGTGATAGAAATAGAAAAGGCCGGTCCGCTCGCGCGGACCGGCCTCGTTGTTTTTGGGGAGAGCTTGGCGGGAGGAGTGCTAGAACCGGGCGCGCAGGCCGAGGTAGACCTTGCTCTGAACCTGGTCCGCCGCGCCCTGGACGAGGTCGAAGCGGCCGGTGCCGAAGGCGCTCAGCTTGCGGTTGATGTAAAGGTCGATGCCGAACTGGGCGTTGGCGCCGAGCTTCGTCTGCTTCCCGGTCTCCCCGGAGCTGTTTTCGAGCAGCGTGGCGTCGACGGAATGGACGCCGGCTCCCACGCCGAAGAAGCTGTCGACCGCTCCGAAGGGGATGACGCCGATCAGGTTCACCCCCAGCAGCAGATCGCTCCCCTTGCCGAGGCCGTCGCTGTCGCTGGAAGTCCAGTAGCCGACCTCGGGCTCGAGGTAGCCGGTGATCCCCTGTTCGCCCCGCTGTTCGCCCCGCTGTTCGCCCTCCTCATTTCCCCGCCCGCTGGTCCGGATGCGGAGCGAGGCCATGTAGTAGGTCTCGGTCTGGTTCAGGGGTTTCACGAGGCCGATGCCCACCCCCAGCGCGAAGCGGTCGCGGTGTCCCCGGCCGTCCTGGTCGTCATCATCGCGGTCGTCCGAGCCTTGCGCGCGGGCCATGCTCGTGGGGAGCAGAACCGCCGCCGTCAGAAAACTCACCATCACCCAGCGTCTCATCTCATTCCTCTCCTTCCAGGGAGGACGCACACACGTGCGGCCCCTCCCGGTGGCACGTCAGATTGAACCTGCTTCCAAGTTGTGAAGCGATCCTAGCATGAGCCACGCCTCGGCTCTGGACTGAGATAGAATCGCAGCCATCTGATATCCGAACTTCGCGAAGAGGCGGGTTCCGCAAGAGGGTAGACATCTTGAGCGAGATTCGTGTGCGCCTCCTCGGAGGCTTCGAGGTCTGGGACGGCGATCGCCAGGTCGCCGGTTTCCAATCGCACCGGCTGGTGACGGTCGCGCCGCTCTCGGAAGAGGCACGTCGCGAGCTGATGCGCCTGGCCGCCCAGGCGGTCGCGGAGGAGACGGCGCCGGATCAGGCGGCCCCCAGCGGGCCGGTCATCCCCATGGCCGGCCGCGGCGGTGCCTACGGCCAGTTGCAGGAAGGGTGGAACCGCGCGCTCGCCGGCACCGTCCATCTCACCCTGGTCGCCGGCGAGCCGGGGATCGGCAAGACCCGGCTGATCGAGTCGTTCCTCGACGCCGCCACCTCGGAGCGGCGCCGCGGCGTGCTTGCCGGGCGGTGCCATGAGATGAGCCCGCTGGTGCCCTACCGGCCATTTCTCGAGATCCTGCGCGGCGCGCTGGCGGCGGAGGCCGAAGGCGGAGCCCGGGCCCTCGCGCAGGTGCCCGCCGAGGTGCTGGAGGATATCGTCCGCCTCGTCCCCGAGCTGCGCGACCTGCGGCCGGACCTCCCGGAGCCGGAGCCGATGCCGCGCTTCGAGGACCGGCGGCGGCTCTTCGCCTCGGTAGCGCGCTTCCTCGACGGCATGTGCCGCGGCGGCGATCCGCTGGTCCTGTTCCTCGACGATCTCCACCTCGCGGACCGCGACACGCTCGACCTGCTGATGTTCCTCCTCTCCCGGCTCGAGGGGGCGATCTGGATCGTCGCCTCCGGCCGGATGGACGAGCTGGACCGGGACCACCCCTTGAGCCAGATCCTCCGCCGTGGCGAGAAGGCCGGCCGGGCGACGCGGCTGGAACTGGGCCGGCTGGAACCCTCGGATCTCGCCGAGATCGCGGAGTCGCTGGTCGGCGAGTCGCGGGCGGCCGAGCTGGCCGGCTTCCTGGAGGCGAAGAGCGAGGGTGTGCCGCTGGCGGTGACCGAGCTCGTCGACTATCTCTGGGACGAGGGGATCCTGACCGCTCAGCCCGCCGGGCGCTGGGCCCTGCCCGCCTCTCTGAACGAGAGCGAGGTGCCGTCGGATGTCGGCGAGCTGATCCGGCTGCGCGTCCGCCGCCTCCCCAACTCGATCCGGCGCCTGGCCACCCTGGCGGCGATCCTCGGGCACACCTTCGACGTGCAACTCCTGCAGGAGGCGGCCGACGAGCATGCCAAGGTCGTGGAGATCGGCCTCGAGGTCATGCTCGAGCACCGGCTGATCCGGCGGCTCGCCCGCCGGGGGAGCTTCGAGTTCACGCACGACCGCATCCGGGGAGCGATCTACGGCGAGCTCAATCCGCTGCGCCGGCAGGCCATGCACTCGCAGGTGGGGGAGGCGCTCGAGAGCCTGCTGGCAGGGCGGGAGTGCGAGGTCCTGGCCTATCACCACACGACCGGCAACCAGTGGGAGAAGTCGCTCCCCTTCCTGGAGCGCTCCCTCGAGCGGGCACTCGCGGTACAGGCGGGGGACGCCGCCCAGCGCCACTGCGATCAGGCGATCGAAGTGCTGAGCCGGCTCGCGGCCGGCGCCCGCAGCGCGCTGGTCGCCGAAAGGTGGCGGGAGCGGCGCGAGATGATGCGCGAGAAGGCGGCGGAGCTCTCGCCGCCCGACTCCGAAGACTAGCGGGCGATCTAGCGGGCGATGCGGCGGACGCCGCCGATCCTCGGCTCCACCGCCGGGACGAGAGCCAGAACCTCGGCCTTGATCTCTTCCCGTTGCAGGCGCGAGAGGCGGCGGGCCTCCATGGCGAGCCCCATCTGGCGCATGGCGAGGATGACCGAGAACTCGAGAATCACGAGCATCACGCCGAGCGTCGGCTCGCCGGTCACGGCGACCACCAGCGCCAGGGCGCAGAAGGAGAGGACGACGCTGTAGATCACGGCGACGATGCGCGAGCGCTCGCCGCCGAAGTGGGCGAGGAGATGGTGGAGGTGCTTGCGGTCGGCGTGGAACATGCGCAGGAAGCGGTCGATCAGCGCGCTCTTGGGACGGTCGAGGAAGCGGACGGCCATCACCAGCAGGGTGTCCATCACCGGCACGCCGAGAGCGAGGATCGGCACCAGGATCGCCACCGCCGCCGGCGCCTTCAGCGAGGAGTGGACGGTGGTGGCGGCGAGCAGGAACCCCAGCATCAGCGAGCCGGAGTCGCCCATGAAAACGCGCGCCGGCTCCCAGTTGTGGCGCAGGAACCCGAGGCAGGAGCCGGCCACGGCAGCCATCAGGATCACGGTGCCGGCGTTCCCCTGCAGCATGGCGTAAGCGAGGAAGCTCACCGAGATGATGGCGACGACGCCGCCGGCCAGCCCGTCGAGCCCGTCGATCAGGTTGATCGCGTTGGTGACGCCGACGATCCAGAGCAGCGAGACGAAGCCTCCGAACAGCCCGAGGTGGACCTCGCCCAGGACCGGCAGGCGCAGCACCTCGAAAGCCCAGCCGGCGTGGACGAGCGGCCACGCCGCCACGATCTGGACCAGCAGCTTCTTGGCCGCCGAGACCCCGATCAGGTCGTCGATGATGCCGACTACGAAGACCAGTAGCGTGCCGAACGCCAGCGCGAGCAGCTCGTCGCGCCCGATCGCGGTCCCCAGCCTGCCCCAGAGCAGGATGGCCGCGATGCCGGCGCCGAGAGCGAGGCCCATGGCGATCGCCACGCCCCCTAGGCGAGGTACGGCGCCCTTCTGCAGCTTGCGTTCTCCGGGGTGATCCAGAGCGCGGAACAGCACCGCCAGGCGCGCGATGGGCGGCACCATCAGATTGGTGGCCAACGCAGCGACGAAAGCCGCACCGATGGCATACGGCAGAATCCCGTTCATACGGCTACTCCTCCCGCGACCGGACGCCTCTCGGCGTACCCGAAACTGCACTGTTGATCGCTAGTTGTGGGGGTATCTTACAACTTATTCGGGTTTGTGCAAGTGCCCGATACCGTCCAGCGCACGCGCGACCCCTGCCGAATCTCCAACGTCCATCCGTAGATAGGAGCCGGGGGGCAGGCCTTGGGAGCCCAGGAGGTGGACATCCGAGCCGGCGCTGCCGATGTACAAGAGGGGGCGGCCGGACTGGACGCAGCCGTAGACCTTGGAGGGGAGGACGTAGCCCACGAAGCCGTCGCGCAGGGTGATCAGGTGGGCGTCCGGGGTGACGAGGAGCCGCGGCAGCAGCTCCAGCGGCACGGGGCGGCCGCGGTGGACCGGCAGCCCCTCGCGGCGCAGGATCTCCTCGACCCGGTCGGCCTTCGAGCCGGTGGCGTTGAGCCAGAGGGCCACCCGCCCCGATCCCTCCTGCGATTTTTCGAGATGATGGCGGCGATATCCCTCGACGAACGTCTCATGGTCGTGGGCGACGCCGAAGTTGCCGGAGTAGAGGAGGATCGCGTGCCCGGCGAGCTCCGCCGGCCGCTCGAGCGGTTGCGTGCCCGGCGGGATCTCGACCGGCGAGGGGTCGCGCCTCAGCACGATCCGCCCGGGATCGATGCCGAGGTCGAGCAGCCGCCGGCGCTGGTCCTCCCCCAGCACCTCGAAGCGGTCCACCCGGCGGCGCAGCGCCACCGTCCAGCGGTGGAAGAGCCGGAGCGGCGCCGGGACCTTCCCCATCTCGGCCATCAGGCATTCCGGATGGAAGTCGGTGATCCGGTAGGTGAGCCGCTTGCCGAGCAGGAGGTTCAGAGGGACGAGGAGCTGGATCAGGAAGGGGGGGCTGCCGGTGAACAGGATCTCGTCCGCCGCGCGCAGCTCCCGGCGCAGCCGCCAGACCAGCCCGAGGTCGGTGCGCGCCGTCCACAGCGCCCGGGTGCGGAAGTCCGCGCGGTCGTAGACCGTCGCCCGCCGGCGGACGATTCGCAGCCGCCCGTCCCCCGGCCGCTCCTCCTCGACCGAATCGGCCGCCGAGGAGAGGCCGGCGAGGACCACGTCCTCCCCCCGCGCCGCGCGTTCGCGGGCGAACAGGAGGCTGTACTGGCCGACCGCGCCGAAATCGGGCGGCAGCCAGTCGCAGAGGTAGACGAGGCGGTGCATCGGTGATGGGTGTTCGGTCTGGAAGCGCTCCGAGTTTGTGGATGTGGCCGCCCGCAGGGCGGAATTTATCCAGCCTGGGGTGTCAACCCCAGGACCGGGCCACCTCTTATCCTCTAAGCCCCGAAGGGCCGACACCTCCGGTGGAAGCTTCGAATCGGTAATGACATGCCGGCCCTGCGGGGCTTGTTGATCTTGGAGCCCTCTACCTGGGGTTGACACCCCAGGCTGGATAAATTCCGCCCTGCGGGCGGGCCTTCGGATCCTGCCTAGCGCTCGGTGAGCATCTCTTCGAGATAACCGCTCACCGTCTCGCGCTCCCGGCTCCCGAAGTACCAGTCGATCGTCCGGTGGAGGCCGTCCATGAACTTCATCCGCGGCTCCCAGCCGAGGAGCTCCCGGGCCAGGCGGTTGCTCGCCACGCGGTTGAGCGGTCCGGTCGGCATGTGCGGGAGGAACTTGATCTCGGCCTCCTGGCCGGTGTAGCGCAGCACCTCGTGGACGGCGTCGATCACCCGCGTGCGCTCCTCGGTGCCGAGGTTGACGGCCGTGCCGTCCTCGATCTTCTCGGCGGCGAGCACCATCCCGCTCACGATGTCCCCGACATAGGTCCAGTTGCGGATCTGGGTGCCGTCCCCCCAGACCTCGAACGGGTTCTGGCGGACGAAGGCGCGGGCGATCATGGCGATCACGGCGTGGTTCTCGACCCCGCGCTCGCCGTAGACCGTGAAGAACCGGCAGGAGGCGGACTTGAAGCCGAAGTCGCGCGCGTAGGAGCGCAGCGTCATCTCCGTCATCAGCTTGGCCCAGCCGTACATGTTGTCGGCGTCGTAGGGGGGCCCGACCATCTCCTCGGTGAGATAGAGCTCCTGGGTGACGTCGCTCTGGAGGTGGTTGGGGTAGACGCAGCCCGACGAGGCGAAGACGAACTTGCCGGCGCCCGCCTCGTAGGCGGCCTTGATCAGCATGCCGTCCATCGCCAGGTTCTGGGCGCAGGCGGCCTGATGGAGGTCCACGAAGCCGCGCCCGCCGTGGATGGCGGCGAGATGGAAGACGACGTCCATCCCTTCGACCATGCGCTGGGGGACGCCGGGCTGGAGGAGATCCTCCTGATGAAACTCGACGATGCCGGCGTCGATGGCCGGCTGAATGTTGGCCAGACGCCCGCTCGTCAGGTCGTCCACCACACGAATCGACCGCGCGCCCTTCGCGACGAGCTCATCGATCAGGTGGGAGCTGATGAACGAAGCGCCTCCGGTGACCAGGACCTTCTGCTGATTCCAATCCATGCTCTACTTCTCCTCCGCCCCGCGGGAAGGCCGCCAGCCGGAATGTTGGGAATTGACGCGTTAGTGTAAGCGGGAACAGAGGAATGCGCAAAACTATCCGGGTCGCCACCCTCCTGGGCCACGCCCACGTGGAGATGGCCCTCGCCTGCCTGGGAAGCCTGCTGCGCTACTCGGCGGACCCGCTCGCCCTGCGCGTCCACGAGGACGGCTCGCTGACCGCGGAGGATCGCGAGCGGCTGCGGGAGGGCCTGGGAACCCCTGAGCTCGTGCCGCGGGACGAGGCCGACGAGCGGGTCGAAGCGGCGCTCGCCGGCCGCCCCGCCCTGCGGACGTTCCGCCGGAACAACCCCCTGGCGCTCAAGCTGATCGACATCCCGCTCCTGGCCGGCGACGGCGACCTCGCCTACTGCGACTCCGACGTCCTCTTCCTGCGCCCCTTCGCGGACCTCTTCCGATTCCCGGCGGCGGCAGGCGCTGTCTTCATGAGCGACCGCCAGAACGCCTACTCGGTCCGCTCCTGGCACCTGCTGACGCAACCGCAGCTGGCGCTCCCCTGCCGGGTCAATTCGGGGATCCTCCACTTCCGGACGCGGTTCTTCGATCCTGACCTTCTGGAGTGGTACCTCTCGCGGCCGGAGCTCGGCTTCGCGCCGGTCTGGAGCGAGCAGACCGCCTGGGCCCTGCTCGGGGCTCGGGCCGGCTGCCATCTCTGGGATCCACGCCTCATCCGGCTGCCCGCGGGAGGGGGGGAAGAGGACGCCGTGGCGCTCCACTTCGTCAGCCCACTGCGCGGGCTGCTCCCGGGGTTCCTGGAGCGCGCGGCCGACCGCGCGGGCGAGCCGCCGGTCACTGTGGGAACGGTCCCGGCCCGGCGCTGCCGTTCCTGGGACCTGGCCTGGACGGAGGCACGGCGGCGGCTGGCGAGGATCTAGAAGAAAGGGACCCCAGGGACAGTAGGGACTTCAGGGACGCCAGAACGAGGAATCGCGGTCCCGTCCCTGGTGTCTGAAGTCCCTGCTGTCCCTCATGTCCCTTTTTACCTCCCCAGCCAGCCGGGGACATGGCGCAGATCCTCGAACAGCGCGTCCGGGGAGCAGAGCGCCAGCACGGCGGGGTTGCGGATGCCGCAGCCGACGGCGACGGTGCGGAGGCCGAGGGCGCGGCCGCTCGCCACGTCCACCTCGGTATCGCCCACCAGCACCGATTCCGGTCCCCAGGAGATCTCGGACCCGCGCAGCAGGGGCGCCTTGGCCGCGGGCGTGCCGTCCCCCCGGCCGGCGATCACGTGGTCGAAATAGAGGGAGAGGCCGGTCCTGATGAGCTGCCGCTCCAGCCGGTCCGGGTGCTGGCGGAGGGTGACGAGCGCGAGCTGACCCAGCCCGTCCAGCTCCTCCAGCACCTCTCCCATCCACGGCCAGGGTTCGTCCAGGTCCAGGTACTTCGGAGCCTCGATCCAGTGGAGCCGTTCCGCCTCGGCCTGGGCGGCGACCTCCGGAGGCAGGCCGGTCCGCGCCAGGATTTCCGCCTCGGCGACGAGGTTCCGCTTCGCCGCCCAGTAGGCCAGACGCGGCAACGGCCAGCCGCCGAAGCGCTCGACCACGTCCTGATGGACCTGGTGATAGCGCCGGGAGACGTCGAGCACCGGCCCGTCGAGGTCGAGGAAGATCCAGGGCCGGCTCACGCGCCGCGGAACCCCCGGCCGTCCAGCCGCGCCCGCAGCCAGGGCTCGAGCATGGCGTACCAGTCGCGCCCGGGGCGGATCTTGGAGTAGCGGCCGGCCTCCGGGTAGCGCATGGTGACGGGCACCTCGACGGAACGGATCACGGGATCGAGCAGGATCTTGGCATAGAGGTAGTACTCGAAACCATAGGTGTGGAGCCACGGCGCGTGCCAGTCGAACTCCGCCCGCCGCAGCAGGTCGAGCCAGAAGGCCCGGAAGCCGCAGGTGGCGTCGCTCAGCCGCGCGCCGGTCGCGAGGCGGACGAAGACGTTGACCAGGGGGATCGACCGCCGCCGGAACTCCGGCAGATTGGGCGAGCTCCCGCCGGCGAGGAAACGGCTGCCGTTGACATAGTCGGCCTCCCCCCCGCGGATCGGCGCGAGGAGGCGGGGGATCTCGGCCGGCAGCATCTTGCCGTTCGCCGCCATGGCGCCGAAGACCTCATACCCCCGCTCCAGCGCCCAGTCGATCGCCCGCATATAGCCGTAGCCCACCCCCAGATTGCGCGGCAGGTCGAGGAAGGGGTGGCCGCTCTCGCGCACCAGGACCTCGGAGCCGTCGCTCGAGCCGTTGTTGACCAGGAGCAGCTCGACGCCCGGCGGCACCGCCTCGCGGAACTCGGCGAGCACCCGGGGGAGCTCCCGGACCTGATTGAAGACGGGGGCGAAGAAAAGAGCTTTCATCAAACTCAACACTATAATCCCGGCTCTTATGACGCCTCGACGCATCCTGGTGACCGGCGCGGGCGGTTCCCCCTCCACGAACTTCGTGCGCTCGCTGCGCGAGTCGGGGGAACCGGTCCATCTGATCGGAGCCGACTGCAACAAGTACTACCTCCAGCGCGCCGAGACCGACGAGCGCCATCTGATCCCCGAAACCTCCGATCCGGACTACATCCCGATCCTCCAGGGGCTCGTCGCGGAGACCGGCGCCGAGCTGATCTACAGCCAGCCGGACCAGGAGATCCTCGCCATCTCCCAGCATCGGGACGAGATCGGCGCCCGCACCTTTCTGCCGGCTCACCGCACGATCGAGATCTGCCAGGACAAATACGAGTCCTTCCGCTGCTGGAAAGCGGCCGGCCTCACCGTGCCGGAGACGATGCTCATCGCCACTGAGCAGGACCTCGACCGCGCCTTCGAGGCGTTCGGCTCGCCCGTCTGGCTGCGCGCCATCGTCAGCCCCGGGGGCGGCAAGGGGAGTTTCCGGGCCGAGAACCCGCGTGTCGCCCGCGCCTGGCTCGACTTCTCCGAGGGGTGGGGGAACTTCACCGCCGCCGAGTGCCTGCGGCCGGACTCGATTACCTGGACGGCCCTCTACAAGGATGGCGAGCTGATCGTCGCCCAGGGTCGAAAGCGCCTCTACTGGGAGTTCGGCAATCGCGCTCCGTCCGGGGTGACCGGCATCACCGGCACCGGCGTCACCATGACCGACCCGGAGCTCGACGACCTCGCCCAGCGCGCCATCGCGGCGATCGACGACCGGCCGAACGGCATCTTCGCCGTCGACCTCACCTACGACCCGCGCGGCGTGCCGAACCCGACCGAGATCAACATCGGCCGCTTCTTCACCACCCACCTCTTCTTTACGAGGGCGGGCTTGAACCTGCCGTACATCTTCGTGAAGCTGGCCTTCGGCGAGCCCTACCCCGAGCCGGCAAGGAAGCTCAATCCGCTGCCGGTGGACCTCGCCTGGGTGCGAGGGATGGATTTCCTGCCGGTGCTCACGGACATGGCGGCGATCGAGGGGTCCGCGGTGGAGCTGGCGGCGCGGCGGGGGCGGTTGCCTCGATAGAAAGGCGTGAACCGGCAGAGAGGGGGCGCTCCGGCCCATTGATGGGCCGGAGCGCCCCTGTACTGGTACTGGGCCGGAGCGCCCCGGTACTGGGCCGTGTTGTCCTAACTCAAATGTGGGCAGCAAGAGTGTGGGCGAAGGCCCCCGGGCGGCCGGGCGTGCCGCCAAGGGCTACCCGGGGGGTTGACAGTCGGGATTGATAGAATCGGGCGGCACACATGGACCATCATATGTGCAGATGTAGCTATTATTAACTTGAAGCCCTCCTCCCACTTGCTCAAGCCGCTTGTCGTCGAGGCTCCGCAGCGTCTCCTTCGCCAGCACCAGCCTCTTGACCGTTTTCTTCATGGATGTCTCCCTGAGTAGCGCCAGGGAGCCATACCCCGGCCCGCGCATTCTAGCGCATCCTGAAGAGCTGCCTAGCTTGTTCCTGTCCAGGAATAGGCATTTTTCCGGCCGATCCCGGCACGAAAGTCCCGCAGCCGCTTGTACACCCAACTGCTTTTGACCATGTCGCCGATCTCCAGGCCTCGACCCTTCGAGAACGCGACATCCTTGACCCCGGCGGCTTTGATTTCGCTCAGGTTCATCTTGGAGGCAAAGCCGCCGTCGAAAACGATCTGCCGGGGAGGGCGAGAGAAAATTTCGACTTGCCGATCCACCATGGTCTTGGCCAAGGTGGAGTCCGCAGGATTGCCTTCCAGCACCTTACAGTCGAGGATCATGGAGGACGCTCGGTCGTGTCCTAACTCAATGTGGGTGCTGGAGGGGGCGGGCGGTCTGGTCGCCGCCCGCCCTTGGCGGGCCATGCTATCGCTTGCAAATCACCCGGGCGCTTGGAGAAGTAGCGGTGCAGTCTCCGGAGGGACACCCGAGAGTGTTCACTGGACAGGTTAAGTCGGTTTCGCCCCCTGTGACGCGGCCAAGATCTAGGCTCTGCACCGTCTCCTTCACCAGCACCAGCTTCTTCATCTGCTTCTTCATTGGACTTCTCCCTGGTAGTGCCAGGGAGCCATCCCCCGGCCCGGCGTATTCTAGCTCACCCTGAATCGCTCCCCTGGCCTTGGGTCGGAGAGCGTGACCCGGGGGGGCGGAGAACGTGACCCGCTCGCGGCGACTGTAAACCTTTATAAAGATCTCCGCAGAACCTCCGCCACTCTCTGCTGCTGCGCCTCGGTAATGTGCGGATACATCGGCAGGGACAGGATCTCCGCCGCCGCTCGCTCGGCTTCGGGGAAGTCCCCCTCGCGGTAGCCGAGATCCGACAGGGCGCCGTGGAGGTGGAGGGGGACGGGGTAGTGGATGCCGGCGCCGATCCCTTCGGCGTTCAGCTTGGCGAGCACTTCGTCCCGGTTCTGGACGCGGACGACGTACAGGTGCCAGACGTGCTCGTTGCCGGGGAGGGTTTTCGGCAGCTCGACGCCTGAGACCCCGGCGAGGAGCTGGTCGTAGCGGGCCGCGGCCTGGCGGCGGGCCTGGTTCCAGGCTTCCAGGCGCTTCAGCTTGGCGGAGAGCACCACGGCCTGGAGAGTGTCGCCGGGAGTTGAAGCCGATCTCGGGGTGGTGGTACTTCTTCTCACTCCCCCAGTTGCGCAGCTTGCGCAAGTGCGCGGCGACCTCGTCCGACGCGGCTACGACCCGCGCGGGGTGCCGAACCCGACCGAGATCAACATCGGCCGCTTCTTCACCACCCACCTCTTCCTTACCCGGGCGGGCCTGAACCTGCCGTATCTCTTCGTGAAGCTGGCGTTCGGCGAGCCCTACCCCGAGCCAGCGAGGAAGCTCAATCCGCTGCCGGTGGACCTCGCCTGGGTCCGCGGCATGGACTTCCTGCCGGTGCTGACGGATATGGCGGCGATCGAGGGGACGGCGGCGGAGCTGGCGGCGCGGCGGGGGCGGTTGCCGCGGTGAGGATCGAGGCTGCGATCGGCCGCCCAGGCCTTCGCCGGCAGCGCCCTGGCCTCGGCGGCCTTCCTCTATGTCTCCGGCATTTCGGCCCAGGAAAGCGCCGGGGCGCTCTCCGACCAAGGCACGTTGACGGATGGATTCGCTGCTCTGACGTCCGGAGTGCCTGCTTTTGCCCACGCTTGGGGAGCTTCCGCCCACGCTTGGGCGGCTCTCCCCCACGCTTGGGCCAGACGATCCCCGGCCGGGTACGGTCCGGCCCAAGCGTGGGCAGGTCGGCCCCTGATGAGAGGCGGTCTGGCCCAAGCGTGGGCGGGACCATCCCCGGCCGGGGGCAGAGCCGCCCAAGCGTGGGCGGAACCGCCCCAAGCGTGGGGGAGAGCCGCCCAAGCGTGGGGGGAGGCGCCCCAAGCGTGGGCGGGAGCATCCCCGTGCCGGGGATCGTCTGGCCCAAGCGTGGGCCAGAGGCTACCTGCCCCGGAGGAGGGCCGCCCAAGCGTGGGGAAAGCGCCCCGACCCCAAGCTCGACGACCTCGCTCAGCGCGCCATCGCGGCGATCGACGGTCGGCCGAACGGCATCTTCGCCGTCGACCTCACCTACGATCCGCGCGGCGTGCCGAACCCGGCCGAAATCAAACATCGGCCACTTCTTCACCACCCACCTCTTCTTTACCCGGGCGGGCTTGAACCTGCCCTATATCTTCGTGAAGCTTGCGTTCGGCGAGCCTTACCCGGAGCCGGCGAGGAAGCTCAATCCGCTGCCGGTGGACCTCGCCTGGGTGCGGGGGATGGATTTCCTGCCGGTGCTGACGGACATGGCGGCGATCGAGGGGTCTGCGGCGGAGTTGGCGGCGCGGCGGGGGCGGTTGCCGCGATAGGAAGCCCCTCCGGCCCATCAATGGGCCGCCCCCGCCGTGGGCCGGAGCGCCCCCGTACTGATAGTGGGGCTTTAGTGTGTGTTGCTGGGCGGTCGGTTAATTAGCCGCGAAGTCGATATGAGGTTTCACATTGGCTACAGAAATGACTCCCAAAACTACCGGATCGCATCGGGTGCGGCTGGAGGGGGATAGCATGCTTCTTCACTTCCATGCACGTAGGACAATAGAAGTTGCCCGGTTCGTCCTCGCGGACCAATACTACCGAGCGGCCAACAGTCTTGCGCTCGTACTGCTTCCGCTCCGTCGCCCCTTCCTCCTTCTGGCGAATCTCTGCGCGGAGTTGAGCGTTTTCCTCTTGAAGGCGGAGGGCTATTTCCTGAAACTGGAGAAGGCGCGCCTGGAGGTCGGAGACGAGCCCTAGAGCTTCCTTGGCCGCCTTCTCGGCGTCGCGACCCTTGCCCTTGGAAAGGACCGCGAGGATGGCGTCGAGCGTCGTCTTTGCGGCGGAGGTTACTCCGGTGATGGTCGCAAGGGTAAGAGGGTCCATAGAGCCCATTCTACCCCGCACCTCCTCACGCCGCCTGCGCCGCCGTCAGAAGGTCCGCCAGAGACCATGGCTTACGGGCGATCCCGGCGGCCATCGCGGGCGTCATGCATGCGGATGGACTTGTGCATCCGGCAGCGGAGCTGACCCCGGTCCTCCCGCGCGGCGAGCTGTCCGACTTCGCTCCCTTGGTAGAGCGGCACGTCCGCGAAGCACAATAGACTGACAAGGACCGGTCCCCCCCGTGGACCGGTCCGTCCTCTTTAGCTCTTTAGGTGGTACAGGCGCCTCCTGTTGCGCAATCACCGCTACACACCCCACAGGTATTGAAGGCGCATGTTGCGTAGGAATCACTGCCCCCTTCACCAGGGGGGGCACAAGGATCGGTATGGCCGCACGGCCCGGCGGTAACACCACCAACGACCTGTCCCAGGGGCCATAAAGTCTCGCGCTTCAGGACCAGCTTCTTCATCTTCTTTTTCATATCTCTCCTTTCACAAAGGTACTTCATAAGAGAGTGACCTTTGCCAACTAACGTTTCATCCGCTGGCCTGGTGGCCTTCTCACGGGAAGTGGTGGATGAAGCGGCAAGCCCTTCGAGAGACGTCCCTTGCGCCAGGCGAAGCCTGGGAAGGGAGGAGGGAAACTGCAATAGACAGAACCCGAAACCCTTCATAGTGGCCCAGTAGGTCCGAATCCTACCCGGCAAGGGCTAGCCA